>ERZ1023508.2-NODE-2-length-429230-cov-9.154860_pt1 | contig 429230 bp, 399 predicted proteins | sample MGYA00380548_ERZ1023508 | MGnify/ENA primary metagenome ERZ1023508 (study PRJEB33173, sample SAMEA4830311) | metagenome | study: EMG produced TPA metagenomics assembly of the PRJEB25223 data set...
CTGCCAAAAGAAAGGCGACAAAGGCCTCCTCGAAGCAGTCCCAGAATCGCCGCAAAGCGCTCATGCTAGGCCTCTCCCGTTGAGTTGCTTGGATATTGTGGAACGGGGGCCTGCACCACGGGCATGTGATGCAGGCAGCAGCGCCGGTCAGGTTGGCGTCAGCCGCAAAGCGGCTGCGCCCAAAGGCCTGTCGAGCGCCGTTGTAACGCCTTACTGCTTGTTCGAAGCTTCGGCAGCCTTGATCAGGTCAGTGCCGATCTCGCCTTCGAACTTCTGCCATACCGGCTTCATGGCTTCGCGCCATTCTTCACGCTGCTCAGGCGTCAGCGTGATGATCTCGGTGGTGCCAGCTTCGGCAATGCGCTTCTTGTCGTTCTCGTTAAGCTCGTTGGCCTGCTTGTTCACCTCGACGGTGACCTCTTCAACGATCTTGCCAAGCTCGGTGCGAACGTCCTCAGGCAGACCGTCCCAGAACTTGGTGTTGGTGATGAGCATATAGTCCAGCAGGCCGTGGTTGGACTCGGTGATGTACTTTTGTACTTCATGCATCTTCTGCGAGTAGATGTTGGAGTACGGGTTCTCGGCACCGTTGACGACGCCGGTCTGCAGGCCCTGGTAGACCTCGGCGAAGCTCATCTTGCGCGGGTTGGCGCGGACAGCCTTGAACTGCTCCTCGAGGACAGCTGACGCTTGTACGCGGAACTTCAGGCCGCGCGCATCCTTGGGTTCACGCAGCGGCTTGTTGGCGGAAAGCTGCTTCATGCCGTTGTGCCAATAAGCCAGGCCAGTAATGCCCTTGTCCTGCATGGACGTCAGCAATTCCTGACCTTGGGGGCTGTGCTGGAAGCGATCAACTGCAGCCATGTCGTCGAACAGGAACGGCAGGTCGAAGATCTGCAGTTGCTTGGTGTAGTGCTCGAACTTGGCCAGCGATGGGGCGATCATCTGGACGTCGCCCAGCAGGAGCGCTTCCATTTCCTTGCCGTCACCAAAGAGGGACGAGTTCGGGTACACCTCGACCTTCACCTTGCCAGGCAGGCGTTCTTCGGCCAGCTTCTTGAACAGCATGGCGCCTTGGCCTTTGGGGGTATGTTCGGCGACGACGTGGGAGAACTTGATGGTGATCGGATCTGCAGAGGCCATACCGGCAAGGCCGATGGACAGGGCACAGACGAGCGCTTTTGCGGTGAACTTCAGCATGGGAGCTTCCTCTTGTTATTAGTCGATGCGCAATCCTGAGCGCACAGATATCGGCCAACAACAACGAGCTCGCTGTCTGGTGAAACGCCTTGCTGTTTTTGTTGGCTGGCAACACTAGAGCAAAAATGATGCCTTTTTGCTAGTCCCTATGCAGCCGCTCTGGAATCGAGCTTCCGAACGGTTATCTGGTGCCAATATGGCGAAAATTCGCCTAGTGTTCGCTGTCTAGTGGCGAGTTTCCGCCACCTAGGTGCAGGCCGTGTTTGCGCAATTTGTCATGAAGTGTCTTTCGAGGCAGGCCGAGGCTTTCGGCCAGGCTGCGCAGTGACGTATGTGGGCGGCTCAACTCGGCAGCGATCAAGGCCTTTTCGAATGCCTCCACCTGTTCGCTCAGGCCTTCAGCGGTATCTGACACGAAGTGCTCGCCGGGCATGTCCAGGCCCAGATCAAGCCCGATGGCAAAGCGTTCGGCGGCATTCTGAAGTTCGCGGACATTTCCAGGCCAGTCATGTCGGAGCAACAGCGCGCGTTGTGCAGGTGTCAATGCGCGCGACGGCAGCCCATGACGCTGCGCGGCCGCCCCAGCAAAATGCTCGAACAGTACCAGCGCGTCCTCACCCCGTTCGCGTAGGGATGGGATCCGAAGCGGCGCCACATTGAGTCGATAATACAGATCTGCTCGGAAGCGGCCCTGATCGGCTGCGAGCCTGAGATCTTCCTTGGTGGCGGCAATGACACGTATGTCCAGCGGAATGAGCTGGTTGGACCCCATGCGCTCGACGACACGTTCCTGCAGCAGACGCAGCAGCTTCACCTGAACGTCCAGATTCATGCTCTCGATCTCGTCGAGAAAAACGGTGCCGCCATTGGCATATTCGAATTTGCCTACGCGGCGCTTCTGGGCGCCGGTGAAGGCGCCGGCTTCGTGCCCGAACAGTTCGCTTTCCACGACCGACTCGGCCAGTGCGCCGGTATTGATCGCGACGAAGGGGCCGTTGCGGCGCGAAGACAGATCATGAAGTGCACGGGCCACGACTTCCTTACCCGCACCGGTCTCGCCGAGAATGAGTACGTCTGCCTGGATGGCAGCGAGGGCGCCGACCTGCTGGCGCAGTCGCTGCATGGGCGCAGACTGCCCAATCAGGCGGCTATCGAGCTCGCGGCGCTCACTCAGGGCGAGGCGCAGGCTGCGGTTCTCGATCACGAGTCGACGCCGATCCAGCGCACGTTTGACGCTGTCGATCAGCGCTTCGCTCGCGAAGGGTTTCTCGAGGAAGTCATAGGCGCCCTCACGCATTGCCTGCACGGCAAGTGGGACATCGCCATGACCAGTGATAAGCAGGACCGGCAGTTCGGGATCACGCTCATGCAGCAGCTTGAGCAGCGCCAGCCCATCGACGCCAGGCATGCGGATATCGCTCACCACCACGCCCGGCCAGTCGCGCTCGATGCGCGGGGCCAACTCCTGTGCATCGGCCAGCGCCAACACGCTCAGTCCTGCCAGATCGAGCGTCTGGCTCAAGGCTTGGCGAAGGTGCGAATCGTCGTCGATCAGCAGAACCTGTACGGACGGGTCGATCGAGGTGATCTTGCTCAATGCGATGGATCCTCGGGAGCTTGGGGAACGACACCAGGTGTGGACCGGCTCAGGCACAAGCGAATCACGGCGCCACCCTGAGGATGGTTGTCAAAGGCCAGTTCGCCGCCCAGCGCGCGGGTAAGGGTATCGCAGATCGCAAGGCCCAGGCCGAGGCCTTGTGCACTCGTCTTCGTTGTGAAGAAAGGCTCAAGTGCGCGTTCGAGTGCGTCTTCGGTAAACCCGGGACCGTTATCGCGGATGGTCAACGTAACCCGCTCTGCGGATTCTTCAGTGCTCAGCCAGAGTCTACGTGGCGCTGCCTTTTCAGTAAGCGCGTCGAGCGCATTCGCGAGCAGGTTGCCAAGCACCTGCCTCAGGCGGGTTTCGCCCGCCTGAACCCACAGTGGCGCATCAGGCAGGTCGCGAATGAGCTCTACATCGAGCGCCCTTCTGCGCTTGGCGAGCAGTGCCAGTGCATCCTCGATGGCGGGCTGCAGGGCAACACTTTCCGGCGCGTGCCGATCGCGGCGTGCAAAGGCGCGCAGATGGGAAATGATCGAGGCCATTCGGCTTGTGATATCGCTGATCTGCCGCAAATTCTCCCGTGCATCCGGATAGCGCTGATGCTCCAGCAGCACGACGGCATTGTCGGCATAGCTGCGAATGGCACCGAGCGGTTGGTTGAGTTCGTGACTGATGCTTGCGGACATGGTGCCTAGTGCCGACAGCTTGCCCGCCTGGACAAGCTCATCCTGTGCCCTGAACAGCTCCTGCTGCGCGTGTTCGCGTTCAAGCACCTCGTCCTTGAGACGCGAGTTGAGCCGCTCCAGATCCTGGGTACGCTCCTGAACGCGGTGCTCCAGTTCGCGCCGCGCACGGGCATCCATTGCAATGCGTTCGAGGTAATGCCGCCGCCGCTGCATGACGAGGCCAATAAGCAGGATCAGGACCAGCAGCACGGCCGTTCCGATGAACAGAACGGTGTTGACCGGCCGCTCGATCAGCGAACGCGGCGCGCGAATGCTCACGGTCCAGTTCATCTCGTCCAGATGACGCGCCTGGCTCAGCCAGGCAGTGTCGCTCAAGTACAGCGGCTGTGGGTCGAGCGTCGGATAGGGCTGTACTGACCGGATTTCAGCGCGTTCGGCCTCGGTCAGCGGCCGTGTGGCGCGAAACCGCCAATCCGCACGGGACGTCAGGATGACCACGCCATAGTCATCCGTGACCACGAGCTGTTCGGGCGTGCTGCCCCAGAGTGTTTCGGTGTGGTCCAGATCGACCTTGACCACCAGCTCACCCATTACGACGCCGTCCTCCTTGATCGGTGCGGCGAAGTAGTAGCCCCGTTTGCCAGATGTGGTGCCCAGGCCAAAGAACCGGCCGAGCCGGCCAGCGGCGGCGTCCTGAAAGTAGGGCCGGAAGGAGAAATTGCGGCCTACGAAGCTGTCGGGCTCGGCCCAGTTCGAGGCAGCCAGCGTTTCGCCGTCGAGCGCCATGAGGTAAATCGCATCAGCCCCGGTCAGCTCGCGCAAGCGCGCCAACAGTCCGTTGGCCTCGGCCACGTATTCCGGCTTTTCCGCATGCTCCAAAACGTGACGTAGCGCGGGCAGATCGCCGAGTGTCTGCGGCAATACCTCGTAGCGCTTGAGGATACCTAGCAGGTTGGCCACATAGAGGTCGAGCGTCTGGTTGTTCTGCTGCGCCAGTTCGCCGGTGTAATAGCGCTCCGCCAGGCGATGAAGCGGAAACAGCAGCAGGCCGAGCATGAACGCCAGCAGGAGCAAATGGCGCCAGCGGGGGCGTGGAGGGATCTCAGTGGTTTCGGCAGCGGACATGATGGCGAGCAAGCAAAGGAACGGCCGTTATTATGCCTGCACACCGTGGTGACCACGATGCCCGTAGGGCGCCATTATCCAAGCAACGCGACGGATTTGATCTGCGCCCAGACGACCGTGCCGGGAGCGATGCCCAGCTGTTCCGCTGAAAAGCGGGTAATGCGCGCAAGAATCGCCGTATCACCCACCCGTAGCCGCACAAGGCGATGGGCCTGATTATCCGTTGTTGCTAAAGCCTCTACACGCGCCAGTAGGACGTTGAGAATGCTGCTGCCCTCGGGGCGCTTCAGGCTAAGGCTGACATCCCGCGCCTGAATCCGAATGCGTAGCGTCTGCCCAGCCGGCAGGGGCGCATGTGCCAGGCGAAGCCGCTGGTCATGGTCGAAGCCCAGCGTGAGCAGCCCGTAGTGCGACTCATGGTCTTCGACCCGGCCACGGATGAGCACACCGGCATCCTCACTCTGTGCCAACGGCAGATCGGTACGCGCAAGGGTATCCCCCGTCTCGCCGCTGGCGATTGCGCGTCCGTGTTCCATCAGCACGAGATGATCAGCCAGGCGTACGACCTCGTCTGGCGCATGGCTGACATAGAAGATCGGGATATCGAGTGTGTCGTGCAGGCGCTCGAGATAGGGCAGGATTTCCGCCTTACGCTTGTAGTCGAGCGCCGCCAGTGGTTCATCCATCAACAGTAGACGCGGGCTGGTCAGCAGGGCGCGGGCGATGCCCACTCGCTGGCGTTCACCGCCTGACAGGCGCGCCGGATGGCGGTCGAGCAGATCGCCGATGCCAAGCAGTGCGACGGCCTGATCTTCGGCGATGCGGCGATCGTTCGCCGATACGCGCTTCTGACCGTAGCGCAGGTTTTGCCCCACGGTGAGGTGCGGAAAGAGGTTGGCGTCCTGAAAGACATACCCGATCGGCCTGCGGTGCGGTGGCAGGAATTTGCCCGACTGGCTGTCCTGCCAAACCTCGCCGTTGACCATCAGACGCCCCTGCGCTTCCGGCTCCAGACCCGCAATGCAGCGCAGCAGCGTCGTCTTGCCGGAGCCGGAGGGGCCGAAGAATGCCGTGACCCCGGACCCAGGTAGTTGTAGCTCCACGGCCAAGTCGAAACGGTCCCAGCCCAAATGGAAATGTGCGTCGATCATGTCAGCTCCAGCTCGCACGGCGGCGCGTCCCATAGAGGGCGAGCAGGACGATGAACGAGAACACCACCATGCCGCCAGCCAGCCAGTGGGCCTGAGCGTAATTCAGTGATTCGACATGATCGAAGATCTGTACCGATACCACGCGGGTCTTCTCGGGAATGTTGCCGCCGATCATCAGCACGACGCCAAACTCACCCACGGTGTGGGCAAAGCCCAGGATCGACGCTGTGATGAATCCTGGCCTTGCCAGCGGCAAAACGACAGTGAAGAAACAGTCCAGCGGGCTGGCACGCAATGTGGCAGCTGCTTCAAGCGGGCGAGGGCCAATGGCCTCGAAGGCATTTTGCAATGGCTGCACCACAAAGGGCAGGGAATAGATCACCGACCCGACCACCAGCCCGGCGAAGCTGAAAGGAAGCCTGCCGATTCCCAGCCAGTCGGTAAATTGGCCTATCCAGCCATTGGGACCCATCGCCACCAGCAGGTAAAAGCCGATCACGGTAGGCGGCAGCACCAGCGGCAAGGCGACAATTGCGCCAATGGGACCTTTGAGCCATGAGCGCGTTTGCGACAGCCACCACGCTACAGGCGTGCCGATGAGCAGCAGGATCGCGGTGGTGACGCTGGCCAGTTCCAGTGTCAGGCGAATGGCGGCCCAGTCGGCGCTTGTCAGGGTCATTGGCCAGCGTCGAGCGAGTAACCGAATGACTCGATGACCTTAGCGGCTTCGGGGCTCCTCAAATACTGCACAAAGGCCTTGGCTGCGGCATTGTCTTCAGCGCCCTTGAGGATGACCGCGTCCTGGCGAATCGGATCATATAGGTTTTCAGGGACCCGCCATGCCGAACCGCCCTTGAGTTTGCCATCGGCCACTACCTGGGACAGCGCGACGAAGCCCAACTCGGCGTTGCCGCTGGACACGAATTGGTAGGCTTGCGTGATGTTCTGCCCCTCGACGAGCTTGCCTTCGATCATTTCAGTCAGGCCGAGGCGGTCGAGCGTCTGCGTGGCAGCCAGGCCATAGGGCGCAGTCTTTGGATTGGCGATCGACAGATGCTTGAAGGCGTTCTGCTGCAGGACTTGGCCCTTGTCATCGACGTAGCTCGGTTCCGGCGACCACAACACCAGTTTGCCGATCGCGTAGGTGAAGCGCGACTCAGGGGCGACTTGGCCTTCCTTTTCCAAACGCTCGGGTGTGCTGTCGTCTGCAGCGAGGAAGACCTGAAACGGGGCGCCATTCTTGATCTGCGCATAGAACTGGCCGGTGGAGCCGAACGAGGCCACCAGGCGGTGCCCTGTTGCCTTTTCGAACCCAGGGGCGAGCGCCTGAACGGGTGCGGTGAAATTCGCAGCGACAGCCACCTGAAGGTCTTGTGCGTGGCTGACGAAAGGAAAGGCGCCCAGCGCCAGCAACCACAAGCGGGCTTTCTTGATCATCGAGTCCTCCCGACTCAGTCGAACATCATGAGGGGCGTGCCAGCAGGACGCTGGACGCCTTGAAGAATGCACAGGCTCGAACGCCTGGCTGCAGCGCAAGCGTCTCGCTGCTTCCAGCGGTGATGACGGCGGCGATGCTGCGGCCCGAGGGAAGCGCGAGCGTTATTTCGTGATTGACAGGCCCTTCGTGGACCCGCATCACCTCGCCCCATAGCTGATTACGCGCCGACATCCGAAAGCCTTCGTCGCGTGTCAGCATCACCGAGGACGCCTTGATCATTGCGAGCACCTCGACGCCATCGCCAAGTTCAAGATTCTCGACGCTTTCTCGGGTGATCACGGCCACCAGCACCGTTGATTCATCCAGCCGGATGCGGACTTCGCTCTCGACGCCATCGCCGTTTATGCCTTCGATGCGGCCATGAAACTGGTTGCGTGCGCTGCTGCGCCATTGCAGCCGCTGAATGAGTTGCCTGAAGCCGGCGATGTCCATCGACGTCGAATCGCTCAGTGTCTCGGCAGCACGCTCCACGGTTGCCTGGTAATCGGCTTCCAGGGCGCGATAGAGCGCAACGACCTGGCGTCCATGGTTGGTCAGGCGAGTACCACCGCCACCCGTCCCGCCCGTGGCGCGGTCCACGAGGGGCCGGTCGGAAAGGTTGTTGATCTGATCCACTGCATCCCAGGCCGCCTTGTAGGACAGCGGAACGGCTTTGGCGGCGCGATTGATGGAGCCGTGAGCCTCAATTGCTTCCAACAGGCGAATGCGGGTTTCAGTCAGCTCGGTGCCGATTGGGTTTAGCAAAGAGAGGCGGGCAGAGAGTGGCGTCGACATCGGCAGTGGGCATATTCGGATTGGACGTCCATCGTTATATCCTGAAAGCTATAACGATGAAAGCCTGATCATTTCTACTCCTCGTTTTCTCTGCGGTTGTCCTGCCCGATGAATTTGGGAATGAAGAACAGGATGCAGAGGGTGAATGCCGTGCAGATGAGAGCAGCAAATTCACGACCGAGGCCTGCGGCGACACCGATGGCCGCAGTCAGCCAGATCCCGGCCGCGGTGGTCAGGCCTTTTACATCGCGTGCGCTCCCGCCCTTGATGATCGTGCCCGCGCCCAGAAAGCCGATACCCGTCACGATGCCCTGAATAACGCGGCTGATATCGTCGCCGTCATAGCCGACCTGCTCGGGCGCGATCACGAACAGCGCGGCGCCAACCGCAACGAGCATATGGGTGCGTACACCGGCCGCCTTGCCACTTTGTTCGCGCTGGTAGCCCAGCAGGCCGCCGAGCAGGGCTGCGACTATCAGCCTGACCGCAACGCGGGTCATGTGCTCGGGATCATTCAGGTCCGAGAATTCATCGATGACGGTGAGCCAGATGGTTTGCAGTAGGTTTTCCATGATGTGTTCTCGCCGATCCCTTGGTGTAGACCCGATGCACACCGGCAGGATTCGCTGCTGTCGTCTGAGCACCACCTTCCGTCCCGCGCACTATCGAGTGGGTGATCCATAAGTGAACGATGAGCGGTGCGTCGGCTCTGAAATAGCAACCCCATCACGCTGCGCTACGCCCTCGCTGTTGCCACGACGACAGGGTCCGAGGTGCTCGCAGCACGAACTAGGTGATCTCTCGCAATGGCGAAACCCGATCCGGACTACGTCCAATGGCTGGTTGACCAATCAATGCTGGAAACGGCGAACCAACGCTCTCGCCTGTACGCCGGTCAGGGCCGGCTGTGGCAGCACGCGTACGCACAGGCGCGGCCGCGCGCGGTCACGGCTGTGGCGGCTGTCTGGTTTACCGCCTACCCGCCATCGGTGATCGTGCCTGAAGGGCAGTCCGTACTGGAGGCCTTGGGCGACGATGAGGTCTGGTCGGCGTTGTCCGAACTGGGTGTGCAGGGTATTCACACCGGGCCGATGAAACATTCGGGCGGTTTGAGCGGCCGGCGCTATACGCCAACGATCGACGGCAACTTCGACCGTATTGGCCTCACCATCGATGAGCGGTTTGGAAGCGAGGATGCGTTCATTCGGCTCAGCCGGGTCGCTGCCGCGCATAACGCGGTGGTCATTGACGATACCATCCCGTCTCACACGGGCAAGGGTGCGGACTTCCGCCTCGCCGAGCTGGCCTATGAGGAGTATCCCGGTCTTTACCACATGGTCGAGATCCATGAGCCCGATTGGGAATTGTTGCCGGACGTGCCGGAGGGGCGTGATGCAGTAAACCTTCTGCCCGAGGTTGTCGACACGCTTCGCGACAAGCACTACATCGTCGGGCAGCTGCAGCGCGTGATCTTCTTCGAGCCCGGTGTAAAGGAAACCGACTGGAGCGCAACGCCACCCATCACCGGTGTGGATGGCAAGACGCGTCGCTGGGTGTACCTGCATTACTTCAAGGAAGGCCAGCCCTCATTGAATTGGCTGGACCCGACGTTCGCTGCGCAGCGGATGGTGATTGGTGATGCGCTGCATTCGATCGATGTGCTCGGCGCACGCGGCTTGCGCCTGGATGCCAACGGCTTCCTGGGAGTCGAGAAGCGGCCCCATGGCGGCCACGCCTGGTCCGAGAGCCATCCATTGTCGGTTACCGGAAACCAGATACTGGGCGGAATGATCCGCAAGGCGGGCGGGTTCAGTTTTCAGGAGCTGAATCTGACCCTGGATGACATCGCGTCCATGTCCCAAGGCGGCGCGGATCTCACCTATGACTTCGTCACACGTCCCGCGTACCAGCATGCGCTGGTCACCGGTGACGTTGAGTTCCTGCGGCTGATGCTGCACGAGATGCATAATTTCGGCATCGATCCTGTCTCGCTGATTCATGCCATGCAGAATCATGACGAACTGACCCTCGAGCTGGTGCACTTCTGGACGCTGCACGCGAACGACACCTACCACTACAAGGGTCAGAGCCTGCCGGGCAATATCCTGCGTGAGCATGTGCGAGCTGAGATGTATGAACGCCTCACCGGTGAGCACGCCCCTTATAACCTCAAGTTCGTGACCAACGGCGTGGCGTGCACCACCGCGAGCATCATTACGGCGACGCTTGGCATTCGTGACCTTGATGCCATCACCGCCGAAGACCTGAAGAAGATTCGTCAGATGCACCTGTTGCTGGTGATGTATAACGCCATGCAACCCGGTGTATTCGCGATCTCCGGCTGGGACCTGGTCGGCGCGTTGCCACTTGCGCCCGAGCAGGTTGAGGAACTGATGCGCGATGGCGATACACGGTGGATCAACCGTGGCGGCTATGACCTGGGCGATCTGGATCCTGAGGCCGCATTGTCGGCAGAGGGCATTCCAAAAGCGCGGTCGCTGTATGGGAGCCTCGTCGAGCAGCTTCGGGAGCCTGGCTCGTTCGCCTGTCAGGTCAAACGCATTCTGGCGGTACGGCGTTCGTACGGCGTGGCGTCGGCCCGACAGCTCATGGTGCCGGTAACCGAGCACCCGTCACTTCTTGTGATGGTGCATGAACTGCCCGCCGGCCGCGGCATCCAGGTCACGGCGCTTAACTTCGGGCCAGAGCCACTGAGCGAGGTGCTGCACTTCCCCGATATCGAACCAGGCCCGGTCGTGGACATCATTACCGAACGGCTCGAGGGCGACCTGTCCCCCGAAGGCGACTTCCGGATCGAGCTGGAAGGGTATGAAGCGCTGGCGCTGCGAGTCGTCTCGAACGTCCCGATCAGCTGATCGGGACGCCTGCCTCCTCGTCAGCGATCACGGCGTCAAGCGCAACCCGCGTGTCCTCGAGCTGCACCAGCGAAGCCTGGTGCGCGGCAAGGGCGTCGCGGTGTTTGATGGCCGTCAGGATCGCCTTGTGACGCGGCAGGGTGAGTGCTTGAAGGTTCGGGCGATTGCTCGAAAACCGGATCGACTCGCGCAGAGCGATCGACAGCATGTTGCTGAGGTAGACGAGTAGGTCGTTGTGCGTGGCCTCAGCCACGCTGCGGTGAAAGTCGAGATCCGGCTGAAGCATCTCTTCACGCGTGGTCGCTTTTTCCATCCGCTGATAGGCGTCTTCGATGGCAGCAATGTCGTCAGCGTTGGCGGTGGTTGCGGCCAGCGAGCACACCGACGGTTCGATGATTCGCCTCACGCCTACCAGCGTGCTGAAGAACTCGCTATGAGGAGTGCTTTCGACGAGCCAATAGAGCACGTCCGGATCGAGCAGGTGCCAATCCTTGCGGGGGCGCACCAGCGTTCCGACGCGTGGCTTGGGTGCGGCGAGCCCTTTAGCCACCAAGACGCGAATCGCTTCCCGAACGACAGGACGACTGACACCGTACTGCTCGCATAGGCCGGCCTCCAGCGGGAGTTTCTCGTCTGGTTTGAGCTCGCCAGAGACGATGCGTTTACCTAGCTCCTGGACGATATTGGCGTGACGGCTCTTGCGGGGCTTGGGGCGCTTGTAGTCCATGAGGGGGAGGCTTTTGGAGAGGTGGGGGGATCATAGCATTCGGGCGGGAGATGGACTCGGCCCATGGCGCGGGCCGCGCAATTGATGCGGGCGTCGGGTGTAAGTGCAGGGTAAACGCTGGAAATCCTACGGGGGGCCACCCTACGTCCTGTTCGTAGAGCAACGCCGTCAGGGTTTGGCAGATATGCAATGAATGGGAAGCGTCCGAGGTAAACGGTGGAAGCCCTTCGGGATTCCACCCTACGGCCTAGCCTGATTCGCGTTCTGCTTTTCAGATACAAACCGCGATCGTCTGGATGACGCATAGGTCCCCTTCAGAAGGCCGAGTGGAGTCGTTGTGGAAAGGGTTGAGCGACATGGATGTCGCGAAAGCTGCGATGGGCCAAGGATGGCCCTTCGCAGGGTGCCCTTGTAGCAACGACGGAGCAAGGGCACCCGGAGCATAGCGAAGGGCCGTATGTCGGGGCGGCCTTCTTTTGGGTTACCTTTTCTTGGCCGCTCAAGAAAAGGTAACTCGGCCGTAAGGGCCGAAACCCTAACGCCAACATTCCCGCTTTTTCGGATATGCCCACGATTCTCTTATCCGACGCATGCCAGGGCGGAACAGCGATGCGTAATCCACCGTACGATTGGCGCCGCAACGGGTAAATCGGACCTAAGCGCATTGGTCGTGGAACAGCACCGCCAGATTTTGGCAGATGTCCGATGCGGGAATCTTCCGAGGTAAACGGTGGAAGCCCTTCGGGATTCCACCCTACGGCCCTCAATGCGAATGCCTCGGCACCTCCGACCCCCGGCATCCCACCAAAAAGTCAAAATCACACCCTTCATCCGCTTGTAGCACATGATCGATGTATAGCCGCCGATACCCACCATCCCACAGCAGCGGTGCAGGGGGTGGAATGTCCCGCAGGCGCGCTTCGAGCTCTTCGGCACTGACCTCCAGATTCAACACCCCCGCATAGGCGTCCAGCTCGATCATGTCACCGTTGCGAACCGCTGCCAGCGGGCCGCCCGCGGCTGCCTCAGGCGCGACGTGCAGCACGACGGTGCCATACGCCGTACCGCTCATTCGGGCGTCGGAAATGCGGACCATGTCGGTGATGCCCTTCGCCAGGATCTTCGGCGGCAGACCCATGTTGCCGACCTCCGCCATACCGGGATAACCCTTCGGTCCTGCGTTTTTCATGACCAGTACGCAGGTCTCGTCGACGTCCAGCTCCGGATCGGCGATGCGGGCCTTGTAGTCATCGAAGTTCTCGAACACGACCGCCCGGCCGCGGTGGCGCATGAGCTCAGGGGAAGCAGCGGATGGCTTCAGCACCGCGCCTTTCGGCGCAAGGTTTCCGCGCAGCACGCAAATCCCGCCGTCGTCGCGAATTGGGTTGTCCAGCGTTCGAATGACTTCGTCCTTGCCATAGATGGGCGCATTGGCGCAGTTTTCCCACAGCGTGCGGCCATTTACCGTCAGTGCCTCGGGATTGGGGAGCAAGCTGGCCTCGCCGAGGCGGCGGATCACGGCTGGTAGCCCGCCGTCGTAGTAGAACTCTTCCATCAGAAAGCGTCCGGACGGCTGAAGGTCGACGATGGTTGGCGTACCGCGACCGATGCGCGTCCAGTCATGCAATTCCAGATCTACGCCGATTCGGCCAGCAATGGCTTTCAGATGGATGACCGCGTTCGTCGAACCGCCGATTGCGGCATTCACGCGAATGGCATTTTCGAATGCTTCGCGTGTGAGAATTTTCGACAGTCGTAGATCCTCATTGGCCATGTCGACGATGCGCATGCCGGACAGGTGCGCCAGTACGTAGCGACGCGCGTCGACCGCTGGAATCGCCGCGTTGTGGGGCAGCGACGTACCGAGTGCTTCCGCCATGCACGCCATCGTGGAAGCGGTGCCCATCGTGTTACAGGTGCCCGCCGATCGAGACATGCCTGCTTCAGCCGAAAGGAATTCGTCCAGGTCGATCAAGCCACCTTTGTAGGCCTCGTGCATTTGCCACACGATCGTCCCGGCGCCGATATCCCGGCCGCGGTGTTTGCCGTTCAGCATCGGGCCGCCTGTCACGACGATCGCTGGAACATCGCAGCTGGCGGCACCCATCAGCAAGGCGGGCGTGGTCTTGTCGCAACCTGTCAGCAGCACTACGGCATCCACAGGGTTGCCCCGGATCGCTTCTTCCACATCCATGCTTGCCAGGTTGCGGGTCAGCATCGCCGTCGGGCGCAGGTTCGATTCGCCGTTCGAGAACACGGGAAATTCGACGGGATAGCCGCCAGCCTCGAGTACCCCTTTCTTCACATGCTCAGCGATCTTTCGAAAGTGGGCGTTGCAGGGCGTCAGCTCCGACCAGGTATTGCAGATTCCGATGATCGGCTTGCCCTGAAGTTCATGATCAGGAATGCCCTGATTCTTCATCCAGCTTCGATACATGAAGCCGTTCTTGTCGGTGGTTCCAAACCAGGCTGCAGAGCGAAGAGGGCGTTTCGGCTGGGTCATGGCGAACTCTCTTTTTGTATTACTAATATGAGTTAGTGCGGCGAATGTACCCCTGTAAATCTAGTTTTTGAAGGCTTGTTGATGAAAAAGTAATACTTTATAGTCGCAACGACATGAGCAGCTCGAACTGCTCGCAGTTGTCAGGTCCGAACAAAAACAACGGAGACCACAACATGACATCCGAAGCGCAGCTGATCCGCCGGATCACGCTCAAGCTCATTCCGTTTCTCGTCCTGCTGTATTTGATCGCCTACATAGATCGTTCCGCCGTGGGCTTCGCCAAGCTGCACATGGGTGCGGACGTCGGAATAGGTGACGCAGCCTACGGGCTCGGTGCCGGCCTTTTCTTCATTGGCTACTTTATCTTCGAAGTCCCAAGCAACCTGATGCTGGAGCGCTTTGGCGCACGCCGATGGTTCGCGCGCATCCTGATCACCTGGGGCATCATCACGATGGCCATGGCGCTGATCCAGGGGCCCTACAGCTTCTACGCGTTGCGCTTTCTGCTGGGTGCCGCAGAAGCCGGCTTTTTCCCTGGCGTGCTGTACTACCTCACGAAGTGGTACCCGATCCGCCATCGCGGCAAGATCATGGGGCTGTTCGTTTTGTCCCAGCCCATCGCCATGGTCGTAACGGGCCCGCTGTCAGGCGCTTTGCTGGGTCTGGATGGCATGGCCGGGCTTCACGGTTGGCAGTGGCTGTTCATCACGATCGGCGCTCCGGCCGTACTGCTGGCATGGCCCACGCTGCGCTACCTGCCTGATTCCGCCGAGAACGTGCGCTGGCTCGACGCGAGCGAGAAGCGCTGGCTGGCGAACGAACTCAACAAGGACGAGCGTGAGTACGCGCAGACACGTCACGGCAATCCGCTCCACGCGTTGAAGGACAACCGCGTCCTCCTGCTCGCGCTTTTCTACCTTCCCGTCACGCTCAGCATCTACGGTCTCGGCCTCTGGCTACCCACCATCCTCAAGCAGTTTGGCGGAAGTGACCTGACGACAGGCTTCCTGTCCTCTGTGCCGTATCTCTTCGGCATTCTCGGGCTCCTGATCGTCCCGCGCAGCTCGGATCGGTTGAACGATCGCTACGGCCATCTCGGTGTGCTTTATGCCCTGGGCGCAACCGCTATGTTCATGAGTGCATGGCTGACCGCCCCTGTACTCCAGCTCGCAGCGCTTTCGCTGGTTGCCTTCAGCCTGTTTTCCATCACTGCACTGTTCTGGACACTGCCCGGTCGCTTCTTTGTCGGTGCCAGTGCGGCTGCCGGCATCGCATTGATCAACTCGGTCGGCAATCTGGGCGGTTACCTTGGGCCGTTCGGCATCGGAGCGCTCAAGGAATACACAGGGCAGATGAGTTCAGGTCTGTACTTCCTGGCGCTTGTGCTGGTCTTCGGCCTGCTGTTGACCGCGATCGTGTATCAGCGGCTGGAGCGTCGCCAGATGCGGGACGCAGTAGCAAACGACGCGCATCACGGTCGCGCTTGATCGAAATCATTCTGTAGGGGGGAAGCCGCATGCGACTGATTCAATTCGAACTCAATAGTGGCGAGCGCCGCGTCGGTCTTGTCGACGGGCATAGCGCGAAGGAGGTTTCAGGTGTCAGCAGCGTGCGCGAACTGGCCCTGGCTGCCATTGAGGCAGGGCGTGATCTGGCCAGTGAAGTCGAGCATCGTGGGCTGGGTGCGACGCACAGTTACCGCGCGCTGCTCGCAGAAGGGCAGGTGCTACCGCCGCTGGACCATCCAGACCCGGCCCATTGCCTGGTCAGTGGGACCGGCCTGACCCATCTGGGTAGCGCATCAGCACGCGACAAGATGCACCAGAAGCTTCAGAGCGAGGCCGACCTCACCGACACCATGCGTATCTTCAATTGGGGTCTCGAGGGCGGACGGCCAGAGTCGGGGCAGGTGGGTGCGCAGCCGGAGTGGTTCTACAAAGGTGATGGCAGCTGTGTGGTGCGTCCCGGTTCGACCCTGCCCATGCCGCGCTTTGCCGAGGACGGCGGCGAGGAACCCGAGCTCACCGGACTTTATGTGATCGGCCACGACGGCAAGCCCTATCGGATCGGATTTGCATTGGGTAACGAGTTTTCGGACCACCGCATGGAGCGCCGCAACTACCTCTACCTTGCACATTCGAAATTGCGCAGCTGCTCATTTGGTCCTGAGTTGCGGGTCGGCAGCCTGCCGCGCCATCTGGCGGGGCACAGCCGCATTCATCGAGGGGAAACGGTGCTGTGGGAGCAGCCGTTTCTCTCGGGCGAGGACAACATGTGCCATAGCCTGGAAAACCTTGAGTACCACCACTTCAAGTACGCGCAGTTCTTGCGTCCTGGCGATGTCCATGTGCATTTCTTCGGTACGGCGACGCTCTCGTTTTCAGACGACATCCAGACGCAGCCGGGCGACCGCTTCGAGATCGAGATCCCTGAATTTGGCGAAGCGCTGGTGAACATCATGGGTGACGCAGGCCCAGAATTGAATCCGGGTTCAGTCAAGCCGCTTTGAAGGTTGTTCGCGAAGATCGACTGCTTTTTTGGCAGCAAAATCGATAAAGCGGACTAACCTGAACGACTCGACCGACAACAACAAGAACGAGGGTGATGCGATGCAATGGCAACCACTGGTGCCTGAGCGATTCGCCTTGGCTGAAGGCCCCTTTTGGGATAGCCGAACGGCGAGTCTGTATTGGGTCGACATCATCGGTCGGCGAGCCTGCCGTTTCGTTAACGGCGGCCTTCAGGCGTGGAGTTTGGCCGAGCCCGTATCCGCCTTCATCCCGACCCAGGCAGGCGATGCGCTTGTCACGATGCCAAGCGGTGTATATCGCCTCGATCTCGCGTCCGCGTTTGAACATCCTGGCCTGCAGCTTTTTTGCATCGCCGACACCGTGACGGGCAACCGGCCGAACGAGGCTCGCTGCGACCCGAAGGGCCACCTCTGGCTTGGCAGCATGCAAAACAACATCGCCGAGGACGGCTCCGACCTGCCGGTCGAGCGACGGTCCGGCGGCCTGTTCCGCATTGACCCGCAGGGGCAGGTGATCCCGCTGGCTTCGGGCCTAGGCATTGCCAACACGCTGTTATGGACGGACACGGGCGAAGTGCTGTTTGCCGACACGCTCGACGGTGTCATCTATGCCTCGCCTGTCCACGAAGGCGTCGACCTCGGCGCAAGACGCATCTGGTCCGACACTCACGGCCGTGGCGCACCCGATGGTTCCGCGATGGACGCCCAAGGCTATGTGTGGAATGCGCGCTGGGGCGGCGGCTGCCTGCTGCGCTTCGCGCCAGATGGCCGGCTGGATCGCATCGTCGAGCTTCCCGTCAGCCATCCCACCAGCTGCGTCTTCGGCGGGCCCAACCTTACCCACCTTTTCGTCACGAGCGCGCGTCCCTGTGGCGCGGACGGCGCCCTCGATGGCGCCGTGCTGGTTGCAGACGTTGGAGTGACCGGCCAGCCCTGTCGCCGCTTCGCAGGCTAAACCCGCCGGCTCCCATGCTGGCGTCAACCGAACAGAAGGAGTGCATGCAATGGCGTTACCCCTTTCTCTCCCGCCGGTGCCCGAGCCGCAGCGCGGAGAGCGGCTCAAAGACAAGGTCGTGATCATCACTGGCGGCGCGCAGGGTATTGGCGAGGCTATCGTGGCGTGCTTTCAGGCGCAGCAGGCGAAAGTGATCGCGTGCGACATCCAGGGCGAAAAGGTCGAAGGCGTCGCCGCGGGTTGGCGTGAACGCGGAGGCGAAGTGCATGGCATGCGCGCCGACGTTACCCAGCAAGCGGATCTGGACGCCGTGATGAAAGCCGCTATCGACCGCTACGGCCGCATCGACGTGCTGGTCAACTGCGCTGGCGTCAACGTGTTCCGCGATCCGCTCACCATGAGTGACGAGGACTGGCGGCGTTGCTTTGCGATCGACCTGGATGGCGTCTGGTTCGGGTGCCGCGCAGCGCTCCCGCAGATGGTGGCCCAGGGTGCTGGCAACATCGTGAATATCGCCTCGGTGCACTCGACCAACATCATTCCCGGCTGCTTCCCGTACCCCGTCGCGAAACATGGGCTTCTGGGCCTGACGCGCGCGCTCGGTGTCGAGTACGCGCCCAAGGGCATTCGGGTGAATGCCATCGCCCCGGGCTACATCGAGACGCAGCTCAATGTGGATTACTGGAACGACTTCGACGATCCACACGCCGAACGGCAACGCGCGCTCGACATGCACCCACCCAAGCGCATCGGCCAACCCATCGAGGTGGCGATGACAGCGCTGTTCCTCGCCACCGACGAGGCCCCCTTCATCAACGCGTCCTGCATCACCATCGATGGTGGACGTTCAGTGCTCTACCACGACTGACGAATCCTGAAGCCGCCCCCTGCGGCTCGTGTGTTGATCGATCGATAAAAACAAAGGAGATCACCCGATGTTCATTCGTAGCCGCATGGCAAGTCGCCTCCTCTGCAGTGCCGCGCTGGCCCTCGGCCTCGCCGGTTTCAGCACGGCCAGCACAGCCGAAGAGGTCAAGATCGGTTTTCTGGTCAAGCAGCCGGAAGAGCCCTGGTTCCAGACCGAGTGGGCCTATGCCGAGAAAGCCGGCAAGGAGAAGGGCTTCACCGTGTTGAAAATCGCCGTACCTGACGGCGAAAAGACACTTTCAGCCATCGACAGCCTGGCCGCCAACGGCGCGAAGGGCTTTGTGATCTGTACGCCTGACGTTGCACTCGGGCCGGCCATCGTCGCCAAGGCCGAGATGAATGGGCTGAAAGTCATGGCGGTGGACGACCGTTTCGTCGATGCCCAGGGCAACTTCATGGAAGACGTTCCCTACATGGGGATGGCCGCCTACGAAGTCGGGGAGCAGCAGGGCGCGGCAATGATGGCCGAGGCGAAAAAACGCGGCTGGGACATGAAGGAAACCTATGCCGTCATCAACACCTACAACGAACTCGACACCGGCAAGCAGCGCACGGACGGCTCGGTCGCCGCGCTCAAGGCGGCAGGCTTCCCGGAGGGCCAGATTCTTTTCGCACCGCAGAAGACACTGGACGTCCCCGGCAGCATGGATTCCACCACCGCTGCGCTCGTCAAGCTGCCACGCGGCGCCAAGAACCTGATCATCGGCGGCATGAATGACAACACTGTCCTCGGTGGCGTCCGTGCAACCGAAAGCGCCGGGTTCGCGGCCGCCAACGTGATCGGGATCGGCATCAACGGGACCGACGCCATTGGCGAGCTGAAGAAGCCTGACAGCGGCTTCTTCGGATCGATGTTGCCCAGTCCGCACATCGAGGGCTACGAAACGGCGCGCATGATGTTCGAGTGGGTCACTCAGGACAAGGAGCCGCCCAAGTACACCGCAATGGAGCAGGTCACCCTGATCACTCGCGAGAACTTCCAGCAGGAGCTGGAGAAGATCGGCCTCTGGCAGTGAATCAGCGCGCCTTGACCAACAGGCGCCTGAACCAATCGACCGCTTTCTACGCCCGGGACAACCGGGCGATGGAGACCATCATGGTGGAACGCACTACAGGGGGCGAAAGCCTGCGCTTCGAGGGGATTGGCAAACAGTTTCCCGGCGTGAGGGCACTGTCCGATATTTCCTTCACGGTCCGTCCTGGCAGCGTACACGCGCTGATGGGCGAAAACGGGGCCGGCAAGTCGACCCTGTTGAAGATACTCGGCGGCGCTTATGCGCCTACGACTGGCGAGATCAGGCTTGGCGACAGGGCGATGAGCTTTCGCACCGCCGCTGACAGCATCGGTAGCGGCATTGCGGTGATCCATCAGGAGCTGCACCTGGTGCCGGAAATGACGGTCGCTGAAAACCTTCTACTTGGCCACATGCCGTCGCGGTTTGGCATCGTCGACCGCCGCGCCCTGTTCAGCCGGGCCCGTGAACTGCTGGCCGGGCTTGCCGAGGAGATCGATCCGGAAGCGCGGCTGGGCAGCCTGTCGCTGGGCCAGCGCCAACTGGTCGAGATCGCCAAGGCCATGTCGCGCAATGCGCAGGTGATCGCCTTTGACGAGCCAACCAGTAGCCTGTCGGCACGCGAGATCGACCGGCTCATGGCAATCATCGCGAAGCTACGAGATGAAGGCCGTATCGTGCTGTACGTATCGCACCGCATGGAGGAAATCTTCCGCACGTGCGATGCGATCACCGTGTTCAAGGACGGGCGCCATGTGCGTACGTTCGAGACGCTGGAGGGCCTGACCCACGATCAACTCGTGACCTGTATGGTCGGCCGCGACATCGAGGATATTTACAACTACCGCACGCGTCCGGCGGGCGACGAGGTGCTTCGGGTCGAGGGGCTGCTTGGCCCAGGGCTGCAGGTGCCGGTGGATTTCTCCGTGAAGGCAGGCGAGGTGCTGGGTTTCTTCGGGCTGGTTGGCGCCGGCCGGACCGAGCTGATGCGGCTGCTGGCAGGACTGGCCAGGCGCCGTGCTGGTGAAATTCTTCTGGAGGGCAGGCCGCTGGCGCTGGGCACACCGCGCGATGCCATCGATGCCGGCATTCTGCTGTGCCCGGAAGATCGCAAGAAGGAAGGCATCGTGCCGACGGCCAGCGTCGCCGAGAACATCAATATCGCCGCGCGGCATCAGCATGCACGGATGGGATGCGTATTGAGTCCGCGTTGGGAGCGTGAGAACGCCGAGCATCGCATCCGTGCGCTGAACGTGAAGACGCCGTCACCGGATCAGCAGATTCTTTACCTTTCCGGCGGTAATCAGCAAAAGGCCATTCTTGGCCGCTGGCTTTCCATGTCGATGAAGGTGTTGCTGCTCGATGAGCCGACCCGGGGCATCGATATCGGTGCAAAGGCCGAGATCTATCAGATCATCCACAACCTCGCTGCCGAAGGCATCGCGGTCATCGTGGTCTCGAGCGACCTCATGGAGGTGATCGGGATTTCCGACCGAATTCTGGTGATGAGTGAGGGCGCGCTGACCGGCGAAGTCCTTCATGACGATGCAGACGAATCCCGCCTGCTGAACCTGGCCCTGCCGCGCAAGCGTGCGTGAATCCACAAGAACAATCGCATCGAGGTGCCCATGACTCCCCAAGACAGCGCGCTTACCGGCGCACCCCGGCGGCAGCTGAACCTGCGCCGTTTCTTCAACGACTGGGCGATGCCACTGGCTGCCCTGTTGATCTTCATGCTCTCGGCCGTCTTCATCGAGAACTTTCTCTCGCCCCTGAACATGCGCGGGCTGGGCCTTGCCATTTCAACCGTGGGGATTGCCGCATGCACCATGCTTTATTGCCTGGCATCCGGGCATTTCGACCTGTCGGTGGGCTCGGTCGTGGCCTGTTCCGGCGTCGTGGCCGCCGTGGTGATGCGCGATACGGGCAGCGTGCCACTGGGTGTCGCCGCCGCGTTGGCACTGGGCCTGTGCGTGGGGCTGGTGAACGGCATCGTCATCGCAAAGCTGCGTATCAACGCGTTGATCACGACGCTTGCGACCATGCAGATCGTTCGCGGGCTGGGCTACATCTTTTCCAATGGCAAGGCCGTGGGCGTGATGCAGCCCGAGTTCTTCTGGTTCGGTAACGGCATGCTGCTTGGCGTGCCAGTACCGATCGTGCTCACGGTGTTGTGCTTCATCTTCTTCGGTTGGTTGCTGAACTACACCACCTTCGGCCGCAACACCATGGCGATTGGCGGCAACCAGGAAGCGGCATTGCTGGCAGGCGTCCATGTGGATCGCACCAAGATCATCATTTTTACCGTACACGGTCTTGTCGCCGCGCTGGCCGGCGTCGTGCTGGCATCGCGGATGACCTCGGGCCAGCCGATGATTGGCCAGGGCTTCGAGCTCACCGTGATATCAGCGTGTGTGCTGGGTGGCGTCTCGCTGGCGGGTGGCGTTGGCATGATCCGCCATGTAATCGCGGGGGTGTTGATTCTGGCGATCATCGAGAATGCGATGAATCTGAAGAACATCGACACGTTCTATCAGTACGTTATCCGCGGCACGATCCTACTGCTGGCGGTCATCATCGACCGGCTTAAACACCGTTGAGGGAGCGTGAACATGAAGCAAGCAATCCATCGCGTACGTGCGGGTCAGGTCGGCGTCGCGCTTAGCACCTTAGGGTTTTCTCTGATGATGGCAAGCTTCAACGCGCAGGCTGCAGGCCTGGAGGGGCAGGCCGGAACCTTCGACCGCATGCCTGACGGTACCGAAGTTCCACAGTACACGTTGCGCAACAGCAAGGGCGTAGAGGCCGTGGTGATCGCCTACGGTGCAACCTTGCAGTCGTTGAAGGTGCCGGATCGCAATGGCACGTCCGAGGATGTGGTCCTGGGTTTCGATGATATGGCCGGCTACAAGGCCAACGGTACGGTCTATTTCGGCGCCACCATCGGACGTTTCGGAAACCGGCTGGATGGCGGCACGTTTGAGCTGGACGGCACGAAGTATCAGGTCCCGAAAAACGATGGCAACAATGCGCTCCATGGTGGGGACCAAGGCTTCGACAAGCGTGTATGGACGATGCGGCCGCGTGAGGAAAAGGGCTGGGTGGGCGTCGAGCTGACGTATGTTTCACCGGATGGTGAGATGGGCTTCCCTGGTGAGCTGACGACGCACGTGATCTACAGCCTCAACGAAGAGAACGAACTGCGGATTCAGTACCGCGCCACAACCGACAAACCCACCGTGTTGAACCTCACCAACCACACCTATTTCAACCTGGCCGGGGCCGGCAATGGCACGATCCTGGAGCAGGTCATGCGCATGGACGCCTCACATTACACGCCGGTCAACAAAAACCTGATTCCAACTGGAGAGCTTGCACCGGTCGCCGGGACGCCCATGGATTTCCGCAAGGACACACCGCTGGGCCAACACATTCGAGACGATCATCAGCAACTCGAGTATGCAGAGCCCAAGCAGCGCGGCTTCGACTTCAACTGGGTGCTTGATACCAAGGGTGACGTAAAGCGCGTTGCCGCCGAAGCGCATGATCCTGCATCAGGACGGCTGCTGCAGCTGTACACCACCGAACCGGGCGTTCAGCTCTACACCGGAAACTTCCTGGATGGCAGCATCAAGGGCAAGGGTGGCAAGACCTATCCCCACTGGGGGGCGTTCACACTCGAGACGCAACACTATCCGGACGCACCCAACCAGCCGAACTTCCCCAGCACGCGCCTTGACCCGGGCCAGACGTATACGCAGACGACGGTGTTCAAGCTGGGCGTTCGTTGACCATGCCGTCTGATGCCGGGTGTTTGGATCCTGCCAGGCAGTCGAACACGGTTGCGGGGTGAACGCGGCGGGCTCGAAGCCGCCCGCCGACGCGTGCAACTGCCTTGATGCTGTAGAGCGCTACGCAGCGGTGCGACGTGTCTTGCGTCGTTGCAATGCGTTGAGGCTGGCTCCAATCGCCAATACAGCGGCCGCGCCGAGTACGCCCGACGCGTAGTGCGCCCACTCGGGGAGTGTCGGCAGGGCAAGGTCGTTGGTTGCCATGTCGCCGGCAATCCAGCCCAACAGCGCCGCGCCGATGGTGATGATGATGGGAAACCGGTCCATCAGCCATAGCACCAGCTTGCTGCCCCACACGATCAGTGGAATGCTGATGACGATCCCTATCGCGACCAGCACCATTTGCCCCTGCGAGGCGGCCGCAATGGCGATCACGTTATCGAGGCTCATCACTGCATCGGCAATGATGATGGTTCTGACCGCGCCCCACAGGTGTGCGCTGGCGGTCAGGTTGTCGTCCTCGTCGCCGTCATCATTGCGCATGAGCTTAACGCCGATCCACAGAAGCAGCGCAGCTCCAACCAGCCGAAGATAGGGCAGCGAGAGCAGTTCGAGGGCAAAGAAGATCAGTGCCAGCCGCAGTACGATCGCGCCGAGTGCGCCAATGATGATGGCCCGGTTGCGCTGCCGCTCGGGCAGGCGGCGGCAGGCGAGCGCGATCACCACCGCATTATCGCCACCAAGCAGAAGATCGATGGCAATGATCTGGGCGACGCCGATCCAGAATTCCGGGGTGCTTGTCAGCTCGAGCACGATGGGCTCCTCGAAGCATGAAACGCGGGGCGCGACCCGACGCCTCGCCAATCATGAATGGACAGCACCCGAGCGCCATGAGGTTCCGTGGCCTCACAATTTACCCACCGCGGGCGGGCTCAGTTCATCGTCATGCGCCCCTGCAACCAGGTGGCGACCGGGCCAAGTGGCCGTAGGCGTGACCACACCAGGTCAACAGAGACTTGCCGTGGCCACCCAGGCAGGGACAATTCCTTCAGCCGCCCATGGCCATAGGCGTCCACGAGCGGACGGGGTAGAACGGCCCAGCCGAAGCCGAGCGCGGCCATTTCCAGAAGCAACAGGTAGTCCGGAGCAGACCAGCACTGGTGGCCCGAGGGCAGGGGGTCATCATTCGGTTCGTCGATGATCGCCACGCTGGATAGCCGCAAGGCACGCCAGCGGCCCAGGTCATGTGGCTTGACCGTCTCAGGCTGGGTCAACACATGATTGCAGGCGACGAACACGCCGAACTCGGTTGTATGCGTCAGGCGGGCATGTGCGATGTCGGCAGCGTAGTGGACGTGCGCGGTAAGCAGGCCCAACTGCGCGCGACCCTGGCTGACCAGATCGAGTACGTCCGCGCGCTCCGCGATGAGGCATTCGAATTCCAGGTCGGGAAAGCGCTCGTTGAGTTCGGTCAGGCGCGCTTCGTACTGACCCTGCTGGTAGGCATCGGAAAGCGCCAGTGTGAGCTTTGCTTCCTGGCCGGCAGAAAGATGCCCCGCATGCCGAGCCAGACGCTCCATCGCGTCGAGAATTTCATGGGCATGGCCGAGCAGACCCTGGCCCGCCTCCGTGAGTGTGAGCTTGCGGGTATGGCGCACAAACAGCTCGACACCCAGATCGATCTCCAGACGGGCGATCGCTTCGCTGATCGTCGACTGGCTCTTGCCGAGCCGGCGGGCAGCTGCACTGAAGGAGCCGGTAGAGGTGGTATAGGCGAACGCTTCAAGTGCTTCGGGTGAGATATTCATCGGTTTATACGATGGCAGCTAATTGGTTATTGGCGGTTAATCCGATGAATATAGCGGTCCTTGCGAAATAAACCATGTGTGCCTTATGAAATCGAGTCTTGATCGTTCATTGATGGAACGTATTTTCCACGCGGTGATATTCGAAGTGATAGCCGTGGCAGCGTGCGCGCCTGCCCTGGCCTGGGTGATGGATAAGCCATTGGCGCAGATGGGCGCATTGACGCTGATGTTTTCCATGATTGCCATGCTCTGGAACCTGGTCTTCAACGTCCTCTTCGATGGCGCTCAGCGCCGCTGGGGCTTCGAGCGTGGTGTCCTGGCGCGGCTGTCGCACGCTCTGCTGTTCGAGCTCGGCTTGATCTTCATGCTCGTGCCACTCGCCGCTTGGTGGCTCTCGGTGAGCCTGATGACGGCGTTCTGGCTGGATATCGGGCTGATCCTGTTCTTCCTGCCGTACACCCTGGGCTACAACTGGGCCTATGACGCGATCCGGGCGCGGATCATGTCGAGAAAGACCGGGCAGGCTCAGTGTGAGGCCTGACCTAACGGTAAGGAACCGGTGGGCTCCAGCCCGCCGGCGACACAGGGCAACGATGCAGAGGCGTTGCACATTGTGTCCACCAGGGCGTCGCCAGTAGGCATTGCACCCGTCTTGCCGCATCATTCCCCTGGTTCTCGTTCGAACAGGTTCGGCATGTTCAATTTCGTTCCTTCATGTCAGCGCCTGCTTCTGGGCTTGGCGGCAGCTGCCCTTGCCTGCGTCGCCAATGCTGAGATTCCGCGGCTCGACGGATTGGCCTCCGCCAGTTGCGTGCGCAGTGCAACACTGCTGCACTGCGACGATGGGCATGGCGGTTATTACGGCATGGCACTGCAGGGCAACGACGTTTTGCTGCGTGGTCACGATGGGGTGACGGGTCTGTCCTGGGCGCAAACGAGCACAAATTTTGGTCGGGTCCAGTTGCTGGGCGGTATCAGCAGTGACGGCAACATCTGGTACGGCGTGTCCCGCAGCTTCGGCTGGAACATCATCAGCCGCATTTCCTCATCATCAGGCGAGCGCAGCCGCGTAACCTGCAATCGCGTGAAAGGCTGCGACTGATCCTCCGCATCCACTGCATGACGGTGGTGCCGTGCTCTCGCCCACACGGCCGTCGGCAAGGCAAGCCATGCCCGTTTTTGCCAATAAGCCGCTCCCGATTTATTGTTATAATATAACTTAATTTCCCGCCGAGCCGGACTCGGCCCGGCTACCGCTTACCTGACTGATACGACGGTGTGGCTCGGTGTCACGCATGCTCGTGTCTGTCGTCACTGGCGAACACTCATGACCGAACAAGAGCTTTTGGCACAACCGGACGCGCATTACATGAATGACGAGCAGCGGGCATTCTTTCGTACGTTGCTGCTGACACAACGACACGAACTCCAGGAGCGAATCGAAAGTGAATTCGAAGGTCTGCGTGATGCACCGCCCGGAAGCGATCCTGCAGACATTGGCAGCGCTGAGGAGCAGCGGCAATGGCAGCTGCGCCTGTTGGAACGCGAGAAAAAGCTGCTCGACAAAATTGATGAGGCGCTCGATCGCATTGCGCGAGGGGAGTATGGCTGGTGCGAGGAAACCGGCGAGGCGATTGGCCTCAAGCGCCTCCTGCTGCGCCCGACGGCCTCGCTGAGTATCGAGGCCAAGGAGCGTCAGGAGCGCAAGGAGCGGCATTTGCGCGACCGCTGAAACGGCGCGGCGTAGCTGTTCAGCCGCCGTTGCGTTCCAGGCGGGACCGCAGTGCGCCCGCCAGCTCGTCGAACAGCACCTGCACCGAGCGCAGTGACAGATTGTCCGGCCGTGTTAGCAGCCAGATATCCGTGTCGCAACCCTCCAGGGCTTCACCGAGCCGCTCGACGCCCGCCTCGTCATTGAGTTGGAAGTCGGGCAGGGCAGCAACCCCCAGGCCCGCACTCACCAGCCGTTCCACCGACGACATGCTGCTGCAGCGATGCCGAGGCGTGACACCGGGATAGACCTGCCGTCGCCACGTGACCGATACGTGGTCCGATAGCGAATCATCCGGGGCGATCCAGGGCAGCTCAGTGGGCGTCTGCTGGTACGCCTCTCGATAGTTCGCATGACCGCTGACGAAATACGAGCTCTTGCCCAGGCGCCGACCGATCAGGTGCTCGGGCGGCGAATTCGAAAGGCGAATGGCGATGTCCGCATCGCGGCGGCTGAGGTTGGCGAATGTGTTCGACGTTCCTACTTCCAGCGAAATTGCCGGGTATCGCGGCATCAGCTCAGCTAGACAGGGCGCGAGCAGGTTGCGAAACACCGCATCCGTACAGGTCAGGCGCACCGTCCCGCTGATCACGTTCTCGCCCTGCTGCAGCGCAATACGGGCGGCTTCGAGCGCCTGCTCGGCACGCTCGGCCTGCTCAGCCAACGCTTTTGCGCTTTGGGTAGGGGTGTAGCCGCGGCGGCCTTTCTCGAAAAGCGCGACTTCCAGGTTCGCTTCCAACTTGCGGATAGCGCGAAAGACCGTAGAGATATCGACATGAAGCTGCTCGGCTGCGCGCGCGAGGGTACGACCACGGACCAGGGCCAGCACCAGGGCGAGGTCACCATGAGAGATCTGATATTGCACGGATGCAATCTTCCTTTTCTGACACGCCGATACAGCCTGCGCGTACGCCCACTTATACTCGGGGCGACGTATCGAATCAAACGCACCGATCTCCGGCCCACAACGCCGTACTGAGGTTGATGCCAGCAGCTGAACACCAACTATAAATACGCTGCCCGGCCAGTGGAGCGATGTCTTTCGCTGGAGCGCCTCAGCGCAAAGGATGTGTATCCATGAACTCGTTAGCCCCCCGCGTCATACAACTCAACGAAGCCAATACGTTCCTCAAGGCCCACCCCGAAATCCAGTTCATCGATCTTTTGATCACGGACATGAACGGCATCGTGCGCGGCAAACGTGTCGAGCGGGCGAGCCTGCACAAGGTCTACGAGAAAGGAATCAACCTCCCGGCTTCGCTGTTTGCGCTGGATATCAACGGGTCGACGGTCGAAAGCTCAGGCCTGGGCCTGGATATTGGCGATGCCGACCGCATCTGTTATCCAATCCCGAACACGCTGAGCAACGAACCCTGGCAAAAGCGTCCAACGGCACAGTTGCTGATGACCATGCATGAACTGGACGGCACGCCATTCTTCGCCGACCCCCGTGAAGTGCTTCGTCAGGTCGTGCAGAAGTTCGATGAGTTGGGCCTGACCATCTGCGCAGCGTTCGAGCTCGAGTTCTATTTGATCGACCAGGAAAACGTGAACGGCCGCCCGCAGCCGCCGCGTTCACCCATTTCCGGTAAGCGCCCGGTCTCCACCCAGGTTTACCTGATCGATGACCTCGATGAATACGTCGACTGCCTGCAGGACATGCTCGAAGGCGCGAAGGAGCAGGGCATTCCAGCGGACGCCATCGTGAAGGAGAGTGCGCCAGCCCAGTTCGAGGTCAATCTTCACCACGTCGAGGACGCGATCAAGGCCTGCGACTACGCCGTGCTGCTGAAGCGCCTGGCGAAGAACATCGCCTATGACCATGAGATGGATTCCACCTTCATGGCCAAACCGTACCCCGGCCAGGCCGGTAATGGTCTGCATGTGCACATTTCGCTGCTGGACAAGAAGACCGGCGAGAACATCTTCGCCAGTGAAGATCCTGAACAGCACGGCCCGCTGCGCCACGCGGTGGCGGGCATCCTCGAGACCATGCCTGCTTCGATGGCCTTCCTTTGCCCGAACGTGAACTCCTACCGCCGCTTCGGCGCACAGTTCTACGTACCGAACGCGCCAAGCTGGGGGCTGGATAACCGAACTGTGGCCGTCCGCGTACCGACCGGCAGCGCGGATGCCGTTCGTATCGAGCACCGCGTTGCCGGCGCCGACGCCAACCCCTATTTGATGATGGCCTCGATCCTGGCGGGCATTCACCACGGCCTGACCAACACGCTCGAGCCGAGTGCGCCAATCGGAGGCAACTCGTACGAACAGCTCGAACAGAGCCTACCCAACAACCTGCGCGACGCTCTGCGCGAGCTCGACGACTGCAAGGTGCTGAACCAGTACATCAGCCCGGACTACATCGACATCTTCGTCGCCTGCAAAGAGGCCGAGCTGCAGGAGTTCGAGACCACGATCTCGGACCTCGAATACAACTGGTACCTGCACACGGTCTGAGGCGTTGCGCCGCGACGGACATGACCCGTGGGCAATGGGCCCACCGAGCCGCGGGCCTGCGCGACATGACTGCCCCTCCGTCGGATTCAAGCAGTCCGGCAACAGCCGAGACACGCCTTTGCACGCGCTCGACACGTACACCGAATCAAAGGCGGTCTGGATCAAGCTCTGATCCGGTCGCAAGAGGAGTCTTCATGAAGAACCACGTTGGCAGCTATTACGCGGCATCGCGCAATCAGCAGGTCGAATACCCTGCCTTGACCGGATCGGTAGATACCGATGTCTGCGTCATCGGCGCCGGTTACACCGGGCTATCCACTGCATTGTTCCTGCTCGAACACGGGTTCAGCGTGACCGTGCTGGAAGCCGCGCGCGTCGGCTTCGGTGCATCGGGTCGTAACGGCGGGCAGATCGTGAACAGCTACAGCCGCGACATCGATGCCATCGAGCGCCAGGTGCCCGCCGAGCAGGCGCGTCTGCTAGGGGATATGGCCTTTGAAGGTGCGCGGATCATTCGTGATCGCGTTGCGCGTTACGGCATCGAATGCGACCTCAAGGATGGCGGTGTCTTCGCTGCGATCACCCCTAAGCAGTTGGGCCATCTCGAAGCGCAGAAAAAGCTTTGGGAGCGCTACGGCCATACCCAGCTCGAGCTGATGGACCAGCAGCGGATCCGCGAAGTCGTCGGCACCGACCGGTACATCGGCGGGATGCTCGACATGAGCGGCGGCCATATCCACCCGCTCAATCTCGCGCTCGGTGAAGCGGCAGCGGTTGCACGCCTTGGCGGCGCAATCCATGAACAGAGCCCGGCGACCCGGATCGAGCGTGGCGAGCGACCGGTTGTGCATACGCCCAATGGCCAGGTGCGGGCGAACTTCGTCGTCGTAGCCGGGAATGCCTATCTTGGCGGCCTTGTGCCTGAGCTTGCTGCCAAGTCGATGCCCTGTGGCACGCAAGTCATCACCACAGAACCCCTGTCGGACGAGTTGGCTCACAGTCTGCTGCCACAGGATTACTGCGTGGAAGACTGCAACTACCTGCTCGACTACTTCCGCCTGAGCGCCGACAAGCGTCTGATATACGGCGGCGGCGTGGTCTACGGCGCACGTGACCCTGCCGACATCGAGTCGATCATCCGACCGAAGATGCTCAAGACCTTCCCGCAGCTCAAGGACGTGAAGATCGAGTTCACCTGGACCGGCAACTTCCTCCTGACCCTGTCGCGTCTGCCACAGGTCGGCCGTCTGGGCGACAACATCTACTACTCACAAGGCTGCAGCGGTCACGGCGTGACCTACACGCACCTCGCCGGCAAGGTACTGGCCGAGGCCCTGCGTAGCCAGGCCGAGCGCTTCGACGCACTGGCATCGCTGCCGCACTACCCATTCCCGGGCGGGCAATTGATGCGCGTCCCGTTCACTGCCCTGGGGGCGGCCTATTACCAGTTGCGCGATCGACTGGGCATTTGACGCTTTCCCGCCAGTCATTGGCTGGCGGTCTACGAGGAGATAATCATGTCCCGCATGCCCTTGATTGGTGTTACGGCCTGTCGGCAACAGCTCGGCAAATACGATTCCCACACGGTCGGCGACAAGTATGTCGAAGCGGCCGCGTTCGCGGGTATTCCGGTGGTGCTGCCCGCGCGCAGTACGCCGACGGACCCGCATGCATTGCTCGAACAGCTCGATGGGCTTCTGTTTACCGGTTCGCCGTCGAATGTCGAGCCGCGCCATTATCAGGGCGCGCCGAGCCTTCCTGGTACCCAGCACGACGCCGAGCGCGATGCCAACACGCTGCCATTGTTACGTCTCGCCATCGACAAGGGCGTACCGGTGTTCTGCATCTGCCGGGGCTTCCAGGAGCTCAACGTCACGCTAGGCGGTACCCTGCACCAACGTGTGCAGGATGTGCCTGGTTTCATGGATCACCGGGAGCCGCAGGAGGGCACGTTGGCGGAGCAGTACGCGCCACAGCATGCCCTGCGTCTGCAGCCGGGCGGTGTTTTCGAGCAGATTGGGCTGCCACACGCATTTCAGGTCAACTCGCTACACAGCCAGGGCATTGACCGGCTGGCGGCGGGTCTGCGCGTCGAGGCCGTTGCACCGGATGGCCTGATCGAAGGCGTTTCGGTCCGCGAAGCTCCGGGTTTCGTGATCGGCGCGCAATGGCACCCCGAATGGCGCATCAGCGAGAACCCCGAATCGCTGTTGCTGTTCCAGGCGTTCAAGCGGGCCTGTCAGGCCTACGCCGATGCGCGCCACGGACGATGAGTGCACGCCGTCCCGGCGCCTTTTCCTATCCATCCAGCGCAGCTCGGAAGGCGGAGTTGATGCCACTCCGCCATGGAAGGCAGAAGTGGCAGGCACGGCTTACCCGTGGCTAAGCGGCGGAGTGCGTGGCGGAACAAGACGCTTCGATCCGGTGGATTCGTAGGCGTAGGCCAGGCGAAGCAGGTTGGAGTCGTCATAGGCGCGGCCAGCGAAGGTCAGGCCCACCGGCATGAAGGTGTCCTCCATCACCCCCATCGGCACGGTCACGGTCGGTACACCCAGATGACGAATCGCCAGGTTGCCGTTTGCTACCCATACCCCATTGCTCCAGGCGATGTCGGCCGACTTCGGGTTCACGTCCGCATCGGCGGGGCCAACATCCGCTACCGTGGGAAAGACCACCGCATCCAGCCCCAGGTCTTCCATCCAGTCTTCGAGGTCGATCTTGCGCGTCTGCTCCAGGCCCCGCAGGCCGTCCGGTAGTGTAGGGATCTGATCCCACGGAGTGATGCCTTGCTTGGCCATCACCACGTACTGATCCATCCCGGCGGCGAGATCGTCCTCACGGTTGGGCAGGGTGCCCGGGTCGTGTGGGAAGATCTGCGGCCCGTCGACGTCGGCAAGACGATTCAGCTTCGGGTCGTTGTTCACGCGCAGAAAGTCGTCGAACGCCCAGGCGGACAGGCCCCAGAGTTCGTGATGCAGGAACGCTTTCGAGACCAGACCGCGGGTGAACACGGTAGGCGCACCGGGGCGGTCGCCTTCACAGTTCGACACCATCGGAAAGTCCACTTCCACGACTGTAGCGCCTGCCGCTTCGAGTGCCTTGCGAGCGTTTTCCCACAGCGAAATAACGGACGGGCGCGTGTGAATGCGGTGGCCGGTGGGCCCACCGATACCCGGCTTCTCGCTGGTGCCGGCTGCCTCATCCTTGTTGATGTACATCTTCGGGACGCCCAGTCGCTTGCCGGCCAGTGCACCAGCATCCGCGGCGAGATTCGCATAGGAATCCGGCCGTACGGAGGATGCCTTGGGAATCGGCACCCAGGGCTGGAGGCGCCAGAGATCGCCCGTCGGGTCGGGATCATCTGCGACCACGACGTCGAGGATTTCCAAGAGGTCCGCCATGGTGCGGGCATAGGGCACAACCACGTCCATGGTTGGCGTCAGCGGCCAGTTCCCACGAACCGAGATTACCCCGCGCGAAGGCGTGTAGGCGCACAGCCCGTTGTTGGATGCCGGGCCACGCCCGCTTGACCACGTCTCTTCGGCAAGGCCAAACGCTGCGAAGCTGGCGGCAGTCGCCGTCCCCGCGCCATTGGAGGAGCCGGAGGCGAAGGGCGCGGTCAGGTAGTCTTTGTTATAGGGGCTCTCGGCGCGGCCATAGACACCGCGCTGCATACCACCGTTGGCCATGGGCGGCATGTTGGTCTTGCCGAGGCAGACCGCGCCAGCCCGACGGAGACGCTCGATGGTGAATGCATCCCGGTATGCGACGAGATCCTTGAACGCCGGACTGCCGGACGCGGCCGTCAGGCCTTTGACCAGGTAGCTGTCCTTGGCGGTGTAGGGAATGCCGTCAAGCGGGCCCAGGGTCTCGCCCTTCGCGCGGCGGGCATCGGAGGCGCGCGCTTCTTCTAGCGCATCCGGGTTACGGACCACGATGGCATTCAGCGCGGTTTGAGTTCCGGGCGGATCATATGCGTCGATACGGGCAAGATAGGCTTGTACCAATTCGACCGCCGTCGTCTGCCCCGACTCGAGCGCGGCGCGCAGTTCGGAAATAGAGCGTTCGGTTACTTCAATCATGGTGGGTCCCCACTGTAATGGCGAGGACGGCATCGCTGCGCGAGCGCGAGCGATACCGTGCATGTCGGTGTTGTAGAAGCGGCTCAGACGCCGCGGGGCTGCTGCTGGGTGATGCAGTGAATATTGCCGCCCCCGAGCAGTATCTCGCGGCCAAGAACCATCACGACGCGGTGGTCCGGGAAGATGCGCTCCAGGATCGCGCGTGCTTCATCGTCACGCGGGTCGTCGAAGCGCGGTGCGACGATGCCGCCGTTGACGATCAGGAAGTTCACATACGAGCCCGCCAGACGCACGCTGGAAGAGCGCTCCTGGCTTCCTGCGACCTTATCCACAGCGTCACATTCTTCGTCGGTCGCATACAGCGGCCCTGGAATTGGGATCTTGTGAACAACGAGGGCGCGCCCCTTGGCATCCCTTTCGGTTTCCAGCACCTTCATCGCCGCCTGGCAGCGTGGGTAGTTGGGATCTTGCGGATCGTCGGTCCACGCAAGCAGCACTTCGCCCGGGCGCACGTAGCAGCAGAAGTTATCCACATGGCCATTGGTTTCGTCGTTGTAGAGGCCATCCGGCAGCCAAATCACCTTGTCGATGGCGAGGTGGTCGCCGAGTACGCGCTCGATCTGCTCGCGGGACAGGTGCGGATTGCGATTGCGGTTCAGCAGGCACTCCTCGGTCGTGATCAGCGTGCCTTCTCCGTCAACATGGATGGAACCGCCTTCGAGCACGAAGTCTTCAGTGCGGTAACGGCCGCAGCGTTCGATTTCAAGAATCTTTGACGCGACCTGGTCGTCGCGCTGCCACGGCGCGTACAGGCCACCATCGAAACCGCCCCAGGCGTTGAAAGCCCAATCGACGCCGCGCACGTCGCCCTTGTCGTTAATCACGAACGTGGGGCCTGTGTCACGAACCCAGGCGTCGTCGGTCGTGATTTCGACGAGTCGGATATCCGGGTGGTCAAGCCGCGCACGGGCGTTCTCATACTGCCCTGCGGACACGCAGATTGTTACGGGTTCGAATTCTGCAATGGCTTTGGCTACCGTCGCGAACGCATGCTGCGCAGGCTTGCCGCCAAGGCGCCAATTATCAGGGCGTTCCGGCCACACCATCCAGGTCTGGCTGTGAGGTGCCCATTCGGCCGGCATGTGGAAGCCGTCTTCACGAGGTGTCCGGGTCAGTGTGTGCGGCACGCGTGTTCTCCTTTAATTCGAGCAAGCTATCGAATGACCGCATTGCGAGGAATGCAGCCTGCGCCTGCCCGGTGATCAGGCCGATAGTCTTAACTATCGAACGACAGGCTGGAAGGGGAAGGGGAGGGTTCGTTGCGCAAGTGGACTCAATACGCGGAGCATAGGTGTGCAGCAACGCAATCTGTATGGGCGTATTTGAAATTCAAGCTTTCCATCGCGCAATGGCCGTGGCGCTGCACGGTAGTAAGGATGTTTCCGCAGTCAGCTGCGCAGCAAGGGTCGGTTATCCCGCGAGGGTCATTGCGGATGTCTTCTGCTCATCAGAGAGTCCGGCCGAATTCATCAGTTTGGCAAGTGACGCGCTTGCGGTAGTCAGGGCCGATTGCAAGGACTGAAGAATCATCTGTGCCTGGCGCGCCTGGGTGCTTTGCTCGTCAGGACTGAGGCTGGTGTCTGCTGTGATGCGCATCAGCTCGGCCTGCTGTTCCTCTATCTTCTGGCGAAGCTGTCGCACCTGCTTGAGCGCAGCCTTGACCTCGTCGGGAAGGCCGCTGTCATCGATGTCATCCGTACCCTTACCGTTTTTTTCAGCGCGAGACATTCGAAGCCCATCGAGTGATAACTCGACAGTTGTGGCTTTTGGCGTAGGCGTGGATTTCGAACTCGATGCCTCCTCCGCCGCGGGCGCCGTTGGTTGGGGACGGAGCGGGGGAGGCGTGATCGACAGGTAGACCTTCATTGGCGCAATCGAAGTCATGATGAACCCTGTGCGGCGGTGTCATCACGGCATCGGCGCCTTACCGATAAACTTGAGCGGATGGCCGAAATAGACGCAAAAGGCAAGGTGGTGGCACATGTAACATAATTTTATTGCAGCAGAACAAACCATGCATGCGCCTGTCAGACCGCCCCAAGGCTCATAGGGCCAGGACAAAAAATGGAAAACCGGCTTGCCGGAAGCTGACCGCGCAGTATCCGGTCTGCATGAATCGGAAACTGCACATGAATCGGCTGTTGCACCTTGATGTCGCCCGTGGGTTGGGCATCCTTTTGGTTGTGTTGGGGCACAATTGGATCGTCTTCCACCCGAAGGGTGAATTGTTCGATCTCATCTATTCGTTCCACCTTCCGCTGTTCTTCTTTCTTTCCGGGATTTTCTTTCGACCTCAGCAGGCGTTGACGAGCCTCGCCCGTTCGAAGTCCGACGCGCTGCTCAAGCCCTATTTCGTCACGCTATTGGCTTTCGGTGCGGCCATTGCCATTACCAAGCCGTTCGATCCCCTCGAGTATCTGAGCCAGATCACCTTCGCCACGGGCGGTAGCCTCTGGTCGCTGTATGGCGAACAGGTTGGTATCACCGCCTACTGGGCGCCGCTCTGGTTCCTGCCGCACCTCTTCGTCTTGAGTCTGGCGGCCTGGTGCTGGTTGCGGTTGAGCGAGCGTGTACCGATGGCGTCGCAGGCGAGCCATGTGCTGCTGGCCGCACTGTTCGCGCTAGGCATCTGGGCCTTGCCACTTCAGCCGACCACGGCGGGCCATGGCGCTCCGGGTCTGCCGCTGAGTGTCGATCTGGTGCCCATCACCCTGGGCTTCTTCCTCGTCGGTTATTACATGCGAGAAGCCGTCCAGAATTTTCAACGCTCACGACGCCTTCTGCTTCTGTCGATAGCCATTTTCGTCGGCGGTCATGCCTTGGGCGACCACAGCATGGATTTGAACAAGCGCTACTACGGCAACGCTCTTGAAACGACAGCCATCGCATTCGCTGGCATATACCTGAGTCTGGCGCTTTCCCACTGGCTGGCTCAGCGGCCCGGTTTCGCCATGCGTGCACTGGCGTTCCTGGGGGAAGCAAGTTTGCTCATCCTGATTTTCCACTCGCTGTTTCAGTCCAAGAGTCATCATGTGATGGTGACGCGCTTCAGCATCGAGCCCGCGCTTGCGGCGCCGGCTTCCTTCGCGATTGGGTTATCGGCGCCGCTGGTCATCCATATGGCTGTGCAGCGCATCCGGCCCCTCGCCTGGCTATACCTACCTGTTAACCGCTCGCGTGTAAGACCTGTAGGCAACACAGCCGAGAGTTAACGGCGCTATCTGCGTCGGTGTTACTAAAAGAAGTGATAGTGATTGCTCCATTGTGTGCTCTGTGCTGCGCCGCAGCGTGCGATCAGACCGTTAGCGTGGCCCAGCAGGGCAAGCGCTGGAGCCGGAACCGCACCCGTATGACCGTAAGAAACGGTGTATCGCCGATCCCTTGGTGCCGTTCTTCTTGTATTCCCCGTTATTGTCGTAATCGAAGACGGTGAGGAGTCCGGTACGGCGATTGAACTCCCAAACGCCTCGGCTCTTCTGCTCGCTCCTGACTCTGTCTAATTCTTCCTGATGGCGCAATTGGGCGGGTTTGATATTTGTCAGTACACACGGGGGAAGCATGTCCTGAGTATCACCCCACGGCAGACGCATGCTGCTGAATTGCCGCAGCCACGGTTGTTTGGTGGCCGGCTGCTGGTCAGGAATATGCTCCAGACAATAGACGCGGGAGTCATAGAAGTTATTAGGATTCGGCATGGGATTTCTCGTCGGCCCAGAAGGGCACGTCGGTTGCACTGAGGTCGAGGGGCTGGTGCCCTGTCAGCTTGCCGAAGTTTAGCCAGCCGTTCTGGCTGCTCAGTTGCCGTAGTTCACATGCCGGGCCATCAGGTTAGGGCGGCTGAAGGTGTCGATCTGTGGAATGCGTTCGGTCATTTCCCGCACCTTTGCCTTGAAGTCAGCATCGTTCATGTCACGCCAGTAGCGTGGTTCGCGGTCGGTTTGGCGGTCGTGTTCGGCTGTGGTGGGGTCGAGGTGGCGGAAGGCTTCCAGCTCCGGCGTGTCCGGCAGGGGTTTGCTGATATCCATGTAGTTCTGCAGGTAGTCCCAGAGGGCGCAGGGCGCCGAGGTGCTGCCGCTGGGGCCGACGAAATTGGCCATATTGATCCAGATGTCCTGATAGCGATGGACGATGCACAGCACGTTGTTGGGCAGGCCTTGGCGATCCGGGGTAACAGTGACATAGGCGTCGAACTCGTAGAAGGGTGCGACCTTTTCGCCGATGGCGCCGTTCTTTTTGTATTCGCCGTTATTGTCGTAATCGAAGACGGTGACGACCAGTGCAAGTCGACTCCTATAAAACATGAGAAAAATACAAAGGGGGAAATAATTATTGGGCCTCCTCTTCCCATGATCTGCATATGGACCCATAACTTTGTGCTTGCAGGTAGCTAAGCATGCCTGATCTTCTGGTGATCAAGGCGAGCATGCAGGTCTAAATGTTCCAGTAGTTTCGCATCGGGCTGGGTCCACCGTTTGATATTAGCTCGTCGAATGGTTGGGTCAGCTTTGAAGTTCTAAATCGACGGTACGCCGGCGTTGGCGAAGTCATCGCTTTTAAGCGAGGCATGAATGCCCTTGACTCTCTGGCTCCGGTAGTAGCTTGCGATGTCGAGATCAGCGTTGATCCTGACGCGCAGGGTGCAGGATTGTTGCTGCCAGGGGTAGCTGGCCAGTTTCTGTCTCAGGTTTCGGGGGGCGGAGCTGCGCTTCCAGCCTTCGAGCGTGCGGTCGCGCCAGTAACGCTCTGGGCGGCCGGTGGCGACATCGTAGGCGGCAGTAACGACGTCGAGATGACGGCTCTGTTCCAGCACGGGCAGGTCAGGCAGCGGTTGCTCGACATCCATATAACGCTGCAGGGTATCCCAGAAGGCATATAGGTTGGCCTTGTCCAGACCCAGGCTGTGCATCTTCATTCCCAGGCAGACTTTGGTGCCGGTGTAGCGGTGATGCAGCCATAGCACATAGTCATGCCCGCCATGAGGGGTGACCTGCAATTGCATCACGGGATCGAATTCATAGAAGGGGGCCACGATGGGAGCGCGGAAACGTCTGCCGATCCGCACCATGCCGTCGCGTCGATTGAATCCGGTTCCGTCGTGGGTATAGATCAGGGAATAGAGGCCGACCAGCAAGTCAACGCCGATAACGGCCATGAAAAATAGAGTGGCACCAAACCAGAAGGCGGTTTGTTCACCCCAGTAGCCCCAGAATGCGCCTTGATCCCAGACTATGGTCCCTGCTGTTACTATTCCAAGTACTCCGCCAAGTAAATAAAATAACCAAGGTTTTGAAGAGCCATAAATCATTAGGCTCAATATCATTATCGCAAGCCCAGATGTTGTTGCTAGAAAATCGCTATTAAAAATATCTGCTAGCTTTAGCGTCCATGGCAAGAAGAAAAAAAATACACACATTAATCTTGATAGGAATAAGAAGTGCAGTAATCTACCGCTGTTTTCAAAATTCCAACGTTCCGCATCGCAGTAAATCTGTTGTTTACGTTTCTCCTTTGCTTGTCGCTCATAGGCCAGATGAGCCTCGCTCATCAACTGGCCTTCGATCTCCGCTATCGAGTCCAGCTTGGCGTAATGTCCCCATTTCAGAGCGGTGTCGAACAGGCCCTGCCTGTCTCGAATTGGTGGCGGCAGGGCAGGCAGTGCACTGCTGCAATAGGCCGCAGCGCCGTAGGTTTCAGTCGTCATACCTTGAATTCCAGTGTTTCGATCTGCCAGTAAGGCGCTTCACCCGTTTGAGTGTCTGGTTGGGGTGGTAGGGCAAAGGCCGCTCGGTAAGGTTGCCAGGTTTTAGGGCTGGGCTGTGGCAGCATCACTTCCTCGGTATGACCTGTCTGCTTGGCCAAGTGAAATTGGCCGAAGACCTTGAGACGTTGGGTGACCCGCTGAGCATGGCGTTGCAGTGGACTTTGTGTCACCACGGGGAATTGCTTGGGCAGAATGTAAAGCACCGAATTATTATCCACTGGGTATGCCGCCAGCTTGGCCTCATTGATAGGGCGGCGTTCTGGGCGTTCTACATTGAAGACTCCGGTGAAGGGCAGCACTGCCAGCTCCTCCCGGGCGTAGAATTGAAAATGTTGGGCATCAAACATGCCAAGCAATGGCGAATAGATACTTACTACCCAGTCGTCACGCTCGAAGGGCTGTGCGGATGCACGGCGGCATTCCAGAGCATTGTTCAGGGGCGCCCGTTGCCTGTTGAGGGTGCCAAGAGCAGAGCGCACGTTGGGTGGTGCCTGGTCGAGCCAATCACCCAGGCGGCTGGCCTGGATCATGGGCCTGCCGAGAATACCGATCAATTGCTGGTAGGCAATGTTTGGATCGCTGAGATGCGCAAAACGTTGGTCGTCACCAAAGGCTTTGTCGAGCAGGCTGGTCTGACCATGATATTTGCCAAACGGCCCATTCTTCAGCAGTGCCTCGATATCGCTGTCGACCAGCCAGTTAGCCACTATGCTGCCACCGATAAAGAGCACAGCGCCAGCCGCCAACACCATTGGGTTGATACACATACCCAAGCCGTAGGCCGTCCAGGAGGCTCCTCCTGCCGCTGCCACGCCATATGCCAGGGCTGCATCGCGGTCGCCCTGATGCCAGGCGCGCTTGGCGTCCCAGACGGTGAGCGCTGTCGTGAAAAGCATGGCGCCACCCGAAAGCGCACGCAGCACTGGTAAGCGCGGGCTGCCCGTTTGTTCCGCCAGGTTCATGGCCCAGCGTGTTGAGAGTTTGGAGACATTGAAGCGAGGTTTGTTTAGAGCAGTTACGAGTTGGTTTTCACCACCAAAAATGAATTTGGTAAGGCTTCCTGAAGCAACCACAAGATCTGCGGCTGCGGATAGGTATCCAGCACGGTAGCGATCCGCGCCATCCCCCGCTTCGCTTTTCAAGGCCCTCATCCCCTCAATCTGCGCACTCACGTTATATAAGGCACAGGCCACAGCAACTGAAGGTAGTGAGGGGGACTGAGCTACCCTGTCCATCTTGCTGGCGACGGCATGTCGCCAGGCGCTGTATTTGACGACCTCAGGATGGTCGGCGGGCGCCGCGAAGATAACGCCAGGGCCATGGTTGGGTAGTCCCTGGCCCACCTGGCGAGGGCTGGTGGAGGCTACGACGTGCTTGTTGGCGTTCGTGACATTAGCGAATAGATAGTTCTTGCGAGTCAGCGCTACGCGCTCTGAAGTGGTCAGCCCGTTACTCAGCCCTTCACCCTGGACACCGATGATTCTCAGGTTCGCTGCCTGGGCTTGGGAATTGGTTACCAGTTGCACATGGCGCCAGCTTGGCGAAAGCTTATCAAGGACGCCGAGTGTTGGGCCGAACAGTCGGTTGAGTTGGATAGCCACCGTGACATCGGCTGCATGCAGTCGCTGAACCTGGGTCAGCACCGCCACAGAGAACGTATCCATAAAGTCACCGATCAGCGCGTGCAGGTTTTTGTAGATCAGCCCTTTGTCCGTATCTTGCGGATCAATATTGGCAACATGTAGCAGACTGCTCATGCCCATGAGGTTCGAGTCCGGGTCACGTCTTTTTGAGGCCAGAGCGATCAAGCGCGTTACCGCTTCGGGCAGGCTGCCATCCTGCTGTGCCAGGAAGTGCATGGTGAGAGGATGACGACCGCTCAGGAGTCGCTCGCTCAGTTGGAAGATAGAGTCTTGCAAGGGATTGCTGGCGCTTGCCTGGGACAGGGCGTCGATGTGTTCGGGCAGTTTTCCGAGCGTGTTGAAGATGTCGCTGAGCAGCTGATAGGGCTCCAGCAGGCGCTCGTCATGGGTGTGTTGCCAATCCCACAAACTGGCCGCCAGCTGCACGCCTGATAGCAGGCTGACCAAGCGCTGGAGTTGTGAGGCGAGATGATCGCGGGCCAATTTGCGCTCGCCTTCGAAGACCGTGTCCTGTAGTTGTTCGAGATTCAAGTGTTTCTTGAACTTGCCTAGAGGGCTTTTGGGGGCCTGCATCACTGAACTGTATAGGGCGTGGGCATATAAGCCATTCGCCCGATGCGGCACCAGTGCATTGAGGGTAAGCAGGTAGGATTCCGCCAGGCGCGTTTGAGCACAGGCATGCCTGAGCGCGAACAGCGGATCATCGAGCATCAACCCAACCAGGTTCGGATAAGCACGCATGTTGCGCTCGGCCAGCAGATCCTGGCCGGCTTCCACAGATGGTAGTGGTTGTGGAGGTGAACTATGGGTCGCGACAGCCAGTTCTTCCAGGCGCATCTGCATGCGGCTGCTCATCTCGCTCGGGGGTATGTTGCTGAGACTGGGGGTGAACAGGGAAGGGGCACTCAGCAGGCTTTCGATGCTGAAGTCCCGTGCTCGTAAGCCGTCTGCCTGAGCACTGATCACTACAGCAGGCATGGCCTGGGTTGGCCGCCATTGGCTCGCCCCCACGACGGCCGCCGACCAGGCGAAAGCCACGATCTGGGCGCGGCGCTTAGCGCGATTCTGATCCTTTTCCAGCCAGCGAATATATTCCCATGTCCAGGGCTTCTCACTGTACGCCATCAGATAGTTGTCGGCGACGGACCGGCCCTGCACCAGTATGGGAACCAGTAGCACCTGTTGCTGCTTGCCAACGGGTCGCCGGTCATCGGCTGCAGCTCCGTTATCGGCCTGCTTGCGCCAATGGGCAAGGTCGACATCCTTCATATTGCCTTTGCCGTCGGTTGAAACTTCGCGCCAAAGCTTGCCATTCTGGAATACGTAGATGTGACCAGGGCGTGGCAGCGCTCCCCGAGGCGCTTCGTTGTAAGCACTATGACCTGGCAGCCTGGCCATGGGTATGATGCCTAGGAAGGTGTTCTGTTGGATGTTCTCTTCTTCATTGTGGCTGCGCATATCCACGGCGATTGGCAGAATGAGTCTCCCACCGTCCTCTCGGTCGATATTCAGCACGAGTCGCTTACGCTGAGCATCTTCGTATCGGGTGCGCTTGCGAACACCTTGCTCGATAGGTTGATCCTTGAACTCGCTCATGCGTCCTCCTCAGGGTCGAGCAGTTCAACTTGCCCGCCTTGCTCCGGGTCTCCCCAGATGTCCACTATCAGTTGCTGGGGCCCGCTGGCTCCTTTTTTTGTTAGCGCCGGGAAAGGGTTCAGATTCGCGGTGCCGGTTTTCTCGCCTACTGGAGCTGTATCTGCGGTTTTAGGCGCTACCGGCAGGATGGGCGTTGCCCCGGTTCCATTACCCGGTGCGCCGCCGGAGTTGATCTTGATCGTGGGGCCGACCAGCGTTACGCCGCTTGGGTCCAGCTTGATAAAGCTGCCGCCAGCTTTGAGGGTGAGTTCGCTGCCGGCTTCGAGGACGACTTTCATGCCGCTCGACAGGTGTATTTCCTGGCCGGCGTTGATGTATTGGCCGGTGCCCAGTTTGATGTGCTGGTTCTTACCGACGGTCAGGTGGTCATCTGCCTTGATCTCTACCTTGCGGTCGGCATGCGTCGTGCGGTGTTCTTCGGCCAGGAAGTGGCTGTAGCTGTTGGCCTCGACGATGTCGTGGCGTTCGTGCCCGACGCGGATCTTCTGGTCGTGTTCGATGTTTTCATCCCAGTCGCGCTGGGCGTGGATGTAGATCTGCTCGGCGCCCTTGCGGTCCTCGATCCGCAGTTCGTTGTATCCGTCACCGCCGGGACTGCTGAGGGTTTTGAACACGGTTCGTGTTTTGTGTGTGGGCAGTTCGTACGGCACGACGTGCTCGGCGTGGTGAAGACAGCCGGTGATCAAGGGTTGGTCCGGGTCGCCTTCGAGGAAGGTCACGAGCACTTCCATGCCGATACGAGGAATGGCGATGGCGCCATAGCGATCGCCTGCCCAGCTTGACCTCACGCGTAGCCAGCAGCTGGTTCGTTCATTTGCCTGGGCCTCGCGGTCCCAGAAAAACTGGACTTTGACGCGGCCATATTCATCGCAGTGAATTTCTTCGCCGGCCGGCCCGGTAACGACAGCGTTCTGGCTTCCGAGAATGCGTGGTTTCAGATGAGCCAGTGGCGGGCGATAGGGCGCGTCCCACGGCGTGGCGGTGAACCGGTTGCGATAGCCTTGCGTAAAACCGTCTGCGGGCGCGGTGTCGCCGGTGATGGATTCTTCCAATACCTGGGGCTGTTTGCCTTCGTGGACGACTTCCGTCAGCAACCACAGCTGGTTCCAGCTGGCGCGCGGATGATCCGTAAGGTTCAGGAAGTGTCCGCTGGCCAGCGTCGGCGAATCGCCATCCCCCTGCGCGCCTTGATAGTCGTGTCGATGGCGCTCCAGAGCGCGTTTCGCCAAGTGTTTGCCGCGGTCTCGGTCGGTATAGCGCCCAGGGTAGTCGTAGTCTTCAAGCGTCGGCCGCGCTTCGCTCTCCGACTTGGATTCGAGTTTGATGCGCGGTTTTTCGAAGTCATAGTCGCGACGGGTCACGTGGCTGGTGCGGGTCTCGAACCGCACGGCAAAGTGCTTGATCACCGAATGATCCGCGACGAGTGCAGTGTCCTGTTGATAGCTCAACGGAGTAAGGCGCGGGAAGACGGTCTGGTCATCACCAAACGTGAGCACATGGCCATTTGAGCTGTGCTGGAAGTGATAGTGGATGCCTTCCTCTTCGCATAGCCGCTGGAGGAAGTGCAGATCTGTCTCGTCGTACTGGACGCAGTACTCGCGGTCGGGATAGCTCGCACCCAGTTGGAACTGGCAGGCGTCGTCCAGTATGCCGTGCTCTTCCAGCACCTGGCTGATGATCTTTTGCACGCTCAGGTGCTGAAAAATGCGCTGGTTGGTGCGGTGGGCCAAGTAGGCCAGTTGAGGGACAAGCGTGATGTGATAGCGGGTAAGCCGCTTGCCGCACTCGCCCTGCGCCATTCGATGGATAACGCCGTGTATGCCTGCGCCTTTCTGGTCGAACGCGAGGTAGGCGCGCCGGTGCAGCAGACGTCCCAGATCAAGATCGGAGCGTTCGCTGACAAGCTGCACATCGAACGCATAGGGCTGACTGATCGCTTCGCGACCGTCGAATGCCAATACCTGAAGGTCGTGCTCGATGCCTTCGATACTGAGGCTGAAATGGGGCTCATTGGCCGGGGCGAACATCCGTTGTTCCTCTCAAATCATTCCATGATGTGCGGGGAGCGCGGCGGGCTTTTTAGCGCATACGTGGGTGGCGCTGTGGTCACAGTCGATACTTTTTGCGATCGAGCGGGGTGCAGCGAGAGGCTGCGCACAAATCTGTGGATGGGTTCTGAACGAATGGGAACGCCCGCTCAAAGGAGCCGTTGATGGATTATTTGGCGATGCTCATGGCGACGCGAATGCGCGCGGCGCGGGCTAGAGCTCCAGCTTACGGCTGAACTTCGTTTCCATGACGATGTGTGAAGCCGTGTGAGCAACGCCCTTGATGAGGTTGATGCTGGTGAGCTCGGCGTTCAGTTCGCTCAGGCTGTGCGTGGCGAGGTGTATGATGAAGTCAGACTCGCCCGATACGGCATACACGGCCTGCACTGACTCCATCTTGCGCAGGGCGGTCATGACGTCCGTGTAGCTCTTGTTGGTGCAGGACGTCATGGTGAAGCAGTTGATGGTCTGCTGCAGTTTGTCCTGATCGATGCGCACGCTGTAGCCGGTGATGACACCCGCCTTTTCCAGGCGGGCGATGCGCTCCTGCACTGAGGAGCGCGAGACGCCGAGCTTGCGGGCGAGGGAAGCTGTCGGTTCGCGGGCATTGGTCTGTAGCAGGGCAAGGAGTTGCCTGTCCTTTTCGGTCAGGCTGAACAGCGGGCTGGCTTGCTTCGCATCCATGAATCGTTCGACGCCTTTATCCGGTTCGGGTCCCGGCCCTGCGCTGGGAGCGGGCCTCCTGCATATAGTCCATCACCTTGAGGCCCGCGTAGACGGCCTGCGCGGCCGCGGGGCCGAAGGGGCCGCCGTTCCATTCCAGGCCGTACGCGCCGAAGAGTTTGTAGCGATCGGTCTCGCCACAGATCGCTTCAGCCACCACACGGCCGCCAATGGGCGCAGTGTTCATACCATGGCCGCCGAAGGAGCTACAAGCCCACAGCCCCGTGCCAATCGGGCCGATATGCGGCATCTTGTGGCGTGCGTAGCCCATGACGCCGGACCAGGCCTTGTCGATCTTCAGGCCGCGCAGCTGTGGATAAACGCTGAGAATGTCTTTTGTCAGCAGCTGGGCGAGACGTTTTTCGTCCTGCAGGTTGTGCGTGGTGATATGCCCGCCCCAGAGCAACCGGTCGCCGTCAACGATCCGGTAGTAGTCGGACGCGCGACGGTTGTCGCCAATGGCCGCGTGGGTGCGCACCGCAGTGTGCAGCGCGTCGCCCAGGTGCTCGGTGAGCACCACGTAGGTCGCGATCGGCAAGAAGGCGCGGCGTAGCCGGCCGAATTCCGGTCCGCCGTAGCCGCCGCAGCAATAGACGACATCCTGGCAATCCACAGAGCCGTTTTCGGTGATGACGCGATGGCCATCGGCGCGTGGCTCGATGCGTGCCATGGGTGACTGCTCGTGAAGCTGGCCGCCGTGCTGCTCGATCAGTTCGGCCAGGCCCAGGCAGTAATTGAGCGGGTGGAAATGGAAGCCGTGGTTCTCGCGCAGACCCTGGAAGTAACGGTCGGTGTTCAACAATTCCCGCACCGCATGGCGGTCCAGGTATTCCATCTCGAATCCGAATTCCGCCGCCATGCGGTCCCGGGTGCGTTGAAGGTTCTCGGCATCGTCGTAGCGCACCACGCTGAGCTTGCCCGTCGTGGGCGAGCAGCCCGGAAACTGGTGGCGCTCTATCATCGTTCGAACCGTGTCGACGCCTTCGAGCGACAGGTTGAACAGCGCCCGGGCCGTTTCCGTCCCGTTGCGTCGCTCGATGGCGGAGAGGCTCTCGGACCAACCCTGCAACACGAATCCACCATTGCGCCCCGAGGCGCCCCAGGCGATGCGTGCCGCCTCGATCAGCACGACGGATCGACCGCGGGCCAGCAGCTCCCATGCCGTACTCAGTCCCGCCAGGCCACCGCCGATCACGCAGACGTCTGCCTGTTTGGCACCGGCCAGCGGAGAGCGCTGCGGGGCAGGGCGCATGGTGGCCGTGTAGTAGTTATTGATGTAGGTGGACATCGGGTCGATCACCTTTCTTTGGACACACGTCGGCCGTGCGCCCTTCGAAGAGAAGGACGCTGGCGTGGGCGTTTTGGGGGGTTATTGCACCTGGGTCAGGTCGGTGCCGTACCACTTCTCGGAGAGCTGTTTGAGCGTGCCGTCTGACTTCATCTCGTCGACGATCTTGGTCAGTTCAGCGGTGAACGCCTCGTCGCCCTTGTCCACCGCAATCGCCAGCGGCTCGTAATAGGCCGGCTTGCCTTCGGCCTGGACGATCGGATAGCCATGCTTGATGGCCGCTAATACCGTTGGCACCGCAGAAAGGGTGGCATCGACCCGTACGCCATTGCCCATGCGCAGGTCATCCAGCGGCCCCATGCTGTCGCCGTAGGTCTGCACGTCCCCTGGCTCCACGTCGTAGGTGAACGCGGGCACATCCTCCGCGTCGATCTTCAGTCGGCGGTTGATGTAGTCCTCGGAAGTGGTGCCGGCCTCGACGCCGATGGTCTTGCCATTCAGGTCAGATGCCTTCGTGCCGGCCGCATCCTTGTGTACGGCGAAGACGTACGGCGTGTAGTAGTAGATCGCTGGGAAGTCGAGCACGCGGCCGCGCTCGGTCGTGGGCGTCATCGAGCCAACGGACAGGTCCCAGCGGCCCGACCAGTTACCCGCGGTAATGATGCCGTACTCAGGCGTGACGAACGTCACCTTGCTGCCCAGGCGCTTACCGATCTCGTTGGCGACGTCGATATCGAAACCCTGCAGCTGGTTGTCCGGCCCGAGAAAGGATTGCGGCGGCCAATTGGCGGCAGTCGCGACCTTCATCGTCTTGGTTTCCTGGATGCGGTCCAGCGTGGCGCCGGCCCAGGCCGAACTGGACGTGAGGGTCACGGCGCCGATCATGGCGGCGGTGAAGAAATGAGCGAGCGAAATCATGAGAAGCCTCCGGGTGTCCTGGTATGCGTTGTTGTTAGGCGGGCATATCGAAACGGCTTACGTGCGCGGTCAGTGGCTGAGGATCTGCGACAGGAACTCGCGCGTGCGCTCGTGTCGCGGGTGATCGAAGAATGTTTGAGGCTCGGCCTGCTCGAGGATGCAACCCTGATCCATGAAGATGATTCGGTCCGCAACCCGGCGCGCAAAGCCCATCTCGTGTGTCACGCAGAGCATGGTGATGCCGTCCTTGGCCAACTCACCCATGACGTCGAGCACCTCCTTCACCATCTCCGGATCAAGCGCCGAGGTGGGTTCATCGAAGAGCATGATGCGCGGGCGCATGCACAGCGCGCGGGCAATGGCGACGCGCTGTTGCTGCCCACCGGAGAGCTGGCCCGGATACTTGTCCGCCTGGTTTCCGATACGCACGCGGTTGAGGTACTCGTAGGCGAGTTCGCGGGCCTTTGCCTCGCTCAGCTTGCTCACCAGGCGCGGCCCGAGCATGAGGTTCTCCAGCACGGTCATGTGCGGGAACAGGTTGAACTGCTGGAACACCATGCCGACCTGGCGCCGTATGTTGGCAACGCATTGGGCGTTGCGCGTTAACGGCGTACCCACGATCACCACGTCGCCCTCCTGAAAATCCTCGAGCAGATTCAGGCAGCGAATCAGCGTCGACTTGCCAGAGCCCGAGGGGCCACAGATGACGATGATCTCGCCATTGGCAATCTCCAAATCAATGCCCTTGAGTACATGGAAGTCGCCGTACCACTTCCCAAGGCCCCGGATCGAGACCGCAGCCGGTGAAGCAGGGGATGCAAAAGCGGATGCTTCATTCATCAAAGGGCGCCTCTTCAGCGGTTGGGCCGGTCGAAACGGTTTTCCAGCCGGGCTTGCACGGTTTCGAGGATGATCGAGAGCAGCCAATAGAGCACGGCGGCGGTGATCAGCATTTCCAGATGCCGGAACTCTGCGCGGCCCTGAGTGCGCGCCAGGAACATCAGCTCCCACACGCCAATCACCGATACCAGCGAGCTGTCCTTGAGCATGGAGATGAACTGGTTGCCCGTAGGCGGAATGATCAGGCGCATCGACTGCGGCAGGATGACCCGCGTCATCGTCTGGAAGGGGGTAAGTCCGATCGCGCGAGACGCTTCCCACTGCCCGCGCGAAATGCTGCTGATTCCGGCGCGGAAGATTTCCGTCATGTAGGCGCCGTAGCAGAGTGACAACGCCAGGATGCCGGCCGGCACCGCGCCGACCACATAGCCCAGCTGCGGGATGCCCAGGTAGATGAGGTAAATCTGGATCAGCAGCGGCACGCCGCGAAAGAAAGAGGTGTAGAAGCTGGCGATCGCGATGGCGAACCCATTCGAGGACAACCGCGCCGTCGCCCCCAGCAGCGCCAATACGAACGCGATTGCAATGGAAATGGCGGACACATAGACCGTCGTGAACACGCCCTGCGTAATCATGAAGCCGACTTTGCTGGCGATGAAGCTGTACGAGAGATTGAAGGTATCGAAGAACAGCAGGAACAGGATCAGCAGCTCGATCCAGACCGTGATCACCTGTGCCCGAAGCGGAAAGCGCCCGAGGACGAACAGGTTCAGCACCAACGTGATCGTGAACGTCGCCGCCACCGCAATATCCCGCGCCAGCGGTGCGTGAAGATCAGCAACGATCGGCCCCATCAACCGGGCCAACCCCCCATCACCCAGGCCCAGCATCAGCGTGACCGCGAAGATCATCAACGCGACCACGCCCATGAAGCGCACGTTGTCGGTCATTCGCGACTTAACGATATGGTCTCTGTACATCGTGCCTGTCCTTGTACGGAGTCGTTTTTATTGTGGGTCCATTATGGGTAAGCAAAACGCCGGCAGGCACCCGGCGATTCGGTTTAATTTAGCCATTAAGACGGCAGAGGTATGGGTAAAAACCCAACATATGGACATGACGGGGTGACTATGTAGTGCCGACAGCGTGCGACGGCCGCTCTGCGTAATGCTGGCGGATGTGGTTATGGATATGGGAAGCAGAACCAGCGAGGGGGTGTAGCAAAAGCTGGCCGTTGCAGCGTATCAATCTGGTAGGTGAAGCGGTGGTGCCAAGAGGCACAGTCGGATAACGCAAACGGCAGCTTCCGGCCAAAAGCGGACGATTGCTGGCAGGTATTCAAGCTATGTCCCCAGGCCCTGGGGAAATAGCTTGGGGTTTGAGAAAGCCTGCTTAAGGTGGTCGTACACCAATCGCACCCGCTTCGATACAGGACCCTGCTGCGGGCGGTATATGAACAGATCCCATGGCGCTGGAGCGAGATCAGCCAAAACAGCAACCAGCTTTCCTGACCGCAGATGAGGCTCAGCCAGGTAGGCAGGAATTTGGCCAAAACACATGCCTGCCAGGGTGGCTTCCAATTCCGTATCGGGATCATCACAGATAAGAGCTGGCTGCCTGGGCGTGAACGTTTGCCCGTCGGCAAATAGCCAAGGCCAAGGGCGGCCATTTTTCCGGTCTATCAGGACTGAAAGTGGCAGCTTAGCTAAGGCATCCAAAGATTTAGGTGGTGTCTTTTGGCCTATGAGAGACGGGCACGCGACAACGTAAAACGGCACGGGAGCTAAGGCACGTGCAACGTAGCGCCGGTCGCGAATAACCCCCACCCTGATACCAATATCGATATGCGCCTCAACAGCATCAGTCATCTGATCTTCCAAGCGGAGATCGAATTGCAGGTCAGGATGTGCAGCGGCCAGGGGCTGAAGAAACGGTATTAGGAAGCGCCTGCCAATAGCATGTGGAGCCGTAATCCCCACCCTACCTGACAGCTCAGGCTCCGTCCTGTGCGACCGGAATAGCGTATCGAAATGATCCAGAGCTGACCTGGCATCTTTGGCGTAATCCTGACCGAAAGCAGTGATGCTCACCTGGCGGGTATTGCGGTGGAACAGTGACTCGCCAAGCTCAGTTTCCAGGGCTTGAATGGCTCGAGTCACCCCTTGTGGGGAGATGCCTAATCGAGTTGCCGCTTCGCGGAAGCTACCTGCCTCTGCTGCTGTGCAAAAAATCCTAACCATCTCCATGCGGTTAAGCATGTTGCACCTCCCATTTATTCCATTTTCAGGAATAGCATAATCCAATCATTTCCATTTATTGAGATTAATCATGGGTCTAAAGTTTGCGTACTGCCAGGTTTACCAGCCATGGCGAAGTACAAACCCACCGATGAGGTTCTCAGCATGAGCAATAACATTTCTGGAAAAGTTGTCGTTATCACCGGTGCCAGCAGCGGCCTGGGTGAGGCTACTGCACGCCACCTTGCTGCGCTTGGCGCTCGCGTAGTGCTGGCTGCACGTCGCAAAGATAAACTCGACGCATTGGTGGCTGAGCTGACCAATTCAGGTGGTCAGGCAATCGCGTATCAGACCGATGTTACCTCTCAGGAAGAGGTCAAAACGCTCATTCAAGGTGCCGTGGACACCTACGGTCGCATTGATGTACTGGTCAACAATGCCGGACTGATGGCGATTGCACCGCTCAGCGATGCTCGCACTGACGAGTGGGATCGTATGATCGATATCAACATCAAGGGTCTGCTGTACGGAGTCGCGGCTGCATTGCCAGTCTTCCAGAAACAAAACAGTGGTCACTTCATCAACATCGCATCGGTTGCAGGCCTGAAGGTGTTCAGCCCAGGTGGCACCGTGTATAGCGGCACCAAGTTTGCTGTGCGGGCTATCTCCGAAGGACTGCGTCACGAAGTCGGTGGCAGCATCCGCACCACGACTATCGAACCGGGCGCCGTGGACTCCGAACTGAAATTCGGCAGCTCCCACCAACAGAGCCGCGATTTCGTGGTGGACTTCTACAAGCAAGCAATTCCCGCCGAATCCGTCGCTCGAGCTATCGCCTTCGCAATTGAGCAGCCTGCTGACGTAGATATTAACGAGATCGTTCTGCGCCCAACCGTGCAGGAATTCTAATGAGTTGAGGGCCTGTCTCTTCGGCGTCAGGCCCCGCTTATCTGGAGTGAAAAGCTGTGAGCAACGTAACTGAATCGCTGTCGAGTGGTGGGCTGATGAAGGCCTTGCGCCTAGATAGCTATGACGAGAGCACCCTGCTTGAGGTCGAAGTCGCAAAGCCTTCGCCGCAACAAGGGCAGGTACTGGTAAGGATTAAAGCCAGCGGCGTTAACCCAATCGACTATAAAATTCGCCTGGGGCAGGCCCCTTACGCGATGCCTGAGTTACCAGCGATCATTGGCACTGATTTGGCGGGCGTCGTTGAGGCTGTGGGCGAAGGCGTTACTCAGTTCCAAGTTGGGGATGAGGTGTATGGTCTGACTGGCGGTGTGCGTGGATTGCAGGGATCTTTGGCCCAGTACGCGGCAGTCGATGCAAATTTGTTAGCTATCAAGCCTAGAAATCTCAGCATGCGCGAAGCGGCAGCCCTGCCACTGGTGACGCTGACTGCATGGGAAGGCCTAGTAGATAAAGCGAATAAAATAAATCTGTCCCCTTTTCCTCGGTTACCTGGCGCTTGAGCACCACATCAAAAGTGGCGATTTGGTGGAAATTCTGCCTGATCTACGACCCGAACCGCTGGCGGCATCGCTCGTGGTCGCGCATCGCCGCAACCTTTCCTCACGCGTCCGGGCCTTCATGACGTGGGTTGAGAGCATATTAAAACCCTATTTTGATTGACCGCTTGAGAGGCAGCCCGGTTTGTAGGCAACAGATAACCGCTTTTGGCCGGTTCGCGCCCGTCACTAACCGGCTGGCGTCGGGCAATACCTCAGCGCTTCGGCTACGAACTCAAGTATTGAGCAGCAGATAGTCGCTTCGTTGCACTACACCCCGATGGCTGCCGCGTACCAAATGCACGTAACGACCATCGACCTGATCCACGGGAAGGCAATCATCGACGTCGAGCAGGGCATCGGTATGCGGTTTCAGCCAGCCTGCCTGCATACGCTGCTTACCCTTGGATTTGGCTTCGGCCTTGTCCAAAGCACTGACCAGCAGATAGCGATGGGACTCACCGAATATGCCCGGCTCATATCCACCGAGATTGATGAAGTACAAGCGAAGCTCCCCGGCACTTGGTGCTTGATTGCTCATCTCGACCTTGTATTCCCCTAGGCCATCGACTTCCAGCCAGGAGTCGATATGCAGTCCCTTTTGACTGCCGAACCAGCCTGCGCGCAGCTGCGGATAGGTGTCCTCCAGATTATCCGCGACAGCAAACAGCACGTCGTGAACTTCTATATTGGCTTTGGGATGTTTACCTCCCAGCATCACGATATAAAGCATCGGATCATCCTGCATATCGGCCCTCACCGGGCCTTGGGTGTACATTCTGATGCAGGTCGAGGTGCAAAACACCAGATCTACAGCGGTAATCGGATAACGCGGGTGGCATCTAGCGGCCAGAAGCGATTCTTCCCACCGACGCCTGTAAATCTGCCCCTCTCACTCCAAGTCCAAACGCGAAATGACCGCTTCAAAACAAGACGAAACCGTAACCGACCACAGCCCGTCCGAGCGACGTATGGAAGAGGAAGAGTATCTACCCCTTCCGCATATCATCTGCCAGATAGGAAGGAGAGTGGAAAAGCCTTCTGCAATTAAATCCTGGATCAATAGAGCTCGGAGACAGCTACAGCAATGGCTAGGCACGCCCAAGTGAAGCAGGGGCCGGTCCTGAGAAGCCTTGCTGATCGACTCCAGTTCCTGACCTTGGCGGTTGAGTTGGTCGCGTAGCAAAGCTGCACTGGAAAAAAGTGCAATTTCTTTTGCCACGGGCGACCTTGCCTATAGTCACCTGTCTGAATAGTGGCCATCCCTCGCTCTGAAGGATGGCCACTAGTCTCAGCGGCCGGTCTAGATATCCAACGACACCGACAGATTCACCCCATGCTGTGCGTCATCATCGGCATGTCGGTAGCTGTAGCTGCCACGAAGGAACAGGCCGTTGCCGAGGCGGTGACTGACACCGAGGTGGCCGCGCACGCTGCGATCATCCGGGCGTTGGCCAGGCAGCTCGAAGTCGATTGTCGGTAGGCTGTTCAGCGACATGCGCAGCTCGGCGGGGTCATCCTCGTATTCACGTTCCAGTGCCAGCTCGCCAAAAACGCGAGTCTGTGGCGTCATGTCGTAGAGCCCTTGCAGGCCGGCGCCGAGCCGCTTGGACTTGCGCGTCTGATCGCCGAAGGTGAGCGCCGTGGAACGCTGGCCTTTCTCGCTGTATCCGTCCACATCGATATGCGCGTAGTCCGCGCTGATGAAGGGGCTCAGGTGCCATTGGCTGCCCGGCTGGGCGATGTCGTAACCGAAACGGCCGCTGACCGCCCATAGCGTGCCGTCGGTGTCGCCTTTCTCCGAGTTGGTCGCAGGGCCCGCCGCAAATTTGCGTTTCAGGTCGTCATAGTCGAGATGCCCGGCGCTGGCGGACAGGTCGCCCCACCAGCGATCCTGCTGGTACTGAGCGAAGGCGGTGCCGATGTAGCTGCGCAGGTTGTAATCGGAATCCGCCGCGCCTGCCTCGAGATTCTGTTCATGCAGCCCGGCCGCCAGGCCAATGCGCCAGGCATCGCTCACGCGATAGCTGGTGCCGAGGTTTAGGCTGTACCCATTGCCATTGGCATCGCCGCCAAAACGGTCGTACTCCAGCCGTTGGCCGCCACCATTGACGAATGTTCGCCATTGGCCGACCGCCTGCCAGGTGCCCCAGTCCGCCAGCCATTGAGCACGTAGCTGATCCTGATGGCCACGCAGCGTGCCCAACGCCATTTCCGGCAACAGGGTGACTTCCCCAGGCGCTGCTAACAGGGAGTAGGCGTAGTCGGCGATCAGGCGCTGGCCGGTGATGGTGGGGTGTACGCCATCGTTGAACAGCAGCCGGGTGGGGTCCGGTGTGCTGCCATTCAGTCCATAGACTGGGTTCGGGTTGCTGCAACCGTTAAAGCAGGTGCCGATCACCGTCGCGCGATCGGCGACCAGACCATAACGGCCAGGGTCACTGACAATTTCAGAGAGGTAGACCGGAATGTTCAATGGGATCACATTGGCATTCAGCGTCGACAGTTGACTCACCAACTCGTTATTGAAAGCCGTGCCCAGCGCACTGACCTGGCCTTGCAGCGGGGTACCGAAAAAGGTTGGCGTAAGGCCAAGGTCCGGCAGGACCCACACCATGATGTTGCGGGCGCCCGCCTGTTGCAGCGCCTCGACGCTATCGACCAGGCGGCCCGCTGCCGCCTGAGCGGTGGGCCCGTTGACGACCCGAAACTGCAGGAAGTCGTTACCGCCCCCGGTCAGGTAGTACAAGGCGTTGGGGTCGGCTCGGCCGCCTGTGGTCTGTAGATAGCCGCCGGGTCCGGTGATGGCGTTGAGGATTTGATCGGTTCTGTAACCCCCGACGGCCCAGTTGTTTCCACCGTCCACCGTGTTGGCAGGCCCAAGGCCAGGGCCCGACAACCCAAGTGCATTGCCCAGCAGCATGGGCGATGCCGGGCCAAACATTTCGCCGCTGCCATTCTGATAGGTCGGGCCGGTGCGGTTCGTGAAGCGAGTGGTCGCACCTGCTGGGCCATTGGCATCGGGCAGCCACCCGGCATCGCTGAGGCTGTCGCCAAATACATAGAGCGCATTGTACGGCGCGGCGGAAAGAGACGTGGCGCTGGCCAGCAGGCAGGCGGCCGCCAGGGGTGTGAGTACGTGTTTCATCGCGAGTCCTTTTGTTATTGAAGTGAACCGCTTAACAACTGTAGCCAGTGTTGATTACAACACGCCGTCTGTTAGAGGAAGAGGCAGTGAATATATTGGGATCAGGTCCGCTCCTCGAGGGTGTCATTCCTCTGTTATTCAGTGGGGATGTCGACGTGGATACGGTTGCTACCTGCAGTAGCGGGCTCGTGCCGCGCCGAACATTTGCCAGTAGCAAGGAACGCGTCAAGGCGAAGGGGGACGGGGCCGAGGTGGCTATAAGCGGCTGAAGCTATCTGAGGTCGGCGCTCTCGGACTCGACACTCGAAAGTGGGCTGCAAGTCGATGACTCAACAGGCTTCCGGCCGGAGATGTTGCGCCAGGTAAGCGAGACATTGACTGACGTGGTAATCGCAAACACAGCCGAGAACGTCGTCACGAGCGCCCGTAGCCGGGGCATTCGATAGGCCGTGTAGGTGTGCTCAATTCGGAGAGCGGAGGCTCGATGGCTGCAGGGTTGCAGGCCGTCTCATGGTGGCTCTATCCACGCTTCGGTGCGAATAGGGATAGCCATCCGGGGTGCTTCGACGAAGCAAGGGCCCTGAGATCGAGAAACATCCATGGCCGGGTGCCGCCAGGTAGCCTGATCCTTCTCAATGAAAGGATCAGGCGCCTGTCATCGCTTACAGTCCCAGATCCGACAGGCCTGGGTGATCATCCGGGCGACGCCCCAATGGCCAGTGGAATTTGCGTTCGCTTTCTTTGATGGGCATATCGTTGACGCATGCGAAGCGGCGATGCATCAGGCCGTCAGCTTCAAACTCCCAGTTCTCGTTCCCGTAGGATCGGAACCAGTTACCCGAATCATCATGCCACTCATAGGCATACCGTACAGCGATGCGGTTTTCGGTAAATGCCCACAGCTCCTTGATCAGCCGATAGTCGAGTTCTTTCCGCCATTTGCGGGTGAGAAAGCCTTTCGCTTCTTCGAGGTTGTTGGCGAACTCGGCGCGGTTACGCCATTTGGTTTCGAGTGTATAGGCGAGTGAGACCTTCTCGGGGTCACGGCTATTCCAGCCGTCTTCAGCAAGTCGGACTTTTTGAATTGCGGTTTCACGAGTGAAGGGGGGAAGTGGCGGGCGAGCGTGTTCATTGGACATGGTAGTTCCTCCAGGGTAAGTTGGATATTTCGATCTATCTAACAATCTAAGGATGCAAGTCGCCCGAAGAAGGGGCTTTTAAATAAGAGGTGAAGCTTATTTTAGGGATGATCAACCGCGCGGTTCAAAGCGCGGTGGACTTTTCTTACATCTGTGCGCGAAATGTTGCCGCTAATCAGGCAAGCACAGCGAATTTATGAAACTCGTATCGTCAATTCTTTTATAGTCGCGGCCAGTAAGCTGCTTCAGAAATCAACTATCGGGGCTGTACTGTTCAATCAGCAACTTTGCAATTTCCTTTGCATCGTCAACGGCGCGGTGATCACCCATCACGCGAGCCATCGTAATCGCACCTTCTATCAATATCAGTAGTCGCCTCGCCAGCAGAATGGGCTGTGTAGCGTTCATTTGTTCGGCTAACTCGAGGGTGTAGTCCAACAACTTTTGTTTATGCATTCTGGCGATATGACGAATAGGGTTGTCGGCATCTCCCACTTCTCCGGCAGTGTTGATAAACGCGCAGCCTTTGAACCCTTCTGATGCAAACCATCCCTTTAGCACCGTAAACATATTCAGGATACGTGCTTCCGGCGATTCCGCTTTATCGGACTCGGTTTTGAACCACTCCATCCAGCGCACATCGCGAGCATTCAATGCGGCGGCGGCCACTTCATCCTTGGTCGCAAAATGCCGATAGATACTTTTGCGAGCTACACCAGAAGTCCTTACCAGCAAATCCATGCCAGTCGCATGAATACCGTGCTGATAAATAAGCTGTTCTGCGGTGCTGAGTATTTTTTCGCGAGTGTCAGTCATGTGTGTCTCCATGAATTCAATGTAGAACGATCGTTCTCTCTGGTCAAGCGTGCGCTTGAGTTTATTTTGGCGTTGAGAGTAGGCCGACTGCTTGTCGGCGTTGAGCACTGCGCACGATTGGGTCCGAAGAGATGAATGGCCGCAGCGTCCAGGCTCATATGTGAGGACTGTCCATCCGGTCGGCGATACGGTTCGATGAGGAGGGCGCTGATACGCGCTCCATCACCGGAAGTGCCTATCGCGGCAATCGCTTTGAGGGAAAGTAATCGAGCGACTAGCCCGGTTTACCCGATGCATGGCGATCACGGCCGGGCCGCGCACGGATGCCTGTTCCGAGCCCGCGCGCTTTTTTCGGAGGGTCCCGACAGTTGAAGCGTCCCGCTGGGCGTCAGCGTTATTTCAGCCCTTGCCACTAACGACCTTCCATCAGTAACGCCGCTTCATACAAAGCCGATCCACCGGCCAGCAAGAAGTATGGAAAGCCAGGTAATCGCAGACGCAGCGGCCAGGGCCCGTACTCTAAAGGTCGGCCGGCCTAACTGAAGAGCAGCCGCAAAGGATCTGCCGGAATGCTGGAGGGCGACGATACAGACGGCCAGCATCAGCAGGGCCGCCTTATAGCGAAAGGCCGGGTTGGCGATGTATTCGACCGGCTTTACCGAGAACAACCAAAGCCCCGTTATCACCGCGAATGCGACACCTGCTATCGCCGCACGTACGAGGAAAGGGGCGAGGACCGGCAATTCCCGCCCGCGCCTTGAGCGCAACAGGCACAGATCAAGCGGCAGGATCGCCCCAAGGAGTAACCCAATACCCAGGATGTGCGCCGCGTTGATGAGGAGATACGCGACCCAGTGTTCCTGCAGAAAGACGGCGCCGGGCCAACCGGCGATCGATTGCAGAAAGGCGGTCATCCCCGTGTCATCACTCCTTGATGCGTTCTGGGTACATGTCGTACGGCTTGCCGCCGACGGTGATGCGCACAGCCTTCATATGGGCTTTGTTTGGCTCTTTTGTGCGGTTGCCCAGTACGGTGATGTCATCGCCCACCCTCGCGGTATCGCCGGTAAAACCGGAGCGTTGCGTCTGGCTCGGATTGCCCAGGTCGATCTGCCATTCGCGGCCGTCCTGGGCCTTCACCCGCAAGGCGGGATGAGGCGGCGCCATTGAAATATCGCTGATCGTGCCCTGCAATTCTGACTGCTCGTCTTCCGCCCACGACCAGCCGTGGTGAGCGAAGGCCTGCGCAGCCAATAGCGCTATCGCAGTGGCGCAAAGCAGCAAGGCCATACGATGAGCCAGAGGGCGCGCCATGGCAGCGCGGGTGGCTGGGCTTTTGCGTGATATCCACATAGTTATGTACCCATGAGCCGAAGGAAGGCGAGTTCGATACATCAAACCTTAGTGCTCGGTCATGAAAGTACAAGCGGCACTGGTGCTGAATGCGATGGAGCGCTGCATCGGAGGCGGGCGGGCGTGGATCACAAAACCTAACAGGTTCGCGCTAGGGTAGGCATCGCCGTTTTAATTGCGGCGGCTTGGCTTCAGGCGTTGGTTTAACGACCTAAGGCAAGTGAACATTTCCGTCCGGTGCGGCCTGTCCAGGTTTCAAGGATTGGCATGACCAGTGGCCAGCACGACCCGGCCAAATTTCGCGTCCTCATCACCCGGCGTGATCGCCAACAGGTGGTCCAGACGGATCTCCTGGCGACGGCCTTCGGTATCGAGTTCAAGAAACTCCTCTCGGGTGGGCGCGGTCCGCGTGGTTATCGCGCGGGCCGTCAGCTGCTGGCCATCGATCAGCTCGATATCTAACGTGTAGCCGTACAGACAGGCGATTTCCAGATAGTCATGCAGGTCGCAATGCAACGGTTCATAGGTATCCATTTCACACCTCACAGCCTTGCGTTCGAGAATGACGAAGCGTTCGTTGGTGATGGCCTGGGCAATATCCCGGGGCCCGGCTTGAAGGGGCAAATACGGCACCCGATCAACCCGACGTTTGATCTTCTATACCTTTCTGGCGAGCAAGGGTGTGGCACAGGCCTGAGTGAGCGCCGATCTGGACAAGCGGCCAAGGCATCGCTGGAAATAGATCCGGTACCCCGCTCAGTCGCGCTGAGTCAAATGAGCGCCGCCCTGACGTTTGCCGGCCAGCACGCCATGAGCGTTTGAACCGGGCGTCACGACGGCCATCACCAGATCACAAATATCTGTATATCCATACAGATAAAGCTTGCCTGAGCCTCTATCGCTGCGCATGCTGTGCGTGTGATAGCAGACCAGTGATTGACGCGATGCGGCTGTTTCTTTGCGAAAAACCCTCTCAGGCCAAGGATATCGCGCAGGTGCTTGGCGCCACGCGACGCAGTGACGGCTGCTGGCTCGGTAGCGGGGTTACCGTGACCTGGTGCATTGGTCATCTGCTCGAAACCGCGCCGCCGGATAGCTATGACGCACGCTACAAGCGCTGGGTGTTGGCGGACCTGCCCATCGTGCCGGAACGCTGGAAGATGCAGGTCAAGTCCAAGACGGCCAGCCAGTACAAGGCAGTCAAACGCTTGCTGGGCGAGGCAAGTGAGCTGGTGATCGCCACCGATGCAGACCGTGAAGGCGAGATGATTGCCCGTGAGCTTGTCGAACATTGCCGTTATCGGGGGCCTATTCAGCGGCTCTGGTTGTCGGCGCTCGACGATGCGTCCATCCGCAAGGCGCTGGCAGGGCTGCGCGCCGGCGCTGACACTTTCAATCTCTACCAGTCGGCACTGGGCCGGTCGCGGGCCGACTGGCTCATCGGCATGAACATGAGCCGGCTGTTCACCCTGCTTGGGCGTCAGTCGGGGTACCAGGGCGTGTTGCCGGTGGGGCGGGTGCAAACACCCACATTGCGACTGGTCGTCGACCGCGACCGCAGCATCGCCAACTTTGTCCCACAGCCTTTCTGGGCGATTGACGTTCAGTTGCAGGGTGAGGGCGCATCGTTCACGGCTCAGTGGCGCGCGGCGGACGACCACTGCGATGACCAAAACCGCTGCATCGATCCTGATCTGGCAAAGCAGGCTGCCGAGCGTATGCGCAACGCCGGCGAAGCACACCTGCACGCGCTCAAGGTTGAACGCATGCGTGAAGCCGCGCCGCTGCCATTCGATCTGGGTACCTTGCAGGAAATCTGCTCAAAGAAGCTCGGCCTCGGCGCGCAGGAAACCCTGAACATCGCCCAGGCCCTTTACGAAACCCACAAGCTCATTACATACCCGCGAAGTGATTGCGGCTACCTGCCGTTAAGCCAGCACAGTGACGTGCCAGGCATTCTGGCAGCGCTGATGCAAGCGGATAGCGGGCTGGAGGGCCTAAAGCCGCACCTCGATGCCAAACGCAAATCGCGGGCCTGGAACGATGCCAAGGTCAGTGCGCATCACGGCATCATTCCAACGGCCGCCGCGCGTGGCCTAGAGCGGCTGACGGGCAAGCCAAGGGCGGTCTATGCATTGATACGCGCGCGGTATCTGGCGCAATTTCTACCCGCCCACGAATACGATCGGACACAGGCCGACTTCGATTGCGCGGGCGAAGCCTTGCGGGCAGTGGGCAAGCAGATCGTTGAGCCTGGCTGGAAGCGCGCCCTGCCCGAGGCCCTGGCGCCGCGCGGTCGACCCGACGCGCCGGCAGCAGCGCAAACCCTGCCTGCCTTGCAGAAGGGGCAGGGGTACCCCGTGGTTGACGTTACGCTCAAGGATCTTTGGACCCAGCCGCCCAAGCCGTTTACCGAAGGCGATCTGATCAAGGCAATGAAGAATGTCGCCAAGCTGGTGGAGGATCCAAAGCTGAAACAGAAGCTCAAGGACACCACTGGCATTGGCACCGAGGCGACACGCGCGGGCATCATCCAAGGGCTGCTCGACCGCGGATACCTCACTCGACAGGGTAAGGCGCTTGCGGCGACGCCAGCGGCGTTCAGCCTGATCGATGCCGTGCCACGGGCCATTGCCGACCCCGGCACGACGGCGATCTGGGAGCAGGCGCTCGATATGGTACAAATCGGCGAGATGAGCCTGGACGAGTTCGTCACCAAGCAATCGGCGTGGATGAGCAAACAGGTGGAACGCTGCAAGGACGTGCGCCTGACCATCAGCGGCCCGCCCACGCCAGCCGGGCGCGGCGCACCCAGGAAGAAAAAGCGCAAGGGCGGCGCTCGCAAGGCTGCACCACGTGGGCAACGTGCGGCCAAGTCAGGCAATCCTCCATAAGCCAAAAAGGGCTGAGCGATGCCGAGAAAGGGGATACATGTATCAGATAGTAGGCTCGCTACTGCCGAAAGTACGTTGTGCGTTCAGCTCATAGCTTTGAAGTTATCGCGATCGCGCTGCCGTTTGGGTGAGCAAAGCCGGACGAACACGCTGCCGTGCCGGAGCGTGCGCTACATTCCTTTGCACTGTCGCCACGCCTTTCGACGCTATAGAGTGCCGCGGCTAGGCCAAACCACCCTTGGGACAAATGAGGAAAAACCATGAACTACACCCTGCACCTGTTCGATGCCGACGGCGAATCCAAGACTCACGTGCTTGCCAGCGAAACGCTCGAGCAGGCGAAGGAAGAGATTGCCGTGCTGCTCAGTGACGAGAAATTCGACTGGGTAGAGAGTTTCGGCGTTACGGACTCGGAAGGCGATTCGGTCGTACTGTAAGCGTTTCACTGGCTGGCTGAAGCTGGCGTTGCGTCACCGGGGTTCCCCGCGTTCCAGAGCGCAGCGGCATAAGCGACCGAAACTGCCGTCCTGCTGTGGGTGTCAACTGCATCGTTGTCGGTTCTCACCCAAACTGGATGCTCATCATGTACAACCCTGTCCACCATGCCAAAGGCGAACTCTCCCGGGGCATTGTCTGGCTTGCCCGGTCGGGTTACGCCGCGCGGGGTGTGGTGTATCTGATCATCGGTACCTTCGCGCTTCTGGCTGCCTGGGGCAGTGGGGAGACGGTTGGCACCAAGGGGGCTATCGCGCAAATCCTGGGGCAGCCTTTTGGTGAAACGCTGCTTTGGATCATGGTGATAGGCCTTGTCGCCTATGTGGTGTGGCGGGTGACCCAGGCCATTACCGATCCGGAAGGGCACGGTACTGATGCCAAAGGCCTTGCGGTGCGCGTGGGGCTGATCGGCGGCGCTATCAGTTACAGCCTTTTGACGCTGTTCACCCTGGGTCTGCTGGGTAGCTCGCTTGGCGAGTCCTCCAACGGCGGTGGGGGCAACGGCGATTTCCTTTCCGAGCTCCTGGGCTGGCAGTACTCGAATTATCTCGTGTACCTGGTCGCCCTGGTGCCGCTGGGCGTGGGCATTGCGCACATCATCAAGGGATGGAAGGCCAAGTTCGAACAGTATTTCGAGGCCTCGGACGATGTCATGCGCTGTGTCACACCCGTCTCGAAGGTCGGGCTGATCGCCCGAGGGGTGTCCTTTCTGGTGGTGTCCGTCATGCTTTTCAGTGGGGGTACGCGCTACGACCCCACCAGCCCCCCTGGTCTTGAAGACGCACTGAATGCGCTACAGACGCTGCCTTTCGGCACCTTCTGGTTGGCGCTGATCGGCGTAGGCTTGATCGCGTTCGCGCTCTACAGTTTTTCCGAAGCGGTATGGCGCCGTATTGATACAGCGGCGGTTTTCAACTAAGGCAGGCGTAGTCCGCCTGTGCCGTCAGGCTTTGCTCGCGCATTTGCGGCCAGCATGAACGTTCAGGTGGCGCCCTTCACCGCGGACGGCTCGTATCTTCGTCGAGAACGGCCTGCCCCATCCGCCAGTCTGACCTTCATTGATTGATTGAAAAGGCACGATGCAATGGACAAGACGATCACTGTGGATCAGCTGACAGACACCGACCTTGACGCGATAAACGAGGTTTGGCTGGGCAGCACGCATACCGAGTTATGCCTGTGGCGTGGCGAACGGGTGTTCACCCACGAAATGCTTAGCGAGGGCACCCATGATCAGAATGTACGGCGTTTATGCGTGCAGCTCGTGGACCCGGATGACCAGGCCGCGGTCGCGAGTGTTGAGAAGGTATTGCGCGACCGGTTGGCACAGGCGGGCCGGGATGGCGAGTTCTATCCAGCCGAGAATGTGGACACCCATCAATAATGCTTGGTTGGGTAAACCGTCGATACGCGGCTTGCCCTTAGGCGGCATGCGCTGATCGAACGGCGCGCCGGCACGCGTTGTACCGGCCCAAACCGCGCCAAGCCCGCGTACAATCGGCGCCCCTACTCACAGCGATGCACATGGCTGCATCGAACAGGAGCTGCCTGCATGGCCTCAGCGGATAAACAGCGTAAACGTGCCCAGCGCGCCAAGGACAAGGCCAAGCAAAATCGATCAGGAAAGGCTAAAGCCAATGCGATCCACCCGCTGCTGGCGAACCCGCTGATCAACGAGCCATTCGATGACGTCGAGATCGACCTCAGCACCTTCGACTTCAACGATATCCAGGAAAACGGCTTCGACCCGGCCGACTTCGACGACCTGTTCCAGGCGATGCATGCCGCCGAAGGCATCAGCCTGCTCGCGATGTGCCTGGTGTTCCTGCAATACCCGGTGCTGGAATTGGTGACGGCAGAGGAGGGCGAGGAGCCCGTAATCGACTTCATGATGGGGCTGCTCATCGTCTATCGCGGCATGTTCCATGACGAGGATGAGTCGGCTGCGGTTGACTGGATCGGTAGTCAGACATTCCAGACGGCTTACAACGAGGCCTCATCGATCCTGCAGCAAAAGTATGCGCGTAAAGGCCCTGCTACTCCCGCGTGACGCCGTTGGGCGCGGGCGGTTGGCCCACACCCCATCCGCCGCGAGCGTGCATGCCACGCTGAACGCGCCCCGCTTCATGGCTGGCCTTCATGGTTCGTGCTGATTCCCGGCAACTTCGCCCACTCAAGACGGCGGCTTGTCCAAATTTCGCGCGTAGGGGCCCCGAGTTCGCGTCGCTGTTTAAGGGTGCCTGTACGCAGCGAGTAGGTTTCCGGGTTCTCCATCGCGCAGGCGTAGAGCGAGCTTCCGCATACCTCGCAAAAGGCAAGCAGGCGTTTGTTCCCGCTGTCAGCGGTTTTGATGTACGTCCGGGGATTACCCTGCACCAGTCGGAAGGTAGAGGCAGGGGCGGGGATGTTGGCGCGAAAGGCCGAGCCGGATTGGATCTGGCAATCATTACAGTGGCAGATAGAGGTCGTGCCGGGCTCTACCTCGGCAGTGTATACGATCGCTCCGCAGTGACACGCACCGTCGACTTTCATACCTGAACCTCGCTAGTAGAGCGCTCGCACGCCAATCCAAAGGGCGCCGAGCCTGGGAAGCCGCGGGCCCGGCGTTTCGTTAAAAGCCCATGTTGAAGTGTATGCCGGGCGTGAAGCTGAAGGTGGGGTCGGCGACGAAGAGTGCGTCCTCTCCCTTTTTTCGTGCCACGCGTACGGTGTAGCGCTTGGGCTGAGTAATCTTCTCGAGAGAGGCAAGGCTTGCCGCGTTGATGATTTCAGGGTTCTTTACCCAATCATCAACGTTGCTCGGTGCGATTTGGAAGCTTACCGTCCAGGCACCGGACAAGGCCTGGGGCAGCTCATTTCCCGATTCTTCACCGGTTACCTTGACGTCGCTGATCGTGTAGCTCTCGGTGTAGCAAAAACCGGAGTGCTCGACATCGTAGGCTGCCTTGCCCTTTTCGGTCAGCGCGTAGCTGCCATCGGTTTCGCTGATGAAGCCAATGTCCTGGAAGGGCTTGGTGATATGCGTGTTGCTGCTCGCCGTTGTTGCTGGAATCGGGAACTGCTTGAAGAGCACGGAGCTTGCGCAGCCCTTGCCGTGAACGCGCTCCGAAAGCGCCTTGCTGATCTCCTCCTGCGAAGGCGCGCTCCCGCCGCTGCAGGCACTGATCAACAGGGGGACGGATACCAGCGGTAACAAACGGCGCATGCGACTTTCCTCTAGCGAGCACGATGAGGACCGGGTCGCACAGGCAAGCCGGCCGATCACGTAAGCGTAATCAAGGAGCTGGCGCTTAAAAAGGGGCTATTTCAAAGCCAGGTGCGAGCCCTGTTCTCGGGATGTGCCGATCGGGTGACTCAGATGCCGGTGTCCCGTTCCAACAGGGAGGGGTGGCCTTTCCGACAGGGCATGCGGCAGTGGCCCTTTTCTGTCGCCTGCGCAAAACCCATGTACCTGTAACGCCGAATGCACGTCGATGTCGATGACGTCACTGATCGCTGCGTGCGTCGGAGCCGTGACTGGCCACGGGCTGACTCATGCGACCGCGAGATTCGCTCGCTGATTGAGCTGCCAGCGGCGAGGGGTCGTGCCTGTGACTCGACTGAACGTACGGCTGAAATGGGCTTGATCGGCGAAACCGCATTCGAGGGCGATCTGGCACATGCGCACTTTGCCCCCGGCCAGCAGGCGCTGCGCCTGTTCGATCCGAGATTTGAGTGACCATGCTTGTGGCGACAAGCCGGTTGCCTTTTTGAATGCACGCGAGAAATGGCTTCGTGACATCGCGCACTGCGCGGCAACCTCGGCGATCAATAGTTTGTCCTGGCGACCAGTTGAAAGGATCTGCATGGCCTTGCGTGCCTGCCAGGGCGCAAGCGGCGCATACTCAGGCCGAGGCGGCGTCGAGGTTTGCACAGGTGTGCGATCTGTACCTTGATACCGAGCGATCAGCTGTTCGCATAAACGTAAACCAATTTCATGAAAACGTTCCGGCTCGCGGGCGTCTGGCCCTTGAAGGGCAGCCTGAAATGCGATCGCCAGCTGATAGGTTTTCTGATCGAGCGGGGCCATATCCATCGCGGTTTCCTTCATTGCGCCCCTCCAATCGGCAGGGGAATGCGTTGCGTCATATCCATTGGCGTGAATTCCATGGAGGTGTTGGATCGCTCTTGGCTGTTCAAGGCGGTCACCTGTCATCGAACGTGCGCGGTTGAATCTATCGCCGGGGCCGCTGCGTACCCGTGCATATCCGTACCGTAGGCAGGCGAGCACGTCGTTGGCCGTTCCGAGTTGCAATCCAAGTTAGCGAATTCACCGCCGACTGGCTGGCTCATTTTTGCGCTTGCAGTCGCTCAAAAATGAGCCTGTTTGGGTTCTATCACGCTGCTAGGATTTTCATCCCGATCACTGGGTTGGACCGACCGCAACCCACCACACGAGGTATCTGAAATGGCAGCATCACGTCCAAACAACGGCGACACGGCGTACTGGGGCGTCCCATGGGAGCACGCCTATGGCTACCCACAGGCTCGACGCGTCGGAAACGACATATACGTATCAGGCCAGTTCAACCACGACGAAGAAGGCAATCTGGTTGCGCCGGCGTCTCTGGATAGCGACGGCAAGCCCAACGATTTCTCAACGATGGGTGAGCAGATGCGTACGGCCTACGACAATATCGCCAAGTTGCTTGCGCTCTATGGCGCACGCATGGAGGACGTGGTCGAAGAGACGCTCTTCGTACTGGATATGGACGCGGCGTTTGCGGTTGCGGGCAAGGTGCGCAAAGCGGCGTACGGCAATGAGCCGCAATGCGCGAGCAATATCATTGGCGTGTCCCGATTGGCGCAGCGGCCTCAACTTATCGAAATCGCATGCCGCGCTGTAATACGCCCCGCTTAAACGCAATCCACGCGGCCGCTCGCCTGCGCAAGCGGCCGGTGCCCCTCGATCAATGCCTTTTGTTCTGCTACCGCTGCAGCGCAAAACGCCATGAAGGCCTTGACCCGCCATGACCGCCGAATGTCCTGGTGGGTGAGCAGCCAAAGTTCATCATCCAGTTCTGGCTCGACCGGGCCAATGCGTACCAGGCCGGGCGTGATATCACCCAGCATGCAGGGCAGGAACCCAAAGCCGGCCCCTGCAACGATTGCAGCGCTTGCCGCAGCCACCGAGTCAGTACGATAGGTAATACAGTTTGCTGACACCCTGCGTTCCAGATGGCCCGCGGCCCTGAGGTTGCACAGCCCGCCCGAGTAGGAAACCCACGACTGTCCGTCTTCAAACGGTGTTCCAGTGCCTGCATTTTCAAGGTTGCCATAGGGCGCCCAGGCGATGGTGGCAAGCTTGCGCCCCACAAGGGTTTCTGCAGGCTTTCGAGTTGCCCTCACCGCGATATCCGACTCGTCGCGCGCCAGGCTCAAGGTCTGGTTGCCGACTAGTACCTCGATGGCAATGCCCTCGTTGAGTGCCTTGAAGTCCGCGATGATTGGCGTGAGGAAATACAGGAGTAGCGAATCGCTGGTGGTGATTCGAAGCTTTCCAAGTGTTCCCTGACCTGCGCGTGATACCCGCCGCGCAACGCTGACGATGTCGAGCTCGACCCGCTCCCCCAGGGCACGGAGTTCAGCACCTTCTGCCGTGAGCATGTACCCGGATCGACGGTGGTCGAACAGCGCAACCCCCAACGTCTTTTCCACTTGGGCTACCCGTCGCGTGACGGTAGACACGTTGATCCCAAGCTTCTTTGCGGTGTCTGAACGGTTACCGCATTCGCTCAGTGCCTTGATGATGCGAAGGTCGTCCCAGGACAGCTGGTTCACCGCATCAATAACGTCCCACCTGGCGCCAGCGTCTGGCGTTTGGCTCGTTGAAGCACCTTTGGATGACGGTTTCACGCCGGCCCATTCCACAGTTCGGGGCGCCCATCATACGAAACGGGTATTGCGCGGCCAAGGCGATACAGAACGCTCCCGGCGGGCGCATGGCGGTCTACTAGGCAGCGTTACCGGATGTTCGGCCCTTCGATCCTGGATCGTCCTGACGATTGTGCGCATGTGCGATCAAAAATTCACCGCTCCAAATGGGTAGAAATATGACCGAGAAAACTCAGAAAGAACGAATGCTCGCGGGCGAGCTTTATGTTGCGGACGGTCCTGAGCTTGCCGAGGACAATGCGCGCGCCTGCGAATGGATGAATCGCTACAACGCAAGTCTTGCGATGTCTCTACACATGCGTCGAACGCTGCTCGGGGAGCTGCTTGGCAGCGTTGGGGAAGGTGTGAACGTTCGGCCGCCGTTTCACTGCGATTACGGTTACAACATCCATCTTGGCGATAACGTATTCCTTAACTTCAATTGCGTGATCCTCGATGTCGTGAACGTCACCATTGGGGACAGGACGCAGATTGGGCCGGGCGTTCAGATTCTTACCGCCGACCACCCGCGTGATCCGAGTTTGCGCCGGCAGATGCTGGAGTTCGGCCGTCCGATCTCCATAGGCCGGGACGTGTGGATAGGGGGTGGTGCGTTGATCCTTCCGGGGGTAACCATCGCTGACGGCGCCGTGATTGGCGCTGGTGCCGTCGTAACGAAGGATGTACCGGTCAGGGCAACCGTAGTGGGCAATCCTGCACGGCAACTTTCAGCCAAGCCTTAGCGGCCGACAAGGTGCTCTGGCAGCGATAGCCTAAGACGGTCGCTGGCCGGGCATGCCCGGCATTGCGTGCATGGGAATCACTGCACCACGGTGCTGAATGACCGTGCCCGCCAGCCGATGCCCCCAACAGGCCGCCTCTTGTGGTCCGGCACCTTGCAGGCGGCCGGCGAGGTAGGCGGCACTGAACGAATCACCTGCCGCTGTGGTGTCCACGATGTGCTGGATTCGCTCCGGTTCGACCTCCATGCGACCAGCTTGCGTATGCAAAAGGCAACTGCTAGCGCCGCGTTTGAGCACGACCTCCCGAACGCCCATTGCCGTGTAGTGGCTGAACAGATGATTGGGGGATTCGAAGTTGAATACCGCAACGTCGTCCTCCCAGGTGACGAGGGCGACGTCGGTCATCGCCAGCACGGCCTCGTACTGGCTTCGTGCGTGAAGTGCATCCGGCCAGAGCCGCGGCCGATAGTTGTTGTCGAATACGATCCGTGTACCGCGTTCGTGGGCCTGCCGGAGCGCGGCCAACAGGCGCTGTCGCCCCTCTGCTGTGAGAATCGCCAGGCTGATGCCGCTGAGATACAGCACGTGGTAGTCGCAAAGCGATGCCAGCAACTCATCGGCGCCTGGCCCATCGAAGCAGAAGCGTGCAGCCGCTTCGCCACGCCAGTAGAGAAAGGTCCGCTCGCCACGGGGATCGGTCTGTATGAGATAGAGTCCTGGGAGACGCTCCGGCAGGATTCGCACCCGGCTGTCACCCACGCCCTCACGGCGCCAAAGCGCGCGCATCGCGTGACTCAGGGAATCGTCACCCACTGCAGTGAGATAGTCGACCCGTACGCTGTCGGACGGGCATATGCGGCGTAGGTATATCGCCGTATTGAGCGTATCTCCGCCGAAGGTCTGGCGCATGCCAGCGTCTGGCTGCTGCTGAAGCTCGACCATGCATTCGCCGATGAGCCCAACCGACAGCGGTGTGGGCAGGTTCGAAAGGATTGTCATGCAGGCTCCCTTGGATGACGTGTGCGGCGCCGGAAAGTCATCTTGTATCCAGGCTGCGCGTTCCTGATAAACCAGCCCAGCTGGCGTTGCTTCAGAAGCGTGTCGGCAAGGTGTCGACGACGTTCAGTGCCTCATCCACTAATAGCACATGGCGCCACTTGTCGAAGGTCAGGCAGGGATGCGACGTGCCGAAGGACAGGATGTCCCCGACGGCAACGTCTTCATCGGCAGGGACAGACAGGAACAGATGCTGGTCCATGATGTGTGTTGCGGACCAGCCTCGAACGTCACGGGGGGGCTGGCCGTCTCGGTACAGCCGCTGAGGCATCGGCAAATCGGGATCGCAGCCGATGTCGCGTTTGCCGATCGCGACGATGGCGAGCCCCGGCTCAGGCAAGGACTGCACGTGTGCGAAAACTTCGAGCGCGGGCTGTAGCTCTCCCGTCAGGTCCGGGTGGCGGTCCTTGACCTCTTCCATTGCGCCGGCATAGAGCTTGTGGTCATGAACCACATAGCACCCGGGTCGCAGCAGCGGTATGTACTCGCCACGCAAATCGGCCCGGTCGAACGCCTCTGCGATCAGGTCGAACCATTTCGAGCCCGACGCGGTGACGACGGGTTTGGCAGTGGTAAAGGCATGCGTCTGTTTCAACCGCATGACCGTTTCGACCAGTCGATCTCCATAAGCGCGCACATCGGCAATCGGGGTATGGCCACCGATGATGCCCTCGTACCCCTCGATGCCAGACAGGATCAACGCAGGGGACTGTTCAATCTCTGCGAACAGGGCATCGAGTTCATGGTCATTGCGCACGCCACAGCGACCCCCTTCGACACCCAGTTCGATCATCACATGCAGCCGGAGCTCACGCGCGGCGAAAAAGGTGTTCAGCGCGCGAACGTTCTCGACGCTATCGACGACGCAGTGATACTCCGCCCCCCTTGCGATCATGTCGGCTACCAATGCCATGTTGGCCGCTCCGACAAGCTGGTTGGCCATCAGCAACCGCGTCACGCCGTGTTCGAAAGCCGCTGCACATTGGACCGCGGTCGCCAGCGTGATGCCCCAGGCACCGGCCTCCAACTGGCGATGGAAGAGGGCAGGCGTCATCGTTGTTTTGCCATGAGGCGCGAGCCGCGCGCCATGACGCTCCGCGAACGACTGCATCCAGGCGATGTTGTGCTGCAAGGGCCGCTCGTAGACAACCGCTGCCGGGAGGCTGACATCGTTCAACAGGGCACGGCCTGTGCCTGTCAGGACGGCCTTTTCCACACCCGCTTGCGGCGAGGATGAGTGATCTACAGGTTTCATATCTGAGCTCTTCATTGTGCTTTTTCGCCTCAGAGGCCAGGGGCCGTCAGCCGTTCGTTCGCGTACAAGATTGAAGTAAGGAAAATAACTATCACAAATTTGATATTTGCGTTAGAAATTATCACAACGCAGGGCCGGCGTTTTTGCGTCGGCTTGCGCTGAGCCATGGAGCCCGTAGTGAATTTGGAAATAGATATCCTTTCGCGGATCACTGAACGCTACCCGACCTTGCGCGAAGCCGAGCGCAAGGTTGCCGCGATGGTCATCGACGACATCGACTTTGTGACGGGGGCAAATATCTCGGCCATTGCGGCTCGTGCAGGTGTCAGTGACGCCAGCGTGACGCGGTTTGCCAAATCCATCGGCTGCCAGGACGTCCGCGAGCTGAAGCTCCGCCTCGCCCAATCGCTCGCGGTAGGGCGCCGCTTCATTCAGGAAGCGACGGAAGAGGACGGCATCGGTGCGGTGTACGAGATTGCCAAGCAGACGCTCGACCTCAACCGTGAACTCATCACCAATGCCGACATCGACGGTGCGCTCGATCTGCTCGACGGCGCCCGTCAGATACTCATCATCGGCGCGGGCGGCGGGTCGGTCGTTCTTGCCCAGGAGATGCAGTTCCGGCTGGTGCGCCTGGGCTATGCGGTGAGTGCTTATCCACAGGCCCTGATGCCGCGCATGGTGGCGGCAACACTTGACCCAAGCGATGTGGTCGTTGCGCTGTCGGTCACCGGCTTTACGCCCGAGATTGTCGACGCCGCTCGTATTGCGCGCAGCTATGACGCCGGCGTCCTCGCGCTCACCGCTTCGGAGTCGCCGCTGGCGCAGCACGCCAATGTGGTGCTGCCCATTGCTGCGCGCGAGACGGATTTCATCTACCACCCGTCTTCGTCACGCTACGCCATGCTGGCCGCAATCGACGTGCTTGCCATGAGCCTGGCGCTGCGTCACCGCCAGCGCTCACGCGACAAGCTGCGCCGATTGAAACTCACGCTCGACGCCCATCGCGGCGGCGACAACCGCCAGCCGCTGGGAGACTGAGCCATGTCACAGCACGCGACGCTACTGTTCCGAAACGTACAGCTCATAGATGGAACGGGCGCCGAGCCGTATCAGGGCGATCTGGCGGTGCATGGCGAGCGGATCGTTGCCATCGGTGATCTGAGCGGCTGGTCCTCGGACATTTGCATTGAAGGCGAAGGGCGCTGCCTCGCGCCTGGGTTCATCGACGTGCATACCCACGACGACATGAATGTCATACGCACCCCCGAGATGCTGCCCAAACTGACTCAGGGCGTCACGACCGTTGTGGTGGGTAATTGCGGTATCAGTGCTTCTCCGGTTCGTATACGAGGGCAGATTGTCCCCGATCCGATGAATCTGCTCGGCCGTATCGAAGACTTTCATTACCCCACGTTTGGCGACTATGCCAAGGCCTTGGCCGAGGCAAACCCGAGCGTCAATGTCGCTCCGCTGATTGGCCATACGGCCTTACGGGCGAATGTGATGGACCGCTTCGATCGCGCCGCAAGCCCGGAGGAAATCCAGGCAATGCGGATAGCCTTGCGGCAGGCGCTGGCCGAGGGCGCCATTGGCATGAGCTCTGGGCTCGCGTACATGAACGCCCGTCACGCACCAGAAGCAGAGATGCATGCGCTGGTCGAGGAGGTGGGCGACGCAGGGGGGATCTACACCACCCACCTCCGTGATGAGTTCGCCGGGTTGCTCGACGCCATGGACGAGGCCGTCGCAACGGCGCGACACGGCAAAGCTCCCCTGGTCATATCGCATTTGAAATGCGCTGGCGTTCGTAATTGGGGCCGCGCGCCATTGGCGCTGGAAAAGCTCGAGTACGCGGCGAAGCATCACACCTGTCACTGTGACTGCTATCCCTACACCGCCGGGTCCTCGACCCTGGACCTGGGTCAGGTGACCGATGAAATCGACATATTCATCACCTGGTCCGACCCGCATCCCGAGATGGCGCGCCAGCCCCTACATGCCATTGCCGATGCTTGGGGCGTATCGCTGCTCGATGCTGCCCGCCGCCTCCAGCCCGCGGGCGCCGTCTATCACAACATGGCCGAAGACGACATGCGGCGGATCCTCAAGCATCCGCTGAGCATGGTGGGCTCCGATGGTCTGCCGAACGATCCTCATCCGCACCCCCGGTTATGGGGCGCCTTTCCACGTGTCATCGGTCACTTCTGTCGGGATCAGGGGTTGTTCACCCTCGCTGAAGCCATACACAAGATGACCGGTCTTTCAGCTGCCAGCTTTGGTCTGGCCGACCGTGGCGAGTTGCGAGTCGGCGCCTATGCAGACCTCACTCTGTTCGATTTCGACACCGTACGCGACGTGGCCACGTTCGATGATCCCATCGCTCCGGCGCGTGGCATCGATCTGGTCATCGTGAACGGTGCGCTGGCGTACGAGCACGGACGCCTCCAGAACCGTGCCGGGCGTCTGCTCAAACGCACCCGTCCATCCCCAACCCATTCTTCCAACGAACTCGAGGAGTACTCATGAGCATTAAACGTTATGGCGCCGAAGGCGGAACCGGAACCGGCGGACAGAAGCTGCCGTTCTCGCGTGCAGTCGAAGCCGGTGGCTGGTTGTACGTGTCCGGCCAGACGCCCATGAAGGACGGTGAAGTGGTAGAGGGCGGCATCATCGAGCAATCACGCCTCGCCTTCCAGAACTGCCTCGACATCATGGCGGAGGCCGGTTACGGCGTCGAAGACGTGGTGCACGTGACGACCGTGCTGACGGATGCGCGTTATTTCAGTTCGTTCAACAAGGTGTTCAAGGAGATCTTCGGCGACCATCCGCCGGCTCGCATCTGCAGCGTTCAGGATCTGGTCGTCGACTGCAAGGTCGAGGTCGACGTGAAGTGCTTCAAGGCGTCGCGCGCCTGACCCTCAGCTGAGCGTTCTGAACAGGAAAGTCGTTTCAACACCGTATGGCCGGGTCGCTGCGTCGTCATGCCGGCTCGCCATACCGCTACCTCGATCAACAATCATTCCAATCTGAGGTCAGGTATGAACAGCAACATCTTTCTCGGCAGCTTCTTCGTCTATGTCGTTGCCATGATCTGGCTCGGCTGGTGGGTCTCTCGAAATCATCGTTCCAACGGTGACGACTTTCTTCTGGGTGGCCGCAGCATTCCGCTTTTCCTCACCATCGGTACAACGGTGGCCACGATGGTGGGTACCGGGTCCAGCATGGGGGCAGTGGGGTTCGGGTACAACAACGGATGGGGCGGTGCGCTTTACGGTATTGGCGGCGCCATCGGAATCCTCCTGCTCGCGGTGCTGTTCGCCTCGGTCCGCAAGCTGCGCTTCATGACGATGAGCGAGGAGCTCGCCTATTACGTGGGTGGCAGCCGGGTCGTTCGCAATGTCGTTGCTGTGCTGATCTATATCGCAAGTATTGGCTGGCTGGGCGCTCATATCCTGGGCGGAGGGATGTACCTGGCCTGGATCACCGATGTCGACCTGAACACGGCCAAGCTCATCGTCGCCATTGGCTTTGGCCTGTATTGCATCATTGGCGGCTACCTCGCCGTCGTCTGGACCGACACCATTCAAGCCATCCTGCTGTTTCTGGGCTTCATCGCCATGGCCGTATTCGCGCTTATCGAGATTGGCGGCTTCGAGCACCTGACCGATCACATGGATGCTGCCGCCACCGAGGCCTTCGGAATCGGAACGCTCGGGCTGATCCCGGCTATTTCCCTTGCTGTCGTGGTTGGCGTCGGTGTGCTCGCCACACCGTCCTTTCGCCAGCGCATTTACTCGGCAGACTCGGTAAGCAGCGTGCGACGCTCCTTCATCTTCACCGGTCTGCTGTACCTCGGCTTCTCGATTATTCCAGCCATCATCGGTATGGCCGCGCACACCCTTGCCCCGGATCTTGAGAACAGCAACTACGCGTTTCCCTTCCTGGCCACGCAGGTGTTGCCGCTTGGCCTGGGGCTGCTCGTAATGATCGCAGGGCTCTCGGCCACGATGTCCAGCGCCAGTTCAGATGCCCTGGCCGGGGTGTCCATCATGATGCGCGATATCTACACGCTGGTTACCGGTCACTTGCCGCCGCCCGCGCACGTCGTCCGCTATTCGCGGTTCGCATTGCTGTTCACAATTGGTCTCGCACTTGCGTTTGCGCTCACCTCGGACAACATCATCAGCTACATCACCAAAATGATCGCCACGGTAATGTCCGGCATGTTCGTCTGCGCGATCCTCGGCAAATTCTGGTCGCGCTATAACTGGCAGGGCGCAATCGCGACGCTGGTCGCAGCATCGGCGACTTCACTGTCCATCATCGCCAGCGCCAGTTGGACGGCTTTCTGGGGTAATCCGAGTATTCCTGCTGTGCTCGCCGCGGTCGTTGCCGGGGTTGTGGTTTCCTTGCTTACCCCGCGCAACGAAACCACGCCGGAACAAGCGCTTGCGCGCGTCACCGAAGAGCGCGCGGAAATGGAGATGCCGGTCAAACTCACGTCCTGAGGTCTCTGGCTTGGTGCACGCACGAAAGGGTGCGCCAGGCCATAACCCCTGCGCCGTGAACTCCTGACGCCGGCCTCGGCGCGCAAATGCTCGGATGGTATGACCGTGAGGCTGCAAGGCGCCGGGACGGATGATTCGGCGGTCTCCAGCCATGAGCGGGATTGGATGCCTGGCAGCAACGGCTACAGGTGGGTCAGTACAAGGTCGTGGCGATGCGGCCCGGCAATGCTTCGTCATAGGCGTCGCCGTCGAATTCCGACTGTGAAAGGGCCTTCAGGATTTGCCCAGGCGTCGGCAGTGCGTCACGCTCGATGTGAGACTCTGGCTTCCAGAGTCCGGCCCGGATAACGGCTCTGCTGCATTGGAAATAGACCGCCCTCACCGAGATGCGCAGCACTGACTTCGGTGCCTGGCCTTGTACGGCAAAACGGGACAGTAGCGCAGGATCAACGAGGATCTCGGCCATGCCGTTGATGCGCAGCGTCTCGCCGATGCCGGGAATCAGGAAGATCAGCGCGACGCGCGGATCGCTGACGATGTTTCGCAAGCTGTCGATTCGATTGTTACCGCGTCGGTCGGGCAACAGCAGGGTACGGCTGTCTTCGATGTGAACGAATCCAGGCGCGTCGCCGCGAGGCGAGGCATCCAGACCCTCCGGCCCAGCCGTGGCCAGTACCAGGAATGGTGCGCGTTCGATGAAGGGCCGGTAGGCAGCGTGGATATGGTCGGTTTCCTTGAGTATGGAAGGGCGCGCCACGTCTCCGTACAAGCGCTCGAGTGCTTCCAGGCTGTCGACACGAATCTCGGTCTCGCGGGTCATCATGATTTCCTTAAGTGGCGTGACGACGGGCCATCCAGGCAAGCGCCGCGACCCAGATGACGGAAATGCCATAGTTAAGCCGTTGATACAAGCCGAACCCGTGACCTGCATCGAGCGCCTGAACCATCAGGCCAACTGTCACGATAGCGAGGACGGTGCAAAGGATCGAAAACCACGCGAAGGCTGGCGATGAAAGCAGCGTTTTTCCAGCGATCCCCCATATCCCGCTCGCCGCTGTCAGCGAAAGGAACATGATCAGGCCAGCTGCATTGTGGATTTGTTGCGATTCGGAAGGCTGTGGTGGCGCGCATCCCGGATCGCACGAAAAGGTCCCGGTGGCGAAGCTTCCCAGCCCATGAACAATGATCAGTAGACCGCTCAGCCCGGCCAGGCCAGATCGGCTGAAGTGCCGGATAACACCGACCCCGAACAGCAGAAAGAGGACACCGAGCGGAATGTTGTTCACCCAGGGTGACACCTCATGGGTGGGCGACCCCAATGCGCCAAGCTGACTCATTGCCTGGTCGATATGACTGAATCCTGGATAGGCCAGGGAGGTAAGGGTGACGCCCGCGAAAAGCCATACGGGGATTATGAGCCCAGTCCGTAATAGGGTTCTGTTGGTCTTCATCAGGCGGCACGTCCTTGTCATGCGGCGCACGGTTACATCCGTGCCGGGCATGTTCATGCTAGGGAGTACCGAGGCGCTCGCGTTATCGATTTTTTTGCAAGGCAGCTTGCGCGTGCGTCATCCTGACGCACCTTTGCATTGACCATGGCGCACATGACCAGACGTTTGCCAACCATGACTGCACTGCTCGCGCTTGAGGCGGCAGCGCGCCACCAGAGTTTTGCCAAGGCCGCTCAGGAGCTGTCGCTCAGCGAGGGCGCAGTGAGTCGGCAGATTGCCAAGCTTGAGGATTTCCTTGGCACGCGTCTCTTCAATCGGGTCGGCAACCGGGTCGAGTTGTCCGCAGCTGCCGCAGACTACGCGTCGCAGATGCGCACCGCGCTGGCTGACATCGAGCGTGACACACGGCAGTTCACCGCAAAAACGCGAGGCACCATTTCACTTGAGATCGGCGTCATTCCAACGCTGGCCAGCCGCTGGCTCATTCCCAGCCTCGGACGTTTCAGTACCCGTCATCCGGATATCGAAATCAACTTGCGCGAGCGGACACAACCCTTCTCGCTGGAGGAGAGTGGCCTGCACGCCGCGATCAACTACGACGATCCAATCTGGCGCCCGATGAGGGTGCAACCGCTTTTCGAGGAGCGGATGGTCGCAATTTGTCACCCCGACCTTGCCGCGCAAGCGCCCATAAGCATGCCCTTGTTGCACAAGCACGCCAGCTTCAACAGCTGGGCACGGTACGCGGCGCTTTCGGGACTGCCGCTTTGCGCCTCGTCTGCCGGACCTTCCTATGATCGGTACGCGCTGCTGATCGAGGCAGCAAAGGCAGGCCTCGGGATTGTTACGGCCAAATAGTAATGTCGCGATCCAGCCAGATAGAAATGTCCCGATCACGTATTGCAGCTAGCCTACCGGCTTTGCAGCCGATGCGGAGCGATCAGGATGTCAGCCTACGAGCGGATCACGATGAGCCTACGTGAAGTTGATCGCCTCAAGGTCATCCAGGCGGTGACCGAGGGGTTCCTTACGCCAACACGCGCCGCCCAGCGCCTGCAGCTGAGTTCCCGGCAGGTTCACCGCCTGGTGCAACGTTACCGGGACGCCGGCGTTTCGGGCCTGATCTCATGTAAGCGCGGCCAGCCCAGCAATCATCAGCTGAAGCCTGGTCTTGAGCAGCGCGCCGCCGCTCTAATCCGGCAGCACTACCGGGATTTCGGCCCGACACTTGCGGCCGAAAAGCTCGTTGAATGTCACGGCCTACGCCTGGCCAAGGAAACTGTCCGGCGCATCATGATGGATGCCGGCTTATGGACGCCGCGTCGGCAGCGACCGCCCAAGGTGTACCAGCCGCGCAATCGCCGAGCCTGTCTGGGCGAACTGATCCAGATCGATGGCAGCGATCATCGCTGGTTCGAGGACCGAGCACCGGCATGCACCCTTCTGGTCTACATCGACGACGCCACCAGTCGCCTGATGCACCTGGCATTCACCCGCAGCGAATCGACCTTCAGCTACTTCCAGGCTACCCAAGCCTATCTAGAGCACCACGGTAAGCCGTTGGCGCTCTACAGCGACAAGGCCAGCGTATTTCGAGTCAATAGCAAGGATGCTCAGGGCGGTGATGGCCACACCCAGTTCGCCAGAGCCATGTTCGAGCTGAACATCGATACCTTCTGCGCTAACTCCAGCCAGGCCAAGGGGCGTGTTGAGCGAGCACACCTCACCTTGCAGGATCGTCTGGTCAAGGAACTGCGACTACGAAACATCAGCACCGTCGAAGCCGCTAACGCTTATCTGCCGCTCTTCATAGCCGATTACAATCGCCGCTTCGGTAAAGTTGCCCGCTCGGACTTCGATGCGCACCGGCCAGTACGCGACGACGAGGACCTATCTCTAATCTTCACATGGCGCGAACCGCGGCGGGTATCGAAAAGCCTCACGCTGCAGTACGACAGACGTCTCTATGTCCTGCACGACACGGTACAAGCACGAGCTTTACCAGGCCGGTACGCAGAGATCTATCACTACCCTGACGGCCGGATTGAGGTCCGATCAGCAGGGATTACCTTTTCCTACGAGACGTTGGATCAGTTGCCTGAGGTCAGCCAAGGCACCATCGTGGAAAACAAGCGGCTGGGCCACGTCCTGCAGGTCGCGAAGCGGATGCAAGAGCAGCGCGATAACCGTCGCTCCCAAGCGGTACCTGGCAATCCAAAGCCAACCAAAGCGCAGCGCCAAGAGCCGCCGAAGAAGAAGGCGAAAGATTTCACACCGGAGGACATCGTGGCCGCCCTCGATAAAAGCCGGTCTCCGAAGCGTAGCCGTCATGCGTCAGTCAATCAGCGCTGAAGGGCTCAGTGCGCTTGTAGCGGCCGGGGCCGCATACGACGTGCGCGCAATTCCAGGTCCCGAGGGCCATGGGTGGCAATTGCAGGTGCGTTATAGCAAAGAGAGCCGACATTTTCCTCTCCGCTCCCGGCGCGAATTGATAAGGGTGTTTCGGTCACTCGATGCGCTCAATAGGTATGCACAGGGTATTGGAATACGAGGCTTCAGGATCGAAACCTGACTACTTTGTAATCCTCGGCTCAGTCAACTGAAAGCTTTCCAGCGCTACCTTGTGGTCCGCGGCATGTGCCGCTGTATTTGCCCAAGGTGCTTCGTCATGAACGTTTCTAAAGCTGTGTTCCTCGCTCTTGCTTTCACCCTTTCCTCGTCTGCTTTTGCTGAAGGCGGTGCCGATCGCGTCTTCACTCGCATGATGGACGCCCAACAAGCAGCGCAAAGCAAGAAAGCCGAGCCGAGGCTAGCTGGCACGTCTGCAGAAAAAAACGATGAAGACGGCAAGGTTTGCTGCTAGCGAAGCGTCCTACCCAATGCTTACAGAAATGTAATCACACCCTACAAAGCGCTGTGACATCTTCCTGACTAATCTTCTAACTTTTGTACACGGCACCGGTGCCGTCCTCGCTACCAGGACCTGCTCGTATGGAATCTAGAACCTCTCGACGTACCTTCGTCAAAGGCCTCACGGCCGCCGGCATGCTTGGTGGGCTGGGTCTGTGGCGTTCGCCCAGTTGGGCGGCGGCTGGGTCGACAACGCCCCGCACACTGACGGGTACAGAGTTCGATCTGTCGATTGGCGAGATGCCGGTGAACATCACCGGGAAGCGCCGTACGGCGATGGTGGTCAATGGCGGATTGCCGGGCCCCCTGTTGCGTTGGAGGGAGGGCGACACGGTGACGCTTCGCGTGCGCAACAGGCTTGATGCGGCTACCTCCATACACTGGCATGGCATCATCCTGCCTCCAAATATGGACGGGGTACCGGGACTGAGCTTCGCGGGTATCGAGCCAGGCGGCATGTATGTCTACCAGTTCAAGCTCCAGCAAAACGGGACCTACTGGTACCACAGCCACTCCGGCTTCCAAGAGCAGGCCGGTGTGTATGGGCCTTTGGTCATCGAGGCTAAGGAGCCGGAGCCGTTCAAATACGATCGTGAGCATGTGGTGATGCTGACGGACTGGACGGATGAAGATCCGGCTTCGCTGATGCGCACGCTGAAAAAACAGTCCGACTACTACAACTTCCACAAGCGCACCGTTGGCGACTTTGTCAATGACGTGGCTGACAAGGGCTGGGCCGCGACGCTGGCGGATCGCAAGATGTGGGCTGAGATGAAGATGAACCCCACGGACCTTGCGGATGTAAGCGGCGCAACCTACACCTACCTGCTCAATGGCCAGGCTCCGAACATGAATTGGACAGGCCTGTTCCGTCCTGGCGAGAAGCTACGGCTTCGATTCATCAATGGCTCCGCCATGACGTACTTCGACATCCGTATCCCAGGCCTGAAAATGACCGTAGTAGCGTCTGATGGTCTTTACGTGAACCCGGTTGAGGTCGACGAGCTTCGTATCGCCGTGGCCGAAACCTACGATGTCATCGTCGAGCCTACAGGCGAGGCTTACACGGTCTTCGCCCAGTCAATGGATCGTACCGGCTATGCCCGCGGCACCCTTGCCGTGCGGGATGGCTTGGTGGCTCCAGTCCCTCCGCTTGATCCTCGCCCCTTGGTCACGATGGACGACATGGGTATGGGCGGTATGGACCATGGCGGCATGGACCACGGCAGCATGAAGGGTACGAATTCGGCGGCCGGTGATGATATGCAGACCATGAGCAGCATGGGAGGCAGCCCCATGCCAGCCATGGACCACAGCAAGATGTCCTCCGTACAGGGCATGGACCACAGCGCTATGGCGGGGATGGACCATGGTTCGATGTCTGGAATGGGCGGCATGACGATGCAAAGTCATCCTGCGAGTGAGAAGAACAACCCGCTGGTCGACATGCAGGCGATGACGCCTACCGCCAAATTGAATGACCCCGGCCTGGGCCTGCGTAACAACGGACGCAAGGTACTCACCTACGCCGATCTCAGAAGCACTTTTGAAGACCCTGATGGCCGCGAGCCAAGCCGTACCATCGAGCTACATCTGACAGGACACATGGAGAAGTTTGCCTGGTCCTTCGATGGGATCAAGTTCTCCGAAGCTCACCCTCTGGTTCTCAAATACGGGGAGCGTGTGAGGATCGTGCTGGTGAACGACACGATGATGACGCACCCAATTCACCTGCACGGCATGTGGAGCGACCTGGAGGACGAGGAAGGCAACTTCCTGGTTCGCAAGCACACCATCGACATGCCACCCGGATCCAAGCGCAGCTATCGCGTCACCGCCGACGCCCTGGGGCGATGGGCCTACCACTGCCATCTGCTGTACCACATGGAGATGGGTATGTTCCGCGAAGTCCGGGTAGAGGAGTGAAGCCAGTGACCGTGTTGAATCGACTCCACGTTTGTTCGCTGCTTGCAGTTACCAGCTTCACCATCGCACCGGTTTATGCCTTTGCTGCTGAAGCGGGCAGTTCTGACATGGACCACAGCCAAATGCAGGGGATGGATCACTCCAAGATGCAGGGCATGGACCACAGCCAGATGCAGGGGATGGATCACTCCAAGATGCAGGGCATGGACCACAGCCAGATGCAGGGGATGGACTCTGGAATGACCACCATGGCGCCCAGCAAGCCAGCAGCCCCCACCCAAAGCCGCACACCTATTCCGCCCATTACGGATGCCAACCGGGCGGCTGTCTATCAAAGTGGTAAAGGTCATACGGTCCATGACGATGCCCTCAACTACTTCCTGTTGTTCGATCAGCTTGAGTGGCAGAACGCTGATAACGGCAGTGTGCTGAATTGGGACGTCAATGGTTGGGTAGGGGGGGATATTGACCGGCTGTGGATTCGCTCCGAGGGGGAGCGCTCCAACGGCAAAACCGAATCCGCCGAGCTACAAGCGTTGTGGGGCCACTCCATCGGCCCGTGGTGGGACGTGGTTGGTGGCGTACGGCAGGACTTCAAACCAGGACCGTCACAGACGTGGGCCGCGTTTGGCCTCCAAGGCCTGGCCTTATACAACTTCGAGGCCGAAGCGACTGCTTTCCTCGGAGAGGGTGGCCAAACGGCGTTGAGACTGGAGGGCGACTACGACATCCTGCTGACCAATCGCCTGATCTTGCAGCCCACCGCCGAAGCCAATTTTTACGGGCAGAACGACCCAAAACGCGGAATCGGCTCTGGCTTGTCCGAGGCGGAAGTCGGAGTGCGTTTGCGGTACGAAATCTACCGAGAGTTCGCCCCGTACATTGGTGTCAGCTGGAACCGCTCCTATGGCAACACTGCCGATTTTGCCCGGGAGGAAGGGGAAGACCGCAGCGAAGCCCGACTGGTCCTGGGTGTACGTATGTGGTTCTAACCAGACACCAAATCTCATTCCCCACGAACGCCCCTTGGGCTGTAGGAGTTCGCATGTTCAATCGTGCACCTTTCATAACGCTCTTTGCCGCTGGAATGCTGTTTAGCGTCCTGGCTCAAGCCCATCCCAAGCTGGTGTCTTCGACGCCTGCCGAAGGAGCTGAAGGCGCCGCCCCGGCAAAGATCGAGCTGCACTTTTCTGAAAACCTGGTCACTCAGTTTTCCGGCGCGAAACTGGTCATGACGGCGATGCCTGGTATGGAGCATCCGCCGATGGCGATCAAGGCGGCTGTTTCGGGTGGCAGTGATCCGAAGACCATGGTCATCGCACCTGCCTCGCCGTTGACGGCCGGCACCTACAAGGTCGATTGGCGGGCAGTGTCATCAGATACCCACCCCATCACCGGTAGCGTGACATTCAAGGTCAAGTAAGTATGGAAGATCCGTTCAGCATCGGACTTCGCTTCGCGTTGTATGCCGATTTGATGATGCTGTTCGGGCTGGCGCTCTTCGGCCTTTATAGTTTGCGTGGCCCTGAGCGCCGCTCGGGCATGGTATTGCCGTTCTTGCCTCTGCTGGCTACAAGCGCGGCGACGGGCCTCTTGCTCTCGGTCGTGTCCATGGTGCAAATGGCCAAGGCTATGAGCGGGGTTGAGGAATGGACCGAGGCCATACCGCATGTTGAGATGATGATCGCCGAGACGGAGCTTGGCACCGCCTGGCTTATCCGTATGGCCGCCCTCGTGGCCGCTGCTGTGGCCATTGCCTTCAATCCTCGTTGGCCATTGGCGAGCCTGCTCGTGGTTTCGCTGCTGGCAGGCGTGGCGCTGGCCACGCTGGCGTGGACTGGGCACGGCGCTATGGACGAAGGCTTGCGCCGCTTCTGGCACTTCAGCGCAGACATTCTCCACCTGTGGGCCAGTGGTGGCTGGTTCGGCGCGCTGGTGGCTTTTGCCCTATTGCTGCGGCCCAGCAAATCGGAAACGCAGGCATCAGTCCAGATCCTCTCGCGCACGCTTACCGGCTTTGAGCGAGCCGGTGCGGTGATCGTGGTGCTGATCGTCTTCACGGGTGTGATGAACTATCTGCTCATCGTCGGACCCCAAATCACGGGTCTGGCACAAAGCACCTATGGCCTGCTGCTGCTGGTCAAACTGGGCCTTTTCGTCGTGATGATCGGGCTGGCTTCGGCCAACCGCTTTCTCTTGAGCCCGGCATTGGAGCAAGCAGTCCACCAAGGCGATTACACGCGTGCGGCACGGTCTATCCGTTACAGCATGGCACTGGAGCTAGGCTCCGCCATTTTGGTGCTAGGACTGATTGCTTGGCTTGGTACGCTGTCTCCCGAGATGGAAGCGGGGAAGTAAGTTTGCCTGGCCCCGTCGTGCCGTCTCGCCAAGATCGTGTCCCCGAGGGTGAAGCATGAAACTGCTGGTAGCCGAAGACGAACCCAAGACAGGAATCTATCTGCAGCAGGGCCTGCGAGAGGCTGGCTTCACGGTAGATCGAGTGGTCACTGGAACGGATGCCATCGATCAGATGCAGACTGAAGCCTATGACCTGCTGATTCTCGACGTGATGATGCCCGGCCTCGATGGTTGGGGGGTGGTAACACGCCTGCGTGCTGCAGGTCAGTCGGTACCGGTGCTGTTTCTGACGGCAAGGGATGGCGTGGATGACCGAGTCAAAGGATTAGAGCTGGGCGCCGATGACTACCTGATCAAGCCCTTTGCCTTTTCAGAGCTGCTGGCACGTGTTCGAACTCTATTAAGGCGCGGGAACGCCAGCCCGCCGGTTCAAACGAACCTGCAGATCGGAGATCTACAGGTTGACCTACTCAAGCGCCGCGCCACGCGGGGCGGCAAGCGAATTGACCTTACCGCTAAAGAGTTCGCCTTGCTGGAGTTGTTGATGCGTCGGCGAGGCGAGGTCCTGTCAAAATCTCTTATCGCATCACAAGTATGGGACATGAATTTCGATAGCGACACGAATGTCATCGAGGTGGCGATTCGGCGGTTAAGGGCCAAGATTGACGATGACTTCGAGGCGAAACTTCTCCACACCTGCCGTGGAATGGGCTACAGGCTAGACGTGCAGGACGAAGGATGAAGCCAGGTTCACTTACCTTCCGCCTCAGCCTCATGTTTGTAGCCGCGGTCGTCGCTGTCCTCATCATCGTGGGCATCGCTTTCAACGAGCTGAGCCGCCACCATTTTCGTGCTCTGGATGCCCAGGCTCTGGAAGAAAAGCTGGAAGCGATCACCCAGATCGCTAAAGAGCCCGGCGCGAATTCGGACCAGCTCAAGATTCGCTGGCACACGCTACTGGGAGCACATCCCGATCTCAGCGCGGTATTCCTCCAGGCTGACGGAAGCCTCTTTTTTGCAGAGCCTCCCCAGTCATCGGTGCCGTCCCTGGCTCAGGCGACCGAGCACGATGGCGTGTGGGAGTGGGAAAGTGACCGACACATGTTCAGGGCCTTGAAGGCGCCAGTCTCGTCGTCGGAGGCCACTGCTCCGCTGACCATGTGGTTGGTACTGGACGTCACGACGCATATGCACTTCTTCGCCATGCTGGAGCGCTGGTTCTGGGGCGTTCTGCTAGCCAGCACCGTGCTGAGTGCCGCACTTGGTTGGCTGGTTGCCAAGAATGGGCTGCGGCCGGTGGCCAAGGTGACCCAGACAGCCGCCTCGATGTCCGCAGGCTCCTTGAAGGAGCGTATTCCTCTGGAGCCCGTGCCCGATGAGTTACGCGAGCTCATCACCGCCTTCAATTCCATGCTCGGTCGCCTGGACGACTCGTTCATACGTCTATCGAATTTTTCTGCCGACATCGCACACGAGCTACGAACCCCGATCAGCAACCTGCGGACTCATACCGAGGTGATCCTGGCCCAAAAGCGGGACTCGGACGTGTACGAGGAGAATCTGACCTCCAACCTGGAAGAGCTCAATCGTCTGTCGGGAATCATCGACGGCATGCTGTTCCTGGCCAAGTCCGACAACGGGCTCATCGTGCCCGAGCCGGTCGAGCTGGACCTGGGTAAGGTCATCAGCAAGCTCTTCGGGTACTACGAGCTTCTGGCCGAGGATAAGGGTATCCAGCTCAGGGCATCGGGAAGCGCCTTGATCTTCGCGGACAGCGTGATGGTCGACCGTGTCATCTCGAACCTGCTATCCAATGCGCTTCGCTACACCCCGTCCGGGCAAACGGTTGAGGTTAACATCCAGGATCACGGCAACCGCGTTGAGCTTCGGGTCGAAAACCCCGGCCCCGAGATTCCATCGGAGCACTTGCCGAGGATTTTCGACCGGTTCTATCGAGTGGATCCAGCACGTCGCGAAGGTGACGGCAATGCGGGGCTCGGGTTGGCCATCGCCCGGTCGCTGATGACGGCGCATGGTGGCACGATCAACTGTACATCCCAAAGAGGCCGAACGGCCTTCACCCTGACGTTCTTGCGACCTGTTGGCATGCAAACCTGAGCGGATGGCTACCGGTGAGCGGGCCATACCTACGGGCGCTTTCAAAACTACCATCGGGAATGGCTTACAGAATTGTAATGTTCCAGGCAAAACCAATTTCGGCATGCGCCGGTCGCATATTTCGGGTCCTCTGGACCGAGGTCGGCAGCCGCTCACGCGAGTGGAGTTGCCTACTCACTTCGGGGCCACTCAGGTTCGTCACTCTTTCCCAATCTGGAGATTTACCATGACAAACTCTATGTTCGAATCTTGTATCCAGGCCTGCTCCAACTGCGCTATCGTCTGTGAAACCTGCGCCTCCGCCTGCCTGCGCGAAGACGACGTGAAGATGATGGCGCGCTGCATCGAGCTCGACCGAGACTGCGCCGACATTTGCTACATGGCTGCCACGCTAATGGCTCGCGAGAGCGAGTACGCCAAGCAGTTCTGTGCCTTGTGCGCCACGATCTGCCGTGCCTGTGGCGAAGAGTGCGCCAAGCACGAGGCGCAGCATTGTCAGGCGTGTGCCGAGGCCTGCATGCGCTGTGCCGAGGAATGCGAGCGAATGGCCGCCTGATATCGGTCAGTCAGAGGTGGGGCGGCTCGGCTGCCCTCACCATCTATGTCTCCGTCACACTTAATTGCATCAGTCACTTCACTGGCCTGTAACGGCTTCAGGGCATTGGGCGTCCCGGTCCGGCCATGTACGCCTGCACTCAGCTGCCCAAACCTGGCGGAAACCACCGTGAATAGCACGAAGCCTCTGGTAGAAGCCAGTACCGAGCTGCGATTGTCATCGCTGCTTTCGTGAAGCTAGAAGATGGCGGCTACTATCAGCAGTCCTGCAGCTAGGTACCAACTATTGATGTCACTCCGATAAGAGTTAGGCTCGGACGTAAGGTCATAATGACATTTTTACTTAGCTGTCAGTGCGACATCTCTACTTAGCCTTGACACGGGATGGCGCTGGTGCCAAGGCGTTATGTCGAAGAAGACCTGGTGACTGGCCGGCTTGAAGCACCATGGCCGGAAGTGCCCGAATTACGGGAACGATACGTGTTGGTGACCCGCTCGTATGAGCAGATCGCACCAGCGCTGGCCCGTTTTGAAAAGTGGCTCATGGAGGAAGCCAATGCCGGGGCGGATCCGGACAAAGCGGACCATTGACGATGTTTGAACGCGTCTGGCGGGATGGTTGGAGTAAGCCCACTGAAACACCCCGCCACGCTTTCATCATCTTTTGCGCTGATCACTCATCCGCCACTTCCAGTCCAACTTGCCATGAATGGACTGAACACTTCCCTACAGGGCGCTCGAACGCGGCAGCGGTTGGCTGACGGGCTGGTCTGGGCGCTGCTCTACGCAAGCTTCTGGGCGCTGTTCACGGGCGGGCGAGGGTGGGCGTTTGGTGCGCCGTTCGTGATGCTTGCCTGCGCAATGAGCCTGTCTTTCGGCGTGCGGCCCTGGCGAATGCGGCTAACGGCCGTCCCCGGATTCATCGGGTTCTTCCTCGTGAACATGTTCACCGGCGCCTGGGACGTTGCTCGACGTGCTGCACATCCCGGCTGCCCGCTGCAGGCCGAATGGGTCGACTACCCGCTGGCGGACAGCTCGGAACGCGTGAGGCTGCTGCTCTCGGCGCTGGTCGGGCTACTGCCCGGGACGCTTGCATCCAGGATCGAGAACGATTGCATGCACATGCATGTGCTGGACAGCACGCAACCATGGCACGGCACCGTGGTTGAACTCGAGGGCCACCTGATCCGGCTGTTCGATCAGGAGAGGGCGGACTGATGGCGCTATATGCCACGCTGTTGTTACTGACGATCTTCATCGGGCTGATACGCATCCTGCGCGGGCCGGGGCGGGTAGATCGGCTGCTGGCCGTCCAGCTGTTTGGTACGAGCGGTACGGCACTGTTGCTCGTGCTTGCGCAGTGGCAGGCCGAACCGGCATATCGAGATGTTGCGCTGGTGCTTGCGCTCCTGGCGGCCATGGTGAGTGCCGCGTTGGTTCAGTTGATGCGCCGAGGTGGGCATGCCTGAAACGCTGCTCCAGTGGTTGAGTTGGCCGCTGCTGATCGGTGGCCTGGCGTTCTTCGCGGCTGGCAGCCTCGGACTGCTGCGTTTCCCTGACGTCTACAGCCGTCTGCATGCGCTGACCAAGGCCGACACCCTCGGGCTCGGCCTCGTTGTCGCCGGGCTTTCCTGTCGTGCCGATAGCCTGCTGGAAGTGGGGCAGATGATTGTGATCTGGCTGCTGGTGCTCGCGTCCGGTGCGACAGCCTGCCAGCTCCTGGCGCGGCAGGCACGCGAGGAGCATGGTGATGACTGAGTGGCTGTTCGATGCGGTGCTGGCGTCGCTATTGCTGGCCCTTGCCGTCGGTGCGCTGCATGCCCGCAACCGCTACGCTGGCGTCCTGCTGTTCATCGCGTTTGGCCTCGTATTGGCGTTGATTTGGGCACGGTTGGGGGCGCCCGATCTTGCATTGGCAGAGGCCGCCATTGGCGCAGGCCTGACCGGCGTATTGCTGTTGTCCGCTTTGGCTCGCCAAGTGCAGGAGGTGCGTGCGCCGGCACGGTCATTCGGCCGGCACCGTTTGGCTGCCGCTGCAATCCTGCTGCCCATGTTGTGGCTGCTGCTGCAGGGACTCGAACCCTTGACCGAGCAACAGCCGCCTTTGCCCGGGCTGGCCCACGAAGCGCTCGACAGCAGTGGCGTTAGCCATCCGGTTACCGCGGTTCTACTCAATTATCGCGCCTGGGACACACTGCTGGAGCTGGGCGTTCTGCTGCTCGCGGTGCTGGGTGCACGCCAGCTCGGCCCGGCACGCTTTGACGTGGCGCGGCCGTGGCCGCTGCTGCGCGCCTGGAGCCAGGCCCTCGCGCCGCTGTTGCTGCTGGGGGGCGGCTATCTGCTGTGGAGCGGTTCAAGTGCGCCGGGTGGCGCATTTCAGGCCGGCGCCCTGTTGGCTGCAGGCGTGGTGTTGCTGCGTCTGGCAGGCGTACTGCCCGCCCTGCGATGGTCCTGTTGGCCGCTTCGCATGTTGGTATTGATCGGGTTGCTTTTATTCGTTCTCACCGCTTTGGCAACCGCCTGGATCGGCATGGGTTGGCTGGCCTATCCGCCGGGCTGGGCCAAGCCCATCATCATCATGGTCGAGCTGGCTGCAACGGTCTCGATCGCGGCGAGCCTGAGCCTGCTCGTTGTTGGCGAAGCGCGGGAGGGCAGCGCATGACTGCAACGCTGTTCTGGTTGGCAGTAGGCGCGTTGCTCTGGTTGATCGGGTTGCATGGGCTGCTGACCCTGCGCGACGCACTCCGGCGGATCATCGCGATCAACCTCATGGGCAGCGGCGTGTTTCTCGTGATGATCGCGCTGGCTGCACGAGTCACGCCGAGCGATCCGATACTGGTCGCGCTGGTTGTCACCGGTCTCGTGGTCGCCGTGAGCGCTACGGCGCTGGCGTTGCGCCTCGCTGGTTCAATCGAAGGCGGGAGGCGCTCATGAGTTTCGCCTTGCTGAGCCTGGCGCTACCGCTACTGGGCGCGTTGCTGTTGATTCTGTTGCGGCCTGCAGCCGGCCGCTGGGTCATTCTGATCAACATGGGGAGCACGCTGGCCGCTGCGGGTGCACTGCATCAAGTGATGGAATCCGGCACGCAATGGCTGGAACTGGGTGGCTGGCAGGCACCGTTGGCCATCAGGTTTCAACTGAGCCCGCTCGCTGCTCTTCTAATGCTCTTCACTGCAGGCGTGCACCTGCTGGTTTCGCTGTATGCCGCACGCTGCCGGCACGCCATTGGCAGTGAGGACTTCTGGCCGCTCTCCTGCCTGCTGCAGTCGGCGCTGGCGGCGTTGTGGCTGTCCGGGGACCTGTTCAACCTGTATGTCACCCTCGAGCTGCTCAGCCTGGCAGCCGTTGCGCTCGTTGCCTTGGCTGGGTCCAAAGCCTATCGGCCAGCCTTGAACTATCTACTGTTGTCGTTGGCAGGCTCGTTGGCCTATCTGTTTGGCGTTGCTCTGCTCTATGGACGCTACGGCGTGCTGGACATCGCGCTGCTGGCCGAACTCGCCGAGGCGGATGCCACGACTCGCCTGGCACTGCTATTGATGAGCCTTGGTTTGATGCTCAAGGCGGCGCTCTGGCCCTTGCACTTGTGGTTGCCGCCAGCCCATGCGGGCGCGCCAGCGGCCGTGAGCGCCCTGTTGTCAGCGCTGGTGGTCAAGGGACCCCTGTATATCCTCTGGGTGCTCTGGAGCCGTATCGCACCTGTTGAACTGGAGCAGAGCGCTGGCGGGATATTTGCCGTGGCCGGTGTGCTCGCCCTGCTAAGTGGAGGGTGGTCGGCGTTACGCGCGCCCTACCTGAAGACGCTCGTGGCTTACTCCACCGTGGCGCAGTTGGGTTACGCGCTGCTGGCGCTGGGCTTGCTTTTGCGTTGGCAAGAGCCAAGTCTGTCAGCCGCATTATGGCTCTTTGTGCTTGCACACGGTCTTGCCAAGGTGTCGATGTTTCTCGCGGCCGGCGAGCTACAGCACACACTGGGTAGCCGACGTGTCATGGCGCTAAGGGGGGCCAGCCAAACGATGCCGCTCGCGCTGTTCGCCTTCGCGGTAGCCGGAGGGAGTCTGATCGGCCTGCCGCCGAGCGGTGGCTTCCTGGCCAAATGGTTGTTGCTGCAACCCCTGTTCATCGAGCCCGAACATTGGCCCTGGGCCATCGGTGTTCTGCTCGGCACGCTGGCCTCGGCTGCCTATGTATTTCGGGTCGTCACACTGGGATTTGATCGTGCGCGGCAGACACGGCCCGATCTGCACCCTGACCGCGTCGCGCAATGGTTGGCAATGTTGCCCGCACTGCTCGTCTGGGGGCTGGCGCTGATCAGCGAGCGTCTGTTGCTGTGGATCGGAGGCGTGAGCCCATGAGTTGGACCAGCTGGTTGCCGCTCGCCATCGTGCTCAGCTCGATCATACCGGGGCTCGTCATCTTCACGCTGCGCGAGGACCAGGCGCGGTTGCGGGTCGCTCTGAACCTGGGCGGGGTAACGCTGAAGCTGTTGCTGGTTGGGGCGATGCTCTATGGCGTCAGTCAGGGGTATCAATTCCGCTTTGAGGTGCCATTCATTCCTGGTGCGCCATTGATATTGCAGGCCGATGCGCTGTCGTTGCTGTTCGTCGCGCTGTCGTCGATCCTGTGGCTGGCCACCACGGTCTATGCCATTGGTTATCTGGAAGGCGCGCCTTTGCGGTCGCGCTTCTTCGGCTACTTCAGCTTGTGTGTCAGCGCAACCGTGGGCCTGGCACTGGCGGGCAATCTGGTCAGCTTCCTGTTGTTCTATGAACTGTTGACCCTCGCTACGTTCCCGCTGGTCGTGCACCGCGGCACGCCCGAGTCGCTGCGCGCGGGTCGCGTCTACCTCGCCTACACGGTAGGCGGCGGCGCGCTCCTGCTGCTGGGAGTGGCAATGCTGCATGCGTTGGCCGGTAGCCCGGATTTCCAGGCAGGTGGCTATCTTGAGGCTCAACGTGAAACGCACGGGCTGGCACTACAGGTCGCATTCGTCCTGTTGATTCTGGGGCTGGGGGTCAAGGCTGCACTGGTCCCACTGCACGGTTGGCTGCCCAGGGCAATGGTGGCCCCTGCGCCCGTCAGCGCATTGCTACATGCGGTGGCCGTGGTGAAGGCAGGCGCCTTCGGCATTGTCCGCGTGGTCTATGACGTCTACGGCGCGCCCGTGTTGATTGAGCTGAGCCTTACACAACCGCTCCTGTGGATCACGGCCTTCACAATCCTTTACGGCTCGGTGCGGGCGCTTCAGCAACAGGAGATCAAGAAGCGGTTGGCATACTCCACTATCAGCCAGGTTTCGTACGTGACACTGGGGGTCGCGCTTCTCGGCCCCATCGCGGCGCTGGGTGGGCTGGTGCATCTGGTCCACCAGGGGCTGATGAAGGTAACGCTGTTCTATTGCGCTGGAAATTTTGCCGAAACCCTCGGGGTGCATCGGATTCGCGAGATGGACGGGATCGGCCGCCGCATGCCGCTGACGATGGCGGCGTTCAGCATTGGTGCGCTAGGCATGATTGGCATTCCGCCGATCGCCGGGTTCGTCAGCAAATGGTACCTGGGGCTCGGTGCGCTGGAAGTGGGCCAGGATTGGGTGCTGCTGGTTCTGATCGGCTCGGCCTCGCTCAACGCGGCCTATTTTCTGCCACTGCTCTGGCGTGGATGGTTTGCGAGCCCCGCGGACTGGCATGAGAACAATTGGGCGGACGAGCGTTGGGAAACGCACTGGATGCTGCTGCTACCACCCGTATTCACTGCGCTTTTGGCGGTGCTGGTCGGGCTCCTGGCCGGTACCGCGATCAGCCCGCTGGGTTGGAGCCAGCTGATCGTCAACCGGGAGTTCGACATATGAGTGGCGCGTGGCTCTGGTTGTTTGTGCCCGTTGCGCCGCTTCTGGCGACGCTATTGCTCGTGTCGCCCCGAGGGCGTGCGACCAATTGGCTGTGGATGGCTGCGCTTCCGGCGTTGGTGGCAGCGTTCTGGCCGCCTCAAGCGCTAGACCTTCCATGGTTATGGGCCGATGTACGCTGGGGTGGGAGCGATCTTCTGACCCGCGCGTGGCTCGGGTTCAGTGCTTTCCTGTGGAGCTGTGCAGGTGTGTTCGCCACGAGCAGCATGGCAGACGACCCGCATCGACGCCGTTTCTGGTTGTTCTGGCTGCTGTCACTGGCAGGAAACTTCCTGCTGATCATCGCCGCTGACGCGCTCAGCTTCTATCTGGGTTTCAGTTTGATGAGCCTGTCCGCGTATGGCCTCATCGTCCATCAGGGCGGGCCGGCACCCAGGCGCGCCGGGCGGCTGTATCTGCAGTTGGCAATCTGCGGGGAGATGCTACTGTTGGCCGCCCTGCTGATGCGCACTTATTCAGCGGACGGTGCATTCCGCTTTGCGACCTGGGAAAGCACGCCCATCGACGGGCTAACGCTTGTGCTTCTGATGTTGGGATTGGGGCTGAAAGCCGGTTTTTGGCCACTTCACGTCTGGCTGCCGCTTGCTCACCCTGCCGCGCCTGCGCCGGCAAGCGCCGTGCTCTCCGGCGCGATGATCAAGGCCGGTATCCTGGGAATCTGGCGTTGCCTGCCTGAGCGTGATGCGCTGCTTGTGGAATGGTCGACGGTATTGCTGGCAATAGGACTTTTCGGCGCCTTCTATGGCGCCCTGCTCGGTGTATGTACCCAGAAGGCCAAGGCAGCACTGGCGTATTCCTCGATCAGTCAGATGGGCTACTTCGTGATGATCCTGGCGCTGGCTTGGCGCAATCCGGAAAACATTGCGGCCATCCCCACGGTGCTGATTATCTTCGGCACGCATCACGGGCTGGCAAAGGGCGCGTTGTTCCTTGGCGCAGGTTTGAGCCACCGTTTTCGCCTTCCTGCGTTTGCCTGGGTATTGTTGGCCATACCGGCGTTGGCGCTGATTGGTGCGCCGCTGACCAGCGGTGGCGCAGCCAAGGGTGTTCTCAAATCGGCATTCGGGGAGGGGCATTTTGCCGCCTGGCAGGACTGGCTCAGCCTGGGCAGCGTCGCCACAGGTGTGTTGCTCCTGCGGGCAGGGTGGTTGATGCGCGAGGATGGAAAGGCCACCTCTGAACGTGCGCCCCTTATGCAACTGATACCCTGGTCGCTACTCTGCCTGTCACCGCTCGCGCTGCCCTGGGTATGGCCGACATTGCGCTCGGCGCTGTTCTACAGTCTTGATCTGGCCGACACCTGGAAGCTGCTCTGGCCATTGCTTGTTGCGCTTGGGATCGGGGCCGTGGCATTGCGCATGAGATGGCACGTACCGCAGGCAATACGCGACCTTCCGGATGTTGCGTCCTTAGCCTCGCTGAAGCTCAAAGGCGTGATGCAACGCCCACCCATGGTGGTGCCGAGGGTGGGCAACCTGCGCGAGCGATGGCGCCCTCAGGAACGGCGGTGGAACCGATTCTGGCGTAGTGGGGCGCTGGCGTTAAGCGCCTGGTTGATGGGTGGGTTGCTCTGGCTGGGTTGGCTTTGGTGAGGCACGCCGGCGCTTGAGTGTCTCGCACGTCTCGCCACACAGCGGTCTTCGCCTTTTGACGGTGCGGTGCGTCCCATTCATCCGGGACCACGCCTCGAAGAAACCGCGCGCTGGCAATCGTGCATACCCGTTTGGCCAGAGAGGATGCCGCCCGATGCCGCGACGGCGGCGGGTGTCGTCAGGGCTGGGATCTCGCGGCCGCTACGCCATCTTCGGAATGCCGTAGGCCTGGATCAGACGTTCGTACGTCGCGGTCTCGGTTTTCATGCGTGTGCTGACCTCAGCGGGTGTCATATTCACGGGCTTGAGTATGAGTGCGCGCTGTAACGCCAGGAACCGTTCTGACTTCTGCATCTGCGCGGCCTGCGCGCTCAGGCGCTGGACGATTTCTACCGGCGTTCCGGCGGGTGTCAGCCAGCCAAACCAGCCGACCATGTCCATGTCCTGCACGCCCTGATCAGCGAACGTCTTGACCGATGAAAGGCGCTCGTCTTCTTCGCGGTCGGTGACGGCGATCAGCCGGATGCCCGGCGCCAGGTTCTGTGTGATTGCACCTGAAATCGCAAAGGCGGCGCCCAGTGTCTGATTTTGCATGTCGCTGAACATGCTGGTGACGGAGCGATAGGCCTGAGGGCGGGTCGTCGCAACCTTGATCCTGCCCAGCAGCATCGCTAACAAATGCGCGCTCGACCCGTTGAGCGTGTAACCGATATCACGCAGATCCGGGTTCTGACGAACCCATCGCAGGTAGTCATCGATCGAATTGACCTGGGCCGGGACTGCAGGCCCTACGAAGAGGCCGATGCTGTATTCGCCCAGAAAGGTGATCGGCTCGAAGTCATCGATCGAGTAGTCGAGGTTCTCGTACATCACCGGCGCCAGCACCAGTGGGCCGGATTGAGTCTGAAGCAGCGCCGTTCCATCATGGGCGCCTGCCTTGGCTTCTCGAATGGCGCCACGATTCGAGTCGCGGTCGACCACCTTGACCGTGTAATTCAGGCTCGCCTCGCCGGCAATGATCTGCATGGTCCCTTCGGCGAGCCTGTTACCGACCGACCCTGGGGTTGCACCACACAGGATGACGCCCTGCTTTTGCTGCGCCAATCCCGGTACCCAGGGAGCAAAAGCCATCAAGCCAGCGAGCCCGGTGCTGCCGACAAGTACACTTCTTCTGCTCAACACAGCGGCTGTTCCTCCAACGATTGTTCCTAAGAATGTAGAACAGCCGTTGAATAATGGCATTTGGCCGGATGAATGGTATTTTCGGGTGCGCAAGTGTCATGCACACGCGCGCTATAGCGCGGTTCGCCGCTACGACGGCACGACTTCGGCGGGGGCCCCTTGTTAGCCGTACTGTGCGTTTCAGCCTTTGTCCGGCTCTGGCACATCAGCGGGCCGCGCTTCTTTTTGTGCCATCTTTTCGTTCGCCTGCGCCCGATCGCCTTCATCTTCAGGCAGGCTTTCCTGGCTTGGATCAGGCGCGTACTGCAGTTCAACGAGGACAGGAAAGTGATCCGAGCCGAAATAGGGCAGGCGCTGCATGCGGATGAGCGTGAAGTGGTGGCTGTGAAAGAGGTGATCCAGGGGCCAGCGCAGGAACCAGTATTTGGCGTGGAAACTGTTGATCATCCCCCGGCCTACGCGAGGATCGAGCAGGCCGCTGGTTTTACGGAACAGCCGGGTATTGGCTGACCATGCGACGTCGTTGAGGTCTCCAGCGACGATGATGGGGACGTTGCCATCGTCCTCCACGCTCTTGGCAACCAGCAGTAACTCAACATCCCGCTCGGTCGATTCGTCGTTCTCGGTTGGGCTGGGCGGAGCGGGATGAAGGAAGTGCATGCGAACCTTGATCGATTCGCTGACGACGACCAATGCGTGCATGGATGGCACATCATCTTCGACGAGATAACAGGTCTCTGCATTTTCCAGCGGCAGGCGAGAGAACACATGCATGCCGTAGAGATTGTCCAAAGGGCAGCGAATGCGGTGGGGGTATTCACCCGCAAGCACGTCCAATTGATGCTCCCACCAGGCATCGGTTTCCAATGTGACGAGCACATCGGGCCGATGTTCTCGGACCAGGTCGATCAGACCCGCGGCGTTTCGATTTGGCGTAAGGACGTTCGCCGCCATTACGCTGATCCGAGGCAAGGTGTTGTCAGGCCGTGCATCGTTGACTTCACGGGGCCACAGGCGCGTGTAGGGAATGATCCACCAGGCGTGGTAGGCAAGGCACATGACCGAAAGGGCGGTAATGGTGAAGGCGAGGGTGTCGTCATAGGAAAGCAGCAGCCCTTGGGCAACCAGCAGCCCAAGTGCCAGGGTGCATAGCTGGAGCCGCGGGAAATCCAGCCCGCGTACCCACCACTTGGGATTTTTCCAAAGCGGCAGCAGCGTCATGATGACCATGAGGGTGGTCGTGACGCCGAAGATCCCTTCTTTCATTCCGCCCTCCAACGGCCTACGCCCCTGTTTCGCTTTCGCATCCCGAGCGAAGCTTGGGCTGGCTGGCGCGGATATCGTTCCGCTTGTTTACATCAGAAGTGAATCGCTACAAGGCCGCTAGCCCGCCGCCATACCGGCGGGTCGCAGGTCAGGTGTTCATCAGTGGCTGGGGAGACAGGCTGCGACAAATGGGCCGCCATACCTGAGGTATCAGCTTACCAGGCCGCGCTCCTCAGGCCGGAGGGTCAGCACCTCGACCCCGCTCGATGTCACGGCGACGGTGTGTTCGAACTGTGCGGACAGCTTTTCGTCACTCGAGACGACGGTCCACCCGTCCTTCAGCGTCTTCACGGTGGGGCGACCTTCGTTGAGCATGGGTTCGATCGTGAATGTCATCCCGGCGCGCAGCTCCAGGCCAGTGCGCGGACTGCCGTAGTGCAAGACTTGCGGTTCCTCGTGCATCTCGCGCCCGATACCGTGCCCGCAGTAATCGCGCACGACCGAATAACCGTTCTGGCGCGCATGTCGGTCAATGGCATGGCCAACGTCGCCCAGCGTGGCGCCCGGGCGGACTGCCCCGATGCCCTTCCATAATGCTTCGTAGGTTACGTCCACCAGACGCCGGGCTGCGGGGCTGACGTCGCCGATGAGGTAGGTCTTGCTCGAGTCAGCGATGTAGCCGTTTTTCTCCAGCGTGATGTCGAAGTTGACGATGTCGCCATTCCGGAGACGATCCGCTGCAGACGGCACGCCGTGGCAGACAACCTCGTTAATTGACGAATTGAGGACAAATTCGAAGCCGTACTGACCCTTGCTGGCCGGGCGTGAGGCCAGTTCGTGGCGGATGAAGTGCTCCACTCGGTCATTGACGTCCAGCGTGGTCATACCCGCAAGCGCAAAGGTGTCGATATATTCGAACACGCGTGCCAGAAGCTTGCCGGATGCAGCCATGAGCGCCAGTTCGTGAGGCTGTTTGATCATCTGTCACCTCCTGTCACGGCTGAGCGTACCCCGGCGTCTTCCAACTGCCGCGCCACCATAGCGTTGAAGCTCTGTCCTGGGTCGAGCGCAGCGAGCATGCCGATTCTGATCCAGCAGGCCGCTTGAGCGTTGATTGAGCGACATGAAACCGAATCGGCTCGGCGAAGTTGATCGTGAAGACCATCACCCTGGTTGACGATGCGCATGCTATCCATTCCCCATAAGGTTCATCACAGATCGTATATCAACCTCCTCGTCGATGTGCGCGGCCAGCAATGAACGCGTTCGTGCCGTTTGGCTGTAAGCACGCCTGCAGGGTCGTCATACGTGGCCGGCTTCGGTAGGATTGCACCATCTTCGAGTTCAAAGACGTCACTACGTGCAACACGTACCCATCATGACCTGGCAGCCTACGCCGCCATAGCGCTTCGCCCCCCGCTTCCTATAGTGGCGGCCTGACAAACAGGCTGCCGCGTTCTGCTGTGCGCTGGACTCATCCGCCACGGTATCGCCTCAAACCCTGTCGCCCAGTTGCCTGCACCGTGCTTTGCCCGTTGCGTTGGGCGCTCGATTGTCATGGAACACTTCAATGCTGGACTCGATTAAGCAGGACTGGTTTTCCAATGTTCGCAAGGACATCCTCGCAGGCCTCGTCGTCGCACTCGCGCTCATTCCCGAAGCCATCGCCTTCTCCATCATTGCCGGTGTGGACCCAAAGGTCGGCCTGTACGCCTCCTTTTGTATCGCCGTCGTGATTGCCTTTGTAGGTGGCCGGCCGGGGATGATCTCGGCGGCCACCGGCGCCATGGCTCTACTGATGGTGACGCTGGTTCGGGAGCACGGCCTGCAATACCTGCTCGCTGCCACGTTGCTGTGTGGTGTCCTGCAGATAATGGCCGGCTATTTACGATTGGGAAGCCTTATGCGGTTCGTATCGCGCTCCGTCGTGACGGGCTTCGTCAATGCGCTCGCGATCCTGATCTTCATGGCCCAGCTGCCGGAGCTTACGAATGTGGGCTGGCACGTCTACGCCATGACGGCGGCGGGCCTTGCAATCATCTACCTGCTTCCGGGGGTGCCGGTCATTGGCCGGCTCCTGCCGTCACCGCTCGTTTGTATTCTCGTGCTGACCGCGGCCTCCATGTACCTTGGGCTCGATGTCAGGACAGTTGGCGACATGGGGGAGATGCCCGATACGCTGCCGGTCTTCCTGTGGCCTGACGTGCCACTGAACCTGGAGACCTTGTGGGTCGTGCTTCCGTATTCATCGGCGCTGGCGGTGGTCGGGCTGCTGGAGTCGATGATGACGGCGACCATTGTCGATGACCTGACCGATACGCCGAGCGACAAGAACCGTGAGTGCAAAGGGCAGGGCATCGCCAATGTGGCCTCCGGCTTGATAGGCGGGATGGCGGGCTGCGCGATGATCGGGCAGTCGATCATCAATGTGACATCGGGCGGTCGCACGCGGTTATCCACATTCACGGCGGGCGTCGCGCTGCTCATCATGGTCGTTTTTCTCAGCGACTGGGTAAGCCAGATTCCGATGCCGGCGCTGGTCGCTGTCATGATCATGGTGTCGATCGGTACATTCAGTTGGTCGTCGCTGCGCGACTTGCGCAAATACCCGCTCTCCACAAATCTGGTGATGATCGTCACGGTCGTGATCGTGGTATGGACGCACAACCTCGCCTACGGCGTATTCGCTGGCGTACTGCTGGCGGCGATGTTCTTTGCAAACAAAATTGGGCGTTTGTTGGCGATCGAGTCGGATTGACAGAATGGCACGCGCCTCTATCGAGTGACAGGCCAGGTATTCTTCGCCTCGTCCGACCGATTCATCAACGCATTCGGCTTCAAGGAGTCGCTGGAGAACGTCGTAATCGATCTCTCTGAAGCACACTTCTGGGATATCACCGCCGTCGGCGCGTTGGACAAGGTAGTCCTCAAATACCGGAACTATGGAACGCGGGTCGACGTCGTGGGCTTGAACCGGGCCAGCGAGACCCTGATAGACCGCCACGGCATTCACGACAAGCCTGACGCGCTCGGCCAACTGCCCAAACATTGAGGCTTGCCGGCTGGCAGGGAAGGTGTGACTTCGCCCGCCTTCCGGATGATGGCGATTAGGGGCAGCCATGACGCTAAATGGCCATCGAATGGATACGTTTGGTTGCATACAGGGTGCCGATCGTCCATGTGGCACCGTTCCCTGTCCTCTACTATGACGCGGAATTTTTTGCCATGGGTGCCCGGTTTGGCAGCAGAGAGCATTGTCGTGAGCGTGGACGGTTCCGAGACGCAGCCGTCAGTCTGCGCGTATGGTGCCTGGCTCTGCCGCGCGCTCAACGCTCCGGTACCGCTGGTGCATGCGCACGGTTCATCCGAAGAACAGGTGCGTGTGGATCGCAGCGGGGTGATTCGTTTCGACGCGCATCAAACGGTCCTGAATGACCTCGTCACCCGTTGCACCCCTGGGCGGGGCCGACTGCCAGGAGCAATCGGCGTCATGCTCGAAAAGGCACGGCAGTTCTTCACTCAGGTGGGTGTGGACTGCATGGGGCTCCATACTTACCGCGGTACCTGGCTGGAGGCCCTGGGGTGCAGCGGTCGGACGGCGCAGCTACTGGTAGTTGGTCGACGAGACGCCCAGCAATCGGGCGCGCGTTATGTCGGAGGCAGCCTGGAAGCATTGGCCAACAGCGTTGCGCGGCCCGTCCTCGTTTCACCGTCTGCGTTCAAAACGCCCAATAGCGCCTTGGTCGCCTACGATGGCAGCGCCAATGCCGAGCGGATCCTCGATTTCATGACATCGACTCCGCTGTTCCGCTCGCTCGATGTCCATCTGGTAATGGTCGGCCCTCACACGCCTGCTGCCGTAAACGCGCTGACCCATGCCGCCACCCGCCTGGCGGAAGCCAACGTTGCCGCGCGTGTCGAACTCTGCCAGGGGCGCGTTGAGCCGACACTTCACGCCTATCAGGCTGTAAACGGCATCGATCTGATGCTCATGGGCGCGTTCGGGTATTCCTCTCTCAAACGATTCCTGCTGGGCAGTACCACCGCGGCCATCCTCAATACGCCTCGCTCCAAGCCGGTTCTGGTGTTTCCCTCATCTGCCGGGACCTGAGCAGATCGGTATTTGCACGGCGTCGGCTGTGCGGATCGTCAGTATTGGCCGGTAGGGCGGGGCACGTCTGAACGTTACGGCTGTGTGACGTGTCAATCTCAAGCTGCCAAAATAAAGGAGCCCCACATGAAAGGCCTCAAGGAGCGTCTCGCCGCGCTGGACCCACCGGTCAAGCACTCCCTCGAAACCCGCGGTGATACCGTCGTGATCACCTTGGTTGACGCTCGACATCTTGTGAAGGTGAGCCGCGCGTTCCGCAATAAGCAGCTCCAGAATGAAGCGTTACTTTATGCAGTGCTTCGCGATGCAGTGAACGAGTTGCGGGACAAGGCAAACATTGCTCATCTCGATCCGGATGAGTTGCTCTCGCAAACAACTGACGACACCGATCGCGACCAGCAATCCGGTTGAGAACGCGTGGCAACGTCGTTCAGGCGTTGCCGTTAGTTGAGGTGGATGTGCGTCCTGCGTTGCCGACATTCAGAGCGCCTTGCCGCTTGCAATGCCTCGTAAGCTGTAGACGCAGGAGCTCGATACATCGACCTCGTGGCATCGTCTATCGGGCGTAAGGGAGATCATTTTTTCGCCGTCACTGTCCGCGCCTGCGTCACCTTCGAGACATATACAGCTGCACCCCGCTTGCCTGTTGTGAACGAAATGGCTCACCGCTTGTCCGCTCGCCTCTTTCACCCCTTGCTGCCGTCACAAAGCTGACATATCGTGCGCGCCGCGTCATGGTCCCGACGCAGCATCGACCACAAAGGAGTGTGAGATGACTTCGCTACCGCCCCTCCTGGGCACTGCCGTACCCACACCCATTCAGCCAGGCGAAGATCCGGCAGACATCCTGTGCGGTGCTGCGTCCGCCGTCGCGTTTATCTTTTTCCATGCGTCTGAAGCGCCGCAAAAGGCTGAAGTGGGCAAGCGTGTGGACTGGCGCGACTTCCTGTTGGACGCCTAGCGCTCGCGTGTGCGGTATCGATGTAACCCTGCCAGGCCAGGTGCTGCCCTGATCGCACTCCGGTAAGGTGCGACTACGGCGTCGGCTCGCATCGCTCAAGGCGACCGCCTAGAATAGCGGCCCGATCGCACGGTGGCGCACATGCCACCCAACACTGCCTTGGGGACGACCCCGATGATCGGAGGCTCACGCCCGGGACGACCCGGTGTTACGACGGGGCGCCACCTATGGCCTGGATTTATCTGATCGTTGCGGGATTTCTGGAAGTGGTCTGGGCCTTTGCCATGAAGCAGTCCGAAGGCTTCACAAGGCTTACGCCCACCATCATCACCCTCGTGACAATGATTGCCAGCTTCGCCCTCCTGTCTGTCTCGATGAAAACATTACCTCTGGGCACGGCCTATACGATCTGGACGGGCATCGGCGCCGTAGGCGCGTTTGTCGTGGGCGTTCTGGTTCTGGGTGAACCCGCAAACGCTATGCGCATCCTCGCCGCAGTGTTGATCATCGCGGGGCTGGCGATGATGAAGCTGTCGTCGGGCTAAAACGGGTAAGCCTACCGGCGAGAGGTAATTGGGCAGGTGTCACTTGCCGGTTCAGCGGTAGATGGAGGCGAGCGCCGTACGTAGAGCTCCCCATCTTGGCTTTCGATCAGGCTTGACGCGGTTGCGCCTTACCCAGGAGGCGTTTGATCTTGTGACCCAGTGAAGACGCTTTCTTCTCCAACTTCACCTGCAGAGTGCCCAGATTCATACCGGGCATGTACATCACGTTGTCTTCAGTGCGATAGACGGGCTTGTTGCTTGCGCGCATGATCTCAAGCGCCTGGCGCGGCTCGCTTTCCACGAATAGCGTGGCTTGAGGGTCACTGCGGTACACCTTTGCCTTGTGCTTGTGATGCATGTTCAACCGGCGCCGTTCGGCGGCCGTAGGCAGGTCGATCATGTGCAGCTGTTCATACTGGACGCCATGCCGCGCCAGCCAGGCTTCAGTCTGCGGCCGGTATTTTTCCAGCCGGCTGGTGACCACATGCTTCACCTTCACGGAGGGGATGACCATAGGCAGCGTACGCTCCAGGAATTCGATGTACCTGGGGCCGTCGTCGTTCTCATGGCTTGTCGGGTCGACGCATAGCACGCCGTCGATGTCGAAGCAGGCATTCGCCAGACAGGGATGGTGCATGATGTTCCATTCGAACACCCGTGGCTGCGGCACCACTTCCAGATGCAGGTCTACCAACGCACGGCTGTCGTTCTGAACGAAGGCCGCGAGGGTCGTCACATCTCCACCGTAGACCGATTTCAGATCGGCCAGCGCTTTGCGCAGCGAATTACCTGACGCCACGCTGTCATCTACAAGCAGGATCCTGCGCGCCTCTTGCGGGCGAACGAGATGGCCGAGTTTGTAGCTACGTGTACTTCCTTTCTTGAGTTCGTCGTTGCGAATGAAGGAATAGAGGTCCGTCAGTGGCAGATTTGCCTTGAGGGCGACGATACTGGCGGCAAGCATTCCGCTTCTGGGTATGCCAACGACCACTTCGATGTCGCGCGGCAGTTGGCTTGCGCGCTGGCTGACCAGCCGAGCCAGGTCGCTTACGCTTCTGTAATTCATGGAGCGTCTCACTCTGCGGATTTGCTGATATTGAGGCTAGTACGCCAGCGACGCAGGGCAGGGCCATTCGTCGGCGATCGTGCTCAATCATGCAAGTACCGTAACGCACCGTGATGAACAGAAGGTGTCAGGGTCAGCGCAGATTTCTGAAGATGATTGGCAGTATTCGTGCCGCGTCCGTTGCGTAGCGCTTCACCAGTCGACCCGGCTCCATGCACATGCGATGCAACCACTCCAGTGACATGCGCTGCATCCATTCCGGCGCGCGCTTGACCTTGCCCGAGAGAAAGTTGATAGAGGCGCCTACGCAAAGTCCGACTCCGGTCGAACGCCCTTCGTCCAGGATCATTCTGGCAAGCACTTCCTGGCGCGGACATCCGACCGACAGGATGATCAGATGAGCCGGATGCTCCGCAACGAAATCCAGACAGGCTCTGACCTGCTCAGGGTGTTTGATAAAGCCCATGGGTGGATTGTGGTGCAGGAATTCGACGCTTGGATAACGCGTCCGGACCCTCGCGATGTCATCTGCCTCGCAACCGATAACGCTTACCTTCCAGCCCCGCCGTTGCGCAACGTCCATCAACGTCGCCGTCAGGTCACTCCCGGGGATGACTTCCTGGACTGGCTTATGGATCAGGGCCAGCAGCATATTGAGTACCCGGCTATCACATGTGCGATGGCTAGCCGCGGCATAAGCCAGGCGAAGCTGCTCATCACGTTCGAGCTGGACGAGATGGTTCACGTTTGGCGTCACGATGTAGCTGAACGGACGCCCGGTTGCTGTGATGATGCCCCCTACAAGACTGTCGAAAGAGCCGCTGTAGAAGTCGACATCGAATGCCCTCACCTCCCGGAGTGAATTGCTGTGTGGCGCCCGGTCGGTGAAGTCAGTCTGCTTCTCGTGTGTCATGCCCCGCCTTCAAATCAGTTCCTGGGCCCTCAAACAGTCGTTTGAGCCACGCCCAAAAAAAGAACAAAAGAAAGCTGTAAGCGCGACAAGTTCAGTCATCATACAAACTCGGCTTTTCCTGCTCTCCGCAGTATCGAACGGACGGCGGCCGGGAGAGGGCATGAGGAAAGAGTCAGTATGCTGGGACCATAACTGTCTACAGGCGTTGGCGAAGCGCGTACTGATTGGTACTGCAACCGGGGATTGGCGGCAAATTCACGTTTGGTCAACGCTGGCATCAAACGCCAGGACTCTATTGCGGCCTTCTCGTTTGGCTCGGTAAAGCGCAAGGTCTCGTTCAATCTGACACGCTCGGCCTCGGTGCCGTTTGCAGGGAATGCCGCAACTCCGATGGAGACAGTCACGGCAGGCATTGTTACCCCATTGACCTCCGTCCTGAGCGTCTGAATTTCGCCGCGGATGCGCTCTGCGACCAAAAGAGCGCCGGCCGTGTCGGTTTCTGGAAGCGCAACCAGAATCTCTTCTCCACCAAAACGGCACGCGATGTCCTCAGCGCGCAAGCTTTTCAGCACCTGTGCAACTTCCTGGAGAACACGATCGCCGCCTGCATGACCATGGGCATCATTGAATTGTTTGAAATGATCGATATCCAGCATCAGGACCGCGTAAGGCTTTTCATGCCGGACGCTCCGGGCGTGAAGTTGCGGCAGAGCGTCATTGAGGTAGCGGCGGTTGTATAGCCCAGTCAGCTCGTCGCGGGTCGAGTGATAGCGAAGGGTTTCCCGCAGCTCAAGACTGCTTACTGACAGCGAAAGTTGTTCAGCCGCCGCAATAAGCAGTCGATGTTTTGATTCGACGTGGCGGCGTGATGCTTTCACGGTTATCAGCCCCAGCTGATGCCCGGGACTGGCAAGCGGAAGACAGACAATAACGTCGGTGCCGAGCACTTCAGCATCAGCGTGTTCGCAGCACGGGGAAGCACTGCCTTGAGACGAGATATGCGCCTTCCCGCGCCGCACGGACCAGCAATCATGGGGGTAGATCAGGCTAGGCTGTGGATAAGCGGCTGTCGCCCAACTGATCCTGAGTCCGAAATAGTTTTGGGACGCCTTGGCCAGAAAAATGCCACCCGCCGAATCGACGAGCAGCCTTTGAAACAGATTCATCGCGACCTTCAGCGCTTCCTCGATAGAGCTGCAATTCTGAAGGTAGCCTGAGAACTCACTGATGAGTGCCAGATCATCTGAGGTGGACTGAAGCTCCACTATGGCGGACTCGAGCTGCAACGCGTTTTTCGCCGACTCCTGCTCGGCTTCGACTCTGCGTTTCAGCTCTCGGCTAAGGAATAGATAGACAAGCAGCACCATTGCCAGTCCGATGGGGATGCCGGCTATGGCTCCGATCAAAAGCCGATTTGCGCTGCGGCCGGTCGCCTCGATCCGTGTTTCGAGGAGCTGCTGCTCGAAGCTGACCATCGCATCGATCTGGGCCCTGAGTTCCTTCTGTGTGATCAGGCTTTGGGGCAGTACAGCGCGCTGTGCGCCAGGCAAGCCGTCCGCCTCGTAGCCATCGAGGGTCGTTCGCAGCTGCGCCATTCGTGTGCTGACGAGTTCACCGAGGAGCTCGACGTTTCGAAGCTGCGTGGGGTTATCGCCTACCAGCGACTTGAGACGCGCGAGATGATCCGGGAGCAGGGATTCAGAAAGGAGATAGGTGCGCTGCTGGTCCTTGTTGCCGTTGATCATGTACGCACGTGCAGCCGCCATGGCCGAAAGCAGCTCGACCTGAGTGCGGTTGATTTCGACGATCACTTCCTGGGTATGCGCGACCCAGCGGGCATCATCGAGCGTTCGGCTAACACCTACATAGACGCCACTGCCGATGCCGATGAAGACAATTGCCGCAATGGACAGGGTGGCTTTTATCCGCCGTTGAGCCTTCATCAGTCTCTGCACGAAGACCTTCCTTACAAATTGGGACGCAAGCTGCCATTTGGCCGCCTGCTGCTTAGAGAGGTGCTAGCCGATATTAGCTTAGGCAATCCTTCGCAGATGCGGCGATTTCATGTGGCGCGATGGCCTGGCGGAAGGACTTACGAGAGCGGTCCAGATGCGTGGCCTTATAGTATTTGGCCGAAGCTGATTGCCTCCAGCGCCCGGGAATGTACTCAAATGCGCGCCAAAACCGCGAGTACTGTCGCGCAATCGTTTCTACGGATCCGAAAAGCGAGCCCGCACCTCGGCAAATCACTTGGCTGGATACGAACTCCGCATCGAGAAGCTCAATATCCGCTACAGCCTCGCAAGTAAACGCAACAGGTCAGCCCACGTGAGCGGCGGACTCGTTATCTCGGATTATGAGCATGCTGCAATGGGCGGGCTGTTAGACGGACTTTAGTCCTGTGCTCAATGCGGAAGGGCCGGGCAGTTGGAGCTGACCCGGCCCATCCTGTTACGCCGGCTGGTGAAGCCGTTTATTGAAAGCAACCCCGCGGCTGACCCGAGATAGCGACTTTGCGCCTGCCAGTACAGCCAGGTCTATGAGCGGCTCAAGCAGAACTACGGTCATATAGGCCGCGCCAAACGAAAGGATATTTGCCACATTCTCCCCGCCAAAGCCGTGGCCATACAGAGCCCAGAATCCAACCCACGCCACGATGCCGCCTTGGTAAGTGACGGACAGTGCTAGTGCTTGCTTGTAGCTGGTTTCTACATAAGGGGTGCGCGCCGGGATGATTCGTTTCGCCAACTGATCGATCGCCCATAGCGGGACCAGTAGAGTAGTGACATTCATCCCATATTGCGGAAGGTCGAACGACGCGAATAGCAGGCCCTGAATCAGGAGGCCCGCCGCTAGCCCAATAGCCGATGCACCCGCGCCGAACATCAAAAGTAAAGTCGAGCCGAGGATAAGGTGCACCTCTGACACGCCTACAGCATGATGTGGAAAGACTTCGAAGAAGCAAAGCACGAGGCATGTGGTAATCGCGCTTCTAACGGCAAGGGCAAACGCCCCACCATCAGTACGGGCTGCATTGAATGCCATTTTGGCGAGCAGCCCAAACGCACCAGCAGCAGTCGCATAGCTGAGCAGGATTTTGGAGCCTTCCACGACTCCGGGTTCAATATGCATAGCAGATCCCTTTCGCGCCCACCGCGCGATCAATGTGGTTAAGAGTAGGCGGAATGCCTTGAAGCGACGGCAGGTCTCCTGGCTCGCGTGTCGATGCTCCACCCACCTTCCCAGCTATACCGCCAGTGGATTACGGGTGTTGCTCTTCGCTTACAGTTGCGGGGGCAGCCGAGGCATTGATCGTGTCTCACCTCGTTCCCTATTAATCCGTTGCAAATGAATGCAAGGAACCGTCGCTGGTCACTCTAACTGGGCCAGCACCGCGTGCATACCTCTGCCATGACACAGGGCGAGTAGCTGGAAGGGTAAGGCCCCTGCGGCCGCAGAACGGCCACACGCGCGCCGTGCGCGAAACCGCCCCTCGCGCCACGCCTGCAGCCTGAACAGGTCACGTTGTCTGCACGCCTGCGGCACCGCCGAGCTCCCGTCTTTGGTCGGTCTGTACGGGGAATACCCGAGCCCAAAACCCTACGATTCTCTGCAAGCCCCACTGTTTATATGCATCGGGAATTGATCGCGGTTTGAACAATCAGGTTGCGACTTAAAACCGGTTACTGCGGACATGCACCATGGCCAGACACGTTTCAGGCCGTGAGGAGACAGGCCCCAGCTTCTGACCCTCAACAGGTCACCTGGGGTTTTCTTCCGGCTGCGTGTTTCGATAGCCGTGGAACCGGGAGCTACAGGGGCTGCGAAGGTTACCCAAGCAGGCGGTCACTCAAAAGCCACAATTGACTCGCAATAGGCTCATACAGAATTGCCAGAGGCTAGAGGTGGCGGGACCAAGAGAGGAGGTTAGCCAGTAGGTAACTTGAATAACCTACTTTTTCACCAACCTGAAAACATCGTCTGGTGGGGGGGGGGAGAGCAACGAGCAGCACACTGGCTGTCTCTCACAGATGCTTGCTCATTACGTACAAGCAGAAAAAATAAAGGCCCGCATCGCTGCGAGCCTTTATCTGTATGGTGCCGGCACCAAGAGTCGAACTCGGGACCTACTGATTACAAGTTTGTTGGGCTTTTTATGTATTTCAATGGCTTAGCGCGTTTCTTGTTACGTTGAGTAGCCCTGTGCGGCCAGGTGTTTAGGCGGCCTGGCCCGGCTTGTTACGTACGGTATGGGGCTGCGGAAGTGGGGCGGCCTGCCCTCCATGCGGGCGCAGCATCTATCAATTTCACTGAACTACCGTCGGCCAACTGCGTTCCCTTGCAATGAACCACTCAAGGATGAGTAAAGCGGCCGCGCAAGGCCAGAGAGGGAAACTCAGTTATGACATGTGATAGGGAAAGAGGCGTTACCGGATCGGATGCCCAGCTTCAGAGCTCAAGCAGCGAAATCTCCACGTTCGACATCAGCTTGTATAATCGATCTCGTGACGAGCTAATCAAATGCATTAGCCTCGCGTCCGAGCGGCGTTTCAGTTACATCGTCACGCCAAATGTGAATCACATTGTTCAGCTCGATCATGACCACGAGCTGCGGCACGCCTACGCAGCAGCCAGCCACCGCGTTTGCGACAGCCGTGTGTTGCAGTCATTGCTGAACATGATGGGGCGTCCCGTTCAGGAAGTAATCCCCGGCAGCGATCTGACTGCCGCCTTGATGGATATCGCGGAGTGTCGATCGTGGCGGGTGTGTATTATCGGGTGCTCCTCCGACGACGTAGCCAAGCTGCAGCTCACGTATCCGCGTGTCACCTTCTTCCATCACGATCCGCCTATGGGTTTCATCTCCAAGCCTGCCGAGATCAGAGCATGCCTGGATTTTGTCGCAACCAATCCTGCCCATCTTGTTGTCCTCTCGGTTGGATGTCCCCGACAGGAACTTCTCGCTCGAAAAATATTTGACGACGGCAGGGCGAAGGGTGTTGGTCTATGTGTCGGTGCATCGCTCAACTTCCTTTCTGGCAAGGTCAAGCGAGCGCCGCAGTGGATGCAGCGCATGTCATTAGAGTGGCTTCATAGAATGTGCATGGAGCCCGGCCGTCTCGTCAGGCGCTACGCGACGGACGCCGTTCGCGTAATACCAATCATCCTGAGAAACCTGCGGTAATCGTGCGCATCGCACCCGGTAAAGTTGTCATGTCTCAGCTTAACCAAACGGGCAGCAACTTCCGGGTGCAGGGCTTACGCTAGTTTCTTTTGACCCCACGCTGATTAATGCCTTGGCCAAGTTGTCGTTGCGCAACCTCGCTTCGCAATACGGTCAAGCATTTTGGTGCCCTCGTTGTTAGGCGTACGTTGCCACGTTGAATCTGGACCTGGATTTGAACCGGATTCCGAATGATCTCATCGAGTGACGGTGTTGTTCGATCCAGGAATAACACCAGTTCTTGTCCGACGAATCTGCCTAGTGAAAGTCCACCATAGGGTCCATCGAGTAGCGCATTCGTCTGAGCAATACGTAAGCCATCTGGTGCTGCAATCTCAAGACGCACCGATTGTCGTTCGATGCCAACGACCTTGATGGTTATACCGCTTACCTTGAGCTCGTTCAGAAGCTTTTTCCGGTCGAACCTCGGCACGAGGGTAAAGATCAATATCGTTTCCGATTGATCGACGGTCGTTATAGCCACCTAATTTCCTTTCTGCTCTACGCTGTGGCTCGACTATCGAGACATGCAGAATAGAGCGTAGCAGGACATTTGATGAATGCTTCGCTCGGTCGGCATACGCTTGTTTGAATCAGGGCTGTGCTGAGTCAACGGGCTATAGCTACATATCCCTTTTACTTTGACCGGGTACGCCGAAGCATCGTCATTAGTGATGATGCCGTTTTAGTAAAGATTGGCATTGTCACCGTCGATGGATGGTGCTTACGGCTTGAACTTCACAGATATCATGCTCATCGTGGTTGCAGGGCTCACTGTTACCGCCTGTTGCCCAAAGCCGGAATAGCTCTTCACCAATCGCATCCCCAGACCTGAACCACTGGGCTTTGGATACGAATTTGGAAAGCCATTACCTTCATCCGTCACCACAATGAGGCAGTGATCTGCCTCGCGTTTAAGTGCGACCGTGATGGTTCCTTTACCGTATTTGAAAGAGTTGGTTACTAACTCAGACACCACCAGCCCCATCGGTGCAAGCCGTTCAGGTCGGAACGAAACCTCATCTGCTTCGAGGTCAATCCTGCGATCGCCAAACGCCTTACCTATGTCCTCCAATAAGGCACGCAGGTACGCCGGAGCACTCGTTGTATCGGTGCCAGATGTCTGATAGAGGCGGTCATGGACACGGGCAATCGTCAGGACTCTATTTGCGGCAGTCTGCAGCTGGAGCTTGACTGCCTCCTCGGTTGCAACATTTGCCTGCAGAAGCAGAAGAGTATTGACCAGCTGCAAGCTGTTCCTAACTCGGTGATGTATCTCATCTAGGTGTAAGTCATTTTCGTTGATTTTGGTGTTTTGCACCTCGATCAACTCTGCCAGCTGCGCTTCTTGGTCATGGCGCTCGGTTACGTCGCGTGATACCGCAATGATGTTCTCAACAGTGCCATAGGTGTCGAAGACAGGAGCGACTGAGACATCCCACCACCGTGGTTCACCTAATGTCGTAGGGCAGAACGACTCGAAGCGGACAGAGTCGCCGCTAGCCACGCGCACTATTGCATCTTCAATCGTCTCCCTGGACTCCTCAGGCCAGAGGTCGCCCCAAAAATGCCCAAGTACATCAGCCGGCTTGGCGATTCGCAGCTGGCACAGCCCCGCATGGTTGAGAAACACAATATCGCCCTGGGGTGAGAGGATTTTGATGCAGTCGGGGCTCGCGTTGAGCACGCTTTCAGAATAAGGAGCTGGATCCTGCTCATCGGTCGCCGCCATGACACGCTCCACGGCCATGGAAACGACGTTGGCTATTCCTTCAAGGAACACCAGATCGCTTTCGATGAAGTCATCCTCGTCGCTGCTATCAACCTCAAGAATGCCGAACGGCTTAGACTTTCCTCTGATGGGTACATTTATGGCCCGATGAATGCCATATCGTTTAAGAAGCGACGGCGTCCGAAAGCGGAGCTCCTCTCCGAGATGGTTCGAAATGACGGGCCGGTTAGTCATGAACGCATAGCCGGCCGGGCTCGCGTCGTCACCACCGACGGACGCTGACCCAATATCGGACTCGTTCCAACCTACCCCGTACGCAAGTCGGAACTGACCGTCCTTATTGCTTGGCAGCAGCACCTTAGCAAACTGTGTCTCCATTCCAGAGGCTGCAACTTTACATGCAAGCGAGAGCAGTCTATCCAGATTCGATTCTTTGAGTGATTTAACGCCGAAATCGACGACCAGTTCGTGCTGCTTACGAAGGCGAGCATGCGAAATTCTGATAGCCGCACGGACGGTTTCGTCTGGCGAAACCTCTGACATATGTAGATCCGCAGGGAGGTGTTAGTGGAGGCAGCGGCGGGCAAATGGCCGCATTCGCGATACTAGCCGGCAAAAAACTCGTGTCGATAGCAGCCTCTGCAATCGGCCGGCGAATCGTGGGCGGCGCTATTCTACTTAAACCTACGAAGCGCAGCGGCAAGTCCGACGGAATGTAGCAACCCGAACGAAACACTCGCCCGTTCGAGCACTTAGTCCGCTGAAGGTGGAACGACGGGCAAACTTAGGTCGTAAACGTCCATCATCGATGGGTCACGGTGCCCGCTTGCATCCTGCTTGCTTGCTCGTGTTCCAGGTGTATCAGTGATGCCTCGCCGCTTCAGGTCATGTAGGCCGAAGCGCTGTTCTTCGGTAATGATCCCTTCCTTGACCGCTGAAGTGATGAACCGCTGCCAGGCGGTGTCCAGGCTTGATTTCTGAAGGTGCTCGCCATGAGCCGCTACGATGATGAAGCGTGCTTCAGGCGCGATCGGGCTTGGAAAGCGCTTGGCCGTCCAGATGCCTGTTCGATATGCCTTTGCCGCGTTCCAGGCTGCACGTAGACGTGGCGTCCAGCTCACAACGTTATCTCGGCTGCCCTTACGGCGATTGGTCTGGACGCCTTCCGGCGTTTCGTTTGCATCTGTCAACGTGACCGTCTCGATCCCGCGCAGCCGGCAGAGGTAGCTGATCTCCATGACGAACCAGAGGTAGGGCGGGCAGCCGCCTCGCTCGCCGCGCTTCAGTGAGCCGCGCGCTCGAGCTCGTTCGATCAACGCATACATCACTGCGTGAGACGGCAGTCTCCGTTGTTTGCGTTCCACTGGGGCCTCGATCCCGAGGGCAGGGTTGTTATCCAAGTACCCACGGTTCCGGCCCCATTGCATCACCAGGCGTAGATAGCGGAGGGCGTGCGCGGCCTTGGATGGCGTACCTTCGTCCGCAATGCGATCGACCAGGCGCTGTATAAGCGCAGGCGTGAACTTGCGAACGGCGAGATCCCCCAGCGGTTTGTCCAGCTTCGTCGGGATCTTCAGCAGGACATCTCGAGAATAGGCGTAATCGGCCTGGCTCTTCAGACTGAGCCGTTTGAACTTTGCGCTGGCGTGGTATTGCTCGCAAAGAAAGCGAAGGCTTTCTCGGTCGATGCCAGCGCGCTGTTCCATGATGCGGTGCAGCTCGGACAGCGTGGCGGAGCTCGACGCGATGTTCTGTCGACGCTGGCGGTCCGCCTCGTCTCGATGCAGCGTGTACCACACGCCATTGCCGCGATGATCAAAGAAAACGGCCGCTGGGAGAGCGGCCTGATCGATGTGCTTCGGAATGTGCGGATTATGCTTCCGCCTTCTAGCCTTTCTCATAAGATCCCAGCGTCGTAGCCCTCCCTGGATCTGGTGGCAAGGCCACCGGCCTGATTGATCAGTTCTACCGTGGTCCACAAGCCGCGCCGGCCATAGAACAGCGGTATCCCCTGATCCCGCAGGCAACGCTCTACATCCGAGCGGCGCTGGTACTGGGTGATGCGCTGAAGGTCGTCGAAAGAAAGGATACGGTCGGTGCCCATGTTAGCGATCGTACCTTGTGTCACACCGCAGCCATCACAAGAAGAGTCAGACATGAATTCTTGGCTCCCTCTCAGCGCGTGTAGCGGCGGCCTTTCGCTTGTTTTGCTGCGGCCTGCTCGGCCATGAATGCGGCCCACTCGGCCTGCTTACGCTGCTGGCGGATCCGGCTGCACTTCTGGTGCTTTCTGGTGGAGCGCGACTTGCCGCATACGTCGCACTGGTTTGGCAGATCTAAACGGACGCCGGCGAGGGCAGGGCGGATACGTGCCGGTGTGGTAGCCTCCAACGCGCCGGCGTTTGGGGTTTGAGCTTGCATGGTTCTCTCCTTTCGTTGGTGGGTGGTCGGGGGTGGCAGCCCTCGACCACTGCTTCTTCAGTGCGCGAGCCAGACCAGGATCGACGGCAGGTAGTTGGCTGCGGCGCCGATCGTGAGGATCGTAAGTGCGGTCAGGCCGACACCGCCTCTTCCACTTGGTGGTTCTTCCAGGTGCTGCATGGTTCTCTCCTTTCGTTGCTGTGCTTGTCCTGCTCAATCAGCTGGACGATCTCGGTGCGATCGCCGCTCGAGGCGAAGGCATCGGTTTCTTTAGGCCGGGTGGCGTAGAAGCGCGCTTGTGGCAGCAGGCAGCGGTACACCAGGTAGCCATCCGGATCTCGCCAGGTGGTCGGAATGGCAGTTCCGTCCTCGCATTGCGCTTGCTTCCAAGCTTGGCGGGTCATCTGAGTGGCCAGGCCTTGCCGTCTGCCATGACGAACAGGTCGACGTCGGCCAGCCTGTAGCATCCGCCTGGCCCACCGGCGACGGTGTATTGGCCATGCAGCGGCCTTCCAATCGAGACGGGGAAGTGCTTATCGCTTTGATGGGCGTACTCGCTGTCGCGCCTGATCAACGCATACAGCTGCTGGCCGTAGGGGCGGCAACCGTCCGGACCGTGGGCCCCTTCCCAGCCAAGCCAGGCACTGCGGGTTTCCAGATTGATGAACTCAGCGCTTTCGGGTGCCTGGGCTAGGTCATAGCCGCGTGGACGTGCCCAATCATCGAATGCCATCTGTAGCTCTAGGTTTGTCGTAGGGGGCATCGCTCTCTCCTTTAAGGCAGGGTGGGTTACGCCTTGAAATGCCAGCACTTCACGGTGGGTTCTTTTCGCTCGCCCATACCGCCGCTGCGCAGCATTTCGCGGGTGCGAACGGCGCTTGAGGTCGACGTGTTGACGGCTAGGCACTTGTGCCGGCGGCAGTCCGGCAACATGCGGCGAAGGGTGTTGAGGTCCGCGATCTTCTGCTTGTGCTCGGCAGCTTTTTCTGCGAACTGGTTGAGGTTGATCGCGATGACGCCTTCCTTCTTGCTGTGGTTGACCACCGGGCCGTCGCCACGCGACTCAAGGTAGTCGTACACGGCCCAGAACTCGTCCAGCTCGGCCGGATCGGCGCTGATTGCGCTTTGCCGCTCGGTGGCCATCTCAAGAATCAGGCGGTCGCATGCCTCGAGTTGCTCGGCAGTCAAAGGCAGTACCAGGGCGAGGCAATCGACCAGGGCGAGCAGCATTGCGTGGTTTTTCACCACCCGTGCTGAGCGCAGATTGGGGATGGCACGCAGGCGCTGGCGGTGGTGTGGGTAGCGTTCGTTGAACAGCGCCATCACTTGCGGCTCGGCCCTGATGGCTTTCACCAAGAAGTGGCTCACTTCCTCGATCTCCATCAGGTTGATGGCGTCGGCCGCTGCGCTGCTGGCGTCAGTGATCCGGGGCTTGGTGAAGTGCAGCTTCACGATCCGCGACAGAATCGCTTCATGGCCTGTCACTGGCGCGTTCTGGCTGATAACGATCGTTCCACGGAAGGGCGGCTCATACGTTTCATTGGTGTTGTTCTTGACGCCCCGGGTACGCAGCAAGCCGCCGCCGAAGAAGTCCTTCAGTTCGTCCCAGTCGAAGCTCTTGGTGTTTGCAGCATCGCTGTTGCGGTCTGCCTCGAGGAGCACGACAGGCATGCCAGCCACTTGGCCCATGGCACGACTGCGGCCGGACGCGGATCCTTTGGTTGGGTCGAAGCCTTCGTAGTTGCGCCCGAACAGCTTCCAGATGAACACAAGCAATGTGGATTTACCGGCGTCTGGCTCGCCCGTCACTTCAAGGAAAGGGAAGCTCTCGTATTGGCCGCGGATCTGCTCAGCGAATAGCGACCCGAACCAGTAGGTGAGCGTGACCAGCCCCTTGGCGCCAAAGCACAGCCACAGCTTCGGCAGCCAGTCCTCACGGTAGCCCTTGGAGTCGGCCTGCGCCTTGATGCGCACGCCGCGATCCGGGGTCTTCACGCGGCGCTTGCCGAATTCGAAGTAATCCTCGCTGTTGGCCTTGTGGACTGTGCCGGCGTGGCAGGCGACGTCGTTGAAGATGTAAGCCTGGTGGTCCTTGCTGTAACCCACGAAATCGATCGTCTCGACCGTCTTGATCCCTTCGGTTTGGGTGATGACGATCTGGTCCAGGTGCTTCTGAGAGCCGAGCCAGGTTGCGCCGGCGTGCAGCAGCTTTGCCTTGAACTCGCCGCTGGAAGCCATCTGCTTTGGTGTGAAGGCAAGCTTCTCTGCAGGCCCGTCGTGTGGCGGGTTGATCCGAAGGTAGTACCAGGCCTCGCCAGAGGATTCGCTGGTTTGCTTGTAGAGCGTCTCGAATGCGCAGTTGGCCAGCAGCTTGAGCGAGCAGACGTTCTCCAGCGCGCGGCGCCGTGCGCTGTTCTCGTTCAGCATGCGGTCTTCGGGTTCGTCGCTGTCCAGGATCGCGCGTTGCTCCTCGTCGACCTTGCTCAGGTCGAACTTGGCCCAATACATGCGGTTGCCGAAATCGAAGTAGAACTCGCTGGACGCTTCCTCCCAGCCGTAAATGCGGAGTGCCTTCTCGCGAGGCGTATCCGCCAAGAGCAACGCGCCATGATGGCGTGCGAGCTCGAGGTCTTTCTCGATCCGGAACGCGCGCTTGTCCTCTTTCTCGAACATCCAGCGGAGATGCAGATCGCTCCAGTCGACCTTCCGGTCGCCCTGCGGGATTTGCGCTGCCTCGCAGCGGTATCCAAGTTCCTTCGCCAAGCGGACCCACTTGCGGGTGTTCTCGCGAGCGCTGGGCTCGTTATCCAGCGCCCAAACGAGCCTCGGTAGCTTGCCGCCTCGGTTGCGTGCGAGGTCCTTGAGTGCGTCTTCGGGGAAAGGACCGCTCGACATCATCGAGACGGCTGAGATGCCATGGTGCAGAAGGGCAATGGCGTCGAAGATGCCTTCGACGATCCACAACTCGTCGACCTCGAGCAGCTCGACCGTAGCGGGCACCCAGAACTTGCCCTTGTAGCTCCACGCCGGCTTAAAGCGGGCCTTTTTGCCAAAGCGACCAGGGCGATCGATCAACCGCTCCCAGTAACCACCATTTGGCATCTCGAAACGGATCGTTGCCGATCCGATTTTCAGGTCGCGGTCCCAGTAGTTTTCTTGGCTGTACCAGCCTTTGATCAGCGCGAGGTCGAAGCCGCGTGCGAATTGCAGGTAGCCGTCCGCGCTGGCTGCGGGCGCTTCGGCCGATGGCTTGAAGCGCTCGGACCAGTCGTCAAACAGCTCACTGTAGAGCTCCTTCACGTGCCACGTCTGGCCACACTTCTGTTCGCGCCCGCACTTCACCACCCAAGGGTTCGAGTGGTTCGTGAACAGCTCGTTTTTATGGCAGGCCGGGCAGGTGCCCTTGCGCATGTAGTCCGTGCCGCTCATGTGCCTCAAACCATAGTCGGCCTCGAGACGCTGCAGCACGTCGGCGCGGAGCTGGTGGTCCATTGCCTTCAACGCACCGTCCCCCGCTGTTCAAGTTGATTGCGCAGGGCGCGACGTGAACGGTCAATGCCAGCAACACGAGGGTGGGTGTTAAGCACAAGCCGTCCCCGCTCACCTTGAGGGGTCGTCCTGTATGGGTTCGAACGCCGAACCTCATCAACCGTGGCTTCGTATTGACTATCAAGCCACCGGAGGTAGGCCTTTGCCTCACGCTCATCGAGCTGGATTTGGATGGTGATACGGCTCATCTTTGCCACCAATCGAGTGCAGTTCACCCTTACCCACGGTCATGCAGGCAACGGGTAGGGTGTGTTTTGGTTTAGTGCTGGGCGGTGAAGCGGTGCTGCAAGTGCGTCGGCAGGAAGCGAGCGGCGATGGGGTATCGCGCCTGGTTGCCTCTGTCGATCAGCCACGCGACGGTTTTGTCTGGGCCAATCGCCAGATCAAAATCGAGGATGACGACCGGCTCCGGATCTTCGAACTGTGTGATCGCAAGCTCTGCGATACGGCCGGCCATAAAGCGGGGTACCTGAAGCGACTGCACCAAGTACGACTGCAGGTTCTCCAGTGGCTTCGAATCACCCGCGAGGTGCTCGCCTCGGTGACGTTTGAGGTAGGCCACACCCGCCTGTTGCATGGCCATGCGGTAATCGTGTTCGGGGTTTACGGTAGGAATGGCGAATGCCGGGATCATGCCTGTGCCTCCACTGCGTCGAGCAGGTCCATTTGGTTTGTTTGCGGTTGGTTGTCGCGGATCGCCTGTGCCTTCTTGATCGACGGCGCTACGGGCAGAACGACTCGGGGGCTATCCAAGCCTGATGGGCTGAGGGCGTAATCCCACGTCAGCGAGCCCATAACCGAGTGGTTGCAGACGATGTTTGTGCATTCGGCGTACATCGTCCGGAACGTCGGCGTTTGCTCTTTCGAATTGCGGATCCGCATCCGGCTACCGCATGCAGGGCAGAGGGCTTTATAGCCACCGCCACCTCTCGAATCGCTCATGCACTCACCTGACGTGGCATGGGAGCCGACCCGGTAGCGCCCGTGTAAATGGCCAAGCAGCGCGGATTGGTGCATTGCCAATACTCTTGCGGGCATTCGCTACCATGCCGTTCAAGGTCGCCTGCGCAAGCTGGGCAAGTGGTTTCCCGTTCGATGCTCATTCTGTCTCCCCACCGCTAACGCGCGGCTCCGGCCAATGCCGGGTTCTGGCGCTCCTGCGCCGACTACTTATCTGCTTTGGTCCGATGCAGAGCGATCACTGTGACGATCTCGTGGTAGCGCGCCGCGATGTGCTGACGGTGTGCCTCGAGAATGGCCACGACTTCATGGTCGTGAATGACGCCGTCCAGCAGCGCCTCAGCGATGATCTGGTCAACACGCCCGCGCTTGACGGCGGTTTTGATCGACAGTTCGTACAACTCGACGTGGTCCACTTCGTCCGGGTTGGCGACCGGTACGAACACGCCGCCGTTCTGCGCGGCAATGAAGTCTGCGTAGAAGCGGGTGCCGGCCTCTTGCTCGAGCACGAGCAACTGCTCATCGCTCAATGGGCGGCTGCCCGCGTTCTCGTAGACGTGGTTGTCGAACTTTTTCAGCGGCATGCCCAAACGCGCTGCAGCGCACTCGCGGCCACCCGGATAGGAGCAGATCACAGCACTTACGACTTGACGGCGGCTCTCTAGAACGGTGCGCTTCATGTTCTCGTTTTTCCCCAGCGGAAAGGCCATTACTTTGGAATCACTGACGCAAGGTCAGTCTTACGGCGCCCGTACTGCTGCGGAAGGTCAGTAATCACTCCTTCTTTTATGCCCAGCAGTACTGCGGCGTTGTGGGACTTGCCGCGGCACCCTTTTTTTCTGCCATTCAGCAAGTCGCTGACCAAATTCTTGTTCAATCCATGCATGCGGCTGAATGCGGCGATGGATATGCCTTTGCGTTCCAGCTCGGCGCGCGCTTGCTCGGGTGTCAGGAGGTTGTGCATAGTGATCGAGTGTGTTCAATCGTGTTCATGTGACGCTGATTATGACCACGAAATTGGTCTTGTAAAGGGCTCATGCTTGAAAATTTGTGCATCGGGAGAATTCTCGAATGAATGCGCAGGCGAACGCTTGCGCGCCGAACGGACACGTCTTGGGCTCAAGCAGGAGGATTTCGCTCAGATCGGCGGCGTGAATCGCAACACCCAGGGGAGCTACGAGCGAGGCGAAAGAACGCCAGATCTGGCATATCTAGCTGCAGTTGCCAGTGCCGGTGTTGACGTTATGTACGTGGTAACTGGAAACCGCTTGCCGCAGACGTTAGGTGACTGGACTGCTGAAGAGGAAGACGTGCTGACCCATTTCAGGCAGATGTCCGAATCAGATCGCGGTGTGGTCATGAGGTTGGCCCATGCCTTGGCTACGTCAACAAAGAAAGACTGAGGTTTCGTTGAGCTCGAACCGTCGTTCGTCTGAGTCACAAGGTGACCGGGGGTTGCATATTCCAAGTTGGCGGTAAGGTCATCTGACACTGCCAACAAGGAGCACCAGGAATGACCGATGCACAACGCGCTGACGGAAGTCGCGAGCTGGATCTCGTGTGTCAGCCAGAGAACACCTTGACCGCTATGGAGACGTACCTGGTTCGGTACTTCCGCCGTTTGCGGGAGAGTGACCAGCAAAGCCTGCTGCGTTGCCTTGAGGTGATGGAAGCGGTCCCTAACAGGGATTAGAGCAGTGGAGGGGCCCCCCAGGGCTGGGGGCTTCTTTTGATGTTGTACGCCGGCATGGGGCTGGCGATTTCGAAAGAGGAAGCTATATGCGCAAAGCAATATTTGCACTGTTGCTCACGAGCACGGTCGCCATAGCTGCGCCTGTTCCGGAAGTGATGGAAGCGGCCCCTGCTAGGTGTTAGAGCAGCGGAGGCCCTGGACACAGGGCCTTTCAGCATGGGAAGCACCTACCTTACATGCCTATTCATTCGCCCTTCGTTTGGCCCAGCCGTTTTCTTTCGTGAGCCAAGAAGGAATCAATTTTTTCTTCTTTCCGAAGCACTTCCCGGCATACACGAAGTAAATCGTCCAAATGCCAGTCGTTAGGCAAAACTGCATCGGCCATTGAAATATCCGGGCTTTGCTTTGCAAGCGCATCGGGGCCAAGCACGACGGGCAGATCCAGATCTGCTTTGGCGGCTCGCAGCAACTCAATATGAGCAAGGTGCTTTTGAGCCTGGGGGCCTGCAATTACAAGATCGACGGATTCGCTGTTTGCCTTCGCAAAGTGCAAAGCCTTATCTGCATCTGCAAATGCCGCAACGCGATAGCCGTTGTATTCCAGTGCATTGCACATCGCGCTTCGTACCGACGGATCATGTTCAGTGATTACGACATGTGTAGCCACGACATCTTCCCTCAACGGTCTTTCCAACATTGACGGAACATAGTGCGCAGGGTTCGGGCGAAGCGGCGTAGAAATATTCGGCGAGAATTCGGAGCGTAGAGCTGGACGGGCGGTGCGACCACTTATGTTTCGTCAGACGACTTCTTCTTTCACATCCCTATTTGCCAGCAAGGCATGCGATGGTGAGACGCGATATTGCGGTATCACGCTCTTCGACCGAAAAGGGGAAAGATTTATTACCCTTTTTGGGTAAGGACATCCGAGCCGATCTTGAGCCGCGATACGGCTTGATCTAGCTGTTCTATTGACCACGGTTTTGAGAGAAAAACCGTGTTTGGAGGTAGCGTGTCTCCCAAGTCGTACGCATAGCCGGACGTCACGATTACCGAGATGCCCGGCCACTTGCTATGGATCATAGAGGCCAACTCAGCGCCTCGGATTGAGCCGGGCACGAGATGATCAGTGACTACTAGGGCTGGCAGCGTGGTTCCATCCATTATCTGAAAAAGTGCGTCATCAGCGGTTTCGAATACGGTGCATGTGACGCCGTGTCGTTCTTCTAAATGGCCGGCCAAGATCGAAGCCAACAGCGGGTCATCCTCGATGACGAAGCAAATCATGCTGTTTGGGAGAGAATCAATAGTCATCTATAGGCCTTTGGCACGTTGCAGCTACTGCTATTCCTGCAGCAACTGAGCGGTAAGCTGGCCGCACTAGACCTTACGAACGCAACGGTTTTGTGCGGGATCGCTATGGTCGTCCGTTTCGCTTCGATATGCCAGCGCAGACGGTGCCTGTGACTCAAATCCCGATTGACGGCTGAGCTATGTTGCGAGTCGCCAGCTACGTGTTTACGGCTAGCCGGGCTGATGCCTCATTGAAAGCAGATGAGCATGTGAGGCGTTGAGGACAAATCCAATGTCTCGATAATCAGGGTTCTGACGTACCCATCTCAAGTAATCGTCAACTGTGGCGACTTTGGGAGGCACCGCAGGGCCTACGAAAAGCACGAAGGTGTATTCGCCGAGGAGCGCTACGGGCTCGAAATCTTCCAGCGGGGAGTAGTCCAGCTCCTGGGCCAGTACGGGCGACACGACCAGTGGGCCTGATTGCGTTTGAAGCAGGACACTACCATCAGCTTTTGCTGCTTTTGCCTCCCGAATGGCGCCCCGGTTCGAGTCTCTATCGATCGTCTGGACAGTAAAGGTTATGTTCGGCTGGTCCGCGAGTACCGCCGATGTGCCCTCCGCAAGACGATTGCCCACTGATCCGGCGGTAGCTCCGCAAATGATACGAACACTGGTCGGCCCCGTTGCCGCCTTGCTCCAAGGTGTGAAAGATAGCCCCGCAACAAACCCGATACTCGACGTGAGGAAGTGTCTGCGGCTTAACGCGATTGCGCATCCTTGATCGTTGACCTACTGGGAATGTAGTCCAACCTTCCCGTGGTAGCCATTTGCCTGACTGGCGGCAGGATGTGGGAGGCGATCAAGTTGCCGCGCTGCTTTGCGGCTATGGGCGACTAACGAGTCGTAGAGGGAAAATCGCGCTAGAGCTTGGGCTCCAAAGCGGCTTCGCACGCAGACTGTAGCTTTTCAACGTTCCAAGGCTTGGCTAGGAAGACGTCAACCATCTCGGCATTGCTGTCGCAGTACCCTGAGCAAACGACAGACGGAATGCCAAGCTTCGACTTTGCCAAAGTTGCAAGCTGCAGGCCATCCATCATTCCCGGCATCATCACGTCAGTAAACAATAGATCCGTACGTTGTGCGTGCTGCTCAAGTAAGAACGACCACGCTTTGTCCGCGGTATCGAACGAGGCGACTTGGTAGCCAAAGAGACTTAGCGCTTCCTCAGTAAGCTCTCGGATGTTCGCATCGTCTTCTACCAGTACTACAGACCGCCTCATAGGTGTTACTCGTCAATAGCACTTAGGGATTAGCTATGGGAAGTCGGGTCGCCCCCCTAGGTTCAGCAACCTGGCGCAAAGGAGTGGCATGGCTGATGAGCGGCATATACAAGCTTCCTGCGTTGTACAACTTACGTATTCAGAGCGTTGTTGAACATACCTTGAAAAGCTGATCGAAGCCCCAGGGCTTCTTGAGGAATGTCACATAGGCAGGACGATCCGTCTCGAGCTCCTCGAGATACCCTGACGAAAGCACAATCTTGGCATCGGGAGAATGTTGGTGCGCTCGGGTGGCAAGGTTCGCACCTGTGAGACGCCCAGGCATTCGAAGGTCTGATACGAGGAGCCTTATTGGCGCCTCCAGCTTCGATATGAACGCCCACGCATCATCCGCCGAGTGAAATCCTTGAACCTTATGACCTTCGGCCTCGAGCCCTTCTATTACTAGGTCCAGAATCAGTGGTTCATCGTCGACGACAATTGTCAGAGGTGTGCCCATAGGAGTGGGTGGAACCATCGTGGCATGCCTCTATTCAGTGGAGCTTGGTTTTTCAGATACCTATACAGCGCTAAGGTTTTGTCTAGATTTTTCTACCACCGTTTCTTTTGTGAATTGGATCTCATCTTGAACGGTGGCACTGCTGCCTCGGTCCCTAGATTGGGATTGGCAAAAATCACGTATGTCATGGAAAACCTAAAAAGGCGCCTTGCAGCTCTGGACCCGCCTATAAAGCATGCGATGGAGATGCAGGGGGAGACGATTGTTATAACCCTGATCGACCCTAAGCACTTGGTGAAGACCACGCGGGCCGTTCGGCATACTCATCTACGCAATCAGTATTTGCTTTACGATCTTATCAGGGACGCCGTGAATGAGCTGCGCACGAAAGCCGACCTTCACGGGTTGGACCTCGATGAACTGCAGCCTGACGATTCTGGCTAATTCGAGGTATTTAGCCGATTCATCTCCCGCTCTACTGCACGTTTCGCACTGGCTTTGCTGGCGTATAGGTGTTTGAGGCGGCGTGGTTTCGACTGGTCACCCTTTGTCATCTGGATCTGCTTGCCAGTTTTCTCTTCGCGGTACCAGGCGACCACGCCTGTGTATTGCTCAGCGGTTACCGCATCGCTGACCAGGTCGTCCGTATGAGGTAGTTGGGCCGTGAGGTCCAGGACTGTGGTGTAGGACTCCGGGGTGAAGCTGTGCTGCACGTTGCCTCCGAGCCAGACGATGGCCGAGATCTCGGCTTTGACGCCGACGAGGCTGTAGGTGAGCTCCGGGATAAGGTCTGGCCGGCCTTTGGCCAAGGTGTACGACAGCGTCTGCTCGCCACGCTGTAGGCGTTTCCATTCTGCTCGAGCCGCGGTAAGTGCGCTGGCCTGGCTGGCGAAGGTCTGGCGCAGCGTCTTGGCGTTTTCGTCAGTACCGGCTACCGCTTCCAGGCGCTTGGCGCTGTTGTCCTCGTAGTAGTTGGCCACGACCCCTGTGTAGCTATTGCGATCGGCATTCAAGTAGCGGTGCTGGTCGCCATCGGCGCGAGTAAGCGTGACGTGGGGGAGGGAAAGCCCGCTCGCCGAGCTCGCCGCGCCGGTGGGCATGAACAGCAACCTCCCAGCCTTGATGGACGCGATCGCATCGTTGTCGCCAGCCAGGCGTGTGAGCAGGTTGAGGTCGGACTCGCCCGTTTGGTCCAGGTGTGCGAGCTGGACGGCACTGAGCACTGCGCTGACCGCAGCGGATAAGCCGTAGGCCCCGGCGATGGACTGGACCACGGCGCCTATCGTGGTCAGGTGCCAGGATTTTTCCCGCTTTACCTTCAGGCCTTCGCGCAGATCCGCGCTGCGTGCGCGGATGTTAAGCACGTCGGGCGCGCCGCTGTGCTCGGTCTCGTCGACGGTGTAGGTGCCTTTGCTGACCAGGCCGGTATCACTCCAGCCAAGCCACAGCGCAATCTTGGCGCCGGTGGGTGGGATGGCCAGCAGGCCATCGTGATCGCTGAGCTGGATGTCGAGCTGGTCCGCTTCCATGCCCCGGTTGTCGGTCAGGTTGATGCTCACCAGGCGCGCCGTGACCATTCCGGTAATGTCCCGGCCGTCTACGACAACGCGGCAGATCGGATGGGGGTAGGCTGTCTGGTCTCGGTACTTTTGCGCGGCGCGCTCGAGCAGCTCCATCAGAAGATCCTCCGCAGGATGTTGCCAGCGCTACCGACCAACGAACCCAGCAGATCGGTTTTGCCGTCATCGATGCGCTGCAGCTTCAGCGTGAACTCAATCCGGCGGGCTGCACCGTCCCTGAAGAAGAACGTGCGTGTTTCGTCCAGGGATTCAATCACCCAGGCGCCGTAGATACGGCCAGTGCCCTCGACTAGCGTCCAGGCCTTGCCGGTGTCTGCCATGTAGCGGAGCGTGTCCAGGCTGAGCGCCTGGCCGGAGATCTCCGGCAGCAAGACGCCGGGCAGGGTGATGGTGTCATCGCCGCGCCCGAGAAATTGGCGGGCTGGATTGGTGCCGATGCGGCTGGTCGAGCTGTGCCGCCAGCTCGTTTGCCGTTGAAATTCCTGGTAGGCAAGCGTCTCGAGTCCGAAGACGAACATGCCGAGCGCCATCATCATGGGGATCAGTCCTGGTCGTAGAGTGAGGAGCGGCTGCGGGCCTGGCTGGCGGCTTGGCGGCGATCAATCTCCGCCGCCACCATGCGTGCGATTTCCTGCGGGTTGGCTCCGGCCGGCGCGTTGATGGTGATGTTGTACGTGTTTCCACCGACTGGGCTCGCTATCGCGGCTGCGCTGCCTGCGCCAAGGGGCGCACGCGTATCGAGCGGCACCGGCTCCGCCATCGCAGTGGGCGCACCGAGGCCAAGTGATATGGCGCCTGCGGTGAGCAGGTTCTTGGCCATGCCGGTCATGGTGGCCAGCGGCCCTTTCTCGCCATCCTGCAGGCCTTCGGTCAAGCCAGCCATGGTGAAGCCACCTAGCTCTGCGAACTCACGGCTTGGGCTGTGGATACCCAACGTTTCCTTGAACCAGCCGATCGCGGCAGAACCTGCTCCGGTGACGGCGTCCCGGACCATGCCCAGTCCGTTGGTGATGCCTGTCACCAGGCCTTGCAGGATCATCCCGCCGAACTCGGTGAACTTGCCTGGCAGCTCGACGCCGAAGTAGCTCATGACGGCGGCGAAGCCCTTGTAGAAAAGACCGATCGGGGACCAGTTCATCAACAAGGCACCGATACCGGTAAGACCGCCTCCAAACGCGTTCCTGATGTCCTGCCAACGGTCGGCGAACCATGGGCCAATCGAGTCCCAGTTGCGGTAGATAAGATAGGCCGCGCCCGCGATTGCAGTGATGAGCAGGCCGATCGGGTTCAGCATGGCGGCGCGCCCAACCAGTAGCAGGGCCTTGCCCACCATGGGGAGTGCTACCGAGCCGAGGCGCCATAGCGTGCCGAACAAGCTGAAGCCTTTTAGTCCGAGCAGGTTGAGGCCGAACCGGACCATGGCGAACGGGCCGAGCACGCTGGCCATCGCAAGGGTGACGCCGCCCATGCCCGCCATCAACGCGCCCAGCCCGGCGGCGGTCTTGAAGATCTGGCCAGCCAGCTCGGGGTTCTCCGCAATCCAGGTCTTGATGCCGCCAACAATGCGCGACACCCCCTGGACCAATCCACGTAGCGGCCCGTTCTGCTGCTCCTGGATCTGGATGCCGAGATCCTGCCAGGCGCTGGAGAGCTGATCGATATCGCCGACCAGGTTGTCACCCATGACCTTTGCCGTGCGCGACGCCTCGCCTTGCGTTTGGCGCAGGGTGCCGATGAATCTCTGCAGCTCACCGGTACCGGCCTGTTTGACCAGGACCTGCATGCCGGCGACCGCTTCTTCGCCCGCGATGTCCTTCAGTAGGCCAGCGCGATCGGCATCGCCCATGTTGGCCGTCTTCTTGTAGATCTCCTGCAACACGGTGGGCAGGTCGCGTAGGTTCCCCTTGGCATCCTTCGCACTGACGCCTAGCGTTTGCAGCGCCTCAGCGGCTGCCTTGGGTGGAGCGCTCAGGCGACCGAGGATCGAGCGCAGTGCGGTGCCACCCATTGAACCCTGGATGCCGGCGTCACCCAGCTTGCCCGCCATTGCAGCCATGGTCTCGATGTCCTGACCTACGCTTGAGGCGACCGGCGCGACGTATTTCATCGTCTCGCCCAGCATCTGCAGGTTGGTGTTGGATCGGGTGAAGGTGCCGACCAGGACGTCTCCGAGTCGCCCGGTTTCGCCAGCCTGCAGGTTGAAGCCGGTGAGAATGTTCGACGCGATATCGGCGGTCTCAGCGAGGCCGCTGTCGCCCGCTTTGGCGAGGTCGAGCATGCCGGGCATTGCGGCCTGAATCGCCTTTGGATCAAAGCCAGCCATGGCCAGGAAGCCTTGGCCTTGAGCTGCGTCCGTGGCCGTGAACTGCGTCGACGCACCGAGTTGGCGCGCCTGGGCGCGGAGGGCAGCGAGCTCTTCGCTGTTCGCATCGAGGCGGGTGAGTGCTTGGACCTTGCTCATGTCCGCGTCGAACTGCACACCAGGTGCAATCAGCCGAGCGCCGGTGTAAAGGAGCCCGCTGCCACTGGCGAGGCCTGCTGCACCGTTTGCAGCCATGGAGCCAGCAACTTGCTGTGAATGGTCGAAGCTGGCCTTTGCTCGAGCAAGACGCTGTTGCTGCGCTGTGAGCCGTTTCAGGCGGTTTTCTTGCTCACCGATCGAGGCATTGGCGGCGTTGACTCGCGTGCGGAGCTCGCGCTCGTGAGACGCCAGGTTGCGTGTGCTAATACCTGCGCCGTCGAGTTTGCCACGGAGCCCCTGCTCACGCTGCTGTTCGGCGTGTTTGTTCTTCAGTGCGGTTGCTTCACGCACTGCAGTACGGAACTGGGTGTTCAGCGCCTTCGTCGGTGCGCCGGCGGCTGCGATCTGCTGGCTGAGCTGGCGGACCTTGTCGCGACTTGCCTGCAGCGCCGCTCCCGTGCGGTCAGACCCGGTCTTGAGCGCACGGAAGCCGCTGACGTCGAGCTGCAGCGTCTGCAGCCCCTTCAGTTCGCTGCGGGTGTCTTTAAGCGTGCGGGCGAGGCCGACCGCGCCCCGGGATGCTTCCTTGAAAGGTTTGCTCGCGCGATCGAGCGCCTGCAGTCGTACTTCAAGCTTCAGATCGCGCGCCATGCATCAACTCCCATCGTTCCCGGGCACGCTCAAGCCAGCCCATCAGTTCGCTTAAAGACATGGCGTTCATCTGCTCCGGGCTCCAGTGGAAGACCAGGGCGATGTCCGCCATCACATCGTCTACGCCTCGAGGGATGCCGTTCTCTTCTGCAAAAAAACGGCGATGTTGTCCGCGCACAGCGTCAGATCAGCGACGTCCAGGGCGGCGACATCCTGCTCGGTCAGCGTGGGCGTGCTGATGCGCGGTACCAGGCGGATAGTGGCGTTCACGTCGCCATTGAGCAGGTCGACGAGCTTCAGGCCACGCAGCTCGCCGGATGCAGGCTTGCGCAGGGTGATTTCGGTGATGGTGGTGTCGCCGCGCTTGATGGGCTGCTCGAGCACGATCGGATCGGAAGTCTTTGTCATTGCGGTAGTCCTATGAGAGAAGCGCCGGCCGTAGCCGGCGGGAAGTGAACCGGTTACAGGCCGATGGCTTTGCGCTGCTGCTCGAGCAGGTCCTTGCCGTTGACCTTGAAGACGAAGCCGAGCAGATCGATCTCGATCTCTTCGTTTCCGTCGACGGTCAGCTTGTAGTAGGTGCAGGTGGTGGTGATGGAGTGCTCGGTGTCTTCACCGGACTCGGCATCGCCGAAGTCGATCTCTTCGTGCCGGCCACGGACGACGACCTCGACAGCAACCACTTCGCCGGTGTCGTCGCGCTGTACGGAGCCCGCGAAGCGCAGCAGCACGCCGGAAGCGTTAGTGATGCCGTACTGGCGGACGGCGGTCATGTCCCAGCCGCCGAGCTTCCACTCGAGCTGGATGCCGTCGTCGCCCATACCCATGTCGGCCTTGACCGATCCATCCATGCCGGCGCCACGGAAGGCTTCCATCTTGCGGGTGAGTTTGGGCAGCGTGACGCTCTTGGCCACGCCCTGGTAGCTGTTGGCGTCGTTGAACAGGTTAAAGTTCTTGAGCTTGCGAGGCAGTGCCATGCGGGTGCGCTCCTACGGCGCGGCCGGAGCCGCGCGGGTGAATGGGTTAGCCGTTGATGCGGGAGGCGAAGTCGACCAGGTAGCGGTCTGTGATGCGCTGCTGAAGCATCAAATTTTCCAGCGGCGGTACCGGCGTGTAGTCGTAGTCCAGGTACAACTTGCCGGACTTCAGCGTCTCCTTGCTGTTGAAGGCTTCGTCGTACCAGGCCTCGCCGTCGACGATGTAGCCCAGCGCCTTGAGCTCGCGGAACTTGGCATTGATACCTTCCAGGATGTCGCGCACGAGGCTCGGGTGCATGGGCTTATCAACGGCCCAGAAGTGCGCCTCGGCCATGGTGTCCGCCAGCACCTGGGCGGTGCGGGTGTAGTTCTCGAAGGCGAACAATGGATCCGAGCTGCAGGTGCGCGAGCCCCAGAAGCGGTAGCCGTCACGGCGGATCAGCGTGGTGACGTCGGCTGCGTTGAGCAGGCCGGCGTCCGTGGCTGGGTTTTGCAGATCCCAGTAGACGTCTTTGCTGATGCCGGTCACGCCGTTGACGGCAACGTTCGAGAGCGTCTTGTGCCAGCCGATCTGCTCATCGATCTTGGCGCGCAGGCCTAGCGCGCGAGCCACAGCCGGCGCGACCACGTCGGCGCTGGTGGCGGCACTGTAGTTGATAAAGTCCGGCCAGATGAGCATGAGCTCGCGGGCACCAAAGCCGTCCCGGTAGGCGATCGCATCGCTGACCGTCTCGCAACCATGGGCGTTGGCATAGGCGAAGGCGCGCAGCTTCTCCGCAATTGACACCAGCTCGGTCGTGACCTGCAAGTTATCCAGCCCGGGTACACCCAGAATGCGCGGTTTGACGCCCAGCTGCGACTCGGCTGCGAGCAAAGCCTTCATGCCGGTGTACTGGCCCGATGGCAATGCCTTGCCGATCAGGTTGCTGGTTGTCGTTGCTTCGTCCAGGCCTTCCTCTACGCGAACGATGACGCTGACTGGGCTGGATTGGCTCGCCACGGCCTCGAGACTCGCTACCAGCGTGCCCTTGTCGCCAGCTTTGCCGGATGCGGACAGCACGTCCGTGACCAGCACCGGGCGGTTAAGGGGGAAGACCTTTTCGTCGGCGTCGTTGCCGGTACAGACCATGCCAACGACGGCTGTCGCGACGGTGCGGATAGGGCGGGTGCCCTCGTTGATTTCGACGACGCGTACGCCGTGATGGTAGTCGGTTGCCATGAGGTGGCGGCTCCTGCGCAGGATCGCGGTTCAGTGAGCCGTCAGGGTGACGCGCGCGCGTGCTCGGATCACGCGGCGCGCGGTGTAGCGGGGGGCGTTACAGCGCTAACACAGAAGTATTTGATGTTCACCTTGCCCGATGCGGACCGGATATCTCTCTTCATATAGTCGGGCGCATACCGATCTGGTTGCGCTGGCCATCGCGGATGCTTCGTCGATGGAACGTTGACCCACAATGCGCATAGGCCCAGATCCGAGATCTAAAGTGGTTTCGCTCAGCCAGTGCCCCGTGGGCAATTGGTACGTCGTCAGCTTGAAACGTACGTTGTGGTTGCTGCAGCAGGTTGTTGATTGCATCGGTGATGCTCCTAGGTGCTTGGCGACATGCCAGGAGCTAGCTTGGCGTCACGACGAATTTCGGCGGAATGAATTGGGCAAAAAACCCCGCGTAAGCGGGGCATTGTTTCTTCTCCTTAAGTCAATGCTCTGGCTCGACCGGATGTTCCGACTGTGTAGGCTCAGTACCCGCAGACGGCCATGGGAGCTCCGCTTGGATAGCTGCGTATCGAGCAAGGCCTGCCTCCCTGGCAGCCTGCGCGGCTTCCGCGTTGCCCAGCGCACTCTCGCGCAGCGCTTCCGAGAAGAAGCGGTCAGAGCCGGTCAGTGGATCCGCATAGGCCTTCAAGCGGGCGGCTTCGACCTCAGCGTTGGTCACGACGACAATCTCCGGGGTGGCGTCGACCAAGATGGGAAGGCCGTTTGCGTCATGACTACGAACCTTGCCGCTAGCAGGGTTTGCTATGACCTCCTGATAACGCGCTTCGCTGATAGGTACCGCATCTGCCGGAATAACCGCATGAATGCCTTTCAAATAGGTCGTGCCGGTGGAGCTACTGTAAAACCGCATTTGTTCATCTCCCAATCGCAAGGTAGAAACACGCCGACGGCACAGCCGATCCCATGCCGGTCATGTCTTTTCTAAAGACGCCGATGTTGGTCCAGTCGAAGCCGGAGGCGCTGAGATTGTTGTTCTGACCGATTGCTACGGCAGTTCCGCCTCCACCGTCGCCGGTAAACAGGACGCTGGGCCTCTGATTGAAAGCGATCGGGAAATTCACACGAAGTGTACTGGTAGTGAGCCCATCGCCCAGTCCAAACTGAATGATGAGACCGCCAAGCCACTTCGGAAAAACTAGGTAGTTCGCCTTCTCGCCGAAGCTCACTGCGAAGCCCAGGCGCAGGCGACGGAGGCTGAACCACTTCCGGCCGTTCGCTTCTCCTCCGGCTATCTCCGCCTCGGAAATCTCGCCCTTCAATGCAAATTCGTGGACGGCCTGATCATCGTTGGCCATTTGCTCAGATCTAGTCATCTATGCGCTCTCCTAGAAGCCAAACGCGAGGTAATAGCCGCCCATGCTGGACAGCCGGGCGCCCTGCTGATTACGAATCGAATAGCTGAATCCGTTGCTGCTGATACCGGCTGCGTTAGCGACCAGCATTGTTTCAGTCGTGCCAGGAAACAAGCCGAAGTACGTGACCCGCGAAGGGAACCCGATTGCGAATGTCGTACTCACATCCGCAGTTGCGGACGTTTGAGCGCTGATGCCCCATTGGATAATTAAGCCACCCAGCCAGGTCGGGAGTGCGATATAGCCGTTGCTAGTCAGGCTAAATCGGAAGCCTTTACGAAGCTTCTTCGGGGTTACGACGACCGTATCGTCGTCAGTCAGCATCTGCGCGTCAGTGGCTACCTTCGTAGTGCCTTGCTGCGACTCGGATGCTAGCGCGGCGAGGTAAGCGAGGGCGGCGATATCGATCTGTCCCTGGTTCACCGGCGCGTTCCAGGCCTTCATGCACCACTGTACGGCCAAGTTGCGGGAGCGAGTCTCAGTGCTTGTTCGCGCGACCTTGCTAATATCAAATGTAATTACATCAGTAGAGCCGCTTCCTGCGGTGCTCAGCGCAGAAGCGGAAGCTGTGCCAGTGCCGCTTGATAGACCGAAAGCTCCAGATGCTGCTGCGATCGCGCCGATCGCGGAATTGTTAGGTAGCGGTCTTGCGGCAAGCGTGCCAGTGATGTTTTGAAGCGCGTCCGCCTGATAGCTGCCCAGCGTACGGCCCGCATCGACGCCGCGCCCATCGTCCCAGCCACGCAAGAACTCGCCTCGGGATTCCGGCATACGGAAGAAGCCAGTCGGCTCGGTGCCGTCGTTGTAACGATCGCCGATGTGGGCATATAGGTCGGGATATGCCGCTTTGCTCAGTACCTGGTGCGCGACCTTTACGAAGCCAGGTGGGACGATATCGGCCACGAACGGCAGCATGGCGCCCACCGGCAGGGCGGTGGCTGTTTGCCACAAAGCGTCGACTTCGGCCTTCGTGTAGCCGTCGGCAACCTTGAATGAGTTAAACGCCAGCACCTCGACGCTGTCGTCCAAGTTGCAGCCTACTGCCAGGACAATCTTCGAACCGTCAGCGGACGATGCGAATCCAGTGATCTCGCGGCCGTTGCGTAGAACGATGACCGACCCCGGGGTGTGTCGGGCCGTAAACTCGGCCTGGCCTACGCTGGCCGTGAATGAATACCGCTCGAAAGCCTTCGCTGCGCCCACACCGCCACCGAGCTGGAAGGTCGACCCGTCATAGATCAGGTCATATACAGCGCCCGGCTTGATGTCGCCCGCTGCCAAGTCCACTAGACCGGCATCGCTGGCCTTCTTGATGGCCACGGCAGGCAAGCTGCCGAGCTTGGCCGTTGCCGGGCCGGTGTTGGCTGATTTCGCCTTGAACTGGAAACGCTGGCCAGCGGTATAAGCTGTTACCCTTGCCTCTTCGCTGACCAAGGTGAATGTCAGGCCGTTTGCTGTACCTGTCGCATCGCCCAGCCACGCTAGCGGCCCCGCATCGGCGGCGACTGCTGACCGCAGCAGGTACTGCGAGTGTGGATTCGGCCGCTCCTGGTGAACCACGATAAGGCTCTCGGCATAGGCTCGGGTGGACAGGACAATGCTTGGGTCGACCTTGAGTGAAACCGCCGCGGTGCTGCTGACGACGAGGACCATGCGAAGCACTTGGGTCCGGCCCGAACCTTCACTCATCTGAGGCTTGTAGCTGGGAGGGCAGTTGCTGACGGCAATCATGTCGCCATCGGCGTCGTAGAGGCCCATCTCCCGAATCCACCAGCCTCCAGTGGCCTCCGGAATGACAAGTTCGGCAATGATCTGGCTGCTGTTGGCACGATCCACATCGAGCGTATTGAGGTCCGCCCGATATTGCTCGCGGACGAGAGCCGTCTGTGTGCGATTTGGGTTGGGTAGATTCCCGTTACCGTCTCCTACCGCCATGCGGCGGATTTGGATCTGAGTGCCGAGGGCGGCCGCGTTGGCGAGCTTTGCTTCGCCTACAGCGGTAAGGATGGCGTAGTAAGTGCTCATGAATAAACGCTCAGGGTGTCGATCAGGTGGATGCCGCCAGCGCCCAAGAGCGCCGCGCTACTGACCTCAATCGGGCCAGGCTCGTACGGGTAGACGGTGACGGTTTCGCCGTGCGTGGTAGTTGCGCCAAAGCGGATGGCGGCGCGGGTTTCCAAACTCACTGCAAGGCCGATGAGATGGCGGCTGACAGGCTTGGCATCGTCGATCAGCAGCGTCAGCGACTCGTACATCTCTTCGGTGATGCCGCTTTCGAGCACACCGATATCGAGCCGGAAGGTGCCTGGTACGCCTTCGGGCGTATCTTGCCACCATTCGCGGACGCGGATGAGATAACCCAACGGCTCGACGACCCGGCGCAGCGCGCCAATCGTTCCCTTGTGGGCATGGACGAAGTAAGCGGACTTGATGACCTGCCGTTTGGTTGACTCGCTCCAGCTGCTGTCCCAACGATCGACCGACCACGCCCATGCGAGGTACGGCAGCAGTTCTGCCGGGCATTTGTCCGGGTTGACCAAGTCGCGAATGGGGACTGGTATGCGCTCGACCTGAGCGAGCGCTTCAGCGGCCAGACGCTCAAGGTTGGTTGAGTTGGCGGGAAGGAGGCTCGTCATGCCTGGTCCGCCACGTCAACGCGGATCGCCGTGCAGTAGGCAACTTGCGTCTCATCTGGGGTGACGTCACTCCAGCCAACGAGCGCGACGCGGCGCACGCCTTCGACGTGCAGCGCAGCATGAATGGCCGACTCGGAGACCTCCACGCCCAAGCGCCGGCGCGGATTCACGAACGCACGTAGCTTGGCCTCTGCCGCCGCGCGGATGGGCTCGGCTTCCGGTCCGGTCGTGGCCAGGTGAAGTGTCGCTGTCACAGCGTATTTAATCGGGGTAGCGGACTGTACCGTCAGCCGGTCGGCCACAGGGCGACGGTCTTCGTCGCTCAGGTACGCCATGACCGCTGCCAGCGTCTCAGCATCCACGCTCCCTGGACCGCTTAACGCTTGCACCGTGACGATGACGACGGCAGGCGATGGGCTGATGGCAGACGCATCGGCTATCCGGCCGTCAGCGCTGCGCGCATGAAAAATGTAGCTGTTACGGCTGCCAGCGGTGGTCAGCCCTTCAAACGCCATCTGCGCGCGCTCTCGCAGGCTTTCGTCCGACTCCATCACGGCTGGCGTAGGAGGAGTGGCGGCGGGATCGGCTGCTATGACAAGGAGCCGGCTGACGTTCACGTTCGCCGCTAGTTGGTCCAGGTCCTTGCCTTTCGCCTTCGCAAGCAGCGTTGCCATCGCGGCTTCGTTCACGCGCTGGCGTAGCAGGAGCTCGCGGTAAGAGTTCTCCTGCAGGAGCTTGGTCAGCGGCTCCGACTCGAGCGAAAGGCGGGCAGCGATGGCGTCGCGCTCATCTTCCGGCCAGAGGCTAACAGCGTACGCCTTGCGTTCCGCGAGGATCGATTCGAAGTCGAGCGTCTCGACGACGGCGGGATCCGGCAATTGGTTGAGGTCAATCGGGGTGAAGGTGTTGATCATGCTGCAGCCCCCAGCTTCAGCGGAACGCTGAGATTGAGCGCTTGATTAACGTCCAGGCGTATCGCCTCGATGTCGAGTACAGCGGTACCGGCCGCCGTCAGTTCATGCAGCTGTACACGCTGCAGGCTGATACGAGGCTCCCAACGCAACAGGGCCGTGGCGATCGCCGCGTAAATCAAGATGAGTGTCTGACGATTGCCAGGTGCGTCGACAAGGTCCGGCACGAGCGAGCCGTATTCGCGACGCTGTATCCGCGAGCCGAGTGGCGTGGTCAGGATGTCGGCGATCGACTGGCCGATGTGCGCGGTTTCGCTGAGCGCGCCGCCCGTTTGCCGGTTCATTGCGGTGCCTCGGTTAGATCCGAGCCGCGCTGAACGCCGCCGTGTGGGTGCTTCACGAGGCTGATGCCGGCTGCGACAACATCGTCGCTCACCGTCACCAAACCTTGGATATCCACGTTGCCTACGATGCTGACTCCGCCGGGCGCGGTTAGCTCGGCCTTACCGCCTTGGGGCAGGATGGCCGTGAGGATGTGGGCAGCGTGGTCGTATTGGATCAGAGCCCCATCCGGGTATTCCGTGCGGTCCAGGTCTGGACTGTTCGCCGGCGCCGGATGTGACTCTGAATTAAGGCCGACCAGGGCGATGGCCTGGGCGGGGTCGCCACTCAAACTGAACAACACGCAGTCTTCGCCAACGGTGGGCGGATTCCAAGTGCGTGTCTTACCGGCTCGCAGGGTGAGGTACGGCCGGAAGGTGGTCAGGAGCTTGCCGGTCCGCACGCGAACGCGCGGGCGAGGGCCGTCGTGATCGACTTCGGCAACGGTGCCGAGGCGGATCATGTTCTCGAGGCGGCGGGCAAGTTCAGTGAGTGCGTCCATGCGTCAATGCTGACGCGCGCGTGGGCTGGAATCACGCGGTGGACGCTGTAACGGAAGGAGCTACAGCGCTACTTAGGAATGCTAACTGACTAAGCAGGGGGAATAGGCGATCCGGTAGCTGTCCGGAGAAATATGAGCTATCCGATACGTAGGTTGGTTCGGAAGGTGCGCAAGTAATGCCTTTATGACTTTGATTTGGGCCAGGCTCATCTTTGAGCCGAAGTCCACCCCAATGATGGCATTTCTGTCAAAAGGGCATGGGCCTGCCTCAGGACGCCTAAGCCGTATCTCACGCTCGTAGGACCAAGAGCTATGCTTGGTGGTGAAGACGTTCTGGCCAAAGGAGTGGCGGAAGCGCGGGCCTGAAGGGCTTATCCGTGTCTCGTACATGTAAGACGCCAAGTTAACCCGAGGTGGCTCATCCGTGTAATTTATAGGGTAAATGTCAGCGCTCGGAATGGATGCGATCAGTGTCGACGCGTCGTAGATAATGCGGAAGCCTCTAAGACCGTCAGAGTAGTGCCCCCACATCATCATCTCCTGATTTATTGTTAGCTCATTACGCTCCAGGCCAGACAGAAAACAGCAGAAACCGAAGTCTCTGAATTCCGCCATGTCTTCCAAGAAATTAGCTAAATACTCCCGTTGATAACGTTCTCTGATCTCGGTGGGAGAACTGCAATAGTCGGCTTGAAGCTTCTTGTATTGCTCGTCATTCATGAACTCAACGAACCTGGTGGCGTCGAGAAAGTCATCTTCCAAGCGAGGAAAGCTGACCCCCTCGAAAGGGTCATTGAACTTGTCCGCCACTGAGAACCATAGGTAACCGTCGATTAGCGAGTACATGGCGTTTTCGTTGAATGTAGAAAATTTATACAGCTCGGGCGCGTCTGCCAGCACCGTTTGTACGTCTTGCATGAACATGTTTTGAGTCATGAGCGCTCCTGAAGCTTAGTATCCGCTACCGAGACTATGCGCTATGTGCTAAGACGGTCGAGGACCAAAGATCGGATCGCCTCTGTATCGTTTGAACTGAAGCCAAGCAGCAGACGACGGGAATAACGAACATCTGGTGCACCCCGACCGGGACGGTCGTTCAGCCCGTACTGGTGAACCCGTGCAAGGCGCGCCGTGCGGCCAATGAAACCGATCGCGACGCTATCTGCTGTGCTTTGTAGCTTCAGGTGTTTGGTCTGCTTAAGTTTGGTGAACATCTTCCTGCGGATCCGGCCCTTTTTGGATCGAAAGGATTGCCGTGCTTTGCGAGGGGCGAATGCCGCGCCATCTGGATTGCGCTGTGCGGTGATGCGGTTCTGCTGGCTGCGACGGAGATCACGGGCAATGTCTTGGTTCAGCTTGCGCCTTTCACGGGGCTGGAGTTTGGCCAGCAACGCACCGGCCCAGTCCTCTAATGCACGCAGATCGTCACTCATGTGGCGAGCTCCACTGCGCGATCACTTCACCGTCAGGCGTCTCGATACGCAGCGTTTCCAGATCGAGAAGCTCTTCGAATGCTGGCGGCTCATCGGCGTGTGTGACTGACAGCACTCCGTTGTCCTGTCTCTTGACGACTACGCGTTCGGTGAGGGGGAGCGTGACCGACAGGTCCACTTTGCTGGCATCGAGCACGTCGGCCTCGAACTGGATAGCGTCTTTGCCCCGCTCGAGGTTCGTGAGCAGCTCCGGCTCATTGAGTTTGAGCCAAGCCAGAAGCGGGATAGCGAAGGCGTCGGGGTGGCCAGCGTAATCAGTGAGAATGATGTTGAGGGTGTAGCTGTATTCGAAGGACAAGCCATACGCAGCGGTAGAGCGGATCCGGCCCTGGTCGATGAACACCAGCAGGCGCTCCGGGTTGTGCTTGAGCTCCGGGATTGCCGCCTGCAGGTGCTTCTTGAGCGATTCAGGTTTGTTCATGGCGAGTCTCGCGGGTTCTGGTGGCGGTAGATCATGTCGACCTGGGCGGCACATTCGGCCCAGGCGGCCTCGATCACGTCCTGATTGCTCAGCAGGGCGCCATTGTTATGGGGGGATGTCGCCGGCAGTACGCAGCGCGTCACCACGGGACAGCCAGTCCCGATAAGCATCGGCTCCGGTGAGGGCGGGGCGCTCGCGCAGGCGGCGAGCAGCAGCAGGCAGCTCAACAGCAGCCCATTGGCGTAGCGCTTCATTTTCAAGGGTCAGGTCCTCAATCGTGCGGTTACGGGTGGCGAGTGCAGTTCGCAGCTGGTCCTGTTGGGTGCGCAGTGTTTTTTGCGCGCCGCGTTCCTTCGCAAGGTTGTCCTGGAGTGAATTGATCACCACAGCCTGGCGGTCTATGCGCTGTTCTGCTGCCTGCTGACGCTCGGCAGCGAGATCCGCGCGGGTATCAGCGGCGGCGATCCGCTGCGTCTGCGCATAGATCAGCAGGCCGAGGGCAGCGAGCAGGGCGAGACCGTATAGCCATTGGCGCGGCGTGCTCATTTGCGATACCAACCAGCGCGGTTCATGGCTCGCTCATCAAGCTGCTGCACGTCGCAACAGGTCACTAGGCAGCGCACGCCGGCGCGGGCAAGGTGCAAGGCCTCAGCGAACTCCTGGAGCAGCTCGGGCGACGTCTGCTCGGGTAGCACGTAAACCGCGCCATCGGACGGGTTGAGTGCGCGTACCCGGTCGAGATCGATCATGCTGCCTCCTTTGTGCAGCCGCAGGCCGCGTGGCGTAGATACGCGCGTTCGAGCTTCACGTCGTAGAGGTTTCGCTGGTAGGCAGGGCCGTTGTAGCCCTGGGCGAAGGTTGCCCACTTTTTCGCCTTCAGCGCCTTGTGCAGTGCTGGATCGGCTTCGATGAAGCGCACGAACGCCTCGAACTGTTCGTTTTCGCTAGACGACATCAACCGAACAAACTCATCGACGCTGGCGTAGCCGAGGCGTGTCGCGTGGTAGCCCATGATCTGGAATGCGCCCCAACTGGCGGCCTCGGGCGCACAGGTCGCGTCCAGCTGGCGAGCTTGCGCAAGCCGTTGATGCTCGCCAGCGCCTCCGATGTACCCGCCTGCTTTCGCATTCACTAGCGTTGGGTACTGCGCGGCCAGCTGCAGCGCGCGCTGCTTGAGGCTGGCGGCGTCGGTGCCCTTCGATCGAACAAGCTGCAGGCGCTCGTACATGACATGTCGCTCGAAAAGGATCTTCGGCTTGCCGTTCGCCAGGAACCCGGTGCCGAGGCTCTCTACCTCGTTGACGGCGTAGATCACGGCCAACTCGACGCCGAGCCGCTTTGCGCCTTCGACCAGGACTGCGTTCTTCAGCAGGGCGGAGCAGTCCGCCCCGGCCAGGGCGGCATGGGTCTTCTCGCCAGCGACGCCGTCGTCGACCAGGCCGACGCTGCGCTGGAACGCCCGGACCGCTTTTTCGGTTTCATCACCAAAGCTGCCGTCCGCTGCGAGCGTTGCGCCTCGGGCATTGAGGCTCTTCTGTAGTTGCGTGACCGCGAGCCCGCGATCGCCGTGTCTGAGCAGGGTCATACTTCTTCCACCTTGCGCTGTACGAATCGTTTCGCGGCTGCTCGCGTGCCTTCTACGCCGAGTAGGCCGATGATTCCGCCAAAGAACGGCCCGGTACTGGTGGGGATGCCAAGCAGCGTCAGGCCGTGGCTTGCGGCCAATGCCAAGGCACCGCAGAGTGGCGCCTCGAGCAGCACACGGCGGAACGTCCCGCCGCCGTACATGATCCGCATGCCCGCAATGAAGGCGGCGATGAGGCCGGCATAGATGCCCGGCCAGTTGTGTTCGAGCCAGGCGGCGAGCCAGGCCCAGGTATCAGGGCGATCGGGCATGTCGTTCTCTCTTAATCCCACAGGTTCACCATGGCCGAGTTCTCGGCCTGGGCGGGTGCGGTTGGCAAGTTGACGGGGTGCCCGTGGGGCAGGATTGGGCCTAGGTCGGCAAGGCCTGGGTTCGCCTCCAGCACTTGCTCGACGACGCCGGCCGTGCGGCCGTAATGCCGCCAGACCAGCGCATCGAGCGTGTCGCCTTGATGGGCGCGCACCTGGTCCATCAGATGAGTTCCACCGTGGCATGGCCAATGCCGAGGATGTCCCGCACCGCGTGGCGTGCGTCCCTGCGATAGTCGTCGGCGCTCGGCTCTTCCTGGTCGGCATTCTTGGCGCCGCTGTTGGCGGCGTCATAGCTGCGGTACCGCTCGGCCACCTCAGCGCTGGTGAGGCTGTAAACCGCGCGGCGGTACCCGTGAACGTGCATTGACGCGCCTGCGATCTGGTCGGCCGGAACCTCTGCCAAGGTGCCGAAACCTGACGCCAGCCATTTGGCCTTCGCCGCAGACAGGTCCCGATTCACGGCGACCATGGCGGCGACTGCTGCGAGCTCGAGGCGCGCGTTCGTGACGGCTGCGTCAATACGCTGGGCGGCACGCAAGTGGTCAGCATCGATGTCCGGCCAAAAACCGTCGTTCACCAGGGTGAAGGCTTCGGCGGTACCGCCTGCAATGAATCCGCTCATGTGCTGCCCTTGGAATAGAGAGCGGTGGTCGGTGCGTCACAGCGAGGAGAGGAGAGAACCTGCTGATCAGCCCCGAGCCGCTCGGGTGCGGGGTACGCCCGGTTAGCCGGCGTTGCCGGCGAGTTTCTTCAGAAGCCGCTCGGCGGCTTCCATTTCTTTCTTGGCGCCGCAGCGTTCGTGGAGCTCAAGGGCGCGCTGAAACTGAGTGATTGCCGCCTGGAGTTGCCCGGGTTGGCCCGGGTAGTCCTCGCTGATCCCGGCGACGGTTGCCCGCGCGATTGCAAGATGCAGCTTGGCACGTGCCTCATCGGGCATGTCGTGATCGGCTGTGACGGCAGCAGTGCGGTGCAGCAGCTCGAGGTCGAAGGACGTCCCGGCCTTGAGCGCCTTGTTGGCGTTCTCGGCGATCTCTTCAGCGACGACACACGCGGGGGTGCGGTTGAAGCGATCGGGCATCTTCAGCTTGTTCGCCAGCACGTACTCGGCAATGTCGAGGGCGCCTGCAAAGTCGGCGATGTCGACGCGCCAGAGCATGACGGTGACAAGCACGTCGTCCTGGGCGCCTTGGCCGGCTGAAAGCACACCGTCGATGTACGCTGAGTAGGCAGGTACGAGCTGATGCTTGAGTGCAATCTTGGCCTCGGTGGACATGATCTGCTTAAGGCGGATCTGGTCCTGGAGCAGTTGCGCCATGTGCAATTCGTAGGCGTTGGCTCCGGCCATGCTCTGATCGGGCCCAGCGCTCGCCGCCGCAACGGCGGCGGTGACGCGCTGAAAGTGGCGGCGGCAAGGGTTGGTCATGGTCGCCTGCCTCAGCCCAGCTGGATGTTTTCAGCGAAGGCCGCGCAGCCCAGATCCTCGACCACATACGCTTCGTTGACCGACTCGTAGTTCTCGATCCGATCGCGCTTGGCGTTGTCGACGACCGTACGGCGACGGGTGCCTTCCTGGACGTAGATCGACAGGTTGTCGAGGCGCGTGACCAGCAGGCCGTTAGCCGGGAAGTGCGGCACTCGGACGGCCGGCAGGTTACCGATGCGCTTCTGGCTCATTACCACGTCTGCGGCGAGCTGCTCGGTCGGTGCCTGGGTCTTGTTGACGATCGGGAAGTACTTGTCGGCCAGCAGCTGGCGACCGCAGATGACGACCAGGTCAGTGTCCTCCTGGTACCACGGCTCGATGAGCTCGTTGACCATGCTGAAGACCAGGGCGTCGATGTTCTCGAAGTCCTTGCCCGATCCAATGGCGATCTTGCCGCTACCGTCGACGATCTCCGTCAGGGTGCGAGCCGCGTTCTCGGTGCGCATCTTCTGCAGCCATCCGATGTTCACGTCCTGAAGCAACTTGTTGAGCGCCGGGTTAGACGTGGCCGCGCGGCTGGTACCGTTCCAACCGATCATGATGCGGTTGAGCGCCTGGGCCTTGATGATTGCGTCGCGGATGCGGGCCTGAAAGTCGGGGAACTTGGCCCACTGGTCGAGCTTCTGGTAACGGATGGCCGTATCGAAGTTGGTCTGGTTGCACGTGTAGCCGCGGGCATCCAGTGCCGTTGGGTCGCGGGGCTCGCGGTCCTTTTGGGTGGTGTCGGTGGTACCCGCAATCGTGCCGTCGATGCCCAGGCCGATGCGCTCGCCGGACTGCTCGTTTACCGGGTAGAAGTTGATCGACTGCAAGAATGCGCTGGATTCTTGGATGCGGGTTTCCAGACGTTGGGCCACCGAGGGCTCGGCGGTGAATTTTGTCGTGGCGTCGGCAATGCCGTGCAGTGCAGCGAGCTGCTGCAGGTACGCGTTGTAAAGGACTCGAGTTTCGTTACGCATGGTGCTCTCCGGTATTCCGTGGCGGTGGCTTCAATGGTCCGAGGAAGGATCAGCAGTCGGTGACGACGCGACCGTCACCGCCGGTGACCGGCGGGCGCTGACTGAACTGGGGTTTGTTGGGCTCGTCGGCTGGCGTGCTTTGGAGCTTTTTCAAGAGGTCGGCAAACTGGGCACTCAGCGTGTTGTGTTGGGCCTGTAGCAATTCACGCGCGGCTTTCTCAGCGGCAAAGGCCGTCGCTTGCTCGGCGCCGTGGGCGGCGAGGTCCTCGATCAACTCGCCCAGGGCGGAAAAGCTGGCGGCGTCCTTGCCTTCTTTCTCCTTGGCTTTGCCCAGCAGCTCGCCGACCTTGGATTTCAGTGCCGTAAACATGCCCGGCGCGTCGTCGATCTCTTCGAAGTCGAGCGGCGTTTCTTCAGCGGAGGTAAACAGGTTGTCTTCGGCCAGCTTGCGGTGAGCGTTGAACTTGAGCGCCTCAGTGCCGAGGCTGGCGGGGCTGTCGGTTACGGCGATGCCGACCAGGTACGCCTTGCCGCTGTCTGCAAACTTGGGATCGATTTCGATCGAGGTGTAGACCTTTTGGCCCTTCTTGTTGAGGGCAACGAGCGATTCGGTTGGCTCGATTTGGGCGAAGAGAGCGAGTTTTTTGACGCCAGCGATTTCGGCCTCTTCGGCCTTCAGCGCCGTGACGTCACCGAATGAGCCGAACAGCGCGTCCGGGCCGAGGCCTCGGATGTGCTCGCAGTTGATGCGGGCGCCGTAGGTATTGCGGTCGTAGCTGGCGGCCATCTCCTCGATCCAGCTCCGCTCGATCTTGCGGCCATCGGTAGTGGCGCCTTCGACGGCGACGCGGGTCCATTTGGAGCGGAGTTTCTTCTCGGTCTTGCCGGCCATGTGTGGGTCCTCGGTGCGGTGCGCTGTATGGCATTTGCGATGAGGGCATGGTGTTGATCGGGGGGCCGAGCGGCAACGAGCGGAGGGTGTAGCGCGGGCCGTTACAGCGCGCATCGCTTCGAGCTTCGCGCGCGCGTCTGCATCCTCGGCGCCATGACCGAGACCGTCGAACTACCCATCCAAGACCCGCGCCGAACCGCCAGACATCTGTACTGGATGGGTTGGCGTATCACCGATATCGCCGACTTCATCGGCGAGAACGAGAAGACCGTGCACAGTTGGAAAGCCCGGGATGAGTGGGACCGGGCGGACACGGTAGAGCGAATTGGCGGGGCGCTCGAGGCGCGTCTGGTCCAGCTTATCCTGAAGGCTCCGAAGACCGGCTCGGACTTCAAGGAGATTGATCTGCTGCACCGCCAGCTCGAGCGGCAGGCGCGGATCCAGCGCTACCAAGGTGGCGGTACCGAAACGGACCTGAACCCGAACATCGCCAAGCGCAACGAGGGGCCGAAGAAAGCGCCCAAGCGCAACGAGTTTGCCGAAGAGCACATCGAGCTGCTCGAGGAGGCCTTCCGCGACGGTTGCTTTGGCTACCAGCTCGACTGGTACCGCGCAGGCAATCAACGGACCCGCGCCATTCTCAAGTCACGCCAAATCGGTGCGACGTTCTACTTTGCCCGGGAGGCGCTGATCGATGCGCTCACGACCGGGCGAAACCAGATATTCCTGTCGGCCAGCAAGAACCAGGCGCACATCTTCAAAGCGTACATCCAGGCCTTCGCTCGCGAGGTGTGCCAAGTAGAGCTCACCGGTGATCCGATCATTCTGTCGAACGGCGCCGAGTTGCACTTCTTGGGTACGAACGCGCGAACCGCTCAGGGCTATCACGGCAACTTTTATTTCGACGAATTCTTCTGGACGTTCAAGTTCAATGAGCTGAACAAGGTCGCCTCGGGCATGGCGATGCAGAAGCAATACCGCCGGACCTACTTCTCCACGCCCAGCTCCATGGCGCACGAGGCGTACACCTTCTGGACCGGTGAGCGGTTCAACAAGGGCAAGCCTGCGGACAAACGGATCCAGATCGACGTCTCGCACAACGCTCTGCAGCAGGGCCGACTATGCGAGGACCGGATCTGGCGCCAGATCGTCACGATCCTCGACGCAGAAGAGCGAGGCTGCGACCTGTTCGACATCGAGGAGCTGCGACTTGAGTACGCGGCCGATGCGTTTCAGAACCTGCTCATGTGCCAGTTTGTCGACGACGGCGCGTCGATCTTCCCGCTCAACATGCTGCAGCCCTGCATGGTCGACTCGTGGCTGGCCTGGGAGTCGGATTACAAGCCATTCGCTGCGCGGCCCTTTGGCGATCGGCAAGTATGGGTCGGTTATGACCCTGCCGAGAATGGCGACAGCGCGGGCCTTGTGGTGATTGCACCCTCGCTGGTACCGGGCGGCAAATTCCGCGTGCTCGAGCGCCATCAGTTTCGCGGAATGGACTTCGCCGCCCAGGCCGAGGCCATCCGGCAGATCACGCAGCGCTATTGGGTTACCTACATCGGCATCGATATCACGGGCATGGGCTCGGGCGTGGCCCAGCTCGTGCGCGGCTTCTTTCCTGCGCTGAAGACCTTCAGCTATTCGCCGGAGGTAAAGACACGACTGGTCATGAAGGCTTGGGACGTGATCCACCGTGGCCGGCTGGAATTTGATGCCGGCTGGACCGACATGGCGCAGAGCCTGATGGCCATCCGCAAGACCATGACCGCCAGCGGGCGGCAGTTCACATACACCGCAGGGCGCAGCGAGGAGACCGGCCACGCGGATCTCGCCTGGGCGCTGTTCCACGCCTTACAAAACGAACCGCTTGAAGGCCAGACCCAGGCAAATAGCAGTTTCATGGAGTCCTACTGATGAATACCCAAACCTCGATCGCCACGGCTGATATGCCTGAGATGGCCACGGCCGGGCAGGGCGGCAAGTTTGAAGCATTCACATTCGGCGATCCTGTGCCCGTCCTGGACGGCCGCGAGATCCTTGATTACGTCGAGTGCTGGGCAAACGGCCGCTGGTATGAGCCGCCGCTGTCGCAAGACGGGCTGGCCAAGAGCGTCAGGGCGTCCGTTCATCTGGCCTCGGGCATTCAGTTCAAACGAAACCAGCTGGCCAAAGCATTCATGCCGCATCGCCTGCTCAGCCGGCAGGCCTTCGAGCAGCTCGCCCTGGACTGGCTGTCGCTGGGCAACTGCTACCTCGAAAAGCGCGACAACATGCTCCGGCAGGCGATTGGCCTGCAGCCGACACTTTCCAAATACATGCGCCGAGGCGTCGAGCCGGGCGAGTTCTTCCTGGTACGCGGCTGGAGAAACGAACACGAGTTCGCGAAGGGCACGGTTTGCCAATTGCGCGAGTTGGATGTGAATCAGGAAATCTACGGGCTGCCCGAATGGTATCCGGCGCTGCAGAGCGCGCTGCTGAGTGAGTCGGCCACGCTGTTCCGCCGCAAGTACTACCAGAACGGTAGCCACGCCGGCTTCATCCTCTACATCACCGATGCAGTGCACAACGAGCAGGACATCGACAGCCTCCGGACCGCGCTGAAGAACAGCAAGGGCCCAGGCAACTTCAAGAACCTCCTGGTCTACGCGCCAAACGGCAAGAAGGAGGGCATGCAGCTGATTCCGGTCAGCGAGGTGGCTGCAAAGGACGAGTTCGGCAACATCAAGAACATCAGCCGCGACGATCTGCTCGCGGCGCTCCGGATCCCGCTCCAGTGCATGGGCATCGTGCCGCAGAACGCGGGCGGGTTCGGGAACGCGAAGGAAGCGACAACGGTGTGGGTCGAGAACGAGCTCGAGCCGCTGCAGCACCGCTTTACGCCGATCAACGAATGGCTGGGGGAGGAGGTGATTCGCTTCCGGCCATATCAGGACGCGCTGCCGGGGGCGTGAAACCCCCTGCGCAGTAACACGAGGCGACGTCGCAAGTGTTGGAGCACTTGAAGCGCCGCCAAAACACTCGAGCCAGCCGAGTGATCCAGCCAAGGCCTCGTCCCTCTGCGCAGGGGGAGGCGGAGCCTAGGCGAAAGAAATCTATGAATCAAGGATCACGATGACTAAGCCAATTATTCCGTGGATGGGCGGCAAGCGCCGTCTGGCCGACCGCCTCATTCCACTGTTTCCCGCTCACGAGTGCTACGTGGAGGCCTTCGCCGGTGGAGCGGCGCTGTTCTTCATGCGGCCACAGCCGGCACCGGTCGAGGTGCTCAATGATGTGAACGGGGACCTGGTCTGTTTGTACCGGGTGGTACAGAACCACTTGGAGGAGTTCGTCCGCCAGTTCAAGTGGGCGCTGAGCTCTAGGCAGATCTTTGAATGGCAGAAGATGACCCGACCGGAGACGCTGACTGATATCCAGCGGGCGGCGCGCTTCTTCTACCTGCAGCAGCATGCCTTCGGCGGAAAGATTGAGGGCCAGACGTTCGGGACAGCCACGACCGGGCCGGCTATCAACCTGCTCCGGATCGAGGAAAATCTATCGGCCGCATGGCAGCGCCTGGCCGGCACCTACGTGGAGCACTTGCCCTGGCTCGACTGCGCACGACGGTACGACCGGGCTCACACCTTCTTCTATATGGATCCGCCGTATTGGGAGACGGCAGGGTATGCGGTCGACTTCCCCTTCAGTGAGTTCGAGGCTATGGCCGAGTTCATGCGAACCTGCAAAGGCAAAGTGATGGTGAGCATCAATGACCATCGCGACATACGCCGCGTGTTCGAAGGCTTCCACATCGAGCAGCTTGATATCCGCTACAGCCTGGCCAACCAGCGCAACGGTGCGGCAGAAGTAAGTGGTGAGCTCGTGATCATGAACTATGAGCCGGCGGCAATGGGCGGGCTATTTTAGGTGGCCTGATGAGTGGGGCCGAGGGATAAGATCTCTTGGTCCCTATCTTTTGGAAGAAATGATGGGTACTACCAACTCTCTATCTTCATAGCCTCAACCTTTTCTTTTGCTCGTCTTTTCATGATCTCGTGTTCCGGCGGTACGGACTCCAATAGCTCATGCACTCGATTAAGTTGCATTAGGTTAAGTGTGGTTTCCGGACAATCCAAAAAAAGTTGCAAAGAATCCGCTACCGTTGATTTGAAACCGATGGCTAATGAAATTTCCATCAATTTTATAGCTTGCATCATCGCGAGGCCTGAGTAGCCCTCCTCAATACGCGATTTGTATTGTTCCCTCACAAATTCGTGCTCTACCAGCTTCAGCTCACGGCTGAGCGACTCCACACGCAGCCCTAGCTTCATCTCGGTATCGCTACTCATGCCCTGCAAACTCGCCATCAACTGCTGTCGAATTTCACGAGTGGTGCGAGTAATGAAGTCCTTGTTTTCTGCACGAAGCATCTCCAGATCGCGCTGGTAAATTTTGAAATTTGTAAACCAGCCGAAGCCCACGATTATGCTGACGACGAGCAGAATCGCGCCCAAGGACCAATAGACCGTAGCAAGCATCGAATCCCGATACTCATTCGCCGCCGAAAGCGCTGCTTTTAACGAAGCGTTTTGAAGTAGCAGCGACTGATGCTCGTTCATAGGGGCTGGAGTCGTGTCCCCATTCGCAGCAGCAACACCGACAATTAGCGTCGCAGCAAGCATGCTCATACAGATAGTCGTCGCTAGCCGGAGACGGGAATTTCTTGTCATAGCTAATGCTCCATCAGTCATTCGAACTTGTAGCGCTATCGGCAGCACTTGGACTCCACAAAGTCTATCTCAACCCGGCTGGAAAACTGGCCTACGTTGTTTGACTGCCGCACTGCCGCACTGCCGCACTGCCGCACTGGCGCGTCACGGCACGGCAAGCCTTCCACTCGCATTCATCCAGGTAGGCGCTCGCGCAATCGTCCCCCCGCCACGCCTGCGGGCTAAATAGGTCGCTTTTTCTGCACCCCTGCGGAGCAACAGAGCGCTCGCCAGCACCGGGGCTGTACGGAGGTAGGGCTACCCGTGAAAACCTGCGAATCCCTGCACGCTTGCCGTTCTTTGAAGCCTTAGTAATTGATCAGCGTTTGAACAATTTTTCAGGTTGCGATTTAAAGCGGGTTACTGCGGTTATGGCCCATGCCTTGACATGCTACAGGCCGCGAAAAGCCTGGCTCCAAGCTGTGACCCTCTAAAGGTCACTTCAGGTTATCTCTCAGGTTACTTTTTCTGAAAGCCCCGGAATCCGGGAGGTGCGGAGGTTGGCAGGATGACCTCAGCTGGAGGTTACCGAAAAACCTAAAGTGACTTGTAACAGACTTATGCAGGATCGCTGGAGGCCAGAAATACCAAGGCTTAGAGAGGAGGTCAGTCAGTAGGTAACCTAAATAACCTACTTTTTTCACCAACCTGAAAAAGGTCGTCTGGCGGGAGGGAGGAGATCAACGAGCAGCACTCTCGCCGTCTCTCTCACTGGCTCGCTTGTTACGTCGCTTGTTACGTACGAGCTGAAAAAATAAAGGCCCGCATCGCTGCGAGCCTTTATCTGTATGGTGCCGGCACCAAGAGTCGAACTCGGGACCTACTGATTACAAGTCAGTTGCTCTACCAGCTGAGCTATACCGGCTTAGGTCGGCCATTATAATGATGAATTTTCAGCTGTAAACCTCTGTTTTTCATAATTAATGGCCGCCCCCTGCTGCACCCGCGCTCGGCTTGCCGCCGAAGGGGGGGCGAGCGAACCAGATCAGGACGAAAAGGCCCATGAATGCGACGCTCAGCAACCAGAAGTAGTCGATCGTCGAAAGCATGTAGGCCTGGGTCTCGATCATGCGATCGAGCATCGCGGCGTTCTGCTGGGTGGCGCCGCCCATGCCGGCGAGCGTGTCACGTGTCGACGGGTCATACAGGCTGACGTGTTCGGTCAGCGTGGCGTGGTGGTACACCGCACGGCGGTCCCAGATCCAGGTGGTGAGTGACGCGGCAAAGCTGCCACCCAGGGTGCGAAGGAAGGTGGCAAGGCCCGAGCCGTCCGGGATCTGATTCTGTGGCAGATCTGACAGCAGGATGCTGAGGACGGGCATGAAGAACACCGCAATGCCGATCCCCATGAACAGCTGGACAAGTGCGATGTGAGTGAAATCCACATCCGTGTTGAAGCCGCTCCGCATGTAGCAACTCGCGCCGATGATCAGGAACGACGATCCCGCTAGCAGGCGCAGGTCGGTCTTGTGCGCGTACTTGCCCACAAGCGGCGAGAGAAAGATCGGCAGTACGCCGATCGGCGCCGCGGCCAGGCCCGCCCAGGTCGCCGTGTAGCCCATCTGGGTCTGCAGCCACTGGGGAAGAATGAGGTTGATCCCGAAGAACCCTGCATATCCGCCGACCAATGCCATCGTACCGACCGTGAAGTTTCGGTTGGCGAACAGCTTGAGGTTGACGATGGGATGCTTGTCGGTGAGCTCCCAGATCACGAAGACGGCAAGGGCAACCGCCGAGACCAGGCTTGCGACGATGATGAAGTTCGACTCGAACCAATCGAGATCATTGCCTTTGTCCAGAACCACCTGAAGAAGGCCTACGCCGATGATGAGGGTGCCAAGGCCAACATAATCCATGGGCTGGCGCTTGGTCGTTTCCGGTCGGCCGCGCAGCTGTTGGTAGACGACAGCTACCGCAAAGAGACCGATCGGTACGTTGATGTAGAAGATCCACGGCCAACTGTAGTTATCCGTGATCCAGCCGCCCAGGATCGGCCCGGCAATCGGTGCAACGACGGTGACCATGGCCAGTAGCGCGAGCGCCAGGCCTCGTTTCGATGGGGGGTAGATGGAGATCAACAGCGCCTGGGTAATGGGGTACATCGGGCCGGCGACAAAACCTTGAAGCGTTCGAAAGCCGATCAGCAGGCCCATGGAGTGAGCCAGACCACACAGCAGTGATGCGATGACGAACAGGAGCGTGGCCGCGAGGAATAGCCTTACCTCACCAAATCGTCGGCTCAGCCAGCCGGTCAGCGGAAGCGCGATTGCGTTACTCACGGCGAAGGACGTGATCACCCACGTTCCCTGCTCGGCGCTGACCGCAAGGTTGCCAGCAATGGTCGGCAGGGCCACGTTGGCAATGGTGGTGTCCAGCACCTGCATGAAGGTCGCCAGCGACAAGCCGATCGTTGCAAGAACCAGGCTGGGCGGGCGGAAGGCTTGCGGCTGGCTCATGATCAGCGTGCCGCCGATTGTGGCTTGGCGGCCGAGTTTTCACGGATAAGGCGTTCGATCAGCGCGTCCGCTTCGGCCAGTTGCTGGTGATAGATGTCGGTCGAGAATGCGGGCTGCTGCGGTGGCTGTTCGGCCAGCGCAGGGCCATCCGTATTGTGCAGGTCCACCGTCACGTCCATCGACAGACCTATGCGCAATGGATGTTGGCGCACTTCTTCTTCGTCAAGACGAATGCGCACAGGTACACGCTGGACGATCTTGATCCAGTTGCCGCTGGCGTTTTGCGCAGGAAGGAGTGAAAAGGCGCTGCCGGTGCCTACACCGAGGCTTTCAACGTGGCCGTGATAGGTGATGTCATCGCCATACAGATCGGCGCGGACCTCAACCGGTTGCCCGATACGCATATCTCGTAGCTGAGTTTCCTTGAAGTTGGCATCCACCCAGACCTGCTCGAGTGGAATGATTGCCATCAGCGCGGTGCCTGGCTGCACGCGGTTACCAAGCTGCACGGTGCGCTTGGCCACGTAGCCGCTGACGGGCGCCAGTACGCGGCTGCGAGCGCTATCAAGGTACGCCTGGCGCAGGTTGGCAGAGGCCGAGCGTACGTCGGGATGGTCGGCAATGTCGGTTTGGTCCACCAGCGCGCGGCTCGTATTCAGCTGCTGATCAGCGCTGCTTAGCGCACTTTGCGCCGATGCCAGCGCGTCACGCGCATGGGCGAGTTCTTCCTGCGAGATGGCGCCGCTCTGCGCCAGCTTCTGACGACGGTTGAAGTCGCTGCGTGCCTTGTCGAGCGCGACGCGACGGGCGACGACATCCGCCTTGTAGGCATCGACATTACTGAACAGGCCACGTACCTGGCGAACGGTCTTGGCCAGCGCCGCTTCGGCGTTCTGCTGGCGCACTTCGGCATCGCTTGGATCGAAGCGGACAAGCTCCTGTCCGGCTTCGACACGGTTGCCGTCGTCCGCACCAATACTGATTACGGTGCCCGTCACCATCGGCGTGATCTGCACGACGTTGCCGTCCACATACGCATCATCGGTGCTTTCGTACCAGCGGGCGTGGAGGAAGTAGTAGGCGGCGTAGCCGGCCGCACCGAGAATCACGAGCAACAGCAGCCCGATCAGAAACAGCTTACGGCGTCCGTTCGATTGGGGAGCATCCTGCTGCGAGTCTTGGGAAGGCGCGTTCGTATTCATGCTGGGCTCACTGGGCATTTTCGGTCATGGCCGCTGCGGCTGCGTCGGCATGGAAGCCGCCGCCGAGGGCTTGAACCAGCAGGACGCTGGTGTCGATCTGGTTCTGTTGAAGTTCGGCAAGGGTGCGTTCGGCTGTCAGTAGCTGCTGCTCGATGGTCAGAGCATCGAGGTAGTTGCCTATGCCCGAGCCGTAGCGCTGCATTGCAAGATCATAGGAATCCCGGGCGATGTCGCGGGCGTGCTGCTGCTCGCCGATTTGTTGATCCAGCGAGCGCAGGCGCGTCATTGCTTGGCTGACATCGGCCAGGGCACGACTGACGGTCTGGTTGTACTGCGCCACGGCGACGTCGTAGTCCGCATCGCGCCCGGCGAGGTCTGCACGGCGGCGGCCACTGTCGAAGATGGGTAACGACAGGGCGGGCCCGACATTCCAGAAGCGGCTGGGCGCGCCGAAGAGCGCATCACCAAGCAACGATTGCACCCCCAGGTTCGCCGTGAGGTCGATGTTGGGATAGAAGTTTGCCTTGCTGGCATCTATGCCCCTGCTGGCGGCTTCTACACGCCAGCGGTTGGCGACAATATCGGGACGGCGTCCAAGCAGGTCCGCAGGGAGTTGTGCGGGCAGCATGAGGGGCGCGGGAGTCAAACGTTGAGGACGGGCGAGCGCAAGGCCCCGATCCGGACCCTGGCCGAGCAGCGCAGCGAGCTCGATACGCGCTTCGGTCACCGCCTGTTCCGCAGCAGTCGCCTGGCTGGTTGCGGCGGCCGCCAGGCTCTGGGTTTGCTGAAGCTGATATTGACTGTCGAGCCCGGCATCGACCCGTTGCTGACTGAGCGTGAGCATCCGCTGCGTGCGCGATACGTCTTCTCGACTGATGTCCTGCAGCGCATAGGCGTATGCCAACATGCTGTAAGCACGGGCCACATTTGCCGACACGGTGATCCGGGCCGCTTGCCGATCGACTTCGGCCGCGCGGGCCTGGCCGAGCGCCGACTCCATCGCAGCGCGTTTACCGCCCCACAAGTCGAACGTATAGGCGAATCCGACGCTCAGACCGCGCAGGGTACTCAAGCGATCACCTTGTCCGGTCGGGTCATCACGCCGCGACAGACGCGATCGAGTGATGGATGCGTTGCCCTGTACGTTCGGCCCACGGTCAGCGTCGTATTGCTCGGCAATGGCCTGAGCCTGGCGGGCGCGCGCATCGGCCAGTTCCAGGTCCGGGCTGTTGCGCAGGGCTTCATCGATCAGCCCGTCCAGCTGGGAGTCGCCAAGGCGCGTCCACCAGTCGGTGCGTGGCCAGCCGCTTGGTGAATAGGAAATGCCAGATAGGGTTTGATCAGCCTTTAACGCTGAACCTTGTGCGAGGGTCCCCGACGGCGCCAGTCCCTCCCAGCTCGCACAACCCGCCAGGCACAGCGAAACGACTAGGGTAACCGGGCGGAGCCAGCGTGCAATCGTCATGAACAGGCCTCCTCAGGGAGACAGGGCGGCCGGTCTGAGGACGCCAGGATTTTCCTCAGAAGGCCCAGGAAGGTCTCCAACTCCTCAGCCGTCAAACAGCCGACGAGTTGGTTGGAAGCATGTGCGGCGATCGCGGGAATGCGGCCAAGCAGCACATTGCCGGAATCCGTGAGCACGAGCCGAACGCTGCGACGATCCTGATCGGAGCGACGACGTTCGATCAGGCCTTTCGCTTCGAGACGGTCCAGCATTCGAGTCATGGAGCCACTGTCGAGCAACAGCGTGCGGCAGATGTCGGCAGGCGTGTCGGCCCAGCCACGGCCAATCAGCATCACCACCTTGAACTGCGCGGCGGTGACGTCCTCATCGACAAGAAGGCCGTCCAGCAGCCGGTCCTTGTATTGATTTGCCAGCGCGAGGAGATGGCCCACAGAGCCTAGCGGGACGAACGTCTCAGGTTTGAAATGTTGCATTCGGAATATCTGCTTAGGCAGTGATATGCGCAGTCTACAGACGATGTAACAAAATGTTAGGTGCAAATTTGCGAACAATCCGTTGCTGTTTAAGCGAGTTCGTTGCGCAACTGTGTCAGTTGCAAAGGCGCGATTAGGATACGACGCCGCCCAGCGAGGCGTTCGAGAGAGAGCCGTCAGCTTCTCCAAGCGCAACGCCTGAGCGGAGGCTGCCCGCTGCGATCAGCGGGGGGCGGAGCGCTCGGCCACCAGCATGAGATTTCGAGGCGTGAGCCAAGGCCCACAGAAGGTGCCGATCCGGGCTGAGTATCCGTGTTCCTGCAGGTACAGCGCGCGGTCAAGCAATAGCCACAGCTCAAGCGGGCGGCGGAAGAGTCCCCGAACCAACTCCAGGTTGCGCACCTCTGCCAGGCGTTGCCAGCCCGTAGCCTCCAGTGCGATCCAGTCTGTATCCGTGGGTATTGACAGGCCTTTCAGTGCGCCAAGGTGAGTGCAGTATTCGGACATGGAACGCTGCAGCCAGTTGGTCGGCAATGAGGGTGTGGGGAGATAGTCGTCTTGCCCGCGCAGCGAACGTTGCAACGCGTCGAAGGCGAGGCGTCTGGCCATGGATAGGTCGCGCTGCCTGCGCACTCGCTCGCCAGCGGTAACGGTTTCTGTCAGCGGCAGGCCCAGGTCGTCGCGATCGAGCACGAGTGACGAGGCCTGGGCGATGCCCGAGAGCGGACGATAGCGATCGGCTTCGATACGGTTGTAGCAGCAGGGTGCTACCGCGAGCGAGGGGGACCCTGTGGCCACGCTCTGACGCAACAGGGTGACGTGAAGGTCTCCGCACGCGTGGAGCGCCACCGGTGTGCGGTCACGTCCAAGATGAGCCGCCGCTGCCGGTTCCATGACATCTTGCTGGAGGTGTTCTGCGTTGATGGCAGCGAGTCGATCGCTTAGCGCGCGACCCGCTGCGACCAGCACGTCGTCGCGCTCGAGAGCGGTAAACGGCACGCCTTGGCTGCCGAGCAGACGACCAAGATGACCCTTGCCCGCGCACCAGTCGACCCAGTGCGCCGTCTTCACCGAAAACACCGCATGCCGAGCGAAGGCTTGAACCTGCGACCACTTGCGGCCGGGCACATCGACCGAGTATCGGTGGCTGATCGGATCGAGGGGGCGCGAAGGCAGGGGGCCCACAGCGGAAAGTGCTTCGGCCTCGGCGGCCCACTCGGGGAAAGGCGCCGGTGCGTTGAGACGGTGAGGTGCGTTGTGCTCGGCTTCAGCCTGATCGAGCGATCGCTCGCGTAGCCATGATGCCAGTGCAGGGTAATCGTCTTCCCAGGCGAGGCGGCGTTGCGTAAAGGGCCGAGGCCGCCATAGTGCCACGTGTTCCATCAGGAATGCGTCGAGCGCGGAGAATCGGCGTTCCAGTTCGCTGTCGTGCAAATAGGTTTGTGACATGGCTGGCTGGTGCGCTGTCTCGCGTCGTAATGCGTAAAGGGCGGCCACTATACCGCAGTGCTGTCGCGGGCATTCCCTGGCGGAATGATGTGAGTCCTTTATCTCGATTGTACGCGCCGCGCAGGCGCGCAATAGTGCCTCTTCATGACGTCAGCGACGGACCGCCCGCCACGGTTCGGTAGAGGAGCCCAGAATGACGACCGCCACCTTCGCCCATCCCGATCACATTCGTACCCTGTTCTCACAGGCAATGTCCGCGCTTTATCGGGATGAAGTTCCCCAGTACGGCACCTTGATCGAGCTGGTCGAGGATGTGAACGCCGAGTATCTGGCTACGCATCCGGACGAAGCCGGGGCGCTGGCGGCCGGGGGCGAACTGGAGCGCATCAGCCTTGAGCGGCACGGCGCCATCCGGTTGGGGACTGCTCAGGAACTGCACGATATCCGACGCCTGTTTGCGGTGATGGGGATGTTCCCGGTGGGGTACTACGATTTGTCAGTGGCGGGCATTCCCGTTCATTCGACTGCGTTTCGTCCGGTGGACGAATCCTCGCTGCGACATAACCCCTTCCGCGTCTTCACGTCGCTGCTGCGGCTCGAGCTCATCGACGATGCGGCCTTGCGGACACGCGCTGAGCGCATCCTGGCCGATCGGAAGATATTCAGTGATACCGTTCTGACATTGGTGGCCAAGGCGGAATCGCAAGGCGGGTTGACCCCCCAGGACGCGCAGGTGTTCGTCGATGAGGCTATCGAGACGTTCAGGTGGCATCATCAGGCGACCGTGGATCTCCAGACCTATCACTCGCTTCACGATGCGCACAGGCTGATTGCCGATGTCGTGAGCTTCCGTGGGCCACACATCAATCACCTGACCCCTCGGACGCTCGACATCGACACCGTCCAGGCCCGCATGCCCGAGCGCGGCATTGACCCCAAGGCGGTCATCGAAGGGCCACCGCCGCGCCAGTGCCCGATCCTGTTGCGGCAAACCAGCTTCAAGGCGCTGGAGGAGGCTATCGAGTTTCGCGTGACGGACGGCGCCGCTGCACAGGGCACGCACACGGCGCGCTTTGGTGAGATCGAGCAGCGGGGCGTAGCGCTGACCCGTGAAGGTCGCGCGCGTTACGACGCGTTATTGGCTAGGGCGCGCGCAGACGTCCAGAGGGCTGCCGAGCAGGGCAGCAGACTGCCTTATGAGACACGTCTTGCGGAGGTGTTCGAGACCTTCCCGGACGACTGGGCTGCGTTGCGCCGCGAGGGACTGGCGTTCTTCCGCTACAGCGCAATGCCTGCCGGAGTCACCGCCGCGGAGCGGGGTGCGGTCAGCGACGATATCGAGGAACTGATCCTCGGCGGCTACGTGCATGCGACCCCTATTGTCTATGAAGACTTTCTGCCTGTCAGCGCGGCCGGCATTTTCCAGTCAAACCTTGGCTCGGATGAGCAGAAGAATTACAGCGCATCGTCGAATCAGGCGCGCTTCGAGGCGGCACTGGGAGTGGCGGTGGTGGATGAGTTTGCGCTGTACGAAGCGCTGCAGGGCGATTCGCTCGGTACCGCCCTACAAACGCTTGGTCTGCCGCGACGCTGATTATCAACGGACCTTGAACTTTGCACGAACGTTGTCGAGCGAAGGTCAGGCAAATGAAATCGCCCGGAAAAGCGCAGTTTACGCGACGTAGACGCGAATGGTCGGGGGCGGCGGTTCAACGTGGCATCGTCATAGCCCAGCGCGTACGAAAAGTCTGACGCGCTTCCTGGTTGGGGTCTCAAATGAATCATCCTGCAACGTCCGCGTTACCGTTTCGCCCGGCCGATCGCCTCGGCGCCGTCGGTGTATCGGAGATCCTGAAGATTACCGAGCGCGCCAATGCATTGAAACGTGGCGGGGCAGATCTGCTCGTGCTGGGGGCGGGCGAGCCGGATTTCGACACGCCCGACCACATCAAGGAGGCTGCGGCACAGGCCATTCGAGACGGCTACACCAAATACACCGTCCTCGACGGCGCACCGGATATCAAGGAAGCGGTGCGCGAAAAGTTCGAGCGTGAGAACGGTGTGGTCTACTCGCAGGAGGAGATCACCGTTTCTGCTGGCGCCAAGCAGGTGATCTACAACGCCATGATGGCGACGCTCAACCCGGGCGATGAGGTCATCATCCCGGCGCCGTTCTGGGTGACGTATGCAGATATCGTCTCGCTCATCGGCGGACGTCCGATCGTACTCCCGTGCCGCGAAACAGACGGTTTTCGCCTGACCGCAGACGCGTTGGAGGCGGCCATCACACCCCGCACGCGCTGGGTCATGCTGAATTCACCATCGAACCCGTCAGGTGCGGCGTACGCGGCTGAGCATTACAAACCGCTGTTGGAAGTGCTGCTGCGCTACCCGCAGGTGTGGCTCATGGTCGACGACATGTACGAGCACATTCTTTATGACGGCTTCGCGTTCGTGACGCCTGCAGCGCTGGAGCCCGGCTTGCGGGATCGAACATTGACCATAAATGGCGTTTCAAAGGCGTATGCCATGACAGGTTGGAGGATCGGCTACGGCGGCGGCCCGCGCGCTCTGATTCAGGCGATGGCTGCGGTGCAAAGCCAGGTGACATCGTGTCCGTCGTCGGTGAGCCAGCGCGCAGCCATCGCGGCATTGAATGGCCCGCAGCAGATCGTACAGGAACGATGCGAGCTGTTCCGGCAGCGACGCGATCATGTGGTCGATGCGCTGAATGCGATCCCTGGGCTAAGCGCGAGACGGCCCGAAGGTGCGTTCTACGTGTTCGCCAATTGTGCCGGGGTATTGGGTCGCCTGACACCGGCGGGAGCGCTCATTGATAGCGATGTCGCTTTCGCGCGCTACCTCATGGAGCACGGCGGTGTGGCGGTCGTACCCGGTACAGCATTCGGGTTGGCGCCGTATTTTCGAGTGTCGTATGCAACGTCGATGGAGGTTCTTACGGAGGCCTGCCAGCGTATTGGCCGTGCAACGCAGTCGCTGTTTCACGTATAGCGCAGTAGGGTGGAATCCCGAAGGGCTTCCACCGTTTACCTCGAAAGGGTACGCCGTGCTATGCGTCGTTCAGTGCTGAAGGCGGCGCCCACATGACATTGCGCTTGAGCTATTGCTGCCGGTCGCCGCGTCAATCGGCAGGGTGGGTTAGCCTTCGCTAGCCCACCCTACGAGGCCAACCATACAGCTGGGCTATTTACCTGATACCGCAGCAGCCGCCTGTTCGGACAGTTTCAGCGCGAATTGTAGGTCGCGTCTACGCGCAGCCATTTCTCGATCAGGCGGAAGACCCCCACGAGCACGAAGGTGATGATCAGGTAGATCATGCCGGCCGCGAAGAATATTTCCACGGGCATGTAGGTGCGCGCGATGACGGTACGGGCCATACCGGTGAGGTCCAGCACCGTGATCGTCGATGCCAGGGCGCTGGCCTTGAGCATGAGGATGACTTCGTTGCTGTAGGCCGGTAGGCCAATGCGTGCTGCTCGGGGGAGGATCACATGAAGCATTGCCTGTGCACGTGACATGCCCAGCGAACGTGCTGCCTCCACCTCGCCCGCCGGTACGGCCTGGATCGCACCCCTGATGATCTCGGCGATGTACGCGGCTGTATGTAGCGTCATGGTCAGCGCTGCGCACCAATAGGCTTCGCGAAGGAAAGGCCATAACACGCTTTCGCGCACCGCCTCGAACTGTCCCAGGCCGTAATACATGAGGAACAGCTGGACGAGGAGCGGTGTGCCTCGGAAGAAGAAGATATAGGCGTAGGGTACGGCGCGAACGAAGAGATTGCTCGATGCACGTGCGATGCCCATCGGCAACGCGAGGATCAGCCCCGCCACGACGGCAATAGCCAGAAGTTCGAGTGTGACCACGGCGCCTTCAAGCAGCCGGGGCAACCATTTGATGATGACGTCCCAATTCATGTCAGGCCCTCCGGATGCCGCGAGAAGCACGCTTCTCGAGGAAGTACAGGCCGACCATGGCGACGCTGGTCAAGCTGAGATAGATCAGTGCAGCCACGAGGAAGAACGTGAAGGGCTCCTTGCTCGACGTAACGGCAATCTGTGAGCGACGCATGATTTCTTCCAGACCGATAACGGACACGAGTGCGGTGTCCTTCATCATGATCATGAAAAGGTTGCCCAGGCCGGGCAGGGCGACGCGCCACATCTGTGGCAGTACCAGTCGCCAAAGGATGCGACCCCTGGAGAGCCCGAGCGCCATGCCGGCTTCGCGATGCCCTTTCGGGATCGCCAGGATCGCGCCGCGGAATACTTCGGTTGCGTAGGCGCCGAAGCACAGGCCGAGCGCAATGACACCGGCAGCAAAGGGCGAAAGCTCCAGGCTTTCCATGCCGAGCGTGTCAGCCAGGCTGCGCATCAGGTTGACTGTGCCGAAATAGATCAGCAGTACCCAGAGCAGTTCGGGAATACCACGAACGAGGGTCGAATAGATGTCACCGATCCAGCGCAAGGGTCGGTACGGGGAAGTCTTGGCGAGTGCACCCAGCAATCCCAGGACGAGGCCGAGCAGCAACGCACAAAGCGCCAGCTGGATGGTCATCAGGGTGCCGGCTACGAGCGCCGGGCCGAAGCCGTGAAGGTCGAACATATAGGGACTTGTCGGTAGGCAACGGTCGCCGCCAGGGGAGGCGGCGACCGGGCAGCATCAGTAGATGCTGAAGGGGAAGTACTTGGCGTTGATCTGCTTGTAGGTACCGTCGTCGACGATCTCCTGCAGCGCGGTGTTCAGGCGCTCACGCAGTTTGTCACCCTTGCGGACCGCAATGCCGATCTTGTCGTTATCGAATACCGGGTCGCCCTTGAATTCGAATTTCTTGCCAGCATCGCTGTTGAGCCACTCGTACTGAACGAAGGTATCAGCCAGCACGCCATCGATACGGCCGGACGCCAGGTCGAGATAGGCATTTTCCTGGGTGTCGTACAGTTTGACGTCAACGTCATTGCCCAGGTTGTCTTCCAGCCAGGTACCCGCGATGGTGGCACGCTGCGCGCCGATGGACTTGCCCTTCAGGCTTGCCTTGTCGGTCTTGAAGTTGGTGCCCTTGGGGGCTACGAACTGCAGCTTGTTGGTGTAGTACGGGTTGGTGAAATCGACCGCCTGCTTGCGCTCGTCCGTGATGGACATGGACGCAACGACAAAGTCGAATTTCTTGGCGTTCAGGGCCGGGATGATGCCGTCCCAGTCGGAGATGACGACTTCACACTCGGTCTTCATCTTCGCGCACAGCGCGTGGGCGATGTCGAGGTCGAAGCCGACGGCCTTGCCGCTGGCATCAATGATGTTGAAGGGTGGGTAGGCGCCCTCGGTGCCGATCCGCAATTTTTCGGCAGCGCCGGCGCCCGAGGCGAAAGCCAGGGTGGCGGCTGCAGCCAGCAGAATCTTCTTGTAGTGCATGGTGTTGCTCCGTTAGCGATTGCTGGACATGAATTGTTTGCAGCGGGCCGATCGAGGCGCGTCGAAGACCTGCTCGGGCGGGCCTTGTTCTTCGACCTGTCCTTGATGCAGGAAAACCACTTCGCTGGAAACATGACGAGCAAAATTCATCTCGTGGGTCACCAGCAGCATGGTACGGCCTTCCTCGGCCAATGCGCGAATCACGTTAAGCACTTCCTGCACCATCTCGGGGTCGAGGGCGGAGGTAGGCTCGTCGAACAAAATGACTTTCGGTTGCATGGCCAGCGTGCGGGCGATGGCGGCACGCTGCTGTTGGCCACCGGACAACTGAGCCGGGTAGACATGGCGCTTGTCGCCTATGCCAACCTTGGCGAGCAGGGCTTCAGCTCGCTCGACCGCTTCGGCTTTCGACAACTTGAGTACCCGACGCGGCGCCTCGATGATGTTATCGAGGACCGTCATGTGCGGCCAAAGGTTGAAGTTCTGGAAGACGAACCCGATCTCGCTGCGTATGCGGTTGATCTGGCTATTGTTCGCTGCGACGAGCTCGCCGTCCCGGTTTGGTTTGAGCTTGAGTTCTTCGCCAGCAACGACGATTTGGCCCTGGTTGGGATTCTCAAGCAGATTGATGCAGCGCAGGAACGTGGACTTGCCCGAACCGGACGAACCCAGAATCGAGATAACGTCGCCGTCGCGGGCGGTTAGGGAGATGCCTTTGAGAACCTCAAGCTGGCCATAGCGTTTGTGCAGATCGCGAATTTCCAGCGCTGGGGTGGCCTCGGCCATGTGGGTTCCTCTTGATAACGATAGGCGTCGCCGACGCCCCAAATGTGCACGTCCCGGATGGACCGGATCATCTCGGTTATATCGAACGGGTCGCGCAGGGCTGCCGGCAGGCAAGCCGTGCATGATACGCGGTCGCGCACAATGACGGGACTCGGCTTATGTTCAAACGCCTGTATGGCGCGCGCACGCTACCATAGCGTTTCGCTATGAGCCAAGCCTGCAAGGAATGGTCCAAACTTCAGGCGATAAATGGCGTCGCTTGAGTGTCGGGCCGTGTCGCCCCGATGACAATTACCGTAACCGTCCCGTCCCCATGCATCGTTACGGTGCGTGGATTCGTAGCACACGCGCTGACATGGCCCATCGGTGGGCGACACATTTTGTAAGGGTCGCTCGGCGCCACGGCCGCTCTACGCCGAACCCTCCCGAAGCCTTCGCAGTCCACCCTTTGCCTTCGCGCCGACGAGCGCGCAGGGAAGGCATCCGTGTACGCAAGGGAGGGCCCATGCCACTTGTAAAGATGCTCCACATTGCGGCGCTCATCTGCTGGTGCGGCACGCTGCTGTATCTGCCGGCGCTTGTAGCTGCCGGGACGCGACGAACCGAGGCGCTCTTCTATCGTGACCATGCCCACCTTACCCGCATGGTGTTCACGCACCTGGCTACGCCCGCAGCACTGATCGCCATCATTTCGGGGTCGGCGCTGTTCTTCATGTATGGGTTGTTCGAGCTGTGGCTGATTTTCAAGCTTGCGGCGGTAACCGGGCTGGTGCTCTGTCACGCACTCTTCGGCGTGTTGATCCTTCGTATCGAGCGCACCCCCGAGCGGCCTATCGCTATCGAATGCACAGTGATGGGCGTATTCGTCATCGCCTTCATAGGCGTCACGCTCTGGCTGGTGCTGGCAAAGCCGTATTAACAGGACACGCCCGTAAATGATCGTTCAACAAGGATTCAAGGACGACTCACGAGTCGTCCACATCGACACCCACGCCATGCTCATAGACCAGTCGGCCGCCGAGATAAGCAGCCAGGGCGATGAGCGCTGCGGTCACGAGTGTCAGGAAAAACCCCCAGCGCTCCAGTTGTTCACCCGGAGCATTGAAGCGAAGCAGCCAGTTCAGCGAGGCGAGCGAGAGCATCATCACAGCAATGATTGCGTGGCACCACGCCGTGATCTTGCGGCGGATCTCGGCAACGGTCACCAGGTCGACAATACCGGCGAGGCTGGCGATGCACCCGCCAAAGGCGCCGACGCCGACGAGCCAGAGGCTGGCGCGCTCCCAGAACGGGTCGGCGGTCCAGAAGAATGCAAAATCAGTGGCCACCAGGCCAATCAGGGCCGCGACCGGGAAGTGAATCATCATTGGATGCAACGGATGCCCGGCTATGGCCGCGCGGCTATTGGGCGTGGGTGGCGGAAGCTGGGCCATGTGAATCTCCTTGTGCCGTCTGGTTGTCATGCCATGAAGTGGACACTCGCCATAGGGGCTGCGGTTCCCTTGCTCGTTGGATGTGAGGGGCCACAAGCCATCGTTGACCCGGCAGGTCCGATGGCCAGAGAGGTCACCCGGATCTGGTGGGCCATGTTCGCCTTCGCGACCGTCGTTCTGTTCGCGGTCACCGCCATCTGGATCTACGCAATGCGGCGCAAGCCGCGCGACTACGAGCCCGAGCACGAGCGCCGGATACACCGTCGCTGGATCGTCGGCGGCGGGATCATCCTTCCGACCGTCAGTATCGTGTTGCTGCTGATGTTCGGCATTCCAGCCGGTCACCGGATGTTGCCGTTACCGATCGAAGGCGAACAGCCACTGCGCGTGGAGGTGATCGGGCACCAGTGGTGGTGGGAAATCCGCTACCCGGAATCAGGTGTAGTGACCGCCAATGAACTGCACCTGCCAGCGGGAAGGCCTATCGATGTAGAGGTCTCCAGCGCGGACGTCATTCATTCGTTCTGGGTGCCCCGGCTGGGCGGCAAGATCGACATGTTTCCAGGCATGACCAACACGGTTCGGCTGCAGGCGGATGAGCCTGGGCAGCACCGAGGGCAATGCGCGGAGTTCTGTGGCACCCAGCACGCGCACATGGTGCTCTATGTGCAGGTGCATGACGAGGCGGGCTTTGAAGCCTGGCAGGAGTCGATGAAGCCATGACAGACAAGCCCTGTACCGATCCCGATCAGCTCAAGGACGATTTTAACGAGGTCTGGGGCAACCCGCGTGGTTGGCGCGCCCTCACGATCGTCAACCACACGACCGTTGGCCTGCGCTTCCTTATCACAGGCTTCGCGTTCTTCTTCCTGGGGATCCTGCTGGCGATGCTGATGCGCATCCAGTTGGCGTTCCCGAACCACACCTTCCTGGACGCGGACACCTACAACCAGATCTTCTCCATGCACGGAACGGTGATGATGTTCCTGTTCGCCGTGCCGATGATGGAGGGGCTGGCGGTTTACCTGATCCCGAAGATGCTCGGTGCGCGGGACCTCGTTTTTCCGCGGCTCTCCGCGCTGGGGTACTACTGTTACCTGTTCGGTGGTCTGATTCTGGTATCAAGCCTGTTCCTCGGCATTGCGCCGGATGCCGGCTGGTTCATGTACACACCGCTTTCGAGTGCGACCTATTCGCCGGGTCCCGGGTCGGACATCTGGCTCATCGGCGTCACATTCGTGGAGATATCCGCAGTGAGCGCAGGGGTCGAGCTTGTGGTGTCGATCCTGCGCACGCGTGCGCCGGGGATGGCGCTGAACAAGATGCCGATCTATGGCTGGTACATCCTGACCATGGCGCTGATGATCGTCATTGCGTTTCCGCCTCTCATCCTCGGCTCCATTCTGCTGGAGCTGGAACGCGCCGTCGGCATGCCGTTCTTCGATGTGGCACGCGGTGGCGATCCAATCCTGTGGCAGCACCTGTTCTGGCTTTTCGGCCACCCCGAGGTGTACATCATTTTCCTGCCGGCCGCCGGTATTGTCTCAACGCTCCTGCCGGTGTTCTGTCAGCGTCCGCTGGTGGGCTACACGTGGGTGGTACTGGGCGTCGTCACGACCGGATTCCTGAGCTTCGGCCTGTGGGTTCACCACATGTTTGCGATTGGCATCCCTGCGCTGGCGCAAGCCTTCTTCAGTGCAGCGAGCATGCTGGTCGCCATACCAACCGGTGTGCAGGTGTTCGCATGGATCGCCACGCTCTGGCTCGGCCGGCCAGTGTTTCATGTACCCATGCTCTGGCTCGTCGGCTTTTTGGTCATCTTCGTTTGTGGCGGCCTCACAGGCGTGATGCTCGCGTTGGCACCCTTTGACTGGCAGGTTCACGACACTCACTTCGTCGTCGCTCATTTCCACTATGTGCTTGTCGGCGGGATGTTCTTTCCGCTCATGGCGGGGTTGTATTACTGGCTGCCTCACTTCTCGGGGCGGATGCCATCTGTCCGGCTTGGGTGGTGGGGCTTCTGGCTGGTCTTCATCGGCTTCAACATGACCTTCCTCGTGATGCACTGGACGGGGCTGATGGGTATGCCACGGCGCGTCTACACCTACGACGAAGGGCTGGGCTGGGAAGTGACCAATCTGATTTCCTCGATTGGCGGCTTCGTCATGTCGATCGGTCTTGGCACTGTGCTGCTCGATATCGTTCTGCATTTCCGCTATGGGCAGCCTGCCAAGCCCAATCCCTGGCACGCCGATACGCTTGAGTGGGGGACCGCCCTGCCGCCCAATGCCTACAATTTCATCAGCATCCCGGAGATCCGCGATCGCCATCCGCTGTGGAAGTACCCGGACTTGCCCGATTCGATCGCCCGCGGAGAGCATTCACTTGCCGTCATCGATCATGCTCGCCGTGAGACCTGGGGTGTCGATCCCTTGACCGGGGAGGTGCGAGAGATCGTGCACCTGCCCGGCAACAGCTGGCTGCCGCTGTTTGCTTCCCTGTTCATCGGTGGGATGTGTCTGAGCTTGCTGTTTGGGGTATATCCGCTGTCCGGCATCTTTGCCGTGCTTGCTGTAATCGTCCTGTATCGCTGGAGTTGGGAGAACGGTGCACATCCCGCTGCGGCACCAGACTGCAAGACGCAACCCGGCGAGCCTCCTTTGCATTCGCGTACGTTCGACGGGCCAGGACTTTGGGGAATGGGCGTCACGTTACTTGCAAACGGCGCCCTGTTCCTGTCGCTGATGTTTGGCTGGTTCTATCTATGGACCGTTTCACCGAACTGGCAGATCCCGGACGGTGAGGTGTTCAACCCTTGGCTATTGCTCGGCGCCAGTCTGTTGCTGCTGGTGGCCGTCGTCGTCCAGCGGATGGGAACGCAGCAACTGCGGCGCGGTGAGGACGGCCGGCTCGCGTTTACACAAGCGCTAGCCGCAGCATTGGGCGCAGCCGTGATGGGGCTCATACTCTGGACGTTGATCGGCGGCAATCTACAGCCAAGGCATACCGCCCATGACGCGGTAATCACCTTCAACCTGCTTTACATCCTGGTTCACGTGGGTATGGCAACGATTGCCAGTGCGCTGCAGGCGCTTCGCGTGGGCTATGGCTATGTGAATGCCGAAGCGCCTTACGAACCCCTCGTTGTCTCGCAGCTTTGGTATTACAACGTGGTCGTTGCGTGGACGAGCTACCTTGCGCTGGTCCTGTTTCCGATGGCTTGGGGAGGTCACTGATGCGGCCCTTGCTTTCACCCTACAACCCGGTCCAGCTCACGATCGGGATTGCGATCTGGAGCCTGTGGTTCATCGTGCTATACGGCGGGCAATCGGTTGCATGTGCACAGTTTCCGCCCGACCCGGCCAGCGGTCCCTGGAATTGGTTGAATCTGGTGCTGGGGCTGTTTGCGCTGGTAACAGCAGCCTTTCTTGCGTGGCTCACCTACGTATCGGTGCGCGCATCGAAAAAAGACGGGCTTCAGGAAGGCGAACGCTTTGTGGCGTTCGTGGCGGCCGGGATCAATGCGGTCTCGGCCATCTCGATTCTCGTGATTGCTGCGCCCATCCTGAACCTTCCACCGTGCATCTGAGGGTGCTGCTTGCCTCAGCTGATCCGCAAGGGATCGCCACCCATGGACGGGTAGGCGAGTTGGCCACCCACGTTGCGCGCAGGCGCAGTGTAAGGATGCTGTGAGAGGTGCTTCTCATCCTGAATGTGAAGCACTTCGGCGCCATGAAACCTCAAGACGTCCGAGACCAGCGAGCGGTGGCCTCGCCACCAGGGCAGGTCGGCACACATCAATGCTGTTCGTCTTTGACAGGCGGCTTCGCACAGCGAGGCAAACGCATCCTGGAATTCTTCGCTGTGCAGGTGATCCGCATAGCCCTTGAAGGCGGCATTGCGCCAGCCATCGTTAGGTGAGTCTTTCGCTGCACGCCGGCGGCCGCCTAGGCCAGGAAACCATTGATAGTCGATGCCACGAGCTGCCAAGGACGCCTGTAGGGCATCGGTATGGAAGTGCGGCAGGCGCCTGGAGCCAGGAAAGCGGCGGACATCGGCGAGTAACGCGATCTCATGCTGCTGTAGCAGTGCGACGAATTCGTCGATGGTTCGAGTGGAATGGCCAATCGTCCAAATGCATGCTGGAAGATTCGGCACCTTCATGCCTTACGCAACGCATCTTCCTTGTGCATCGCGGCGTTGCCTGTCTTGTCGCTCTCCACTTCGTATTGGGGCTCGTCTTTGGATGCGTGGCGCTTACGGCCCTTGAACGTGGTTTCTTCGGTATGGACCTTCGCCACGACACCTTTTATTTCGCCGGCTTCAGAGTTCCAGCGGACGTGATCGCCTTTCTTGAATTTGGTCGTCATGGTCGTGTGCCTCCATCGGGATGATGGTCTGTTGACCGGCAGCGGGCCGCTGCGGTTTGGCTCGGACGACGAATGCGCCATAGCGACTTGCAAATGCCAACGAAAAAGCCCGCAGTATTGCTGCGGGCTTCATTCCAAGCGTGCTTGCATAGGTGAAACAGGCTCGGAGGCAGGGTCATCGCTCCATAACGATCTTGCCATCAGGCATTCGCTCGGCCCAACGCATACCCAGCACGGTCATCACAGCAGCGAGCGCACCACATAGCGTCAATGTCAGCGGTAGCAGACCAGGGCCTTGCGGCGCGAAGCTGGCGAGGTAGCCGACCACAGCGGACATCAGGTACTGCAACAAGCCCATGAGCGCTGACGCAGTCCCGGTCTGTTTGCCTGCATCGCCCATGGTGAGCGCTGTAAGATTCCCGAATACAAGCCCTAGCGCGCCAATGGCAGAGCCAAGCAGCACGCAATAGGCGGTCAGGCTGGCGTTGTCCATCTGAATCAGCAGAAGTAGCGTCAGGCCCGCGAGTACATGGAGCGAAACGCCGGCCAGGGTAATGGCCTGAGGGCTTGCGCCACGGGCAAGCGCCCGGTTACTGATCATGCCGCCGATGACGAGTGCGACCGAGTTGACCGCGAACAAATAGCTGAACTGCGTGGCGGTAAGGCCGAAATGCTGGATGAAGACGAAGGCTGAGGCGCTGATGTATGTAAACAGCGACCCCAGGATGAAACCACCGGCCATTGCATATGCCATGAAGACCGGACGACGTATTTGCCGGCCATAACCGGTGAGCGTGTTGCGAATACTCAATTGGACACGCTGACTAGATGGCAGCGTGTCGGGGAGCGATACGAGGCTCCATAGCACGCCTAGAGCTCCAAGTAAGGCAAGGACCCAGAAGATGGTGCGCCATGAAGTATGTGCCAGCACCCAGCCGCCTAGCAGCGGCGCAGCAATTGGCGCAATCATCATGACCTGCATCAGCAGCGAATAAACGCGTGCTGACTCGGCCAGGCTGCACCGGTCCGCGACGATGGCGCGGGGCGCGACCAAACCGGCGGCGGCCCCGATGGCTTGCAGGAACCGCGCAACCATGAGCCATTCGACAGATGTTGCGGTTGCGGCCAGGCACGATCCGGCTACGAAGACAATGAGGCCAACCAGCAGCGGTTGGCGGCGTCCGAAACGATCCAGTATGGGGCCATAGAGGCCTTGACCTACGGCAAGTCCTGCCAGAAATATGGCCAGTGTCTGTTGAATGCGCCCGTCCGATACGCCGAAGTCCCCGGCAATGGCAGGCATTCCAGGCAGGTACATGTCGATTGCCATGGCGTCGAGCGCCGTCAGCAGGGCAAGCAAAATCACCAGCCCCAACCCGATAGAGTGGATGGCAGGGCTGGGCGTAACGTCCTTCATGGTAACTCCAAGATATGGTGTATATCTGCCGTCGCACAGCAGCTGATGGGGGCGGTGGCGATGTGGCGATGTGGCGAAAGCTGTAAACAACGAAAAGCATCAGGCGAACTCGCCGATGCTTGGCAGCTTAAAACGCTGAGAAGGAGGCCAGCCGGGAGGGGCAGTACCGGCTGGATTATAACCAGAACATGGTGTCGTCGTCGGCCGCTTTGGCCAGTAGTCTCTGAATGACATCCCAGTGCTTAACGATCGATCCATTATCGACGCGGAAGATATCGATCACCGCGTCACCACGGTCATCCGGGCCATTCCATGAATGCCCGAATGGCATGCTTTGCCTGGTGCTTATCGAGAACTGTCCATAGAACCCGATCACCGGAACTTTGGAGGCTTCCTCAGTCGCCACATCGCGCGAGGCAAGGCGGACGTGGCGCCAAGCAGTATGGCGGACATGACGGCTGAGCGAACGGTGGATAATCCCTTAGTAACCGACGGTGAAGCGCTGGCGGGAATGAGCGGGACGCTCAATCTCATCGGCCATGGCGACCGCATAGTCTTCGAACGAGATCCGGCTGCCTTGATCGTTGCTCAGCAGTGTGTCCTTGCCGAGACGGAATGTGCCCGTGCGTTCACCGGGTACGAATTCGGCTGACGGGGACAGAAAGGTCCAATCCAGGCCTGGTTCCTGTTCCAGCCGCGCAAGAAAGTCCGCTCCGCGGGAGGCTTCTTCCTTGTACTCATTCGGAAAATCAGGCAGATCGATAACGCGCTGTCCGGGGGCGACCTCCAGGCTGCCGGCGCCGCCGACGACAAGGTAGCGTGCGACACCCGCGGCGCGTACCGCTCCAATCAATGTGTCGGGATCGGTAGAGGTAAAGTTTGCCGCACTGACTACCGCATCGTGGCCGCGTAGCAGCTCTGAAAGTCCCTGGAGATCACTGGCATCTCCCTTGAGCGCGGTAACGCCAGGAAGTGCAGCAATGCGTTCTGGATTGCGAGCTATGGCGGTAACGTTATGGCCGCGGTTGGACAGCTCCTTGAGAATTCGCGAGCCAGCAGCGCCTGAGGCGCCAATCAGTGCAATATTAGCCATGAGAACCTCGGTGATCTATTTGGTGGACTAGGTAAATTTTATAGACCTTGGTGTGGGGCTAGATGCTACTGCGCGTGCTCCTGGGTCACAAGAAGTCAACGTTGCATGACCTGGTCACACGGTGCTGACCAGGCAGCCCTATGCCAAGTTGGCCATGTCGTTCCGGGCGGAATCCGCTAAGGGTCCGAACCATCCTGCCCTATACATGGTGTGCTCGATCGGGGCGGTGATCAAAGCCGCCATCTGGGCTAGAGGATCGTTGCTGGCTACGTACAGTTTTTCCACTCGGCGAGTTTTTTCTTAGCCTGGCGCGGCTGCGTATTCACGGGTGTGGACTGCGGCGGCTGATCATGGGTTACCGCAACACGCATCGGGGCGGCGGAGGGGAGTTTTCTGGCGCGCGTAAAAAATGGAAGGAGGGCTGACCCACTGATAGCAATCGCGTCCCGCATGCTCGCTGGAGACAGGGTGAATGAGTCTTGTGGACTGTCTGAGAGCTTTTTGGCGCTGCGTATGCTCTCCATTAGCCCGCCTGGACCGATCGGGTGGTCTCACATCGAGATACGGCAGATGAAGGGAGGCAGCATCGTGGCAGGCTATCGCTGGTGACCTACACCTGATCAACCAGCTAGCCGCCGGAGCGGGGCGACTTTGCGCCGAATTGCAGACAACAAAAAGCCGACACTAAGGCCGGCTTTTTTGTCGCTTTCGAATGACTTGCACCACTCGAAACTAAATAGTGGTGCCCAGGGACGGAATCGAACCGCCGACACGGGGATTTTCAATCCCCTGCTCTACCAACTGAGCTACCTGGGCGACGGGGCGCATTAAACTGGTTTCGAGGGGCAGTGTCAAGCGCGAGTCTAAAAAATATTGAATGAAGTCGGGCGGTTACGACTGTGCTCACTCGCTCGGGGGTACGTAGCCGTCTGCCTGAGCGTATTCCTCACCGGACAGGAACTTGTCCATCTCGGCCTGGAGGAACTTGCGATCGTCCGCGTTCATCATGTTGAGACGACGCTCGTTGATGAGCATGGTCTGGTGCTTTTGCCACTCATCCCAGGCCTGCTTGGAAACATTTTCGTAGATATCCTGACCCTTGGTGCCGGGGTAGGGCGGACGGTCCAGGCCTGGAAGTTCCTGTTTGTGTTTGCGGCATAGGACGGTGCGGGTCATGTCGGCTCTCCTGCTTTGATTTCGTCGGCGGCGCGCTTGAGGAGCTTCTTCACTGGAGCGGCAAGGCCCAGGCGCGGCGGGGTGGCGAGGTTATACCAGAGCCAATCCGCATCGGTCACGGCTGGGGCCGCACTGTCGAGCTGAATGAGCCATGGATCTATCGCCAGTTGGAAATGGCTGAATGTATGCGTGAGCGCAGGTAATGGCTGGCGCTCACCGAGCGTCAGGCCGAACCGTTGCGCCAGGTCGGCAAGGGCTTCAGGGCCGTCGATTTCAGGCAGGCTCCAGAGGCCGCCCCACACGCCGGTCGATGGCCGTCGATAGAGCAGCACCTCTCCGGCGTCGCTCAGGATCATCGGCATGATGGTCTGTTTTTGCGGCAGCGCCTTGCGAGGCTTCGGGACAGGAAAGTCGGTCTCGCGACCCAGCATGTGCGCTTCACAGCCCCGCTGTAGAGGGCACAGCAGACAGCTGGGGCGGCTACGTGTACACAGCGTGGCGCCCAGGTCCATCATGGCCTGGGTGTAGTTGTTCACGCGCTCTTGAGGGGTCAGCGTTTCAGCCAGTTGCCAAAGCTTCGCGGCAACTTTGGGCTCGCCTGGATAGCCGGCCTGTGCGGCATAGCGTGCGAGGACGCGCTTGACGTTGCCATCAAGGATGGGCGCCCTCAGTCCCATGGAAAGGCTGGCGATGGCGCCCGCGGTGGAGCGGCCGATTCCAGGCAGCTCAGCCAGGGCCTCGACGCTACGTGGGAATTCTCCGCCATGCTGCTCGACAACGAGCTTGGCGGTTTTGTGAAGATTACGAGCCCGGCTGTAGTAGCCCAGCCCGGTCCACAGATGCAGCACTTCATCTTCGGGGGCGGCCGCCAGTGCTTCCACGGTAGGCAGCGCCGACATGAAGCGATCGAAATAATCCAGGACGGTACTGACCTGGGTCTGCTGAAGCATGATTTCAGAGACCCAAACGCGATAAGGCGTGATGTCCTGCTGCCAAGGCAAATCCTTGCGGCCATGGCGGTCGTACCACTCAAGGACCGCCGGAGCGAACTGCTCAGGGGTCATCGATTGAACAGCCCCTTCAAGGCGTCGCGGATTTCGGGGCTGACCTTGTCCTTGAGCTTGTCGTCTATCTTCTCGCCAATCTTGTCGCCGGCCAGGCGCGCTGCAATCTTGCCCATGCCTTCCTGATCGATCCGGCAGGCTTTCGCGCCCAGTTCGACCGGGCCGCGGCAGCGCAGTGGCCACTCGATGCCGGCATAGCGCTCATTCACCGTACAGGCCGGATCAGGCATTTCACGCTGGTCGCCATCGATGACAATGCCGATACGGTAGTCCATACCCAGGACACGCAGGTCCAGGTCGCCGCCGCCATTCACGGTCAGCCCGGGAATACGCGCACGAAGGTCGGGATTGGTTGCCACGCCGTTCTTCACGGAAAGACTCCCCTTGAGCTCGCGGAATGGCGTGTCCTTGCTACGAGGATCAGTCGTCAGACGTTCACGGTTCAGCAGGGCAATGCCTCGGCAGAGCTGCTGTTCCAGGTTGGCATCGACGAGTACACCTTGATTGAGCATGAAGCTGCCGCTGCCGTTGAGCGCGTCGATCCAGGCGCGCTCGCTGTTGCCACTGGACGTAAACGCAAGGTTCAGATCGAGCGCGCCAGTCACGGGTGACGGTTGGTTTTCCTTCTTGAGGAAGGGCTCGACAGGCACCGCCGAAGTCGTCGCCTTGACGCTTAGCTGCGGTAGCGCGGGACGTACGTCGATGCGGGCGCTCGCTTGTACCGTGCCGCCATCTACCATGCCTCGCAACGTTTCCAGTTGCAGGTCTCCGCCATTGGCATTGGCGCGCAGAACGACGCCCTCCATCGGGATCTTCTTAAGTGTCAGCTGGCCTACGTCCAGAGCAGCCTGTGCACTCAGCGTTCTAAGCCGGTCAATAGGGAGTATCGGTGCTTCGCTCCAGGCCTGGGTAGTGGGTGTCTCGGGAAGCGGTGTGGTGCCTGCTGCGCCTGCGCTTTCGGCCACGCTTGCCTGGCGCTGTTTCTGGACGTCCGAGGTTTCTTCAGGCGGCAGGTAACGATCGGCATCGAGGCGGTCGGCCTTGAGTTGAACGCGCACGCTTTGCGCTTTCAGATCAGGTACCGCAACGCTGCCGGTGAATGTGCTGCCGTCGACGCTCGCTTTAAGATCATTCAGCGCCACACTATTGGCAGTGCCCTGCAGGCGAGTGGTCAGCTCTACGCGTGAGAGTGCATCAGCGGCAGCCATTTTGGGTAGCTCGATGCCTACGCTGTCGAGGAACGCGCGAAGGTCAACTTCGGCCACGGAAATGGCACCTTCAACCTGTGGATCGTTTTCGAGTTGGCGTACCCGCAGGTCACCTAACGCACGAAGCTGATTAACGGACAGCTTCATGTTCGTCCATTCAGCGATCTGCGCGGCTCGGTCGACCAGCAGTTGGCCCTGCGTCGAATAGGTGACGGCCTTGCCGTTGAAGGGCTCGCCTGAGGCGTCGCCCGAAAGTGTGGCGTTGTCGAGCTGGTAACGTTCGAGCGCGCGGTCGAAGCGTAGCTCGCCTTCGAGCTGTGTCTGAGCGCGGACGACCGGCTTGGCGGTGCTGATGTGTGCGCTCGCCTTCAATGGAATGGCCGTGCCCTCGCGGATCGCGCCGGTGCTGATTTCAATGCCTTCGGCGGCGAATTGCTGGCCCGAGCGAACATCGTGATAGTCAACGCGGGAGTCACGGACGGTCAGGCTGTCGATGTCGAGCTTCATGGGGCTGCCGCGGCGAGCGGCTGGTTCCTGCTGTGAGGGCTGGGGTGGCGCAGTCGTGGCGTCCTGCGCGCCACTCGATGTTTGTGCAGGGCGTCCGACGTTTTCCCAGTTTGCTACGCCGTTCTCGTCGCGCTGGAGCGTCAGGTCCAGGCCTTGTACGCGGATATCGCTCATCTCGACTTCCTTGCGCAGCAAAGGAAGGACCCGTACCGACAAACCGATCATCTGCAGGTTGGCAAAGGGGCGGTCCGGTGTGCTGACGCTTGCCAGGGTCGCATCGTGCAACTCAATGCCGAGCCAAGGGAAAAGGCTCCAGCCGATGTCGCCGCGCAGGTCAAGCTGCAGGTTCGCCTTGTCACGGGCGATTTCCTGTATTTCTTCCTTATAGTCGTTCGGATCGAAGAAATGAGTGAGGGCGAAGCCGAGCGCGACCAGTATCAGCAACAGTCCGAGGAACACCAGACCCAGGATTTTGCCGAACGCTTTCATGGAGAAGTCCTTGACGAGAACGCAGAAAAGAAAAGGGGAAAGTATACGCTTCCCCGCGAGGCTCTGGTCACGACGAGGCCGCATGCCGGGTGCTCAGGCCAGCCCAACAGCCGGCCTGAGTGGGGATTGCTGCTTTCTTCTTGCAGTGTCCCTACGCCATCAGAACGCGCGGGCTACGCGATCGGCGATAGCCAGGCTGGCGGTGAGTCCAGGGGACTCGATGCCAAACAGGTTGACCAGGCCTGGCAGGCCGTGCACCGCTGGCGTTTGGATGACGAAATCTGCAGCGGGTTCACCCGGGCCGGAAAGTTTGGGTCGTATGCCCGCATAGCCTGGCGTGAGGCGATCGGGCGAGAGACCCGGGTAGTAGCGGGAGATCGCGGTCGCGAACGGCTCGCGGAGACGCTCATCGACGCTGTAATCAAGCGTTCCATCGAGATATTGCACGTCAGGACCAAAGCGCACCTGGCCGCCCAGATCAAGGGTCGCATGGACGCCAAGGCCCGCCGTGTTTGCTTCGGGCATCGGATAAATAAGGTGCTGGAACGGCGAACGACCGCTGTACGAGAAATAACGCCCCTGGCACCAGTGGATCGGCGGGATGTGCTCCGGGGCGAGACTTGAGGTGTTTGCCGCAACGGTTTGCGCGAACAAACCGCCTGCGTTGATGACACTCAGAGCCTTGAGCTGGAATGCTTCGCCGCCGCTCACGACGCTGACGATCCACCCGTCGCGATCGAGTTCGAGTGACTCGACGCGTGTGTCGAGTACCAATTGCGCATCACGCGCCTCTGCGGCGGCCAGCAGCGATTCCATCAGAGCGTGGCTATCAATGATGCCGGTGCTGGGAGAGAGCAGTGCCGCGACACCTTTCACGGCAGGCTCCATTTCGGCCAGCTCTGCTGCGGTGATCGGTACCAGGTTATCCACACCGCTGGCGCGAGCATTTTCGGCCAACCGTTCGAGCTTTTCAGTTTCTGCAGTCTCGACGGCCACGAGCAATTTGCCGATCTTGCGATGTGGCACGCCCTGCGCTTGGCACCATTGGTAAAGGCGCTCACGACCCTCCAGGCAAAGCTCGGCCTTCTGCGAGCCAGGTGCATAGTAGATGCCTGCGTGGATAACTTCGGAGTTGCGGCTTGAGGTGTGGCTACCAATGAGCCTTTCACGCTCGAGGATGAGTGTGCTGCGACCGGGCGCTGCGACCTGCGCGGCGCAGGCCAGCCCGAGTACCCCGGCCCCAATGATCACTGTATCGACCGTATCCATTAGCTCTCCTTGCGATGGGAATAGACGCCTGCAGGTCGCGGATGGACCATCGGAGCAGGCGTGGGAGGGTGACAAATTGTGCGCGAGACTGCCGTTTTCTGCCGGGATCGCCCGCACGGGCATCCGCGTTCGATCTCGAGATCGACTCAATCGTTCAACCGGTCGTCGACTCAGTGATCACGTTTGGAAGCGCGCAACGTTCAGGTTCAGTAGTGGCAAAACGCCGCAATCGCCCGGAAGACTAGGCGTCGCGGGCATCATAGATGCCGTCAATTAGTTGATAAATAAGAGAAAATCGCTGCGAAATGCGTGATTTTTTGCGTCCGCTGCGGTTATATGTCGCACCGCGGCGTGGTCATTGCTTTCGCCTGCGTGCTTGCCAGCAAATTAATCAAGAAGGGCATCATGACAACCATCACTTCCTCATTGGAAGGTGCATCCGGACCGAGCTTTCTGTCCAAGGAACGCACCATAGCCCGCCCGGGCTTCAACCGTTGGCTCGTGCCGCCAGCGGCACTCGCGATTCATCTCTGCATCGGCATGGCATACGGATTCTCCGTATTCTGGCTGCCGCTCTCCAAGGCCATCGGCATCACTGCGCCAGTGGTCTGCGCACCTGACATGGGCTTCTTCGAGCAGATGTTCGCTGCCAGTTGCGACTGGAAGATCTCCATGCTCGGCTGGATCTACACCCTGTTCTTCATCTTCCTGGGCTGCTCGGCTGCCATATGGGGTGGCTGGCTGGAGCATGCCGGTCCCCGTAAGGCCGGTCTGGTTTCGGCGGTCTGCTGGTGTGGTGGCCTGCTGATCTCTGCCCTTGGTATCTACACCCATCAGATCTGGCTGATGTGGTTGGGGTCGGGCGTCATCGGCGGTATCGGCCTGGGCCTGGGCTACATTTCGCCCGTCTCGACCCTGATCAAGTGGTTCCCGGATAAGCGTGGTATGGCGACGGGCATGGCGATCATGGGCTTTGGTGGTGGCGCGATGGTTGGCGCACCGCTCGCGACTGCACTGATGGGGCATTTCGCTACGCCGACCAGCGTCGGTGTCTGGGAAAGCTTCGTGGCCATGGCAGCCATCTACTTCGTATTCATGGTCGGTGGCGCGCTTGCCTACCGCGTTCCGCCGAGCGGCTGGAAGCCTGAGGGCTGGACGCCGTCTGTAAAGAAGGCCGACAACGCCATGATCACCAAGGGCCACGTTCACGTCAGCGTAGCCTGGAAAACCCCGCAGTTCTGGCTGGTCTGGGCGGTACTCTGCCTCAACGTTTCCGCCGGTATCGGCATCATCGGCATGGCATCCCCGCTGCTGCAGGAAGTCTTCGGTGGCCGTCTGCTGGGTAATGGTCTGGCGTTCAACGAGCTGGATGCCGGCCAACTGGCGCAGATCGCCGCGATCGCTGCAGGCTTCACCGGCCTGCTGAGTCTGTTCAACATCGGTGGTCGTTTCTTCTGGGCGTCCTTCTCCGACAAGATCGGCCGCAAGGCGACCTACTTCGTATTCTTCGCACTGGGCTTTGTCCTTTACTCGCTCGTGCCGTGGACGGGCCACCTGGGCAGTGTTGCAGTCTTCGTGCTGTGCTTCTGCGTGATCCTGTCAATGTATGGTGGTGGCTTCGCTACCGTCCCCGCCTATCTGGCCGACCTGTTCGGTACTCAGATGGTTGGTGCCATCCATGGTCGCCTGCTTACTGCCTGGGCAGCTGCCGGTATCCTGGGTCCAGTGCTTGTGAACTACATCCGTGAGTATCAGCTCTCGATTGGTGTGGCCCGCGCGGCGTCCTACGACATCACGCTGTACATCCTGGCAGGCCTTCTGGTCCTGGGCTTTATCTGCAACCTGCTCATCCGTCCGGTCGATCCGAAGTACTTCATGACCGAGGCCGAGCTTGCTGCCGAACGCGCCCATGGCGAGAAAAACGTGCCTGCTGCTGCAGAGCAGTCCTGGTCGCCAGCACCTTCTACCAAGCCTCTGGCAATTGCTGCGTGGCTGGTAGTCGGCATTCCGCTGGCGTGGGGTGTGTGGATCACCCTGCAGAAGACGGCCGTGTTGTTCGGCTGATTCGTGCAGGTATGAAAAGGGCGCCTTCGTGGCGCCTTTTTTCGTTTCGGAGGGCTTGCGTAAGGGGATACGCAGGGCTGCACAGCGTGTTCCGCACGTCTGTCCATGGCTCGCGATCAGGGCACCCGTAGCCTATAATGTCGCCCCTTTCGCTTACTGATCCGCGGAGCTGCTGATGGCCGAACGTACGGCTTCTGTCGAACGCAATACCCTGGAGACTCAGGTCAAGGTCTCGATCAACCTCGACGGGACGGGCAAGTCACGTTTCGACATTGGTGTACCGTTTCTCGAGCACATGCTGGATCAGATCGCTCGCCACGGGCTGATCGATCTGGATATCGAGTGCAAGGGTGACTTGCATATCGACGACCATCACACCGTGGAAGACGTAGGCATCACTCTGGGCCAGGCGTTCGCTAAAGCGGTAGGCGACAAGCGCGGTATCACCCGTTACGGCCACGCCTATGTTCCATTGGATGAAGCGCTGTCACGCGTGGTGATCGACTTCTCCGGCCGCCCGGGCCTGCATATGGACGTGCCTTATACACGCGCCAGCGTTGGGCGTTTCGATGTGGATCTTTTCCAGGAATTCTTCCAGGGCTTCGTCAACCATGCTCTGGTGACGCTGCATATCGACAACCTGCGGGGTCATAACACCCACCATCAGATAGAAACCGTCTTCAAGGCCTTCGGACGCGCCTTGCGCATGGCTGTGACACTCGATGAGCGCATGACTGGCCAGATGCCTTCCACGAAGGGGAGCCTGTGATGCAGACCGTTGCCGTCATCGACTACGGCATGGGCAACCTTCACTCGGTGGCCAAGGCACTTGAGCATGCCGGTATCGCCAAGGTGCTGGTCACTGCTGACCCGGCAATCATCCGTGAAGCGGATCGTATCGTTCTGCCCGGTGTAGGGGCGATTCGGGACTGCATGGCTGAAATCAAACGTCTGGGTATCGATGAGCTCGTTCGCGAGGTGGGCCGGGATCGACCCTTCCTCGGTGTCTGCGTCGGTATGCAAGCGCTCATGACACGCAGTGAGGAGAACGGTGGTGTCGACTGCATCGACCTGTTTCCAGGCTCGGTCAGGCGCTTCCCGGACGGTATGACCGAGAACGGTGAGCCGTTGAAGGTGCCCCATATGGGCTGGAACGAAGTGGGTCAGGTCATCGATCACCCGATCTGGCACGGTATCCCCGATATGGCCCGCTTCTACTTCGTCCATAGCTATTACATTGAAGCCGCGAGTGCACGACAGGTAGCCGGACGGGGTCACTACGGTCTGGATTTCGCGGCTGCACTGGCGGATGGTTCTCGTTTTGCGACGCAATTCCACCCTGAGAAGAGTGCGGCGTACGGCCTGCAGCTGTACCGGAACTTCCTTACCTGGGACGGGCGCTGGTAGTGGCACGGCGAGAGGCTAAGGACGCGTCGATGGAGCTGGATCGTGCGCAGACCGAGCCTGTCGTTCATGCGCTCAAGCGATTGCTGGCTGATCGGTTCGATGTCGAACTCGGTGGCCTGGAAGTCGAAGAGTTGCTGGGCTTCATTGGCGAGCGCCTCGGCCCGCTCTATTACAACAAGGCCATTGCCGATACCCAGGCGCTACTGAGCGAGCGGTTCGATTCGCTGGAAAGCGATCTCTGGGCATTGGAAAAGCACTGACCGCGCGCCTACCGCCATCATGACGGCGGTTCACCGCGGCCGCTCCAGTCGGAGCACTGGATAACGAGCCGGATCGGCCACTGACAAGAAGGGTTTCGCCATGCTTATCATTCCTGCCATCGACCTGAAGGACGGTGCCTGCGTACGGTTGCGACAGGGCCGTATGGATGATTCGACCGTGTTTTCCGAAGACCCCGTCGCGATGGCGGCAAAATGGGTCGAAGCCGGATGCCGTCGCCTGCATCTCGTGGACCTGAATGGTGCTTTCGAGGGGAAGCCGGTCAACGGTGAGGTCGTGACGGCCATCGCCAAACGTTATCCAGACCTGCCTATTCAGATCGGGGGTGGCATACGTTCCCTGGATACCATCGAGCACTACGTGCAGGCGGGCGTAAGCTACGTGATCATCGGGACGAAGGCGGTGAAGGAGCCGGAGTTTGTTGCCGAGGCGTGTCGAGCGTTCCCGGGCCGCGTCATTGTCGGCCTGGATGCGAAGGATGGCTTCGTCGCCACTGACGGCTGGGCGGAAGTCAGCCAGGTTCAGGCAACGGATCTGGCGAAGCGATTCGAGGCTGATGGCGTTTCAGCCATCGTTTATACCGATATCGCCAAAGACGGCATGATGCAGGGGTGCAATATTCCGGCGACCGTCGCGTTGGCTCGGGCCAGTCGGATTCCTGTAATTGCATCCGGGGGAATCCACCATATCGGTGATATCCAGGCGCTGCTGGACGCCGGCGAAACGGGCATTGTCGGCGCCATCACCGGCCGCGCAATTTACGAAGGCACCCTGGATGTCGCCGAAGCGCAAGCGCTTTGTGACCTGGCCACCCGGAACGCTTGAACGCTTAGCCTCATCGAGTGAGAACACCATGGCACTAGCCAAACGCATCATCCCCTGCCTCGACGTGGACAACGGCCGCGTGGTGAAAGGCGTCAAGTTCGAAAATATCCGCGACGCCGGTGATCCGGTGGAGGTTGCCCGTCGCTACGATGAGCAGGGCGCGGATGAGATCACGTTTCTCGACATCACCGCGAGTCATCAGGGCCGTGATACGACCCTGCATACGGTAGAGCGCATGGCCAGCCAGGTATTCATACCCTTGACGGTAGGCGGTGGCGTTCGCACTGTCGACGACATTCGCAATCTGCTTAATGCCGGTGCGGACAAGGTTTCGATCAATACCGCAGCCGTGTTCAATCCTGAGTTCGTGGGTGAGGCGGCTCAGCGCTTCGGCTCACAGTGCATCGTGGTGGCGATCGATGCGAAAAAGGTGTCCTTGCCTGGCGAGCCCTGCCGTTGGGAGATCTTTACGCACGGCGGACGCAAGCCAACCGGGCTGGATGCTGTCGAATGGTCCCGCAAGATGGCGGCACTGGGTGCAGGTGAAATCCTGCTCACCAGCATGGATCAGGACGGTATGAAGAACGGGTTCGACCTGGGCGTGACACGGGCGGTCAGCGAGGCTGTTGGCATCCCGGTCATTGCCTCTGGCGGTGTGGGCAACCTGTCGCATTTGGCAGATGGCATTCTTGAAGGTCGTGCCGACGCGGTTCTCGCGGCAAGCATTTTCCACTTTGGTCAGCACACCGTTCCTGAAGCGAAAGCCTATCTATCGAGTCGCGGTATCACCGTCCGCTAGTCAGCGGGAACCCTACGGCGGTCGCGTAACGGCACTGTAACAATGGTGTCGTGATGTTGACTTGATACCATTGTCGCCCCGAGCCGCCGTTAGTGGCGGTCGGGCGACAATTGTCCAATCCGTACCCAGCGCAGCTCGTATCCACGGAACTGGATTCTGGCCCCAGGCCCACTCGTATTAGGAACCTACGACATGCGTTTGACCCGTCTCGTCGCGGTGCTTACCGCCGCCCTTGCCATTTCCCTGAACGCACGCGCCGAATTGCCTGACGGTTATCGAGTCGTGTTGATGACCGAGAACTTTCCGCCCTACAACTTCGCCAACAATGGCAAAAATTTCGCACGCAGTGAGAACATCGAGGGCATCGCAGCTGATGTGGTGCGAGAAATGTTCTCGCGTGCAAAGATCGAGTATGACCTGACGCTCCGTTTTCCCTGGCAGCGCATCTATGAGATGGCGCTCGAGCAGCCTAGCTACGGCGTGTTCGTAACGGCTCGCCTGCCTGAGCGTGAGGATGCGTTCAAGTGGGTAGGCCCACTCGGCCCGGACGACTGGGTCATGCTGGCCAAACGCGGCAGCAACATACGGTTGAACCGCATCGAAGACGCGAAGCAATACCGGATTGGTGCGTACCAGGGCGATGCCATCGCCGAGTTCCTGAGTGAGAAGGGCTTGGAGCCTACGACGTCCCTGCGAGACCAGGAAAACGTGCGCAAATTGATTACCGGTCAGATCGACCTGTGGGCCACAGGTGACCCGGCGGGCCGCTATCTTGCTCGGGAGGAAGGCGTTACAGGACTTGCCACGGTGCTTCGCTTCAACGAAGCCGAATTATTCCTCGCGATGAACAAGAACACCCCGGACGAGGTGATCGAACGTCTGCAGAGTGCGCTCGACGAGATGCGCAAGGATGGAACAACGGATCGTCTGTCCAAACCCTACCTAGGCGAGTAACCGCTCGCGCATGTGAAAGATACGCAGTCCGAGGCGATTTCGCTGGCAATCGCCTCGGGTCTGTGGCCCTCGTTACACACGACTTTTTCCTCGCATATGCGTGGCTCATAACCTGACGCTACATTGGACCGTTGGCGGTGAGCCGTGCGTCGATCAGCCGGTGCGTCCACGAGTCACTTCAACTGGCACCAATGCCCCGTTTCGGTTTTGCGGACGGCGCGGCGCTTGGCAGGACGCACAGCGCTGTTTCGATTGCGTTGGTCTCAGTCCGCCCCTGCCCAAATGCTCGCCGCTGACTCTGCAGAGAATCCTCTGCGCAGCGTGGCGCGAGCTTTGCATCGGCTGCGCCGGACAAAGCGAAGCAAACCTGAAACAGGCATACACCAACGCGCCTTCCGCTTCGGCAGAGCGTGCTCGTTTCAGATGCGCCAACAATAAGTGCAGTCGGCTGCGGACAGCCGTTAAAGGGGGAAGGGACGATGTATCGCGGGATTCAACTAATCATCAGGTTCTGCGCAATCTACATGCTGGCTATTACTGCGGCGCGGGCAGAGCTCCCGCCCGGCTATCAGGTTGTTTTGCTGACCGAGAACTTCCCGCCTTTCAATATGGCGGCGGACGACAAAAACTTCGCTCGGGACGAGAACGTACAGGGCGTGAATACGGATATCGTCCGTGAGATGTTCAAGCGCGCCGGTATCGACTACAACCTCACGTTACGCTTCCCCTGGGATCGCATCTACAGCATGGTGCTCGAGAAACCCAGCTACGGCATCTTTTCCACGACACGCAACGAAGCCCGCGAGTCTCTGTTCAAATGGGTCGGGCCGCTGTCGACCACTGAACGTGTGCTAGTGTCGGCCCCCGATAAGTCATTCAAGGTCGAGCGCCTCGAAGACGCCAAGCAATACCGCATCGGTGCGTACAAGAGTTCGTCCACGGCTGCATACCTGGACAAGAACGGCGTGCCCTATGAAGAATCTCTGCGTGATCCCGAAAACATACGCAAACTACTGGTTGGCGAAATCGATCTCTGGGCGACCAACGATCCTGTGTTCCGCTATTACGCCGCTCAGGAAGGTGCGAAAGGGTTGAAAGTGGCCTCCGTTATCGAGGCGAGTACACGCCAATATCTTGCGATGAACCCCGAGACACCTGATGAAGTGGTTGTTGCACTTCAGCGCGCGCTCGACCAGATGAACGCGGACGGCACAACCGCCCGGCTCGCGCAGCGCTATTTCGGCCAATGAGGGCCACGTTCGCTGGTATGAATCCTGCTCCAGGTGCGATAGCTGTCACCTTCTGACCGTGACAGCTATCGCTGTCACGACGCGAGCGTTTGATTGGGCGAGGCGGTCGCAGGACAACGACAGGGGTTGATACGACGTTATCGGTACGTTGGCTTCTCTCAGGCCAATCGGTCGCCGTACTGCGTGGGTCTTTGAAGGCGAGTGCTGCCCCCAAGGGGATAGTGGCACTCAGCGATAGATGCCATTTCTGCCATGGGCTGGCATGGCCCTGTTGGCACGAACCGCGATCATCATGTCGACACTGATCAATTCGATTCCCTGATCTGCCAGGCGTGGCAGCTCGCGCTGAAGCACTGCCAGCGTCGAGGGGTGAGGATGCCCGATCATCACGACCGAGCCGTACTTGCGGGCCATGGACAGCGCTGTTTGATACTGGTGAGCAACCGCATCCGGGGACTGATCGTCATCCAGGAAGACGTCTCTCGAAAGGCTGGCCAGGCCAATGCGCTGCGCCTCGGCAGCCGCGACCGTCGCAGCGCTGGTCCGACTGTCCACGAAATACAGATGGCGATCCTGCAGTGTCTTCATGAGCCACGCCATCGCGGCGCGCTGTTCCGTCATCCGGCTGCCCATATGGTTATTGAGGCCCTCGGCATTTGGCACAACAGCCAATGCGGCCTCAAGACGTTTGGCCAGTTCCTGTTCCGTCATGCCTGGATGCCACGCGAACGGACCTGTGGCCGGATCCATGGGTAGGTGAAGCATGACGGTCTTACCCTGCGCCTCGGCCTCGCGAGCCAGCGAAGTGGCATGGGGTGTATCGGGCAGGATGGACAGCGCAACCGGACCCGGGAGGGCAAGGACCTGGCGGTCCCTGGAGGGGTGCTGACCGAGATCGTCGATGATGAGCGCAAGACGCGGGCGGACAGTGCCCGCGTCGCCTGGCCCCGCCGCGTTCGCCGACGCGCCGGCGAACGTGATGAGCAGAGCCAGGAAGAGGGCAGTGCTCGGCCGGCGAATCATTCGCCGCGGGTGACGTTAAGACCTTTGAGCAGGTTGAGGGCCTGACTCAGTTGATAGTCTTCGTCTTGTGGGCGAGAGGGCGCCTGAGCGCTGCGTTGGCGATCCGGGCCACCGTTGCCATTGCCCAAGTGACGTTGCAGGTCGGCTTCGCGGACATTGTCCGCTTCATTTTCACGGGTCAGGCGAGCACGTGGTACGTCGATGTCCGGCGTGATGCCCTGAGCCTGGATCGAGCGACCATTGGGCGTGAAATACAGCGCCGTGGTGAGCTTCAGCGCACGGTCGCCATTGAGCGGCAGTACGGTTTGCACGGAGCCTTTTCCGAAGCTGTCGGTGCCCATCAGGACGCCGCGCTTATGATCCTGTAGAGCGCCTGCCATGATCTCGGCTGCCGAGGCACTACCACCGTTGATCAGGACCACCAGTGGAACGCCCTCGCTCGCGTCGGCCGGATCGGCGGAGAAGCGAAGCTCGGAGTTTGGCAGGCGACCCTTCGTGTAGACGATAAGGCCTTTCTTGAGAAACTGATCCGTGGCCTCGACGGCCGCCTGCAGCACGCCGCCCGGATTGTTGCGCAGGTCGAGGACCAGGCCATCGAGCTTGCGGCCATTGTTCTTGCGTAGCGTGTTCAAGGCCTTGGCTACTTCTTCGCCAGTGTTGACCTGGAATTGGCTGATGCGCAAATAGCCGTAGCCTTTCTCGAGCATTTCGCTGCGTACGCTGCGTACCTTGATGACAGCGCGGGTCAGCGTCCGCTCGAAGGGCTTCCCACCGTCGCGACTGATAAGGAGGCGGACCTTGCTGCCAGGCTCACCGCGCATCATGTCGACGGCATTCATCATCGACATGCCCTTCGTGGGCTTGCCGTTGACTTCAAGAATCAGGTCGCCAGCCTCGATGCCGGCCTTTGAAGCCGGCGTGTCATCGATTGGCGAAACGACTTTCAGATTGCCGTCTTCCGTACCCACTTCGATGCCCAGACCACCAAATTCGCCGCTGGTGCTTTCCTGCAGCTCTTTGAAGTCTTCCGCACCGAGGTAGGCAGAGTGCGGGTCCAGGTTGTCGAGCATGCCCTTGATGGCATTCTCGAGCAGCGTCTTGTCATCCACGGGTTCGACATAGGCCGCCTTGATGCGGTCCAGGACCTCGGCAAAGGTACGTAGCTCTTCCAGCGGCAGCGGCGCCTTGGCCGGTGTGCTTGGAACCTCAGCCGGGGGAGGCGCGAGGGTCTGGGGCGGCTGCTGGATCTGCTGTGCCCAGGCACTCCCGGCGGTACTGAACGTCAGCGCGAGGACGAGCGGGGTGGACCGGAACAAGTGGCGCACATGCGGCATGTCGAACTCCAGAGTTATCTAAGATGCGCTATCCCTGCGCACGGCACCATTGAACAGGATCGCTCGGGCGACCCTGTTGGCGGATGGCGAAATACAACGCGGCCCTTTCCTGACCGCCACTATTGCCGACAGTTGCAATCGGCTCGCCGGCCTTAACGACATCACCGGCATTTTTCAGTAGACGCTGGTTGTGGCCGTAAAGACTCAAATATCCGTTCCCATGATCGAGAATGACCAACAGCCCCGCGCCGCGCAACCAGTCGGCGAATACGACCCGACCGCCGTGGACCGCCTTCACGGTGCTGCCTTCGCTGGCGCCTATCAGGACGCCGTCCCATTTGGCTCGCGGGTCATCGCCACGCTGTGAACCGAAGCGGGCTATCAATCGACCATCTACGGGCCAAGGCAGTTTCCCTCGGGCACTGGCGAACGGACCACCGTAGCTGCCCGAACTCGAGACTTGTGGACCTTCGGGTGCAGGCTTGGGTGCGGTTACGACCGATCCGCGGCGTGCTTGTTCCTGCTGCCTGCGCTGCGCCTCGGCCAAGGCGCGCTGACGCGCCTCCTCGGCTTCACGCGCCTGCCGGGCCAGTGTTTCCTCGATCGTTTTGAGGACCTGGTTCAACTGCGTCTGTTCTTCCTGACGCGCCCGAAGTCGCTTGTCACGTGCGGCGAGGTCCGTATTCAGCTTTGCCAGCGCCTGCTCACGCTCCTTGTGAACCCGTGCGAGTTCGGCATGCTGGCTATCGAGCATGTCTTTCTTTTCGGCCAGCTCGGTGCGCTGGGTCTGGATGTCCCGCTCGACCGCAGCGAGCTGCCGGATCGTTTCGTTGAAGGTGTTGATCTGCTCGAAGCGTGCCCGACTCAGGTAGTCGTAATAGGTAAGCGTGCGGGAAAACTGTTCGGGGTTCTGCTGGTTGAGCAACAACTTCAGGTACTCCTCGCGCCCGCCGCTCTGGTACGCCGCGCGTGCCTGGATACCGATCAATCGCTGCTGTTCAGTGCGCGATTGCTGAAGTTTTTTTTTCTCAACGCCAAGCCGCTCGAGTTCGGCTTCGCTCTTGTTCAACTCGCCCTTGAGGTCATCGACCTGCTTCTGCAGCGTGCCCATCTCGGTTTCGCTTTGCTTGAGCTGTTTCTGAACGGACGACTTCTCCTGCTGAATCTGATCCAGAAGCTTCTTCAGCTCAGCGATGTCCTTGCGCGCGGACTCCAATTGTTGCTGTGTCTCGGCACGCTGATCAGCGTGTGCGACGCTGAGGGCACAAGCGATAAGAAGAGCGGTAAGGATGCGCAACATGGAGGTGAACTGAGTCTCGAGGCGGGCAGCGATAAGCTACAAGGTGCCGACGCCGAGTGAAAGCGTTTGTAACGCTTTTTGCACCGGGCGCCAGCCTTCTGGGTGGTTATTGCAGTTCGACGATGGATTTACCCGACATTTCGTCCGGCACAGGCAAGCCCATCAGCGTCAGCATGGTGGGTGCTACGTCCGCCAGGATGCCGCCTTTGCGGATGCGAAGGTTGCGCTTGCCAACGTAGATGAACGGCACAGGCTCCGTGGTATGTGCCGTATGCGCCTGGCCGGTGCCTTCGTCTTCCATCTGTTCGACGTTACCGTGGTCCGCGGTAATCAGGGCTTCGCCGCCGACCTTGTCCAGGGCTTCCACGATACGGCCGATGCAGGTGTCGAGGCATTCAACGGCTGCGACTGCCGCGTCGAAAACGCCGGTATGGCCAACCATGTCGCCGTTGGCATAGTTGACGATGATCACGTCGAAGCGTTGGTTTTCGATCGCCTCGACAATGCGGTCAGTCACTTCAGGCGCACTCATCTCGGGCTGCATGTCATAGGTGGCCACCTTCGGCGACGGAATGAGAATGCGCTCCTCGCCTTCGAAAGGGTCTTCGCGACCACCCGAGAAGAAGAAGGTGACGTGGGCATATTTCTCGGTCTCGGCGATCCGCAGCTGCGTCTTGCCATGCTTGGCAAGGTATTCACCGAGTACATTGTGCAATTCGCTCGGTGGGTATGCGCACGGTGCCGGGATGCTGGCCGAGTACTGTGTGAGCATCACGAAACCGGCGAGCCTGGGCTGCCGATTGCGGCTAAACCCGTCGAAGCCATCCTCCACGAAGCAGCGCGAAAGTTCGCGAGCGCGGTCGGCACGGAAGTTCATGAACACCACGGCGTCGCCGTCTTCAACGCGGATGGGCGAACCAATGGTTGTGGCCTTGACGAACTCATCGCTTTCACCGCGTGCATAGGCCGCTTCCAGGCCTTCCAACGCGGAGGCAGCTGCGTGCTCTGCCTTGCCGTCGCAGATGAGTTCATACGCCTGCTGCACGCGATCCCAGCGGTTGTCCCGGTCCATCGAGAAGTACCGCCCGATGATGCTGGCGGTGCGGCCCTTGCCAAGTCGTGCGAAGACACTGTCCATCAATTCGAGAGAAGGCTGTGCGCTTTTGGGTGGCGTGTCACGCCCATCAAGGAAAGCGTGCAGATAGATGTGTTCCGCTCCACGGCGAGCTGCCATCTCGACCATCGCCACAAGGTGGTCCTGGTGGCTGTGAACGCCGCCGTCTGACAGCAAACCCATCACATGCACGGCCTTGCCGGCAGCGACCGCCTTGTCTACTGCACTACCGATCACGGCGTTATCGAAGAAGTCACCATCGCGAATCGATTTGGTGACCCGTGTAAAGTCCTGGTACACCACGCGCCCTGCGCCAAGGTTCATGTGCCCTACTTCCGAGTTGCCCATCTGCCCATCCGGCAGGCCGACGTCCATGCCACTGCCGGAAATCAGGCCGTTTGGCTGGGTTGCCATGAGTCGATCCAGCACCGGCTTGCGTGCAGCGTATACCGCATTGTGTTCCGGCGTTTCACTGTGACCGACACCATCCAGAATCATCAGGACCAGTGGTTTGGGCGTGGCTGTCATAAGCTTCGGACTCTCGGCAGAAGATTAGGCCTGGCGGTGTCGACCGACAGGCGAGGCATTCGTGCAGTTTAAAGACATACACGGCTAGCGTCACCGCCGTGGCTGAATGCGATGTGTTGTGCCGGCTGAAGGGGCCGACGGGCGTGGGCTAGGCAGGCGGCGAGCCAGTGCAGAACAGCTACTATGGACTGCGCTGGCCAGCGCTGGTTCAGCCTGACCCCAGCCGTGTGTATACTCCGGGGCCTGTTGCCCGTTCGTAGACCAGTCCTTGCGGCTCTGGCCACATTCGAGCCGCTCTGTTTTGCGCGATATGTCGTCACTCGCCATTCAAGCGGGACCACCTGGTTCCGTGGCTCATGTGCCGCTTCGTGACGGGCAGGGCTGGTGCGATCACGAACGACCCTGCAGATCACCCATGCATTTACCTCGCGGAAAAAACCCGATGGTCTCCAAGTTTATTGAATTCGCCACGCATCACTATCTGCTCGTCGGTCTCTTCTTCATTTTGCTCATCGCGCTCCTGTTCAACGAGATGCGCCGCGCGGGCCGCAGCCTTTCGACCGGACAGCTGACCAGCCTGGTCAATGCCGATCAGGGCGTTGTTGTCGACATCCGTCCAACGAAGGACTTCGCCACAGGCCACGTGGCTGGTGCTCTGAACATTCCTCAGGACAAGCTGGTCAACCGAGTCGCCGAGCTGGAGAAGTACAAGGGCAAGACCATTATCGTGGTCGACGCCGCTGGCCAGCAGGCAGGTACGGCTTGCCGTGATCTGAAGCAGGCCGGCCACACCGTCGCCAGGCTATCGGGCGGAATGTCCACCTGGCGTGCCGACAACTTGCCCGTGGTGAAGTGATATGCCCTCGATCGTCATTTATACCACCGCCTGGTGCCCCTATTGCATCCGGGCCAAGCGTCTTCTCGACAGCAAGAATGTGAAGTACGAGGAGATCGCCGTTGATTCCAAGCCGGACCTGCGCGCCGAGATGACCCGCAAGGCCGGGCGTACCTCGGTGCCTCAGATATGGATTGGCGAACGGCATGTGGGTGGATGCGATGAACTCTTTGCGCTGGACCGCGCCGGCCAACTTGACCCATTGCTGCGCAATTGACGCGGGTATCTGAAGCAGCTCCGTACGTCACAAGGATTCACCATGGCTGAACAAGCAAGCAACGAACCTCAGTTCTCCCTGCAGCGCATCTACGTGCGCGACCTGTCCTTCGAAGCACCCAAGAGCCCTGAGATCTTCCGTAAGGAGTGGGCCCCGAACGTTGCACTGGATCTGAACACCAAACAGAAAGCGCTGGAAGGCGACTTCCACGAAGTCGTGCTGACCCTCTCCGTCACGGTGAAAACCGGCGAAGAAACGGCGTTCATCGCAGAAGTCCAGCAGGCGGGCATCTTCCTGATCAAGGGCCTGGATGCGGCATCGATGAGCCACACACTCGGGGCCTTCTGCCCGAACATCCTGTTCCCGTATGCACGTGAAGCGCTGGACAGCCTCGTGACGCGCGGCTCCTTCCCGGCACTGATGCTCTCGCCGGTCAACTTCGATGCCCTCTATGCGCAAGAACTGCAGCGCATGCAGGGGGCGGAAGGCCAGACCCCAACGGCCTGATAGTCCGAAGGTCCACTAAAAAAGCGCCCCACGGGGCGCTTTTTTTGTTCCTGCCAGCGATTAGCCGTTCGCTGCCTGAGGTGGCATTGGCTCGACCGGGGTGGTGTGGTCACTTCCGACGGCGATCGTCTTGCGCAGCGTAATAGGGATCGACTTCGCTGCCGGGACCTTGGCCTTCTCGACGTGGTGCCACAGCGGAACCAGTGGGTTGCATTCGGGGTAGTAGCCCGCGCAGCAGCCTTCCGGGATGTCATAGGGCGTCACGCGCAGTGGTCCGACTTCACGGTGCACGCCGTCATCGACGGCGGTGCATACCTGAACCTTGTCGCCTTCGTCCAGCCCCATGCGGGCCATGTCGTTTCGATTGATGAGAATGACCGCGCGCGTGCCCTTGATACCGCGAAAGCGGTCGTCGTAGCCGTAGACCGTCGTGTTGAACTGGTCATTGCTTCGAATCGTCATGAGGTTGAGCACGTCCCGTCGCTCATCAGGCTGTTCAACGTCTTCATCCACGGCAAGCGTTGTCGGTTTGATGAAGTTCGCTTTCCCGTTTTCTGTCGTCCAGCGCCGCTCTGAGGCACCCAGCGGCCGGTGAAAACCGCCCGGCTCAAGCATTCGCACATTGAAATCGTGGAATGTCTCGGGGTAAGACTCGGCGATCGCATCCCGAATGCGTCCGTAATTGGCGACCCAACCATCCCAGTCCGGCGATGTGGCATTGGCGAGCGAGGCCTTGGCCAACGCGGCGATGATCCACGGTTCGGAGCGCAGATGCGGACCCGCCGGTTTGGCGACGCCGCGCCAGGCACGAATGCAGCCTGTGCTGTCTTCGGTCGAGTGCTGTTGTTCGATACCGTCCTGGATATCGGTTTCGGTTCGGCCAAGGCAGGGCAGGATATAGGAGGTGCGACCATGCACGAGGCAGGTTCGGTTGAGTTTGGTAAGCACCTGGACCGTGAGGTCAATATCTTTCCATGCCGACTCGATCCGGTGAGTATCGGGTACGGCCCGGACAAAGTTGCCACCCAGCGAGAGGAATGCGCGCACCTTGCCGGCAACGATCGCCTCGCACGCCTCGACAGTATTCATCCCGTCATCGGCTGGCGGCTCGAAGGCGAATTGCCGACGAAGATTGTCAGCCGGAACCTGCGCTGCCTTCTCGGTGATGCCAACGGTGCGTTGGCCCTGCACGTTCGAATGGCCGCGGACCGGACATATCCCGGCGCCCAGGCGGCCCATATTGCCGCGCATCAGCAGCAGATTGGTCAGCATCTGGACGTTCTGAACACCATGGCGGTGCTGGGTCAGGCCCATTCCGTATACACCGATGACGTTCTTGCAGCGTGCGTAAACGTTCGCGGCAGCTTCCAGGGCGCTGCGTGTCAATCCGCTGCGGAGTTCGAGCGCGGACCAGGTGTAGCCGCGGATGCAGGTCTCGAATGCCTCGAAGCCCGCGGTGTGCTCATTGATGAAGTCGACATCCAGAACGCGGGGCTTCCCTGAAGCAATGGCGGCGTCGTCCATGTCGAACAATGCCTTGCACATGCCTGCGATCGCCGCGGTATCACCCCCGATGGCGACCTGGTGGTACTGCGTGCTGATAACGGTTTCCTGGCCGGTGATCATCTCGCTCGGTGACTGCGGGTTCGTGAACCGCTCGAGCCCACGCTCGCGCAGCGGGTTGAACGTGATGATCGGTGCGCCGCGTTTGCGGGCTTCTTCCAGTTCGTGAAGCATGCGTGGGCTGTTGCTACCGGTGTTCTGTCCGAAGAAGAGGAGCCCGTCCGTCTTATCGAAATCAGCCAGTGTCACCGTGCCGACCGGAATGCCGATGCTCTCCGGGAGCGCAACAGACGTGCTTTCATGGCACATGTTCGAGCTGTCTGGCAGATTGTTCGTACCGTATAGTCGAGCAAATAGCCCCCACATGTAGGAGGCTTCGAGCGAAGCGCGGCCGGACGCGTAGAAGACCGTCTGATTCGGATCGGGTACAGCCGCGAGGCGGCTACCGATATCGCGGATCGCTTCGTCCCAGTCGACGACCACATAGCGATCGGTTGCGGCGTCCCAGCGCAGAGGATGAGTCAGGCGGCCCTGTTGCTCAAGGTCGAAATCGCTCCAGTTGAGGAGTTCGGTTACCGTGTGGCGAGAGAAGAATTCGGGCTCGCACCGACGGGACGTCACCTCCCATGCGGTAGCCTTGGCGCCGTTCTCGCAGAATTCGAATGGCCGAGTCGGGTTGGGCTTGGCCCAGGCGCAACTGACGCACGCAAATCCTCTAATGGGACGATTCTGTTTGAGCAGCGCATTGGCGCCTTCGATAGGCGCGCGCTCACGCAGGAGAATATTCGTGACCGAGTAGGCTGAACCCCAGCCACCCGAGGGGCCTCGGTACGGTTTGAAGCGAATCGTATTCATGAGAATCCCGTCGTCGTCTGCGTACTGTGCTTTGAGGTACGACGAAGATCGGGAAACGATGGTTCAGCGGAGCCGCTCGGCGTTAGCCAGGCGAATCAGGAACCGCCTGCGAAGTCGTGCTGACGCCAGGCCTCGTACACCACGACCGCTACGGTATTTGACAGGTTAAGGCTGCGGCAGTCCGGGCGCATCGGCAGACGTATGCGTTGTTCGGGCGGCAGGCTTTCGCGTATCTCAGCCGGCAGGCCTCGGCTCTCCGGCCCGAACAGAAACGCATCGCCCGGTTCGAAGGCGACCGTATGATGGGGACGTGAGCCCTTGGTCGTGAATGCGAACAGACGGGGCGCGTCGCCACCATTCGCCTCGGCCAGCGCACTCAGGCAGCTCTCGAAATCCCTGTGGCGTTGAAGGGTCGCGTACTCGTGGTAGTCCAGACCGGCGCGGCGTAACCGCTTGTCATCGATGTCGAAACCAAGCGGTTCGATCAGGTGCAGCGTGCAACCGGCGTTTGCACACAAGCGAATGATGTTTCCGGTGTTCGGCGGTATTTCGGGTTGGAACAGGATGACGTTGAACATGAGAGGGTCCGGGTTCGACGAGACGCGATTCTACCTGACCACGACACCGTCCGGTGTGCACCTGCGTGCTACATTCGCCAGCTCGAGACAGGGCGGAATGGCATGGTCCCAGAGAACGACGAATTCACCGACGCACGCGCCGAGAGAAGCGCTCGTATCCGGCGTGGCAGCATTTGGCTCATTTCGCTCATCACCATCGGCCTGCTCGTTGGGCTGATGATCGGCCGCATCGTCCATCCTCCTGCACGCTCCACGGCGCCGCCGACGGGCCCGGCTCAGTTGCATCACGTTTCTTCGTCGATGGAGGATGATCATTTACGACTGACGTTGATCTTCGATCACCAGCCAGCGACCTTCGAAATGTCGCGGCAGGCCGGCGCCGTTCTCCTACGGCTCGGCAAGGTCCAGGTGGATGCGCCAAGGCAAGGACAGGTGGAGGAATTCGGGCGCTTCTCCTGGCAGTTGAGGCAGTCAGGAGAGGACATGCGCCTCTTGTTCGTGCCGCTCAGCGGCGGCCTGGATGTCGTCCCAACAGCGCAAGCGGCCCCGTCCGGCTGGCAGCTATCGCTCGATGTGAAGCCTGCTCGCTAGGACAAAAAAAGGGGCTGCATGTGCAGCCCCTTTTTCGTTGGCATAAAAGAGGGGATTCCCCGGCCTGCCTGTACCAAGGTCCCCGAAACTGGGTGTACCTGATACATAGCACTGGATGTGCCAACTTCATGGAATGGGTAGGCGAACGCCGGTTTCCGGTACCTAACCTGTTGATATAAATGGATAAAACCAGGTTTTACCTTGATCGTGGATCACCCGGTTCGCGCATTTGCATCGGTCGCAGCGCTCTTGGGTTGATCGGAAGATGCACTGTATTGAACCTCAGACGTGCGGAGATGCCCCCTCGGGGAGCACCGCCGCGGCGGGCTTCAATAAGGTTGCCAGCGCGTCACCTGTGCAGCCCATGTGAGGTAGCCGTACCGGTGCTCAGTTCGGTCCTGGGTTCGTATGGCTAGTCAACGGGCTCATAAGGCAGGCCAACATAATTTTCCGCGATGGTGCGAAGGCCGGCCTCTGAGCTGACGAAGTAATCCAGCTCAGACTCCTGGATGCGTGTGGTGAATGCATCCTGATCAGGGAAGCGATGGAGCATGGTGGTCATCCACCACGAGAACCGTTCGGCTTTCCAGATCCGGCGCAGGCAAATCGCCGAATAGCGCTCGACGAGCAAGGTCTGGCCCTCGTGGTAGACCTTTAGCAGGATGCGATAGAGCGTATTCACATCGCTGGCGGCCAGGTTAAGGCCCTTCGCACCCGTGGGCGGCACGATGTGCGCGGCGTCGCCGACCAGAAATAGTCGACCGTGCTGCATCGGCTCGACAACGAAACTGCGTAGCGGCGCAATGCTTTTTTCGATTGAGGGCCCGGTGACCAGGGCAGCAGCGGTGGCGGCTGGCAAACGCATCTTGAGTTCATCCCAGAATCGCTCGTCCGACCAGTCCTCGACCTTTTCATCAGCCGGCACCTGGACGTAATACCGCGTGCGAGTCGGAGAGCGCATGCTGCAAAGGGCAAAACCTCGCTCATGTCGCGCATAGATGAGCTCGTCCTGCACTGGCGGCGTGTCGGCCAAAACGCCCAACCAGCCAAAGGGGTAGGTTCGTTCGAATATCTTCAAACGATCTTCGGGGATGGACCGCCGGCTTACGCCATGGAAGCCGTCGCAGCCAGCCACATAGTCGCACTCGATCGTTACAGGTTCGCCGCCGTACGTGAACGTGACGCGTGGCTGTCCGGATTCCAGATCATGCAACGCGACGTCCGGCACGCCGTAGAAGGTGGGTGCCCCGCAGGTGCGCCGGGCATCCACTAGGTCACGGGTGACTTCGGTCTGGCCATAGACCATGACGGTCTTGCCGCCCGTGAGGCCTTCAAGGTCGATGCGAACGGCGCGCCCGTCAAATGCCAATTCGACGCCCGAGTGGATCATGCCTTCGCTGTCCATCCGTTCGCTTACTCTGGCCTCGCGCAAAAGATCGGCCGTGCCCTGCTCGAGTACCCCCGCCCGGATGCGGCTAAGGACGTACTCCGGCGTTTGACGTTCGATGACGATGTTGTCGATACCGGCGTTATGCAGCAATTGCCCCAGCAGCAGCCCGGACGGACCAGCCCCAATGATGGCGACGCACGTTTTCATACGAGCCTCTCTTCTTGTACGGAGGCCCTGTTGGCCCCGAATTGTATGAGATGCCTGTATTTTTAATTGGTAGCCTCATGTCGATAAGGCACATTAGGCGGAACGAACTGGACTTTTGATAACTGTGTGCGGCTATCGGACAGCGAGGTAGGCCACGTGGACCGACAGGGCGGTGTACCGATCTTCAAGCTGTACGGCGAGGCGCTTGCGTGGCCTACGCCTGACCTGCTGCACTGTGAATCAATCCCCGCGCGCAGCCGACTGCATGATTGGGAAATCCGACCGCACCAGCATGGCGACCTGACGCAGTGGCTGTACGTACGGCAGGGATGGGCCGAAATCGAGCTCGATGGCGAGCAGCAGCGTATCGACGATGTCGCAATCCAGGTCGTACCGCCGCTCTGGGTCCATGGTTTTCGCTTCTCGACCGATATCGACGGTTACGTCATCACGTTGGCCGCCTCGCTCATCGCGCAGCTTCGAAGCCATCTCGGTGCACACAGCGCCGTGCTGGATCGTGCCGAGTTGCACCGTCTGGACGCGCGCGAGCCGTATCTGGACCTGCTGTTCGACACACTGGCAAGCGAGTACGAAGGGCACGCGCCGGGCCGCGAACTCCTCTTGCAGTCCAGTGTGGCTGCAATTGCCGTTTGGCTTGCGCGGCATGCTGGAGCCCGCTCCTCAACTGTGACCGACATCCGAGGCGCCGACTATCTACCGGCCTTCACCCGTCTCGTGGAGGCGCACTACCGCGAACACCTGAGCCTGGATGATTACGCCTATCGCCTCGGCATCACGGCAACCCACCTCAATGCGCTCGCGCGCCGCGGGACCGGGCAGACAGCCCTTGCGATCATCCACGACCGACTCGTGCTCGAAGCCAAGCGTCAGCTCATCTACTCGTCTTTGACGGTCAACCAGATCGCTGACGCGCTCGGCTTCAGCGAACCGGCCTATTTCTCCCGATTTTTCAAACGCCTGACCGGGCTGAGGCCCAGCGACTTCCGCCGCAGCTGATCGGCGAACGGTACGCTGCATGACGGGTCGTACCCAAATGTCATCGCTTCACTGCCTGCCGCGGCAGGCGTGTTGCGGATAGGACGTGCGGAGGATTACGGGATGGGAAGATGATCGACTACATCATGCAGGGCATCGAAACATTACCGGCATGGGTGCTCAGTCTGTGCGTGCTGGCCATCACGCTTGGTATCAGCAGCATTCAGACCTTCGTACACCTGCGCCTCCTGCGGCTTCAAAGCGGCCGCCTTTACGCATTGGCCGCACTCTCCAAGGCGGTCCACGCACCGTTGACCGGCATTCTGTGGGTTTATGGCCTGGCGTGGGCGTTCTACCTGATGCTGCCCGTTTCGATCGAATGGCGCGTGACGGTCATTCCGCTTGCCGATATCGCGGCGCTGCTGCTCGGCGTATGGATGCTGATCCGGCTGGCGCGCCGCGCCGTGCAAGTGATGGATCGCTGGTCCAACCGCCGAACCTCGCTGTTCGAGCGTTTCCTCATGCCGTTTTTTCTTCGCTGCCTGGCGGCGTTGGCACCGGTATTCCTGTTGTTTTCGCTGTTCCCGCTTTTCGTTACGTCGCAGGAAATGGCCGACGCGCTACGCAGCCTGAGCAGCCTGCTGTTGATCGGAAGCGTTGCCGCCGTGCTGATCTACGGAGTGAACAGTACCGAGCGGCTGCTGAGCGAGCGCTACCAGTTCAGCGATGAAGACTTCACCGCGCGAAAGGTGCACACGCAAATAACCGTGCTGCGCAAACTCATCAATTTCCTTATCGTGATCCTCGCGGTCGCGTCGATGCTGATGGTGTTCGACAAGGTCCGGCAACTCGGGGCGAGCATACTGGCATCGGCCGGAATCATCGGTGTCATTCTTGGGTTTGCGGCGCAAAAGGTGCTGGGCAACCTCATCGCCGGCATTCAGATCGCGCTGACGCAACCGATCCAGCTCAATGATGCGGTGATCGTGGAAGGGGAGTGGGGTTGGGTCGAAGAGTTGACCCTGACATTCATCGTCATTCGGCTCTGGGACCTGCGGCGCCTGGTCCTGCCCATTACCTACTTCGTTGAGAACCCCTTCGAGAATTGGACGAAGCGCGACAAGGATCTGCTCGGTACCGTGATCCTGTATGCCGACTTCCATTTGCCAATGGAGCCGCTTCGCGAAGAGGCTTGCCGACTGGCTGAGGCTTCGCCGCTATGGAACGGTCGGGTATGTGTCGTGCAGATGCTCGAGATGAATGAATACAACATGCAGATCAGGGTATTGGTGAGTGCTACCGGAGGGCCCAATGCGTTCGATCTGCGTTGCCATATGCGAGAGGGGTTGATTCGTTTCATAACAGAGCGCTACCCCGAATGCCTGCCGCGGACCCGTATCGACCTGCCGCTTCGCAACGGCCGGAACGAGGCTACAGATCCGTTGTTGCCGGCGTCTTGAGAAGCGCATTCACAGGGCGCCGGCACTATCGGCCGATCAAGGGTAGGATTTGGCCATCTGCTGTACCTGCAACATCAGGCTTTGCAGGCCGCCGCCCGAGAGGTACCAGAGTGGTGGGTCGAGGTAGAAAATGTCGTTGGATTTTGCGGCGGGCGTCTTGAGTAGCGCTGAGCCGTTGAGTGAAGCGATGTTCAGCGGCTTCTCGCCGATTGCCGCGCTACGGTCGATGATGAAGATGATATCCGGCTTGGCGGCGGCGATCTCCTCCAGCGACATGGGCTGCGGGCGCTGGCGAGGTGCCCCCGGCGCAGCGGGCGGTGGCGCGGGAAGCGCACGGCGAGCCCCCAGTACCGAATAGATGATTGGCTGCTCGGTGGGCGAAAAGCGGCCGTCGTTATAGGTCAGCACGAGGGTGCGCTTGTTTGACTTGCGGACATGTTCACGGGTGCGCTGAATTTCGCGGTCCAGCTCGGCGAGTGCAGCAGTGGCCTGCTCTTCGCGGCCGAACAGCTTGCCCAGTGTCGTTACGTTCTGCCGTACGCCTGCCAGGTAGTCGCCGCCTGCAACGCTCATGTCGAGCGTTGGCGCTATTGCCGCGAGTTTCGTGCCTTCCTCACCCTGACGCCCGGTGATGAGGATAAGGTCCGGGTTGAGCGCGCGTACGGCGTCTTCGTCAGGCACCTTGAGCGAGCCGACTGGCGCCAGGGTCAGGCCATTGGGTTGAAGGTAGGCCGGTGGATTGCTAGCCGCGCCGACTACACGCTCACCAACGCCCAGCGCCGCGAGGGTGTCCACACTGCCGAAGTCGAAGCTCACCACTTTTTGGGGGTCCCGCTTGATCTCGATTGCGCCACTTGGCTGGGTCACGCTGAGCGTGTCTTGCGGGCCCGAAGGGGTGGTGCAGCCTGCAATCGCAACGGCGAGCAGGGTGAGCAGAGCTGTTTTTCTCACAGGTCGAGACTCCATCTAGGTCGGTGGCCGGTGAATTGGCCTTGAAAACGAGAAACCATATCATTGCCGAGCCGCTCAAGGGCGGTGCGGACAGAAAAAAGCATCCTTTGGGAAGTTTGCCTGGCCAGGCGCGTCGCCACTGGAACCCTGCGAGCAGCGCGGCGGTCTTTCATGGGCTGTCCTCTCGCCACTATCGGAGTTTCCCATGGACCTGATCCGGATCATCTTCGCCATTATCCTGCCTCCGCTCGGCGTGTTCCTGCAGGTAGGGCTCGGCCTTCACTTCTGGCTGAACATCCTTCTCACTCTTTGCGGCTACATTCCCGGAATCATTCACGCGGTCTGGATCATCACCCGCCGCTAGATCTGATACCGAGCAGGCCGGTCCGTCGCCAATACGGGCGCGAAGTTTCGAACGACTGTTCGACTTCTCGCCCGTTGGTATATGCTCGCCGGCTTCTCTATACCCGCATGAAGTTCAGGGAAAACCATGCCCGACAAGTCTGTAATGGAAGAAGGCCGCTTCCAGCGAATACTTGCACGTAACATTGCCATTCCCGTCGCGGTGGGCATCATCAGCGCGGGATTCTTCGTTTGCATCATCTACTACCTGCTTTCTGTTGCGCGCGATGTGGAGCATTCCGACCGTGTAATCAGCCAGGGCAACATGGTGTTCAAGCTACTCATCGACATGGAAACCGGCATGCGCGGTTACCTGGTGGGTGATGATCCGGTTTTCCTGGAGCCCTACAACCGTGCCAAGGGCCGGCTTGATGAAGAATTTGCAGAGTTACTCGACCTGGTTGCGGACAATCCGCAGGCCACTGGCACCCTGAGCCAGGCGCGGGACATGCATGCGCAGTGGATGACCTATGCGCAGAGCGCCATCGACAAGCGCGCCGCGGGTGACCTTTCCTTCGTCCAGGACGTTCGAACGCAAACAGCCAAGCGCCTGGTGGATGGCATTCGCGGTCAGTTCAACCAGGTGCTCGATGCCGAAGAGCAGCTGCGGACCGAGCGCACGCATTACTCGGAATGGGTGACGACGATTGCCGTAGGCATCTTCATCCTGCTGACGCTCGTGTTGAGTTTTGTTATCGCATACCGGGGACGCCGTGAGCTGCTTGGCCTCTCTACAGTCTTCACTGAAGCCCTGCAGACCGAAGCTGCCCATGCGCAGGAGTTGCAGCGCCAGAGCTGGTATCAGTCCGCCCAGGCCTCGCTTGCCGAGCACCTCATCGGCCAGCTGAGTGTCGAGGAGGTGGGCAATAACACCCTTAATTTTCTGGCCCAACAGCTCAACATGTCCGTGGGCGCGCTTTACGTGGCGGAAGACGGCCGGCTGCGGCGGGTGGCGGCCTACGCCTTTGACGAGCACCAGATGCGCCGTCGCGAACATGTGGAATTCGGGCAGGGCCTGATTGGCCAGGCTGCCGCAGAGCGCAGGCCGCTCGCTCTGGAAAACCTGCCGACCAATTACCTCCAGGTCAGCTCAGGTGTAGGCGAGAGTGACGTACATGCCGTTCTGATCGTGCCGATCATCGACAGCGGCGAGCTCATGGGTGTCGTCGAGCTTGGCTTCCTGCGACCCCTTGAACAGCAGGACCGTGAGCTCATGCGCTTGCTCGCTGCGAGCATCGGTCCGGCCATCAGTGGGGCCAACTACCGCAACCGCCTGCAGTCGGCGCTGGCCGAAACGCAGGCGCTCAACGAAGAGCTACAGGTCCAGCAGGAAGAGTTGCGCAGTGCCAACGAAGAGTTGGAAGAACAGTCGGCTGCGCTGAAAGAGTCCCAGGCGAACCTGGAAGCGCAACAGGCGGAGCTGGAGCAGACCAACGAACAGCTGTCCGAGCAGGCCCTTGCGCTCGCCACCCAGCGCGATCAGCTTGATGACCGCAATACCGAACTTAGCGAAGCACAACGCCAGCTCGAAGCGCGGGCCGAAGAGCTGCAGCGCGCGAGTCGCTACAAGTCCGAGTTCCTGGCGAACATGTCGCACGAGCTGCGTACGCCGCTCAACAGCTCGTTGATCCTGGCGAAACTCCTTGCCGATAACGATGACGGCAACCTCACCGAAGAACAGGTCAAGTTCGCCAGCTCCATCTACTCGGCCGGCAATGATCTGCTCACGCTCATCAACGATATTCTTGACCTGTCCAAGGTCGAAGCCGGCAAGTTGGATCTTGTGCTGGAAGACGCAGGGCTTTCCCGCCTGGGTGACAACTTGCGCAGCCTTTTCACACCCCTGGCCAATCAGAAGGGCCTGGATCTGGTCGTCGATTTTGCCGAAGGCTTGCCTGCCAGCATCCATACCGATATCCAGCGGCTGGAGCAGGTCCTCAAGAACCTGCTTTCGAATGCCATCAAGTTCACGGATTCGGGTGAGGTGCGGTTGCACGTATGCCCAGCGTCGGAAGGTCGCGTTGCATTCGTGGTACGGGATACCGGCATCGGGATCCCGCAGGAGCAGCAGGAAGTCATCTTCGAGGCATTCCGACAGGCCGATGGTACGACCAATCGCCGCTACGGCGGGACCGGCCTTGGCCTTTCCATTTCGCGTGAGTTTGCACACCGCCTGGGCGCGGAGCTCACGGTTTCCAGCGAAGTCGGCAAGGGAAGCGAATTCGTTCTGACGGTTCCGCAGCGGTTCGCCGAGGGCGAGGCAGGAATATTGGCGCCGATGGCGCCGGTCAGCCGTCCCGAGCCTGTCCAGAATGTGCTGCCAGCGGCGCCCGTGCGCACGACGCCTCAGGTCCCTGTTCCAGCTGCGAAGCCGGTCGCGCCTGCGCCAGTACCCACGTTCGAGGACGACCGCAATCGTCTGGTATCGGACGGCCGTAGCGTGCTCGTCATCGAGGACGAACCTCAATTTGCCAAGATCCTGTTCGATCTCGCCCATGAGCTGAGCTACAACTGCCTCGTGGCCCACGCGGCGGACGAAGGGTTTAGCCTTGCCGAGGAATACCAACCTGACGCCATTCTGCTCGACATGCGCCTACCCGATCATTCGGGCCTGACGGTACTGGAGCGGTTGAAGGAAAACCCCCGCACTCGCCACATCCCCGTGCACATTTGTTCGGTAGAAGATCGCCGCGATGCTGCGTTGCACATGGGGGCCGTAGGCTATGCGATGAAGCCCGTCAGCCGGGAGGATCTCAAGCAGGTGTTCGCGAGGCTGGAAGCCAAGCTCGAGCAGAAGGTGAAGCGCGTATTGGTCGTCGAAGATGACGATCTCCAACGCGAAAGCATCGGCAAGCTGATCGAAGATGCGGACATTGAGATCGTGGCCGTAGGTCAGGGCGGTCTTGCACTCGAGCAGCTCAAGGATACGGTGTTCGATTGCATGATCATCGACCTCAAGCTGCCGGACATGGATGGCAGCGAACTGCTGGCGCGCATGACCGAAGAAGACATCTGCTCCTTCCCGCCGGTGATCGTCTATACCGGGCGCAACCTCAGCCGGGATGAAGAGGCGCAGCTGCTCAAGTACTCGCGCTCGATCATTATCAAGGGCGCGCGTTCGCCCGAGCGCCTGCTCGATGAAGTCACGCTGTTCCTGCACAAGGTCGAGGCCGACATGCCGCTGGAGCGTCAGCGCATGCTCAAGACGGTTCGCAATAGAGACCGTGCGTTCGAGGGTCGGCGGATTCTTCTGGTGGATGATGATGTGCGCAACATCTTCGCCCTCACGAGTGCCCTTGAGCATAAGGGCGCGCAGGTCGAAATCGCGCGTAACGGCATCGAGGCGCTGGACAAACTGGACCGGGAGCCGGCCATCGATCTGGTCCTGATGGACATCATGATGCCTGAGATGGATGGCTACGAGGCCACCGAGCGCATCCGCAAGGATCCACGCTTCAAACGGCTCCCGATCATCGCCGTCACCGCCAAGGCGATGAAGGATGATCAGGATCGTTGTCTGCGTGCTGGCGCGAATGATTACCTCGCCAAGCCGATCGACCTGGACAGGCTGTTCTCGTTGATTCGCGTCTGGTTGCCGAAGCTGGAGGTCTTTTAAAACGAACGCCTGGCGTTCGTTTGGAAGTGGAATCGGGCACGTCTGGCGTGTGCGCGTGTCCGATGCCTTCAGTGAAACGGTAACTGATGGGTCGAAGTGACGGGCCCCAAGGGTATTTCGAACATGTCGGAGCGAGTGCTCGATATCGAGCTGAGGCTGCTGATCGAGGCGATATATGTGCGCTACAGCTACGACTTCCGCGACTATGCGGTGGCGTCGATGAAGCGGCGTGTCGTCCAGGCGGTGAGAGCACTTGAGTGCGAAAGCGTGTCTGAGCTGCAGGGCAAGGTTCTGCACGATTCGCAAGCCTTCATGTCGCTGCTGCAGTACCTCACCATTCCGGTCAGCGAGATGTTCCGCGACCCGGAGTACTATCTCGCCCTGCGTCAGCAGGTCGTGCCGCTGCTGCGAACGTACCCGTCGCTGAACATCTGGATTGCAGGGTGCAGTACGGGTGAGGAGGTGTACTCCATGGCCATCCTGCTCGACGAGGAGGGATTGCTCGAACGCGCTCATATCTACGCCACCGACATCAACCCCCGATCGCTCGAGAAGGCCCGCACGGGCGTCTACAGTGTGGACAACGTGCGGCTCTACACCGAGAACTATCAAAAATCCGGTGGCCGCCGCAGTTTTTCGGAGTACTACACGGCGGCCTATGACGCGGTACTGATCGACAAGCGCCTGCGCGAGCGCGTCACCTTCGCCGACCACAGTTTGGCGACCGACAGTGTATTTGCGGAAACGCAGTTCATCTCCTGCCGAAACGTCCTTATCTATTTCAATCGTGGTCTGCAGGACCGCGCGATCGGGCTCTTCCGTGAGTCACTTGGGCACCGCGGATTCCTGGGTCTGGGCAGCAAGGAAAGCCTGGATTTTGGTGCGCATGCGACGGCGTTCGAATCGGTTGCACGGCGCGAACGGATCTTTCGCAAACGATGACTACCGCCATGGCACAAGGACGCGCAGGACATTCTCCCCGTCGAGTCGATGCGATCGTGATTGGCGTCTCTGCCGGCGGCCTGGAGGCGTTGAGCACGTTGCTGGCGGGCTTCCCGTCGGGTTTCGGGCTGCCCATCATCGTCGTACAGCATCTGCCTGAGGGTACGGCCAGCCAGTTGGCCGAGATCTTCCAACGGCGCCTCGCCCTCAAGGTGTACGAAGCCAACGACAAGATGGAAATTGAATCCGGGAGCCTTTATTTCGCGCCACCGGGCTATCATCTGTTAATTGAGCCGGATCGGTACTTCGCGCTGAGTGTCGATCCTCGCCTTCATTACTCGCGTCCCTCCATCGATATGCTGTTCGAAAGTGCAGCTGATGCCTGGGGCGCCTCCCTGGCGGGTGTATTGCTGACCGGCGCGAATGCCGACGGTGCCGCCGGGCTGCACATGATTGCTCAGGCAGGTGGCCTGACCTTCGTCCAGGACCCGGATGAAGCCCAGGTCGACGTCATGCCACGGGCAGCGCTGGCGCTGTTCACCCCCACTCATGTCCTGCCGCTGGCGGGGCTCCGTGAAATGCTGTTGCAGCTGGATTGCTGACCCATGTATCCACCTATAGAGCCGGCAAAATTACTCATCGTCGATGATCTGCCCGAGAATCTTCTTGCTCTCGAGGCATTGATCCGGAGCGACGTTACCCAGGTATTCAAGGCTGCTTCTGGTGAGGAGGCGCTCGAGCTGCTGCTTCGCCACGAGTTTGCGCTCGCTATCCTCGATGTGCAGATGCCGGGAATGGACGGCTTCCAACTGGCTGAAATGATGCGGGGTGCCGAGCGCACGCGGCACATACCGATCGTGTTCGTCTCAGCAGCAGGGCGTGAGCAGAATTATGCCTTCAAGGGGTACGAAACCGGCGCGGTCGACTTCCTGCACAAACCCCTCGATGCTCATACGGTGCGCAGCAAGGTCAACGTGTTTGTCGAGCTCTGGCGTCAGCGCAAACAGTTGCGTACGCAGCTGAGCGAGCTCGAGCGCAGCCGTCAGGAGCAGGAACAACTGCTGTTGGACCTTCGCCACACACAGGGTGAGCTGCAGAGGGCTATCCGCATGCGGGACGACTTCATGTCCGTCGTCTCCCATGAGCTCAAGACTCCACTCAATACGCTCATTCTGGAAGTCCAGCTTCGCCGTCTCTATCTGGAAAAAGGCAATCTGGCGGCGTTCAGCCCTGAACGCCTGCAGGGCATGGTCGACAAGGACGAGCGCCAGATACGTCGCCTGATGCGCCTGATCGACGACATGCTCGATATCAGCCGTATCCGCACCGGCAAACTGTCGATCCGTACCGCCGCACTCAATCTTGCCGAGCTCACCGAGAAGGTACTTGATGGTTTTGCTGCGCAATTCGATCAGGCCGACAATCAACTCATTCGCGAAATCCAGTCACCTGTCGTGGGCATGTGGGACGAGTTTCGTATTGAACAGGTGCTCGCCAATCTGTTGACCAACGCCCTTCGTTACGGTCGCGGCCAGCCGGTGACGGTGAAGGTGGCGTGTGACGAGCGCTCTGCGTGGCTGGAAGTCGAAGACCGCGGCATGGGTATTTCCGAAGAGGATCAGCGCCGCATCTTCAGTCAGTTCGAGCGTGCCGAAGGTGCCGAGCAGATCGCGGGCCTGGGCCTCGGGCTGTTCATCGCCGACCAGATCGTCAAGGCACACGGTGGGCGCATTTCGGTGCGTAGCGAACCGGGCAAGGGCTCGACATTTCGGATCGAGCTCCCGTTTCAGCAGTCGCTTAGCTAAAGTCCTGATAGTGGGACGGCACGTCGGCGCCGTCTCTCCCGATGCGCGCCAGGTGGCCAAAAGCTTGAGCATAATCCCCGAGCTTGGGGGTACCATCGGCCAACAATTGCCTTGTCTGTTTTTCGCTGCTGCCTGCCGCATTCCTATCTCACTGCAGAACCCGGGCTTCAACGGGACTGCCGCTGGGTATGAAGGCCCGGTCACCTAGTTGAACGCCGGGCGGGCAAACACATTTCACTCATCGGCCGGAGTCTGACCATGCCCGTTTTCGATCACCTGCAAATCCTTCCCGACGATCCCATCCTGGGCCTCATGGCGGTTTACGCGAGCGATACGCGGCCGAGCAAAATGGATTTGGGCGTGGGGATCTACAAGGACGAGCATGGCCAGACACCGGTCCTGGCCGCGGTCAAAGCGGCTGAGGCCTGGTTGCTGGAAAACGAAACCAGCAAGGCCTACCTCAGCACCGCTGGCGTCCCGGGGTTCGAGCAGGCAATCGTCCCGCTTGCGATGGGGGATGCCGCCGCGGCACTGGTCGGTGACCACTATGCAGCCGTCCAGACGCCTGGCGGCACCGGTGCGCTGCGCCTGATGGGGGAATTCCTGACCCGCACGTCGGTGAAGACGGTTCTCGTCGGTGTGCCCACCTGGCCGATCCATCAGCCGATCTTCGAACGCGCTGGCTTGTCGGTAAAAACGTGCGCGCACCTGACGCCCGAAGGCACCTTCAATCTTGATGCGCTGCTGGCTGGCATTGCCGAGCTCAATACCGGCGACGCTGTGCTGCTCCATGGCTGCTGCCATAACCCGACCGGCATCGATCCGACGCAGGAGCAGTGGCACGCGATTCTGGCTGCTGTGAAGGCCAAGGGGGTACTGCCGCTGTTCGATCTGGCCTACCAGGGCTTTGGTGGCGGGTTGGACGAAGACGCCTGGTCTCTCAGGCTTTTCTGCGATGCGTTGCCCGAGGTGCTTGCCAGTATTTCCTGCTCGAAAAACTTCGGTATCTACCGCGAGCGCACCGGCGCGCTGCTGGTGAGTGCCGACACCGCCGCCAAGGTGGCGGCGGTCAAGTCGCAGATGATCGACAGCGCCCGCTGCCTATGGTCCATGCCGCCTTCGCACGGCGCGCAGATTGTGACGCGCGTGCTGGGCGACGAAGCACTACGCACCCAGTGGAAGGCAGAACTCGCGCACATGTGCCAACGCGTCAACGCGCTGCGTGGCGCGCTGTGCGAAGCGCTCAAGGCTATTGATGCGTTCGAGCCATTCGCCGCGGTTGCCCAGCAAAAGGGCATGTTTTCCAGCCTGGGAATGACGCCTGAATACGTACTGCGTGTTCGCGAACGCTTCGGTGTGTATCTGGTGGGCACCGGCCGGGTGAACGTCTCGGGCTTGCCGGCTGACCGGGTGGATGAACTCGCTGCTGCGTTGAAGGCCGGCCTCGACGGATGAGCGACACCTCTGTAAATCTGCGCGAGCGTCATACCCTCGTCGAGGATGTTCAAGCCATCCTCGTTGGAACGCTCATCATCGCGTTTGGCCTCAACCTGTACGCCCACGGCCAGTTCCTGACCGGGGGCGCAGCCGGGTTGGCGTTGCTGGGGCACTATCTGAGCGGCTTATCCGTCGGGGCGTGCTTCTTCCTGATCAACCTGCCGTTCTATTACCTGGGCTACAAGCGGATGGGGCTGGCCTTCATTCTGCGAACCTTTGCGGCCATCACGGCGTTGTCGCTCTTCAGCGATCTTGTGCCGCGTGTGGTCTCCCTTCAACAGATCGACCCGCTCTTCGCGGCGATCTTTGGCGGCTGCCTGATCGGTGTCGGGTTCATCCTGGTGTTCCGTCACGGAGCCAGCCTGGGTGGCGTCACGATCCTCGCGCTGTACTGGCAGGATCGCTATGGCGTCAGCGCCGGCAAGGTTCAAATGGCGATCGACAGTCTCATCCTGCTCACCGCGTTCTTCCTGATTTCATGGTCGTCCGCGCTGTATTCGATCATTGGCGCTGCAATCATCAACGCCATCATGATCCTCAACTTCAAGAAAGCCCGGTACAACGGGTTCAGTTGAGCTAGGGCGCCTTACCAGGAGGCGCCTTTTCTTTTTCGGATAGTTCGGTCCCCCCGAAGCACCCCGTCGCGTCAGAAGTTCGGCCCTGGCGCTAGCCTTTCACAAAAGCTTCATCGTTCCGCCATACAGTGCTGGCCAGACACGTTAGGACGAAGGTGCGGACATGAGCTTTCTCGTACTGCGAAATCTGGAAAAGCGCTGGCGCGACACGCCTGTGCTGCATGGTGTTTCGTTCGCAGTCGAGCAGGGCGAGTTCTGTACCTTGCTGGGCGCATCGGGGTGTGGGAAGTCGACTACGTTACGCATCGCTGCAGGTCTGGAGCAGCCCGATAGCGGTGAGATCCTGCTGGAAGGTCAGGACATGCTTGGACGGTCGCCTGCCGAGCGCAAGCTGTCGATGGTGTTCCAGTCCTATGCGCTGTTCCCGCACATGAGCGTGCGCGAGAACCTTCTGTTCGGTCTGAAGGTGCGTCGCGAGGCCAAGCAGGGTTTTGCCAAACGGCTTGATCGCGTCGTCGAACTGATGGGCCTGGAAGGCCTGCTCGATCGACGCCCCAGCCAGCTCTCCGGAGGTCAGCAGCAGCGCGTCGCACTTGGGCGTGCGGTGATCGCCGACCGCCCGTTATGCCTGATGGACGAACCGCTGAGTAACCTGGACGCCAAGCTCCGCCAGAGGATGCGCCGGGATATTCGCGCGCTTCAGCAGGCGCTGGGCATGACCGTCCTGTACGTAACCCATGACCAGACCGAAGCCATGAGTATGTCGGACAAGGTCGTACTGCTGAGCGGCGGACGTGTCGAGCAATTCGCCACGCCACAGACCCTATATAAAACGCCGGCGACGGTATTCGCGGCACGCTTCATTGGTGCCCCGCCGATGAACATTCTCGAGCTCGCCGTACAGGATGGTCGGCTGTGCCTGATGGCCGGGGACAAGCCACATCCGGTTGCGCCAGCCGTGGACGGTGCGGCGTGCCAGCTGGGCGTCCGAGCCGAAGATATTCGCCTGGTCAGTGCTCAGTCAGGGGTACCTGCTCAGGTGATCTCCGTTGAATACCTCGGCGCCGAAGCGCTCGTGCAATGCCGGCTGGGCAATGGCGATGTCCTGGTGCGCACCGCCCAGAGCGAGCCGCTCAATGTAGGGGATCTCGTTGGCCTGCAGTGGCCCAGTGATCGCCAGCATTTCTTCGACGCCGCCACTGGGCAGCGTCTGGATTCCGAAGCCTATCGACGCTTCGGACCCTCCCACGGCTCGTGGATGCGATCCGTCGCGAGCTGATTCGTCACCAAGGAGTTTCAGTATGAAGACCCACGGGAAAGGGGGAGTCCTCGCCCTCGCCTTAGCGTTTTGCACCCTGAGTTTGTCTGCGACGCATGCCTCAGCGGCGGCGGTCGAGTTGCAAATGTACTACCCGGTGGCCGTCGGCGGCGGGGTATCGAAAATCGTTGATGGGATGGTCCAGCGTTTCGAGGCCCAGCATCCGGAGATCAAGATCAGTCCGGTCTATACGGGCGACTACGCCACGACCATCACCAAGGCGCTAACCGCGTACAAGGGCGGCACACCACCGCAGATCGCTGTGATCGGCGACATCGAGGTCTACTCATTGATCGACGCCGGAGCCATTCAGCCTGTCAGTGACCTGGCCCAGGGCGATGACGGCAAGGCATGGCTGGACAGCTTCTACCCAGCCTTCATGCGTAACATCGACGGCAAGACCTGGGGCGTCCCGTTTCAGCGCTCGACCATCGTGATGTACTGGAACAAGGACGCGTTCCAGCACGCCGGACTTGATCCCGAGCAGCCGCCGCAGAACTGGGACGAGGTTGTCGAGTTCGGCAAGAAACTGACAACCGAGCAAGGCCCGAACGGCCGGCAGTGGGGCATCGAGGTGCCGTCCAATGCCCCGCTTGGCTACTGGCTGCTACAGGGGTTCTCCGCCACGAACGGCGGTCGCCTGGATAACGGCAAGGGCACGGCGGTGAACTATGCGCAGCCGGAGACGGTGGAGGCACTGACCTTCATGCGAGACCTGTCGGTGAAGGAAAAGGTATCGCCCACCGGCACCATTGCGTGGAGTACGACACCGCAGGACTTCCTGGACAGCCGCGCCGCGATGATTGTCACCACGACGGGCAATCTCGGCGCTATCCGCCAGGGTGCAAAATTCCCGTTCGGTATTGCCATGCTGCCCGAGAAGGCAGGACGCGGCAGCCCCACGGGCGGCGGCAATCTGTATGTCTTCTCGAAGATATCGCCGGAGCAGCGCGACGCGGCGACAACCTTCATTCGCTGGCTGACCGAACCCGAACAAGCCGCCGAATGGAGTATCGCGACTGGCTATGTGGCCACAAGCCCCGCGGCATGGGAAACGTCGGCAATGCAGGACTACGTAAAGCAGGTGCCGCAGTCGCTGGTTGCGCGTGAGCAGTTGCAGTACGCCCAGCCGGAACTTGCGACCTACGAAAACTCGCGCGTACAGGATGCCTTGAACCAGGCGGTCGAAGCGGTGGTGACTGGCGCGAAGGAGCCGAAGGTGGCTTTGGAAGAGGCCCAGCGCCAAGCGGATCGGATTCTTCGCCGTTACCAGTAAGGAGGCGCTCATGACCACGTCCGCTACGGTCGATACGCCGCGCCCGGCCGCTCGCCGGTGGGCGTGGTCGCGGTTGGAGCTTTACGGCCTGCTGTTGCTCCTGCCGTTCATGGGGCTGATGTTCACGTTCACGCATTACCCGATTCTTGCCTCGATCTGGCAAAGCCTGCATGACGAGCCGCGAGGCGACCGGGCCGCCGAATTCGTTGGTCTGGAGAATTTCCGCTACCTGCTCGAAGACGATGTCTTCATTACGTCGCTAGGCAACAACTTGCTGTATGCGGCGATAACCGTCCCGGTGTCGATCGCGCTGGCCGTGCTCATGGCGCTATGGGTTGACCGCCGTCTGGCAGGACGGGCGTGGGTGCGCATGGCGTTTTTCGTGCCGGCGATCCTGCCAATGATCGCCATCGCCAATCTTTGGCTGTTCATCTACACGCCACAACTGGGCGTGCTCAATCGGCTGCTCGACCTGTTCGGGTTCGCGCCGGTGAACTGGCTCGGCGATCCGGGTACGGCGCTCTACGCCATGATGGCTGTGACGGTGTGGAAGGAAGCCGGCTTCTTCATGATTTTCTACCTTGCCGCGCTGCAGCAGATACCACCGCCCCTACGTGAAGCTGCCCGCCTCGAAGGCGCAAGCCGTGCGCAATACTTCTGGCGGGTTCAGTGGCCGCTCCTGATGCCAACCACGCTGTTCGTGGCGATCAACGCCCTGATGAACGCCTTCCGCGTGATCGATCAGGTGGTCGTGATGACCCACGGCGGGCCGAACAACGCGACCTCTCTGTTGCTCTTCCACCTCTATCGCACCGCCTTCAGCTATTGGGACCTGGCGAGCGCCGCGACGATGACCGTCGTGTTGTTGCTCCTGCTGGCGGTTCTGGCGCTGATCAAGTTCGGACTGCTCGAGCGGCGTATTCACTACCAATAAGGATGCAGGGATGTCGGTATCGATGTCAGGAGCCTCGCGGCTCCGCAAGGGCGTGGCAGATGGCCTGATCTGGCTGTTCGCGTTGGCGTGGCTGCTGCCTTTGCTGTTCGCCGTGTGGCTGGCGATTCACCCTTTGGAATTCCAGACGCGTTTCGTGTGGGACGCACCCGTCACGCTCGCCAATTTCATCGAAGCCTGGCAATCGGCACCGTTTGCGCGCTACATGCTGAACACCGCATTGTTGGTGGCCATGATCGCTGTCGTGCAGATGGTGTTGGCAACACTGGCGGCGTATGCGCTGGTGCGATGCCAGCTGAAACTGGCGGGTGTGTTGTTTGCGCTGATCCTGCTGCAACTAATGATCAGCCCGGATGTGCTCATCGTGCAGAATTACCGCACGATCGCAGGCTTCGGGCTGCGTGACACGCTGCTGGGTATTGCGTTGCCGTCTTTCGCGTCTGCATTCGCCGTGTTTCTGCTGCGGCAGACCTTCAAGAGCATTCCGCTCGCATTGGAAGAGGCCGCCATCATTGAGGGCGCAAGCCGCTGGCAGATTCTCTGGACACTATACGTCCCTCTGGCAAAGCCCGTTTACGTGGCATTTGCGCTGGTGTCGATCAGCAGCCACTGGAATGATTTCCTATGGCCATTGGTGGTGACCGATTCGGTTGAGTCGCGCGTACTGACCGTGGGGTTGCAGACGTTCTCTGCACCCGACCAGGGCGTGCAATGGGCGCTGGTGGCGGCGGCGACACTCATGACGTCGGCGCCACTGCTCATCGCGTTCCTGATTTTCCAGCGCCAGTTCGTGCAATCCTTCATGCGTGCTGGCTTGAAGTGACGCGCGCCCAAGGCGAAGCGCGTGGGCTGAGCGCCACCCCCTAACGGCGATTCACCAGGTCAGGCGCACCGTCCATTGATCGCCATTGATGTTGGCCTGCTGATCCACGGCAAAGCCTCGGCGCTCCATCTCTTCGATCGTCTGGCGGAGCTCGTCTTCGCTGACGTTTTCCTTGGCGAAGTTGTGCGTCGAGGCACGGCGGCCGGCCTTGGACAGGGTTTCAATCTCCCGGCTCATCGTTGCCAGCACTTGCTCCACGCCGTGCTCCGCATATTTGGCGTTCTCGCGTGCCTGATCGGCGGTGATGATCGTAGTCTGCATAAGGGCCTCCTGAACGTTTACTCAACGCCCCATGGCGCCAAGCATGTTCTTGTCTGGACCGTTCGGACCACGACAGGATTCCTCAAAATGGCTGGTCGGCTCGCTTTGCTGCGTACCTAACGGCTCTGCAGCGGTTCGATAAGCAACCGCGTATCGATATCCTCAACCAGCTTGGACAGTTCATCGAAGAAGTCCTGCATGTAGGGCTCTAGCAGATGGTCGTCCAGTACGGCAGCGTTGATCCATGTTTCGTGGATCACCCATCGGCGATCATCATCGGACTGCTGCATGACCTGATAGGCAACACAGCCAGGCGCGGAAAGTGACTGGTCTCGGATGAGCTCAAGGTGCGCCGCAAGGGCGCGCTCGCGTTCAGGTAATGCGCGCAGCAGACTCAGGACGTGGACGTGATCGGACATGGCATGTTTCCCGTTTTCCTGTCCGACCACAATTCGACGCGTTCGCTTCACCGCCGGATCAGATCTCTACCTGTGTGCCAAGCTCGATGACGCGATTCGCGGGCAGCCGGAAGAAGCTGAGGCTGCCGCTGGCATTCTTGAGCAGGGTGGCGAACAGCCTCTCACGCCAAAGCGCCATGCCGAGCCGCTTGGACGGGATGACCGTCTCCCGGCTGAGGAAGTAGGTCGTCGTCATCGGTTGGCATTCCAGGCCGCGCTCCTTGAGCAAGGACAGCGCCTGCGGTATGTCTGGCTCGTCCTTGAACCCGAAGTGCAGGGTAAGACGATGGAAACCCTGATCGAACGCTTCGAGCTCGTAGCGCTCGTCCACAGGCACTCGCGGACGGTCTTCGTAACGTACCGTCAGGAGGATGACCCGCTCATGAAGCACCTGATTGTGCAGCAGGTTATGCAGCAGGGCATGTGGCACCGCTTCGGGACGGCTGGTAAGGAACACGGCGGTACCTGATACCCGCCGTGGTGGCTGCAGGCTGATGCTTTCAATGAAATGGCCCAGTGGCAGCGCGTGGCTGTCCAGTCGATCGAGAACAAGCTCTCGCCCTCGCTTCCAGGTGGTCATCAGGATGAACAGCACGGCGCCGATGATGAGCGGAACAGCGCCACCGGCGGCGATCTTCGGTACGTTCGATGCGAAGAACAGCAGGTCGATCACCAGGAATATCGAGAGCATCGGTACGGCCAGGTACCACGGCCACCGCCACAGGAGCAGCACGACCGACGACACCAACAAGGTGGTGATCAGCATCGTGCCGGTCACTGCCACACCGTAGGCCTCGGCGAGGCCGCTGGATGATTGGAAGCCGACCACAAGCAGGACGACGCCAATCATGAGGATTGCGTTCATTACCGGTATGTAGATCTGGCCGCGTTCGACATCCGACGTATGAAGGATCTGCATGCGCGGCACGTACCCGAGCTGGATGGCCTGCTGCGTAATCGAATAGGCGCCTGTGATCACGGCTTGGGAGGCAATGATTGTGGCAAGCGTGGAAAGCGCAATCAGGGGAATCAATCCCCATTCGGGCGCAAGAAGATAGAACGGATTACGGGCAGCGGTCGGATCGTCCAGCAGCAGGGCGCCCTGGCCGAAGTAGTTGAGGATAAGGCCCGGAAAGGTCAGGTACAGCCAGGCATGGACGATGGGCCTGCGACCGAAGTGGCCCATGTCGGCATAGAGTGCCTCGGCGCCGGTGATCGTCAGTACAACCGCACCCATGACGAGAACGCCGAGCAGGGGGTGGTCGATAAAGAAAAGCACGCTCCAGTAGGGGTTGAGCGCCTTCAGCACCTCCGGCTGCGCCATGATTCCATGAACGCCAAGCGCGCCAAGCGTGGTGAACCAGATCACCATGATAGGTCCGAAGAGGTAGCCGATACGCGCTGTGCCGTGTCGCTGCATGGCGAACAGACCCACCAGCAGGATGAGCGCGACCGGTACGACCCAGTGTTCGATGGAGGGAAATGCCAGTTCGATGCCTTCTACTGCGGATAAGACCGAAACGGCAGGCGTCAGCATGCTGTCACCGTAGAAGAGGGCCGCGCCGAAGAGTCCTAGTGCGATCAACACGGCCTGGAGCCGCTTGCGGCCGCGTGCAGCACGTTGTGCCAGCGCCGTGAGTGCCATGATGCCGCCTTCGCCCTGGTTGTCGGCCCGAAGGATGAGCGAAACATACTTCACCGTTACGACGAGCGTCAGCGACCAGAAGATCAGCGAGAGTATTCCGAGCACACTATCGTGGGTGATGGACACACCATAGTGCGGCGAAAAGATTTCCTTGAGGCTATAAAGGGGGCTGGTGCCAATATCGCCATAGACGACACCCGCCGCTGCTACCAGCATCGAGACATGAGAGGCCTTGTTGGCCGAGGTGGATGCGCTCACCGGGCGTACTCCGTGACAGTCCGCCGGAAGGGGTCCCGGCGAGCATAGATATAGCGAAATTAAGGGGCAGAGTGGTTTCCAATGGCCGAAGTTTTACGGCTTCTTTACGGCATCGACGCGAGCACTTCGGCATCGTGGCAGGGTAGGAATGGAGCGTCGTGAGGAGTGAAGGTGTCCAGGCCGGATAACAGCCACACGCCGCTGGCAGAGCGGCTTTATCGGATCGATGCCAAGGCCTCGACGCCGATGCGTGACTACGCCGAGGCGGTATTGGCCGCCGCGGTGGCTTCGCTCGTGGCGCTGGCGGTGTCCAGGTTCATGGATCTGCCGAACATCTCATTGGTCTTTCTGGTCGCTGTGCTCGGGGTCGCCATCCGCAGCAGCAAGGGGCCGGCACTGACGTGCGCTGCGCTGTCGTTCATCGCCTACGGATACGCCTTCCTACCCCCGAACTGGTCGGTGATCATTCACCGTGAACAGGACCTTTTGACGCTCTTTTTCTTTCTCGTCATTGCCGTGGCGGCGGGGGATCTGGCTGCGCGATACAAGCGCCAGTTCCGGGCATTGCAGGCGGCGCAGCGCGATACCCGTGCGCTCCTGGCGTTTGCTGAGCAACTTACACAGGCGCCGGATGCAGAAGGACTGCTGAGTGCACTGCATGGGCATCTGCAGGATTCGGAGCTAGAGCTGTGCCTGGTGACCGTGGAAGGTGAACAGGTGCATCGTCTGGCCGGACACGCGTTGCGGTTGAGCGAGCTGGAGCGCATCACGGCGTGCTGGAGCTGGGAACACCGTGCACCGGCGGGCTACGATAGCCACAACCTGGAGCGACCACACTGGTGGTGGTGGCCTTTGTCGGCGAGCCCAGGTACTGACCAATCCGGGCCTATCGCGCTGTTGGGTGCTCGTGCCGTGGCGCCTGCGGTGCTCGATGAGACAGGGCGAAGCGCGATCGAGGCATTGCTGGATACCTTCTCGCTGGCGATGGCGCGTACTCATCTTTCCGAAGCGCTGGCGACGGCTCGGGTCGAAAGTGAAGCCGAGCACTTGCGCAGCGCACTGCTTGCCTCGGTTTCGCATGATCTGCGTACACCGCTGACGGTCATGCGCGGATCCGTGGAAACGCTGGCGATGCTCGAAGATTCCCTGGAGCCCGCTCAGCGACGCGAGTTGCTCAGCGACACCCGTTCAGAAATGGAACGCCTGGATCGCTATATCCAGAACCTGCTAGACATGACGCGACTTGGCCATGGACAGCTGGTCCTCGATCGCGACTGGGTAACCCCTGGCGATCTCGTGGCTTCTGCATTGCAGCGCTTGCAGCCATTGCTCGAAAGCCTCGTGGTTGACCGGGACGTAGCGCCCGATCTCCCACTGATCCATGTGCAGGCTGCGTTGATCGAACAGGCACTCGTTAATGTGCTGGAGAACGCGATCCGATTTTCACCCAAGGGTGGCAGATTAACGGTTCGCGCGCGGGCCGGTGACATGCTGGCGCTGTCCGTGATCGACCAGGGGCCTGGAGTTCCCGTCACAGCCCATGATCGGATTTTCGATATGTTCTATACCACCGCCCATGGCGACCGCGGTGGACAAGGTACCGGTCTTGGGCTGGCGATCTGCAGGGGAATGGTTGTCGCTCACGGCGGGCACGTCAGCGTGTCCAGTGGAGACGAGGGCGGCACCTGCATTACGCTTCATTTGCCGATCCATGAGCAGCCGTCGAGCGATGTTGATGAGTTCGACGGCGAGAGCACCCTCCCATGAGCGATCGCACGCGTATCGTCGTGGTGGATGATGAGTCCGCCATTCGCAAATTCCTGCGAATCAGCCTCACCTCGCAAGGCTATGGCGTCATCGAGGCTGACTGCGGTGAGCAGGGGTTGGCACAGGTGGCATTGAATGAGCCGGATCTGGTCATTCTGGATTTGGGCCTTCCCGATCTCGATGGGCATGCGGTCCTGGCACGGCTACGGGAATGGTCATCGGTCCCGGTATTGGTGCTGTCGGTGCGCGCGGGTGAACAGGAAAAGGTCGCCGCGCTGGACGCTGGCGCCAACGACTATGTGACCAAGCCATTTGGTGTACAGGAGCTGCTGGCGCGCGTTCGGGCACTGTTGCGTACCTCTGCCACGCCTGTCGCACCGTTGGCCGCGGTAGAGGTCGGCTCGCTGCGCGTCGACCTGGCGTTTCGGCAGGTCACGTGCGACGGTGAAACGATAGCCCTGACGCGAAAGGAATACGCTGTGCTTGCTCTGCTTGCGCAGCATGTAGGACGCATCGTGACGCAGCAGCAGTTGCTCAAGGAGGTGTGGGGGCCTACCCATGTCGAGCACACGCATTACCTGCGTATCGTCGTTGGGCGGCTGCGGCAGAAGCTGCACGATGACCCTACAGCGCCCGAGCTCATCCTGACCGAAGCGGGTGTGGGGTACAGGCTGAAGGCAACGAGCTCAGTTTAAGCGGGGTGTCCGAACGCTATTCGGGGAATAAAAACGGCCCCCGAGGGGCCGTTCTCTTTTTGCGGTTTGTTTATTTGAGCCACTCTTCAACGCGGTCCGGATGCTTCGCGATCCAGTCCTTGGCCGCCTTTTCAGGCTGGGCGCCCTCGGTGATGGCGAGCATTACGGAGCCGACTTCCTCGGCGCTCCAGTTGAATCTCTTCAAGAACGCAGCCACTTCAGGCGCCTTCTTGTTCAGGCCCGGATTCGCCACGCTCTGAACGCGTTCGGCATCGCCGAAGACTTTTTTCGGATCATCGAGGAAGCGCAGTTTCCACTTCGCGAACATCCAGTGAGGAATCCAGCTGGTGACGACGATCGGCTTATTTGCGGCTATGGCACGGGTCAGGGCGACCGTCATGGCCGGGCCGGAGCTCGGCATCAGGCGCAGATCGAGCTTGTATTCCTTGATGGCCTCTTCGGCGCGGCGCATGACGCCGGCGCCCGCGTCGATCCCAGTGATCTTGCCGTCCAGTTGGGATTTGTACTTGTTGAGGTCTTCGATGCTCTTGGCCTCGAAGTATTCGGGAACGACCAGGCCGATCTTGGCGCCGTCGTAATTGGTGCCCAGGACTTCGACCTTGTCCTTGAGCTTTTCATAGTATTCACCGTGGGTGGCCGGAAGCCAGGCGGAGAGCGTGGCGTCGAGGTCGCCTCGGGAGACGCCCTGCCACATGATGGCCGCTTCGACGGGTTGCAGTTTGACGGGATAGCCGAGCTTTTCCTGGATGATCTGAGCAGCAACGTTGGTGGTGGCGACGCTATCGTCCCAGCCGTTGACGAAGCCGAGCTTCAGCTCCGGTTTATCTGCGGCGGTAGCGGCGGACATGCCCAGCGCGAGGGTCGCGGCGCCGAGGCATTGAACGACATGTTTGAACATGCTCATGCGTATCACTCCATGTGGGTATATATTTTCTGGCAGCAAAAAGGGCTCCTGACCCGTCTTGAAGCGGGCCTGGGATTGTCTGCGTTGCGTTCTCCTGGAGGATTCCGAAGCGCCAGGCGCTCCGGCAGGTACGGGAGCCATCGCTGACTCCCGTGGGCTCAAAGGCCGAGGTAGGTGCGAACTGCCGCCGCGCCGTCCTTGCCATCGAACGTGGTGACGCCGGCTAGCCACTGGTCCAGGACCGCCGGGTTCTCTTTCAGGTACGCCTTGGCGACGGTGACTGGATCCTGTTTGTCCAGGACCTTCTCCATCAGTTGGCTTTCCATCTCGACGTTGAACTGAAGCTGGTTGAGCAGTTTGCCAACGTTCGGGCAGCGTGATTCATAGTCCTTGTTGATCACGGTGTAGACCTTCGCCGCGCCGTAATCGGGACCGAATACGTCATCACCACCTGAGAGATAGGTCATGTCGAACTGGGTATTCATCGGGTGCGGGGCCCAGCCCAGGAACACGATCGGCTCCTTGCGCTTAACCGCGCGGGACACCTGGACCAACATGCCGGCTTCGCTCGATTCGACCATCTTGAAATCGCCGAGGCCGAACGTGTTGTCCTTGATCATGCCGTCGATCAGCAGGTTGCCATCGTTACCTGGCTCGATCGCGTAGATTTTGCCGCCGAGCTTGTCCTTGAATTTGGCAATGTCCTCGAAACTCTTCAGGCCCTGTTCCGCTGCGTAAGTGGGTACGGCAAGCGTGTACTTGGCGCCTTCCAGATTTGGTTTTTCGAGGACCTTGACGCTGCCGTCCTTGGTGAACGGCTCAATCACGGTATCCATCGAGGGCGACCAATAGCCGAGGAAAACATCGACCTGCTTGTTCTTCACACCTGTGAAAGCGATCGGCACCGACACCATCCGTTTGGTTGGCTTGTAGCCCAGGCCTTCGGTCAGCGTCATGGCGACACCCGTCGTGGCGGAGATGTCTGCCCAACCGATCTCGGCAAAGCTGACCTTCTGACAGGCCGCGGGCTCTGCTGCCCAGGCGCTGCTCATGAGTGCGGAGCAGACGAGGCCTGTGGCGGCAATTCTTTTCAGTTGTTTCATCAAAACCACTCCTTGTAGAACTTCTGAATCACTGCGCTGGCGGGGTGGTAGGCGGAGTCGGTACGGTCCGTTGTTCGCGCTTGCTGCCAAAGAGCGCAGACAGACGTGAGAACGCAGAGCCTTGCTGCGGCGTGCCGAAGCTTTCGGTGATGCGGTCAAGAATGATTGCCAGCAACACCACGGCCATGCCGCTTTCAAAACCAAGGCCGATATCCAAGCGCTGGATACTGGCCAGAACGTCGTTACCGAGGCCGCCTGCACCCACCATTGAGGCGATGATCACCATCGACAGCGCCATCATGATGGTTTGGTTAACGCCTGCCATGATCGACGGCATGGCGTTCGGTAACTGTACCTTGAAGAGGAGCTGACGGGCGTTGCAGCCGAAGGATTCGCCAGCCTCGACAATTTCCCTGTTGACCTGGCGGATACCCAGTGTGGTCAGACGTACGGCGGGCGGCATGGCGAAAATGACGGTTGCGAAGATGCCTGGCACGCGTCCCAGGCCGAACAGCATGGCGGCGGGGATCAGGTACACGAAGGCCGGCATCGTCTGCATGAAGTCCAGAACGGGACGGATGATGTACGAAACCCGGTCGCTGCGTGCGCCCCAGATGCCCAACGGGATGCCGAGTGCCAAGCTGATAAGGGTCGCTGAGAAGGTCAGCCCCAACGTTACGACGGTCTGTTCCCAGAAACCGCTCAGGACGATGAGCGTAAAGGCCACCGCCGTGAAGATTGCGAACCGAATGCCCAGGCGCCAGAGACCGAGCCCCACGAATATAGCGATCAGCAACCACGCCGGGGGCCACATAAGCAGCGATTCGACAGCCTGGGAAAGGTAATCCACCCCATTTCCGATGCTCTCGAATACACCACTGTAGTTGTCCAGCAGGTAATTGACGGCGTCATTGACCCAGCTGCCCAGGTCGATCCTTTTCTCATTCATGCGCTTCACCCTGCAGTCGGCTCAACAGGCGTCCCTTGCTGATCGCACCAGCGTACTGGCCTCGATCGTCAATGACAGGAATAGGGCCCTCGTTGTCTACCAGGCGATTGATGACCTGCTCCAGGGGCAGGCTCTCGTGTACCGGGTCGATCTGCTTGAGGGTCTGAGCCGTCAACTCGCAGGTCTGGCCACCTTCGACGAGCAGAGCAATCTTTTCGAGACTGATGGAGCCTTTGAAGCGGTTGTCTTCGTCGACAACGAAGGCGTAGTGCTTGTCCTGCTCCTGCAGTTCCTTGCATACGGTCGCGGCGTCAGGCGCCCTGCCGTTGTGAACATAGAGCGGAACGCTGTCGGCCTTGAGCTGGCCCGCGGTCAGGTAGCGGCTGGTATCGACGGTATCGAAGAAGTTGCGGACGTAGTCATTCGCAGGCTTTTCAACCAGCTCCTGCGGCGTGCCGACCTGGATCAGCTTGCCGCCTTCCATGATGCCAATGCGCGTACCGATGCGCATTGCTTCCTCGATGTCGTGGGACACGAAGATGATGGTGCGCCGGGATTTCTGTTGGAGTTCGAGAAGGACGTCCTGCATCTCGCGGCGCTTGAGCGGATCGAGCGCGGAGAAGGCCTCATCCATGATGATCATGGAGGGGTCGACGGCGAGCGCTCGGGCCAGGCCGACACGTTGCTGCATCCCGCCAGACAGCTCACGGGGATACTTGTTGGCGAAGGTATCGAGGCCGACCTGCTTCAGGACCTCCATTGCGCGTGCTTCACGTTCCTTCTTGCCCTTGCCGGCGACTTCAAGGCCAAAGGCGGCGTTTTCCAGTACGGTGCGGGAAGGCATGAGCGCAAAGGACTGGAACACCATGCTCATATCACGGCGCCGCAGATCGATCAGCTGATCCTTGGGTAACTTGGCGACGTTTTGTCCGTCGATGAAGACATCGCCTGCGGTGGGCTCCACGAGGCGATTGATGAGGCGGATGAGGGTGGACTTACCGGAACCGGAGAGGCCCATCAGGACGAAGATCTCGCCCTCCTGGACGCTGAAGGAGACGTCGCTGACACCGACGATGGCTCCTTTCTCTGCAAGGACTTCATCCTTGCTTTTGCCTTGCTTGACCAGTTCGAGCGCTTGCTCCGGGTGCTCTCCAAAAACCTTGTACAGGTTTTGCACCACTATTTTTCCAGACTGCATGGGATGCTTCCCCTTCAGTAGACGTCAGCCCGTTCGTACGAATGCGCACGCAGCCCTTCGGCCTGGCGCTCGTGTTTCACGAGAATTAGTGCCTTGTGGATTGTCATGCGAGAGGCTTGCAGGCCGGTTCGTCAGGAGCGATAACCTGCAACAGCGCCGGTTAGGCGAGGTCGAGTCTCCTGCCGGCCTCGGCCGACATGCACGCATGGCGTTCTGTATCTCTTGCAAACCGCTGTCAAAATCCTCTGGCAGTGCTAAGAGCCCATACTGCTGGAGCCGTCATGCCCCAGGCGGGAAGCATGCATGCGTCCGAATCTTGTTCTTATGGGCCCGTCTCCACCCAGGAGAAGGGCCGCATTTAATTTTTCATCGGTACGGAGCGGAGTACTCCGGCGTCGATCTCGAACGATCGACAGCGACGAATCGGCTGTCTCAACGATATAGGCTTGAAGGCTCGGCAATTGTCGATTAACGACCCTGGCATGTTGGGCGACGACATCTTGCTGAACCGTACGCTTTCGCGTCATTTCCCGAGACGATGGCGACTGCGGGCATCCCCATTTCGACCATCAGAATCGCCGGTTGACTCAACGAAAGTGTGCGAAACCCTACCAGAAAAGAATTTTAACTTGGACCTTGACACCGTCCGTCGGCGCGGTTCTGAGGACTTCAAAGTCGGCCTCAGCCTACAGGTGACGGGGGATTGCAGCGATTCAAAAAAAATTGATCTTTTTAAGCATATTTGGATTTTATCGGCTAAAAGAACCGCTTTTTCGCAGCGCTCTCCCTATTATTTTTGCGCGATGGATCCTTGCTAGTACAGGTGACCGAATAGCCGCAATGCGTACCGCGCGGGCGCATGTTCGGCCGGCGCGAAGCATGCCCGTACAGCCGCCAAAAAGCGATGAGGTTGATGCCCTTTTCGCGGCTATTTTTTTGACGTGAAAGGTCATAAAAACCGGGCTTACGAGCGCGGTGGGTTCGGCGCTTCCAATCTGCCCAGTTACAGAGCAAAAACGCTGCTCGCAGCGTCCATTAATACCAACCCAGCCCGTGCGTTCATGTCCGTTCGTTCGCGGTGCCCTGGCTATGTCGAAGGCTGCTGCACAACAGCGCACGACTGCTTCGAAATGATGCAGGTTTCGGCGCGCGACGTGTTACTCCGCTACAAGTGATTGATACCGTACACCTCAGGGTGCCCCCCTATGAGGTGCACCCAAGGCTCACGGGACGGTCTGGACCACCGTCACAGAGCTGTCATCTTCTTTTATTGAATGATCGTTCAATAGAGGCATGGGCCTTGCTTTCTTCTCGATACAAGGAAGCCAAAGACTTCCATCAATACCGTAGGCCCGTACCGTGCCCCGTGTGTGAGGAGAGAGCGATGCCCGATGTGAACGCAAGTCAAACCAAAGGCGCGGCAACCAAATCCATTGGCTTGTTATTGCTCGACAATTTCACCCTCATGTCACTTGCTTCAGCGGTAGAGCCGCTGCGCATGGCGAATCAACTTTCAGGCAAGGAGCTGTTTCGCTGGTTCACGCTCAGCTCGGATGGCGCCGCTGTACGTGCAAGCGATGGTCTGCAAATCACGCCCGACATGGGCTTTGCACAGGCCCCCGGACTTGATGTGGTGCTGGTATGTGGCGGTGTGGGCATCCAGCATTCGGTCAAGCGTGAGCATATTGCCTGGTTGCAGGCGCAGGCCCGACATGGCCGTTGTATCGGTGGCGTTTGTACGGGAAGTTGGGCGCTTGCCAAGTCGGGATTGCTCGACGGTTACGATTGCAGTGTTCACTGGGAGTGCCTCGCAGCAATGCAGGAGGCTTTCCCGCGCGTCGCAATGACCACACGGTTGTTCTCCATCGACCGCAATCGTTACACGTCATCAGGCGGCACTGCACCGATGGACATGATGCTGCACCTCATTGCTCGCGACCATGGGCGCGAGTTGGCGGCTGCGATATCCGAGATGTTCATCTACGAGCGCATGCGCAACGAGCAGGATCACCAGCGTGTGCCACTCAAGCACATGCTCGGCACCAACCAGCCGAAATTGCAGGAAATCGTGGCCCTGATGGAAGCGAATCTTGAGGAGCCCATCGACCTCGACGAGCTCGCGACCTATGTGGATGTATCACGTCGCCAGCTCGAGCGCCTGTTCCAGAAGTATCTGCACTGTTCTCCATCACGTTACTACCTGAAGCTACGACTGATCCGGGCGCGGCAATTGCTCAAGCAGACCTCCATGTCGATCATCGAAGTCGCATCGGTATGTGGCTTCGTATCCACCCCCCATTTCTCCAAGTGCTATCGCGAATTCTTTGGGATTCCCCCGCGTGATGAGCGCGCCGGCCAGACGTCCAGCAACGTAGTTGCGTTCATCCCGGTGCCCGAAGATGTGGCGCGTAACTCTGCGGCGCTGCTTGCGCTGAGCAGCGCACAAGGCGAGTCGACGTTCGCGAGCGTCCGTTTGTAGGCATCAAGCGGGAGCGGCGATTGACGCAAGCAGATGGGGCGGGCGAAGCCTGCGCTACCCTGCGCCTCGCGTAATGCAAGCGACACGGCATTGCAGGTATGAGGGGACCGCCGCTGTGGGATAGACAGGGTTACAGCAGTGTCCCCGCTTCGAGGGGGGACGTGTCAGATGCGGCGGCTGCTGGGCCTGGTCGGTCTCGAGCCGGGTTGCAGCAATTCGGGTGGTGGTGCTGCCACCACCTTATCGGATCGACTACACGACAACCAACGCAGCGCCGCAATATCTAGCGCGCGGCCAGAAGCGCCGGCAGCAAATGCCGATTGATGGCCTCGCGAACAGCGGGCAGGAGTGTAGCGGAGCCCCCGAGCAGGTCTTCGACCAGCCGGCGAAGCTGACGAGCCCGATCCACGCAAAGGCCTGTTGCCACACGTTGGCACGCGGCCTCCGCCGATATGCCCGGTGGCAGTTCGAATCCCAGGCTGACGAGTCGGTCGCGGAAGTCGTCCTGGTCAATCAATTCAGCCATCATCATCAGTATTTCTCCTACTCGTCCGGGGCGACACAATCAGCGAAGCACGCCTTCTTCCAGCAGCACCTTGAATATAGCCTCGGCGCCGGCTTCCGGTGTCACTCCAGTCAGAACCTGGCCTCCACCACCGGATGCCTTGGCGGTGGCCGCCTTCATGCGCTCGGCGCCCGTTTTTGCCTTGATGACCTTGAGGCGTTTCGGCCGGGGACGGGCGGGTAGCCACTGACCCTGAGCGAAAAGAGGATCTTCAACGTGCGGGTGACCCTCCAGCGCCAGCTGGCCACGTCGCGCCGGGCCAAACGCGCTCTGGCGCGGCGCCGGTGCGGCGGCGTCCACGCTGGCGACGAAGGGCAGGCGCACGCTCAGTCGGCGCCGTTGTCCGCGCGGCAGCGCTTGAAGAACGGATGCAGTATTGCCATCCACGCGTTCGATCTCGGCCAAGCCTACGACCAGCGGCCAACCCAGCTTCTCCGCAAGCAGGTAAGGCAGCAGGCCGGAGCCTTCTCCGGTTTCGGCCTGGCTACCGGTCAAGACCACGTTCGCACCCTGAGCCCGTATATGGTGGACAAGCCCTGGCAGTGCGTCGGCGTGAGCGGGCTGCTGGATGACTGTCAGAGAAGGTAGCCCCATGCCAAGATAGCTGCGCAGGATTTCCGTACCCGGATCTCCTGCATGGACAACGTCCAACTGCTCTCCAACTAGCCCTAGCCCAAGCTCCACAGCTCGTGCATCCTGCTCGGCGCGCCGGGGCCGACCGGACGTCGGGTGCGCGCCGATGGAAACGAGTGTGCATATCTTCAAATCGCTCATGGCTCAGCCTCCGGACGTACAACGGCGGTCGGTCGATACGGCGTGATCAAGCGGCATCACGGTCACCCAGTTGACGATGTGACTGGATCTTCTGGACCAACGCCTGAAGGATCGCTGCGGCGTCGCCGATGACGGCAATATCCGCACGCTTCACCATGTCGCATTTCGGATCCATGTTGACTGCGATGACCTTCTCGCAGGCGCCGATGCCTTGCAGGTGCTGGACCGCCCCCGAGATGCCGATGGCCAGGTAAACGCGAGCAGTGACCCAGGTCCCCGTGGCGCCGACCTGCCGAGCGCGCGGCATATGCCCGTCGTCTACGGCAACACGCGAAGCGCCTTCGGTTGCACCCAGCACCTCGGCCGCGTGGTGGAACAGGTCCCAGTCCTTCACGCCATTGCCCCCTGACAGAATGAATTCGGCTTCGGCCATGGGGATCTGGGCCGGGTCGACTGCAACGGGGCCTCTGTCTTCGATGCGCGCCAGGTGGTGTGGAAGCCACGCATCGAGTTCGACAAGACGCGCTTCATGCCGGCTTTCACTGATCGGTTCTGCACACTCCGGCAGCGCGAGGACGATGCGCGGCAGTGCCTGGGTAACATCTTCCAACCCTGCGCCGGCACGCCGGATGCACTGGTCCTCTTTGACCTGCCAGACGCGGGTTGCCGGCCGTTCGCCCAGAGCGGCTGCAAGGCGACGGCCAATTTCGCCGCCACCGTTCCGACTGTCGGGCAGGAGCCAGTAGCTTGGATCGAACTGTCGTTCAACGGCCTGGAGCGCAATGACACGCTGCTCGGGCGCATAGCCTTCGTAGGCTGCGCTGTCCAGATGGAGCAGGCGATCGACACCCGCCGTATCGAATGCGGTTTCCTTGGCGTCGCCAAAGACAATCGCAAGTACCGCGCCGTGCGCGCCCGCCAACTGACGGGCCATGCCGAGCAGGTCCTTGTCATGGGCAGACAAGCGTCCGCCAACCATATCGGGCACAACGGCCACGTAGTGCTGCGGCGCCTCGACCACATGAAGTGGCAAAACAACCTCGACCGGGGCGGCAGCGCCACGGCGCAGTGATCCCCCCTGTTGTGCGCCGGAGCGGTCGAGCCGCTTGATGCCATTCGGACCGATGAAGCCTGCGGCGATTGCGTGGGGGTTCTTGCGCATGACGCCGTTGGGGCCGACCCAGCGGGTCTTTGCGTCCTGAAGGGTGGCGTGCAGTGGATGAAGCCGATTGCGGGCAATCCATTCGGCACGCGGGTCGCGTCTGATGAGATCACTCATGGTGGCTGCTCTCGCGGTGAATACGGGACGTGCCCGAGCAGGGGTTTCCCTGCAGCGGGATGAGGAATGACCTGCCTGGCGACGCACCCTTCAGGTGCTGGGTGCTCATAGTGCGGGCTCCGTAACTTTCTTCCGACTCGGCGCAGCAGCCTTTGGCGCATCGGGCGTTTCGATCAGCGCTTCTGCGACAAGCTCCGCAATGTCCTTGACCTGTGGCCTGGGCTCGACAACACCTTCGAGCATTAGCGTGCACTGCGGGCAGCCCACGGCAACCAGCTCTGCTTCGGTTTCCCGAATGTCGGCCATGCGCATGTCCGGAATACGCTGCTGGCCAGGGATGTCCGTGATCGGCGCACCGCCGCCGCCGCCACAGCAGCGCGAACGATAGCCGGAGCGGGTCATCTCGACCACGTCGATGCCAATAGCCGAAAGGACCTCGCGCGGTGCCTCGTACTCACCGTTGTAGCGGCCGAGATAGCAGGGGTCATGATAGGTCACGCGGCCACCGTGCTCGCCCGCCAGCGGGTGGATACCGAGCGTAAGGCTGTGCGCATTGATGAGTGTCTCGATGTAGGTGCTGTGGTGGTACACGGTGTACCGACCACCCAGCTCGCCGTACTCGTTTTTCAGCACGTGGAAACTGTGCGGATCGCAGGTGACGATCGTGTCGAAGCGGTACCTGGACAGCGTGTCGATGTTGCGACGGGCCAGCATTTGGAACGTCGCTTCGTCACCCAGGCGTCGTGCGACGTCGCCGCTGTCACGCTCCTCCAGGCCCAGCACTGCAAAGTCGACCTTTGCGGCACGCAGGATCTTCACGAAGGCACGCAGGGTGCGCTGGTTGCGCATGTCGAACGCGCCGTCGCCGACCCAGAAGAGGACATCGGCGCTGCCCTTTTCGCTCATGAGCGGGAGGCTCAGGTCAGCCGCCCAATTCATCCGGCCGCCTGGCGCAAAGCCGCCTGGGTTGTCGGTCGCGATCAGGTTGTCCAGCACCTCAGCGCCTTTGTTCGGCGTCGCACCTTTCTCCAATGTGAGGTGGCGGCGCATGTCCACGATTGCGTCCACATGCTCGATCATCATCGGGCATTCCTCGACGCAGGCACGGCAGGTCGTGCAGGACCAGAGGGTCTCGGCATCGACGAGCGCCTTGCCTTCCAGAGAAACGATAGGCTGGTGCGGGCCACCCTGGTGCTCGCCGATCGGCTTGCCAGGGTAGGGCGAACCGGCAAAGCGTGCATCGCTGCCGCCTGCGAGACCTATGACCATATCCTGAATGAGCTTCTTCGGATTGAGCGGTTGGCCGGCTGCAAAGGCGGGGCACATCGCTTCGCAACGCCCACACTGTACGCAGGCGTCGAAGCCAAGTAGTTGGTTCCAGGTGAAATCCACCGGCTTGCCGACGCCAAGTGGCGCAGTCTGATCATCCAAATCCAGCGCCTTCAGCCCGCTCGACCGGGCGGCACTAGAGTTGTAGGGCGTGGAGAAACGCTCCGCACGGCGGTGCCAGGCGAGGTGAAGCGCCCCGGCGAAGGCATGCTTCATCGGACCACCCCAGGTCATGCCGAAGAACATTTCCGACACGCCCCACGCAATGCCAAGCGTGAGTACACCGGCGAGCAGCCAGCCGCCGAAGTTCTCTGGCAGCACTCCCGCCGCCGGCAGGGTTGCGATAAAGAAGCTGACCGAGAACATGAGCAGGCTCTTCGGCAAGCGCATCCAGGGACCCTTGGATAGCCGTGCCGGCGGATTGCGGCGACGTTTGGCAACGAAGAGTGCGCCTGTGAACATGCAGACGGTCGCCGCCATCAAAGCCCAGGCCAGCACCTGATGCCGCACGCCGAAGCCGTGGACGGCAATGGCCAATACGGCGGCCAGTACGAAGCCACCGGCGGTTGCAACGTGCGTCCGAGACATGTACTTGTCGCGCTCGACCACGTGGTGAAGGTCTACAAGATAGCGACGCGGCATCTTTAACAGGCCGCCGATCCAGTTGACCTTGGCGGGCCGGCCGCGACGCCACATGAAGAAGCGCTTGGCCGCGCCGATGACGGCGAGGGCCAGGGCGGCGAAGAGCAGAATGGGAAGTATGGTTTGCAGCATTTGCTTACCCTCACAGGGTTGATCGTTCCCACGCACTGCGTGGTAACGCATCGCCGGACGCTCTGCATCCAGCGCCTGTGACGCGTAGCGTCACGGCGCCGGGACGCCCACGCAGAGCGTGGGAGGCATCATCCAGTCCGGATCAGAAGTCCTTGCACAGGCGCAGCGCGTCGTAGATGGCCGCATGGGTATTGCGCTGCGCGACGCAATCCCCGATGCGGAACAGCAGGTAGCCATCGCCGCTTTCGGACAGGCACGGCTGAGGCTGGATCGCATACTGCGCCTCGATGTCCATCTGCCCCTTGTTGCGAGAAGCTTCCTTGAGCGCGTAATAGAGCGTCTCGTCCGGGCGAACACCGTTCTCGATGACGATCTGGTCAACGACCCGCTCCTCCTTGGCCCCGGTGTACTCGTTCTCCAGCACGGCCACTTTCTTGTCGCCCTCGGCGTAGACCTTTTCCAGCATCAGGTCGCCGGTCATGATCACTTCCTTTGGATACAGGCTGCGGTAGTAGGTCGGGAACGTTGTGCCACCGATGGCCACGCCCGGCTTGATATCGTCGGTGACGATCTCGACCTGCGCGCCCTTGTCGGCCAGGTAGTCCGCTACGGACATGCCGCTGAATTCACAGATTGTGTCGTACACCAGAACGTTCTGACCCGGCTCGACGCGACCGGAAAGAATGTCCCAGCTGCTGACCACGAGGCCTTCAGCCGCACCCCAGTGCTCCACCTGTTCCAGGAAGGGATGGCCGCCGTTGGCGAGCACGACGATGTCCGGACGAAGGTCGAGGATCGTGTCGGCATCAGCGGCAGTGCCAAGCCTGACGTCCACGCCCAGGCGCGTCAGTTCGAGCTGATACCAGCGGGTGATGCCGGCGATCTGATCACGTTGCGGTGCGCGGGACGCCAGGGTGATCTGGCCGCCGAGCGCCTCCTGTTTCTCGAATAGAGTTACGTCGTGACCACGTTCTGCCGATACACGGGCGGCCTCCATTCCGGCAGGACCACCGCCGACGATCACCACCTTGCGCTTGGGCCCTGTGGATTTCTCGATGATGTGCGGGACGCCCATGTACTCGCGACTTGTCGCCGCGTTCTGGATGCACAGCACATCGAGGCCCTGATATTGCCGGTCGATGCAATAGTTGGCGCCCACGCATTGCTTGATCTGGTCCACCTGGCCCATGCGGATCTTGGCGATCAGGTGTGGGTCTGCCATGTGCGCACGGGTCATGCCGACCATGTCGACGTAGCCGCCTTCGAGGATGCGCGTGGCCTGGTTCGGGTCCTTGATGTTCTGCGCATGCAGGACCGGGACGTTGACCACTTCCTTGATGCCCGCCGCCAGGTGCAGGAATGGTTCGGGCGGGTAGGTCATGTTGGGGATGACGTTCGCCAGGGTGTTGTGGGTATCGCAGCCGGAGCCGACGACGCCGATGAAATCCAGCATGCCGGTGTCGCTGTAGTACTTGGCGATCTGCTTCATGTCCTCATGGGACAAGCCATCCGGATGGAACTCGTCACCCGTGATGCGCATGCCGACGCAGAAGTCGTCGCCCACTTCGGCGCGTACGGCCTTGAGCACTTCGAGGCCGAAGCGCATCCGGTTCTCGAAGCTGCCGCCCCATTCGTCCGTCCGCTTGTTCACGCGCGGCGACCAGAACTGGTCGATCATGTGCTGGTGGACGGCAGACAGCTCGACACCGTCCAGACCGCCCGCCTTGGCGCGGCGCGCCGCTTGGGCGAAATTGCCGACAACGCGCCAGATTTCCTCGGGCTCGATGGTCTTGCAGGTCGCGCGGTGAACGGGCTCGCGTATGCCGGACGGGGACATGAGCGTAGGCCAGTGACCACCGTCCCAGCGCGAGCGGCGACCCATGTGGGTAATCTGAATCATGATCTTGGCGCCATGCTTGTGCATGGCATCAGCCAGATTCTGGAAATGCGGGATGATGCGGTCGGTTGCGAGGTTCACCGAACTCCACCAGTGCTGGGGGCTGTCGATTGCCACGACCGAGGAGCCACCGCAGATCGCAAGTCCAATACCGCCTTTGGCCTTCTCTTCGTAGTACTTCACGTAGCGGTCGGTGGTCATCCCGCCGTCCGTGGCGTAGACCTCAGCATGCGCGGTCGACAACACACGGTTGCGAATGGTGAGCTTGCCGATCTGGATCGGCTCGAACATTGCTTCGAAGGCCATAACGTTTCCCTCAACTCGGCTACGGCGCGCACGGTGCGCTACGTGACATCGATTGTTGCGACGGGGTTATGCCCCGTCCCTTTTTGTTTTTCGGTTGGTCACCGTGTATGGCGCCAACCTGTGCCTTCCGCGAGCGGCGCCATGCCGCACCCTCGCGCTCATCAAGCGTTTCTGGCCTTGCCCGGTGCACCATCGAGGCCTTGCACCGGGCGCGCCTGGCGTTACAGCGGCCGTGTCACGAACAGGCCGTCGTCATGGCCGTCTTCGGCGCCGCTGTACTCCTGGACCGTCGTTGTGCGAATCGAGCTGCCCCGCGCGGACAGGATCTGGTCGATGGCACCGGAGAACCAGCCCGTGAACATGTAATCCACCTTGCGGTTGACCTTGCCGTATACGTACACGAAGGCCGAGTGCTTGAGCTTGACCTCGGCGTATCCGGTGGACAGATCAAGCTTCTGCGTCTCGAAAAGGCCCCACCCCCGCTGAGACAGGCGCTTCATGTAGTGCTCGAACACCGCTTCGCCTTCAATGCCGTGGCATTCGGCCTCTTTCTCGCACCAATGCCAGGCAGACTTGTAGCCGGCCTTGTAGAGGATTTCGGCGTACTTTTCAGCGCCCAGCACGTCCTCGATACCCATGTGGTTGTTCACGAAGAAGTGGCGCGGTACGTAGAGCATCGGTAGCGCATCGGTCGTCCAGACACCGGTTTCATCGTCGACCTGGATCGGCATCTCGGGAGCGTGTGTGGCCATGTGCTTCAAATCCTGTTCTCAGGCGGGCAGGGCCCGCGTTGCTGTACGTTGTGATGTATACGGGCATCCCGGTGGTGGATAAGGCGTCGCCGTTATCCACCTGTGTTCCGATCGGGTCGCCTTGTGTTGTCTTTCTCGTCTTTGGCCGTTGCACGTCGCCATTTGCGCCGTAGCGTGCGGTCGTCGCGCGAAGCGCTGACGCCGCAACAGGCTCGCGCGGTAGGTGCCCGATCTAGCTCGCTTCGTGCCAGACGTCGGAGAGAATCCGCACCCAGTTCTCGCCCATCACCTTGCGCACGGTGCGCTCGGACATGCCGCGCTTGAGCAACGTCTCCGTCAAGTTGGGGAATTCGCCCACGGTTCGGATGCCCAGCGGGTTGATGATCTTTCCGAAGTTCGTCAACCGACGGGCGTAACCCTTGTCGTGAGTGAGGTATTCGAAGAAGTCCTGGCCGTGACCCTGCGTAAAGTCGGTGCCAATGCCGATGGCATCTTCCCCGACGATGTTCACCACGTATTCGATGGCTTCGGCGTAGTCGTCGATGGTCGAGTCGATACCCTTGGCCAGGAACGGCGCGAACATGGTGACGCCGACGAAGCCGCCATGGTCGGCGATGAACTTGAGTTCTTCGTCGGACTTGTTACGCGGGTGTTCCTTGAGGCCGGACGGCAGGCAATGGGAGTAGCAGACCGGCTTCTTGGATTCGAGAATGACTTCCTCGCTGGTCTTGCTGCCCACGTGGGAAAGGTCGCACATGACCCCGACACGGTTCATCTCCGCCACGATCTCGCGACCGAAGCCGGACAGCCCGCCATCGCGTTCGTAGCAGCCCGTGCCCACGAGGTTCTGGGTGTTGTAGCACATCTGCACGATGCCCACGCCGAGCTGCTTGAAGATCTCGACGTAGCCAATCTGGTCTTCGTAGGCGTGGGCATTCTGGAAGCCGAACAGGATGCCGGTCTTGCCCAGTTCCTTCGCCTTGCGGATGTCGGCCGTCGTGCGGACCTGCATGACCAGGTCGCTGTTCTCGCGGATCAGTTTCTGGCTGGAGGCGATGGCGTCGACGGTTTCCTGAAAATCTTCCCAGACCGAAACCGTGCAGTTGGCCATGGTGAGGCCGCCCTTGCGCATGTCCTCGAACAGCTCACGGTTCCATTTCGCGATGATCAGGCCGTCGATGACGATGCTATCGGCGTGAAGTTCGGCTGGCGTCATCAGACTGTCCCCTTGAAGTCGGTGCGCCGCTCAAGTGGCGGTGCGTTGGGGGCAGCTTATCCCTGGGCGTCTGCGGGACCCGGTGCAAAAACGACTGGGGGTTTTCTCAGAGCGTCAAGGCTGTCGCAATTGCGACATGCCGTGAATTATGCGTCGTGACCTGCGTAGGTGCTGTCTTACCCCTGCCCAGTAAGCGGCACCTCAGAATTGAACGAGAGAGCTGGCTTGGTAACGATTGGCGGAAACCGAGGGCGGCCGGAAACCAAGAACGATGGCGCCGCCCTGGGCCTGGGTGGTGACGGCCCGACGGGTCCACTGTCGGCGCAGAACCCGTATATCTGCATATACGACGGCCGTGATATCCGCGAGCCGTGTCATCTCAACGGTCGCCTTGCCTTTGCATCGAGCGCTCGGTCCGTAGTTGCGTTGCTCTGCTCTGGGCGCGGTCCGCTGCAACTCAGCAGACTTGCGTCGAGCGCTGTCACTTGGCACTCGCCTAACAGCCCCGCTGCGGGTGTTTGCGCGCCTACTGGGCTGCATGATTTCGTGTGTGGACGCTCGGGCTCCGGTCAGCTAGCTGGAGGTGGGCGCCGATGCCGACCATCGACCGATCGTTGACGCTGAAATAATTAGTAATAGACTAGCAGTCATTATTTAATAGCTAGCGAACTATTTATGTCCTTGCAATTGAGTGACCTGGAGCGGCTTCAGTTCCAGGTCACAGGCACATTGCTGTCGGCGGGTCGTCAATGGAAGCGCCTGTGCCAATCAGACCTCATGAATCACGGGATTTCCGAAGCCTGTGCGGCACCGCTGTTGGTAATAGGTCGCCTCGGAGACGGTGTTCGGCAGGTTACAGTCGCGCACGCGGCTGGGATCGAAGGGCCGTCGCTGGTGCGTTTACTGGATCAGCTGTGCGCCAATGGGCTTGTGTGTCGCGCCGAAGATCCGCTGGATCGCCGTGCGAAGTCGCTCAGCCTCACCGCTGCCGGCCGTGATCTGGCCGATCTGCTGGAAACGAGATTGGTCGCGCTACGCCAATCGGTGCTCCACGCTGTCAGCCCAGAAGACCTCGAAACGACGCTGCGTGTGCTACGTGTGTTCGAGTCGGGAACGGCAGGAGGGGGCAGTTGAACGGCTTTCTGGCGGGCTTCCCGCCGGCCCGCGACTGGTTTTACGGTTTCAGGACCTTCAGCGCGTCGATGGTGGCGTTGTATATCGCCCTGTGGATGCAACTACCCCGTCCTTACTGGGCAATGGCGACGGTCTACATTGTCTCGAATCCGTTCGTGGGGCCCACCAGCTCCAAGGCGCTCTACCGCGCGATAGGCACGCTGCTTGGCGCGTCCGCTGCGGTGCTCTTCGTCCCACTGTTCGGACAGACGCCGGAGTTGCTGAGCATCGTTGTCGCGCTATGGACGGGCACGCTGTTGTTCCTGTCCATGCAGATGCGCACCGCCAATAGCTATCTACTGATGCTGGCGGGCTATACGCTCCCGTTGATTGCGCTGCCCACTGTGGACAACCCGCAGAGCGTGTTCGATGTGGCATCGTCCCGCGCGCTGGAAATCTTGCTGGGCATCGTTTGTGCAGCGGTCGTAGGCAGCCTGTTCTGGCCGCGCCGACTCGAGCCGGTTCTCATGAATTCAGCGGACAAGTGGTTCGCTGATGCCCGTGCTTACAGCGGCCGATTCCTGGCGCGCGATGCCGACCCCGAGTCGGTCGGTACGCTGCGCAGTTCCATGGTGGGCACGTTCAACAGTCTTGAGCCCATGGTTGGCCAACTGCCCCATGAAGGGGCTCATCCGCATGCCGTGCGTTATGCCAAGGAGCTCCGCGGTCGGATGATCCACTTGTTGCCGACAGTGGACGCGCTGGATGACGCCGTCGTTGTGCTGGAGCGGCAAGCGCCCGATCAGCTTGCAATCTTGGTCCCCGTATTGGAGCAGGCAGGGCAGTGGCTGCAGGCAGCCGATGGCGCTGACTTTGCTGGCTGGCAGGCGTTGCACGCGGCTATCGACCGGGTTGACCCCGGAGAGGCCGCGCTGGCTGACCCCTGTAAAGCGCTGCTTGCCAACGCGTTGTACAGGCTGGGCGAGTGGACCGATCTTTGGCAGGACTGCCGTAGCCTGCGTGCATCGCTCATGGCGAGGGGGCGCCTTCCCTGGAAAGCCGTGTACCGGCACTGGCGATTGCGGCGCCTGTCTCCGTATATCGATCGCGGGCTGATGCTGTACTCGGTCGCGTCCACTGTCCTGGCCATCTGTGTGGCATCCGCGTTGTGGATATCGTTGGGCTGGACCGACGGCGGCGGCGCCGTGATCCTGGCTGCCGTGGCCTGTAGCTTCTTCGCGTCCATGGATGATCCGGCCCCGCAGATCTATCGCTTTTTCTTCTGGACGGTGATGTCTGTCGTGTTTGCCGGCGTCTATCTGTTCTGGGTGCTGCCGATGCTTCATGACTTCGAGATGCTCGTGCTGGCATTCGCGGTCCCGTGCATCTGCATCGCCACGCTGACAGTGCAGCCGAAATTCTACCTTGCGACACTGCTGACGCTGGTGAATACCGCCTCGTTCATCAGCATCCAGGAAACGTACGATGCCAATTTCCTGAGCTTCGCCAACGCGAATCTCGCAGGCCCTCTTGGCCTCCTGTTTGCGTTCGTGTGGACACTGATCGCGCGGCCATTCGGTGCAGAGTTTGCAGCGCGGCGCATGACGCATTCCAGTTGGCGGGACATCGCACGCCTGGGCGAGCTGGGCAGCCTGGCTGAACATCGGCGGATGGCGGTTCGTATGCTCGACCGGCTGATGCAGCAACTGCCGCGCCTGGCGCAAACCGGTCAGGACGGTGGCGCAGCGCTTCGCGAATTGCGCATCGCGCTGAACCTGCTGGATCTACAGGCCTACGGGCCACGTCTGTCTGTTGCCGCGCAGGCGGTTGTCCGCAAGGTCGTGATCGACGTGGGCGGTTACTTTGAACGGTGCCTTGCCGCGAAGACGCGATTGGAGGCGTCGCCTGCCTTGCTGTCCGCGATCGAGGAAGCGTCCGGTTCTCTGGCTGTCGAGCGAGGTACAACGTCTGCCGATGCCGCAATGCAGGTTCAGCACGCATTGGGTGGACTGAGACTGGCGCTGATGCCAAGCGCGGCCGTGATATCCCCAGAACCCATCCGGGACGAGAGCCCCGCGGGACTCGATGGAGCGCCGTTGTGATTGGAGATATCGATATCGGTGGCGTTTACCTGCCGACACTACTGGTGCTGATGGTGGTGACCTACGCGTGCTACCTGCCGCTGAATCGGTTACTGAACCACCTGCATTTCTATCGCCTGGTCTGGCACCGGGCGCTTTTCAACGTCGCGCTCTATGCCGTTCTTCTGGGCGCTGTCGATCTACTCATGCGAAGTCTGCTGCAATGAAAAAATCTACATTGACCCTCGGACGCCTCGTACTTACAGCGTTGATGGTGACGTTTGCCGTTGTGGTTGTCTGGCGAATGGTCGTCTATTACATGTTCGCCCCCTGGACGCGTGACGGACATATTCGTGCGGACGTGATTCAGATTGCGCCAGACGTATCCGGCCTGATCGAGCGAGTAGACGTGCGGGACAACGGTCCCGTCCACAAGGGCGAGATCCTGTTCGCGATCGACCAGGCGCGCTTCACGCTCGCGCTGCGCCAGGCGGAGGCCAGTCAGGCCGAGCGGCAGGAAACGTACGCACAGGCTCATCGTGAGGTCGTCAGGAACCGCAAACTCGGCAATCTCGTCGCAGCCGAAATCGTTGAAGAAAGTGTTTCCCAAGAGTCACGGGCGCGGTCCGCATTGGCTGAGGCGGCCGTGGCCGTGGACACGGCACGGCTCAATCTGGAGCGCTCGGTTGTTCGCAGCCCCGTAGATGGTTACATCAACGACCGGGCGCCGCGGGCGGGTGAGTTCGTGACAGCAGGCCGGCCCGTGCTTTCGGTCGTGGACGGCCGTTCCTTTCATATCGACGGCTATTTCGAAGAAACGAGGCTCCCGGGTATCGCGCTTGGGCAGGCTGTGGATATCCGCGTGATGGGCGATGACGCGCGGCTGCGAGGCCACGTGGAAAGCATCGCCGCTGCCATCGAAGACCGCGACCGCAGCAGCGGTTCCAACCTCCTGCCGAATGTAAATCCTGCGTTCAGCTGGGTACGGTTAGCGCAGCGTATACCGGTGCGAATCGTATTCGATGATGTACCCGAGGGCTTCCGCATGATCGCCGGGCGTACCGCAACGGTCTCGCTGATTGACGAAGGGCATCAGCCATGAGGTCAGGGACTATGCCGAGCGGGCCCGCCGACGCGGGCAGGTTGGCACGCCTGTTTGCCGCAGGCGCATCACTGCTATTGGCTGCAGCGTGTACCACGCTTGGGCCTGATTACCACCTGCCCCAGAATGCTGCTGTCCAGCGCAGTGATTTGCAGACCGCTCTTGGCAGTACGGGAGATGGAGTCGTGTCTGCCCCCATGCCGTCTGACTGGTGGCGTCTGTACCGTGACCCTCACCTGGACGCGCTGATCGAGCGCGCGCTGGCTTCGAATACGGACCTGCGTGTGGCTGCCGCCAATCTCGCACGCGCCCGTGCAGGCGCAGACGAAGCGCGCGATGCTGGCGGATTCGAGCACCGGGCGAAGGCTGGGGCGCAGCGATTGCAGGAGTCGGGCGAGGCATTCCTGCGGCCGGACAAGGTGCCAGTCGCCAATGTTGCGGATGTCGGGATCAGCACGTCCTATCAGTTCGATCTCTTCGGTGTCCTGGCGCGCGGTGTGGAGGCGGCTGAGGCAACGGCGGACGCTGCGCAGGCTGCTAATGATGTCGCCCGCGTGACCCTTATAGCGGATGTGACACGCGCCTATGTCAGTGTTTGCGCGGCCAATGAGGAGCTACGCATCGCCCAGCGATCGGTCGACCTCCAGCAGGAACGCGTCGATCTTACCCAGCGCTTGCGCCAGGCCGGGCGTGGTAATGAAACGGACGTAACACGCTCGCAGACCCGTTTCAAATCGCTGCGTGCCGACTTGCCGCGTTACGCTGCAACGCGCCAGGCGGGTCTCTATCGGCTTGCCATGCTGTTGGCTGTACCCGTGGAGACATTGCCAACCGACGTCCGCGAGTGCCAGCACCTTCCGACAATTGCTCGACCATTGCCGGTGGGCAATGGCGCAGACCTGCTCAAACGGCGCCCGGATATCCGCCAGGCCGAGCGCCAGCTTGCGGCATCGACCGCTCGCATCGGTGTAGCGACAGGCGAGCTATACCCTGATATCAGCATCGGTGCATCCGTGGGGCTCGTCGGGTTGGCGGAAAACCTTGGCAAGCCGTCGACCCAGCGTTGGGGCTTTGGTCCGTTGATCAGTTGGACGATACCCTCGAACGGTGCACGTGCGCGTATCCGTGAGGCCGAGGCGTCGAACCAGGCTGCGCTGGCCCGCTTTGACGGTGTTGTCCTCAATGCAGTGCGCGAAGCGCAGACGAGCCTTGCGCAGTACGACGCTGCATTGCAGCAGCGTGCCGCCCTGCAGGACGCCGCCGCGTCTGCTGAGCAGGCGGCGCAGCAGACTCATCGTTTTTATCAGTCAGGGCGGGAGTCGTTCATCGAGGACCTCGAAGCGACTCGCGCACTTACAGACGTCCGTGCGCAGCTCGCTGCAGCCGAAACCCGCGTGGCGATGAACCAGGTCGATCTGTTTCTCACGCTGGGTGGCGGCTGGGAGGGGAGAGAGCAGGCTGCTTCACAGCCATAGACGTGGCATGTAGATGGTGAATGACGCTTTAACAACGCCATCAAGGATCTGATCGCAGCGCGGCATTGGCCACTGCGATCAGAGGACTGATAGGCATCAGGCGGGCATGCAGACGCCAGTTCCACCTAGCCCGCAATAGCCATTCGGGTTCTTGGCAAGGTACTGCTGGTGATATGCCTCGGCGTAGTAGAACGTCGGTGCTTCGCCAATCTCCGTTGTGATCTCGCCCAGGCCGGCCTTTTCCAGCTCGGCCTGAAAAGCCTGCTCGCTGGCCACTGCGGCGTCACGCTGAGCTTCGTCCAGCCAATAGATGGCGGAGCGATACTGGGTACCAACGTCGTTACCCTGGCGCATGCCTTGGGTCGGGTTGTGTGCTTCCCAGAACACCTTGAGCAGTTGCTCGTAGCTGATGATGGCCGGGTCGAAGACCACGAGCACAGCTTCGGTGTGGCCCGTCAGGCCTGAGCATGTTTCTTCATAGGTCGGGTTCGGCGTAAATCCGCCTGCGTAGCCCACCGCAGTGGTCCATACGCCGTCCTGCTGCCAGAAGCGGCGCTCGGCACCCCAGAAGCAGCCCATCGCAAAAATCGCTACGTGCAGGTGATCCGGAAAGGGCCCTTTGAGTGGGTGGCCATTCACATAGTGTGCTTCAGGAACAGGCAATGGTGTAGCCCGGCCTGGCAAGGCCTGTTCGGCTGTAGGCAGTTCGAGCTTGTGAGCGAGAATCTGGGAACGCAGGACCATGGGCGACTCCAGTTGAGGCACGAGTAGGACAGGGTACACCCGTACGTGGCCAAGGTCATGGCGCCTTCGATCGGCGTGCGGTCAGGGAGGCGTCTGCACGTAACGAAGGCAGGCGCTGGCGATGGTGTTTACGCGCGAGACGGATACCGGCGCAGGCTGGTCAGCAGCTCGGCGGAGGAGATGGGTTTGTCGAAGAGATAGCCTTGGCCGATGTCGCAATGCTGACGGCGAAGGAAAGCCAGTTGCTCACCAGTTTCGATACCTTCTGCAACGACCTGAAGCTTGAGGTTGTGCGCCATGGCGATCACCGCCGACGTGATTTCCATGTCGTCCTGGTTCGACGGAATGTCCTTCACGAAGGTGCGGTCGATCTTGATCACGTCGATGGGGAATTTCTTCAGATAGCTCAGTGACGAGTAGCCGGTGCCGAAATCATCCATGGCGAGGGTAAGGCCCAGCTGCTTGAGGCGGATCAACTGCTGACGGGTGTCATCGGTTGCATCCAGCAGCAGGCTCTCCGTAAGTTCGAGCTCAAGCAGACCTGCTTCGTGTTGCTCTTCGTTGAGGATGCGGGTGATGGAATCGACCAGTTCGGCATCCGAGAACTGCTTGGGTGACAGGTTGATCGCGACCTGGATGCGCCCCAGTCCGGCTTCGCGCATCCGTCGGCTCATCCGGCAAGCCTGGCGGATGACCCATTTCCCGATGGGTACGATCAGCCCGGTTTCCTCGGCCACGCTGATGAACTGATCCGGACGGATCATGCCGCGTTCGGGGTGATTCCAGCGGAGCAGTGCTTCAAGGCCGAGGAGCTTTCCCGTTCGCAGGCAGAGCTTGGGCTGGTAGAACACGTCGAGCTCACCTTGATCGAGCGCGCGGCGCAGGTTGTTCTCGACGAACAATTTGTAGCTGGCCTCGGCGTTCAAGGCCTCGGTGAACACCTGCAGTTGGTGTTTCCCATTCGCCTTTGCCTTGTGCAGCGCAAGGCCGGCGTGCTTCATAAGCGTTTGAGGATCTGTGCCGTGCTGCGGCGCGCAGGCCACGCCGACCGAGCCCGTAATGCTGATGAGCTGGTTGTCGACGAACAGCGGTCTGTCCAGCGTCTGGAGAACCTTCGATGCGAGCCTGTGGCCCATCTCCAGGTCGGACCCTTCCATGAGTAGCGCAAACTCGTTGCTGGCGAAGCGCGCCAGCAGGTCACCGGGAGTCAGCGTGTCGCGAAGCCGCTGCGCCAAGCTGAATAACAACTTGTCGCCAGTCTGGTGGCCCAGGGTGTCGTTGATGCGTTTGAAGTTGTCGATGTCGACCAGCAGCAGGCTAACGGGCCGCGTGGTGTCCCGCTCGAACCGCTCCTCCAGGCTTCGGATGAAATGAGGCCGGTTGCCCAACCCGGTGAGGTTGTCGGTGAAGGCCAGTTTCTCGATACGCTGCTGGGCCAGCTTGGCTTCGGTGATGTCTTCGTAGATGCCAATGTAATGGGTCAGCTCGCCGCTTTCGTTGAATACCTTTGAAAGCGAAAGCTGTCCCCAATACTGCTCGCGGTTCTTGCGACGACTACGGAACTCGCCCTGCCAGCCATTGTGCTCCATGGCGACCTGAGCATCGAGCAGGAGCTCGTTCAGGTTTTCCAGCGCCGGGAGTTCGGAAAGCCGTCGGCCCTGGACTTCATCGGCGGCGTATTGCGTGATGTCCGTGAAACTGGGGTTCACGTATTCAATGTAACCCTCTCGATCGACCAGCAGGAATGCACTGACGCTTTGCTCGACCGCTCTTTGGAACAGATACAGCGCACTGGTGGCGCTACGTCGCTCCTGGTTCGCCAGGACCTGCGCGTACTGGTCGGCCAGCTCCCCGGCAAACGCGATCTCCTCGGGTAGCCAGTTGCGAGTCGCACCGGATTGTTCGAGGCACAGAACGCCGACGACCTGGCCATCCACGCGTATCCCCGCGTCCAGTAAGGCACAGGGGTGTCCAATCGGCTCCCATAGCGAAACCATGGCTGATGTGCGGGCATCTTTATGACCGTCGTTGGCGGCGATCGCCCGGTCGCTGTGCAGGATATCCAGGTAGTCCGGGAAGGGCGTCAAGTCGATAGGCGCGAGCGACTCCTCAGCGTCGTTGTTGCGGTTGTAGGTAAGGACCGGCAACAGCAGCTTACCCTCGAGCCGCCAGATACTCGCACGCGTCACTTCGTAAATGCTGGCAGCCTCCCGGGTGATCAGCTGCGCGGCCTCCAGGCACGGGTCCTCGGAAAGATAACGATGCCGGGCCAGGTTCAAGATCAGTTTTTGATGCGCGTCGGTCCGAGCGCTCGAAACCAGAGCGCTCTCATGTGCACGTGACGCGGCGTCCAGGTCGAACACGTCCGGCGACACGCAGAGGTAGCCATGCAGGAGCGAGCGACCGTGCCGCTGAATCTCTTCGCCTATCTCGGTGACCATGTGGGCGCCCGTCGCTGCGTGACAGACATAGCGGACGGTGTAGTGACCGAAGCGGCCCAATTGCGCCTGGATCTCATCGTGCAGGCGGTATCTTTCCTGCGGCTCCATCAGGCTCGCGAACGGCGCATCGAACAGAGAGCAGAGGTCGGCGGCGGCGATGCCGAGCAGGCGTTCACTGGCCGTGTCGATGAAGAGCACCGCCCAGCTCGGCTCGTTGAGCCGCTCGAAGCGCAGCATCCCCAGTCGGGACGGTACGGGAAGGTGCTTCACCTCAGCCGCGGCTCGGTGGGCGGCATCAAGCGTGCTCTTCATTGGATGGTGTGCATCATGTATGCAAATCGCTTCAACCTAGGCTCTCTCTGGCCTGCAGCGCAGGTTGCATGATGTCCCGAGGCGTTACAAGTAAAACAGTGGCAGATTGCCGGTAATTATCGCTGGCGGCAGATGCTGCGGATTATTAAGGCCGCTTGTCCTGCACAACCAACCGCCCGGGACTCTGGATTATCATCGTTTCGCTGACGGCATGTCCGATAGGCCAAACTCGGCAATCATTGGCTGGAATATTCGCTTCTTTCACTTCGTCACCCAGGAAAGGACTCTCCCTCATGAAGACCGTCCAACGTATGGCCGCTGCACTTGTGCTCGGCTCGATTCTGCCAATGCTTGCGACCACAGGGCAGGCTCAGGAGGCGACCCTGAGCAGTCCGGACCAGTCGCAGTACCTGGAGGGGCTGAAGCGGCTCTATCTCATCAGTGACGAGCGGCAGGCACTGCTGGCCCATACCAACGCGCTGCTTACGGCCTACATGCTCAAAGCGGGTTATCGGCTGGATGAGCCGAATCCTAAAGGCGTGAAGTACGAATTGAGTTTGGGCAAACCAGGCGAGTTGTTGGTCAGGGAGGAGTCACGGGGTAAGCAGGATGGCGACCTTGCGGTGCGTAATCGTCGCTTTTCCCTCTTTGGCGTTGACCCGTTCATACGCTACGAATGCCCGCAGTCGGGCGTGACGTGCAGCTTTGCCGAGCCTGGTGGGCGTGATCCGATGGTGGTCATCGTGCGCGATCAGAACGGTGCCGATCAGTTGGCCAAGGCGTTGAGCCTTTTGATCCGCAACGTTCAGCGGGGTTGAGCGCGCACCTTGCGCCGGATACGAAAATGCCCGCCGAAGCGGGCATTCCCAGTCATATGATCCAGACGGTTACAGCAGGATCGTACGAATGTCGGCGAGCAGCTCCGACAGGCGCTTGGTGAAGCGAGCTGCCGCAGCGCCGTTGATCACGCGGTGATCATAGGACAGTGACAGTGGCAGCATCAGGCGAGGCTGGAACGCCTTGCCATCCCAAACAGGCTGCATGGCGGCCTTCGAAACACCCAGGATCGCCACCTCAGGCGCGTTGACGATTGGCGTGAAGCCAGTGCCGCCAATGTGACCGAGGCTGGAGATCGTGAAGCAGGCGCCCTGCATATCGTCCGAAGACAGCTTCTTCTTGCGCGCCTTGTCAGCGAGCTCCGCTGCTTCGGCTGCGAGCTGCAGCAGGTTCTTCTGGTCGACGTTCTTGATGACGGGTACCAGCAGGCCATCTGGCGTGTCCACGGCGAAGCCGATGTTCACGTACTTCTTGCGAATGATGGCCTTGCCGCTTGGCGCCAGCGAACTGTTGAAGTCCGGTAGCTCCCTGAGCAAGTGCGCCGACGCCTTCAGCAGCAGCGGAAGGATGGTCAGCTTGACGCCTGCCTTCTCGGCGACGGCTTTCTGTGCGACCCGGAATGCTTCCAGATCCGTGATGTCGGCTGACTCGAACTGGGTCACGTGCGGGACGTTCAGCCAGCTGCGGTGCAAGTTGGCTGCTCCGACCTGCATCAAGCGCGTCATCGGGATTTCTTCGACTTCGCCAAACTTGCTGAAGTCGATCGCCGGAACCGGCGGGATGCCCGCGCCGCCAGTAGCGCCTGCGGCTGCAGCAGGAGCTTGTTTGGCCTTCTGCATCATCGACTTCACGTAGGCCTGGACGTCTTCCTTGAGGATCCGCCCTTTTGGCCCAGTGCCTTCGATGTCGGCAAGGTCAACGCCGAACTCACGAGCGGTCATGCGGACCGCAGGCCCTGCGTGAACCTTTGCGCCCTTGCGGCTGGGTGCCCCGGCTGCAGGTGCTTCCTTGGCGGACGCCTGGCCAGTGCCTTGCACGTTGGCAGGCTTGCTCTGCTCGGGCGTTGCGCTTTCGGCTTTCGACGGAGCGGCGGCCGGTTTGGATTCCTGCTTGGCGGCAGGCTTACCGCCTGAAACCTTGAGCACGAGGATCACGTCGCCGGTCTTGGCTTCGTCACCCACCTTGATCGAAACGCTTTCGATGACGCCGGCCTTTGGAGATGGAATCTCCATGCTTGCCTTGTCGGATTCCAGTGTGATCAGCGCCTGCTCGGCTTCGACGGTATCGCCTGGCTTCACTGAGACTTCGATAACGTTCGCACCGCCAGTGGTCCCGATATCCGGGATTTTCACTTCTTCGGTGGTCTCGCCAGCAGGCTCTTCCGCAGCAGCCTCTTCGAGGCGCTCCTTGGGTTGCTCGGCTTTCTCGGCGGGCGCACTGGCGGCCTGCTTGGGCGCAGACGAATTGCCTGACCCCTTGAGGATCAGGATCAGATCGCCAGTCCCGACCTCGTCACCGACCTTCACCGAAACGCTTTCAACGACGCCGCTCGCTGGAGACGGGATCTCCATGCTGGCCTTGTCAGACTCAAGCGTAATAAGGGTCTGCTCAGCTTCGATTGTGTCGCCAGCCTGCACCGCAATTTCGATGATGCTTGCCTTGCCGCTGGTGCCGATATCCGGAACCTTCACTTCCTGCGGCTCGCCACCACCGGCTTGCTGTTTCTCATGGTCAACGCCGTCGGCACTGGGCGCTTCGGCTTCTTCCGGCGCCTCTGGCGTCTTGTTCACGGGCTCTTGCGGCTTGTCAGCGTCGGCCTCACCGTCGCTGGATCCCTCTTCGGTTTCCAGCTCAAGCAACAGATCGCCGGTTTTCAGCGTGTCGCCCAGATTGACGTGCAGCTTGGTGATCTTGCCGGCCTTCGGCGCGGGAATCTCCATGCTTGCCTTGTCGGACTCGAGGGTCACGATGCCCTGCTCGGCTTCAATCGTATCGCCGACCTTGACCAGGACCTCGATGACTTCGCCTTCGCTGCCAATGTCCGGTACGCGAATGGTCTCACTCACAATAAATTCTCCTTCGCAGTCCGCGCTCAGCAATCCAGCGGATTGCGCTTCTCTGGATCGATACCGAACTTGGCGATGGCTTCAGCCACGACCTTGCGCTCGATCTCACCCTTGTTGGCAAGCGCCTGCAGCGCAGCCAGGGCGACCCAACGACGGTCGACTTCGAAGAAATCACGCAATTTTTTGCGGCTGTCGCTGCGACCGAAACCATCGGTGCCCAGGACCTGGTACTCGCCTGGAACCCACTGGCGGACCTGGTCTGCGAACAGCTTCATGTAATCGGTAGACGCAATCACCGGACCATCGCGGCCTTCCAGGCACTGCTGAACGTAGGTCTTGCGCGGCTCGTCGGCCGGGTGCAGACGGTTCCACCGGTCAACGGCCAGGCCTTCACGGCGCAGTTCGTTGAAGCTGGTCACGCTCCAGACATCAGCGCCAACGCCGAACTCGGCGAGCAATTCGACAGCTGCGCGGACTTCACGCAGGATCGTGCCGCAGCCCATCAGCTGAACCTTGTGCTTGAAGTCGCCCTGGGCCTCTTCGAGCAGGTACATGCCCTTGATGATGCCTTCTTCCGAGCCTTCGGGCATTGCCGGCTGCTGGTAGTTCTCATTCATCACGGTGATGTAGTAGTAGACGCTTTCCTGCTTCTCCATCATCTGACGGGTACCGTGATCCATGATCACAGCCAGCTCGTACGCGTAGGTCGGGTCGTAGCTGCGGCAGTTCGGGATAGTGCTCGCCAGGATATGGCTGTGGCCGTCCTCGTGCTGCAGGCCTTCACCGTTCAGCGTGGTGCGGCCGGACGTGCCGCCCAGCAGGAAGCCGCGCGTCTGCGCATCGCCGGCCGCCCAGGCCAGGTCACCGATACGCTGGAAGCCGAACATCGAATAGAAGATGTAGACCGGCAGCATCGGCTGGTTGTAGTTGCTGTAGGCAGTGCCTGCGGCAATGAACGAGGAGAACGCGCCAGCCTCGTTCAGACCTTCCTGAAGGATCTGGCCGTCTTTCTCTTCGCGGTAGTACATCACCTGATCGCGGTCGACAGGCTCATAAAGTTGGCCATGCGGAGAGTAGATGCCCAGCTGGCGGAACATGCCTTCCATACCGAAGGTACGGGCCTCGTCAGCCAGGATCGGCACGATACGCTTGCCCAGTTCCTTGTGCTTGACCATCTGCGACAGGATGCGGCCGAACGCCATTGTCGTGGAGATCTCGCGATCACCCGAACCATCCAGTACCGCCTTGAGCGTTTCGAGCGATGGAGTAGGGATGCTGACGCTGGTGGCGCGACGCTGTGGGAGATGCCCTCCCAGCGCTTCACGGCACTTGCGCAGGTACTTCATCTCGGCGCTGTCGTCTGCCGGACGGAAGAATGGCAGTTCGCTGAGCTGCGAGTCATTGAGCGGGATATCGAAACGGTCACGGAATTTCTTCAGCGACTCCACATCCACCTTCTTGGTGTTGTGCGCGGTGTTCTTCGCTTCGCCGGCACCTGTACCGTAACCCTTGATGGTCTTGGCGAGGATAACGGTCGGCTGGCCCTTGTGATTGACCGCCTGATGGTAGGCCGCATAGACCTTGTACGGGTCATGGCCGCCACGGTTGAGCTTCCAGATCTCGTCGTCGGACAGCTTCTCGACGCGCTTGAGCAGCTCGGGATCGGCACCGAAGAAATGCTTGCGGACGTAGGCGCCGTCTTTGGCCTTGTAATTCTGGTACTCGCCGTCGATGGCCTCGTCCATGCGACGCTGCATGCGGCCGTCATCGTCTTCGGCGAACAGCGGATCCCACATGCGGCCCCAGATGACTTTGGTGACGTTCCAGTTGGCACCGCCGAACACGCCCTCGAGTTCCTGGATGATCTTGCCATTGCCGCGAACCGGACCGTCAAGGCGCTGCAGGTTGCAGTTGATGACGAAGATCAGGTTGTCCAGGTTCTCACGGCCAGCGAGGGAGATCGCACCGAGCGTTTCCGGCTCGTCGCACTCGCCGTCGCCGATGAAGCACCACACCTTCTGACCGCCCTTGATGAAGCCGCGGTTCTCCAGGTACTTCATGAACCGCGCCTGGTAGATCGCCGTAATCGGGCCCAGGCCCATGGAAACGGTCGGGAATTGCCAGAAGTCCGGCATCAGGTGGGGGTGCGGGTAGGACGAAAGGCCCTTGCCATCCACTTCCTGGCGGAAATTCAGCATCTGGTCTTCGGACAGGCGACCCTCAAGGAAGGCGCGTGCATAGATGCCGGGAGACGCATGGCCCTGATAGTAGATCAGGTCGCCACCGTGCTCTTCGGTAGGCGCTTTCCAGAAGTAGTTGAAGCCGATGTCGTAGAGCGTTGCCGACGACGCGAACGTGGAGATGTGACCGCCCAGGTCAGGGTCCTGCATGTTGGCGCGCATGACCATGGCCAGTGCGTTCCAACGTACCAGCGAGCGGATGCGGCGTTCCATGAACAGGTCGCCAGGCATGCGTGCTTCTTTGGTAACGGGGATCGTGTTGCGGTAGGGGGTAGTGATCGAGTAGGGCAACTGCGTGCCGCTGCGGGTGGCGAGTTCACCCATGCGGGTCATCAGATAGTGAACGCGCTCTTCACCTTCTCGGTCGAGGACGGACTCCAGTGCGTCCAGCCATTCCTGGGTTTCGATTGGATCGAGATCTTGCATGGCTTGCTCCAGGGCGGAAAGGCAACCAGAATCGATTGCCTGTGGTCACGCCTGTCTTTTGGACACGCGCGGCTTAATTCTTTGATGTTGTAGACGGCAGATATTACCGCTTTTTGTAGTTTTACTACATCTGCTCGGCTAATTCAGCCCCCGCGCCGGTTTTGGCTCGTGGTAAACCGACCGGGAAAGCCTATGGCCAACCGGTTGCAATGCCAGCAGCGAACTGCTGGAGATCGCGGGATACGCGACCTGGAGGCATTGTCGCCACACCTGTCATGCCTCGATACCGGCGTTTTACACAAGACACGGCAGCATCATCCAGCGGACACTGTCCGCCGCCTCAGGATAGACCATGAACAAGCCTGGATTGATCGACCCGCCCCAGAACCTCGTTGAAATGTCCGCGCGTGCGGTTGCCGCGCTCGACGCCTTCAGGCACGTCTACGACGCTGCGCGGGGTGCGGACGGCGACCGCTTGTCGGCAGGGCTGAGTGAGCCCTTTCTACGAGCCTGCCGCGCCAGTGACTTTGTCAGTGACCAAATGCAGCGAGACAGCGAAGGCTTTGTCTCGCTCTTCGCCAGCGGCGCGTTGGATCGATCCATGGGGAAAGGAGAGTTGCGTCTTCTGCTCGAGGATGCGCTGCAGGGCTGCGCAAGCGAGGATGCCCTCATGCGGACATTGCGGCAGTTTCGCAACAGGCAGCAGGTGCGCATCATCTGGCGGGACGTCAACCGCACTGCGGACCTCGCTGAAACCTGTCGCGATCTTTCCGATCTCGCCGATGCCTGTATCGACTTGGCGTACCGTTGGCTCTATCGCGCCGGCTGCGAACAAATGGGTACACCAATGGGGCGCTACTCGGGCGCCCCTCAATCCATGGTCGTCCTCGGTATGGGCAAGCTGGGCGCCGGTGAGCTGAACCTGTCCTCCGATATTGATCTCATCTTCGGCTACCCGGAGGGCGGCGAGACTCACGGTGCTCGGAGGGCTCTGGACAACCAGGAATTCTTCACCCGTATCGGCCAGAAGCTCATCAAGGCACTGGATGCGGTGACCGTGGAAGGCTTCGTCTTCCGGACAGACATGCGGCTGCGGCCCTACGGCTCATCCGGGCCGCTGGTGTATAGCTTCAGTGCGCTGGAGCAGTATTACCAGGATCAGGGGCGTGACTGGGAGCGTTACGCAATGATCAAGGCGCGGGTCGTGGGGGGCGATCAGGACGCGGGCAAGCAATTGCTCGACATGCTGCGCCCCTTCGTCTACCGCCGCTATCTTGATTTTTCGGCCATCGATGCCTTGCGCACCATGAAGCAGTTGATCCAGCAGGAAGTGCGTCGGAAGGGGATGGACGAAAACATCAAGCTTGGCTCAGGCGGCATTCGTGAAGTTGAGTTCATCGCGCAGGCGTTTCAGCTCATTCACGGTGGGCGCGACCTGAGTCTCCAGCAGCGACCGTTGCTCAAGGTGCTGTCGACGCTGGCAGGACAGGGCTATCTGCCGGAGCCTGTCGTCGAGGAGCTGCGCGATGCCTATGTCTTTCTGCGCTATACCGAGCATGCACTTCAGGCAGTGGATGATCGTCAGACGCAGACGTTGCCGGACGATTTAGTCACCCAGGCGCGCGTGGCCTTCATCATGGGCTTTGCGACATGGGACGCATTTTTCCAACAACTGGCTTATTGGCGCAGCCGAGTGGACTATCACTTCCAGCAGGTGATCGCCGACCCGGACGAAGAGGACAACGGCACCGTGCCGGATGCGCCGCCAGGGGCCGAATGGTCACCGCTGTGGGAAGGCGTCGTCGATGACGACGTCGTGCTGTCCCAGTTGAGCGAGGCAGGCTTCCAGTCGCCCGAAGAAGTCGTCCGCCAACTTGGAAACCTGAGAGGCAGCGCTCAGGTTCGCGCGATGCAGCGAATCGGCCGTGAACGGCTCGACGCATTCATGCCACGGTTGATCGCGGCAGCCCTTGGGCATGAGGCCCCAGATCGCGTCATCGAACGCTTGCTTCCGCTGGTTGAAGCAGTCGTTCGGCGTTCGGCTTACCTCGTCCTTCTTACTGAAAATCCGGACGCTCTTGACCGCCTGATCACGCTTTGTGCCGCCAGCCCCTGGATTGCGTCGGAAATCGCTCGTTTCCCAATTTTGCTCGATGAGCTGCTGAATGAAGGACGGCTGTTCCATCCGCCGCTTGCGCCTGAGCTTGCGGCCGAGTTGCAGGAGCGCCTCGTTCGTATCCCTGAGGACGATCTCGAGCAACAAATGGAGGCACTGCGCCACTTCAAGCTGGCCCATGGTTTGCGGGTCGCGGCTTCGGAAATCGCAGGAACGCTGCCATTGATGAAGGTCAGCGACTACCTGACCTGGCTGGCCGAAGCCATTCTCGAACAGGTACTGGCATTGGCATGGCGCCAGGTGACCGCGCGTTACGGGTCGCCGCGTCGCCTGGATGGAAGCCCGTGCGATCTTGACTTCGTCATCGTAGGGTACGGAAAGGTCGGCGGTATCGAGCTCGGCCATGGCTCGGATCTGGATCTGGTATTCATCCACGATGGTGACCCGGTTGCCGAGACGGATGGGGATCGACCCATCGATGGCGCTCAGTTCTACATGCGGCTTGGCCAGCGCATTATTCATTTGCTGACAGCGCAAACCGTCTCGGGACAGCTGTACGATGTCGACATGCGTCTGCGGCCTTCGGGAGCGGCAGGGTTGCTGGTGAGTTCCATTGGCTCTTACGCGCGTTATCAGGAAAATGAGGCGTGGACCTGGGAGCACCAGGCATTGGTGCGCGCGCGGACATTGGTAGGCTGCCCTCGGGTGGCGAAGGCGTTCGCGGCTGTTCGGGCTGATGTCCTCGGGCGGGTGAGGGATATTGAGCGGCTCAGGGCAGACGTAAGCGATATGCGCACAAAGATGCGCGACAACCTCGGGACTCGGCTGACATCGGCGGGAACAGGGCCGAACGCCTTCGATGCAGACGTATCGTTCGACCTCAAGCACGACGCCGGAGGTATCGTCGATATCGAATTTATGGTGCAATACGCGGCTTTGGCCTGGTCGCATCAGTGCCCTGAACTGCTTCATTTCACTGACAATATCCGCATTCTCGATACGCTGGGCGAAGCCGGGCTGTTTACCGCGGAAAATGTCCATCTGCTTCAGGAGGCCTACAAGGCCTATCGTTCCGCCCTTCACCGCCTGGCGTTGCAGAAGCAGCCTGGCGCGGTCTCGGGCGATCTGTTCCAAGAAGAACGCCGTGGAGTCGTGCACATTTGGCGCGGGCTCGGGCTGTCGTGAGCCTAGGTGAAACTGACTGAAGGAGTTGCCGCAATGCCGATGTTCTCTGTTCAAGAGTGCCGTTGCGCGTGCTGAGTTGGAGTCTGCGCGGCCTTGGGTCGAACCATCGGTATTCGCTGGGCCAGCGGGTCTTGCGAGGCACGCAACGTGTGAGTCACGTGTGCTCTAAATTGAATTCGATCGTGCTGTGTGGTCTGCGTGCATTGCTGCTGCGCTCACAGGCGAAGGTAACGAGTCTATGAACATTCTCATCGTCGGGCCCAGCTGGGTCGGTGACATGGTGATGGCGCAGACGCTTTTCATCGCGCTCAAACAGCGCCACGCCGACTGCCAGATCGATGTACTGGCGCCTGAATGGAGTCGCCCGATCCTTGAGCGCATGCCGCAAGTGCGTGCGGCGTTGAGCTTCCCGCTTGGTCACGGTGTGCTCGATATCGCGACGCGGCGACGTATCGGCCGCGAGCTACAGGGGCGTTATGACCAGGCCATCGTGTTGCCCAATTCGCTCAAGTCCGCGCTTGTTCCATTCTTTGCCGGAATCGAGCTGCGCACCGGTTGGCGAGGTGAAATGCGGCTTGGCTTGCTCAACGACATCCGCAAACTCGACAAAACGCGTTATCCATTGATGATCGAGCGCTTCATGGCGTTGGCCTACGCACCGGGTGAGGAGATTCCAAAGCCATATCCGCGCCCCGCCCTGAAGATAGACGAAGCCAGCCGCGCCGAGGCGCTCGCGGCGTTCGGGCTCGAGCGGGATCGGCCTGTGCTCGCGTTGTGCCCGGGTGCGGAATTTGGTGAGTCCAAGAAGTGGCCTGCCGAGTATTACGCGAAGGTCGCGGAGTCATACATTCGCGAGGGGTGGCAGGTCTGGGTATTCGGGTCGAGGAATGACCATGCGACCGGCGAGGACATCGGGTCCAGGTTGATCCCGGGGTTTCGGGAAGAGATGACCAATCTGGCAGGCGAAACGTCACTCGCGCAGGCCATCGACCTGATGTCCTGCGCGGACGCCGTGGTGTCCAACGATTCCGGGCTCATGCACGTTGCCGCGGCGCTCAATCGGCCGCTGGTTGCCGTCTACGGTTCGACATCGCCGAGCTTTACACCGCCCTTGGCGGATCAGGTCGAAGTCGTTCGGCTTGGGCTGGATTGCAGTCCTTGCTTCGAACGCACCTGTCGATTCGGTCATTACAACTGTCTGAGGCAGCTCGAGCCCGAGCGGGTTGTACGCGCCGTCGCGCAATTGATGCCGCACCCGGTAGAGGTACGCTGAGTGCGCGTGCTGCTGATCAAGACGTCATCGCTGGGCGACGTGGTGCACACGCTGCCCGCCCTGACTGACGCCGCTCGAGCCATTCCCGGCATCCGCTTCGATTGGGTCGTGGAAGAGGGTTTCGCCGAGATCCCGTCTTGGCATCCTGCGGTTGCGGATGTCATTCCGGTCGCAATTCGCCGATGGCGCAAGAACCTGTGGCAGACCCTGCGTGGCGGTGAGTGGAAAGCGTTCACGCGACGTTTGCGCGACGGGCGCTACGACCTCGTAATTGATGCCCAGGGGCTGTTCAAAAGTGCGGTATTGACCCGCTATGCGGATGCACCCGTAGCCGGGCTGGACCGTCAGTCCGCTCGTGAGCCGCTAGCCTGCCGTTTCTATGACCGACTTTACGCCGTGCCGCGAGAGCAGCATGCCCTCGAGAGAACCCGTCAGCTGTTCGCAGCGGCGCTCGGCTACACGCTGCCGGCCGGGATCGGCGACTACGGCCTGGACCGCGGCCGCCTTGCAAATGCCGTGTCCGATCCCTATATCGTCTTTCTCCATGGCACGACCTGGCCAAGCAAGCACTGGCCCGAAGCCAACTGGCGTTCGCTGGCCGAACGGCTCGATGCGCAAGGGTGGACCGTCCGTTTGCCGTGGGGCAATGACGCTGAAAGGGCGCGTGCCGAGCGTATTGCGGCAGGGCTTGGTCGGGCGCGGGTCCTGCCCAGGCTCAATCTGGCTGGGGTGGCAAGCGAACTGGCAGGTGCCAAAGCCTGCGTCGCGGTTGATACAGGGTTGGGTCACCTCGCGGCGGCGCTCGACGTGCCGACCGTCTCACTCTATGGCCCGACTCGTCCCGATCGCGTTGGCGCTTATGGTCGGTCCCAAGTGCATCTATGCGCCGGCGGGCCGAATGCCGGGAAGGGAGATCGACACAAGCCCTGTTTCGACGACATGCCGCCTGAGCGGGTCGGCGCGGCGCTGGATACGCTTTTGCAGTCGGAGACCCCCTGATGCAGCTGGCCTTCATCCTTTACAAGTATTTTCCTTTCGGCGGGCTGCAGCGGGACTTCTTGCGAATCGCGCTGGAATGCCAGGCGCGCGGCCATGCGATTCGTGTCTACACGCCCATATGGGAGGGGGAGCGTCCGGAGGGATTCGAGGTGGTTGTCGTCCCTGTGAAGGCCTTGTTCAACCACAACCGCAACGAGAAGCTCACTGCCTGGATCGAAGCAGATCTCGCGCGCCGCCCGGTCGATCGGGTAATCGGCTTCAACAAGATGCCAGGGCTCGATTTTTATTACGCAGCGGATGCCTGTTTCGAAGAAAAGGCCCAGACGCTGCGCAATCCGCTCTACCGGAAGTGGGGCCGTTATCGGCACTTCGCCGAGTACGAGCGTGCTGTCTTCGCACCTGAATCCGGCACCCAGATCCTGATGATCTCCGAGGTGCAGCAGCCGCTATTCATCAAGCACTACGCTACGCCTGTCGAGCGCTTTCATCTGCTGCCTCCGGGGATCGCGGCCGATCGCCGGGCCCCAGCCAATGCAGCGCAGATCAGGGCGGAATTCCGTCGGGAGTTCGGCCTGAGCGATGACGACCGGCTCGTGGTGCAGATTGGCTCCGGCTTCAAGACAAAGGGCCTGGATCGTTCGCTCAAGGCGATCGCCTCGTTACCGAAAGCCGTGAAGCGTCGCACCCGTCTGATCGTGATCGGGCAGGATGACCCCAAACCCTTCCTCATCCAGACCAAGGCGCTGGGTATCTCGGAGAACGTCCAGATCCTCAAGGGCCGGAGTGACATTCCGCGGTTCCTGCTGGGTGCGGACTTGTTGATCCATCCGGCTTATAACGAGAACACCGGTACGGTGCTGCTCGAAGCGGTGGTAGCAGGTCTACCCGTGCTGGTTACGGATGTCTGCGGCTACGCGCATTTCATAGACGAAGCCGACGCCGGGCGCGTGTTGCGAAGCCCGTTCCGCCAGGAACAGCTGAACGAGCAACTCGGGGCAATGCTGCAGGACGATAGCGCTCGCCAGCGTTGGTCACGTAATGCACTGGCCTTTGCTGACACGGCCGATCTCTACAGCATGCCGCAGCATGCTGCGGACGTGATTCTTGGGGAGGCCAGATGACCGGGTGTAAGTGCCGTATGTTTCATCGCCCGTCCATGCAGTGCATTGCCGTGCCCCATCGGGCCATGGAGCGCCGCACATGAAGCTGATTCTCCGCGAGCCCTTCGAATCGCTTTGGCGCGGCAGCGATGCGTTCGAGGCTGTCGAGCAATTACAGGGCGAAGTGTTCCGAGAGTTGGAGGCCAGGCGCACGCTGCGCACCGAAATCGACGGCCGTGGCTATTTCGTCAAGATTCACCGAGGGATCGGTTGGGCGGAAATCTTCAAGAATCTGATAACGATCAAGGCCCCAGTACTGGGCGCAGGGCAGGAGTGGGCCGCGATCGAGCGGCTGACACAGGCGGGCGTTCCTACCATGCGTGCGGTTGCCTACGGCGAGCGTGGCAGCAATCCGGCAGACCAACATTCGTTCATCATCACTGAAGAGCTGGCGCCTACGATCAGCCTGGAGGACTACTCCCTGGGGTGGGGCGCGAATCCCCCGGCGCTCGCCGTCAAGCGAGTGCTGATCGAGGAGGTCGCCCGAATGACGGGCGATATGCACCGCGCAGGGGTGAACCATCGCGATTGCTACATCTGCCACTTCCTGCTGCACACGGATCGACCTGTTGTTCGCGGGCAATTGCGTTTATCGCTCATTGACCTGCATCGCGCGCAGACCCGCGCCGCGACGCCGCTGCGCTGGCGCAACAAGGACCTCGCGGCGCTGTATTTCTCGGCCCTTGAGATCGGGCTGACGGAGCGGGACAAGCTTCGTTTTCTGAAGCATTATTTCCGGCTGCCTCTAAAGCGCATCCTGCATGAAGAGGGTGCCTTGCTCGCGCGCCTCGAGCGTCGTGCGGCCAAAATGATGGTGCGCTACAAGCGCAAATATGCCACGGGGGATCTATGAGTTTCTGGCGCTTCTCGGGGGATGCCAATGCCCACGAAAAGGCCGTATTCGCCAACATGGACGAGGTGTTCGCCGTTACCGGCGAAAAGATAGCCAGCGATCCATTGTCGCAGGTGCTTCGTATGGAGTTGGAGGGACGGGCCTATTACGTCAAGCGCTATTGGGGGGCCGGTAAAGGCCTTCGGCGTTGGATGGGTCGGCCTCGGGTCAAGGCCGAGTGGCAGAATCTGCGTCTCTTCGCGAAGTGGGGCATACCGACCGCTCCGCTGGTAGGCTGGGGCCTGGAGCGCCGGTTGTCGGGCCTATTCATTCGCGGTGCGTTGATCACGCGCGAACTGGTCGGCACGACCGATCTGGCGCGAATGAGCGCGGTGAATGATCCACGTTTGCGCGATCGCGGCTGGATCAGGGAAATCAGCCATCAATTGGCGGTGGCCACCCGCACGTTGCACGGCCATCACTTTGCGCATAACGACCTCAAGTGGCGAAACATCCTGGTCGACGAACAGCGCAAGGTGTATCTGATCGATTGCCCATCAGGCTCCTTTTGGCGCGGGCGGCTGCTGCGTCGCAAGATCGTCAAGGACCTCGCCTGTCTCGACAAGATCGGCAAATATCAGCTGTCCCAGACGCAGCGCCTGCGGTTCTACCTGGACTACAGTCAAAAGACGGCGCTGGATGCAGCGGACCGCACGAGGATTCGTGAAATTCTGAATTACTTCGAGGGGCGTGAATGAACGACTTCATCAGTCAGGATGATCGTGCGCTCCTGGAACGCCATGGTCTGGCTGACTTCGATGCACTGTGGTCGGTCGACGTGCCCGCTGTCGATGAACCCAACACCGGCCGCGGTGGCTGGAGTCAGGTCTTTCGCCTCGATCTTGGCGAGGCCGCCTTCTACCTGAAGCGGCAGAAAAACTATCTCACGCGTACACCGCTGCATCCCTTTGGTGAGCCAACGTTCGCGCGGGAGTTTCGTAATATCCGCCGATATGAAACGCGGGGCATTCCGGCGCTTCGGGCAGCCTTCTTCGGCGAGCGCAAAGTGGAAGGCGAGCGCAGAGCCATCTTGCTCACGCGCGCATTGGATGGCTGGCGCGACCTGGACAGTTGGCTTGGTCAGTGGGGCGAGTTGGCGCAACCGCTCAAGGATCGTCTGACGGGCGCCTGTGGCCAGTTGGCGCGGCTGCTCCATAGCGCGGGCGAACGGCACGGCTGCTTCTATCCGAAACATATCTTCCTGCGCGCGCGCGCTGATGGCTTCGATGCGTGCCTGATTGATCTGGAAAAGACCCGTCCGCTTTGGCTGGGCCGCATCGACCGAATCAAGGATATCGAGCCACTCCTGCGGCGGACGCCAGTATGGAGCGAGCACGATGTGCGGGAGTTCGTTGGCGCATACCTCCAATTGCCATCCGAAAGCCAACTCGTGGCCAAGTGGTACGCTCGGCTGGGCCAGCGGCGTCAAAACAAGGAGCGTCGCGCGTGAAGTTGTCCGTTTTGGCTACGACCGGCCGCGATCCTGCTGCGCCTCTCGCGATCAGCATGCCGGCTGGCGATGTGGAGGTGATCCGTTGGCTGCGTGTGTTGCCGGGGCAGCGCTACGTGGCCGAGGCGACGTGGAGCGGAAAGCACGTTCTGGCGAAGCTGTTCGTTGGCGACAAGGCGGAGCGAGCGCTCAAGCGCGAACGAGAAGGTGTCCGGCTGTTGCAGATGCAACAGATCACCACGCCTGAGTTGCTTGCCGAAGGCCATGAAAGCGGCGAGGGCGGATGGCTTCTTTTCGCCTTTCTGGATCACGCGCAAAGTATCGATGATCGCTGGGCAGCGGTTCAGTCCGAACCGCTGCTGTCGGACAGCCAGTCCGACGTTCTGGCGCAGGCGTTGTCAACGCTGGCGCAGATGCACCTGCGGGGCATCTGGCACGATGACCTTCATCTGGACAACCTGCTCTATCGGGACGGCGCCACGTATGTGATCGACGGTGACGGCGTGGCGGGCGAGCAGCCTGGCCGCGCGCTATCGCGCGCGAAAGTGCTGGAGAACCTCGGCATATTCTTCGCTCAACTGCCGTCCACGATCGATCCGCATATTGAAACGCTGCTGGTCCATTACCTGCTCGTCAACGGAGAGCATGCGCTACCGCTTGAGGCGCTGCTCGCCAATGTCCAGCGAGTGAGGGCGTGGCGGCTGCGTGATTATCTGGCCAAGGCGGGCCGTGACTGCAGCCTGTTTTCGGTATCGCGTAACGGCAGCGAGCTGCAGGCCATCCGCCGAGTCTGGCGGGACCGGCTGCAGCCGGTATTACTGGCCGCGGACGAACATCTCGAACGGGGCGTTCGCTACAAGGGAGGCGGTACTGCAACCGTCGCTCGCATCGAAGTGCAGGGCGAAGCCGTGCTACTCAAGCGCTACAACATCAAGGGTGCTACTCATTGGCTTCGCCGATTCTGGCGGCCTAGCCGTGCGTGGCATAGCTGGATCGAGGGGCTGCGGCTGGAGTTCCTCGGAATTGCAACGGCGCGTCCGCTGGGAATGCTGGAAACGCGGTGGATGGGGCTACGAGGCCGCGCCTATCTCGTTACGGAGCACCTCGATGGCCAGGACATCATCGCACGGTTCGCGCCTTATATCGAAGCGACGCCACCGGACGACGAATTGGCAGCACTCGATACGCTGTTCGCTGCCTTGCGCACCAACCGCATCAGTCACGGCGACCTGAAGGGCCATAACATTTTTTGGCATCAGGGACGCTGGACGCTGATCGACCTCGATGCGGTCCAGCAACACAAGACCGAAGCCGGGTTCGAGGCGGCCTACGCCCGCGATCGAGCGCGTTTTCTGCGCAACTGGCCAGCCTCTTCGGCGCTTCATGCGCTGCTCGATGCCAGGTTGCCGCGCGCCGATTAGCCGCTTCGGGGGTGAAACCTGTCGGCGTGTTTTCTAGAATGCGCGGATTGAACGTTATCGACGTACCGGGCCATCCGTTCCTGGCGACTCGAACTCATTTGCTTAACCCTTGGAAGAACTATGGCACGTAAAGACAAGACCCGTGGTGCGGCCGGCTGGCTGTTCGCTGTATTGGCGCTCGCAATCATTGCGGCAGGCGCAGGCTTCGCTTACGCGGCCACACAGGGGCTTTTACTGGTAGGCACTGCCTATGGGGTCACGATTGGTGTCGGGCTGGTCATGGCGGGCGTACTGCTTATCGCCAACCATGCGGCTGGGATCTGGGTATTCGGGCTATTGGCCATCGTCGCGATGGTCTGGTCAGCGCGTGCCGTAGGGCTGGATGGCGATGCGCTCCTGCCCCGACTGGGCTGGATTACCGTCACCGGCGTGCTCCTCTTTCTTTTCTGGCCGGTCGCGCGTCGCCTGCTCGCACCGGTTGGCAAGATCGGCTATGTAGGCGCTACGTTGGGGCTGGGCGCGATTGCAGCTGGCCTCGTCGCCGTCTCCATGTTCACGGCCACGGGCGTCTGAGGCAGCTGGCGCCTGCTGTGTGTGTCGCGCCGGACACGCTGCTTCATTAGGCGATGCGCGCGAGTCTACTGCGTGGGATTGCTAACGCCGTCACGCTATAATCCAACACTTTGAATGTGACGTCGGCGCGGCATGCGGCCACGGTTTCGATAGAGGTATTCCTTTGGCATTGACGATTCTCGGTCTGTCCGGCTCCCTGAGCCACGACCCCTCCGCTGCGCTCTACATCGACGGCAAACTCATCGCCGCCGCTGAAGAAGAGCGGTTCGTACGCGACAAGCATGCGAAAAACCGTATGCCGTACGAGTCGGCCAAGTTTTGCCTCGAGCAGGCGGGTATCAAGCCTTCGGATGTCGATGTCGTCGCCATTCCGTTCGCGCCCATCAGCATCTTCGAAAAAGCACGTTGGCACTATGCCAAGCGCTACTGGTATGCACCGGATCGTGCGCTGGATGCGATCTTCATGGGCAATCGCCGGTATCACCGGTACAAGAAGCGTATTCAATGGTGCCTTCAGCAGCTCGGCTTCGACCTGAAGAAAGTCAAGATCGAGTCCGTGGAGCACCATTTGGCGCATGCCTCCAGTGCCTATCATTGTTCGGGATTCACCGAAAAGACCGCCATCCTGGGTATCGATGGCAAGGGTGAGTACGCCACCACCTTCTTCGGCTGGGGCGAGAACGGCAAGATTCACAAGATCAAGGAGTTCTACGACCCGGACTCGCTGGGTGGCCTCTACGGCGCCGTGACCGAGTATCTGGGTTTCGAAATGCTCGACGGCGAATTCAAGGTCATGGGCATGGCACCGTATGGTGATGCTGCCAAATACGACTTTTCGCGGTTGGCCAAATTCGAGAATGGCGAGTTAGTGATCAACACCGACTACGCCAACGTCATCGGCTTCCGCCGCTATAAGGACAAGGGCAAGGGCTACTACTTTTCGCCCAAGCTCATCGACTGGCTGGGGCCAAAGCGCGAGGGTGATATCGCGGACGATCCCTATATCCACTATGCCGCGAGCATGCAGGCGCTGTTCGAGAAGCTCGCGCTGGAAATGATGGATTACTACCTCGGCGACATCATTCGGGAGACCGGCAAGATTGCCTTCGCGGGCGGCTGCGCGCTGAACGTGAAGCTGAACCAGAAGATCATTGCACGCCCCGAGGTGAAAGAACTTTTCGTCCAGCCAGCCGCTGGCGACGCCGGTACCGCTGTCGGTGCGGCGGCGTACGTGTCTCACCAGCGCGGCGTTCCGGTCGAGAAGATGGAGCATGTTTACCTTGGCCCGGCGTACAGCAACGAAGACGTCATCGCCGCCTGTGCGCGCCATCCAAACGCGCCAACGTGGCAGAAGCTGGACAACGTCCCCGAGCGGATCGCCCAGATCATGGTCGATGGCAACCCGGTTGCCTGGTTCCAGGGGCGCATGGAGTTCGGCCCCCGCGCACTGGGCGGTCGTTCCATCATCGGTTGCCCGAGCGTCCCGGGTGTAGCCGATCGCATCAACGAACAGATCAAGTTCCGTGAGCGCTGGCGCCCCTTCTGCCCATCGATGCTCGACACTGTCGCATCGCAGATGCTGAAGGTCGATCATCCGAGTCCATTCATGACCTTTACCTTCGAAGTCAACGAAGGCTGGAAGGAGCGGGTCGGTGAGGTCGTCCACGAAGACGGCACCTCCCGCGCCCAGGTCCTGGAGCGCCGTTTCAATCCGCGCTGGTACGACCTGATGAAAGAGTTGGAGAACCTGACCGGCAACGGTGTCTCCCTCAATACGTCACTGAATCGCCGCGGCGAGCCGATGATCTGCTCCCCGACCGACGCACTCAACATGTTCTATGGCTCGGATCTGCAGTATCTGATTATGGAGGATGTGTTGGTTGTGAAGGATGGTGTCGAGACATCGAACAGTGTCTGAACAACGCGTTCTGCAGTTCTGCCACGGTTATGAAGGCCCTTTCCTGGACTGCGCGCGGCAATACGCCGCGCTGTTCCAAGGTACCCGCTTCAAGGTCACGACGGTCTACCTGACTGGCGAGCCGGACGAGCGTGTTCGTAAGGGGTCCGCTTCTGACGACGTGATTTTCCTAGGCTATGGCAGCAAGGCCGTTCGTGGCCTGAAGCTGGGGGCGATTCGCGACATCAAGCGGATCGTCGCAAAGCGCGACTATGCGTTCTGTATCGCGCATCGTTCGAAGCCAACCTACGTGGCGCTATTGGGCACGACGCTTCCTGTTATTGGTGTGCATCACGCATTTGGCGATTTCGAACGTAGGTCACGTCGAACGTTTGCGAACCTGTTTCGCAAACGTCTTTCCCTTCTCGCGGTATCGAACGCCGTGCGCGACGACATTCGGGCCTGCTTGCCAGGTTGGTCAGAAACGCGGATCCAGACGCTCTACAACCGGGCAGATATTGCAGCGCTCCAGGCCGAGCAGGTACCGAGTGCCCAGGCGCGTGGTCAATTAGCGCTGCCCAGCGATGCCTGGATCATCGGTAACGTCGGCCGGCTGCATCCTGACAAGGATCAGAAGACTCTCATTGAGGGGTTCGCTCGAGCACTGCCTCGGCTTCCAGCAGACAGCCTGCTCGCAATAGCAGGTGAAGGCAGGCTCGAGCAGTCTCTGAAAGCATTGGCCGGTCGCCTAGGCGTTAGCGAGCGCGTTCGATTCGTAGGCCAAATTCCGAACGCTCGGCGGTATTTCAAAGCATTTGATACCTTCGCTTTGACATCTGATCATGAGCCGTTCGGAATGGTGTTGCTCGAAGCTATGGCAGCAAAGATCCCAGTGGTTTGCAGTGACTGCGGCGGAGCACCTGAAGTGGTTGGCGAAACAGGCTGGTTATTTCCCTTCGCTGATGCGACTCACTTGGCTAATAGGTTGGTCGAGATTGCCGGTGCGAGCTCTGCCGAGCTTGAGGCAAAGCGTATGGCCGCTTGGTCGCGTGCTGAAACGCTTTTCTCGGATAGCCACGCACGGCTTCAATTCTCTGAAATCTATCCCGAATGGTCACTTAAGGTATGAGAATGCCCGAGCGCCACGTGCAAGCGCTGCCGCGTGTGCGGATGGTTATCCCGTATTTCGGAAAATGGCCATTCTGGTTTGAGTTTTTCCTAGCAAGCTGCAGGCGTAACCCTACATTTGAATGGCTTTTCTATACGGACTGCGGGGTGCCGGAAAACGCGCCGGCTAACGTGCGGTTCGTTGAGATCGCGTTCTCCGCGTACTGTAAAAAAGTGTCCGATCGATTGGCTATAGATTTCCGACCGGATTCAGCCTACAAGCTGTGCGATATCAAGCCAGCGCTTGGCCATGTGCACGCTGACGAACTTGAAGGTTGCGACTTTTGGGCATTCGGCGATATCGACGTCATATACGGCGACCTGCGTGCGTACTTCACATCGGAGCGCCTGGCGACGAAAGATCTCTTCGCGACGCACCACCGGCGAGTGTCCGGTCATTTATGCCTGATACGAAATACGGCCGAGATGCGTCAGGCATTCATGCGAATCCCATCCTGGCAAACGCGCTTCGAGGATGCCCGCCACCAGGCGCTAGATGAGGGCGCATTCAGCCGGATCTTTATCAAGCACAAGAATTGGCCCGAAAGCTGGCGTCTGTTTGCCGCGAGGTTCTATTCGTGGAGTCGGCGGGCGGAATTCGTAGAAGCCCACAGTACGTACACATTGCTTCCCGACGGAACTCGAATCGTGCCCGAGCGATGGTTCTACCGCGATGGCGTGTTAACCAATAGTGAGCAGGGCAAGCAAACGCTACCGTATCTGCATTTCATGGTTTGGAAAAACGAGGCATGGCGTACGCGGGCGGAAGAAGAGCTTCTAGGCCCGCCGGGTTTGCCTGACCAACCCAATTGGCAAATTGATGCCCACGGCTGGCACTCGCTCGAGACGAATTAATGGGTAGTTTCAGGCAACCGCTGGTAACCGTTCTCATACCGTGTTTTAACTACGCCGCGTATGTGGCTGACGCCATCAAGAGCGTTCTTGAACAGGATTATCCCTGTTTCGAAGTGGTCGTCATCGATGACGGTTCAACGGACTCGAGTTTGCAGGAGATCGAAAAGGCTGTTGCGGCTTATCAACCGCGAAGTTTGGCGGTACGCGTCGAAGTCATCAGTCAGATCAACCAGGGCGTAAGCGCTGCCTTGAATGCGGGGTTGGCTGCCGCGAGGGGTAAATTCATTGCGACGTTCGATGCCGACGATTTAATGCCGCCAGGCAGGCTTTCGCTACAAGTGGATTATCTCGACAGGAATCCTGAGGTTGGATGTCTCGGCGGGCTGGCCATTCGAATCGACGAAGCAGGCGAGCTGTTGCCCAAGAAGTCCAAGCGCAGGGCGGTGAAGCGATACACATTCGACGAAGCATTGGCCTCTGCACTGGTGGTTGGCGGGAACATTGCGGTCTACCGACGTGACGCGATGGAAAAGGCCGGCGGTTACGATCCGACCATTCGTGTTCAGGATTTCCAAATGACTCTGCGGGTGGCCCACGCGGGCTATTACGTGGACATCCTGCCCGAGGTCGTCACGCTGTATCGCAAACACGAGGGCAGCCTGTCCAAGGATTACAAGTCAGAGTATCGCTACGGTCTACAGGTCATTCAGGGCTATGCAACGCATCCGCTATACGGCTCGGCGAAAGCGCGTTTGATTACAAAGGCACTGCGCGCGGCGGTCACGGACGACAAGCGTTTTGCTTGGGGCCTCCTGCGGGAGGTGCCCTTAAAAGAGTGGGACCGGCAGCTTCTGAAGCGGCTGCGCCACCTGTTGTTCAAGTCGTCACGGCGGGCATCCTCTTGAGCGCCTACTCGCTCGCTCAGGTGGTTTGGAGCAGCGGCAGTCGTGTATCCGAACAGCGAGCGTAGCCGCGAGCCAGTGCCTCCAGACATTCCTCGAACAGCCATCGGCGATCATCTTCGTAACGTTGCATGTGTTTTAGGTTACGGCGCCTCTTGGCAGTGGACAGGCTATCCCGCTCGACATGCATGTCGGCGAAATCGATAAGACCGAGCGCCCCATCCGGAAGTAGAAGCACATTGCCTAGATGCAATGATCGGAAGTAGACACCTTTCTGGTGGAGTTTACCCAGTAGGCAACCGAACTGCTCGGCCAGCGCGTGCCTGGCGTCGCCGTCAGCATCTAGCATTGCCTGCCGAAGCGTGACCCCCGGCAAGCCTGCGTAGTGGACAGCGGTCCGCTGCGGCTGGTCGATCCGATAAACCTGAATGATTTCCGGCGCAGGTATATCCAAGCGTTTTAGCGCTTTCGCATTGTCTGCAAAACGCTTGGCATAGGGGTAGAAGGCCTCGGACGACACCAGCCTTTTTCGCCTGAACAACTTGAAGAAGCTGCCATCCGCCAAGCGAAGCACCTTCGGGCCATGGCTATCCTGCTCAAGCAGGGCGGCATCGTTTGTAAGCGCTGAATAGGCCTCGGTAGACATCTGTCGCATAACGCAATTCCAGTTGGGACGCGGCGATTCTAACGGTTCGCGAGGCAATCCTCACGGAGCGTCTGAAATTGCCAAATGACCGCTGATTGGGAGGCAGAGGCGCGGATGATACAATCGCGTCTTTGTTCGCCGAGCGTCTTCTATGTCTGATTCGTCCAGCGACCACCCGCGCATGTCTAGCTTCAAGCTATACATGCGCCTACTGACGTACGTGCGTCGGTACTGGCTCATGTTTGCCGTGAGCATGGTCGGCTTCATTGTATTTGCCTCTACACAGCCCATGATGGCGGGCCTGCTCAAATATTTCGTCGACGGTCTGGCTAACCCCAATCAGGGCATCATGCAGTTGCCGCTAGTGGGCGAAGTCCAGCTGCTCTACGGCGTCCCGCTAGCGCTGCTGTTCATCACCATCTGGCAGGGTATAGGCTCGTTCCTGGGCGGCTACTATCTCGCGAGGGTCTCGCTCGGTCTGGTGCAGGATCTGCGGATTGCCCTGTTCGACAGCCTTCTGAAGCTGCCCAACCGCTATTTCGATATGCATTCTTCCGGGCATCTCATTTCCCGCATCACCTTCAACGTTACCATGGTGACAGGCGCTGCTACCGATGCGCTGAAAGTAATGGTACGTGAAGGGCTTACCATTATCTTCCTGTTCGGCTACCTGCTATGGATGAACTGGAAACTGACCTTGGTGATGGTCGCCGTGCTGCCCGTGATCTCATTGATGGTAAGGGCTGCCAGCAAACGTTTCCGAAAACAGAGCCGGCAGATCCAGGGCGCCATGGGCGAGCTGACCCATGTGGCTTCCGAGACGATTCAGGGCTATCGGGTAGTTCGCAGCTTCGGTGGCGAGCGTTACGAGACCGAACGTTTTCGGCAAGCGAACGAAGACAATACGCGCAAGCAGCTGAAGATGACTCGCACCTCTGCGGCCTATACGCCCATGCTGCAGTTCGTCACGTATTGTGCGATGGCCCTGCTGATGTTCCTGGTGCTTGTGTTGCGCGGTGACGCGTCAGTGGGCGATCTCGTCGCGTATATAACTGCGGCGGGCCTGCTGCCGAAACCTATTCGACAGCTTTCCGAAGTCAGCTCTACCATACAGAAAGGTTTGGCGGGGGCTGAGAGCATATTTGACCAGTTAGACGAACACCCAGAGCCCGATGAGGGCACCTACAGTTCAGATCGCGTACAAGGCAGGCTGGATGTCAGGAACCTGGGTTTCGCCTATCCCGGCACTGATAAAAAAGTCTTGGATGGTATCGACTTCACTGTAGAGCCTGGACAGATGGTGGCGCTCGTTGGTCGTTCGGGAAGCGGCAAATCCACGTTGGCAAACCTAATCCCCCGTTTTTATCAACATAGCGAGGGAAGCATACGGCTGGACGGCATCGAAGTGGACCAGTACCGGCTTAGTGATCTTCGTCGTCACATCGCTTTGGTAACTCAACAAGTCACGCTTTTCAATGACACCGTACTGCGCAATATCGCATATGGCGATTTGGCAGCTACGACGATTGACGCTGTGCGCAAGGCTTCCGAGGATGCATATGCAGACGAGTTCATCAGGAAATTGCCTCAAGGTTATGAAACGCTCGTAGGCGAAAATGGAGTACTTCTTTCAGGTGGGCAGCGTCAACGACTGGCAATCGCTAGGGCGCTTTTGAAAAACGCTCCTATCCTGATATTGGACGAAGCGACCTCTGCCCTCGATACTGAGTCGGAGCGGCACATTCAGAGCGCGCTGGATGCTGTAACCACTGGGCGTACAACACTGGTAATTGCGCACAGGCTCTCAACCGTAGAGAAAGCCGACCTTATCCTTGTAATGGACCAAGGCCGAATCGTTGAGCGAGGCACCCATGCCCAGCTTCTGTCGAACAATGGTTATTACAGTCGACTCCATGCGCAGGGCATGGATGAAGGCGGCCCTAGCGGGCCCGATAACTCAGTTGTCCCCTGATTGCGCTACTGATCAGCGGAAACGAATCGCTGGTAAGGCTGCTTAGGAGTCTTTGTTGAAACCAATTTATTACGACGGCATCGAAAACGTCGGAGATGAGCTGAATCGGTATATCTGGCCGGCTGTGTATGGGCCAGTTACAGGTGATGACAGAACTGCTCTCCTTGGTGTAGGTACGCTCCTCGATCGGGCCTTTTGTGAGCGTTTGGATAGCTTCGAGCGGATCGTGGTACTTGGCTCAGGTGCTGGCTATGGCACTCTGCCCGTTCTAGATGATCGATGGCATATATATGCCGTCCGAGGCGCGAGGACCTGTGAAGCTCTCCGGCTGGCGCCTGATGTAGCAGTAGCCGATGCCGCTTACCTGCTAGGTTCGCTGGATTGGTCGACGTTAAGACGTCAGCAAAAGCCCGTGGATGATGCGGTTTTATTTATTCCGCACCACTCCTCTTTGAAATACATCAACTGGGAATATATCTGCCACCAGGCAGGCATTGAGTTTCTGTCACCCACCACACCAGTACCTGCCTTTCTGGAACGTGTCGCGCAAGCCCGCCATGTAATAGCTGAAGCGATGCACGGTGCCATTCTAGCCGACGTCATGCGCGTTCCTTGGACGCCGTTCCGATATGGGCGTGAGTTTCTCGATAGCAAATGGTTCGACTGGATGAGCATGTTTGGCTTGGAGGTCGAGTTTAATCGCTGGTCTGGATTCTATGATCGTTCCTATTGTTACATGGAGAAGGGTGCTTGGTTTCATCTGCAGCGGTCGCTTAAGTCACGCTTAGCGCATCGGGCAATTGGCAGAAAAAAATGGATCGACGTGATGCCGCCGGGTGACAGTCAAGGTGCGGCCGGGGCTGCGCTGAGTGCTTCGCTCGCCAAACTCGGGGCAATGGAAGGGTATCTGAGTCATGATGATGCCTTCAATCGCCAGGTAGAGCGGCTCTATCTTAAGGCAGCATTACTTGCTGCCGATCAATGGGGAGGGAACGTGGTTCCCCTCGTCGGTTCGCCACGCGCTTTTCTCGATCAATATTGAGAGCGAGGCGTTGGACGCCATGCAGTCTGATCGAGAATGGCAAGGAAAGTGGGGATCCAGAAATAGACCCAAAAGGATTGGTCAGGCGAACTGATAACTCCGTAGGTCGTGGTTATTACTGAGCCCCAGCCGATCACAGCTATGGGAAGCCAAAGGCTGTAGCGTCTGCTGGCATGCCACCCTGTAAAACAGAGGAAGATCGTGAGAAACAGGATTCCCAGCAAACCTGCTCGGTAGAACGTAGAAACATAGGCACTATGAGCATGTGGCCACTGCCCAGCAAATTGGTGGCCATCGGAGCCGCAGCCAGTCAGTATTCCGCATACATCTACAACTCGTGAGATAGCGTCTTTCCAAATTTCTGGACGATAGCTCAAGCCGCGCTCTAGCAGTACCTCCCAAATATCTCCAATGATAAACGCAATTAGGGTTATTGCGGCCATTCCAAGGATCAAGCTCCATTGGCGCCGTAGCAGTGCATAGGCAGCAAGAAACATGGAGAACCCTAATAAGGTTGATCTAGACTGGAACATCACCGTGCATAAAAGCACAGCCCCGACTAGCAGGCCTATGGAAAGAAAGTGCACTGCTTTTGATCGTGCGGAAGTGTGAGGTTCGATTAGGAAAAGCCATAAAGAGCAAAGGCTAGATGTGATAAGTGTGCATGTGTAGACAGGGTTGATGTAATGTCCGAGGAAAAAGCTGTATCGCTCCCATAGTTCCTGATCTACGCCCTCCATAAACCATTGTACGGTGAAGTGAATGAAGAGCGCTGTGCTTAATAAGGAGTATAAGATTATAGGGTTTCGCCATGCGCGGTGTTCATTTGAGCAAATTATTTTGAGACTGAAAAACAGTAGCGATAGATATAGGGCTGCTTTTAGATCTTTAGTGTCGGATGCGAATAGAGTGCTAAGCGCTGCGATGGATAAAAATACCCAGATGTAAGTCTTGATGATGTATAGTGTTTCTTTTAGGTTTAGCATTAAGCAGATTGCAGTAGGTAGTGACACGCCTATGTAAAAAATATTATTTTTAGCTTTTGAGGTTAATGGAAGGTAAAAAGATGCGCAATAGGCTATAAGTGATACCGTTATTATTATTGTTAAATAGCGGCCAGCTCGCGCCTGTGGTGAGGCCATGTCTATTTCGTTTGTCTCATTAACTGGTATCAGCATCTGGTATTTACTACCTGTCTATCGCTACGATCGGTTCGTATCGGTCTAGCCGATTAGATTTCTTTTTTCGCGATGGTTCGCGGGCTGAGGCGCCCGCTCTATGCAGACACCGAGAATGCGCAACCATACTAGACGCATGGGCCATAGCATAGCTATCCATCCAGCCGTGGTGGGCAGTTGCTTTTCCGTTGCCTTTGAAGAGAAGTGCAATATCGTAGATCTATTTGCATTCGAGATTGGGATTCGAACCCCTTCGCTTGGGTGCATGTAGGCCGCGCGGTGATGCTTGGCATCGCACCGGTTGATGCGATACTGCTGCCGACGCGAATACTTCATCTTTAAGAATCGAGGTCCAATGAAGCCGAGCAACATGACCGTATCGCTCGATACGCTGCCATCAGAGGACGCTGACGGTGTCGCGCACAGGCGAGATTGTTTCACCTTTTATGGAATAGGCGGGTGTGCGCCGTGATAGGTCTCTCTACATTTTGGCTTGAACGAGGATGGTCGTCGCTTTCTTCAGTCGAATATGCCGATTTGTGGCGGAAATACGGTGGCAGCGTGGCGACAAACCCGGAAGTCATAGAGCGGCTAGCAGGTCTTGCTGAGGTTCCCGTACGGTACCTTGGCTGGCAGAAGGAAGAAGAGATCATTGCTGGCTTGCCATGCTGGGGACGTTATCTGGCGCTATCGAAGGAGGGGCTGAAAAAGCACCGCAAGAAGCGACTGTTTGACCTGGGAAATGCCGAGATCATCCTACCAGCCGCGCCTGACTCGGGCGCCATCCTCCGACATAGAGCAGAGTATCTAGGGGAGCCGAATGTACAGCGTTTCGTTGGGCTGAAGCCGCAGAAGGACTCTTTAATGATGGCACGCGAGCCCGAGGCGCTATCGAAGAAATTCCGTTATAACCAGCGGCGAGAGTTGCGGCTACTTGAGGATTCGGGCGGTACGCTCCGGCCGGTTCAGGATCATTCGCACTCGGAGCTGGCCGAGATCTATTCGGATCTGTTCCAACGTCGGTGGCAATTCGCTGTTCCAGGCGCAGATCATCTGTCCCAAGTGTTCGAGCTAATGCATCCGTTCATGACGGGGCAGGTGGTATATCTGGATGATGTGCCAATTGCCATTCAGGTGTTGTACAGGGTCGAGTCCCCAGAATGGATAAGTGTCGAATACATCAATGGCGGCGTTGATCCAGCCAGTCGCAACTTCAGTCCCGGAAGCGTCCTAAGTTATGTGAACGTGCTTGCCGCGTGGGAAGATGCTCGGAGCCGCGGTAAAACGTTGCGTTATTCGTTTGGACGGGCGGACCGCGAGTACAAGGAGCGTTGGTGCCGTAAGCAGCCCGTTTATCAAGTCTGACGGACCGCTGGTTGAATCTGTACGTTGCCGCATCAATGTAGCCAGGTTCGCATTCAAGACGTCTTCACACGTCAACTTTTGCAAGGGCCGGCCGCTACACCGTGCATGCACACAATCAGCAGGTCACTATGGAATCCCGCAAGCAAATTCTTCTCAAACAGCACCGCCGCAATAAACGCATCGGCCTCACCATTGCGGTGCTCATTCTAGCCGCCTTTGTTGACCAGCACGTCATAGACCTCGGGCCGCCCTGGATTGCGTTGGTTCTGGCGTTTCTGTTCTGGGTCATCCATGAGGCCTGGTTTGCTGACCACTTGTTCTATTCGCCCCGTGACTCGTATCGCCACGACTTCCCGGCGGGGACGTGGGAGAGCGTGGCTACGCTTGGTAGTGACGGGCAGTTAATCATTACGAGTGAGATGCCGCTGCAGGCCGATACGCTGATCCTGGAGTGTGTGGTCAAAGCGACCCCACTCGGGCTTTTGTTTGATCCCCGCGTGTTGATCGAAGTGGCGGACACACAGGATCGACAGGATTTCGAACGACGGGTGTCCGGTCGCCGGTACGTGAATCTATCGGGTTTCTCCGACGCGCTGCGCACCGGCCAGCTGCTCGTGCGAGGGCGGTTCTGCAAGGTCGAGGTAAGCCGGGTCTTCGCGTTCAGCAATCCGGATTATGCCGATCGCCGCACGATGATCATCGCCCCACACGCGGATGACGCCGAGCTTGCTGCTTTTGGGCTTTATCACCAGTGCGAAGAGGCGACGATCGTCACGCTGACTCAAGGTGAAATCGAGGCACGGCATTATGAGCGGCTGGGTTTGGACAGAGAGCAGGCGGCGCGCCTCAAAGGGCGACTGAGAACCTGGAACAGCCTGGCGGTCCCGCTGTGGGGCGGCGTCCCTATGACGCGCTGCGTCCAGCTTGGTTATTTCTGCCTGCGCCTGCCCGCTATGCATGAACAACCGGATGTTCCGTTTGGTTCAAGAGAATCCGGTGAAGTCGATATCAGCAGCGCGCGAGTGTTCAATGCGCTGCGGCTGCCGGGTGATAGCGACGCGCGCCCTACCTGGAATAATCTGGTCGCAGATCTGGTGACACTGCTCGAACATTACCGACCCGAAGTGCTGGTGTTGCCGCACGTGCAGCTTGACCCTCACGCGGATCATGTCCACGCCGCCATGGCGCTTGAAGAAGCCATCGAGCGCAGCACCTGGAAGCCCGAAACGCAGCTGTTATACGCCAACCATCTGCACGACAACGACCGCTGGCCGATGGGCCCTGCCGACAACGGGACCGCCTTGCCTCCAGCCATCGAGCCGTTACCCGCCTTGCCGATCTGGAGCCCTGTACTTGATGCGGAGGCCCGGCTCGACAAGGCCATGGCGCTTACGATGCAGCATGACCTCCAAGTGCCGCTACCTCTCAAGAAGCGAATTCGCCGAATCATTCAGGCGTTGGTGCTTGGGCGCCGCTGGCCGATCACTGGCGAGGATGAGTTCTTCCGCAAGGCGGTGCGGCGCCATGAGCTGTTCTGGGTGCGCGATCTGCGCGCTGATCCAGCGGCGAATGAGGAGATCGAGGTTGGGCGTGTCAGCGATCAGCTGCCGGGCGGACCGGTTATGGCGGTCGAAACAAGCCGATGAGATAACCGATTGTGTTCATCAGTGCCGAGATAGTCGGCCTGTGCGGGCACTTTGCGTCGCCGTCGGTGCTGTTATCATGCGCCCTTTTCGAATGCGCGGAGCCAGCCCATGAAATTGTCCATGCCTCGTTATGATCAGGCATCCGTCCTGGTAGTCGGCGATGTCATGCTCGATCGCTATTGGCATGGCGATACCAACCGTCTATCACCTGAAGCGCCGGTCCCGGTGGTCAAGGTCGCACAGATCGAGGACCGACCAGGCGGTGCGGCCAACGTTGCGCTGAACGTGGCGGCGTTGGGTGCGTGCGTGACGCTCGTTGGCGTAACGGGCGTCGATGAAGCGGCAGAAAGCCTGAAAGCAAGCCTGGCGGCGGTAGGCGTAACGGCGCGCTTCCAGCAGATCGATGCGCAACCCACGATCGTTAAGCTGCGTGTGATGAGCCGCAACCAGCAGCTCCTGCGCATGGACTTCGAAGAACCGTTCGAGACTGACCCTGAAGCGCTAGGTGACGATGTCAAGGCGCTGCTCGACGGTGCAAACGTATTGGTTCTTTCCGACTACGGCAAAGGCGCGCTTCGCAACCATCAGGCGCTCATCCAGGCGGCGCGAGCGCGGCGTATCCCTGTCTTGGCCGACCCTAAAGGCAAGGACTTCTCCATTTACCGTGGCGCCAGTTTGATCACGCCGAACCTGAGCGAATTCGAGGCGATCGTTGGCCACTGCGAGGACGAGGCGGAGCTGGTAGCACGTGGCGCCGCATTGATGGCCGAGCTGGATCTGGGCGCCTTGCTTGTCACTCGCGGTGAGCATGGGATGACGCTCCTTCGCCCGCAGCATGCCCCTTTGCATTTGCCGGCACGTGCGCGCGAGGTGTTCGATGTGACTGGTGCGGGTGACACCGTGATCTCGACCCTGGCAGCGAGCCTTGCATCAGGCGAAGAGCTGCCTCAAGCCGTTGCGTTGGCAAATCTGGCGGCCGGCATTGTCGTTGGCAAGCTCGGCACGGCGGCCATCAGCGCTCCTGAGCTGCGACGCGCCGTCCAGCGAGAGGAAGGTAGCGAACGCGGTGTGCTGGGGCTTGAACAGCTACTGGCGGCTGTCGAAGATGCTCGCGCCCACGGCGAGAAGATCGTTTTCACCAATGGCTGCTTCGACATTCTCCATGCCGGCCATGTCACATACCTCGAACAGGCCGCAGCCCAAGGGGATCGTCTGGTACTGGCAGTGAACGACGATGCATCGGTCAGCCGATTGAAAGGGCCCGGCAGGCCGATCAATTCGGTCGAGCGCCGGATGGCCGTGTTGGCGGGGCTCAGTGCAGTGGACTGGGTCGTGCCCTTCAGTGAAGACACGCCTGAGCGCCTGCTCAAGCAGGTCCAGCCGGATGTGCTGGTGAAAGGCGGGGACTACGGGATCGATCAGGTCGTAGGCGCCGATATCGTCCACGCATACGGCGGCGAAGTACGCGTCCTGGGATTGGTCGAGAACAGTTCGACGACTGCGATCGTCGAGAAAATACGCAGCCGCGATTGAGGGTACCTGAGGTGCCGGGTGGGTTTCGCATCCACCGGCGCCTTGGAGACTAACGTATCCGCCGCTCTTGTTCCGATGCGGTTCGTTCAGCCTGGATGCGGGCCATCCAGTCCTTCCAGCGCACGCGTTCTTCATTCACAAGCCAGCCATCCTGCGGTGCGAAGCTTTCGGCCAGCCACAGGCCGCGCGTGCTGGCGGGTTGAAGCTGCCCGCCGCTCAGCGAGAAAAGCTCGTCGGTAGGTGCGCCATTGGCAAGCGGAATCAGGTAGAGATCAGGCCTGGATTGATCGAGACGCGCTACCAGCTTGTCCCCCTCCAGTTTCTCATCCACGTGGAAGAGGCTGAGTGATTGGGGGCCCTTGGGTAATTCCATCCCGAGGTCGTAGACCAGTTGCAAGGACGCGGTGGGTGTATGGACGTAGGCCGTCGGCCGCTCAAGTAAGGTCAGGGCCCCGCAGCGAACCGGTCTTGAGGCGCCGGACAAGGGGTTCAACCTGAAGTGAAGATCCTCCCGGTAATCGAGCGAGCCTTCATAAGGCGCCGGTAGCCATGTCTCGCCAAAGCGGCCTTGCAGCCACCCTTCAGGGGTCGCGACCAGGCACTCCTCCGCAACCTCATGTATCGCCGTCATCAGGGGAAGATTGAGTTCATGCGCCGGCACGTAGCCAGAGATCAGCTTGAGCACGACATCACCCCGATCCAGCCGACGTTGGCGAACCAGAACCCAATAGTCGCGATTCTGCCAGGTCAGTGTCAGGCGAACCGATACGCCCAGGTTGGCCAGTTCAGCCGTAAATCGAGTGGCATCGGGAAGCGAAATGGGTGCCCGACGTTCGAGCATTTCGGCGAAATTGAGAGCACGGCCTACGCTTTGGTAGGTCAGCCCGTCGGCGTTGGCCTCGACCATGAGGGGCAGCGTCTTGAACGCGCCGGGGTTCTTGCGAACGAGCATGCGCGGCATGGTGGCTCCTTGGTGTCGTGGGCGCTCATGCCTGTTCGACCTTCAGGAAGCGATGGCAGTGCAGAGCCGTCAATCGCGCGACGGATGCGGCCGACGCGCGGAACTGACGTCGTACAGGGCTAAGCGATATTGTCGTTGTGGCGAATCACGGCGGCGGCCGTCTGGACATTATGCGTCAGGTGCAGCGGGTTGATAGTGCCGACGATCGCGCTGGTAACCCCCGCGTGGCCGAACACCAGTTCGAAGCTTGCCCGAACGGGATCGATGCCCGGCGACAGACACGAATGCCCACTGGCCAATGCTTTCTTAACCAGAATCCCCTTGGAATGTGACAGTGCGTGGTCAATGACTGGCCGTTCGTCCTGTTGCGTCAAGTTATAGGTAACCATGGCGCAATCCCCTTGCTCCAGCGCGAGCAAGCCACCTTCGACCGTTTTGCCCGAGAGGCCAAAGGCGCCAATCTTGCCTTCCTGCTTGAGCTGCTGCAGGGTTTCGTACACGTCAGCGTCACGAAGAATGCCCACGTCGTTACCGTCCGAATGGACCAGCACCACCTCGATGCGCTCGGTCCCCAGCCGGTTGAGGCTTCGTTCCACTGAGCGGCGTGTGTGCTCGGCCGAGAAGTCGAAACGCGATTGCCCGGCTTCAAACTCTTCACCTACTTTGCTGACGATGACCCAGTGGTCGCGTTGACCTTTAAGGAGCGTCCCCAGTCGCTCTTCGCTCTGACCATAGGCAGGCGCGGTATCGATGAGGTTGATCCCCATATCCTGCGCGATCGCCAACAGCTGGCGCGCTTCACGATCGTCCGGAATGGAAAATCCGCTGGGATACTTGACGCCCTGGTCGCGTCCCAGTTTCACGGTGCCAAGGCCTAGCGGTGAGACCACGAACCCGGTCTCGCCCAGAGGCCGTTCGAGGCCGTGCAGTGTCTTGATCATGGCATGTCCTCCCACGCCGGGCGCGCAATCTCCGGTTGCGGAAGGGAGGGCAGGGGATCGTGGACACCGGGGCGGATACCGTCTCGCTCCATTGCGGCAAGCACGCGGTCCGAGAAGTCGGGTGCCAGTGCCAGTTTGGTTGGCCAGCCGACGAGCAGCCGCTCTTGATCGGCGAGAAACGCATTGTCAGGCCGTACAAGATTGCTTTGCGCAGGCTCGGCGCGGTCGATGCGCAGCGTGGCCCAATGTGTCTGAGACTGATCGATCCACGGCAAAAGCTGCGCGACTTCCTTCTTTGCCGCTTCGATTTGCGCTTCTGGCGAGCGGGCGACGCCGTCCGATTCGGCAAGGTCGCCACCCAGATACCACACCCATTGCCCGTCACGTGCCGGATGGCTGGTTATGGTGACGCGCGGCTTCGGGCCGCCGCCCAGGCAGTGCGCGTACAACGGTTTGAGCGCGGGCCCCTTCGCCATGACCATGTGCAAGGGGCGCAATTGCTGGGCTGGCTGCTCCAGACCCAGCGAGGAAAGCAGTTGCGCGTTACCCTGACCGGCGCTGAGCACAATCCGCTGTGCGCGAATTTCGAAGCCGTCGGCAATGAGGCCGACCAGCGAGCCGGCCTCCATGAGTGGCGTGATGGTCTTTGCCGCGAGCAACCCGCCCGCTGAAAGCTCGGCCAGCCGCTCGATCAAGGTCGGTACGTCCAGAACCAGCTCGGAGAGCCGGTAGACCTTGCCCTTGAAACGGGGGGCCTGCAGGGCGGGCGGCAGATCTTTGCCTTTGACGGCGTCGACACGCCCCCGCACGGCCTTGCTGGCAAAGAAACTGGTCAGATTGCCCGCCAGTGTGCCGGGCGACCATAAATAATGTGCATCGGAGAGAAGCCGGACGCCACTCAGATCAAGCTCGCCGGTGCCCGCCAGCGATTCACGCCAGCGACGGGGCATGTCCGCTATCGCCTCCGATGCGCCAGTCAGGGCGCCATGGAGTGCATACTTGGCGCCACCATGAATGATCCCCTGGGACTTGACGCTCTGGCCGCCGCCCAGCGTACCGGTCTCGACCAGTATCGTGGCAAAGCCCTCGCGGCGCAGGCGTGCGCTCAGCCAGAGGCCGGCGACGCCGCCGCCGACGATGACAACATCGGTCGTGATGGATTGGGACATGAAAACGCCTCGAGCCAAATGTCACGGGAGTATACCGTGGACCATCGAACGCCGGCCCGTGTGACGCGGGAGATCAGTTCGCTGCGTATCCTAGGTTCCGGCGAAACCCTCCAAGATTCCGCCCTACTTGAGATCGGCAGTAGGGCGGATTAGCCGCAGGCGTAATCCGCCGTCCACCTCGATACCGGAACGCCTGCAGTCAGCCGAAGGCTAGTGCCCAGTCGTCTTCGAAAACACCTGTATCACGACGACTCCGGCAATGATCAACAGCATTCCCAGTGCGGCGGGAAGGTCGGGTTGCTGCTGATACACCATGGCTGCCACGATCGTCACGAGCACGATTCCAAGGCCTGCCCAGATCGCGTACGCGATACCCACCGGTATCACCTTCACGACCATCGAAAGCAATACGAATGACAGGCCGTACCCGACGATGACGAGTAGTAGAGGCAGTGGTTTGCTTAGGCCGTGAACGGCCTTGAGCGACGTGGTCGCGATGACCTCGGCGCAGATTGCGATAGCGAGCAGAGCATAAGGTGGCATGTCGCACCTCCTCCAAATGAATGGCCACAGTTTTGCTCAGCGAGCCTTCCGGCTTAAAGTTAAAACCTATCAGCTTTGGAGATAGGTCATGCGCTGGAATCTGGATCAGCTCGAAGCATTCGTCGCTGTGCACGAGCATCGTTCGTTCTCGGCTGCCGCTCGCAAGCTCGGCCGCGCGCAGTCCGCTGTAAGCCAAGCCGTCGCGCTTCTCGAAGAAGATCTGGCGCTGCGGCTTTTCGAGCGCAGTGGGGGCAGGGTGCCGAAGCTGACGGAGGCGGGGCGGTCCCTGGTGGCGGAGGCGCGGACTGTCTTGCAGCAGTGCGACCGGCTGCAGGGGCGGGCGGACGGTCTTATGCGGGGAGAGGAAGCTGTATTGCGTCTGGCGCAGGATGAGGCCATGCCGTACCAGCCCGTCATAGCCAGCCTTGAGTCCCTTCAACATGCATTTCCGGATGTCGAAGTCCACTTGACCAGTGGTGCGCAGGGCGATGTCGCACGCAAGCTACTTGAACGCCGCGCCGACATGGGGCTGTTGTTCAATCATGGGGACATGCCCGACACGTTGGAGCGACGTCGGCTTGGCACCATCGAGATGGTTACTGTCTGTCACGTCGATCATCCGCTGGCATCTGCCCCTGGGCCGAACAGGCAAACGCTCTCGTCACATCGCCAACTGCTCATGACGCCGGGCGACGTTCGCTATGCAGGGGACGAGCAGATCAGCCCCCGCACATGGCGAACCGACAGCTTCTACACCATGGCTGAACTGCTCATGCGGGGGATCGGCTGGGCGTGGTTGCCGCGTCACGTCGCTCAGTATCCGACTTACCTTGGTCATCTGATCGAGCTGCAGACGGATTGGACGCCTCCGTCACTCGTCGTCGAGCTGGTTCATCGCCGCGACGAGATGCCGGGCCCGGCCGCACAGCATCTCAGCAAGGCGTTATCAAAGTACCTAAGCGTAATCGGATGACGTGTTCTGGCCGAGTACGCCGCGCGCGCCTTGTCGATCACAACCGGCGAGCTGGCAGGTACACTTCCGGTACATTCAACTGCCTGAGCGCTCATGAATCGCGTCGTCTACAGCTGCCTGCTCCATCTTGCCGTTCCGTTTATCCTTGTTCGCTTATTCCTGCGGTCTCGTAAGGCGCCCGCGTATGGCGAGCGGATAGGTGAACGCTTTTCGTTGACCTTGCCGGCGGTAAGCCCCGGAGGCATCTGGGTGCATGCGGTATCGGTCGGCGAAAGCATCGCCGCGGCGCCGATGATACGCGCCCTGCAGGCGCGCTACCCCACGCTGCCGATCACCGTTACCTGCATGACGCCGACGGGATCGGAACGCATTCGCGCGCTCTTCGGTGATTCGGTACACCACAGCTACCTGCCTTACGACCTGCCGTGCGCGGCGAAGCGCTTTCTCGACCGCGTCCAGCCGCGTGTAGGGATCATCATGGAAACCGAGCTTTGGCCTAACCATATTCACCAGGCAGCGCGCCGGGGCGTTCCGATGGTGCTGGCGAATGCACGCTTATCCGAACGCTCGGCGCGTGGCTATGCGCGGTTTTCCAAGCTTACAGCGCCGATGCTCGGCGATCTGGATTTCATCGCGGTTCAGACGGAAGCCGAAGCGCAGCGCTTCCTTTCATTGGGCTCGCGCGAGGAGGCTGTTCAGGTCACGGGCTCCATCAAGTTCGATCTGTCCATCGATCCGCAGCTTCCCGAGCGTGCGCGTGAATTGCGTACGTCGTGGGGTGCGAATGAGCGCCCTGTCTGGATTGCCGCCAGTACCCACGCGGGTGAAGACGAGATCGTGCTGGCAGCGCACAGGCTTCTGCTTGCGCAAAGGCCTGACGCGTTACTGATCCTCGTGCCGCGTCATCCGGAACGGTTCAAGGCCGTCCATGCGCTCTGCCAGAGCCATGAGTTCAATACCGAGCGGCGATCTACGGGCACACCTGTGTCCGCCGAAACATCCGTATTACTCGGCGATACGATGGGCGAATTGCTTTTCATGTTCGGCTTGGCCGACTGCGCGTTCGTGGGCGGCAGTCTCGTGCCCAATGGCGGTCATAACCTGCTTGAGCCGGCAGCGCTCGGCAAGCCGGTACTGTCCGGGCCGCATCTGTTCAACTTCCTGGACATCAGCGACCAGATGAAGCGGGCAGGGGCACTTGAGATCACCGAAGACGCCAGTGCGCTGGCCGATGCTGTCGGGCGGCTTTGGAGCGACAGCGCACTCACAGAAGCGCGGCGTGAGGCGGGGCTTGCGGTACTACGCGCCAATCAAGGCGCCTTGCAGCGATTGGTGGACGGGATTGCGATGCGGTTAGCTTAAACACGCTTCACCCTCGTATCGCTTCATGCTGTCGATGCGTGAAGAAGGTGCACCGTTACGCACTCTCCACGTCCTGGCCGCGTAGAGTGCGTTTCAACCTACCTTTCCGTCACGCGTCGCGTGGCTCTTATTGGCGGTTCGCACGGATATGCTGCTGGGCCTCGTCGCTCAAGCCCTTGGGCACGAAATCGCGGTCCGGGTTGTAGTCCGGCATGAGGTAGGCGGCCAGCGCCTGGAGGTCATCAGGGCTTAGGGTTCCAGCAGCCTGCTTGAGTCTCAGGTTATCCAGAATGTAGTCATAGCGCGCATTGTTGTAATCGCGCACGGCGCTGTAGAGCTGCCGTTGGGCGTCGAGCACATCGATGATGTTTCGAGTCCCGACCTGATAGCCGATTTCAGTCGCCTCCAACGCGCTCTGGCTGGAAACGATGGTCTGGCGCCGGGCCTGTACCTGACTCACATCCGTGTTCACGGCCCGATGCAGATTACGGGTGTTCTCCACGACCTGGCGGCGCAGACTTTCGCGTTGCTGTTCGCTTTGGTCGAGCAGTTGATACGCCTCGCGCGCTTGCGAGCTGGTCAGGCCACCACTGTAGATCGGCACCGTCAGGCGCAAGCCGATGCTGGTCTGCTCAGCATCGCCGTTGTACCGGGGGACGCTGAACCCGCCGAGGTTCTGCCCATTGAGGGCGCTGTTGCTTTGGCCGAGCGCATCGTTGTCGCCACGTTCATAGGAGGCGACGGCATCCAGCGTAGGCGCATGGCCTGAGCGACGCTGGCGCAGGGTTTCCTCGGCCGCTGTCACGGCAAAATTGGTCGCCTGAAGATTGATGTTCTGACGCGCCGCGGTCTGTACCCATTCGGTGGCATCGTTCGGTACTGGCGCAAGAATCGGCAGCTCGTGGCTGATGCCTTCGACGCTGTTGTACGTACGATTGGTCAGGGTCGCGAGTGCCTGAAAGGCGTCGTCGACCCGCCGTTCTGCGAGCAGGCGGTTTGCGCGCGCGTTGTCGTAGGCAGCCTGGGCCTGCAGTGTATCGGTCCGATCGGACAGTCCGACGTTGAAGCGCTCGCTCGCCTGATCGAATTGGCGCTGGAAGGCCGACTCTTCTGCTTTAGTCGCGGCAAGGTTGTCCTGGGCTTGCAACACGGCGAAGTAGGCTTCGGCACTCTGCAGGATGATGTTCTGTTCCGATGCAGACAGCTGCAGCGCGGCCTGCTCACTGGTCGCCTGCGCGGCTTGGAGCTGGAACCAGCGATCAGCGCGGAACAGGGGCTGACTCAGCTGGGCCTGGTAGGAATGCGCGCTTCTATCAATACGTTGCCGGCCCGCGGTCGTGTCGATCTCCGTCCGGGTGTCGCCAACATAGGCGCTGCCGCTGAGGTTAGGCAGCAGGCCTGCGCGAGCTTGCGGGACCAATTCCTGGCGGGCGCGAAACTGAGCGCGGGCGGCGGCCAGGTCCGCGTTATTGTTGACGGCTTCCTGATAGATGGAGACAAGGTCAGTCCGGACAGACGCCGGCGGCGTTTGCGCCCAGACCATCCCGGCCGAGGCCATGGCAACCGCCATGGAGAGGCTACGCAACATAGTGAGTCCTGGATACAGAGTAATCAGTGGAATCGAGACAGCCGCCAAGGATGGACCCCGCGCTTAGTAGAGCAAAGACCCATTTCACGGACAATGCGTTGCGCACCCGCGTAAATATTTGTCTGCGCAATTTGGCTTTACGAGGAATGCCCCAGATCCGGCACAAAATTCTGGGAAAGATCTTACCCGCCCCTGGGCGCTCTAGTACTTGCTGAAACGAAACCAACGGCACCCTTCCAGCTCCGCAGATACCGTCTTGATGACTATCGAACAGCCGCGACATTTGGGTCGAAGGGCATGCAGTACGGTAGGGTGTGTTTAGCAACGCGTAACCCACCAAAATGATCGACGTCGCCGCGTGGGTGCGACGCTCACGTGCAATCCAGTCGCGCCTCAATGGGTTCTTTTCGAGGTAAACGGAGGAAGCCCTTCGGGATTCCGCCCTACGCAGCTGCAACGAAAACAGTACGGTAGGGTGTGTTAGCAACGCGTAACCCACCAAAATGATCAACGCCGGCGCGTGGGTGTGGCGCTCACGTGCAATCCTGTCGCGCCTCAGTGGGTTCCTTCCGAGGTAAACGGCGGAAGCCCTTCGGGATTCCGCCCTACGCTGCTGTTTGTACCCTTATGTAAGTCGTACACGCGTGACCCATGCAAAACGCGTTTGTGAGGTTCATCAGATCTGCCGTTATACCTCGCGCTAGCACCTGACAATCCATCGACCTGTGATCGCAACGCCCCTTGGTGTTCGCCAGAGGATGTGTATAGACTGGCCGCGTTCTTGTCGGGGTGCCTCGAAGTGGAGGCTGAGATCGGAAAATTCCGGATCCCGTTGAACCTGATCAGGTTAAGGCCTGCGTAGGGAACAAGAGGTATCCGCCCTGGCGGAATCCCCCGCACCGCATCCGTGGTGCACCTGCGCTCTGGCCATTCAATCGTGCCGGAGCTCGCCTTCGTTGCTTTTGGATGGTTCGGGCGTCGTATCGGCGATGTGTCACGCCGATCCTGGGTGCCCAATCAGGTTAACTCCGACATTCACCCAGGAGTCGAGCCGATGAGCGTCAAACAACAACAGAACCTGAGCGAATCTGCACAGGTCGACCAGCAGTCGATCCAGCCTTTTCCGCGGTCCCAGAAAATCTACGTTCAGGGCAGTCGCCCGGACATCCGCGTCCCGATGCGGGAGATCAGCCTTGATGTGACCCCGACTGCGTTCGGCGGCGAGATCAACGCACCGGTGACCGTGTACGACACCTCCGGCCCCTACACCGACCCAACAGTTCAGATCGACGTCCGCAAAGGCCTCGCCGACATTCGCACGCCGTGGATCGCTGACCGCGGAGACACCGAAATCCTGCCTGGCCTTACCTCCCGCTTCGGCCAGGAGCGCCTGGCCGATGCCGAGCTTGCGAAGATGCGTTTTGCCCACGTGCGCAACCCGCGACGCGCGCAGGCAGGCAGGAACGTCACGCAGATGCACTACGCCAAACAAGGCATCATCACGCCTGAAATGGAGTTCGTGGCGATTCGGGAAAACATGAAGCTCGCCGAACTGCGTGAGGCCGGCCTGCTCCAGGAGCAGCATGCTGGCCAGAGCTTCGGTGCGAATATCCCCAAAGAGATCACGCCGGAGTTCGTTCGCAGCGAAGTGGCCCGCGGGCGCGCCATCATCCCGGCCAACATCAACCACACCGAGTTGGAGCCGATGATCATCGGCCGCAACTTCCTGGTGAAGATCAACGGCAACATCGGCAACTCGGCGCTGGGATCCAGCATTGAAGAGGAAGTCGCGAAGCTTACTTGGGGTATCCGCTGGGGCTCGGATACGGTCATGGACCTATCCACCGGCAAGCACATCCACGAGACCCGCGAGTGGATCATCCGCAACTCGCCCGTTCCCATCGGCACCGTCCCGATCTATCAGGCGTTGGAAAAGGTCAACGGCGTCGCCGAAGACCTGACCTGGGAGCTGTTTCGCGACACCTTGATCGAGCAGGCCGAACAGGGCGTGGACTACTTCACCATCCACGCCGGCGTGCTGCTGCGCTATGTGCCGCTGACCGCCAAGCGTGTTACCGGTATCGTCTCGCGCGGTGGTTCGATCATGGCCAAGTGGTGCCTGGCGCATCACCAGGAGAACTTCCTCTACACGCATTTCGACGAGATCTGCGAAATCATGAAGGCGTACGACGTCAGCTTCTCGCTGGGCGACGGCCTGCGCCCAGGCTCGATTGCCGATGCCAATGACGCCGCTCAATTCGGCGAGCTCGAAACCCTCGGCGAACTCACCAAGATCGCCTGGAAGCACGACGTGCAATGCATGATCGAAGGCCCTGGCCACGTGCCGATGCAGATGATCAAGGAGAACATGGACAAGCAGCTGGAATGCTGCGATGAGGCGCCGTTCTATACCCTTGGCCCGCTGACCACCGACATTGCACCGGGCTACGACCACATCACCAGCGGCATCGGTGCTGCCATGATCGGCTGGTTCGGCTGCGCCATGCTTTGCTACGTCACACCTAAGGAGCACTTGGGCCTGCCCAACAAGGACGACGTCAAGACCGGCATCATCACCTACAAGATCGCAGCCCATGCGGCCGACCTTGCCAAGGGTCACCCAGGGGCTCAGATTCGCGATAACGCTCTGTCCAAGGCGCGCTTCGAATTCCGTTGGGAGGACCAGTTCAACCTTGGGCTGGATCCGGACACGGCACGCAGCTACCACAACGAGACGCTGCCGAAAGAGTCCGCCAAAGTCGCGCATTTCTGCTCCATGTGCGGCCCGAAGTTCTGCTCGATGAAAATCACCCAGGAAGTACGCGACTATGCCAAGGAGAACGGCCTGACCGACGAGCAAAAGGCCATCGAGGCCGGCTTCGCCGAACAGGCCGAGCGCTTCAAAGGGGAGGGCGGGGTGATTTACAAACAAGTGTGATCGCACGGTTTGCCCGTTTGGCGGCGGATAACCTCAAGCGGGTTATCCGCCGTTTTTCGTATCCGACGGGCCGCCAATAGCGGATCTGGCCGTGCACCTGCCTGCTTGGATCAGGTGCGACGCCACCCTTCGCTTCAAGGTCCGGCTTGCATCGTTTCAACGATCCGTCGTGCTGCGCGTGACGGTGTGAGGGCACTAAGCCCCGTTCTCTTCTTATCGAGACCCCGACATGGCTCTACCAAACAGTCGCTATGCACCCGGCATCCCCGTTCCGCTTGATCAGCGCCACTTCGATGGGCGCGATTTGTTCATCCTCTGGTTTTCTCTGGGCGTTGGCCTCATGGTGCTGCAGCTCGGGGCATTGTTGGCGCCTGGGCTTGGCATGTCAGGCGCCATGGGCGCTATCCTACTGGGGACTGCGGTGGGGGTGCTCTTGCTAGGTTCTGTCGCTGTGATAGGTACCGATACAGGGCTTTCCTCCATGTCGGCCCTCAAGCTTACGCTTGGATCGAAGGGCGCCGCATTGCCGGCCGTGCTGAACCTGGTTCAGCTGATCGGCTGGGGCTCGTTTGAAATAATCGTGATGCGCGACGCTGCGTCGCTGCTCGCCGGCAAAGCATTTGGTGACACTTCGTTCTGGACGTCCCCGGTGCTTTGGACGGTCCTGTTCGGGGTTCTTGCGACATCGCTGGCAATCACCGGACCGCTGACCTTCGTCAGACGAATCCTGCGTCGCTGGGGTATTTGGCTGCTTCTGGGGGCCTGTGCCTGGCTGACCTGGAACCTTTTCCAAACGGTCGACATGGCAGCGCTATGGGCTACCAAGGGCGACGGCTCGATGCCATTTGCATTGGGATTCGACATTGCCATTGCCATGCCGCTGTCCTGGTTGCCATTGATAGCGGATTACTCGCGCTATGGGCGGTCTGCGCGCCGAGTGTTTGGCGGTACGGTACTCGGCTTCTTCTGCGGGAACGTTTGGCTGATGAGTCTGGGCGTTGCCTACACATTGGCGTTCGCGACAGGGGAAGACGCCAACACGCTGCTGCTTGCGCTAGCAGGCGCGGGGCTTGGCATTCCGTTGTTGCTCATCTTGCTGGATGAGTCAGAGAACGCGTTCGCCGACATACACTCGGCAGCGGTCTCGACCGGTACGATCATCCGCTTCAAAGTCGAGCATCTTGCATTGGCGATCGGGCTGCTATGCACAACCATCGCATGGCTTGCCCCGCTGGCGGAATACCAGAATTTCCTGCTTCTGATTGGCTCGGTGTTCGCGCCATTGTTCGGGGTGGTCCTTGTCGACCATTTCATCGTGCGCGGTCGCGATGCGAGCCGCGCGCCGCGCGCAACGTTCCGGCCATGGAGTCTCGCAGCGTGGGCCATTGGCGTTATCGTCTTTCATTCACTGGTGGCGTTCGCGCCTCAGATTAGCGCAAGCCTGCCTGCACTTGTGGTGGCAGGCACATGCCAATGGCTATTGGCGCACGTTCACAAGACCCATCGTGTGACTTAGGTGCTCACGTGAGCGGGGGGAGGTGGCTGTGAAGGTGCGATAGGTCACTTGCGAACGTGGGGGCACAACCGCTTCAAGGCAACGCCTTCACCTGCGCCAACACTTCGCGAAAGCTCGCGTGCTCGCACGTTTCAAGCCATTCGAATATCACCATGTCGGTCGTCACTACCGTGGCGCCGGCCTGGCGTAATCGATTCATTGCCGCGGCATGATCGCCTTCGCGTCGCGCGCCGCACGCGTCGGCTACAACCCAGATCGACTTGCCTGCGCTTAACAGGCCGAGCGCCGTTTGCAACAGGCATACGTGCGCTTCGCAGCCGGCGATCACGACGTCGCAGTGGCTGGGCGAAACCCTATGAAGTACGTCAAGCAGCCCATCGCGGCAGGCATCAAAATGCACCTTCTCCATGGTGTGGTCACAGCGCACTGCGATGGGGGCAGTGTTGGTACCGAGCTTGTCTGGGGTTTGCGCCGTTCCAATAACCGGGACGCTAAGGGTTTGCGCAACCTGCGCCAGTCGCCCGGCGCGCTCTACAACGTCTCCCGCGCCCGCGATGACGGGCATAAGAGCCACTTGATAGTCCACCAGCACAAGCGTGCTCGCCGCTGTCGTCATCGTCCGCATCTGTCCCACCTGTTGAAATCGATCCGATACTTATCAATCGCAGGCCAGCGCTGCCTGAACACAGCGGCTCGATAGACGCGCTGTTGCGCACCGTTCCACACCAGCGGCCACATTGTTTGAAGTAATGCACAAACATCGCGATGTGTCAGGCGTTGGATGCGTTCGACGGCGGTTGGGTTGCTACCCTGCAAGGCCGTACAACGGAACGTACGCGTAAATGGACCCCGCACGTGGTCCATCAGCAGATACCTAAGGAGACAGTCGACTCATGGCAACGCCTCGCATCGTTCATCATGGCGCCAAAGACAGCGTAACCGGTTCCTGCCATCAGGTATGGATGGATGACACCCATAGTCTACTTGTCGACTGCGGCCTGTTTCAGGGGCAGGATCAGGCCAATGAGGCCGAGGACCTGACACTGGAATTTCCCATCGAAGGCATAAAGGCCCTTGTCGTCACGCATGTTCACATTGATCACGTGGGGAGAATTCCTCACCTCCTGGCGTCGGGATTCGACGGGCCTATTCTGTGTAGCGAACCCTCCGCACGCCTGTTGCCCATCGTCCTTGAAGACGCTTTCAAGCTGGGCTTTAGCCGCGATCCCAAACTGATCGATCGTTACCTGGCAATCGTTGAGCAGCGCATCATCGCCTTACCGTACGACACCTGGTTCACGCTGTTGAATACGGGCCCTCATTCTTGCCGTATCAGACTTCAACCCGCTGGCCATGTGCTGGGATCGGCCTATGTCGAACTCGACATGGGTATGGCTGGGGAGTCGTGCCGCGTCGTGTTCAGTGGTGACCTAGGCGCGCCTGATTCACCTATCCTGCCTGACCTCAAAGCGCCCGAGCGAGCCGATGTGCTGGTGCTCGAGAGCACATATGGCGACCGCAACCATCAGGCCCGCGCCACGCGCAGTGAAAGGCTGAAGGCCGTGATCGAACGTGCACTCGAAGATCAGGGCAGCGTCCTGATTCCCGCGTTCAGTATTGGGCGCACTCAGGAGCTGCTGTATGAGCTTGAGGCAATCATCCACGAACACGCTACAGCCTGCGACGAGGCCGTGTCGCCCAAGGCCGAGCCGGACGCATCGCAGAGCGCCAATGAGGTCGACTGGCCACGCCTGCCAATCATTCTGGACTCGCCATTGGCAAGCCGGTTTACCAAAACGTACCGTGAGCTCCAGGTCTTCTGGGACGACGAAGCGCGGGCGCGACTGGAAGAAGGGCGAAAGCCGCTGGCTTTCGAACAGCTCGTGACCGTCGACAGCCATCAGGAGCACCAACGCGTGCTGGACTACCTGACCCGCACCGCACGGCCTGCCATTGTCATCGCGGGCAACGGCATGTGTTCGGGTGGAAGGATCGTCAACTACCTGAAAGCCATGCTGGGTGATGGCCGTCATCACGTCGTCTTCGTTGGCTATCAGGCGCAGGGCACACCCGGGCAAATCATCCAGACGCACGGACCCGAAGGCGGCTATGTTGATATGGACGGCGAGCGCGTCGATATCCGAGCCAAGATCGACACCGTTGGAGGGTATTCAGCGCATGCCGACCAGCAAAGCCTCATCAGTTTCGTGACCGGCATGGCAGATTGGCCACGTGAGATACGGCTGGTACATGGTGAAGCGAACGGCAAGCTGGCACTCTCGCAGCGGCTGCGGGACGCCTATGAAGCAAGGGGCACCGTTGTCGAGATTTTCGACAACCTGTACGCCGATACGCCGCCGAGCAGGCCGTGCCTGAGTTATTCCACGCCGTAAACGCAGAGTTCGGCGCGGCAAATGAAACCGCGGCGGCGTAAAACGTGGCTTATTCGGGTCAGACCAACGAAGCGTCGAGAGGAGGATTGGTTGTGCAGGACATGTTCGCATTCGGAAACAGCGTCAAGGATCCGGCCGCCGAGGTCAAAGTCGCGATTCTCATGTGCACGCATAATGGTGCAGCCTTCCTTCCCGACCAACTGGACTCGATCGCGCGCCAGACGCACCCCAACTGGGTGATCTACGCCTCGGATGACGGCTCCGACGATGGCACCCTCGAAATGCTCAAGCGCTATCAGAAGACCATGGGTGAAGAACGCCTCGTGATCTTCCGAGGGCCAAAGCGCGGCACTTCAGCCAACTTCATGAACCTGCTGCGCAACAAGTCGATTGCCGCGGATGTTTACGCGCTTTGTGGCCAGAGCGATGTCTGGTATGACGACAAGCTGTCCCGCAGCGTCAGCGCGATGCTGTACTGCCAGCCGAAGGAGCCCGGGCTCTATTGCTCACGCAGCCATCTGGTGGATGGGGAAGGGAAGTCTTTAGGCTTTACTCCGCTCATCACCAAGGCCCCGTGCTTTGGTAATGCGATGGTGCAACGGCTCGGCAGCCCTCACTCGATTGCTTTTAATGAAGCGGCTCGCAAGCTACTGACAGCGACGCCCAAGCATGCTGATATCGTAGCCGTCGACTGGCTCGCCTACATTCTTGTGAGCGGATGCGAAGGCCGCATCGCCTACGATTCCGAGCCGTCGTTGGACTTCCGCCTGATCGAGCCCGACGACGAACACCACATCACGCTCAAACACCGCCTGAAGCGCGCCCGCAGTGCATTTGCTGGAAGCATCAAGGAGTGGAACGAGCAGAATCTGGCGGCATTGAAGCAAGTGCGGAAGCAGTTCAGTCCGATCAATACAGAGCGGCTAAGTCGGTTCGAACAGGCTAGGGGGCTTGCAGCCCTGCAATGTATCCGAGCGCTGAGAATGGCAAACGCCCACGAGCGAAGCGTGCTGGGGAATGTGCTCTATCTCGCCGCGGCCGGCCTCAGACGGATTTAGAAATCGCAACTGTTGGTGGATCTGAGTACTATCGGCCTGAATTTATCCTGTAAGCGGTGGTCGCATCCGATCATCTCGCAGTTACCGTGATAGGGACTTCCTTTGGATATCAACCCAAGCCGCAATTACAAGAATGAGCAGGAAATCGATCTCGTTGAGCTTTTCCAAGCGCTATGGCAGCAGAAGCGTCTGATATTCGGAACTGCGCTCGCTGTCTTGATCGTCGCAGCGCTGTACGCGTTCTTCGCCACGCGATGGTTCGAGACGCGTACTTACATGCGCCCCGTTGCCATGAGTGCGCTCGATCAATTGAACGCAACGAAGCTCTATGACCTGAAACCGGACGAGGCGCTATCGCGAGTCGCCGGAGCCCTTTCTTCCTACGACAATCGCTATGAGTTTTTTCGTCAGAATGAAGCGTTGTTTGAGGGCGTAGAGCGCAACGGTGCCACGGTCGAGCAAGCCTTTGCTCGGTTCAACGAAAACTCGTTCAACATGTTGTTTCCCGCTGCGAACGAGGCAAACCGCACTCCATACGTCGGCCTTTCACTCACCTATCCGGCCGGGATGGATGGGGTGGCGATCGTGAATGGCTTTGTCCAGTTCGTGCTTGATAAGGAACGAGACACCATCAGCAGCGATCTTGATGGGCTGATCCAGAATCGGTTGGCCGGAATCGACGCCAAGATGAACGCGGATCGTGCCAATTACCAGGCAACCAAGGATGCCAAGATTGCACAGTTGCTCGAAGCCAATACGCTCAAGAAGGCGCAGCTACAGGACGAGCTCACCGCCCTCCGTCTGCAGGCGAAGGCGAAGCGAGAAAACCGCGTCGCGGAGCTGAGTGAGGCGATCAGCATTGCCGATTCGTTAGGCATTCGTAAACCTACCACCCCTTCTGCAATGGGAAATGACAGCCGCACTCAAGGTACAGTCATACGGACCGAGGTGACCGGGCAGGACATGCCGCTTTACTTCATGGGCACCGAAGCGCTTGAGGCGGAGCGGGCGACCCTTCAAAAGCGTCAGTCGGACGACTTCATGGAGCCTCGTATTGCCGACATTGAAGGCGAGCTTGCAACGCTTGAGAACAACCGTGAGGTCGAAGTCTTGCGTAATCGCGAGGGAGAGGACCTGTACCTGCAGGAGCTTGCCAAGCTCCGCGAAGAGGCGGCGTGGCTGCGGGGAATAAAGCTGAATACAGACGGATTGCGCCTTGTTCGGCTTGACCAGCCTGCGCAGCAGCCCATCTCCCCAATCAAGCCGAAGAAGTCGCTGGTCCTCGCCCTCGGTCTTGTTTTAGGGCTCATGCTAGGGGTGTTTGTGGCCCTTGTCCGAGTTCTCATGGCCCGAAAGGCGATTCACTAACCTGTATTTCCTGCCGCCGCCGGACGCTGCCGGTGGCGGCACTCCGAACAAAACAAAACGCTAGCGTTGGTAGCACTTGGAAGGGCTCCATGGGCGTATAAATGCGCCGGCCCTTCTGCGCACCCCCTTTCTGTCACATCACTTTTCTAACGTAACCGTCGCTGCGGTGGGCGCATAGGCGTTTGCCCGCCGATCAGCAGATTGTGGACGAGTTCACATTGGAATGGCACGATAGTATCGCGGACAAGGAGCCTCCCTAAAAGTTCCCTAATTTTATCCAATGGCAAAAGGATCCTGCCTGATGAACGCTATCACGCAACCTCAGACGCTTCGTGCTCGTGCCGAAGGGGAGGTTGATCTATTTCGGCTTTTTGCTGCCCTCTGGCAATTTCGGGCGATGATCGGATTCATCACGCTACTGATGGGGCTGTTCAGCGCGCTATATGGCTATACGGCAACAAGAACCTATAGCGTCCAGAACGTGGTCCGACCCGCAGCGGTGCGCGATCTAGACGAGCTCAATCAATACGGCCTCTATACATTGTCGCCTCAGGATGCGCTCCGTCGCGTAGGCGCCGCCCTGGATTCCTACGACACGCGGTTGAATTTCTATCGCGAGCACTCGGCTGACTTTGAAGCGCTAAAGGAGCCGCTGTCGACGCTTGAACAGTCATTCGAGCGATTCAACGAGCGGTCATTTCGCATGCTTTGGCCTAGCGCAAACGAGCGCGCCTCGGTCGTGCCGTTTGTAGGTATTCGCTTGAGCTATCCCGAAGGGCTCGATGGCGCTGGCGTCGTTAATAGGTTCGTTGCCTACGCCCAAAATCGTGTGCGCCGACAGATAGCCACTGATCTTGAGACCATCATCAGCAATCGTTTGGCCCAATTGGATCAGCAAATTAATGCTTCGCGGGCAAGCTATGAGGCAAGCAAAGAAGCACAAATTGCTGAGTTGCGCGAAGCCGACAACCTGAAGGTAGCCAACTTGAACGATGAGCTTGTTGCGCTCAGGCAAGAGCTCAGCACGCGCCGACTGAACCGTATCAAACAGCTGGACGAGAATATCGGAATTGCGAAATCCCTCGGGATCGCGAAGCCTAGTACACCGTCGTCGCTGGGGGACAAGCTTCGCGCAAACCAAAGTGTTGTGCGTACGGAAATCAACAACCAGCAATTGCCGTTGTATTTCATGGGTAGCGAAACACTGGAAGCCGAGCGTAACGCGCTGACTCGCCGCGTGTCGGATGACTTTACCGAGCCCCGAATTCTGCAGATCCAGGGTGAGCTGGAGCTTTTGAAGCACAATCGCCAAATCGAGACGCTTCAAGCGCGTGAAGACGAAGACCTGTTTTTGAGCAACATTGCCAAACTGCGCGAGGAAGCCACGCGCCTTCGCTTGATCGATTTTGATGCAAATGCACTGAAGCTGGTATCGATCGATCAAGCTGCTTTCCCTCCGATGCAGGCCGACTCTCCAAATTCTGGGCTCATCATCGTGCTTGGCGCAATGCTCGGTGCCGGTGCGGGTATAGCCTTCGCTACGGCAGTGACGCTTCGCCGGCAGCGCCGCCAACGTTTTTCCCTATCTAAGTAGGCCTAACAATTTCGCAGCGATCAGCCGTTGGGTATTCACTGTGCCCATGACAGAATCGCGCATTTGTTGACACTGACTGGGCCTGTGCGCACTCTCGTACGCTCTGCCAGTGTCCGACGCCATTGAGATAGAGGAGGCGTTACCGTTGAGCATCCTGGTAACCGGCAGCGCCGGCTTCATTGGCGCTAATTTCGTATTGGACTGGCTAGCCAGTAGCGATGAGCGTGTCATCAGCCTCGATAAGTTGACCTACGCCGGCAACCTGCAGAATCTCGCATCCCTTAAGGGGGATAGCCGGCATGAGTTTGTCCAGGGCGATATTGGCGACGCGGCACTCGTCCGCAGTCTGCTGGAAGAGCATCAGCCCCGCGCTGTGATCAACTTCGCAGCCGAGTCACACGTTGATCGATCCATTCTTGGGCCTGAAGACTTCATCCAAACGAACGTTGTCGGCACCTTCAGGCTACTGGAAACCGTCCGACAGTACTATGGCCAGCTGGATTCAGACGCTGCTAGCGTGTTTCGCTTCCTTCAAGTGTCCACGGATGAGGTCTACGGAAGCCTGGAGGCGGATGATCCTGCGTTCACTGAAACGAACCGCTACGAACCCAATAGCCCCTATTCGGCTACCAAGGCAGCCTCGGACCATCTGGTTCGCGCATATCACCACACCTACGGCCTTCCGGTGCTTACCACCAACTGCTCGAACAATTATGGGCCCTTCCACTTCCCCGAAAAGCTAATCCCCCTGGTTATTCACAGCGCCCTGGCTGGCAAGCCACTGCCAATCTATGGCGATGGGCAGCAAATTCGCGACTGGCTCTATGTGAAGGACCACTGCAGCGCAATACGTCGAGTGCTGGAGGCAGGTCGGCTAGGCGAGACGTATAACGTCGGCGGGTGGAACGAAAAAGCGAATCTGGACGTGGTGAAAACGCTTTGCAGCATTCTTGACCAAGAGCAGCCACGGTCGGATGGGCGCAGTTATAGCGATCAAATCACCTTCGTAACGGACCGCCCCGGCCACGACCGGCGGTATGCGATTGATGCACGCAAGCTTGAACGTGAGCTGGGATGGAAACCCGTAGAAACGTTCGAAAGCGGAATCCGCAAGACCGTGCAATGGTACTTGGATAACCAAGGCTGGGTTAACGACGTCACGAGTGGCGCCTACCGCGAGTGGTTGACGAGGCAGTATCAGTGAATCGCATCCTGCTACTCGGCGCGAACGGCCAGGTCGGGTGGGAGCTGCAACGAAGTCTCGCGCCCTTGGGCGAGCTAGTGTCCTGTACCCGCGCTGAAGCTGACCTTGCCCAACCAAACCGATTACTGGCACTAGTCGAAAGGCTCGAACCGCACGTTATCGTTAACGCAGCGGCATACACCGCAGTCGATAAGGCCGAAAGCGATGAAGCAGTGGCCCGTCAGATCAACGCCGACTCCGTCGCGCTGTTAGCCCAGCTTGCCGCCACCTCCGGCGCCTGGCTGGTGCACTACTCGACAGATTATGTGTTCGATGGCACGCATGACCGGCCTTATGTCGAAACGGACGCCACCCGGCCCATGAGTGTCTATGGCCAGACGAAGTGCCAAGGCGAGCACGCCGTCACCGCAAGCGGCTGTCGGCATCTCATCTTTCGTACAAGTTGGGTCTATTCCGCACGCGGCAACAACTTCGCCAAGACGATTCTGCGGCTAGCGAGCGAGCGCGACATGTTAAAGGTGGTAGCTGATCAAGTGGGCGCGCCCACCAGCGCTGAACTTATCGCCGACGTCACCGCGCTAGCGTTGTACCGTCTAGCCTATGACGCACAATTGGCCGAACGCGCCAGCGGCATCTACCACCTCGTCGCTGCCGGCGAAATCTCCTGGCACGCCTACGCACAATACGTTATCTCTTACGCTGCGGGGCAAGGCTTCGCTCTAAAGATTTCTGCAGACCACGTCAACGCGATTACCACGGCCGAGTACCCAACTCCAGCCTGCCGACCTGCCAACTCCCGGCTGAATACTATGAAACTCCAACATACATTCGACCTCCACCTACCCGACTGGCAAGTCCATGCGGACCGCATGCTCGAAGAGCTGCTGGCATGACCCGCTTTTGTAGGAACTTAGTCGTGGGCGATCAACCCCCGATGCGTGGACGAGAACACGGCGCCCGTAAGAGCCAGCTTGTTAGCAATCAACGTCCGATCAGTCAGCTGAAGCTGCATCGGCAAACCAACACGCACTTTAACGTCTCCGCACAACGGATTTGCCTACAATGACCACCCGCAAAGGCATCATCCTCGCCGGTGGCTCCGGCACTCGTTTGCATCCCGCGACCTTGGCCATCTCCAAGCAGCTTCTGCCGGTTTACGACAAACCAATGGTCTACTACCCTCTGACGACACTCATGTTGGCTGGCATCCGTGAAATCCTGCTCATCTCAACTCCGCAGGATACCCCGCGCTTCCAGAAGTTGCTCGGCAACGGCAGCCAATGGGGGCTGGAAATCAAATATGCCGTTCAAGAGTCGCCCGATGGCCTTGCCCAGGCGTTCCTAATAGGCGAGACCTTCCTCGACGGCAGCGCCTGTGCTTTGGTACTTGGAGATAATCTCTACCACGGCCACGAGCTTCAGGATCTTCTTCTTAATGCTGCAGAACGTGAAACGGGCGCAAGCGTCTTCGCCTACCATGTTCATGATCCAGAGCGTTACGGCGTAGTGGCGTTTGATCGAGCAGGCAAAGCCACCAGCATCGAAGAAAAGCCTGCTCAGCCAAAGTCCAGCTACGCGGTCACTGGTCTCTATTTCTACGACAGCCGCGTTGTCGAGATCGCTAAGGTCCTCAAACCCTCGAACCGCGGCGAGCTGGAAATCACAGACGTGAACCTCGCCTATCTCAATGAGGGTGCGCTCAATGTCGAAATCATGGGGCGCGGTTACGCTTGGTTCGACACAGGCACCCATGACTCTTTGCTCGAAGCGTCGCAATTTATCGCAACGCTCGAAAATCGCCAGGGCCTAAAAGTCGCCTGTCCAGAAGAAATTGCCTTTCGCAACCGCTGGATCGACGCCGAGCAATTACTCGCGCTTGCTAAACCTCTAGGAAAAAGCGGTTACGGCAAATACCTCGAACGACTTCTTCACGAGACTATTTACTGATGAAAGCCACGCCTACAGCCATACCCGATGTCATTCTCTTCGAGCCAACCGTACATGGCGACGAGCGCGGCTTTTTCTTTGAAAGCTTCAACCAGCAACGCTTCGAAGAAGCCGTCGAACGCAAAGTGACATTCGTGCAGGACAATCACTCTCGTTCGAACAAAGGAGTGCTGCGTGGCCTGCACTACCAGATGAAGCAGCCTCAGGGAAAGCTCGTGCGTGTGATACGGGGCGAGGTGTTCGACGTGGCCGTGGATATTCGTAAAGGCTCGCCGACGTTCGGACAGTGGGTTGGAGAGTATCTAAGCGAAGAAAACAAAAAGCAGCTTTGGATACCGGAAGGGTTTGCACATGGATTGTACGTAACATCAGATGATGCGGACTTTGTGTACAAAACCACGGATTACTATGTTCCTGAGTACGAGCGGGTAATATCTTGGAATGACGTAGACGTAGGTATTGCCTGGCCTTTAGCTGGCCAGCCTTCTCTTTCTGCAAAAGACGTCGAAGGTTCAACCTTCAAAGCTGCTTTGGCTTGATTTTAATTACGTACCAATAGGAGCAATCGCGCGTGTCGATCGTTACGGAAGCTATTTCCAAATTCAAAAGTAAGGAAGCCCTCATCGGCATCGTGGGTTTAGGTTACGTAGGCCTACCGTTAATGTTGCGTTACAACGCCATCGGTTTCCGTGTACTAGGTATCGACATTGATACTCAAAAGATCGAAAAGCTCAACGCAGGACAGAGCTATATCGAACATATCCCAAGCGCCAGCATTGCGCAGGCCGGAAAAACAGGCTTCGAGGCGACGACTGACTTCAGCCGGGTTGCGGAATGCGATGCTCTGGTCCTCTGCGTGCCTACGCCGCTCAATAAGTACCGTGAGCCAGACATGAGCTTCGTCATCGGAACTACCGACGCCATCAAGCCGTATTTACGCGCGGGACAGGTTGTATCTTTGGAAAGCACCACATATCCGGGTACGACCGAAGAAGAGCTGCTGCCACGTGTGCAGCAAGGTGGGTTAACCGTCGGAAAGGATATTTTCTTGGTTTACTCGCCGGAGCGTGAAGATCCAGGCAATCCCAATTTTGAAACACGCACCATTCCTAAGGTCATCGGTGGTCATACGCCGGCTTGCCTTGAGGTAGGTGTCGCGCTCTATGAGCAAGCAATTGATAAGGTAGTATCCGTCAGCTCCACTAAAGCCGCAGAGATGACCAAGCTGCTGGAGAACATTCACCGCGCAGTGAACATCGGCTTGGTCAATGAAATGAAGATTGTCGCTGACCGCATGGGCATTGATATCTTCGAAGTCGTTGACGCTGCAGCGACTAAACCATTTGGGTTTACCCCGTATTATCCAGGCCCAGGACTAGGCGGGCATTGCATTCCCATTGATCCCTTCTACCTGACCTGGAAGGCACGCGAGTATGGCTTGCATACCCGCTTTATCGAACTGTCGGGCGAGGTCAATCAGGCCATGCCTGAATATGTTGTCACCAAGTTGATGGATGGGCTGAATGAAGCGAGCAAACCGCTCAAGGGCAGCAACGTACTGGTGCTGGGCATCGCCTACAAAAAAAACGTAGACGATATGCGAGAGTCTCCTTCGGTCGAAATCATGGAATTGATCGAAGCGAAGGGATGCCGTGTCGCCTACAGCGATCCTCATGTGCCTAAATTCCCTAAAATGCGCGAGCACAACTTCGACTTGACCAGCGAACCGCTGACCGCTGAAAACCTCAAGCGATTCGACGCTGTTGTTCTCGCTACGGATCATGACAAGTTCGATTACGACATGATCAGCCAGCACGCGCAGTTGATCGTCGATAGCCGCGGTAAGTACCGTACGCCGACAGCCAATGTAATCAAAGCTTGAGTTGGAGTAGTAATCTTGAAACGATTTGCGCTTATCGGTGCTGCTGGATATATAGCCCCTCGTCACATGCGAGCAATCAAAGATACCGGCAACGAACTAGTTTCCGCCTACGATATCAACGACTCGGTTGGCATCATTGATAGCCTCTCACCACAGAGTGAGTTTTTCACCGAGTTCGAGCGTTTCGCTGAACACGCCTACCGTATCAAACGTGATCCGGCTACTGCGCTGGATTACGTTGCGGTGTGCTCGCCTAATTATCTGCACCATTCACATATCGCCGCCGGCCTGCGTCTGGGGTGCGATGTGATTTGCGAAAAGCCCTTGGTGCCGACACCCGAAGTGCTCGATGAGTTGGCCCGGGTCGAGAAGGAGACCGGCAAGCGGGTCTATAACATTCTGCAGTTGCGCCACCATCAGTCGATCTTGGACCTGAAGGAAAAGGTCGCCAGTGAAACCCGCGATAGCAAATACGATGTCGAGCTAACGTACATCACATCGCGTGGCAAGTGGTATATGGAGAGCTGGAAAGGTGATCCGCGTAAGTCATACGGCGTTGCCACCAATATCGGTGTGCATTTCTACGACATGCTGCATTTCATATTTGGCAAGCTTCAACGTAATGTTTTGCACTTCGCTAACGATTACAAGGCTGCAGGCTATCTAGAGTACGAGAAGGCACGCGTGCGCTGGTTTCTTTCAATCGATGCGAATGATTTACCGGATTCGGTGAAGGGTAAGAAACCGACCTATCGGTCCATCACAGTGGACGGTACCGAAATGGAATTTTCGGAGGGGTTCACCGACCTGCATACCACCAGTTACCAAGAAATTCTGGCCGGTCGTGGTTATGGCATTGAAGACGCAAGGCACTGTGTCGAGACGGTCAATACAATTCGCTCCGCCAAGGCAGTGAAAGCGGCGGCTGGAGAGGGGCATCCATTTCTCGACATAATCTAGGCGCCTGCTGAATGGATTTCTAATGACCCAATTTACATAGATTTCATTTTTACGTACTTTTAGTAAGCTGGTCACCGGCTCAGACTGCCTTAATTGGCGAGGTTGTTTTAATGATAAGTGCTCAGGTTGTGTTTGAGGCTACCGGATTGCGCCCTGACGAATTTGAGGTGCACGGGCTCGGAGTAGCAGGCAGCAAGTCCTTTCCATCGCACCTCTCATTTATCGATGATGCGCGCTATTTGATTGATGCCAACGCTAATGACTGTCTGAAAGCTGTATTCACTACCCCAGCGTTATCCTCGCTATTTAGAAAGGATATATATTGCATAAAGGTTGATGACCCTAGGTGGTACTTTTTTTCCCTTGTAAACTATCTGGCCAAAACAAAAAAGCGTAACAAAAGCTCTGTTTCAAAAAGCGCTGTTGTACATAATACTGCTTATATCTCCGAAGTCGGCGTGATAATCGAAGATGACGTGATTATAGAGCCGAATGTTACAATAATGGCGGATGTTATAATACGCAAGGGAGCTGTCATTCGAGCTGGAGCAGTTCTAGGTGTTGATGGCTACGAGCACAAGAAAACCCTAAGAGGGCTTCTGTCTGTTTCGCATGATGGGCAAGGAATAATAGAAGAGAATGTTGAAGTTGGAGTCAATTGCAATATCGCCAAAGGTTTTGCCTACCGAGATACAATAATCGGAGCTGGCACTAAGCTAGATGCGCTGGTGCACTATGCTCATGGCGTTCAATGTGGGATGAATTGCATGCTTGTTGCCAGCTCTATGATTGGCGGAAATGTGACTCTCGGCGAGAATGTATGGGTCGGTCCTAATGCAACTATTTCTAATCGAATTGTGGTCGGAAATAACGCGTTTATTACGCTTGGGTCAGTGGTGGTTAAAGACGTAGGCGATGGTGAAAAAGTGACTGGGAATTTTGCGGTGCCTCATCTGCGTTTCATAAGAAACCTAAAGGCGAGTATGCGATGAAACTGGATTTCATAGACCTCCATGCCCAACAGGCGCTCATTAAAAACAAAATTGATGCTGGTATACAGCGTGTGCTGGCTCATGGGCAGTACATTCTTGGTCCTGAGGTCTTCGAGTTAGAAGAGCGACTAGCCGAGTTTGTTGGAGCGAAATACTGCATCACTGTGGCAAATGGTACTGATGCGCTTCAGATCGCGCAAATGGCGCTGGGTATCGGTCCAGGAGACGAAGTTATTACTCCAGGATTTACTTATATCGCCACAGCGGAGACAGTCGCGCTTTTGGGGGCGAAGCCTGTCTATGTTGATGTTTGCCCCCATACGTACAACCTTGATCCACAATTACTAGAAGCGGCAATTACACCTCGTACCAAAGCGATAATTCCGGTTTCACTATATGGCCAATGCGCAGACTTCGACGCTATCAACGCTATCGCAGCAAAGCATGGACTTCCTGTTATCGAGGATGCTGCACAAAGCTTTGGTGCCAGTTATAAGGGGCGACGATCGTGTAACCTCTCTACAATCGCCTGTACGAGCTTTTTCCCAAGCAAGCCTTTGGGTTGTTACGGTGATGGAGGGGCGATTTTTACCAATGATGACGAGCTCGCCAAGGTTCTTCGACAAATAGCACGACACGGCCAAGACCGCCGTTATCATCATGTCCGAATTGGGGTAAACAGTCGCTTGGATACGTTGCAGGCGAGTATTCTGCTACCCAAACTTGAGATATTTCCGCATGAATTACAACTCCGCGAAAAAGTTGCGCTTACTTATGGCTTGTTATTAGAAGCGTCAAATATAAATAAGCCCTTTATCGAGGCGCACAACCGTAGCGCATGGGCGCAGTATACAGTTAGAGTTAAAAGTCGTGATTTATTGCAGAGTGAACTGCAAGCATGTGGCATTCCCACTGCTGTGCATTATCCTATTCCCCTGAATAAGCAGCCCGCTGTCTCTGACTTGAGTGCCTTGCTTGATATAGGGGACGAAACTGCTCAGCAGGTGCTCAGTCTACCATTTCATCCCTATCTGCAAAGGGATGAGCTTGTTTACGTTGTAGATGCTTTTGTATCTAGCGTGAATAGGAACTCTTGAAGTGGGTCTTGCTCAATATTGGAAAAATATAGCCCACCAAGCCTCTGGGAACGCACTGGCACAGTTAATCGCTGTTGGCGGTATTCCGATTTTAACAAGAATCTATTCGCCCGAAGTGTTTGCTCTGCAGGGGGTTTTTGTACAGGTAGTTATTTTTCTTTCAGCCATAGTGTTGCTTAGATATGAATATGTAATACCTTTATTGAAGGATCAAGCAGAAGCTGTGATGATTTCTGTATGGGCCATCCGCGTCGGCTGCATTATTACAGTGTTTTTAACTGCTTGTTTATGGTTGCTTCTTTTGCTAAGCGATGGTTCTATTTTCGGTTTCCAGTTATCATACCTTTTTCTTTTGGCTCCCATTACTGCGTTTCTAGTATCGATATCTGTTATGGTCCAGAATGAGGCTCAGCGCTTAATAGACTTTAAAAGGTCTGCTGCATCTGAAGTAGTATCGAAGATGTTTTATATATTTTCGGGCGTGGGCTTTTCGGTTCTTCCGGGCGGAATAGGGCTTCTATTGACGACTGGAATTTCTGCTATTGGCAAAACCATTGCGCTTAACCGTTACATTATTTTTTATCGGGATGTCAAAGGGCTGCAAGATAGTAACGATATCACGATGCTTGTGGGGCAGTACAAATCTCGTTCTGTTGGTATGATTTTATCAAATTGCATATTGACGGCTGCAACATTAATTCCGCTTATTTTTATCGGTGCTAAATACGGGCAAAATTCTTTAGGTCAATATTCATTAGTTATTTCTACAATATTTTTACCCTCGGCTTTAATCGGTAGTGCAGTGGGCAGTGTCTTTTATCAGAAGGCAGCTAGCTATTGGAATGAGGATCGTAAAGCCGAAATTACGAAGCTTTGGCATTATACGCTGGTGAAGTTAATATTTTTATCAGCGCCGATATATTTAATCATTTTTTTACTAAGCGAGTGGGCTTATCCGTTTATTTTCGGAGAGCAATGGACTCAATCTGGTCAGATAGCAAAACTGATCTCTGTTTCTGCATTTTTTTCTTTTCTCGCAGGACCATTGGATCGAGTAACTTTGATATTAAAAATTGGTTACTACCTACCCCTCATTCACGCTATGCGGCTTGTGGCAATAATTTCTGCCGTGATATTCAGTGAAGGCTCAAATGCTTCGATTGATGAGTTTATAGTGCTGTTTATCGTGGTAATGTCATTCGTTTATTTGGTGGACATTGCTGCTGCAAGAGTTTTAGTCGGCTTGAGAGTTCGCCATGACTGAGCTTAAAGTGGATGTCCATGAAAAAGCTGCAGTATTATTATTTTTGCTGATGTTTTTTGGTTATCCGCTTTTTTCCTCTATTGCTACTGTTCTGGATTTGGCTAATAGGCTAGTTGTAGTTCCTTATCGCTTGATAGTCTTATTGCTTTCTCTTTTCATAGTGGCTCCTTTGATTTGTCGTCGATTTCAATTCTCATTCTATACTATTGTTCTCATTGTATTCTGGCTTTATTATTTTTTACGGCTAGTTGTGGACGGATTGTTGTCGCCTTGGATGTTTGAAAGTAAGTCACTATTTGAATATTGGTTGTTTGCAATAGGGGTTACCCTGCTACCATCATTGGCGGTTTGTTTTGCACTAAAGGTTATTAATGAAAAAGAATTATCTGCCTGGGCTGCTAGATTTGGGTTTGTGGCGCTCACTTTCTGTTTTTATTCATATTTTCAGTTTGTGGGGTATGACCTATCCAAAGTTGTTTCATCACGCTATGAAACGGATGCACTAAATCCGATAAGCTTTGGACACATGTGTGTAAGCTTGGCTATATTTTCGGCTTATAGTTTCTGCTTCAGTAGGGGAATAGGCAGGTTTTTCCCTGCTCTAGTATTTGTTTTATCTTTAGCCGGCATTGTTCTAGCTGGTTCTCGTGGGCCTATGCTGTCTTTTGTAGGCGTATTAGCGTGTGTTGCATTTATATTTAATAGAAAGATTCTGCTTCTTATTTTTTGTTTATTGGTGTTTTTTTCAATGCAGGCGTTTTTCTTCTTTCATGATTTAGCCATATTTGATCGATTTTCCAATGGCTTTTTTAATGACTCCGCGCGGTCATCGCTTATATATGAAGCGATGGGAAATATTTTCGGGAATGTCTTCTTTGGTGCTGGCATTGCGCCAATGGAAAGCTATCCACATAATCTTCTGTTGGAATCATTTATGATCCTAGGCGTAAGTGGAGGGGTACTGTTTTTATTTATACTTGCGTCGAGCGTTGCTTTGTCATTTGTTAATATCACCTTTGGAAGGCTGAGGTTAATTAGCCTTTTGTATATTCAGTATTTTATCTATGTAATGGTCAGCGGTAGTTTGCATGAGGTTGCGGTATTTTGGGTGCTAACTTTTATCATTCTCATGAACTCTGGCAGGCCGCATCATCCTCAAAAGTTTTTGACATACGGATAGTGAAATGAAAATATTCCATATATGCCTTGCCTCCCATTATACGGAAGGTATGACATATCAAGACAATCAACTTCCTGACCAAAACGCTAAAGATGGGCATGAAGTAATTGTAGTCTCTGACTGCTATCAGTACGAAAGCGGTAAACTAATTGAAACGCCAGAAGAAGATCGAGTTTTGTCCTCTGGCGTAAGGCTAATACGTTTGAAGTATGATTTCATCTTTAATGGGACAGTCTCGGCTAAGATTAGGAAGGTTAGCAGACTGTACAGGTTATTAGAGCTGGAAAGACCTGATGTTGTTTTATTTCACGGTGTGGCTGGATGGGAGATGTTGAGCGCGGCTCGATACAAACGGGCTCATCCGAATACGAAGTTGTACATTGATAGTCATGAGGATTTTCATAATTCAGGGACTTTTTGGGCTTCCAGGTTCTTTCAGTATCGAGTCTTTAATAGATTGCTGGTATCAAAAATTAGGTCCGTTGTGGACAAGTTTCTATACCTGTCGTCTGAGAGCAAAGATTTCTTAAGCCAAATGTATGGCTTAAAAAATGAAGATATGGAGTTTTATCCGCTGGGTGGTAATGTGGTTCCTAAAGCGCAGAGGCTGCATTACTCCAAGGAAATTCGTGCGCGTCACGGATTTAGCAGTGATGATATTCTAATTTTACATTCGGGAAAATTGGATGCTGCAAAAAAAACCGTTGAACTGGTTCAGGCGTTTTTAACGGTTGGTCGGACTAATCTAAAGCTTGTAGTGATTGGCTCTATTCCGGATAGCCAGAGAAGTCTCCTCGAACCTTTGTTTGATAAAAGTCCTAATGTGTTTTTTTTAGGGTGGAAATCAGGGCGCGAATTGGTCGCCTATATTTGTGCAGCTGACTTGTATTTTCAGCCGGGTACCCAGTCAGCTACTATGCAGAATGCGATCTGTTGTGGTACGCCGGTAGCGTTATATCCCTATGCTAGTCATCGCCCATACATCCGTGACAATGGATATTTTGTCTCGGACAGCGATGATTACGTCCGAGTATTTGAAGCGCTAGAAATTGATAAAAAAAATCTGGCAAAAATGAGTGATAATTCTTACGCACTTGCATATGAATTATTGGACTACAAGGTGCTGGCGAAACGTCTGTACCGCTAGTTATTTGGGTGTATATGTGAAAGTTTTGTTGGTTGACGTTAACTATAAACATTCCAGTACTGGAAAGATAGTTCATGATCTTGCTCAAATGCTTTTGGGTGACGGCCATGAAGTTATGGTGTGTTACGGTCGTGGCGCCAAAGAAAGTTCACGGTCGGCAGTTAGAATATCTTCTGTTTGGGAGGTGTGTTTGCATGCGGTCTTGACCCGCTTGACTGGCTTGACTGGGTTCTTTTCTTACTTTTCAACTCGGCGGCTGATTAAGATTATTGAAAAGTTCTGTCCAGATGTTGTGCATCTCCATGAATTGCACGGATATTATTTAAATGTTGGCGAGTTGGTGAGGTATCTAAAGAGTAACTCTATTCCGGTTGTTTGGACATTTCATTGTGAGTTTATGTATACGGGGAAATGTGGGTATGCCTACGATTGTGGTAAATGGCAATTGGAGTGTCACTCTTGTCCTCAGCTAAACAGCTATCCAGCAAGTACTTTTTTTGATTTTACTCGCTATATGCATAATGATAAGAAAAGCTTTTTTTCCGACTTTAATGACCTTCTAATAGCAACCCCGTCAGTGTGGTTGCTGGATAGGGTGCGGATGTCTTTTTTATCCGCTAAAAAGGCAATAGTGATTCCAAATGGCATTGATGTTCATGAGACTTTTTATCCTCGTGATCGAAATGCGCTTCGTGCAGTGAAAAAGCTCTCTGATAAAAAAGTTGTGTTGGCTATCGCTCCTAACATTTTTGATCCTCGCAAAGGAGGTGCTTGGGTTGTAGATCTGGCTAAGCGATTTTCTAATGAGTTTGTTTTTATTCTTATCGGCGTTGTGGGGGATATCGGATATCAACTTCCGCCTAATGTAATAGCGTTGGGGCGCACCCAAGACCAAAATGAGCTTGCTGAGTATTATTCACTTGCAGATATTTTTTTGCTAACTAGCGAGAAAGAAACATTTTCGCTGGTGACAGTCGAAAGCCTTGCATGTGGAACGCCCGTTTTGGGGTTTGATGCAGGCGCCCCCACTGAGGTTGCGCCTCCTCCCTATGGTCGGTTTGTATCATATGGAAATCTCGATGAACTTGAGCGATTAATCATGGGCTTTTTTAATGGCACTGTTTTTTTTAGAAGCCGTTCTGAGTGTCGCGAGTTCGCTGTTGAGACTTATAGTAAGAGCGTTATGTATCGATCTTATCATGGTGCTTATAATGAAGTTATCGAAGGCCGAAAGCTGAGTGTGAGGGCGCAATGATTTTATCATCAACTACTCGCGATATATGTGTTCGCTGCATAATGGATGCTTCAGATCCTAATATCAGTTTTGATGAACAAGGACGGTGCGATTATTGCCAGAATTTTGATGAGCAAATCTTACCTAATTGGCATCCTGATACACGAGGGGAGTCAGAGCTTGCAGCACTCGCTGCGAAAATCAAGAAGCAGGGTGAGGGTAAGGATTTCGACTGCATCATTGGCTTGAGTGGTGGCCTCGACAGTTCTTATGCGGCTTATATCGCAAAGGAAAAGATGGGGTTGCGCCCGTTGCTATTCCACGTGGATGCAGGCTGGAATACCGACCAGGCGGTGGGCAACATTGAGAAGTTGGTGGATGGCCTTGGGCTGGATCTTTATACCGAGGTCATTAACTGGGAAGAAATGAAGGATCTGCAAGTGGCGTTCCTGCGTTCGCAGATTGCAGACCAGGACCTGCCTCAGGATGCTGCCTTTTTCTCCGGCCTGTACAAGTTCGCCCGCAAGCACGGCATCAAGTACGTGCTGACCGGCGGCAATTATTCGACCGAGTGCTGCCGCGAGCCCGAGGAGTGGGGGGGCTACCCGGGTATCGACAAGACCCTGTTCGCGGATATTCATAAGCGCTTTGGCAAGCGGCCGCTCAAGACCTTCCCTCTGGTCGATATCATGACCTACAAAGTCCTCTACCAGCGTGTGTTGGGCATGGAGATCGTTAAGCCGCTCAATCTGGTGCCTTACGTCAAGAAGGACGCCGAAGCAGAGTTGGAACGCCGCTTCGGTTGGCAGAAATTCCAGCACAAGCACCATGAGTCGCGCTTCACCCGTTTCTACGAAGATTACTGGATGCCCCGCAAATTCGGCTATGAGAAGCGCCGAGCGCATTTCTCCAGCTTGATCATTACAGGGCAGATGACGCGCGACGAAGCGCTGGCACGTATCGCAAAGCCCGAGATGGACGAGCAATTTTTGAAAACGGAATTCGAGTTTGTTGCTAACAAGCTGGGACTTTCGGTCGCTGAGCTACAGGCGATTTTTGAAGGAGAAAACAAGACGTATCGGGATTACAAGAACAAGCGCTTTCTAATCGGCATCGGCTCGCGTGTAATGAGTGCCCTCGGATTGGAGAGAAGGCTTTTCAGATGATCACCGTCATCGATTACGGTCTGGGTAACATTCAGGCCTTCGTGAATGTCTACAAGCGCCTGCATATACCGGTAGCAGTAGCGACCAGCGCTGACCAGCTGGCGGGTGCTAGCAAGCTGATACTGCCGGGAGTAGGCGCTTTCGACCATGCCATGCAGCGCCTGAACGCGTCTGGAATGCGGCAAACGCTCGATGATATGGTTCTTGGCCAGGGTGTTCCCGTGCTCGGCATCTGCGTGGGCATGCAGATGCTCGCTGACTCCAGTGACGAGGGCGTGCTGCCGGGACTAGGCTGGATTCCAGGCCGCGTGCGCAATTTCCATTCCGTAGCTGCATCCAGCGGGCTGGCTTTGCCCCATATGGGCTGGAACGATGTTCTGCCTGCCGCTGGCAGCCCACTGTTTCATGGGCAGCAGGAGAATTGGCTGTTCTACTTCCTTCACTCTTACTTCTTCGAGTGCATTGACCCTGCGCATGTGGCGGCGACGGCGACTTACGGTACCAGCTTCAGTTGTGCCGTTACTTCGAAGAATGTGTACGGGGTGCAGTGCCATCCCGAGAAGAGCCACCACTGCGGTGTCGCCTTGCTGAAGAACTTCGCGGAATTGTGAAATGTTGAGACCACGCATCATCCCCTGCTTGTTGATCCAGGATAGCGGCCTGGTGAAGACCGTGCGGTTCAAGGATCCCAAATATGTCGGCGATCCGATCAACGCCGTGAAGATTTTCAACGAGAAGGAAGCGGACGAGCTGATCGTCATCGATATCGATGCCAGTGCCCATGACCGCGAGCCCGACTATCAGAAGATCGCCCACCTTGCCTCCGAGTGCAGAATGCCGCTTTGTTACGGAGGTGGGGTACGTACCGCCGAGCAGGCCAAGCGCATCATCGCCTTGGGCGTCGAGAAGGTAGCAATCAGTTCGGCCGCACTGGCCAACCCCGCCTTGGTCAGTGAGATCGCCGCTGAAATCGGTCGGCAAAGCGTTGTCGTGGTGCTAGACCATAAGCAGCGCTTGTTGGGCAAGACCCAAGACGTCTGGACCCATAACGGCACGCGTAATACCAAGCGCAACGTCGTCGACGTGGCGCTGGAAATGGAAAAGCTCGGGGCGGGCGAGATCGTCATCAATTCCATCGATAACGACGGCAGGATGAAGGGTTACGACGTTGCCCTGGCTGCTCAGCTGCGTGAGGCGCTTACAGTGCCGCTGACAGTGCTCGGCGGGGGAGGTGGCCTTGACGATATGCACAAAGTGGTCGCCGCCTGCGGTGTGGTTGGCGTGGCTGCAGGTAGCTTTTTCGTATTCAAGGGTCCTTATCGTGCGGTGCTGATCAGCTACCCCACCGCACAGCAAAAGCGTGACTCTATTTATTCAGCCCTGCAGGGCGGCCGCTAGGCTGCTTCGCATTCAGATTTCAGGATTGCATATGTTCAATGGGAAGAAGCTGCTCATCTCCGGCGGCACGGGTTCGTTCGGCAATGCCGTGCTAAAGCGCTTTCTCGATACCGATATCGCTGAGATTCGCATCTTCAGCCGGGATGAGAAGAAGCAGGACGACATGCGCAAGCAGTACGCCAGCCCCAAGCTGAAGTTCTACATTGGCGACGTGCGCGATTATCAGAGCGTGCTGAATGCGACCCGCGGCGTCGATTACATCTTTCACGCCGCTGCGTTAAAGCAAGTGCCGTCTTGCGAATTTCACCCCATGGAGGCGGTTAAGACCAACGTTCTCGGCACCGAGAACCTGTTGGAAGCTGCCATCCAGAATGGCGTCAAGCGCGTGGTCTGTTTGAGTACCGACAAGGCCGTTTACCCGATCAATGCCATGGGTATATCCAAGGCGATGATGGAAAAGGTCATGGTGGCCAAGTCGCGCAACCTCGACGATGCCGGCACGGTCATCTGTGGTACCCGCTATGGCAACGTAATGGCATCTCGCGGCTCGGTAATTCCGCTGTTCGTCGATCAGATTCGTGCCGGCAAGCCGCTGTCAATCACCGATCCGAACATGACCCGTTTCATGATGACGCTAGCCGACGCAGTCGACTTAGTGCTGTATGCATTCGAACACGGGCGCAATGGCGATTTGTTCGTGCAGAAGGCACCTGCCGCAACCGTCGAAGTGCTGGCGCAAGCGCTGACCTCCCTCCTGGGCAAGCCTGACTATCCCATCCAGGTGATCGGTACTCGCCATGGCGAGAAGCTTTACGAGGCGCTGCTGAGCCGTGAGGAGATGGCCTGCGCCGAAGACCGTGGCGATTACTACCGCGTGCCGCCGGATCTGCGCGACCTGAACTACAGTAAGTTCGTGGAGCAGGGCGAGGAGCGCATATCTCATATGCAGGATTACAACTCGCACAACACCGAGCGCCTTGATGTGCAGGGCATGCAGGAGCTGTTGCTCAAGTTGAATTTCATGCGCGCCATTCAGCGTGGCGAAGACGCAGCGCCCGAGGAGTGAGCATGAAGGTACTGATCACCGGGGCAAACGGATTTGTTGGCAAGAACCTGATCGTGCATCTTAACGAGCGTCAGGATGTCGAGGTTCTCACGTTCGGTCGTTCCGATGACTTGAAGGTGCTTGCCGAACGTGTGGCTCAAGCTGACTTTGTCTTTCATCTGGCGGGTGTAAATCGCCCGCAGGATCCTGCAGAGTTCGGTCAGGGCAATACCGAGCTTACCGTTGAGTTGTGCAAGGCAATTGAAGTCAGCGGCCGGCAGATTCCCGTCGTGTACACCTCGTCGAGCCAGGCCGTGCTGGACAACCCCTACGGTGCCAGCAAACGTGGTGCCGAGGAGGCTCTGCGGGCGCTCGCAGAACAGCACGGTAGCCCGGTGCATGTTTTGCGTTTGCCGAATGTGTTCGGCAAATGGGCTAAGCCTAACTACAACTCGGCAGTGGCTACCTTTTGCCACAATATTGCCCGGGATCAACCTATCCAGATCAACGACCCGGCCGCCGTCGTGACCCTGGTATATATCGATGACGTGATTGGCCATTTTATGGCCCTGATGGCAGGAGAGCAGGCCGGCGTAGAAGTGCAGCCGCAATATCGGGTGAGTGTTGGTGAAATCGCTGAGCGCCTGCGTGGCTTCAAGGAAAGTCGCAGTACCCTGGTCACGGATCGTGTGGGTGACGGTTTCGTGCGCGCTCTGTACTCGACCTACTTGAGCTACCTGCCGCCCGAGCTATTTACCTACGAAGTGCCGAAGTATGGCGACCCGCGTGGGGTATTCGTTGAGATGCTGAAGACGCCTGACTGCGGGCAGTTCTCGTTCTTTACCGCGCATCCGGGTATTACCCGTGGCGGCCATTATCACCACACCAAGACCGAGAAATTTTTGGTCATCAAAGGGCGTGCGCGTTTTGGTTTCCGCCATATGACCTCGGGTGAGTTTCATGAGGTCGTCACCGAAGGTGATAAGCCACAGATCGTAGAAACCGTACCCGGTTGGACACACGACATCACCAATATTGGCGACGATGAAATGATCGTGATGCTCTGGGCAAACGAGATCTTCGAGCGTGAGCGCCCCGATACCTATGCTTGCCAGGTGAAACCATGAAAAAACTGAAAGTTGCCACGGTCGTTGGCACCCGCCCGGAAATCATTCGCTTGGCGCGCGTGATGGCGAAGCTGGACAAACATTGCGATCACGTATTGATCCATACCGGGCAGAATTACGATTACGAACTTAACGAGATCTTTTTCGACGATCTGGGCATTCGCCGTCCCGATCATTTTCTTAATGCCGCAGGTGCCACGGGCGCCGAGACCATCGGCAATGTGATCATCGCGGTCGACAAGGTGTTGGCTGAAGTACAGCCGGATGCATTGTTGGTGCTGGGCGATACCAATAGTTGCATGGCGGTGATACCGGCCAAGCGACGCAAGATTCCTACCTTCCATATGGAAGCAGGCAACCGTTGTTTCGACATGCGAGTACCGGAGGAGATTAACCGTCGCATCGTCGATCACACGGCGGATATCAATCTCACCTACAGTACCATCGCTCGTGACTACCTGCTGCGTGAAGGGCTATCGCCGGATATGGTGATCAAGACCGGCAGCCCGATGTTCGAGGTGCTGACTCATTATCGTGAAGGCATCGACGCGTCTGATGTACTTCAGCGCCTAGGACTGAAGGAGGGTAAGTTCTTTGTAGTCAGTGCGCATCGTGAAGAGAATATCGACTCCGAGAAGAATTTCCGCAAACTGGCCGAGACCTTGAACCAGGTCGCCGCGCACTACGACCTACCCGTAATCGTATCCACTCACCCGCGCACCCAAAAGCGTGTGGATGCATTGGGCGTGACGTTTCATCCCAGCGTGAGGCTACTCAAGCCGCTGGGCTTTAAGGATTACAACAAATTGCAGGCGTGCGCCAAAGCGGTGTTGTCCGACAGTGGCACGATCTCTGAGGAGTCCTCGATCCTGAACTTCCCGGCGCTCAACATTCGTGAAGCCCACGAGCGCCCCGAGGGTATGGAAGAAGCTGCCGTGATGATGGTAGGGCTTGAGGTAGAACGAGTGATGCAGGCGCTTCAGGTGCTCGAGTCGCAGGGGCGTGGTGAAGAGCGTAGCTTACGCTTGGTGGCCGATTACAGCATGCCCAATGTATCGGACAAGGTCGTTCGCATCATTCATAGTTATCGTGATTATGTGATGCGAACCGTATGGAAGCGGAACGACTGAGTTAATCATGTCTGAAAAACTGCGGATTCTAATTGTCAGCCAGTATTTTTGGCCGGAAAACATGCGGGTCAACGATTTAGCAGAGGGCTTGGTAAAGCGTGGTCACGATGTGACAGTACTGACCGCGCTGCCAAACTACCCCGAAGGCCGAGTTTTCGAAGCGTATCGTGAGCATCCCGAACAGTACTGCGCCTATCAAGGAGCGGACGTGGTGCGGGTGCCATTTCTTGCCAGGGGTAAGCGCAGTCTTACGCTCATTTTGAACTACCTATCCTTCGTCATCAGCGCTTCGGTGCTAGGAGCCTGGAGGTTACGTGGGCGAAAGTACGACGCCATTTTTGTCTATGCGGTATCCCCGATCATGTCCGCGATTCCGGCAATAGTGATCGGCAGGCTTAAGAGAGCTCCAGTGTCGGTATGGGTACTCGATCTATGGCCTGAAACACTGAGAGCTGTCGGTGTAGTGCGCAACTCGAAGTTGCTAGCAATCGTGGGTAAGATGGTGTCCTGGATCTATAACCGGACCGATTACCTACTACTTCAATCCCAGGCATTTTTCGAAAGCGTTCGACAATATTGCACCCGTCCCATCGAGGCTGAGCGTTTGGTTTACTTCCCAAGCTGGGCTGAAGACGGATTTATAGACCTTCCCGATCAAGCTTCGCCCTTGCTCTGCCCAGATCCCGGCACGTTTACCATTTTGTTTGCCGGCAATCTCGGAGAAGCCCAAGATTTTCCTGCAATTCTCGATGTGGCTGAGCGGTTGAGAGGACAATTGCGGATCCGGTGGGCCATTGTTGGCGACGGACGCATGTCTGAATGGCTACAAGCGCAAGTAGCGCAGCGGTCTTTGGAGAATGTGGTGCTCTTGGGTCGTCACCCCTTGGATGCGATGCCCCCCTTGTTTTCGACTGCCGACGCACTGCTCGTCTCCCTTAAGACTAATGAAGTTTTCGCGAAGACGATACCTGGCAAGGTTCAAGCTTATCTTGCCTCAGGTAAACCGATCCTTGGGATGATTGGTGGCGAAGCGTCACGCGTCATCGGTGAGGCTAAGGCTGGCCTGTGTTGCGAGTCAGGTGACCGCGATGCGTTAGCGCATATCGTCATGAAGATGGTGCAAATGGGTGACGATGAGCGACAAGCCATGGGCGCATCAGGCAAGCGCTACTACGAAGCGCATTTCGCAAAAGAACAAATCCTTTCGAATCTGGAACGACTCTTCAGGGAAGGTCGCCGCAGGGAGTGATGATGAACATTCTGTTGACCGGAGCGACGGGCTTCGTAGGACATGCTTTAACGGAAAGACTTCGCCGGGATAATCGACATCCGCTTACAGTTGTCTCTCGTGGTGAGATGGACGCTTCGGAAGTACGCCAAGTCCAGATTGATCGCTTAGATGGCTCTACCCAATGGTGTAAAGCACTCTCGGGCGTTGAAGTGGTAATCCATTCAGCGGCGCGCGTTCACGTCATGGATGACCAGGCTGCCGATCCATTAGCCGAATTCCGCGCTGTGAATGTAGATGGCACGCTTGGACTCGCGCGTCAGGCTGCTGAGTCTGGCGCAAAACGTTTCGTTTTCATTAGCTCAATCAAAGTTAATGGAGAGGGTACGGCGTTGGCAAAACCTTACACCGCCGAAGATAAGCCTGCTCCCCTGGATCCATACGGCGTTTCTAAATGGGAAGCCGAGGAAGGTCTGCGAGCGTTAGCGAAGGAGACCGGGCTGGAGGTCGTGATCATTCGACCTGTTCTGGTATACGGTCCCGGCGTCAAAGCCAATTTTCGGAGCATGATGAGCTGGCTGAGAAAAGGTGTTCCGTTGCCGCTGGGTGCGATACAGAACAAGAGGAGCCTAGTAGCGCTGGATAATCTCGTCGATTTGATCGTCACCTGTATCGATCATCCAGCGGCAGCGAACCAGACCTTTCTGGTAAGTGACGGTGAGGACCTATCAACTACGGAACTGCTTCGGCGTATGGGTGATGCATTGGACACTCCCGCCCGCTTAATACCAGTACCAACGTCCCTATTGCAAACCGGTGCTGCGCTGATTGGCAAGCGTGAGGTAGCTCAAAGGCTCTGTGGGTCACTGCAGGTCGATATCACCAAGACATGCGCAGTGCTAGGTTGGTCTCCGATCGTCGGTGTCGATGAGGCGCTACGCAAAACAGCTGCAGCTTTCAGACAAAACCCGTAGTACAGCGTTGCGTTTTACATGGAGCACGGATGATGAGTTACCTATGGCTGCCCGTCCTGGCGGTCGCTTGTTGGACGATGACGTGGTACCTGAGGCGGTATGCGCTCAGTCGCAGTTTAATGGATGTACCCAATGCGCGCAGCTCTCATTCCGTGCCAACGCCTAGAGGCGGTGGCGTCGCGATTGTCTTCGGGTATCTGTTGGCGCTTATCTGCGCGGAGTTCCTAGGGAACATTTCGTTTGCCGTACTCCTTGCGTTCGGCCTATCTGGAGCCGCTATCGCCCTGCTGGGTTTCCTGGATGACCACGGCCACATTGCAGCGAGGTGGCGTCTGCTTGGACATTTTGCGGCGGCATTCTGGGTGCTCTACTGGCTCGGGGGCTTTCCCCCAATATCGTTATTTGGGCAGATGTTTGATCTCGGAATTTCCGGCTATGCATTGGGCGCGCTTTATCTGGTCTGGCTGCTAAACCTCTACAACTTCATGGATGGTATCGACGGTATTGCGAGCGTTGAAGCTATCTGTGTTTGTACGGGAGGCGCCATGCTCGTAGCGTTTGGGCCGGCTGCGGGCGCAGCGCTTTGGCTGCCGCTCGCGCTTGCGGCCTGTGTAGCGGGTTTTCTTGTCTGGAATTTCCCTCCGGCCAAGATTTTCATGGGTGACGCCGGCAGCGGCTTTCTGGGTTTGATGCTAGGCGCGCTTTCTTTGCATGCCGCTTGGGTAGAGCCCGCATGGCTATGGAGCTGGCTGATCCTGCTGGGCGTTTTCATCGTCGATGCGACGTTCACCTTGGCGCGTCGCCTGCTGCGAGGCGATAAGGTGTATGAGGCTCACCGCAGCCACGCCTATCAGTACGCCTCCCGCCGCTATGGGCGTCACCTGCCTGTGACAATGGCTGTGCTCGTGATTAACGTGATCTGGCTGATGCCTTTAGCGTTGTGTGTCGGTACCGGGCTGCTCGACGGTGTGCTTGGATTGATCATTGCGTACGCACCATTAATCGCTCTCGCTGTGCGATTCAAAGCCGGTGAGCTTGAGGTGGCAAAGTGAGCACGAAGACGCTTCTGATACTCGGCGCGGGGGGGCATGGTAAGGCCGTTGCCGAAGCCGCGTTACTAAGCGAGGATTGGGACCGCGTGGTCTTTGCCGATGATCGTTGGCCCGCCTTGCAGCAGTGCTTCGGCTGTGAGGTTGTAAGCGATGTCGCCAGTATTTCGGCAATCAGATCAAGCGTTGCAGGTGCTATTGCGGCGGTAGGCAATAATATTCGTCGCGAGATGTGGTGCACGATGATCGAGAAGGCGGACATTCCATTGGTGACGATTATTCATCCGAAAGCGTGTGTCAGTGGTTCAGCCTCCATTGGTTCCGGATGCGCAATCATGGTAGGTGCGATCGTCGGGACTGATGCTTCGCTCGGTCGCGCTGCTATCGTAAACGCTGGTGCAATCGTCGATCATGATGCAGTGCTGGCTGACTTCGCCCATTTGGGTGTCGGCGTGAAACTCGCAGGTGGTGTGACTGTTGGGCAGCGGGCTTGGCTGCAGGCCGGTACGAGCGCGGGCTATGGCGTAAGCGTGCCTGCAGATACCGAGACAGAGCCTGGTACAGCGCTGGTCGCTAAATAGAATTTTTGTAGGACGGAAAACGCGTTGTCCAGGATCGACTTGAAAATCCGCGAATGGCTGGTGCGCCTGCCAAGGCGCCAGAAGCGCTCCATTCAGATTGCCACTGATGTGGTGCTGGTATGGCTCGCGCTTTGGCTTGGCTTCGTCCTGCGCCTGGGCTTCGACGAGCGTTTGGAGCCGTTTGACGAGCATCTGTGGCTATTCGCCAGTGCGCCGATCGTTGCGATTCCAATATTCATCCGCTTTGGGATGTACCGCGCGGTGATGCGGTACATCGGCAATGCTGCGTTGGTTGCGATCCTTAAAGCCGTCACGCTCTCCGCGTTGATCCTGGCGCTCGTCATGTACTGGAACCAGTACTCCGAAGCGTTCATTCCCCGTTCTGCAATCTTCAACTACTGGTGGCTCAGCCTGATGTTCATCGGCGGGCTGCGGCTTGCGATGCGCCAGTACTTCCTGGGTGATTGGTACGGGGCTATGCGCCATGTACCCTTCATGTCTAAGAAGGGGAATCTTCCTCGCGTGGCAGTGTGGGGCGCTGGGCAAGCAGGTAATCAGTTGGTCAACGCACTGCGGATGGGCCGGACGCTCAATCCGGTCGCGTTCATCGATGATGACCGTAACCTGTGCAACAGGGTGATCTCGGGGCTCAAGGTGTACCGCCCCAAGCATCTTCAACAGATGCTCGAGGAAACCGGCGCCGAAGAGATATTGCTCGCAGTTCCCTCGGCAAGCCGTGCGCGTCGGCGCGAAATCCTGAACGAGCTCGAGAAATATCCCGTCCATGTTCGAAGCGTGCCAGGCTTCATGGACCTCGCTACCGGCCGCGTGAAGGTAGATGACGTACAGGAAGTCGACATTGCCGACTTGCTAGGCCGCGAGGTGGTGCCGCCGCGACAGGAGCTGTTCGAGCGCTGCATTCGAGGGAAGGTCGTATTGGTGACCGGCGCCGGTGGCTCAATTGGATCGGAGCTTTCTCGTCAGATACTGACTAATGAGCCAACGACGCTCATTTTGTTCGAGCACAGCGAGTTCAATCTTTACAGCGTGCACGATGAGTTGCAGCGGCGGATCGAGGTCGAGTCTCTTCCTGTAACGTTGTTACCCATGCTTGGCTCGGTGCGAAACTTCAAGCACATGGAAGACGTGATGCGTGCATGGAAGGTCGACACCGTCTACCACGCGGCGGCGTATAAGCATGTGCCGATGGTTGAGCACAACATTGCGGAAGGTGTGCTCAATAACGTACTGGGGTCGCTCTACACCGCGCAGGCCGCGCTCGCGGCAGGTGTCGAGAATTTCGTTTTGATCTCAACGGATAAGGCAGTGCGTCCGACTAACGTAATGGGTAGCACCAAGCGTTTGGCTGAGATGGTGCTACAAGCGCTGAGCCAGGAATCCGCGCCGGCTCTGATGCATGATAGCGATGTCGTCCGCCGCGTTAACAAGACTCGCTTCACCATGGTGCGTTTCGGTAATGTGCTGGGCTCCTCGGGCTCAGTCATTCCTCGGTTCTATGAGCAGATCCGCCGCGGCGGGCCAGTAACGGTGACGCATCCAAATATCACGCGCTATTTCATGACGATCCCCGAAGCTGCGCAGCTGGTGATCCAGGCTGGGTCCATGGGGCAGGGCGGCGATGTGTTCGTGCTCGATATGGGTGAGCCGGTGAAGATCGTGGATCTGGCTGAGAAGCTGATCCGCCTGTCCGGGTCGAGCGTTCGCTCAGAGAAAAACCCTCATGGCGAAATCGCTATTGAGTTCAGTGGACTTCGCCCAGGTGAGAAGCTCTACGAAGAGCTACTGATTGGGGATGAGGGCGTTACGCCCACGGATCACCCCATGATCATGCGTGCCAACGAGGAGTATTTGTCCTGGGAAGAGCTCAAGCGCGTGATACAGCAGTTGCTTGATGCTATTCGCAGTGATGACTACACACGCGTCCGCCAGCTGTTGCGCGAGACCGTGAGTGGGTACGTTCCGGAGTGCGAGATTGTGGACTGGCGCTACTTGCAGGAGCGCAGCGGAAAACATTGAGATCAACGCGGATGACGCCATGTATGGCTAATCTGCCCTGAGGCTCCGTCGGCAGTAGCGGACGCGAGCCATCATGCCGAAAGCGGATCACGCCACGAGTGGTTGATCCGCTTTACGGTCTTACCGACGCGGCAGGTTGCACCCCGCCCTGCGGTCACCACGCCAACGTAGCCTCAGCGCATGTACTCGGGCCTAAGTACGCCCTTCAGATCCGAATACGGAATCATCAGTTCGGGATGGCCTGTCGCGTACGGTGCGATGGCGTAGACGTCGTATTTCAGGTAAACGCCTTTTTGGCCGAACGCGACATTCTCGGTCTGCTGGAAGGGCCAGCTCTCCAGGTATTCCGCATCGTTGTCCAGCCCTTCCTTCTTGAGCCAGCGCTGATGCGCCTGACGGGCCCTCTCCCAGAAGGCGTGTTCCATTCCGGGGTTGAGCACGTCTTCGAGCATGATCACGCGTTTGGCTTTCACGTCGTAGTTGATGAAGCCACGGCCAGGCATGCCATGTGCGCCCCCTGTTTGCAGGTAGCTCGAAAGCTCGATGAGGATGATGCGGTCATCCTGCTCGCGGACCGCCGCCTGGAGGTAGCTGATCCAGCCTGGCTGCGCCTGTGCAAAGAAGGCCTGCTCGTACTCCTGGAGAGAGTTTGCCAGCGGGGCGTCATCCTGCATGCGGGTAAATTCCAGCAGGCGCTGCTCGATGATGGGGTTGAGCTCACGCTCATCCAGAAAACGCAGCGTGTCGACGTTGACGAGAGGGCAATCCTTGCCTTCGCATCCGGGTTGGGTGTGTTCCCATTTGATGCTCTGAAACTGTGCGCCCGGCGTTGGGGCAAGGCCGGTGCTTTGGCACGCAGCCAATGTAACGAGCAGCGCGGTGGCGGAAAGCAGCTTGAGGAGGGGCGTAACGTTCATGCGGTCCTTGGTCTGTTGCGGAGCGTTGATGCGCTTTTCGTCGAAGTGTTCCGGGACGGCTGCTCAGCCCATTGAATTCCGGCCGTGCGATCCCCTATTCAACGTAAGCGCCTGGCGCGATGAAAACGGGCAGTGTTCGCTTCGATTCCCGAGCAGCCCGGAAGTTTACAACGGCCTCACAGCGTGATGGGCTTGCCGGGAGCGGTATACCGCGGTGACATGATCAGCTCCGAGCTCGACAGAGTCATACCGTGGTGCAGCATGGGCCGCTGTTATACGGCCAGGCGCGCCAGCGATGTGTCGCGGCGGGAGGCTTGCGCGCGATTCGAACGCAGCGCGGCGCGATAATCCCGCTTGGCTGGTGTCTACCTTGCGGCGGGGATGTGCATCTCAGCGCTTTTTCGCATACCGTAAGCAGAACGTATCCAGGCGAAGCGTTCGTTGGCCAGACGCCCATGGTGAACGTGTAGGCCGCACCCGGACGTCCGTGACGCTGGCAACGAGTGTTGCTCTCGTTGGCAACGGCTCGCCGGAAAGCGCTGTAGATTGCGGGCAATGCGGGTCCGCACTGCATGCTTGCGCTAGATCGAATACGAAGCAGGCGTCCGACATCGTCGAGCGCCCCGTTCCAAAGGCTACGGCCTGACACGTTCAAGTGAGTTGAAATGAGCGATACCTTCAAGCCCGATCCCGAGGCCGTCGAACTGATCAAGCGAGAGAACTGTTTCAGCGGTTTCTATCGCCTGGACAAGCTCCACCTTCGTCATCGCCAGTTCTCTGGAAAGATGGGGCCCGAGCTCAGCCGTGAGCTGTTCGTGCGGCACGACGCCGTGTGCGTGTTGCCATACGATGCAAAGGCGGACAAGGTCGTCCTGATTGAACAATTCCGCGTCGGTGCGATGGGCAAGACCGACAATCCGTGGTTGCTGGAAATGGTCGCAGGGTTGATCGACAAGGAGCGCGAGGACCCTGAGGACGTTGCCCGCCGCGAAGCGGTTGAGGAAGCGGGGCTTGAATTGGGCGCTCTTTGGCCGATTACCAACTATTTTCCATCGCCGGGCGGTAGTAACGAATTTGTGTACCTGTACCTGGGGCAATGCGACAGCGAGGGCGCTGGCGGAATCCATGGCCTGGAGGAAGAGGGCGAAGACATCCGCGTGCATGTCATGGCGTTCGAGGATGCCATGCAGCTCGTGAAGGATGGCGTCATCAACAACGCGGCAAGCATTCTGTCCCTCCAATGGTTGGCCTTGAATCGCGCCGAGGTTCGGGGGATGTGGGCGTGAGCCTTATGCGCGAACGATACACGGTTGATTTGGCCGGGCTGCAAAGCGCCTGCGAAGCCAATTACGCGCGTCTGATGCAATTGCTACCTCACATGCGTGAAGAGGGAACCAAGCGCCGCGTGGCTCTCAGCCAGGGTGAACGACTACTCGGTGTGATGGCACTCGAAGTCACGGAGGCGTGTCCCTACACGACGACGTTACAGGTGCGACAGGAGAACAGCTTGCCGTGGTTGCCTGCGCCGCGCATGGAAGTTCGCGTGTACCACGATGCACGCATGGCCGAGGTGGTAGGCGCGGAAAACGCGCGTCGGTTCCGGGGCATCTACCAATACCCCAACGCCGATATGCACCAGCCGGATGAGAAGACACAGCTCAACGTGTTTCTGGGTGAATGGCTAAGTCACTGCCTGGCATGCGGCCATGAGGCGGAGCCCGTACTGCAGCGTTGATTGCATCGCGCCCTGGTGTTTGTCGGCGCTGCGTTGGGCAGACGAATGCGAGCGGCGGGAAGAAGCCTGATCGGGCAGCGAGAGTGCTCGCCGCCCGGTCGATCGGTCAGGCATTGTTGAATAGGCCCGATGTATCAGTAACGCCGACCGGGTTGAGCCGGCCGCTCGACCCTTTCACGTCCTGGATCCACATCTGGCCCATCAGCTGGTTCAAGCCTTTGTCGAGGCCGGTGACCAAGCCTGCCCCTGGCGTGAATGTCAGTTCGCCGAACCAGACACGCCCGTCTTCGATATACCAGTCAACCCGAACGTAATCGAAGTCTGTGGCGAGCCGCTTGCTCAGGTCGAGCGACTGGCATAGCGACTCCATTTGAGGCGTAATATCAAGACCTGTGTCTCTGATCTTGTGAAACGCTTCGGTGAGGTTGTTGACGTAGAAGTTCATCGACAACGCGCCATCGAAGCGGTTGTAGATCACCTGAAGCACATAATCGAACGTCCCATCACGCTTGTTGAACATGTGGAATTTGTAGTCGATGGGCGCCGAGTGTCCGTCACCGATGTACTGCTCGACCACGATACGGGGCTTTATGTAGCGGTAGTGGATTTCGCGGCCGACCGTTGCGAAATCCGTCTTGAGCCACTGCTTGCAACGCGCCACGATCTGCTTTCGTTCCTGCTCGCTTGGCTCATGCAGCAGCACCTCGACCATGCTGGAGCCGTGATTGGGCTTGATGACGGTGCCTTTCCATGATGGCAGTGTCAGAAGCGTTTCAGGGTCAGTCGTTTCATGAACGAGTGGAATAAGGTACTGCTCGCCGATGATCGCCGCGATGTATTCCCGTACCAGAAACTTGTCGGAGCGCCGCCCATAGCATTCGTGGTCGCCGCTCACGAATTTCCGGTAGAGCACCTTTTCGTTGAATACCTTGGGTGAACGCAGATTCGGAAGCTTTCTGAACTTGCGAAAATAATAAATGCTGTCCTGATGCACCCATGGCAATTTCCGGAAGAAATACAAGGCGCTTCTTTTTAATTCTTTTTTAAAGCTCATAAATCGCCTCATTTATAAACTTCTCGATGGAAGGAGAAAAGTTGGATCTTTTGGATAATGCCGTTCTTGAAGAAGTAGTTCATTACGGTGAGCGAGAGCAGCTCCGTAATAAATACGCTCCATGCCGCACCCATGAGTCCGTAGTGCTGGATTAGCAAAAAGGACAAGGGAATTCCGATAGCCATCAGGCAAACGATTTTTTTAAGCAGATAATTGAAGCCGCCTTCCTTGACGATGTATCGATAGGCGACGGTACCCATTGCTGAAAAGCAGGTGGCTAATGCCAGAATGGATACAAGTTCTCCTGACTGACCGTAGGCGGGGCCATAAAGGGCCGTAATAATGTGTTGACCAAATAATGTCACGATAACGAGCATGCCCAGCGATATTGCAGTGACATAACCGTTCAACCGTGCAGTTAACTTGATAGCGGCTTCGGACCGCTCTCTGAATATTTCGGAGAAGCTCGACGTAATAAGCGCCGCGGGAATGAAAATCCATGAGGCGGCAATCGTATTCGCCGCGGCAAATAGCCCAAGGTCATGGGCCGACACGACGCTGGCCAGGAAGATCTGGGCCATCTTCACCTGGGCCGAAATGAAGATGCTGGAGATGGCCAGGGGGAACGAGGCATTGACCAGATGCCGCAGGTACAGACCCCGGCGCTGCGGCGGGGGCGGAATGTCCCCGAATTCTCTGTAGAAGGCGTAGCGTTTGATCAGGTACGGAACCAAGGTCATGGTTACGATCGAAAGCGTCAGCCACAGCGGGCTCAGCTCGAGCAGGGCGATGCTGAAACTGATCGTGAAGCCCAGTAGCATGCCGATCGAGTTGGCGAGCGTATTAAGACGGGACGCAAGACGCGCGTTATTGAATACGCTGAATGTGTCCTGCGTTACGAAGATTGCCGCGATGAAGGATGCGAATGCATAGACGGCAAATGCGTCCTGCATCGAAAACCAGACATAGGCCAATACGGGAAGCGAAATGGACAATATCAACGTCATGCGCAGGCGGCGCGTGACGCCCATCAGTCGAATCCCTTTGGCTGGGCTTTTACTGATGCGTTTGAACAGTATTGTCTCGGTGCCGAATATCGCGATGGTTTGGATAATGGCAAACAGTGACGTTGCAAATGTCATCTGGCCAAGTACGGCTGGTCCAAATACCTTGGCGACGTAAGACGTAACGAAGATGACTCCAAATACGGAGACCACCTTCTCGGACATCATCCAGGCAGCATTTGAGAGCACGCGAGTCTTCATAAGACGCGTCCTATATGTGTCGTCCGCAACAATTAGTTGTGCGGAACTCCGTCCATGTACACAAACAAGCTGACGCGTTGAAGTGTGCGAATTGAAGCGGTCTCTGGCGCGTTTAAACACATTGGTTTAGCGCGGTGCGAGACGCCTGCTAAGCCCTAACAGGGTCGTCGGCAGGTAACACGGTCTTTCCTGATGCGAACTTCGGGTGCTGCAACGAGAAGATTGGCGACGATCGGGTTACTGCCCGGTTTGACCAACCCTAAATCCTTGGCTTGAATCAGTTTATCGATGGTCTGCCATGGCTTCCTTCCTAGGTAAGCTCGCCGACCAAGTATGTCAATTTGTAACCATTGCATGTCGTGTGGAGGTTGGATTGCGGGCGGTTTTCAAAGTTCGCAACAAAATGTGAACCGCGTCACATCTTTGTCGAGATGACCGAGCGGTCACGAGTAGCGCCGACAGATGGCTACCTATAAAGTCGGAGTGAGAAGAGGAAGCATTACGATGCTCAGTTCGCGGCTGGGCCTGTAGGTGTTTTTGTGAGGCGCCGCCGATCTGGACGCGTCGCCAGTAATAGCGTGAAGTTGTGATCCAGATCGCGCCTTGCGGGTTTGATCGGCAGCCCCTCGGCAAGGATACTTTCCGCCCTCAAGTGCATTAGCCATCCGCGAACCGGACCCGGCATGGGCCGCGCGGCGTTTTACCTTCTGCCGACATGGAGCGTTACGTGTCCCATTCAATACCAGCCAGTGAAAGTGCGCCGGTCACGCTGGTGCAGCTGACTGATAGCCACCTGTTTGCACATGAGGAAGGAAAACTGCTCGGTCTGACGACCCAAGACAGCCTACAGCGCGTCGTCCAGCTGGTTCGCCAGAGCGAGGGCGACGACATCGACCTCATACTGGCGACGGGCGATCTCGCTCAAGATGGGTCGGTTGCGGCCTACGACCGATTCGACGCCTTGACCGCGCCGCTTGAGGTTCCGCTGGCGTGGACGGTTGGTAATCACGACGATGCACGCGCCATGCAGGAGAGGTCGCTTGGCGAGCGTTGGGTGGGGCCGATTGTTGATTTGGGCGCCTGGCGCATCGTGATGCTGGAAACAGCAGTCCCACATGAAGTACATGGTGCGCTTTCGAAAGGTGTGCTCGAGATGCTGGACAATGCATTGGACACCGCTGGCGGTCGACACGTATTGCTGGCCATGCATCACCATCCCGTACCGGTCGACAGCGCCTGGATGGATCAGATCGGGCTGCAGAACCCAGAAGCGCTATTCGACAGGGTTGACCGTCACGATGCCGTGCGGGCGATCGTATGGGGGCACGTACATCAGCCTATCGATAGGCGCCGCGGAAATGTCCGTCTGCTGGCATCACCCTCGACCTGTGTGCAATTCAAGCCCCAAAGCGAAACCTTCGAAGTCACCCACGAGGCGCCTGGCTACCGCTGGTTCAAATTGCATGACGATGGTTCGATCGACACCGGGATCTCACGTTTGACGGGCTTTTCGTTCGAACTGGACTACGCCTCGGGCTATTGAGGGGAGGGCATCGCGTCCCGCCTTCGGCGCACGTTGTTATAAGTAGGCGGTGCGAGCCCTTCGCTACAGCCCTGTTGCCTTTCCGCTGCCCAGACTTGCGTTTCAGCGTCCGGTCCGTGCCTCGAAGCCGCCGCTTTGGTAGAGTTCTGCACGAATTTCCAGGAAGCATCTGCGTGTCAGCCGATCAACCGAGCCTTCTTTATATACACGGCTTCAATAGCTCGCCGGCGTCGTCCAAGGCGCAGCAGCTGATTGCGCTGTTCGAACGCATGGGGATGCCGTCGAACCTGCGCGTCCCTGCTTTGCATCATCATCCGCGCCAGGCGCTGGAGCAACTGGAAGCCGCGATAGCGGATCTGGGCCAGCCAACATTGGTGGGAAGCTCCCTCGGTGGCTATTACGCAACCGCCCTGGCAGAGCGACACGGCCTTCGCGCGTTGCTCATCAACCCTGCTGTCCAGCCTTACCGCCTTTTCGACGGTAACGTCGGCACTCAGCGCAATTACTATACCGGCGAGACCTGGGAGCTGACGCTTGACCACGTTGAGGCGCTGCGTGCGATAGACCCTGGCGCGCCGTCGGATCCTGCCCGCTATCAGGTGTGGCTGCAGACTGCAGATGAAACGCTGGACTACCGCCACGCCGAGAGCTTCTATCGCGCATGTGCCCTGCGGATCGAATGCGGTGGTGACCACGGCTTTCAGAATTTTCCGGCGCACCTGCCGGCCCTGCTGGCGTTTGCGGGTTTCCCTCCCGCGTGCTGGCGGGACATCGACTTTTCCGCTCTTTGAAGAATCCTGACAATGGCTACTTATAACGCTGATGCCATCGAGGTGCTCTCGGGCCTCGATCCCGTGCGCAAGCGCCCGGGCATGTACACCGACACCAGCCGTCCGAATCACCTCGCGCAAGAGGTCATCGACAACAGTGTCGACGAAGCCTTGGCCGGCCATGCCAAATCCATCAACGTCGTCCTGCACACGGATAACTCGTTGGAGGTCATCGACGATGGCCGCGGTATGCCTGTGGATATCCACCCGGACGAGGGCATTCCAGGCGTAGAACTGATCTTTACCAAGCTCCACGCTGGCGGCAAATTCTCCAACAAGAACTACCAATTCTCTGGCGGCTTGCACGGCGTTGGGATTTCGGTGGTGAACGCGCTGTCGACGCGCGTTGAGGTGCGTGTAAAACGCGACGGCAGTGAATACCAGATGGCCTTCGCCGACGGCTTCAAGGCGAGCGATTTGGAGGTCACGGGTACGGTGGGCAAGCGCAACACCGGAACCGGTGTGCGCTTCTGGCCAGACGACAAGTACTTCGACTCGCCCAAGTTCTCGGTGAGCCGCCTCAAGCACGTACTGAAAGCCAAAGCTGTTCTATGCCCCGGTTTGTCGGTCAGCTTCGAAGACAAGAACAGCGGCGAGAAACTCGAGTGGCATTTCGAGGACGGGTTGCGTTCCTATCTGGCCGATGCCGTCAGTAAGTTCGAACGTCTGCCAGCTGAGCCATTCACCGGTAGCCTTGCCAGCGAAAAGGAAGCCGTTGACTGGGCGCTGCTCTGGTTACCGGAAGGCGGCGATAGCGTTCAGGAAAGCTACGTGAACCTGATTCCGACCGCTCAGGGTGGGACCCATGTGAACGGACTGCGCCAGGGCCTGCTGGACGCGATGCGCGAGTTCTGTGAATTCCGCAACCTGTTGCCGCGCGGGGTGAAGCTGGCGCCGGAAGATGTTTGGGAGCGGATAGCATTCGTGCTCTCCATGAAAATGCAGGATGCGCAATTCTCCGGTCAGACCAAGGAGCGGCTGTCGTCGCGTGAGGCTGCAGCGTTCGTCTCTGGCGTGGTCAAGGACGCGTTCAGCCTCTGGCTCAACGCCAATCCTGAACAGGGCATGCTACTGGCGGAGCTGGCAATCAGTAACGCAGGGCGGCGCCTGAAGGCGGGCAAGAAGGTTGAGCGCAAGAAGATCACGCAAGGCCCTGCGCTGCCGGGCAAGCTGGCGGATTGTGCCGGGCAGGATCCGATGCGCGCCGAACTGTTCCTCGTCGAAGGGGATTCAGCGGGCGGCTCGGCCAAGCAGGCGCGCGACAAGGAGTTCCAGGCCATCATGCCGCTGCGAGGCAAGATCCTGAACACCTGGGAAGTCGACGGCAGTGAGGTGCTCGCCAGCCAGGAAGTGCACGATATTGCGGTTGCAATCGGTGTGGACCCCGGCGCAGCCGACCTGAGCCAGCTGCGCTACGGCAAGATCTGCATCCTTGCTGATGCCGACTCGGACGGCCTTCACATCGCCACGTTGCTGTGTGCCCTGTTCGTGCAGCACTTCCGCCCCTTGGTGGATGCCGGGCATGTGTATGTGGCCATGCCGCCGCTGTACCGCATCGACCTGGGCAAGGAAAAGCACTATGCCCTGGATGAAGCCGAGCGCGATGGCATTCTTGATCGGCTCGCCGCCGAGAAGAAGAAGGGCAAGCCGCAAGTCACACGCTTCAAGGGTCTGGGTGAAATGAACCCGCTCCAGCTTCGTGAGACCACTATGGACCCGAACACCCGTCGGCTGGTGCGCCTGACCCTCGAAGACGTGGAAGGCACGCGGGAAATGATGGACATGCTGCTCGCCAAAAAGCGTTCCAGTGATCGCAAGGCCTGGCTCGAGTCCAAAGGCAATTTGGCCGAGGTTATGGTTTGACCGTGGGCGTACGACCCCGACGCTGGCTGGCCGCGGCAGTTCTTGTGGCCTCCTGCGGCGCGGGGGCGGATACCCCTGCGTCGTATCCCGAGCTCTCATTGTTGGCTGAGCATGCCGTAGATGGAATGCCACGCGGTAACCTGTCCGGGCTGGCTCGCTGTGGCTCGACATTCTGGACCCTCTCGGACCGGGATGACGACCGGATCTATCGCCTTGAGGGCAAATCGGGCGCGTGGACTGCAGAGACGGCACTAATCGATGTTCCGGAGCCGCCTCCGAGCGGCCTGCCGTTCAAGTTACAGGCCATGGCCAAGGCCGCTGGCTTCGTTCGCGGCGGCTTTCTCGACTGGGAGGGCATGAGCTGTGATGCGGCAGGTAACCGATACCTCATCAGCGAAGCAACCGGGCATGTCTTGATGGTGCCAGCCCAGGGTAAACCCCATTGGCTGGAGCTGCCGGCAGACCTCACGGATCAGGCTCGCGCCAAGGGACTGTTGCAGCAGTTCAACAGTATCTACGAGGGCCTGACAGTGGATGATCGCGGTGAGCGAATCTGGCTCGCGGCGGAAGCACACAAGCGTGGCCTTGTCTTTGTACATCGTGACAAACAGGGGCGCTGGCAATGTGCCGGGCAGTGCGTTCTGATGGCGGAAGGCGGGCGCGAAATGTCGCCTCCCGGAAGCTGGAAGGAAGCGCGCATGGCTCGTGATTTTACCGGACTGTCCTATTTCGAAGGTAAGCTTTACGCGCTCGAGCGCCTGACCTATCGACTGTGCAGGCGCGACCCCGCCACAGGTGTCGCCGAGCGCTGTTGGTCCTTTGCCGAAGCCGCACTTCAGCCGCATCGGCGCTATATCAAGCCTGCTGGCCCTGAGGCACTCTGGGTTGATGCCGAGGGGGCATGGGTCGGTGTGGATAACAACGAATTTGCTCGTCAGGATGGCGAAAGCCGTCCGATCATATGGCACTTCGCGCCGCCGCCCGGCGGATGGAGCGGCAACGAGTGAGCAGTCAGTCCGCTGGTCAGCGTGTAGGGCGTGTGATGCTCGTGCTCGCGTGGGCAGCGGGCCTGTGGCTGGCTGCGCATTTTTTCGGGGTATGGGAAGACGCGCGGTTCAATCCCAACCGGGAGCCGGTATCGCGCCACACCAGCGCGTATGTCGAAGTCGAGCTGTTGGGCGATGGCCGCGGCCATTACGTCGCATCTGGGGAAATCAACCGAGCGCCCGTGCGCTTCCTTCTGGACACCGGTGCAACCGATGTCGCCATACCAGGCGCATTGGCCGAGAAGCTCGGGCTTAAGCCTGGTGCTCGTGTGACGGTTCGCACCGCCAACGGCTTGAGCGAAGGTTACCGGACCCAATTGGACGAGCTTCGCATTGGCGATATCGTCCTGCATGACGTACGTGCCTTGGCGGCGGCGGGTTTCGACGGCGACCAGGTCCTGCTTGGCATGAGTGCCTTGCGACAACTTGAATTCACCCAGCGCGACGGCCGCTTGCTGTTGCGCCATTACCGAGACAACTGAGGACGCAAATGAGCGAAAGCCTCGACCTGAGCCTGGATGGTGTGGAACGTCGGTCACTTGCTGACTTCACCGAACAGGCCTACTTGAACTACTCCATGTACGTCATCATGGACCGCGCATTGCCGCACATTGGTGACGGTTTGAAACCGGTTCAACGCCGCATCATCTACGCGATGAGCGAACTGGGGCTTGATGCGGATGCCAAGCACAAGAAATCGGCGCGTACGGTCGGCGACGTACTGGGTAAGTACCATCCCCACGGGGACTCGGCGTGCTACGAAGCCATGGTGCTCATGGCGCAGCCGTTCAGTTATCGCTATCCGCTGGTCGATGGCCAAGGCAACTGGGGTGCTCCCGACGATCCCAAATCCTTCGCGGCCATGCGCTATACCGAAGCGCGCCTGTCCCGCTATGCCGAAACGCTGCTGGATGAGCTGGGGCAGGGGACCGTCGACTGGGTACCGAACTTCGACGGGACGATGAACGAGCCGGCAACCCTCCCGGCGCGCCTACCCAATTTGCTGCTCAACGGCACAACCGGCATCGCGGTGGGCATGGCCACCGACGTACCGCCACACAATCTACGGGAAGTGGCGACCGCATGCGTCCGCCTGCTGGACGAACCGAAAGCAACGGTCGAACAGCTTTGTGAGCATATCCTCGGCCCGGACTTCCCGACTGAAGCCGAGATCATCACGCCGCGCGCCGACCTGTTGAAAATCTATGAGACCGGTCGTGGTTCAGTCCGCATGCGCGCGGTTTACCGTGTGGAAGATGGCGATATCGTTGTAACGGCGTTGCCGCACCAGGTTTCGGGCAACAAGGTGCTCGAGCAGATCGCCGGCCAGATGCAGGCGAAAAAGCTACCGATGGTGGCGGACCTGCGTGACGAATCTGACCACGAAAACCCATGTCGAATGGTCATCATCCCGCGCTCGAACCGTATCGATGTCGAAGGGTTGATGCAGCATCTGTTCGCCACGACCGACCTGGAAAGCAGCTATCGGGTCAACACGAACGTCATCGGGCTGGATGGCCGCCCTCAGGTCAAAGACCTGCGCACGCTCCTCACCGAATGGCTGCAATACCGTATTGGCACGGTGCGTCGTCGGCTGCAGTTCCGTTTGGACAAGGTCGAGAAGCGGTTGCACCTGTTGGAAGGTTTGCTGATCGCCTTCCTGAATCTGGATGAAGTGATCCACATCATCCGGACCGAGGAGCATCCCAAGGCTGTCCTGATGGAGCGCTTCACGCTCACCGACATCCAGGCCGACTACATCCTCGATACGCGCCTGCGCCAGTTGGCGCGCCTGGAAGAAATGAAGATTCGCTCAGAGCAGAGCGAACTGGAAAAAGAGCGCGATCGCCTTGTGGCACTGCTGGGCAGCGAAGCGAAGCTCAAGAAACTGGTACGCAAGGAGCTGCTGGAAGACGCCGAGAAGTATGGCGATGATCGCCGCTCTCCGATCGTTGAGCGCGCTGAAGCCAAGGCGCTTTCTGAAACCGATCTGATGCCGAACGAACCCGTCACGGTCGTGATATCCGAAAAGGGCTGGGCGCGCTGCGCCAAGGGTCACGACGTCGATCCGCAGGCGCTGTCCTATAAGGCAGGCGACACCTTCAAGGCCGCGGCGCCCGGGCGTTCGAATCAGTTCGCGGTATTCATCGATTCCACGGGTCGAAGCTACTCGCTGGCCGCACACTCGTTGCCATCGGCCAGAGGGCAGGGCGAGCCACTGACCGGGCGCCTGACTCCACCCCCAGGCGCCAGTTTCGAATGCGTTCTGCTGCCACAGGATGATTCGCTTTACGTGATCGCTTCGGACGCTGGCTACGGCTTCGTGGTGAAGGGCGATGACCTGCAAGCCAAGAACAAGGCCGGCAAGACGCTCATCAGCCTTCCGAAAGGGGCCAGGGTCATCGCGCCTCGCCCGCTCAATGACGTGAGTGAAGATCTGCTGGCGGCCGTTACAACCGAAGGGCGTTTGCTGGTGTTCCCGGTGCGGGATCTGCCGCAACTGGGTAAAGGCAAGGGCAACAAGATCGTTGGCATCCCGGGCGAGCGTGTCGCTAACCGGGAGGAGTACGTCATGGACCTCGCCGTACTGCCTGCTGGTTCGACGCTCGTGCTGCAGGCCGGCAAGCGCAACCTGTCGCTGAAGGCGGAAGATCTGGAGCATTACAAAGGCGAAAGAGGTCGGCGCGGCAACAAGCTGCCACGTGGCTTCCAGCGTGTGGAGCGTATTATCGTCGAAGCAGGTTGAGGCCCTGCCCGTCGCAGGTGCGGCGGGTGGTGCATCTGTGCTGCGATTGCCGTAACAAAGCGTGGCGATGTCTGCTGGTATCCCGCCTGATCTGTAGATATTCTTCCCATATCAGGGAGCGACAGCACAGGCGGATGATGGCAAAGAGCCGTTATCTCGCGCGTCGGACGGCGATTGGTATCTGCTGACTGGTCGGTCAATGCGCGTTTCGCGTAGTACCATTGCGCCCGCGCCGACACGGCGCCGATCGCTTTCCCAGAACGGATGCACCACGCCTTTACGGTCCGAACGTGGCCATATGGAAGGGGCGTGGTTTTGTTGTTCGATAGCGCCTCCGACATCGTCGAGGCCGGGAGTTCCAGCCGCCCCGATTTGTGGCTGAAGAACATTGATCGCGTGAGGCCAGGCCTCATCGAGCGCGATACGCATGACGCAGAGCATCGCAGAGCGATTCGCCGCGATGCCCATTGAATATATCGAGCAACATCGGAGCATGGGCTCCGGTTGATCAAGAGGGATGAAATGAAATTGAGCCACCTGCCGGTCGCTGCGGTATTGGCCGGTTTCCTGATATTGAGTGGCTGTGCCTACATTGGTGGGTCTCAGCAGCTCTATCAGCTGGATAGCGGTACAGTGGGTTCGCAAAAGCGTGACTCCGGTATTGCCGTAGTCCTTGGTCCGGTCGAAGTTGCCAACTACCTCGAGCGTGACACGCTGGTTCAGCGTCAGGCCGACAACAGCATTTCCATCAATTCCAACGCGCGGTGGGCGAGCAGCCTTCCTGAGGACATCAATCAGGTGCTGATGCGCCAGATGGCGTCGCGGCTGAAAACCAATCGTTTGGTGTTGAGCTCGGATCAGGCCGGTTTCGAACCTGACGTGCAACTTGCCGTGAATATCAATCGCCTAGACTCCGGTCCGCAAAAGCCTGCCGTGCTTGAAGCGCAGTGGCGGCTCCTCGACAAGAACGGAAAGCTTCGCGATAGCGAAGTGGTCAAGCTTGAAGAGAAGCACGACGGGACGACATCCGATCAGGTACGTGCCCAGAGCGTATTACTGCAGCGGTTTGCGGCTGACCTTTCGAAAGCGGTCCAGACGAACAACGCACGTATCGCTGCTGCAGCCAAGCAGGCCGATGACGCCCGCAAGCGGGAGGCATCCATTGCCAAGCCGCCGTCCAGTCGCCAGATTCCAGTTGTCGAGCCGGTCCGCAACCGAGGCGAAATCCTTCGCTTCTGATCATCTGCCGAACTGCTCTCGTCGTTGACGAGCCCCCAATGCCCTGCACTGGGGGCTCAGCTCAGCCCGTTGGTACCACCTTGATGCGCTCGGCCTCGCCGTCATTCGCACGGGCTTCGCATTCCTTGAATACGCGAACGGAACAGGTCCGGCAGCGTTCGGGATCCAGCCGTTCATAAATGCTTCGAAGCGCCTGGTCCTTCGAGGCGAAGACATGCCCGTCGCCCAATTCCGTCAGCATCCCTGTTTCGCCGAGCATTTGCATGACCGGTGTTCGTGGCCGGTGGAAGTAGATATCGCCCCCAACAGCCCGCCGCTCCCGCATCTCGTGCTGCCAAAGGTCATTCCCGGCCAGATCGATGAAATTCATGCTCTTGACCATGAATAGCGCGTGACGCTGGTCAGGCTTGAGCCTTCGGAACAGCTGCAACTGGTCGGTGACGTGTTGGACAGCGCCGAAATACACCGAACCTTCGACCCGTACGAGCTTCAGTTGCGGACATTCCTCGCCAACGGGTAAGGGCAGTTCATCGATCGGCGTGAAGCGGCGATCAGCCGTGGGCGAGGGCAATAATGGGCGGATCGCGGGGTGTGACGTGCGGTACAGATAGGCCACCAGTGAAACCAGTGTGCCTAACAACACGGCGCGGTCCATGGGTATGGAAAGCGTAGCCAGGAAGGTCACACCCGCAACCAGCGTTTCGGTACGGCTGACGCTCAGCACCTGCTTCCATCGTGCGATGTCGATCAGCCCGTAGGCCACGAGCAACAGCGTCGCTGCAATCGCCGCAAGCGGGATCTGGGCGATGAGACCGCCGCCGAAGGCAACGAGCACGACGACAAGCAGCGCAGCGAAGACGGCGGCGAGTGGAGTGCGCGCGCCGGCTTCGAGGTTCGGCATCGACCGGTTCAGCGAGCCACACGACACATAGGCGGAAAAGAGTCCACCCACGGCGTTCGATAGCCCCTGACCTACGAATTCGCGGTTCACGTTGAGCGTCTGGCCCGAGCGGGCGGCAACGGCTTTGGAAATGGACAGCGATTGACCCAGTGCCACGAGCGTGAGCGCCAACGCAATACTCGACAGTTCGCCCAGATCCTGCCAGCTCACGTCAGGAACGCGAAACGGCGGCAGTGCCGAGGGAATAGGGCCAACCACGGCAATGTGCGCCCCCTCACCCTGGACCCACATAAGTATCTGCGCACAGGCAAAGCCAGCCAATAAACCTAGCAGCATGGTCGGCCATCGAGGACGCCACTGCCGTAACGCTAACGTCGCCAACAGCGTAACGGCGCCAACCAACGGGGCCTGCCAGTGAAGCGAGCCCGGGTGCAGCGCGATCAGACCCAATATGGAGAAGGCAGATGTACCGGGGGGTGGCGAAAGACCGAATAAATCCTTCAATGCAAACAGCGCGATCAATACCGCTGCGCCTGTCGTGAAGCCGAGCAACACCGAGGGCGATACGAAATTGGCAAGCGCGCCCAGGCGAAAGCCACCGACCATCAGCTGCAGGACACCGACCATGATGGTCACAGCCAGCGCAAGATCGATGTAATGGGTGCTACCGACAATCGCGAGGGGTGCGAGCGCCGCCATGAGCGCTAGCGAGTTCGCGTTGGTCGGGCCGGTTATGACGTGGCGACTGGACCCGGCCAGAGCGGCCACGATACAGGGGACGACAGCGCCGTAGACACCGTATTGAGGCGGAAGGCCAGCCAATGTGGCGAAGGCGACCCCTTGGGGAAGCGCCAGGACTGCACCAAGGAGTCCCGCGTTTAGATCGTGACGCCAGCTGAAGCGGTCGACCAGCGCCAGCCAGGGGAACACCTGCGTCAGTCGGGAGAAGCGCATGAACGAGCCTTTAGACCGTGCGAAGCCAACACTCTAGCGCGGATATGGGCAACGAGGGTTTGAAAAAGTGCTGCCCCGACCTGTCGCTTCGATCCGAACAGCGATCGGTGTCCCGTCAGGGCATCCGTGCGTAAGCGGGACCGGCCGTCTTGGCCGGCGACGTTCGCCACATAGTGTGCAGCAGCGATCGAGCGGCTGCTTTGTCAGGCGATAGTCCAGAGGCACATCTGTAATCCACGCCAAGGCGTCAACTACACGCACTACACCTGCCTAAAGTCGTCTCTGGCTATGCCTCAAGCATGGGCATTTGCGCGGGCAATCGACAGGGTATGCACAGCGTTATCCACAGCCCGGCCTTTGTTGCCTCCAATGCTCATTCAAGGTGGCCCGCAAAATTCGATAGGTCCGCGGTGCAAGGCTTTCGAACCTTGCGAAGGGCAACTGGGCAGTAAATGATCAGTCACGCCCAGACCGCTACAGGCAGGGTGCAGAGCAAGGCATTCAGAGGTTATCCACAATGCTGTGCACGCAGTGTGGGGACAATGTTCGATCGTCGTTTTGGGAAATATCCAGCGCTCAGCTGACGACAGCCGTTGGGTCAATCACCTCTGCGGTGCAGCAGACTTCGGCCGCGCGTCAGGTTACCAAGGTACTCGTCCAGCGCGGCGACATGCTCAGGTGGAACTGCAAGCGTAAGCAGGGCGCCCTCAGCGTCGAAGCGTTCTTCAAGCAGCACGGTGTCGAAGTCGTTGAAGCGAGACTTCAGGGCTCCAAGTTCGGAAAAGCTGCAGTGGCATCCATATCCTGCACGCTCTACCAGCGCGACCCGCTCACCCCGTTGCAGACACTTGGCTGCGCTTCCGCCGTAGGCCCTGGCGAGGCCCCCGGTGCCCAACTGGATGCCGCCATACCACCGTGTAACGACGACCACCACCCCGTCGCAATCCTGTCCTTCGATCGCTGTCAGCATCGGTCGGCCAGCCGTACCTCCCGGCTCACCGTCGTCACTGAACCGGTAGAGCTGTCCGATCTTCCATGCCCAGCAATTATGCGTAGCGGCCGGTTCGCTGACGGCGTGGATGAACGCGAACGCTTCATCGGCACTGCCGACAGGCGAGGCTTTGGTGAGGAAGCGACTTTTTTTGATCTCTTCGAAATATTCGCAGGGCGCGGCCAGGGTGAAGGGCATGATCTGTCCATTGAATCGACGAGGCGTAGCATGTCCGCAACAAGGCGTCGTTTGGATACGCTTGAGCGAGGGCAGCCTGGTGAAATCGCAGTTTACAGATCCCTGCGGGATCTGCCGACCCGGGACTGGCGGACCTGCTTAGCACTACGGGCCAGGCGGGGTCAGACCGAGGCCTTTCAGCAGGATGTGAACAAGATTTTGGGTCGCCGTCTCGAAGTCTGCCAGGGTGAGCTTCTTATGGCCCAACAGGCGTGCGACCTGATTCCCGAAGTCTGCGTAATGCTGCGTGCTGCTCCAGAGCAGAAATATCAAATGTACCGGGTCGACTGGGTCCATCTTGCCCGCATCGATCCAGGCCTGGAAAACCGCTGCACGCCCGCGAAACCAGCTTTGATAATCCTGGCCCAGATGCTGAGTGAGAAATGGCCCGCCACTTATTGCTTCCATGGCGAAAATTCGCGATGCCAGCGGTTGTTTTCGCGAAAACTCCATCTTTGCCCGGATGTACGTCGCCAAGGCCTGAGCAGGGTCATCCTCGACGGTCAGTGAATCGAACGTCGCATCCCATAGCTGCAGGATGTCGTTCATGACGGCGACATACAGGCCAAGCTTGTTACTGAAATAGTAGTGCAGGTTGGCTTTCGGCAGTCCCACACGGGCCGCAATCGTGCTCATGCTCGTGCCTTTGAAACCATGCAGTGCGAACTCCTCGGCCGCTGCGGCGAGGATGGCGCGCTCGTTCTTCTGGCGGATACGGCCAGCCGGCCTGGACTCGATGGACGACGCCTTCATGCGAGACTCTCTGGATGGCGGAAGGGTGCGGGCGCCGTACACATCGGATCGCACCCGATCCGAAGGCCGCGTCCTATACTGGCACTACGACAGTGTTGATAGCGTAACCATAGAGGGTAGGCAAGCGCCAGCTGACAGGATCGCTGCCTGCAGTTGCCGAAGGCGTCGAATCAGGAAGTCTGGCGGATCTCGATGTCGCTCAGCCCCACTTCAATGCTTCGGCTCTCCACGCTGGGGCGCACGTTGGCTTCCCATGGCGCGTCCTCGACGACGCGGGGTTCCTCGGTATGCTTGATCAACAGTTGCAAGCGTGCCTGGTCGAGTGTGGGTGCATCGTAACCCTCGAGGGTCAACGTGTTCGGTTCACCATTGAGGCAGTAGTTGACGGTGTATCGTTTAAGTTCCTGCATGTCCTGATTCCTCCAAATAGACGCTAGGCCGATGTATCCCTATGGTTTTGGAGGCTTGGCACAGGACTCGGTTCAGCACTTGCCCCATCTGCTATCCGCCGCTCATTCTTCAGCAGCGCCGCCTTGCGGAGCAAACCCCATCGATAACCCCCGGATTGTCCATCGGCGGCAACCACCCGGTGGCAAGGCACGAGCAGGCCGATACTGTTGCTTGCGCAGGCACGCGCGACGGCCCGCGGATGGGTCGTCAGGTCAGCTGCGAGGCTGCCGTAACTTCGCGTTTCACCCGTCGGTATCGATTGAAGTGCATCCCATACGCGCAGCTGGAACGCGCTGCCGCGCAGGTCCAGGGGAAGCGCCGCGGCACGAGCGGGCTCTTCAAGCTGCGCAAGTAGCCTGTTCAGCCACGTTTGCAGTCGGTCGTCATCTCGTATCAGCGTTGCGGCGGCGAAGCGGGTTTGTACGTCGTTGATCAACGTCTCTGGCGCGTCATCGAAAAGCACCGCGCACACGCCGCGTTCGCTTACCGCCATCAACAGATAACCCAACGTGCAGGGCGCCAGGGTGTAATGCAGCGTTTCACCATGGCCACGGCGCTGACGCGCGGATGGGCGCATCCCGGTCGGCTTTTCGTATAGCTCTCGAGTGCTGGTGTAGCCGCTTTCAAGGCTTGCATCGAGCACGCTGGGTGATGTTGGGAGTGTCGCCTGTAGCCTCAGGGCGCGCCGATGCGCCGCCCAGGCATGAGGTGTGAGTCCGGTACGGGCCTTGAATGCCCGCGAAAGATGAGAGGGCGAGATGCCAATGCGTGCGGACAGCTGGTCGAGTGTCATGCGCTGAGGGTTATCGAGTAGCGTGCATGCCGCCTCGACCAGCCGATCCATTTGCTCCGAAAGACTGGGGCCATCGGGCGAGCAACGTTGACAGGCGCGGTAGCCGGCCGCCTTGGCCTCGCTACCTGACAGGAAGAAGACCACGTTTGATTCCAGCGGACGGCGGGCAGGACAGCTTGGCCGGCAATAGATCCGAGTAGAGCGGACTGCGAATACGAACTGCCCATCAAAGGCTTCGTCACGATCACGAACAGCCTGCCAGCAACGTGCGGTATCCAGCATGGTCGTCTCCTTTTTTCGCATGCCTGAATTGTGCCCAACACGCGTTCGCTGTTCACTGCATTTCCAGCTTTCGAATTGCTGACCGGTTCCAGGCAATCGAGCGAGCCTGACCAATCTTGAGCCAGCCGATTGCAAATGACGTCAAGTCTGGCGACCATGATGCAAAACGAGGAATGGAGTCTTGGCGCGGCATGAGAACACCAAAGCGGCTCGAGCCGTTGATTGAAGACGGGCTGATCGATGAGGTGGTGCGGCCGCTGATGAGCGGTAAGGAGGCGGCCGTCTATGTGGTGCGGTGTGGCCAGGAGCTGCGCTGCGCCAAGGTTTACAAGGAGGCCGATAAGCGTGGCTTCCGCCAGGCCGCGGTTTACCAGGAAGGCCGCCGCACGCGTAATAGTCGAGACGCCCGTGCGATGACCAAGGGGACCAAGCACGGCAAACGCGAGCGCGAGGATGCCTGGCAGAACGCCGAGGTTGCCGCGTTGTTCCGTCTCGCCAATGCTGGCGTGCGTGTACCCAAGCCTTACGATTTCCTCGATGGCGTCCTGCTGATGGAGATGGTCGACGACGGCACGGGCGATGCAGCGCCTCGGCTCAATGACGTAGACCTGACCCCTGAGGACGCGCGTGAATTTCACGCGTTCATGATCGATGAGATCGTCAAGATGTTATGTGCCGGGTTGGTGCACGGTGACCTTTCGGAATTCAATGTGCTCCTTGGCCCATACGGTCCCGTGATCATTGACTTACCCCAGGCTGTCGACGCAGCGGCGAACAACCATGCATTCACGATGTTGGAGCGGGACGTTCGCAATATGGCCGAGTACTTCGGGCAGTTCGCGCCAGAGTTGCGCTACACCCGCTATGCCAAGGAGATGTGGGCACTCTTTGAGCAGGGCAAACTCGTACCGGGCACGCCGTTGACGGGGCAGTTCGCGGAGCCTGAAGACACCGCAGACGTGGACGCGGTCATGCGGGAGATCAAGGCGGCGCTGGCTGAGCAAGCTCGTCGCGAGGCAGCCCTCAAGGAGCAGGATGAGGACGAGGGCTAGCACCCGAGCCTCGGAAGGCATCGCTCTCAAGGGCTGAAGGCGGATTTGCCGTTGTAGCACCGAGCGGTTGACCGCAACCTCTTTGGGGCGTCGCGGTTGCCGCTGCCCTTGGGTGAGCCTGATACCCGAATTCTCTTCGCGTCACCAATCGCCACGCATCATGACGGCGTATCAGGAGTGCGATTCACCCTCGACTTTCAGTCGATTCTCATTGCCGCAAAAAGATGGCTTTTTCGTCAATCCTGGGTTGACCTGTTGCGAAACGAGGTCGATCCTTGCGCGGTCAGAAGAGTACACATGCAGGAGAGAGCGAAATGAAAGGGCAGGCAGCTGTCGTCGACTACCTCAAGGTATTGCTGCGCGGGGAGCTGGCAGCTCGCGACCAATACTTCCTGCATTCGCGGATGTACCACGATTGGGGCTTCACCAAGCTCTTCGAGCGCATCAATCATGAAATGGAAGAGGAAACCCAGCACGCCGATGCGCTGCTGCAGCGTATTCTTTTCCTGGAAGGTGTTCCTGACATGACGCCGGATGCAATCAATCCTGGAGCGACTGTCCCCGATATGCTCAAAAGTGACCTTGCGCTCGAGTACCACGTCCGTGGTGCGCTCGCGCATGGCATTTCCCTGGCAGAGTCTCATGGCGACTATGTCACCCGGGACATACTGCGTATCCAGCTTCAGGATACCGAGGAAGACCACGCCTACTGGCTTGAACAGCAGCTTGGGCTCATCGACCGTATCGGATTGCAGAATTACCTTCAGAGCAAAGCCCAGTAACGCGAAAAGGGGAGAGGCGGGCGCTGCTCCCCATCCGCATCGTTATTCGACGTTGAACGTCGTGGTCGTACCGTAGTAGTAACCGTCGATTTTTTGGCCGCCGACGCTGGCGCCATTCGCGGGCGCATTATGGTTGGCAGCAAGAATGAAGCGCCCTTTGCCCTCGGTAGGCGCCTCGACAAGACCCTTCGCATCCGTTTTCAGCCCTACCGGCTTGGCGTCACGTTCGGGCGCGAACATGACCACATCATGGTTCGCCAGCGGCTCGCCCTTGAACATCAAGGTGAAGCGGTTGGCACCCGCGGCGACGGGTACCAGTTCAAAATCCATGGCGGCCTGGGTGTCGGATCGACCATAACGCGCGTGCATCAGTGGCGCTGTAAATGTTCCGGCCTCATTTTTCCAGGGTTTCCAGACGCCGTCGTTCACTACCCGGATATCGCCAGCGCCGGTTGGCTTCGCTTCCAGATGATCATCCTTGATCGTAACCGGCACGGCGTTGCTGATGTCTGTCGTGAACACTTTCGCGCCGGCCGCCATGTTCCGAACCGCATCACCCGCATCCGGGCCTTCCTCGGGTTCGCCAATGTAGACGCGTGCGACCCCTTCAGCATCCTGCTCAACCCAAAGCTCGTGGGCACTGGCCAGCGTGGCAAGTGCGGTCAGGCCAAGGCAGGCCAGCGTTTTCTTCAACATTGCTCGTTCCTTGTGTGAGGCGCGCGAATAACGCGGTCAGATTACAAATCTCGGAGTACTTGGCGAATAGCGCGGCATGATGCCTGATTAAGATCAGATAACAAGCAAAAAACTGAATGCAAACTATTACCGTTTACGTATAGATAAATCCGCAGTACTCTCCGGCGCTCCTTACGGCGGCCCTTGCGACGTCACCGATGCGTGTCGGTTTTCAATGCGTTGGCAATGGCGGTTCGTTTCACTCTCACGGTAGGAAACCCGAGATGCTCCGATCCCTTTTGCCTGCGTCGGCGAGCGTGCTAGCGCTCGGCCTGTCTGCGTCCGTGCTCGCAGCCCCCGTCCGGCTCGATTTACCAGGTCAGTCGCTGTCGCAATCCCTTGATCAGCTTTCCCGTCTTTCGGGTTTGCGCATCAGCTATGAGCCGAATCTGGTCAGTGGCCATCAGGCGCCGCCTTTGAGCGGTACGCTGGAGCCGGCCCAGGCTCTATCCCAGTTGCTGTCAGGTAGTGGTCTGGCAGCCGCGGTGAATGGAAGCACCGCAACCGTCTATGCAGCAGGCGGGGCGGATGCCCAGGGTGCAATGACGCTGGGCGCTGTGGATATCAATGCCCGCGAGAGTCTGGCCGGTGCGGCTACGACCGAAGGGACGAATTCCTACACAACAGGTTCGATGAGTACCGCGACCAAGCTGCCCCTTTCTATTCGCGAGACACCGCAATCGGTGAGTGTCATTACGCGCCAGCGTATCGAAGATCAGGGGATGAACAGCCTGGACGATGTCGTCAAATACGCGCCGGGTGTGACATACCGGCGCTACGGTGGTGATCGACTGGACTACCGCGCACGTGGGTTCAAGATCGACAACATCATGTACGACGGCCTGCCCACCAACGTCAGCCAATATACCCAGGACACCATCGCCAGTGGCGACCTGGCCATGTATGACAGGGTGGAGCTGGTGCGTGGCGCGACAGGGCTCATGACGGGTGCGGGTAGCCCCTCGGCGACGTTGAACCTCGTCCGCAAGCGCCCTACAGCTGCACCGCAAGTCAGTATCACGGGTAGTGCCGGCAGCTGGGACCGGTATCGCACCGAGGTTGACGCCTCCAACAAGCTCAATCAGGCGGGCACGATACGCGGGCGTGTGGTCGCGGCCTATGAAGACAACAAGAGCTTCATCGACGAGCGAAATACGCAGCGCCAGACGTTCTACGGGATTCTCGAAGCTGACCTGAGCGATGCAACCACCTGGACGATCGGGGCTTCCAAGCAGCGCAACGACAATACGTCCGATTGGGGTGGGTTACCGGTCGGCCGGAATGGCCAGGATCTGCACCTTTCTCGATCGACCTTCCTCAGTAACGACTGGGCCTATTGGGACCAGGACAACTACACGCTGTTTTCCGATATTACGCATCGATTCGAAAACGGCTGGACCGCCAAGGTGGCGGGATCGAAGATCTGGGCTGAAGCCGATACGTTTTCAAGCTACCTGTCCTATAGCGGCAATGGCTTCGCGCAGGGAACCGGCGTTTACAAGAACGACGATGACCAGACCAACATCGATGCCTCTGCAAGCGGGCCGTTCCAGCTTTTTGGGCGCGAGCATGAGTTGGTCGTCGGCGCAAGTCGCCGGCAGGAGAAGTTCGATCAGGTGGGCGGTTGGTGGAACGGACCGGTCATTGATGTCTACAACTTCAATCGCGACCTGCCGAAACCTTCCATTGCTACTCGAAACCCGTACTCCGGTCGCAATACGACAACCGAGGAAGGGGTTTATGCAGCCGCTCGGTTCAACCCGATCGATCCCTTGCATGTCATCGTCGGGAGCAGGGTCAGTTGGTTCGACTACGAGAACCGTGTGACCGGTGATACCTATAGCTCGGTTCGAGAGGTCACCCCGTATGCGGGCGTGATCTACGACCTCAACGATACGTACTCGGCCTATGCCAGCTACACCGAGATCTTCAAGCCGCAAAGTCAGCAGGACGTGGGCGGTTCGCTGCTCGAGCCAATGACAGGCAAAAGTTATGAAATCGGGCTGAAGGCGGAATACTTCGGCGGCGACCTGAATGCGTCAGTCGCACTGTTCGATATGACGCAGGAAGGCCGCGCTTACGCGCTGGTCGACCAACCGGCAAGTTGCGCAGCGCAAAACCGGACGTGCTACGCCGCGGCCGGCGAGGTTCGTAGCCAGGGCATCGACGCAGAGGTCACAGGTGCTTTGACGCCGGATTGGCAGTTCACTGCGGCCTACACCTACGTGTTGAGTGAATACACCAAGGACCGGACCTATCAGGGCAGCCTGTTCGCACCGGACCAACCCAAGCACCTGTTCAAGGCGGCGACCACCTATCGTCTGACGGGTGATCTGAGCAAGTGGCGTGTAGGCGCTGACGTGTTCGCACAGAGCGACACCTACAACCGAGTGGGTACCGGGCGTGCCGAGCAGGATGCGTACGCTGTCTTTGGCTTGATGGCCGGTTATCGATTCGACGAGCACTGGGATGCGCGAGTGAACTTCAATAACATTTTCGATGAAAAATACTGGCAGGGCATTCCAACGGGCGCCGGCTTCGGTACCTACGGCGATCCACGCAACCTGATGTTCTCGGTCAAATGGTCGCTCTGATAGCGGTCCTCTTTGGTTGCGGCGACGGTCGAGCCAGATTGCCGTAGCCCCGTAGGGTGAAATCCCGAAGGGCTTCCACCGTTTACCGTGAACGGCAGGGCCGGATGTATGGGTGCGATCGCGGCGCACGCGGGCTTGAGGGTATTGCTACAGCCAATAGCCATGCGTTGATGCCGTTCGGTGGGTTACGCTCCGCTAGCCCACCCTACCGCCCAGGTGGCGTTCGTGCCATCGGCGTACGGTGGACTCCCGAAGGGCGTCCACCGTTTACCGCGACGCCTTGATGCGCGATGCGCCGGCGCAGCATCGCTGGCGCGTGCCTATTCGAACCCCATTGCGGCGTTAAACCGTTAACGCATTTATTCACCGATTCGAAGGCGCGGGTTGGCAATGCCTGTCGTCACGTGCGGTCCCGTCAAGCGGGTCTGTCAGGTGGGTGAGGATCGGACAGTCGGGGCGATCGTCGCCGTGGCAGCACTCGACAAGCGAACGCAAGCTGTCCCGCAAGGCCGTGAGTTCTGAAATCTTGCTATCGAGTTCGTCGATGTGTTGCTGAGCAAGGGCTTTCACGTCCGCGCTCGCACGGTGGCGGTCCTGCCAAAGCGCCAGCAACTTGCCGACTTCGTCGAGCGAGAAGCCCATGTCTCGCGCACGTTTGATGAAGCTGAGTCGATTCAGGTCTGGCTCGCCATAGTGTCGATACCCAGCGTCACTGCGGCTGGCTGGCGCGATCAGACCGATCGACTCGTAATAGCGGATCATCTTTGCTGATAGCCCGCTGCGGCGGGAGGCCTGGCCGATGTTCATGGTCGCGTGCCTTCTAGGGTATCTGTCGATGTCTGCCGCTGTTCATGTGCTCTGCCGGCTCCGCGTGTTGGATCAGGCGTGCTGGCTGCACCATCGTACGCCGGTCGCCAGCGCTTGAGCAGCAGGGCGTTGGTGAGAACGCTGACGCTCGAGAAAGCCATTGCAGCGCCTGCGATCACCGGGCTCAGGAGGCCGAGTGCAGCAAGCGGAATACCGACCGCGTTATAGGCGAATGCCCAGAACAGGTTCTGCCGGATCTTCGCGTAGGTCCGCCGGCTCACATCCAGCGCAGCCGGCACAAGGCGAGGGTCGCCGCGCATCAACGTAATCCCTGCGGCCTGCATCGCAACATCGGTCCCGCTGCCCATCGCGATGCCGACGTCGGCTGCTGCCAGCGCTGGCGCATCATTGATGCCGTCACCCACCATCGCGACACGCCCGCCTGCTGTCCTGATCTGCTCGACTTTCGCTGACTTGTCCGCCGGCATCACTTCAGCGTCGACATGCTTGATACCAAGCGACCCTGCGACAGCCACAGCACTTCCTCGGTTATCCCCCGTGAGCAAGTGGACACGAATGCCCAAGGATTGCAGGGTTTCCACGGCAGGCCGCGCGCCCTCTTTCAACATATCGCCGAACGCAATCAGGCCGAGTACTTGAGGCTCAGGTTCAAGCTGAATCAACCAGGACAGTGTGCGCCCTTCGGATTCCCAGTCTTCCGCTTGGGCTTGAAGCGCGCCTGGCGCCAGTCCATGTTGTTCGAGCAGTCGCCGCTGACCCAGTAAAAGCAGTTTCGCGTCAACACGGCCCGACACGCCAAGGCCCGCCAGCACTCGACTATCGGTAACCGGCGGTAGCGAAAGGGCGCCGGCTTCGCACGCGGATAAGACCGCCTTGGCCAAGCTGTGCTCGCTGCCGCGCTGCAGTGCACCGGCCAATCGAAGTAGCTCTGTGTCTCCCATGCCGAGGGCTGTCGCGATTCGGACGACGGTAGGTTGACCACTCGTCAGCGTACCGGTCTTGTCGAAAGCAACATCGGTGATCGCCTGAGCGCGCTCCAGTGCATCAGCATCACGAACGAGGATGCCATGACGTGCCGCTACACCAGTGCCTGCCATGATGGCCGCAGGTGTGGCCAGGCCCAGCGCACACGGGCAGGCAATTACCAGCACCGAGACTGCGTTCATCAACGCGGACTCAATACCGGCGCCGGCAAGCAGCCAACCGAGGAGCGTTAACACGGCGATCCCTAGCACCACCGGCACGAACACGGCGCTGACTCGATCCACCAGCTTCTGGATCGGTGCCTTGGCTGCCTGGGCGTCCTCGACGAGCCGAATAATTTGGGCCAATACCGTTTCATGACCCACTGCCGTAGTACGGATGATCAACCGGCCATCGCCGTTTATGGCGGCGGCGGTGACCTTGTCCCCCGGACGTTTCGACTGGGGATGGCTCTCGCCTGTGATAAGCGCCTCATCTGCCTGGCTTTCGCCTTCTAGGACCAGTCCGTCGACGGGAAAGCGCTCACCTGGAAGAACCGCCAGCACATCGTCCTGGCTAATGGCGGTAAGCGGCACCAGGGTCTCGACGCCGTCCTGAACGCGTCTCGCCTGTTCGGGCCTGAGTGCCTGCAGCGCGCGGATGGCGGCTCCCGTCTGGCGCTTGGCGCGGGCTTCCAGATACTTGCCCAGTCTCACCAGCGTGATCACGACCGCAGACGCCTCGAAATACAAGTGAGGCGCGCCATGTTCGGTGGACCACCATCCGTAGAGGCTAAGCCCGTAGGCAGCACTCGTACCGATCGCTACAAGTAGGTCCATGTTGCCGCTACCGGCTCGAGCGGCGTTCCAGCCTGCGCGATAAAACCGCGCGCCCAGCCAGAATTGCACGGGCGTTGCGAGCAGAAACTGCAACCAGGCGGGCAGCATGAGATGCAACCCAAATGGCTCGCCCAGCATGGGAAGGATCAGCGGAAGCGTGAGCAATGCGGCAAGCGTCAGGTCCCGGCGATCGGTGCTTGCCGGTGTGGCGCATGGCGTGCTCTCGTCGGGATTCTCGAGCGCGGCGTGATAGCCCGCCGCTTGGACCGCAGCCAAAAGAGCCGACGCATCGGTTGCTTCGAGATGGCGAACGCGTGCGTTTTCACTTGCCAGGTTTACCGAAGCAGACTCGACTCCTGGCACCTTGAGCAGGGCGCGCTCGATTCGAGCTGCACAGTTGGCGCAGGTCATGCCCTGCAGCGTAAGGTCGGTTTCAGCGAGCGCCACGTCGTAGCCGGCATCACGTATCACGTTGATCAGTGCCTCGAGTGCCACATCGTCCGTTTCGACATGGGCTCGCTCGGTTGCAAGATTCACAGATGCCACATGCACACCAGGGTGCTTGGCCAGCGCGCGTTCGACGCGGCCAGCGCAGCTGGCGCAGCTCATGCCGGTAATGGGCAGGTCGATGCTGGAGGGTTGTGCCACGTACGGTACCTCCCTGATGACGATACCGCGATGGTCGACCTTCACCCTATGGGAAGGTCAAGCGCGTTGGCGAGAGCAGTGTCAAACGCGTGTCGGTCAGATCGGATTCGTCTGAACGAGCATCAGGCCGTCGCTCCCCTGGGTGACCAGGTAGCGTTTCACGTCACCGGCCTGAACGGTAACGGCGACACGTGATAGCTGCGCAATACCCGGATTGCAGACGCCGCTGCCAACGAGGTTCAACCGGATCTGGTGTGTGCCGGGTGGCAGGTTGAAGGACTGGGATTCGCCCGGCATCAGGCGTGCAGCCAGCTGATCCTGAAGATAGATGCCGACATCGCACGGGGTCGAAACTTCCAGGCGTTCGCGGGAAATCGTCAGTACGCCGTACGCGGCGGGGCTTTGCGCCAGTGCAGGGAACGCTGTCAGCAATAGAAGCGTCAGGATGAAGGATCGCATGAAAGCTCCTTTGGGCCAGCGAACAGACAGTTGGACAGGGCCTTTGCCCATTGATTCGAGCGTATCGGCGCGGGAGCGGCGCGCTTGACCTTACCACGATAGGAGGGCGAACCCTTTTCGTGCGGTGGGCTGTTCAAGCCTTCAATACCTGTCAGGAGATCACCATGGATTTCGACGTAAAAGGCATGACATGTGGGCATTGCGTACGCGCGGTTACAGAGGCCATCAAGGCGCAGGATGCTACGGCCCAGATCGATGTGGATCTGGCGGCGGGCCGTGTCAGCGTAGAAAGCTCATTGAGTGAAGACGCTGTGGTGAGTGCGATTCGCGGCGAAGGCTACGAAGCGAGGCCGGCAGGCTGAGGCCTCTCTCGCGTGCGGGGGTAGCATCCCGCGCGCAGAGTACCCGTGTACGACTCGGCGCGGGGGTTCGCGCGAATCCCTGAACGCACTGTTCGGCGCGCTGGCGGTTTACAAAGCAGAGTAACTGTCCCAGCATCGACGTTTTTTCCCCGGCCGGACAGCCGCCTTGCGTGCGCGTTATCAGTGCAGTCGAACTGCACTGTGTCGTCTTCGTGCTTTTCGTTGGCAGGTCCGCCTCTCTACGCTGCGCCGTACCGATCCAAAGGCCCGACATGCCAATACAGCTACTACTGATCCTGGGGGCGCTCACCGCCTTCGGCCCCTTGGCCATCGATTTCTACCTGCCGGGCTTTCCCGCGATCGCATCGTCCTTCGGGACGGACGTCGAGCATGTGCAGCTCTCGCTGGCGTCGTATTTCGCCGGGCTCGCGATTGGGCAACTCGTTCACGGACCGTTGGCTGATCGTTTCGGGAGGCGCTTGCCGCTACTGATTGGCGTTACGGTTTTCACCCTGGCGTCATTGGCATGTGCGTTGGCACCCAGCATGGAATGGTTGATTGCCGCGCGCTTTGTACAAGCATTGGGTGGCTGTGCAGGCATGGTCGTTTCACGTGCAATCGTGCGTGACCGGTGCGATCCGTCCGGGGCCGCAAAGGCATTTTCCCAGCTGATGCTCGTCATGGGCGTTGCACCCATCCTGGCGCCTGTTGTGGGCGGCTTGTTGCTGGCGGTGGCAGGCTGGACATCCATCTTCTACTGCCTGACCGGCTTTGCGGCTTTCGTTGGCTTCATGGTCTGGAAGTACCTGCCAGAAACCTTGCCGCCTGGCCCGGAACGCCAGCCGTTGCAAGGGCTGACGCGGCGTTACGTGCGCCTGCTCGGCGATCCTGAATTCATGGCCTACGGCATGTCGGGCGGAGTCGCGCTTGCCGGCATGTTCGCGTATATCGCCGGCTCTCCGTTCGTATTCATCCAACTCTATGGAGTGCCAGCTGAATATTACGGCTGGCTGTTCGGTGCCAATGCCGCGGGGTTCATACTGGTCGCACAGATCAATGCGCGGCTGATGCGATTTGCCGGCCCAGGGTTCTGGCTTCGCCGGATGATCTGGGTATTTGCGCTGAGCAGCTTGGCGCTGCTGTTGATCGCCCTTTCCAGACCGGATTCGCTGGTGTGGCTGATGGTGCCGCTCTTCATCTGCATCTCCAGCCTTGGCTGTATTGCGCCCAATGCGTCGGCATGCGCGATGGCGAAACAGGGCGCACAAGCGGGGAGCGCGTCGGCGCTCATGGGAAGTCTGCAGTTCTGCGTAGCGGCCGCGACATCCTCGGCGGTAGGTGCCTTCCACAACGGGACCGCCGTGCCGATGGCAGCCGTTATCTGCACGTGCGGCTTCGTCGCCGCTGGGTTGGCGTGGTACACCGGGCAGATCGAGGTGTCTCGCCGTCGCTCGGCATGAAGTCCGGGCCAGTCTGTGTAGGCAACGGAATCCGGGGGTTGTGGTCGTAAGCAGTCTGGCTGACGCGATCCACCTCATGAATCGGTGACCGATTCAGCTTGATCGAGGTGAAGGCGCAGCGCCAGAATCGTTGCCAATACACGCCTAGTGCCGCCGCCGTACAAGGAACCTTCATGCCTGATTCCGTTGTCGCCTCCCTTCGTCTCCCACCTGAAGCGCTTACGCGCCCTTTCGCCTCCAATCAGTTCGACTTCACTACGACCGACGACCTGGAACCATTCCTTGGGGTACTTGGGCAGGAACGCGCGGTCGAGGCGCTGCAATTTGGCGTTGCGATGCCGCGGCCTGGCTATAACGTATTCGTAATGGGTGAGCCGGGTACCGGGCGGTTCTCGTTCGTCAAACGCTATCTGCAGGCCGAGGCCAAGCGCTTATCCACACCGAGCGACTGGGTCTACGTCAACAATTTTGACGAGACACGCGAGCCGCGCTCTCTGGAATTGCCGCCGGGAACTGCCTCTGCGTTCATTGACGACATCGGTGGACTGATCGATAACCTGCTGGCCACATTTCCGACGGTGTTCGAACACCCCACTTTCCAGCAAAAGAAGAGTGGTATCGATCGCGCCTTCAACCAGCGTTATGACAAGGCTCTGGACGTGATCGAGAGGCTGGCGCTGGAGAAGAGCATCGCGTTGTACCGCGACAGCACGAACATTGCCTTCACGCCCATGAGCGAGGGGAAGGCGCTGGATGAAGCCGAGTTCGCACAGCTGCCCGAATCGGAACGGGAGCGGTTTCATGCCGACATTGCCGCGCTCGAGGAACGGTTGAACGAAGAGCTGGCCAGCCTTCCTCAATGGAAGCGGGAATCGAGCAATCAGCTTCGGCAGTTGAACGAAGAGACCATCACGCTCGCATTGCAGCCATTGCTGGCACCGCTTTCCGAGAAGTATGCGGAGTGCGCTGGCGTATGCGCCTATCTGCAGGCGATGCAGGTAAATCTGCTGAAGACGGTCATTGATGTGCTGGTCGACGACAAGCCCGACCTTCAGCGGCGCGAATTGCTGGTCGAGCAATATGCGCCAAGTCTGATCGTCGGTCACAGTTCAAGCGGTGGCGCGCCGGTGGTATTCGAGCCGCACCCCACCTACGACAACCTGTTCGGGCGTATTGAATACAGTACCGACCAGGGCGCGCTCTACACGAGCTACCGCCAGCTGCGCCCCGGTGCGTTGCACCGCGCCAATGGCGGGTATCTGGTGCTGGAAGCCGAGAAAATGCTGAGTGAGCCCTTTGTTTGGGATGCCCTGAAGCGCTCACTGCAGTCGCGACAGTTGAAGATGGAATCGCCCTTGGCTGAGCTCGGCCGTTTGGCGACGGTGACGCTGACGCCGGAAGTCATTCCGCTTCAGGTAAAGGTCGTCATCATCGGCTCGCGCCAGCTGTACTACACGCTTCAGGACCTGGATCCGGACTTTCAGGAAATGTTTCGTGTCCTGGTCGACTTCGATGAGGAGATTGGCCTCGGCGAAGACAGTCTGGAGCAGTTCGCGCAACTGCTGAAAACGCGCACGTCCGAAGAAGGTCTGGCGCCGCTGACGCGCGCGGCCGTGGCGCGGTTGGCGACATACAGTGCGCGCCTTGCCGAGCACCAACGACGGTTGTCGGCGAAGATCGGCGACCTGTTCCAGCTGGTCAGCGAGGCCGACTTCATCCGCGATCTGGCCGGTGAAACGGTCACGGACGTCGGTCACATCGAGCGCGCGCTCAAGGCAAAGGCGACGCGCACGGGCCGGGTATCGGCACGCGTACTGGATGACATGCTTGCCGGGATCATTCTCATCGACACGGATGGCGCTGCCATCGGTAAATGCAATGGGCTCACCGTCCTCGAGATTGGCGACTCCGCATTTGGGATGCCGGCTCGTATCTCGGCCACGGTCTACCCGGGCGGTAGTGGCATCGTCGATATTGAACGCGAGGTCAATCTTGGTCAGCCAATCCATTCGAAAGGTGTGATGATTCTCACCGGCTTTTTGGGTAGCCGGTACGCGCAGGAATTTCCGCTCGAGATCTCGGCAAGTATCGCGCTGGAGCAATCCTACGGCTATGTGGACGGCGACAGTGCGTCGCTTGGTGAGGTCTGCACACTCATCTCCGCGCTTTCACGGCGTCCGCTCAAGCAGTGCTATGCCATTACGGGCTCGATCAACCAGTTTGGCGAGGTGCAGGCCGTTGGTGGCGTAAACGAAAAGATCGAAGGCTTTTTCCGTCTTTGCGAAGCGCGTGGGCTGACAGGCGAGCAAGGTGTGATCATTCCGCGTGCGAACGTGGTGAATCTCATGTTGGATGACCGCGTACTGGATGCAGTGCGGGAAGGGCGTTTCCACGTCTATTCCGTGAGTCAGGTGGATGAAGCACTGGCATTGCTTGTGGGTGAACCTGCAGGTGAATTGGACGAGGAGGGGCATTTCCCTGAAGGCAGTGTGAATGCGCGCGTCGTCGAGCGCCTGCGCGAAATTGCCGAGATGGAGATCGAAGAGGAAGAAAAGGGGCCAGCGAAGGCCATGACCGACGAGCTGAACAAAGCCGTCGCCTCGCCTGATCCAAAGGTTCCGAAGCAGGGTGCCCGATCCCGACGCAGGCGTTGAAACGCATCACGGTTGAAAGCGCAACTTTGCGAAGAAGGCGTGTGTCTACCCTTCAACATCGGGCTGCGGAGTGATGCAGCTTGGTCATGGGCCGACACACCGCAGTCGCGAGGAACGCAATATGCCTGGCTCTCTCTGTCTCACCCGGCAGTGCCTTGGAATGGTGACCCGCATCGAATGCCTCATTCGACCCATGGCGGGCGATCAGGGCCTCTGGACACTGATCTGCTCAGCCGGTATCGAAGGCAAGCAGCCGACCGTGACCAAATCTCAGGGTCCGTTCCGCGGCTCCCGGATGGCTCAATCGGTACTCGATGCCATCGCCACTAACCTGAACGCCCAAGGCTACGAAACGCGTGAAGCGCCGCTCGGTTGGCGGCTTCACATGCAGGCCGAATTGCGCAAGGTGAATGGTGTTGGCCAGACTATCGTGGATCACTCCCGTCTCTATACGTAAGCGTTGCCATGCGCGGCTCCGGTGACAGGGCTGCCTTCGATGCCTGGCGATAGCTGGTACCGTTCCTGACTGGATATACTCGCCGCCGTTTTGTTGCGGAGGCGATATATGGAACGCTTTATCGAAAACCTGATGTACACATCGCGGTGGTTGCTCGCGCCCATCTACATGGGACTGTCGCTCGCGGTGCTTGCACTTGCGCTGAAGTTTTTCCAGGAGCTGTACCACCTGCTACCGCATGTATTCGAGAAGACCGAGGCGGATCTGATTCTCGTGGTCCTGTCGCTGATCGACATGGCCCTGGTAGGCGGCTTGCTGGTGATGGTGATGATCTCTGGATACGAGAACTTCGTGTCGCAGCTCGATATCGCGGAAGGCAAGGAAAAACTCGACTGGCTTGGCAAGATGGACTCCGGGTCGCTGAAGATGAAGGTCGCCGCCTCCATCGTAGCGATCTCATCCATTCATCTGCTGCGCATGTTCATGGAGGCGCAGCGAATCGATAACGACAAGCTGATGTGGTATGTGATCATCCACATGACGTTCGTGGTGTCGGCGTTTGCGATGGGCTATCTGGATCGCCTGACCAAGCATTGAGCGCCGCAACGAACCTTTGATGCGAGGCGTGAGAGGCGCCTTGGCGGGCAGGAGGATAGCGATGACACTCGATAAGTTGTTTCAGGACGCCGGGGCTGGGCGTATTGAAGCACTGGACGTGCTTTCCCTCGAAGGAGGCATCTATCTCCTTGAGGCTCATCACAAGGACGGTCGAACCCTGGTGAAGTCAGCTGACGGCAGCGTGATTCGATACCGCTCCGTCCAGCACGCAAGACAGGCGCTGGAAGGGCTCGCCGAGGTGCCTTTCCACCTTGTACATGCAGAGGCCCACGATGAAATGTGTGGAATGCCGGCGGGTCGGCGCGAACCCTTGCGTGTGCCGATATCCATCCGCTCGACCTGGTAGAGCCGGAGCGCTGCTCCGTCTGTGCTAGGCTTGCCGCCTTTTTGGCGTCCACAGCGGAGCAGTAAGCATGTCCGACCTTGATCTCTCTACCGATGAAAGCCGCGTCAGCTACGGCATTGGCCGTCAGCTGGGCGACCAGTTGCGCGAGAATCCTCCGCCGGGTATCAGCCTTGACGCCGTCATCGCCGGTATCAATGACGCGTTCGGCAACAGCCCGAGCCGTGTCGAGCAGAGCGTACTGGCGGAGTCGTTCCGCGTCATCCGTGAGCGGATGCAGGCCGAGGCGCAGGCCAAGGCGGACGCGGTCGCTGCTGATGGTCGCGCGTACCTGGAACGTAACGCACAGCGCGAAGGTGTAACGGTGTTGCCGTCAGGGCTTCAGTATGAAGTCCTGACCGAGGGCACGGGTTCGCGCCCCTCGAGTCAGAGCCATGTCCGGACCCACTATCACGGCACGCTGATTGACGGCACTGTCTTCGACAGCTCCTACGAGCGCGGTCAGCCCGCTGAGTTTCCGGTTGGCGGCGTGATCCGTGGCTGGACCGAAGCGCTTCAGCTCATGGGAACCGGCAGCAAGTGGCGGCTGCACGTGCCAAGCGAGCTGGCCTACGCAGGCCAGGCGGTCGGCAACATCCCGCCGCACAGCGTGCTGGTCTTTGACGTCGAGTTGCTGGAGATTCTCTAAACGACGTCAGCCCTGCGGCTCGGCAGTCGGTCGCAGGGCCCTCGCATAGCAGAAGAGGAAAAGATCACGGACGAGCTCCTTGAGTATCGGGGGTTCCGACGATGAGAGGCGTGAAAGGTCCAGGTCGCCCATTTCCTGCAGCTCGTTGAGAGCATCGCCTTCGAGCTGAGCGCAGACCTTGCCCGTGTCTCTATGCAAGATCCGGAGATAGGGGTGAGGGCGTTCCAGCCAGGCGTCGATCAGGTAGGTCATGACGTGCTCTCCGTTAATCATTCTCGAATGAGAATAATTCCTATCACGGAAATAGCAAGCGCCAATCAGATGCCTGACCGACAAGCGGCCTGGCCTGAGTGGTATTTGACTGGGCAGAACGAATTTTGCGCTCTGAAGGCGCGTTCAGTGCCGGATCAATGAGTGCGGGCGACGGCGAACTGGCTCAGCTCGGCTAGAGCGTCGCGGTACTGACTTTCAGGCAGGGTGTCGAGGCAGGCAATTGCGCGCTCCGCGTACTGACGTGCAAGACGAGCGGTGTAGTCGAGGGCGCCGGCAGCCTCGACAGCTTCGCGGATGCTTTCCAGATCATCGATGCCACCTTTCTGGATGGCACGGCGGACAAGTGCCGACTGTGTTTCGTTGCCTTCACGCATGGTGTAGATCAGCGGAAGCGTGGGCTTTCCTTCGGCGAGGTCGTCGCCTACGTTCTTGCCAAGCGTATCGGCATCGCCACGGTAGTCGAGCAGGTCGTCAACCAGTTGGAACGCGACGCCGAGGTGGTCCCCGAACGTGCGAAGCGCTTCGCATTGCTCCGCAGGCGCACCGGCGAGCGCCGCGGCACTATGCGTGGAGGCCTCGAAGAGCATGGCCGTCTTGCCACGAATGACTTCCATGTAGGTTTCTTCGGTGGTGCTGGCGTCGCGGATTTTCGAAAGCTGCAGAACCTCGCCTTCGGCGATGATCCGAGTCGCTTTCGAAAGAATGCGCATGACCGCCATGGACTCGAGTTCGACCATCATTTCGAACGAGCGGGAATAGAGGAAGTCACCCACCAGCACGCTGGGTGCATTACCCCAGAGCGCGTTGGCAGTAGAACGGCCCCGACGCATACCGGACATGTCGACCACGTCATCGTGAAGCAGGGTGGCGGTATGCAGGAACTCGATGGTGGCTGCCAGCAGGCGAAGATTCTCCGCCTTATGGTTCAGCGCCTTGCCACAAAGAAGGACAAGGAGCGGACGCAAGCGCTTGCCGCCTGCAGAGATGATGTAGTCACCGATCTTCTCGACCAGCGGCACATGGGACGTGAGCTGTTGCTTGATAATACCGTCGACGGCGGCGAAATCATCCGCCACCACGCTGTAGAAGGCCTGGGGTTGCGTCAACGGTGTCACTCCTCATCGGTTGCGCGGCATGCTATGGGGCACGTCTGGGGCTGTCAAGGCAAGGGCCGGCGCCGCTTGCGCCATGGCCTGGGCTTGCGTACAATCGCGCACCCTGAACTTCCCTGGGCATTTCCCTGCCTTACGCAATTGCTCGTGCGCCTCTTCCTGCGCCGGGCAGCCATGCCAGCCAACACTCTTTCTATAAAGCGCTGGGTGAGCAGGATCAACGGAGATAATCCATGTACGCAGTAATCGTTACCGGTGGCAAGCAATACAAAGTTGCCGAAGGTGAATTCCTCAAGGTCGAGAAGCTGGAAGTCGCCACTGGCGAATCCATCACGTTCGATCGCGTTCTGCTGGTTGCCAACGGTGACGACGTCACCATCGGTGCGCCGGTAGTCGACGGTGCCAAGGTCGTTGCTGAAGTTGTTTCGCAAGGCCGCCACGACAAGGTGAGCATCATCAAGTTCCGCCGTCGTAAGCACCACATGAAGCGTCAGGGCCACCGTCAGTGGTTCACCGAAATCAAGATCACTGGCATTCAGGCCTGATCATCTTTTAGGAGGCTATGACACATGGCACACAAAAAAGCTGGCGGTTCTACCCGCAACGGTCGCGACTCAGAAAGCAAACGCCTTGGCGTGAAGCTGTACGGCGGCCAGGTCATCAAGGCCGGTAACATCATCGTTCGTCAGCGTGGCACTCAGTTCCACGCTGGCTACGGTGTTGGCATCGGCAAAGATCACACCCTTTTCGCGAAAGTGGACGGCGTGGTCAAATTCGAAACCAAGGGTGCATTCGGTCGTCGCTACGTTAGCGTAGTCGCCGCCTGATCGAGGTTTCGTCGAAAAAGCCCTGTCTTCTGACGGGGCTTTTTTGTTTCTGGTGTGCCTTGTCACGCCAGTTTTGATTTGAATGACACGCTGTCATCATGACGCGGTCTCTGTTTTTCCTGTTTACTCGGCCCGCCTTGGGGCGGGAGGCGTTCTATGACATTCGTCGATGAAGTATCGATATTCGTAAAAGCCGGTGACGGCGGTAATGGCCTGATGAGCTTCCGGCGAGAGAAGTTCATCGAAAAGGGCGGCCCTAATGGTGGGGATGGTGGTGATGGCGGCTCGGTCTATATCGAGGCGGACGAAAACCTCAATACGCTCGTCGATTACCGGTACACCCGTCGCTTCGATGCGCAGCGTGGCGAGAACGGTGGCAGCAAGGATTGTACGGGTCGCAAGGGCGATGATCTTGTCCTTCCGGTACCGGTGGGTACCACTGTGATCGATGCGGGTACGCAGGAGATCATTGGTGACCTGACCAAGGCTGGCCAGCGTTTGCTCGTGGCTCAAGGCGGTTGGCACGGTCTGGGTAACTCGCGCTTCAAGTCCAGTACCAACCGCGCTCCGCGTCAGACAACGCCTGGAAAGCCGGGCGAAGCGCGCGATCTCAAGCTTGAGCTGAAGGTCCTGGCGGACGTTGGCCTACTGGGCCTGCCAAATGCTGGCAAGAGCACTTTCATTCGCTCGGTGTCTGCCGCCAAGCCAAAGGTGGCGGATTATCCGTTCACCACGCTCGTGCCAAATCTTGGCGTCGTCAGTATCGGCCGCTACAAGAGCTTCGTAGTCGCGGATATCCCGGGTCTGATCGAGGGTGCTTCAGATGGCGCCGGTCTGGGGATTCGCTTTTTGAAGCACCTGGCACGTACGCGTCTTCTGCTCCATCTCGTCGATATTGCTCCACTGGACGAGAGCGACCCGGCTGATGCGGCCGAGGCCATCATCCGCGAACTGGAGCGATTCAGTCCGGCTCTGGCTGAGCGGGATCGCTGGCTTGTCCTGAACAAGGCAGATCAGGTGCTCGATGATGAACGTGAAGAACGCCTGAAGGCGGTTGTCGAGCGGCTGCAGTGGACCGGGCCGGTCCATGTGATTTCTGCGCTTGAGCGCGAAGGCACTGAGGCGCTGAGTCAGGAAATCATGCGGTATCTCGATGAGCGTACGCTGCGGATGGCTGAAGAGCCCGAGTACGCAGAAGCGGTAGCCGAGCTGGATCAGCGAATCGAGGATGAGGCGCGCGCGCGGCTGCAGGCGCTCGATGATCGCCGTGCGCTGCGTCGTTCGGGTCTCAAGAGCGTCGATGACGTCAGTGATGATGATTTCGATGACGATGATTTTGACGATGAGGACGGTCCGGAAATCATCTATGTCAGGGATTGATTCCGCTGTTTGCGGGGTCGGGTAAGACTTTGGGTGGAGTGGACGTATGCGGGATAAGGTTTCGGGTGCGCGTCGCTGGGTAGTGAAAATCGGCAGTGCACTCCTTACTGCGGATGGTCGCGGCCTCGACCGTGATGCCATGTCGGTGTGGGTCAAGCAGATGGTCGGGCTCCATGAAGCGGGCATTGAGCTCGTTCTGGTTTCCTCTGGTGCTGTCGCGGCTGGAATGAGCCAGCTCGGCTGGGTCGAGCGTCCCAAGGCGATGCATGAGCTCCAGGCAGCTGCTGCCGTTGGCCAGATGGGCCTCATTCGCGCCTGGGAATCCAGCTTTGGGGAGCGTGGTCGGCAGACTGCGCAAGTCCTTCTGACGCATGACGACCTTTCTGACCGCAAGCGTTACCTGAATGCTCGAAGCACGTTGCGGACACTCGTCGACCTTGGCGTTGTGCCTGTCATCAATGAGAACGACACGGTCGTAACCGACGAAATCAGGTTCGGTGATAACGACACTCTCGCGGCATTGGTGGCGAATCTCGTTGAAGCCGATCTGCTGGTGATCCTGACTGATCGAGACGGCATGTTCGACGCGGATCCACGTTCTAATCCTGATGCTGCGCTCATAAGTGAGGCGCGCGCCGATGATTCTGCGCTCGACTCGGTCGCGGGGGGTACGGGTGGCGCGCTGGGTCGGGGTGGTATGCAAACCAAGCTCCGGGCGGCGAGGCTTGCTGCGCGGTCCGGGGCTCATACCATAATCGCGGGAGGCCGTATTGATCAGGTCCTGGTGCGCCTGCAGGCTGGCGAAAACATTGGGACCTTGTTAACGCCTGAGCGCGAAATGCTTGCCGCACGCAAGCAGTGGTTGGCCGGTCATCTTCAGACTCGCGGCACCCTGGTTCTGGATGATGGTGCGGTCAAGGCGCTGAAGATGGATCACAAGAGTCTGCTTCCCGTAGGTGTGCGCGCAGTGCAGGGTGGGTTTCGTCGCGGTGAAATGGTGGTCTGTATCGATGGTTCCGGGCGTGAAGTGGCTCGGGGCCTGGTCAATTACAGCGCCTTGGAAGCCCAGAAGATCATAGGGCGCGCGTCGGATGTGATCGAGCAGGTGCTGGGCTATATGGGTGAGCCAGAGCTCGTTCATCGAGATAATCTGGTGCTGGTCTGATCCTGGCGGCGAATGAAAAGCGCGGCTGCTGATTGCGGTGGTCGCGACTCGCTCGGTTGCGGCGCGTATAGAGGCGTTGGCTGGTAATGCGAGGGCGGCAGCCTGCTTGGGCTGCGGGTTCATGAAGGGCTTGAGATGTATCGAGAAGGTATCTTAAGCGGCTTTCGGTGAGCACAAAAAAACCGGCCGAAGCCGGTTTTTTTAAGCATGCCCGCTTATGCGGCAGCCTGACCGAGGGCCTTGATGTGGCCATTCAGACGGCTCTTGTGACGAGCAGCTTTGTTCTTGTGAATGATGCCCTTGTCTGCCATGCGGTCGATGACCGGAACAGCAGCAGTGTATGCAGCCTGGGCTTTCTCGAGGTCCTTGGCGTCAATAGCCTTGACCACGTTTTTGATGTAGGTACGAACCATGGAGCGCAGGCTGGCGTTATGGCTACGACGCTTCTCAGCCTGTTTTGCGCGCTTTTTGGCAGAAGGTGTATTTGCCACCGTCAAGCTCCTAAAAAATGGGGATACGAACAAATAAGGCCGCGAATCATGCCGGTGAGTCCGGTGCTTGTCAAGCGATGCCGGCTCCCTTCGACCGACGGGCCGGTAAGCGCGACGGATGATTTCTTTGCTGTCCGGCTCTACACTCGGCGGCTTCTTTTCTGGATGCCCTTACCCGCGTGGACGGGGTGTCGACATTCAGGTGCGCAGCATACATGAATCTACTCAGGTCATTGGCCGCAGTCAGTTCGATGACGATGTTGTCCCGGGTGCTGGGTTTTGTCCGTGACACGATCATTGCCCGCGTGTTTGGCGCCGGTGCAGCCAGTGACGCCTTCGTGGTCGCGTTCAAGCTGCCAAACCTGCTCCGTCGCATTTTTGCCGAGGGCGCGTTCTCTCAAGCGTTCGTTCCCATTCTGGCGGAATACAAGAACCAGCAGGGGGAGGAGGCCGCGCGCACATTCATTGCCTACGTGGCGGGGCTGCTGACCCTTGCATTGGCGGTCGTGACACTGATCGGTGTGCTGGCTGCGCCGGCAATCGTATGGGTGAGCGCGCCTGGATTCGCCAATGACCCCGAACGCTTCGGCCTCACGACCGACCTGCTTCGCGTGACCTTTCCCTACATCCTGTTGATCTCTCTCTCATCGTTCGTCAGTGCCATTCTCAATACCTGGAATCGCTTCAGCGTGCCGGCCTTCGTGCCGACGCTTCTGAACGTCTCCATGATTACGTTCGCTCTTTTTCTTACACCCTATTTCGACCCGCCTGTCATGGTATTGGGGTGGGGGGTGCTCGCAGGCGGGCTGCTTCAGTTGCTTTATCAGCTACCGCATCTCCATCGCATCGGAATGCTCGTGCTTCCCCGGATCAACCTGCGTGACACGGGGGTCTGGCGCGTACTCAAACAAATGCTGCCTGCGATTCTGGGCGTATCGGTCGCGCAAATCTCGCTGATCATCAATACCGTCTTTGCGTCTTTTCTGGCGGCGGGGTCTGTATCCTGGATGTATTACGCCGACCGCTTGATGGAGCTGCCGTCCGGGGTGCTGGGGGTGGCACTGGGTACGATTCTGCTGCCTTCGCTTTCGAAGGCGTCGAGCAGTCGAAATCATGACGAGTATTCCAGGCTGCTCGACTGGGGCTTGCGCCTTTGCCTGCTGCTGGTGGTCCCCTGCATGGTTGGCCTTGCGTTGCTTTCCGAGCCGTTGACCGTTGCACTGTTTCAGTACGGCAAGTTCACCGCTACGGATGCCTTGATGACTCAGCGCGCGTTGATGGCCTACGCAGTCGGCCTGCTCGGCATCATTCTCATCAAGGTGCTCGCGCCGGGCTTCTACGCGCATCAGGACATTCGGACGCCGGTCCGTATCGCCATGCTGACGCTAGTGGCCACTCAGCTCATGAATCTGGTGTTCATCGGACCGCTGCAGCACGTGGGACTTGCGCTATCGATAAGTCTGGCAGCCATGCTCAATGCCGGCTTGCTTTTCTGGAAGCTTCGCCAGCGGAAGATGTTCCAGCCCCAGGCTGGATGGCCGATGTTCACGCTGAAGATCGGGCTTGCGGTCATCGTCATGGCGGGTGTGCTGATCGCGACCATGAAGCTCATGCCTGCCTGGGATCAGGGAGTGATGCCTGAGCGTATGATCCGGCTGCTCATGGTGGTGGCTGCCGGTGGTGGTGCGTATTTCGTTGTGTTAGCCATCCTGGGCTTCAGGCCGCATCAGTTTTCGCGCCGCGCCGTGCAGTAGTGGGCGGATCGCCTTCTGCACAGCAGCCACGGTAGTTGCTTGAGGGCGCGGGGCCGCGTTCCGCTGGACGAGCGGAGTCTGTCTCGGCTCAACACGCAACGGCGTGCCCTGTCGCGCAGCGGCCAGGGTGCGTATAATCGGCCACTTTGTGAACAAGATGCGTGCTATGCAGCTGGTTCGGGGTCTACATAATCTTCGCGCCCACCATCGGGGGTGCGTCGCTACGATCGGTAATTTCGACGGCGTTCACCGTGGCCATCAGGCGATACTCAAGCGCCTGCGCGAGCGGGCGGCTGAGTTGCAGGTGCCGAGTTGTGTCGTTATTTTTGAGCCACAGCCCCGGGAATATTTTGATCCCAAGGGCGCACCTGCGCGTCTTACCCGTCTGCGCGAAAAGCTCGAGCTGCTCGAGGCAGAGGGAGTCGACCTTGTCCTTTGCCTTGCCTTCAATCGGCGTTTGCAAGAGTTGAGCGCATCGGCGTTCGTCAACGCCGTGTTGATCGAAGGCCTCGACATTCGTCATCTCGAAGTGGGTGATGATTTTCGATTCGGCTGCGATCGTCTGGGTGATTTCCAGTTTCTTTGCAAGGCGGGGCTCGATAATGGCTTCAGCGTCGAGGCTGCCACGACCGTTGAACTCGATGGCGTGCGAGTCAGCAGTACACGTGTCAGAGAAGCGCTCGCCGGGGGCGACTTTGGTCTGGCCGAACGGCTTCTCGGCAGGACTTACGGGATCGCCGGGCGGGTGCTGCATGGGCAGAAGCTTGGACGGCAATTAGGTGCACCGACCGCCAACATTCAGCTCAAGCGCCGGAAGGTTCCGTTGACGGGCGTTTACCTTGTCAGTGCCCGGACCGAAGACGGCCAGGCACTGCAGGGCCTTGCCAACATCGGCGTGCGACCGACCGTTCAGGGAGACGGGCGTGCGCATCTCGAGGTTCATCTGCTGGGTTTCACCGGCGATCTCTATGATCGCCGCATGAGTGTGTATTTTCATCGCAAGCTGCGCGACGAGCAGCGTTTCGCCTCTCTGGAGGCGCTGAAGACGGCTATCGATAACGACATCGCAGCCGCCCGAGCCTACTGGCTCGGTTAACCGCTTCACTAACGAGCCTGGACGAAGATGACCGACTACAAAGCGACCCTCAATCTGCCGGAAACGGCATTTCCGATGAAGGCCGGCTTGCCAATGCGCGAGCCGGAAACGCTGCAGCGCTGGGACAGTATTGATCTCTACGGCAAGCTGCGCGCAATCGGTGAGGGTCGTCCCAAGTTCATTCTTCATGATGGCCCGCCCTATGCGAACGGTGTGATCCACATCGGCCATGCGCTCAACAAGATTCTGAAGGACATGATTGTGCGCTCGCGCACGCTGTCCGGGTTCGATGCCCCTTATGTGCCGGGGTGGGATTGCCACGGCCTGCCGATCGAGCACAAGGTCGAGACAACCCATGGCAAGAACCTGCCCGCTGACAAGGTTCGCGAGCTGAGCCGGGCGTATGCCAGCCAGCAGATCGAGCTTCAGAAGGCCGACTTCATCCGCCTGGGTGTGCTCGGTGATTGGAGCAATCCTTACAAGACCATGAACTTCGCGAACGAGGCAGGCGAAATCCGTGCCCTCGCCAAGTTGGTAGAGGGCGGATTCGTCTTCAAGGGCCTCAAGCCGGTCAACTGGTGTTTCGATTGCGGGTCGGCGTTGGCCGAAGCCGAAGTCGAGTATCAGGACAAGGAATCCAACGCGATCGACGTGGCGTTCCCTGTCGCGGATATTCAGAAGCTGGCGGAGGCGTTCGGGCTCCAGGCGCTGGAAAAGCCCGCTGCCGTCGCCATCTGGACCACCACGCCCTGGACCATTCCTGCCAACCAGGCCTTGAACGTCCATCCCGAGTTCGAGTACGCGCTCGTGGATACGGGTGACCGGTACCTTGTGATTGCTAGTGAGTTGGTCGAATCGTGCCTGCAGCGCTATGGACTGGAGGGCGAGGCCGTGGCGACGACTACGGGCGCCTCGCTCGAGCTACTTGAGTGCAACCATCCCTTCTACGATCGCCGTTCGCCCGTTTATCTGGCGGAGTACGTCGAGCTCGGCGCGGGTACCGGTATCGTGCATTCGGCACCGGCCTATGGCGAAGACGACTTCCAGAGCTGCAAGCGCTACGGAATGGTCAACGATGACATCCTGACGCCGGTTCAGAGCAATGGCGTCTATGTCGAGTCGCTGCCGTTCTTTGGTGGCCAATTCATCTGGAAGGCCGGGCCTGCGATCGTTTCCAAGCTGGACGAAGTGAGCTGCCTACTCGCCAGTGAAAAGATCACCCACAGCTACATGCACTGCTGGCGCCACAAGACGCCATTGATCTATCGCGCCACCGCCCAATGGTTCGTCGGCATGGACAAGCAGCCTGCCGAAGGCGAGACACTGCGCCAGCGCGCATTGAAGGGTGTCGAGCAGACCCAGTTCGTGCCCGCCTGGGGGCAAGCGCGCCTGCATAACATGATCGAAGGTCGCCCGGACTGGTGTATCTCGCGCCAGCGGAATTGGGGTGTGCCGATTCCCTTCTTCCTGCACAAGGAAAGCGGCGAGCTGCATCCGCGTACCGTCGAGCTGATGGAAGAGGTCGCAAAAAGGGTCGAAAAAGAAGGTATCGAAGGCTGGTTCAAGCTGGATGCCGCCGAGTTGCTTGGCGCCGAAGCAGGTCAATACGACAAGACCACCGATACGCTGGATGTATGGTTCGACTCGGGCACGACGCACTGGCACGTCCTGCGCGGTTCGCATCCGCTTGGCCATGCGGAAGGTCCACGCGCTGATCTGTACCTGGAAGGCTCTGACCAACACCGCGGCTGGTTCCATTCGTCGTTGTTGACCGGTTGCGCGATCGATGGCCATGCGCCGTACAAGGCATTGCTCACGCACGGTTTCACGGTCGATGAGAATGGCCGCAAGATGTCGAAGTCGCTCGGCAATACGATCGCACCGCAGAAGGTCAACGATACCCTGGGTGCCGACATTCTTCGCCTATGGGTTGCGTCCACCGACTACTCCGGCGAGATGGCGGTCTCTGACCAGATCCTCCAGCGCAGCGCAGATGCGTACCGACGCATCCGCAACACGGCACGCTTCCTTCTGTCGAATCTGAGTGGGTTCGACCCGGCTCAGCACGCATTACCCGCCGAGCAGATGCTCGATCTGGACCGCTGGGCCGTAGACCGCGCGCTTCTTCTCCAGCGTGAGATCGAGCAAGCGTATGACGACTATCGTTTCTGGGTGGTGTACCAGAAGGTCCACAATTTCTGTGTACAAGAGCTTGGTGGTTTCTACCTCGACATCATCAAGGACCGTCAATACACCCTGGGCGCCGACAGCATTCCGCGTCGCTCCTGCCAGACTGCCATGTACCACATCGCCGAGGCGTTGGTGCGCTGGATCGCTCCGGTACTGTCCTTTACGGCCGATGAGATCTGGCAATACCTGCCAGGTGACCGCAACGAGTCGGTCATGCTCAACGTTTGGTACGACCAGTTGACCGAGCTGCCGGAAAATGCGGGGCTGGGACGTGCATTCTGGGAGCGCATCATGGCCGTCAAGGCGGCTGTGAACAAAGAATTGGAGGCCAAACGCGCCGCCAAAGCCATAGGCGGCAATCTGCAAGCAGAAATCACGCTGTACGCCGATGAAGCGCTACTGGGCACCGTGCAGCGTTTGGGCGAAGAACTACGCTTCGTACTCATTGCCTCCCGGGCGGACGTGAAGCCGCTTTCCGAAGCGCCCGCGGATGCAGTGGCGACCGAGCTGCCGGGCTTGAAAGTGCTTGTGGTTAAGTCGGGACACACCAAATGTGCTCGTTGCTGGCACCACCGGGATGACGTCGGGATTGATCCAGAGCACGCTGAAATTTGTGGGCGCTGCGTGAGTAACGTCTACGGCACGGGCGAGGAGCGTCACCATGCGTGAAGCCTTCGGTGCTAAACCGGCGAGTGTCGAGGCGGACCTATGAGCGCGCGTTTTGGCAAATTGCCATGGATGTGGATAAGTGTTGTCGTATTCGTGCTCGATCAAATCACGAAGTTTTACTTCGAAGGTACGTTACGTCTCTATCAGCAGATCGAGGTCATTCCAGATCTCTTCAGCTGGACCCTTGCCTATAACACCGGCGCGGCATTCAGTTTTCTCGCAGATGAATCTGGTTGGCAACGCTGGTTGTTCGCACTGATTGCCGTTGGGGTAAGTGCGGTGCTTGTAGTCTGGCTGAAACGCCTGAAAGCAGACGAGACGTGGCTGGCCATCGGGCTGGCCCTGATAGTCGGTGGTGCGCTTGGTAATCTGATCGATCGAATGCTGCTTGGACATGTGATCGATTTCATCCTCGTTCACTGGCAGAACCGCTGGTACTTTCCCGCTTTTAATCTGGCGGACAGCGCCATCACCGTAGGCGCGATCATGCTTGCGCTTGATATGTTCAAGAGCAAGAAGTCTGGAGATCCCGCTCATGACTGAAATGCGTATAGGAACCGATCGGCAGGTGACTCTGCACTTTGCCCTCAGGCTCGAGAACGGCGATGTGGTCGACAGCACGTTCGAGAAGCAGCCCGCCACCTTCAAGGTTGGCGATGGCAGCCTTCTGCCTGGCTTCGAACGGGCGCTGTTTGGTCTCAAGGGCGGCGACAGGCGGACCCTGCGTGTTGAGCCGGAGCAGGGCTTTGGTCAGCCGAATGTGCAGAACGTCCAGGTTATGCCTCGCAACCAGTTCGAAGGGATGGAGTTGTCCGAAGGATTGCTGATTATCTTCAACGATGCGGCGAACGCCGAATTGCCCGGTATCGTCAAAGAGTTCGACGATAATCAGGTCACTATCGACTTCAATCATCCCTTGGCAGGCAAGACGCTGACATTCGACGTGGAAATTATCGAAGTCCGCGCGCTTTCCTGAGCGCATACCAACGTGTTCTCGGGCTGCCTACCAGGCAGCCCATTGCCTACATCCAGAGGCGCCATTGGCGCCATCGCCAGGTACCCCATGCAGATCAAACTCGCCAACCCTCGTGGCTTCTGTGCAGGCGTCGACCGCGCGATCGAAATCGTCAACCGCGCACTGGAAGTCTTCAATCCACCGATCTATGTCCGCCACGAGGTCGTGCATAACAAGTTCGTTGTCGAAGACCTCCGCTCACGTGGCGCCGTTTTTGTCGAAGAGCTTGACCAGGTTCCTGATGACACCATCGTCATCTTCAGTGCCCATGGCGTTTCGCAGGCCGTTCGCAAGGAGGCTGATCGGCGTGGGCTGAAGGTTTTCGACGCCACCTGCCCGCTGGTGACGAAGGTGCACATGGAGGTCACGCGTTACAGCCGTGATGGCCGAGAGTGCATCCTTATTGGTCACGAGGGACACCCGGAAGTCGAGGGCACCATGGGCCAGTACGATACGGCCAACGGCGGTGCGATCTACCTCGTCGAGGATGAAGAGGACGTGCGTGCACTCAGCGTGCGTAACCCTGAAAATCTCGCGTTCGTAACCCAGACGACGCTCTCGATGGACGACACCAGCAAGGTGATCGATGCCCTGAGGGCCAAATTTCCGAGCATTGGTGGCCCACGGAAGGACGACATCTGCTACGCCACACAAAACCGCCAGGATGCGGTCAAGCAGTTGGCAAGCGAGTCGGAGGTGGTGCTGGTGGTCGGCAGCCCTAACAGTTCAAACTCCAATCGCCTGCGTGAGCTTGCAGAGCGTTTGGGGACCCCTGCCTACCTGATCGACGGAGCAGAGGATCTCGAGAAGGGCTGGTTCGAGGGTGTATCGACCATTGGTGTTACGGCCGGCGCTTCGGCACCGGACGTACTGGTCCGAGAAGTCATCGCTCGATTGCGCGAATGGGGTGCGACCGGGGCGGAAGAACTCGATGGTCGCCCCGAGAACATTACGTTTTCGATGCCAAAGGAATTGCGGGTCAAGCAGGTATCGTAGTCTAACCTCGCGAGTGTTGGATTATCGCCAACACTCGCTGACCCCCGCCGAGCCACTTACTCCTCGTGTGCCGTTTGCGTCCAGCGTCAGATTCCCGCACTTCGTATCAGTGGCCTGCGGGCCCTGCGGCGTAGCAGTCAACGTGTAACCACCATCGCCATCCGCTTTGCTCGCGCCTAGCTGGTATTTACCGGTAGCCGATACGAATGCGTCGCCTGTTTTCTGAATACCCAAACTGTTCAATTTAGCTGTTGCGGTGACATACGTTCGGGTTTGCGCAAAATGGCGCTCCTGGCGCGCAGCCAAGTCACTCAGCATCGCCATACCCTCGGTCCGATTGCTACGCAACACGTACTGCTGGTAGCTAGGGTAGGCGATCGCGGCTAATACCCCTATTACCGCGACGACGATCAGCAGCTCGATCAGCGTAAAACCTTTGCTTATTTGGGCTCGGGTAGACATCCGTTTTCCTCATCATCCTCGTCGCAAGGGATTAGCTGCCAGGTCTGACGACCATTGGAAGTAGGTCCAAAATTCACCCGCATGCTCTCGCCGGTACTGAACACAATATCGCCGTTCAGTGTGAAGCCACCGGCGGACTCCAGGCGATTGCCAGATACAACGTTCCCTTCATATGAGTCATTCGAATCAACTTGACCGTTCCCGTTCAGGTCGAAAACGTTGAATGTCGTCCGGGCGCCCGATGTGGGATTGATCCCATATAGCCAACCTTCGACCCCGTCCTGACAGGGATCGTCGTTGGGCGTAAGCGTGTTGAAGAGTACGGTTTCACCTCTGACCGAGAGCGGGTTGATCATCATTTCGCCGGCCGGTTGGCCATTCACCGTCAGATCCATTCGCCAGCCCCAGTTCAGGACGTCACTGTTCGTCGTTCCATTAGCGTCCGTCCGGTACCAGACTGCGAGGTTCTGGCTGATCGTACGGATCTGGGCGTTGTTATCACTGAAGGACGCATCTGATTGGGTGTTTATCGTCTGCTCAAGCAAATTTGCCCGAGTGATCGTTGGCGGACTAGAGGTCTGCTGGCCCGCCGTCCGGCGGTCCCAGATGCCATACAGGCTCTGCACGCGCGTGGTATCGACACTTCCGTCGCTATCTTCGAAGTATTTTCCGGTGCCAAAGATAACGAGATAGCCAAGGCGTGTCGGGTGGCGAACCAAGGATGGTGCCGCGGTAATAGCCTGAGGGTTACCCGCCGCATCCTTGGCTGTAAAAAGAGGCTTGCCGCCATACGAGACTGAAATACCGCGCCCGGCACTTGCGAACGGGTCGGTAGCGGTATCACCTTGCGGTGTATCCGTATTAGGTGCGGTGGCTGCGAAGAGGTCAAATCGCCAGAGATTGCCCTGCAGGTCGCCTGCGTAGGCGTAATCTGCAATGCCATCACTGTTGTTGTCGGCCAGGCGCACACTTGATAAGCCGTTCGCTTTGGTGGCGTCGCCGCTGACGACGATTGGGCTCGCCTTGGGCGTGAGTTGAGCGCCAGTCGCGACGTCCAGAACGAACAGCGCCGCTTTGTCCGGTGCAGTGCCGTTCTGGTTGCCATAACCGTTTCCAGTAATCACAGCCCACTTACCATTGTTCAGGCGTGCGACAGAGGGTGTTGGAAAGGTATAGCCCATGTCCGGATGGCTGAATTCCCATAGAAGCTTCACGTTCGCAGGGTCCGTGACGTCCAATGCGAATAAGGACTTTCCACCGCCGCGCAATGTGCCGACCAATACGGTCCGCCAGGCGTTGTTGAAATACACGTCGGATACGACAGGTGTTCCATCGACATAGAACCGATGCCCGCCGGATTGGTAATTCTGACCGGTGAGGCGGTTCAGATTGGGAAGTACAGCGGTCGGAATGAAGGCGAATGTCTCCTGACCCGTCTCTGCATTGAAGCCGTGCAACATCCCGTCGTTAGCGCCTACGTATACTACGGGTGTCCGAGACCGCATGCGCTGGGCAAAGGCGGCGTAGGTGCCACTGGCCCCATCAATGCGGTCCGCGAGGTACGGTACATACTGCGCATCTTTGACTACAACGGGTGAAGAGTTAACGATGTCGCCCAGGACGCTGCTACGTGCTCGGAAATCGCTTGGGCCCGTTCCTTCGCCGTCCCGCACTCCCCGAATGTACCCTACGCGCGCTTGACCGCGCCCATCGCCCGCACCATTTAGGCTTTGAGGGTTCGTATCCAATAGCGCTTTCTGCTCGGTAGTGAGATTGGCCCAGCTGAAATCTTGAAAGCTGTTACCTGCCGCATTGGCCATACGCACATTGCGCGAAGCCGTGAGCAATGACTTGGCGCTCCATATCAGCGTACGTGATCCCTGGTTGTCTACGTTGTAACGCTTGAGATCGCCACTCCAGTCAGCACTTGAGAACTCGGTCTCGTATACTTCACGGCTTGTATCGTTTGAAACGACAGAAGCTGTTACTGCAGGCCTACTGGCAGAAGTCGTGTAGTTTCCAATCCTGTTTAGAATCTGGTTGAACGCTTCAACGACCTTATCTGGGCTGTCGCCATTGAAAAACTCGCCACGAGAATTAACTGCAGCATGCCAAAGGTCATAGACTTTGCCGTTTTCCTCGGAGACAGCTGGCCATGAACCACCGTTAAATAGGGAATTGTAGCCAGGACCCCCGTAGGTTTCTCCAGTCCAAGGAAAACCAGGTTTGTTAAGAGATTTACCAAGGCCCAACCCAATGGTGTAATTAACCATATGCTGCCATGTGGCTGGGTTGTTTCGCGGATCCCAGTAGCCCGCAGATGGCACAGGCATGACAGGTTTTAAATTATTTTTCAGGTCCGGCTGCAGGTCTCTGGCCCAATAGTAAAGTGCAAGATCTGCTAGTGTGTCGTTTTGAGAGTCCTGATATGGAGCTATCGGCCGGTAGGCGGTGTTATCCGGCAGATTGAAGCTCGAACCGTCCAAGTTTCCTGCGCGAACATCCGCGCTACTCCACATGCCATCTGTCATCATTACATGGTAACTCGGACGGCAACTGTAGCTGATAGACTTAGCGTTCTTCGGATCTTCACGCCAAGCAGCTGCCTGATTTAGAAAACTACCGGCACGATTCATCGCCTGATGCAGAGGGGTTCCGCCATTGAAGGAGATTCCCGGAAGCCAAGAGAAAAAATTTCCCTTGTGGGCGCTCGAAAATGGCGCCAGGAAATTTTGGCCACAGCCCCGGTCACCGCTTATATTACCTGCCAATTTACAATCATTGAGTGCTTGCCAAGTAACGCGTACCGCTGGAGGGAGGTTGCTAAACGATAAATTCGCAGCGCTGATCGTAGCGAGTGCTCTGTTTCTATAAAAAGAATACCAAATAGCGAAGTTCTGCCGCTCGTCTCGGCCCGCGGTGGGATCGTCTTGTCGAATTTCCCCAGAGGTCGCTGTTACTTTCACCAGCCGGTAGCAGTCATCAAGCGTGACTGGACAAGTTGGCGCCCCACTATGTACGTAGTAGTAGGCTTGTACACCAGAAGTTCTGTCTCGAGTGGAATATTCGGAGCTCGGGTTTTGTGCCAGCCTTGGCGTTGTATTGCTGATCCCGTATTGAGTGGGTAATGGGTCAGAAAGCGAATATGTCCAACTTACCTTGTAGTCGTTCGATAGGTTTAGCCATTCGGAGCCGCCGGGGTTGTACCCGTTGTTCCATGCTCTTTCGAACGATGTGCTGTAGGGTGTCGAGGAGACGCTACCATCGGTGTTGTACCTAATTGGCACTCGATAAGTTACCGAAGGATCGTAGTACATCGGGTTAAATGTGGCTGATTTTACCCTCCTGGTATGGCCCATGTTTGATATGTTGTCAGGCACGAACGCCCATCTCATGCTGCCTGAGTCGTCCAACGTAAGGATTAGATTGGGCGCAACACTGTCTGACAGAACCAGTGGTTTCTGACTGATGTTCAATAAGGATGCTTGTGCCATGTTTGCAGAAAAGGCAAACAGAGCCGTAGCGAAAAAGCTGATCGATGCGAGTCGCAGGTCGATTCCTTTCTTCATGGACGTTCCGATCATGTCAGTTGAACACTTTGGCGGAGGTTGAGCGTAGGCGCGTAACTTCGCCTGTCAGCGTGTTGCGCGCTTCGCTATTGATTTCGTAGCGGAAAGTGCCGATGCCCTGCATCATGTTGCCGTACTCAGGGTTTTCAGCTGCGCCCATTTCTTCCCCTGACGGTATGGGCACCGCGTACCATCGAACCGAAGACTGCTCTGGTAGCTGGGTATTAGTCGCGGCGCCATACGTGACGCTTTTGCTAAAGCTCTGCGCGTAAGTCGGTTTTTGGGCCAATAGGCAAACGTCAGAGCTGCAATTGCTGGTGGCGTTGAGCGGCTTAGCGGAAGCAGATAGGGCGTATTCGCCTTCCCGAAGTCCGGCCTCAGCGGCGTTTAGAAGCCTCTGCTGCTCGAGAAAGTCACCTGTCATTCGATACTCCAGCGTGACCTCCCGTGCACTCGACACGGCCAACAGCGTGATAACCAGCAGCATGACCAGCGCGATGAACAAGGCTGCGCCAGATTGGCGTGCTGCAAATGTAGGGCACCTCATGGCAGCAAGTTCCTCAGAGCAATGGTGTTCTGGACGACGTGATAGAGCTGACCGTTATCTGAGGCTTTCAGCTTTTCGATGTCTTCATCGGGGGCCGAAGTCAACGCCCGCCATTGAGCAAGAGCGTCATCGAACGATACGCCGTCTCTCATCTGGACACCGCTGCCGAGCAATGCGGTGTAGCGAACCGCAAGTACTGGCCTGTCCTTGGGTTCGACGACGTATTCCGATATCGATCGGCTGTCGCCCGCGCCGCCCACGCCGAATTCAAGGCGAAGATCGGTGATGTCATCCGTCAGATCTGCAGGCGAGTACAATTGTTTTTGTACCCCTTTAGCGTCGGTACGCGCTGCTCTACACCTCAGCATTCCTCCTTCGACGAATAGCCTTTGTACAATCAGCTCGCTTCCACTCGTGTAGGGTTTATCGAGGCCTGTGGTATTGGTCAACGTATTGCCAAGGCAGTCCAGGTCTTCAGCGGAACGTGGCTGATAACGGATGCAGATGGCGGGTCCGGTCGCATCGCCATCATCCTTGATGACCTGACCGGGCTTGAACTCACATAGGGCGTTGGAGCCTGGGAATACCGTGTCCAATGGCTCATCTGGTCGGCGGCGATAACCCGCCTTTGCGAGTTCATGCTGGAAGATGAGCAGGGCGTAACGGCCTGACTCGGTGTTCTGAGCCTGATGTTGCTGAAACACGTAACTCCGCTTGTTATCGATGTACAGCTGCGTCACGCCCAGTATCAGGAAGCTGCTGATCGCAAGCGCAACAAGTAGCTCGACCAGCGATAGGCCTGTTTGCTTGATCCGGTACATTTACAGTTGGCTCCTTAGAACGTAGCTGCACGTGCTGCCTTCACCGCTTGAGGCATCTGAGCATTCGCCCGTCTTGGCCGTCCATGCAATACGGATTTCGATTGCATCGCCGTCAGGCGTGCACGTTCCACGGGTCTTGGACCGGCAGATATAGAAGTCGCTTGTCATTAGATCTTCGACCCCAGGCAGCGACTGCTGGACCTTTGTCGCCCAGCATCCCAGCTGCTTCTCGGTTTCGCTTGGCAGGGGCATACAGCTCGCAGGCTTCTCAGGAAACGCAGCGCCTTTAGCCTTGTAGAATCCAGAACTTTCCGGAAGGCCTTCCGGGCGTGCCCTCATCAGCTCCATGAGGTCGTTTGCCAGGCTGGCGGCGACATTTCGTTGCGTAGCATCTTGGGTGTACTGGATGGTCCGCCCCTGTAGCGCGACCATGCCTAGCACGCCGATACTGATGAGTACGAGCGTGATCAGGACTTCAATCATGCTGAAGCCAGTCTGGCGCCTATAGATATTGCTGATCACAGGCTGCACTTCGCCATGTCCTTATCGTCTGAGGTTTTGCCGCGCGGTAGCAAATGCACCATGCCAGTCGGCAGAAGGTGCAGCGTGTAGCCATTTGCTGCATCGCTTCCGTGGCAAAGCACGATGTCCTGATTGGCAACGCTGCCGTTGTAGCGAAAGGCAATCTCATCTTTCGCTAAGGCAGCGTTAACGCCTGATGGCATTTCGAGCATGCGAAGCGCGTCGTTTTCGTCACAGTCCCTGCGTACGGACCATTCGCGCTTACTGCTGTTGTAGCAGGCAGTCATGGTCATTCGGTGTGTCAGAGCAGACGTTCTCGTGAACTGGAGCAAGGACGCCAGTTCGTTAGCCGCTGATTGAGTGCGATTGTTGTTGATCAGCTGTGTGAAGCCCGGAAGGGCGATGGCTGCCACAATGCCGAGCAGAAAGACGACAATCATCAGTTCCACGATGGTGAAGCCCGATGCGAAGCGTCTATTCATCATTCATTGTCATCCCAAATCTTTCAGTTCGAATGATCGGCCGTCGTATCCGTGTTGTCGCGGGGTGGTAGATAGCCGGTGCATGAGTGCGCATGACTGGTATTGCTGTACTCGGGTTAGTGAATCAGCTCTCACAATGCTGTCGCTCGCGCGGGCTTCGGGCCAGGATCTCGCTTCGAACGCGGCCTTGCCTGTTGACCACGAATTCCCACCCATCAACGTTAGAGTGGCGTGGGCAAAAGGTGAATCGACCATTGCCAATCTCTGTCGTGCCGTTCGGGAGGTACCTGATCGCGCGTCTCACGCCACGCCAACTTAGCGCCCCGGCATCATTGACGCTGTGTCGATGCTCAATGCCATGGCCTGAGCGTATTACCCAGCCGGACGACCACTCATGATCGCAGTTTTCACCGTCACTTGAGCCGCAGATTTCCACCCAATATCCCTGGATGATCGCCGTGGTACGTGTGGTGATCAGGCTAGACGACAGGGCATGTTTCAATGCATCTCTCTGGTTTCGCGCAGTAAACTCTCCAACAGCGGGTAGAGCAAAGCTTGCAAGAATGCTCATTAGCGCGACTGTGACCATCAACTCTGCGAGCGTAAAGCCCTGACTGGGATACCTCACGTGCAAACTCCTTTTGCACTAACCAAACATGTTGTTTTGCAATGACGGTGCCTTTTATTGGCTCTACTGACACCAGAGTCAAAGGTGCTGATGTCGCTTTGTGACCTAAAACCAAGGAGCCTTTTGTGTTTGCGGACGTGGTCGTTGTTGGGGGCGGTGTAATTGGCATGCTGTCCGCGTTGCGCCTGGCTGAAACAGGGCAGCGGGTGCAAGTAATCGAGCGGGGGGTGCTGGGAAGGGAGGCGTCCTGGGCAGGCGGCGGGATTGTTTCGCCTTTGTACCCGTGGCGCTATGGCCGAGCGGTCACGGCGCTGGCCAACTGGTCGCAGGATTTCTACCCCGATCTCGGACGCACCCTGGCTTCGGATACGGGCGTCGACCCTGAAGTGTTCGAAACCGGGCTGTATTGGTTGGACATGGACGACGAAGAGGCCGCATTGGGGTGGGCTGATCGGGAAGGCGCTCCGCTGCAGTCCGTGGCGATCGACGATGTCTACGCCGCGGTTCCCCCTCTCGGCGCAGGGTTCAGCCGGGCGATGTATCGCCCAGGCATTGCGAACGTTCGAAACCCCCGATTAGCTCAGGCGCTACGCGCGGCGCTGGAAGCGCACCCACGCGTGACATTGCGGGAGCACCAGGCTGTAGAGGGGCTCGCACTGACGTCAGGACGCGTTACAGGCGTGAACACAAGCGAAGGCCGGATAGATGCGGATCGCGTTGTCATCGCGGCAGGGGCGTGGAGCGGAACGCTGTTGGCTGATCTTGGCATCACGCTGCCTGTGGCGCCGGTGAAAGGCCAGATGATCCTGTACAAATGTGATCCAGCATTTTTGCCGACGATGGTGCTTGCGCGGAGTCGGTATGCCATTCCTCGCCGAGATGGGCATGTACTGATTGGCAGTACGCTGGAGCATGCAGCGTTCGACAAGACCCCGACAGCCGAAGCGCTGCAAAGCCTGGAAGCATCCGCTTTCGAGCTGCTGCCCGCGCTGAAACGTTATCCGAAAGTAGGGCATTGGGCGGGGTTACGGCCCGGCTCGCCAGGAGGGGTTCCTTTTATAGGCGAGGTGCCGGGTTACGAAGGGCTGTGGCTCAACTGCGGGCATTATCGGAATGGACTGGTACTGGCTCCCGCATCCTGCCAGCTGTTAGCCGACCTGATGATCGGCAACACACCCATCATCGACCCCGCTCCGTACAAGCCTCGTGAAGAGCGGATGAAAATGGTTGCGCTCGACTAGCGGCCGATCCTTGGCAGTCCCCGTAGTTGCTCGCTCGGGGGCGCTGCCGTGTTAGCCCATGCGCTACCGGTTGTCCCATCTATCTGCTTGCCGGGGCTTGCGTTGTTGCATCCGACAGTAAGATTGCCGCCGCTCCGCGGTTTCAGTTCTTGAAAAAGAAGTGCGGGATCAGTCGATACCTAGCTTCTTCAGGCGGTAACGCATCGATCGGAAAGACAGCCCGAGTCGCTCTGCGGCGGCGGTGCGGTTCCAGCGTGTTTCCTCCAAAGCCTGAACGATCAATTTACGTTCCAGTTCTTCGAGGTAGTCCTCCAGATTGTCGATGTTTGCCAGCCCCACCTCTCCGGCCTGCTCGGAGGGGCGCGCTTCGACCAGGCGCAGGTCGTTTGCGCAGATCAGGTCGTTCTCGCAGAGGGTGTAGGCGCGTTCGAGCATGTTCTCGAGCTCGCGTACGTTGCCGGGAAAGCGGTAATTCTTCAGTTTTTCCTGGGCGCCCGGGTCGAGGCGGGCCGCATCCGAGCCATTTTCGGCCAGGCGCTTGAGCATGTGCTCGGCCAACAGCAGGATGTCCTCGCGGCGCTCACGCAGCGGTGGCACGCGAAGCTCGATGACGTTCAGGCGATAGTAGAGGTCCTGGCGGAAGCGCCCGGCGGCAACCTCGCCGGCCAGGTCCTTGTGCGTGGCGCAGAGGATCCGAACATCGACTGCCACTTCCTGCTGGCCGCCCACGGCGCGAACAGCCTTTTCCTGAATGGCACGAAGCAGCTTTACCTGCATGGGCAACGGTAGGTCGGCGACTTCGTCCAGAAACAGTGTGCCGCCATTGGCCGCTTGGAAAAGCCCCTGTTTGTCTTCCATCGCGCCTGTGAAGCTACCTTTGCGATGACCAAAGAACTCGCTTTCCATCAGTTCGGATGGAATCGCGCCGCAGTTCACTGGCACGAAGGGATGTTCGCTTCGAGGGCCCTGCTCGTGGATCAGGCGGGCAACCAGTTCCTTACCGCTACCCGATTCACCGCTGATGTAGACGGGCGCCTGACTGCGCGAAAGCTTTGTGATTTGCTTGCGAAGGGTCTCCATGGGTGGCGACTTGCCCAGCAAGCGGGTATCTACCTGGCCGCTCTCGCCATTACCGGCCTTGAGTCGCAAGGCGGTGCCTACCAGCTCCCGCAAGCGAGGCAGTTCGACGGGCTTCGTAACGAAGTCGAATGCGCCCGCCTTAAGCGCATTTACGGCAGTATCCATGCTCCCGTAGGCGGTGATCATGGCGACAGGGACCATTGGGTAACGCTGTTGGATGAACTGTACGAGGTCCATGCCGCTGCCGTCGGGCAGACGCATGTCGGTCAGGCACAGGTCAAAGCTTTCCCGAGCGAGCCATTCGCGCGCTTCCTTGACGTTCCGGGCGCTGCGCGTGTCCAGCTTCATCCGCCCGAGGGTAATTTCCAGCAATTCTCGAATATCTGGCTCGTCGTCGACGATCAGGGCTCTCTGTCGGGAAGCGGTCATTGTTCACTCAGTTTCTGTGGGTGGGCGAATGTAATGCGGAAGCACGTGCCTCCCTCTTCGCGCGGTTGGTGATCAAGGCGTGCCTGATTGCTCTCGCACAGCTCTCTGGAGATATACAGGCCGAGACCGTTGCCCTCGCTTTCGGTGGTATAGAAGGGCTCGAACAGATTGATCAGCTGTTTCTCGGCAACGCCTGGGCCGTCGTCTATCACATCCAATACAGGCAGCTCGCTGATCGCGTTGCGATACAAGCGTAGCCACACTTGGCCACGGCCATGCTTTTGCTTGCTGTAGCGCAGGCCATTTTGGACCAAATTCGTCACCACCTGCGTTAACTGGTTCGCGTCCATGCGGGTCAGCAGGCCAGAACCATCAACGCGAATGTGCAATATCTGGTCGTCTGCGGCAGTCTCCTTGAATTCGAGCACGTATCGATGGAGCCAGTATTTCAGGTCGACCAGTTGTGGGCGCGACTCTCTTCGTCGAGAAAGCTGCAGAATATCTTCAATGATCACATTCATCCGGCGCGAGTGCTCCTGGATGATTTGAGTCAGGCGACGGTCGGCAGAGTCCATGGCCTCCGACTCCTGAAGCAACTGCGCAGCATGGCTGATGGCGCCGAGCGGGTTACGAATCTCGTGGGCGATGCTTGCAGTCAGCCTGCCGAGCGAGGCCAGTTTCATCTGCTGCGCCTGTTGAGTAACGCGAGAGGCATCCTCCAGGAAGACCAGCGTCTGGTCGTCCCCGCTGTTCTGCAAGGCAATGAATGCAGGCTGTAGCGTTAGCCCTGCAGCGGGTGCGCTGACGCTGCTCTGACGGAGCGACGGGTTCTGCTTCCAGCGCTCGAGCTGTTCGAGAAGCGATGGGAACAGCGTATCGATACGCGTGCCCTCCAGGTGATCGCTTCCAAGCGCAACCCGCGCGTGTTGGTTGGCCAAAAGAATTTGCGTGTGCTGATCGAGCACCAGAACGCCGGTCCGCATACGTTCGATGATCAACGCATTCAGCGCCTGGAGATCAGCCAGATCGTTGGCGCGTTGCTCGGCAAGTTGCTCGCTGATGCGCAGCCGTCGGGTGATGGCTTGCATCAGGATCGCCAATGCGAGCCCAAGGGCCCCTAGAAAAAACGTCTGGACGAATAGGGCAGGATGCTCAGGGTAGACGAAACTTAAATACGCCGTTACGGCGAGCATGCCGACCGCGGCAGTGACGGCGACGGAAAATCCCGCTCGTCGTCGAAGCAGCGTATTCGCAATCGCGACCGAGACGACAACGAAATTCCCCAGCCCACTTCCAGCGCCGTTCGCGGCGAAAAAAAGCATGAGCAGCAGCGCGACGTCGAATACCGCTACACCCAATATCTCGCGTCGGTTCTGTGGCCGGCGGATGATTATGGCAAGAAACAGGTTGATGACTACGTAGGCCCAGCTGACATAGCGGTAAAGCGACTGCTGAGCCTCATCCATGAGGTTACGATCCAGCTCTGTCGTGGTCAGCACGACCAGCGCCAGGCCGACGGTAAGCCGGTAGAGGTGATAGAGCCGCAGGACCCGCAATGCATGGTTCGTCTGCGACGTCGTTGCGGCAGGGTTACTGACCACCGTTCGTCTCTGGCTTGGGCAAGTGGGCGTGGCTGCAGTACCACTGGCCGTCCTGTGTGAGCGCTTGCTGCTCCGGCACATGAATGCCACACGTGGTACAGCGGACCATTGGGGCTGGTGCATCCGGCTTGCGAGGTTGCTGCCGTGTCTCGCTGGCGCGTTTATATCGGCGCCACAGCCAGATTCCTACGGTAATGACGGCTATCCAAAAAAGCAGGCGTACCATGGCGGCCTCGTCCATTGAAGAGGTCGCAGTGTAGCCAAGGTTTCGTATGGTTCACAGGGCGGCCCGCCGTACGCGGCAACTTACTTGTGAGGAAGCGCGCCTGTTCCGTGACGCATCATTCGAGCGTCTCCAACAGGTGATCACAGAAATAGAGGATTGGTGCTCAATCAAGGTCATCGAGCTGCGATGGCCAGCCAGCCCCTGCAGATCGGTGATGGGGCATGGGAGTGCCAAAGTCGCGTGCCGTTTGAGGCCGATTCGGTCTGCTCACCAAGCTTACGCAAGAGACCGACGGCTTGGACAATTGGGCGTGAACACCCTACCACCCGATAACGCTTTCCCCCGTTGGAGGCGCTTTGGTGCCTTTACCTCGGACGCTCAGCCCGTCATTACCTCTCACCCCTTCCATAAGGCCATACGATCCGTATGGTTTTGCGCGTTTCCGTTCGAATCCCGTTTGACAGCATTCACTTATGAATTTAAGTTTTCATATACGAAAACTATCGGCCTGATTGACGGTCGGATCGAACAATTACAACAATCCCAAGAGGCTTTTCATGAGTCAGGCATCCGTTCCTACGCTCAAAGGGCAATGCATCGCCGAGTTCCTTGGCACTGCACTCCTCATTTTTTTCGGCACTGGCTGTGTCGCCGCGCTGACGCTTACTGGGGCTGATCTCGGGCTTTGGGAGATCAGTATCATCTGGGGCGTTGGCGTCAGTATGGCGGTGTATCTGTCAGCGGGCGTATCTGGCGCGCACCTCAACCCGGCAGTCACGATCGCCCTATGGCTTTTTGGTGGGTTCGAGCGTCACAAGATACCCGCGTACGTCCTTGCTCAACTTGCGGGCGCCTTCTGCGGAGCTGCACTTATTTATGCACTTTATTACAGCCTCTTCTTCGATTACGAACAGGCCAACGGGATTGTTCGTGGCAGCGTCGAGAGTCTGCAGCTCGCATCGGTCTTTTCGACTTACCCCAACGCCGCGCTATCGGTGGGTCAAGCGTTTCTGGTTGAAGTGGTGATTGCAGCAATCCTGCTCGCCGTGATCATGGCGCTTACCGATGACGGTAATGGCCTGCCTCGCGGTCCGCTGGCTCCGCTGCTCATCGGTTTGCTGATTGCCGTGATCGGCAGTGCGACCGGCCCACTCACGGGCTTTGCTCTGAACCCGGCCCGCGATTTTGGTCCTAAGCTGATGACCTATCTGGCCGGCTGGGGGGAGGTCGCCTTCACTGGCGGACGCGATATCCCCTATTTCCTCGTTCCGATGTTCGCCCCGATCGTGGGTGCCTGCCTCGGCGCGGCTGGCTACAAAGCGTTGATCTGCCGCCACCTGCCTTCGTTGGGAAGTGGCGCTTGTGAAGTGTCTGACACCAATAAGTCTGTCGAACACGCGGCATCTCAGCCCAGCGTCTCGAAATCCCGTTAAGGAGCAGTCCCATGACCGCTGAAAACAATAAGCAGTACATCGTTGCCCTGGATCAGGGCACTACGAGTTCCCGCGCGATCGTGCTCGACCGCGATGCCAACGTCGTTACCATCGCCCAGCGCGAGGTAGCGCAGATCTATCCGCAGCCGAGTTGGGTCGAGCAGGACCCGATGGAGATCTGGGCAACTCAGAGTGGGGTGTTCGTTGAAGCCCTGGCGCAGGCCGGGATCAGCAACGATCAGGTCGCGGCGATTGGCATCACCAACCAGCGTGAGACTACCGTCATCTGGGACAAGGTAACCGGTCGTCCCATCTATAACGCTGTCGTATGGCAAAGTCGTCAGAGCACCGCGATCTGCGATCAGCTCAAGCGCGATGGCATGGAAGAGCATGTCCGTAAAACCACCGGGCTTGTGATCGACCCGTACTTCTCAGGCACCAAGATCAAGTGGATTCTCGACCACGTTGAGGGCAGTCGTGAGCGCGCACGCCGTGGCGAGTTGCTCTTCGGAACCGTCGACACCTGGTTGATCTGGAAGATGACACGCGGCGAAGTACATGTCACCGATTTCACCAACGCCTCACGCACCTTGATGTTCGATATCCATCGGCTGGATTGGGATCCGGTGATGCTTGAAGCATTGGACATCCCGCGTGAAATGCTGCCTGAAGTGCGCTCTTCATCCGAGGTCTACGGCCAAGCCTATATCGGCTCCGGCCAGAGTACCGGCATACCCATCGCGGGTATTGCGGGGGACCAGCAGGCCGCCCTGTTTGGGCAGATGTGCGTCAAGCCAGGTCAGGCCAAGAACACCTATGGCACTGGTTGCTTCCTACTCATGCACACAGGCGAAAACGCCGTCGAATCGAGTCATGGTCTGTTGACGACCGTCGCCTGCGGCCCGCGCGGTGAAGTGAACTATGCGCTTGAAGGCGCCATTTTTAACGGTGGCTCTACGGTTCAGTGGTTGCGCGACGAATTGAAAGTCATCAATGACTCGCTGGATTCCGAATATTTCGCGATGAAGGTGCCTGACAATAATGGCGTTTATCTGGTGCCTGCGTTCACGGGGCTGGGTGCGCCCTATTGGGACCCCTATGCTCGCGGCGCCCTGTTTGGCCTGACGCGCGGCGTAAAGGTCGATCACATCATTCGCGCGACGCTCGAATCGATCGCCTATCAGACGCGCGATGTTCTCGATGCCATGCAGCAGGATTCCGGCGAGCGGGCACGTTCCCTGCGAGTGGATGGCGGCGCGGTAGCCAACAACTTCCTCATGCAGTTCCAGGCTGACCTGCTCGGAACGCCTGTTGAGCGGCCCGAAATGAAGGAGACCACCGCGTTGGGCGCGGCGTATCTAGCCGGGCTTGCAACAGGATTCTGGGGTAGCCTGGACGAACTGCGCAGCAAGGCGACGATCGAGCGTGTTTTCGAGCCAGAGGCAGACTCGGTTCGGCGCGATACGCTCTATAAGGGATGGAAGCGTGCAGTCGAGCGCACCAAGGGGTGGGCCGCGGAGGACTGACCTGTTTGCCTGGAGGGGTGAGCTCATGCTGGGCTCATCCCTCTGCATGCAAACGTGTTCCAGCTTTTATCGGATGCGGTTGTGGGGCATGCTCTGTTCGTATGAACAATAAGGATGCATGCATGACTCTGGCCCCTCGACAGCAAAGCACGCTCGAACTCGTCCGAGAGCGCGGTTACGTCAGTATCGAAGAGCTGGCCCAGCATTTCTCGGTCACACCGCAGACGATCCGTCGGGACATTAATCAGCTGGCGGAAGCTGGGCTACTCAGGCGTTACCACGGTGGTGCTGCGCACGATTCAAGCGTTGAAAACACCGCTTACAGCATGCGTGCCAGCCAGGCGCGAGACGAGAAGCGGCGCATCGCAGAGGCTGTCGCGGCGCAGGTTCCCGACCAGGCGTCCCTCTTCATAAACATTGGCACAACGACCGAGGCGATTGCGCATGCGTTGCTCAATCATCGCGACCTCAAAATCATCACCAACAACCTTCACGTGGCCAACATTCTCAGTGCCAAGGACGATTTCGACGTACTGGTCGCAGGCGGCCATGTACGCAGCGATGGCGGGGTAGTAGGGCAGGCCACCGCTGATTTCATCAAGCAGTTCAAAGTCGACTTTGCTCTGGTCGGGATAAGCGGAATCGACGAGGACGGCACACTTCTGGACTTCGATTTCCAGGAAGTGCGCGTCTCACAGGCCATTATTGAAAACGCGCGCAAGGTCTTTCTCGCGGCCGACGTCAGTAAGTTTGGACGCAACGCCATGACCCGGCTCGGTACGCTGGATCAGATCGATGCGATGTTTACCGACAGCGAGCCCTCAGCACATTTCGTGAAGCTTCTTGCTTTACACGAGGTCAGGCTCGAGGTGACAGGTTAGCCTCGCGTTCGAAAAGGTTCGTTTATTTTCATTTTGTCTGAAATCGAACATTTTGCGCTAGCTGTGTGAATCATCCTGCTTTAGCATGTTCAATATCGAATATGAATGTTCGTTTTGGCAGGAGGGCACATGGGCGATTCCGATCGTGAAGAGCAGGTCTACGACCTGGCTGTCGTGGGTGGCGGCATCAATGGTGTTGGCATTGCGGCCGACGCGGCGGGACGTGGCTTGAGCGTCCTGCTGTGTGAGCGCGACGATTTGGCGAGCCACACATCATCAGCGAGCAGCAAGCTCATTCACGGTGGCCTGCGGTACCTAGAGCATTACGAGTTCAGGCTCGTGCGAGAAGCTCTGGCCGAACGTGAAGTGTTGCTCGCCAAGGCGCCGCATATCGTCAAACCAATGCGCTTCGTTTTGCCTCATCGGCCGCATCTTCGTCCGGCATGGATGATTCGCGCAGGTTTGTTCCTCTATGACCACCTTGGAAAGCTCAAGACGCTCAAGCCGTCCAAAGGCCTTCGCTTCGATAAGTCCAGCCCTCTCAAGCCCGAAATTAGCAGGGGCTTCGAATATTCCGATTGCTGGGTCGATGACGCACGGTTGGTAGTGATCAATGCGATGCAGGCGCGTGAGAATGGCGCGGAGATACTGACTCGCACATCCTGCACTGGTGCACGGCGCGAAGGGGGTACATGGCGCGTTGAGCTCGAAGGGCGCGATGGCAGCCGCCGGACAATTCGGGCGAAGGCTCTGGTCAACGCAGCTGGCCCCTGGGTTGCGAAGTTCATCCGTGAGGACCTTGCACAGAAGTCGCCTTACGGGATTCGCCTCATTCAGGGAAGCCATGTGATCGTACCGAAGCTTTATGAGGGCGATCAGGCGTACATCATGCAGAACGAAGATCGCCGCATCGTTTTCGCAATTCCCTATATGGGTCGCTATACCATGGTTGGCACGACTGATCGTGAATACACCGGCGATCCGGCAAATGTCAGTATTACCGATGAAGAGACACGGTACGTCCTCGGCGTCGCAAATGCGCATTTCCGCAAGCAACTGACACCTGCTGACGTGTTGCATGCATTCTCGGGCGTTCGGCCGCTTTGCGACGATGAGTCGGACAACCCTTCGGCAGTCACGCGTGACTATACATTGTCGCTTTCGGCCGAAGAGGGTGCGCCTCTCTTGTCAGTGTTCGGCGGCAAGTTGACCACCTACCGCAAGCTTGCCGAATCGGCCATGAAGCAGCTCAAGCCGTTCTTCCCTGCCATGAAGGCGCCCTGGACCGCGACCGGAACGTTGCCAGGCGGCGAAGACATGACCACGGCCGAGGCGCTTGCCGGTTCGCTCGTTCGGAAAGTGGAAGGACTGACGCCTGATACTGCATTGCGCTGGGCGAGTGCCTACGGTTCACGTACCTGGCAGATGCTGGACGGTGCGTCTTCCGTCGCCCAGCTCGGCGAACACTTCGGCCATGGGCTCTATGCCAAGGAAGTCGATTACCTTCGCGACCATGAGTGGGCGCGGGCATCGGAGGACATTCTGTGGCGTCGTACCAAGCTCAAGATGCTGTTCACTGAAGCCGAGCAGGCGCAGCTTGACGCGTACCTGACCCGTAATACGGTCGCTTCGCAGAGTAGCAATGCGGCCTAAGCGGGCGGACAGACGCTATGGAGGATGTCTTACACCGGTGCCAGTCTTTAGCGCTGGGTGTGGGACTCGGAGCAACATAAGATACACCCAACAACTGCTGCACAGGACGTGCACAGGTCGCTCATGGACGATACGCCGCTGCCAGGATGGGCAGCCCGGCATGGATGCCGGGAAGCGGTCGGCAGAACCCGCTACGGCGGGTTTTTTGTTGCTTGGCAAAAAGCTGGCGCTTTGCGCCCGAGCGCGGAGCAGCCAGTTTCAGGTCCACCTGGCCTCAAGCCCGGCCCAACTGAATTCCGCCATGCTGAGACGTGCCATGCGCAGATGCGCCGCACGGGAACACGCAACGCTCCCGGCAATCGAAGCGTTATCCCCGCAACGATCCCTGTAGCGGGCCACCGTTTCAACAGGCTCCACAGTAAATGACTGAACGGAAAAAACCTCGTTACCCGGAAACGCGCGTCGACAACAGCTCGACAGCCGATCTCTCTGGCGCGGGAAAGAACATTTTCTTTGCGGCGGTTGAAACCACGCGCATGCCGATGATCGTGACGGATCCCAGTCAGCCGGATAATCCGATCATATTTGCCAACCCTGCTTTCGTTGAACTCACGGGTTATTCGGTAAGCGAGTTGCTCGGGCAAAATTGCAGGCTGCTTCAGGGGCCTGAGACCGATCCGGATGCCGTTGCGGAAGTGCGGGCGGCGGTCGAAAAGCAGCACGAAATTCAGATCGAGCTCCTGAACTATAGAAAGGACGGTTCGACCTTCTGGAACGGCCTGTTTGTTTCCCCCGTTTATAACGACGCGGGCGACCTGATCTACTACTTCGCGTCGCAGCTGGACGTGAGCCGCCGGCGTGATGCCGAGGATGCGCTGCGCCAGTCGCAGAAGATGGAGGCGCTCGGGCAATTGACAGGTGGGATTGCCCACGACTTCAACAACCTGCTTCAGGTGATGACGGGCTACATAGATCTCATACAGATCAACGCCTCCAGGGCCGAGGTAGACCCCCAGCGCATCATCAGGAGTGCTGGTCTGGCCAAGGATGCCGCCTCCCGTGCGAGCACGCTTACCCAGCAGCTACTTGCCTTTGCGCGGAAACAGAAGCTTCAGGGGCGTGTTTTGAACCTGAATGCCGTGGTCGGGCGCTTGAATGAGACTGCCGAGCGAACGTTGGGTGGAGTGGGCTTATCGACAAATCTCCAGCACGACCTCTGGAACTGCCGCGTCGATCCAACGCAGCTTGAAGTTGCGTTACTCAATATTCTTATCAACGCGCGCGATGCTCTGCAGGACGTCGTCCAGCCACACGTTTCCATCGAGACGAGAAATGTCGATCTGGATGCTACCGCAGTGGCCGGGCGTGGGCAGATACCTGTAGGCCGGTATGTCACCGTTTCGATCAGTGACAACGGTTCTGGGATGCCGAACGAGATTCGGCAGCACGTCATGGATCCTTTCTTTACCACGAAGGAAGAAGGCAAGGGCTCTGGGCTTGGCCTATCGATGGTCTATGGCTTCGTCAAGCAGTCCGGCGGCACCGTTCGAATCTATTCCGAAGAAGGGCATGGCACCACGGTGCGGCTGTACTTTCCTGTTGAGGAAGAGGGGGAGAAACCCTTCGAGGAGGCGGCTGAAAGCGCGGTCGACGTATCGGGTAGTGAGCGCATTCTAATCGTCGATGACCGCGATGACGTGGCGGCACTGGCCGAAGAGATTCTGAAGGATTACGGCTACCGCACTCGTGTCGCACTCGACGCCAAGCAGGCATTGCAGTACCTACGCGAAGAGTCCTTCGATCTTTTGTTCACCGATCTGATCATGCCGGGAGGCATGAATGGTGTCGTATTGGCACGAGAGGCGCGGAAGATTTCATCCGACATATGCGTGCTGCTTACGACCGGTTACGCAGAGAGTGCGATAGAGCGTACTGATGTGGGTGGTGTCGAGTTCCCGGTGATTACCAAGCCGTATATGCCTAGCGAATTGGCTCGAAAAGTACGGCTGGTGCTCGAAAGCCAGGGCTGATCAATTGAGAATGTGACGTGTGTCTCGTGGTTAGAGGGAGTGGGGCTATCTGAAACAGGCTGCGAGGTCCTTGAGATATATGTCTTTTTGATATCATCAAGGCCCGGCGAGTGCATCGATTGAACGCTCGCTTTCGCCTCGGCTGGAACGCCCATGACCTCCAACGAAAAACGGCTGGCGACACTCGTCGCCCAGAATGCGATGAGCCTCGCCCAACTCGCCAGTGTCATCACATCCTTTACACTGGAGCTATCTCGTAGCAGTGATCCTTCGGTGCGCCGCGCGTGTGGCCATGCGCTTGCCAAGCTCGGTACCGTATCGTCCGAGATGGACCGCCAATGGATAGCCCTGACCGAACTGACCGGGGTGCAGCGGCCTCCCATCAGTCACGTGGAAGAGGTTGTATTGCTTCGCAAGGCGTGACACGCGCCGCCGAGCCGACGAACGTCATGGCCTCTTGATCGGATATGCGACGGGGTCGGCAAAACGGGCTTCAATCAAGGATTAACGTGACGCCCTAGTCGTCATGCCCAGACAGGATGTCAGGCCAATGGAGCCCCTCAATCCCATGAAAGCGGTCCTGTACCCGGACAATTCACACGAGTCCAAAAGCACGATGCATCCATCCACCGCGTTGGATGTAGATGCGCTTATCGAAGAAGACTTGAAAGGCTGGCTGGAAGCGGCCGGCTACCAGGTCCAGCGAATTGGAAACCAGCACTGGTCGGTCACGCGCGCAGACGGCTGTGTCGTATCCATTTCCGGACTCGATCGCCTTTCACTGTACACGGCGAACGCTCAGCAGATGTCCAGGCTTGGCTGAGCTACTCAGTCACGAGATGTCGATCTGATAGCGGAATCCGTCCGCTGAGCCTCGTGAGACCCGGTATTCCAGGGGCGTGCGATCGTAACCCAGTGCTACCCGTTCGATAACGACAATAGGAGCGCCTTTATGGATCTCCAGCGTCTCCGCAATTTCTGCATCGGCCGCGGCTACTGTCAGCGTCTCCTTGGCGGACGCGATCAACTGGCCGCACTGCATTTCGTAGAACGGGTAAAGCAGGTTTCCGAACGCCTCCGGCGCGACGTCCAGTAGAGGTGCGAAACGCGACTCCGGCAGCCAGATCTCTTCCTTGAAAACGCTTCGACCGTTCACGAAACGCAGTCGGTCTATGGCAATCGTGCTGTCGGCTTCGGCTAAGTGAAGTACCGAGCGAATGTGTTCGCTCGGCGAGCGCTGTTCTCGGTTGAGGATCCGGCTTTCCGGAACGATCTGGTTGCCGGAGGTGGATACCTGCCGAAAAAACCGGAAGAACGATGCCTCGAAGTCGGGTCGGCGGACAAACGTACCGCGGCCCTGATTGCGAAGCAGTAGGCCGTCGTTCACGAGGGTATCCACCGCCTTGCGTACCGTACCGATCGCAACGCCATAGGTGCGCGTCAGCTCGGCTTCGGTGGGGATGGGCGTGCCGGGCAACCATTCGCCCGATCCGATCTTGGCCAGCATTTCGTCTCTAAGCCGCTGATAGAGCGGTAGGCGTTCATCCATTCCAAACATGGGTGACCCGTAGAATCCATCCAGTTCCGATGCCAATCACTGTATCACCAGCCCAACCATGGGAGGAACGTTGACATTGCGCGCGGCCAGCCGTAATTTCATATATTCATATACATCAATGTATGAGTTACGCGTTGCCTGGCGACGCTCTGCCACACAAGAACAAGGCATCATCATGAGCAATTCCCTCGCTGTGACCGGGGTTGATACGCATGCGCATATCTTCCGCCGTGACCTGCCGATGAGCAGCGGCCGTCGCTATAGCCCCGAGTACGACGCAACTATCGAGCAATACCTTCAGTACCTTGACCAACATGGTTTCTCCCACGGGGTACTCGTTCAGCCGAGCTTCCTAGGCACGGACAATGGGTATCTACTAGAGGCGCTGAAGCGTCATCCCGATCGACTTCGTGGCACGGTTGTCGTCGACCCCGACATTTCCGATGCGCATCTGGATGAGATGGCCGCGCATGGGGTGGTCGGCATACGACTAAACCTGATTGGCAAGGATCTTGACGACTTCAGCGGCACGCACTGGCAGCATTTCTTCAAGCGATTGGCTGCGCGTAGCTGGACGGTTGAGATTCAGCGTGGCATGGATGACCTCGTGACCATCCTTCCTCCTATTCTCGATGCAGGCGTCGAGGTGATTGTTGATCACTTCGGCTTGCCCGGCCGTGGTCCGGAAGCATGGCAGACAAACGAGAAAGCGTTTCTCGCACTGTTGGCCGAGGGTGGCATCTGGGTGAAGGTATCGGCCGCCTATCGAAGCGATTCAGATCTGGCCCAGGCAACATCGCTTCTTGCGCAGATGCGCGCCGCACGCGGCAGCGTCGACCGCTTTCTGTGGGGTAGCGATTGGCCGCATACGCGCTACGAACAGAAAACGGCTTATGACGATCAGGTGCGTTTCATGGAAAAGCTTTTGCCGGAGCCCGGGGAGCGCTCTCGGATATTGATCCGGAATGCGGCTCAAGCCTTCCACATCGCGCTTGGCGCGTGATGGCGTATCGACGAAAACGAGGAAAATAAAATGGTTAGTCTGATCGTCGTCGCCGCGATCGTCGCGGCAATCGTGTTGGGTTACACGACGGGCATTAACATAGGCCTTTTCGCCATCGGATTTGCGTACCTGATCGGCTGCTTCGTGCTTGGCCTGAGCCCTTCCGATGTCGTGGGCATGTGGCCCCTCAAGCTGTTCTTCATCATCTTTGCCGTTTGCCTTTTCTACGGGTTTGCCATCGTCAATGGCACATTGGAGAAGCTTGCAGAGCACCTGATCTACCGGTGCCGCAAGGTCCCGCAGCTCTTACCGTATGCGGTGTTCTTCACGGCGACACTGATCGCCGGTCTCGGCGCGGGTTACTACACGGTGCTTGCCTTCATGGCACCTATCACCCTCATGTTGTGTGCCCGCACCCAAATGAGCCTGATCGTAGGCGCGATGGCCGTGAATTACGGCGCACTGGCAGGCGCGAATTTCGTATCGAGCCAGAGCGGCATCATCTTCCGTAGCTTGATGATGAACGCGGGCGTCGACGAGAACACGGCGTTCATCAATGCCTTGGGAATCTTCCTGGCTACCGCTGTTATCCCACTGGTGGTGATTACAGGGTTTGTTTTCATGGGCCGCGGCAGCGCGAAGGCAGGCGCAGTGTATGAAGCGGAAATTCCATCGCCGCTGAATCGTCAGCAGAAGCAGACCCTCATCCTGACCATGCTCATGATGGCGTGTGTGCTGCTTGCACCGATAGCTCATCTGCTGTTGCCCGAAAATGGCACTGTCACCTTCATAAACTCGAAAATCGATATCGGCCTCATTGCGAGTGTCTTCGCGGTGATTGCGCTGCTGCTCAAACTGGGCGACGAGCGCAAGGTGATGGGCGCCATTCCATGGCCAACCATCATCATGATCTGCGGTGTAGGCATGTTGATCTCGGTCGCTATCAAGGCAGGCACCATCGGGTTGCTGGCCTCCTGGATCAGCACGACAATCCCGGCCTTCCTCGTTCCTGTTGCGTTTGGCGTTGTTGCGGCACTGATGTCGCTGTTCGCCAGCACGCTGGGCGTGGTCACGCCAGCGCTTTTCCCGATCGTGCCCGAGATTGCCGCCAATCTGTCCATCGACCCATTGATCATCTTCGTCTGCATCGTCGCAGGTGCTCAGGCAACGTCGATCTCGCCATTTTCGTCCGGTGGCAGCCTGATTCTTGGATCCTGTCCCACCGACGAAGCGCGTACCAAGCTGTTTCCGAAACTGCTGTTCCGTGCGGCACCGCTGGGGTTTGCGGCAGCGCTGCTGTTCAATTTCGTGCTGACGTTCATGTATTGATCGCCCGCTTGGCAGAACGAAAACCCCGGTCTTGACCGGGGTTTTTTATTGCAAGTATCCGCTGGGTGGATGCACTACGCGCGGCTGGATCGCCTGGCATAGGAGGAGAGCATGAACAGCACCCCACCTACCGCCAGCATGATTCCCGCTCGGAGCCATGTGCCGGCGCTTTGTTGGAACAGCAACAGGATGCACGAGCCGATCGCAAGGATCGGGAATAGCCAATGAACGCGAAAGTGTTCATGCGCGACCTTGTCTCGTTTGAGCACCAACACAGCCAGGTTCGTGCTCAAAAAGACTACGAGCAATAGCAGTACGACCGTCTCGGCGAGTACCGCCAGCGTGCTGGTAAACGTCAGCGCAATGGCCACGGCGCTGGTGCCGAGGATAGCGATGCCCGGTGTGCGGCGCTTTGGAAGTACGCGTCCAAGTACGGCGGGCAATAGCCCCTGGTGAGCCATGCCGTAGGCCAGGCGACTTGCCATGATCATGGTGAGCAATGCGCCATTCGCGACTGCGATAAGCGCGATCGCGGCAAACCATTCCGGTGATACACCAAGTCCCGAAGCGGAAACGACATCCATCAGCGGTGCTTCGGAGTTCTTCAGTTCATTCACCGGAAGCACCAGTGCCGCACTGATGCCGACAAGCATGTAGACGGCGCCGGTGATCAGCAAGGCGCCAAAGAGCGCTCGGGGATAAACCCGAGTTACGTCACGGACCTCTTCGGCAAGATTCGCCGATGTCTCAAAGCCAACGAAGGAATAAAACGCGAGCAATGATGCACCCAGTATCGCCGTGGAGGCCGATGGTGAATCGATCTGCAGGAGTTGACTCACATGCGCGCCGTTTTGGGCGACGAACCAGATCGCGGCTACGATAACGAGAAGGAGTCCTCCCAGCTCAATCACCGTCATCACCAGATTGGCCGTCAGCGATTCCTTTATACCGCGCGCATTGAGCAGGCCTACAATCACCAGGAACCCGAGGCAGACCCATGCAGGTGGCACCTCAACAATCGCTTGAAGGTAGCCGCCGGCGAAGGCGACTGAGAGGCCGGCCGCACTCGTGACGCCGGCGGCCAGCATTGAAAAACCGACCAGGAATGAAACCCAGGGTTTGCCAAAGGCTTTTTCTGCGTACAGTGCCGCCCCGCCTGCCTTGGGATACTTGGTGACCAGCTCCGCATAGGAAGCGGCCGTGAGTAGTGCAAAGAAGAGGGCGATAAGCAACGGTGCCCAGATGACCCCGCCCACTCGGCCTGCGATGGTTCCAGCGAGCGCGTACACGCCGGCTCCTAGAACGTCGCCAAGGATAAAAAGCACGAGCATCGGAGTGGTCACCGCTCGCTTGAGGGAGTCTGTGCCGGCTGTCGCCACGGTGGTTTCTCGCAAGATGAGGTTAAGCGTGAGAGCGCTATTTTCCGCTGTTCGTTCTCTGCGAGATGAAACAACCGCCTTGCGGACCGGAGTCGAATCTTCGGAGCGAGCCCGCGTTTATGCCGCTGGTGCGGATGACAACCTTCGAATCCCGTGCGCCGAGGTTCCGGCCGCGACAAGCGCGTTCTAATCAAATGCGCGCATCGCCCAGAAGGTAGTGGCACCCGCAAACAGGTGGCGGTCGGAAGGTGGATAACGGATCGCGTTATGGATGCGTCGCTATGTTCCCGTGTTCGAGACGAAGCACTGCCAGGGGAACCGAGAGGCACAAAAAAGGCACTGTAGCTTTCGCTAAAGTGCCTTTTCTGACGCTTGTTTGGTGGAGCCGGGGGGATTGAAAATCTATACATAACCTATTGTTTTAGATTACTTTATTGATAAGTTTGTTCTTAAATGCCCCCATAAGTGCCCCCGTGCACGTATCTCCGATGAGCGGCTGTTTGAGGAGTTGAACTGGCGTCCTGAATTATCGTGCTGCGACCAGGCGGGGCCAGTCAGCCTCTGGTGAGCGTTCAATGGAGTCGGTCGTGTACAGCATAGCCTCGGTTATCTGGCTACGAGGGTTTGAGTCCAGCTCAGACCGGGCGCTGGGTAGATGTAAGGTCACTTAGTTGGGTATTTTCAGTGGTAGCGCATCATAGGCTCATCTAGGACGATTTGAGCTGAGGTGCGGTATGAGACACTCGATGGCTACCTGTCACAACTGTGGCAAAGCTATGGTTCCGAGAGCGACATATAGCCGTGGTTTCTGGGGATATTCGCCTACGTCCAATCACTGCCCCTTTTGCCTGAGTGAGAACTGGCACGGCGGAAATCCGGGTTTAGGGGCTCGGCTGTTCGCTTTGGTTGGTCTGGCTCTTGGTGTTCTGGCCTCCGTGTTGGTCGGAGCCTTTCTGTTCAAGGTGCAGTGGTGGCTTGGTGTCGAAGGACAGTGGCCTCTATTGACGCTGGGCACATGTGCTTTATCGGTTAGCGCGGGATACCATTTCTATAACTGGTTTGTTGATTGTTGACCGGTGATCATGCTGTGGAAGGCAGCAATCGGCCAGAAGCGGTCAGCCGCGAGCCAAAAAAAGCGCTCATTCGCAGTAGAGCTGATCGATGGCTCTGTTTCTCAACAGTTTCGAGCCTCCAACAGTACGTAGCGGTACAGCACCTTATAAAGCTCGAGGGAAAATCAGCGTGAAGGTCGTCATCCCAGCCTCGCTGGTGACGCCTACCTGGCCTTCGTGGAGGCTCATGACCGAACGGACGATGGACAGGCCCAAACCCGTTCCGCGCGAAGGGCTACCGTCCGCGCGATAGAACCGTTCGAATAAGTGGGGTAGGTGATGTGGCGGAACGTTCGCACCTTGATTGGTGACAGCGAGTGAGATGTCGTCGGTTTTTTCAATGATTACGAGCTCGACATTAGTGCCTGGGGCAGCATGCCGTAGCGCGTTGGACAACAGGTTGGAGATGACCCGTTGGACCATGAGCCGATCGCCGAGGACGATCGCGTCGCCAGTTACCGTTGTTTCCACTCCCGATTCGTCCGCGAGGAACTCGAAGTAGTCACACACGCGCCTCGCTTCTTCGCCCAGCGGCAGAGGTTCCAAGGCAAGCGCAGGACTGGCGTGATTCACCTGTGCGAGAAAGAGCATGTCCGAGACGGTCCGGCTGAGCCGTTCAAGTTCTTCCACCGAGGATTCGAGTACATCCCGGTATTCTTCTTTGCTGCGTTCTCGTGACAACGCGACCTGCGCCTTGCCCATGAGATTGTTCAGAGGGGCGCGTAGCTCGTGCGCTGCATCGTCGGAGAATTGTGATAGTTGCTGCACCCCCGTATCGAGCCGATGAAGCATTACGTTCAGGCTGTGCGCCAGGGCATGCAGCTCGCCGGGTAGTCGCTCAGTACGGATTCGGGGCGATAGGTCTTCGGTGGACACTTGTGTGGCCAGCGCGCGAAATCGGCGAAGTGGACGTAAACCGTTGTGTGCGACCAACCAACCGGCCATGCCGATAAGCATTAGCAGCATGGGTACGGCAAGTATCGCTGAGCGGAGGAACGCGGCCATGAGCCGCTGATCGGCGCTACGGTCCTGCGAGAGCAGGAGGGTCATCGGCGCTCGACCTGATATTTGGATTTGCTTACGCCCCGTCAGCATGCGCACACCATTCCTAGTGGTCCAATCCAGATAAAAGCCATCCCGACTGATCAGATCGAGCTGTCCAGGCTCGTTCGAAAAACGGCCTATCCCGAAAACAGGCGGCTTCTTTGGATCACCGATGACGCTGATCGAAAGGTCATCATGACCGAGCACGGTATCGCTCAAAGCATGTTGCCAAGGTCGGCTCATGCGGGCGCCGGTGTCTTCCAGCAAACCATGATCGATCTGCGCGAGCTTGGCCGTCAGTTCTTCCTGAGCGCGCAATTCCAGCTGGCGTGCGAGTACCCAGTAACTCATGGCAATCAGTAATGCCACCAAGGCGGCGCCCGTCAGCGCGATCTGCAGCGCCAGGCGTGACGCCAGACTCAGTGGCTTCACGGCCGCGCCTCGAGGATGTAGCCAACACCGCGAATGGTATGGATCAGACGTTCGCCGAAGGGCTCGTCCACCTTCATGCGCAGGCGGCGAATCGCGACCTCCACGACATTCGTGTCGCAGTCGAAATTAATGTCCCAGACGAGCGAGGTGATCTCGGTACGGGTAAGCACTTCGCCGGTTCGCCGCATCAGCAGATGGAGCAAGGCGAACTCCTTGCTCGTGAGGTCGATGCGTTGCCCGTTTCGGTACGCACGATGCCGACCGGGGTCCAGCTCTAGGTCGGCCACACGCAGGTTGCTTGAAAGCGTCACGGTTTCGCCCCGTCGCAGCAGCGTGCGGATACGGGCGAGCAATTCGGGAAACTGGAAGGGTTTGACGAGGTAGTCATCGGCGCCCAGTTCCAGGCCACGCACCTTTTCTTCCAGGCGGCCATGGGCGGTGAGCATGATCACGCGCGTTTGTTTGCGGCGCCGGATGAGTTCGAGCACTTCCCAGCCGTCCATGGTCGGCAGGTTCACATCCAGTAGAACGATGTCGTAGTCGTGCTGCAGCGCAAGATGTAAACCGTCGAGGCCATCGCCGGCCCGGTCGACGACGTAACCGCTCTCAATAAGGCCTTGCTGCAGGTATTCCGCGGCTTTGTTTTCGTCTTCTACAACCAGGATGCGCATGTTTTGGAGACTCGGCGGGAACGTTCGGATAAACGACGGCACAATAATCGCTGTAGTAGCTACAGGGTCAAGCAAACCCTAACCCCAATGCTCGGCTCAGGTGCCTACCTTGCAGATTTGTAATCCGCGGTTCATGTGTAGCGGTGGTTATTGGCATCGCCGTACATAAAAAAAGGCGCCCGGGTGGGCGCCTAAAAACACATCTTCAAACCAAAGGAACAAAAAAGAAGATGTGTCTACCGCTTGTGACGATTCAAAGTATCGACAGTGGGTATTCGGTGATGAAGCGAACCTCGTCGAGGTCGGACTCGAACGCCGTCGCGCGTGTGGTGGCCTGGCGGACGCGCAGCGACAGGTCCTTGAGGGCGCCACTTTGTACGACGTAGCGAACTTCGACGTCACGCTCCCAGCGCTTCTGACCAGTCAGAGGCGCACCGTTATCGTCTTCGCGCCTGTACACATCATTGGCATTGCTGTAATCGGCCCCCCACCCTCGGGCATAGCGCGTCATGAAGCTGAGCCCGGGAATGCCGTAGGGCGCCATGCTCAGGTCATAGCGCAGCATCCAGGATTGCTCCTTGGGCGAGTTGAAGTCGCTGTACTGGATAGAGTTGTTCAAATAGATGGAGTCGGCCTGGCGCAAATAATCGAAGTCATCGTTGCCGTTGTTGCGTTGATAGGACGCCGTGACGGTATGCGCGCCGAACGCAACCCCGAAGCTGGTGCTCCAGATGTCATTGTTGAATTCGCCTAGTAACTCGCGCCCTTCGTCGGTGGCTTTGTAGTAGTTGAAGCTGCCTAGCAAGGCAACGGTGTCCGAGAGCGGATAGTTGGCGGATGCGCCGAAATAGTGCTGGTTCCATGCGTCCTTCAGGCGGCTGGTGTACAGGCCGAGGCTGAGGTAGTCGTTGACCACGTAATCCCCACCGCCGTAGCCCAGCCAGGGCGAGTCGACCGCGCCGCCATAGAACGTGACGAAGTCTTCCTTCATGTTGCTGGTGTTGGGCTGGCTCATCGCGTGCAGGCGGCCGCCCTGAAAGGTCAGGCCGTCCAGTGATGTATTGACGACCGTAACGCCCTTGAAACTTTCCGGTAGCAAGCGGGAGTCGCCGAAGTGCACGACTGGCGTGGTGGGAAAGACATCGCCGGCCTTTATCTCGGTGTCCAGCAGACGCGCCTTCACGGCACCACCGACGCGTGAGAAACCGTCCTCGGCGTCGCCTTCGCTGTTGTACGGAAGCAGGTCGATGCTGCCACCCGCGCCAGAGCGACCGGAGCCGGTGTCGAGCTTGAGGCCGAGCATCGCGAATGCGTCGATGCCGACGGCCACCGAGCCCTGCGTATAGCCGGATTCGAACACCGCCATCAGCCCGTGGGCCCACTCCTCAGAGTAGCCATTTCCCGTGGCGCTCGAACCGTCACGAAAATCCCGGTTGAAGTAGTAGTTGCGGTTTATCAGCGAAAGCGTGCTGCCTTCAATGAAGCCCGCTGCGGGCGCGGTGTCAGCGTATAGCGGGGGGCTGCCCAGCGCGAGGGAGAAGGCTGCCAGTGACAGCCCGGCCTTTTTGTTCATGGTGTGCTCCTGATGACGGCAGTGCGATCGAGGTGCGCCTTTTGCTCTTGGTCTTCGGCGCCCCTGCCGTTATCGCAGCCCAGGGATAACCGCAGAATTAGCCGCAGATGACGATTCCGTAATCCAGGCCGGTTCGTCGAACTGCCTTGGATTACAGATTTGTAATGTTGTGGTCACCGGGTCGATACCCACCCCCTTCTAAAGTCGGCGCCGCTGAGCCATCAGCTACCTGGTCGGACACGTGCGGCCGGGCCAACGCGGTCGACGAAGGGGGCACTGCACAGCAGTGTTGGGTATGTACCGAAAGAAACGCTTCTATCTGCTTGCCGGTAGCCTGCTGGGCATCGGGCTGGCACTGATGTCGCTCGAGGCGGGTGCGCAAGAGAGCCTCACGCTTGAGCGCGCCGTATCCCTGGCTTACGAGCGTAATCCGGATTTTTCCGCCGCGCGTTCCGACATTGGCATCGCCAGTGGCATGCGCCGTCAGGCCGGGGTCATTCCCAACCCGGAGATCGGGTTCGAAATGGAAGACACTCGCTCCGACCGGCAGACGCGCTCGGTCTCAATCACCCAGCCGATCGAGCTGGGCGGTAAACGCGGCGCGCGTATCGGCGTAGCCGAAGCCAACCAGTCCGTGGTGGATGCCGACATGGACCTGCGCCGCCAGGGCTTGCGGGCTGACGTCATACAAGGCTTTTTTGCCGCGTTGCGCGCCCAAGAAGGCATGCGGCTGGCCGAGGCGTCCCTCGCGCTTGCCGAGCGTGGCGCGAAAGTCGCCGGGGCGCAGGTGGACGCGGGCAAGGTTTCCCCGGTCGAGGTGACGCGCGCTGACATGCAGTTGGCGACCACGCAGCTGGATGTGCGGCGTGCACGGCAGGAATGGGACAACGCGCGGCAGATGCTGGCCCGGTTGTTGGGCACCGATGCGCCGGACTTTGGCGAGCTGGTCGGCAGCTTCGAACACTTGCCCGGGGTGCCCAGCGAGGCGGACCTGCTGGCTCGTGTGCGCGACAGTGCCGACATGCGCAAGGCGCTGCGTCAGGTGAACCTGAGCGAAGCCGAGCTTGGGCTGGAGCGTAGCGGGCGTTATCCCGACATCAGTATCAGCATCGGTAGCCAGTATGACGAGATCGAGCGCGAGCGCATTAATCTCGTTGGCTTCTCCGTGCCGCTGCCGTTGTTTGATCGTAACCAGGGCAACGTGCTGGCAGCCGCCCGCCGCGCGGAGCAGGCGCGCGATCTGCGTAACGCCGCCGAGATTCGCGTTCGTGGCGAGATTCAGCAGGCGCTACGGGACTGGCGGACCGCGCTTTCGGACGTCGATGAGATCCGCAACCGGATATTGCCGGCGGGGCAACGCACCGTGGATGTCGCCACGCGCGGCTTCGGTCTCGGGCGCTTCGCCTTCCTCGACGTGCTCGACGCGCAGCGTGCGCTGATCGATGCGCGCACGCGTTATCTGCAGTCATTGCAAGCCGTGGTCGACGCCTGGGTGCGTATCGAGCGGCTGTACGGACCGACCACCACTTTCGAATGACCGAAACACCGTCCAGATGTCAGGGCGGTGAGGGAGCTTGCATGAATAAACAGACAGGAATCGCCTTGGCGATCACGTTGCTACTGGCCGCAGGCGTTGGCGCGAAGGACGGCTTCTTACCGGACGCGCGGGCCAGTGAGGAGGGCCACGCTCATGAAGAAGGGGAGAACAGTCATGGCGCGGCCGAAGCTGGCCACGATGAGGAAGATGGTCACGCTGAAGAGGAAGTCCACGAGGAAGGAAGTCATGGTGAAGAAGGCCATGGCGAAGCGGGCGATGCGCACGGCGATGAGCATGGCGACGAAGAACACGGCGAGGGTGAAATTGCCCTCAGTCCCGAGCAGATCCGCGCGGCAGGCATCGAGCTGAGCAAATCCGGCCCGGCATCCATTGGCTCATCCGTCGCGCTGCCTGGCGAGCTGCGCTTCGATGAAGACCGTACGGCGCATGTCGTGCCGCGCGTGGCAGGCGTCGTCGAGTCGGTTTCGGTCAATCTTGGCGACGAAGTAAAGAAGGGCCAGCTGCTGGCGGTGATCTCCAGCCAGCAGCTGTCGGATCAGCGCAGTGAGCTCGCCGCCGCAGAACAACGTCTTCGTTCCGCGCGCACGCTGTTCGAGCGCGAGCGCACGCTCTGGCAGGAACGCATCTCTGCCGAACAGGATTACCTTCAGGCACAGCAAAGCCTGCGCGAAGCGGAGATCGCCTTGCGCAACGCGCAGGAAAAAACGCGTGCACTGGGTGGCGCAAGCACCACGGGCGGCGGTAATCGCTATGAACTGCGTGCCCCGTTCGATGGCGTCATCGTCGAGAAGCATCTGGTGCTCGGCGAACGAGTGGATGAGACCTCCAGTGTCTTCACCCTGACCGATCTCTCGCGGGTGTGGGCGACCTTCAGCGTGCCTGCGCGCGACCTGATGCGGGTCAAGGTTGGCCGGGAAGTGGAAGTCGTGGCGGGCGAGTTGGGTATGCGAACGATGGGTAAGGTGGCCCACGTTGGCAGCTTGCTTGGTGAGCAGACGCGTGCCGCCACGGCTCGCGTGACGCTTGCCAATCCTGACGGGGCCTGGCGTCCCGGATTGTTCGTGACGGTTCAGGTCAGCGCCGACGGTCGCCGCGTTCCGGTGACGGTGCCGGTCGAGTCGGTACAGACCGTGGAAAATACGCCCACCGTGTTCGTGCGTACCGCCGAGGGCTTCCAGGCGACCCCGGTTTCGCTGGGCGAGCGCGACGGTAATCGCATCGAGATTCGTGACGGGTTACAGGCCGGCCAGGACGTGGCGACGGCAGGCAGCTTCATCCTGAAATCCGAACTTGGCAAAGGCTCGGCCGACCACGCCCACTGATTCCCGGGATATTTCTCATGTTCGAACGCATTCTTCGTTTTGCCATCGAGCAGCGCTGGCTGGTGCTGCTTGCGGTGCTAGGCATGGCAGGCGTCGGGGTCTACAGCTATCAGCTTCTCCCGATCGACGCTACGCCGGATATCACCAACGTACAGGTCCAGATCAACGCGTCCGTTCCGGGGGCATCACCACTGGAGACCGAGCAGCGCGTGACCTACCCCATCGAGACCGCGATGGCCGGTTTGCCGCACCTGCGCCAGACGCGTTCGCTGTCGCGCTCGGGGTTCGCGCAGGTCACCGTGATCTTCGAAGATGGCACCGATCTCTACTTCGCTCGGCAGCTGGTGAGCGAGCGGCTGCAAAGCGCAAGCAACGAGCTGCCCCCTGGCGCGGAAGTCGACCTCGGCCCCATCTCGACGGGGCTGGGTGAAATCTTCCTCTGGACGGTCGAGGCCGAGTCGGAGGCGCGGCGCCCTGATGGTCAGCCGTATACACCGACCGACCTGCGCGAGATCCAGGACTGGATCATCAAGCCGCAGCTGCGCAACGTACGCGGCGTTGCCGAGATCAACACGATCGGCGGCTTCGCCAAGGAATACCAGGTCGCGCCGGATCCCAAGCGCATGGCGGCGTACCGCATCACGCTCGAACAGCTGGTGCTCGCGCTCGAACGCAACAACGCTAACGTGGGCGCGGGATTCATCGAGCGTAGCGGTGAACAGCTGTCGATCCGCACGCCCGGTCAGCTCGGCTCCCCGGAGGACATCGCGAACATCGTGTTGAGCAATGTCGGCGGTACCCCCGTGCGCATTCGCGATATTGCTGAGGTGGGGATCGGCCGCGAACTGCGCTCGGGCGCGGCGACTGACAATGGACGGGAAGTCGTGCTCGGCACGGCCTTCATGCTGGTCGGCGAGAACAGCCGCAGCGTCTCGCAGGCAGTGGCCCAGCGGCTGGAAGCGATCAACCAGAACCTGCCCAAGGGGGTGAGCGCCATCACGGTCTATGACCGGACGGACCTCGTGGACAAGGCCATCGCAACGGTGCGCAAGAACCTGATCGAAGGCGCGATCCTGGTGATCGCGGTGCTCTTCCTCTTTCTCGGCAATCTGCGGGCGGCGCTCATCACCGCGATGGTCATCCCACTGTCGATGCTGTTCACCTTTAGTGGCATGGCGGCAAACAAGGTCAGCGCCAACCTCATGAGTTTGGGGGCGCTCGACTTCGGCATCATTGTCGATGGTGCGGTCGTAATCGTAGAAAATGCGATCCGCCGCCTGGCCCACGCCCAGGAAAAACACGGCCGCGTGCTTACCCGCAGCGAGCGATTCCACGAGGTGTTCGCCGCCGCGCGCGAAGCACGGAGGCCGCTGATCTACGGCCAGTTGATCATCATGGTGGTCTATCTGCCGATCTTCGCGCTCACCGGCGTCGAAGGGAAAATGTTCCATCCGATGGCGTTCACGGTAGTGATCGCATTGCTGGGCGCTATGATTCTTTCCGTCACCTTCGTGCCGGCAGCCATCGCGCTGTTCGTCACGGGCAAAGTGCAAGAGAAGGATAATCGTCTGATGCGCGCGGCGCGTAACGGTTACGCACCGGTGCTGGACTGGGTGATGCGGCACCGTCCGCTGGTGTTCGGCGGGGCTATTGCCGCGGTGCTGCTGTCGGCTCTGCTGGCGACGCGGATGGGAAGCGAGTTTGTGCCGAGCCTGAGCGAAGGGGACTTCGCCCTGCAGGCGCTGCGAGTGCCGGGGACAAGTTTGTCCCAGTCCGTGGATATGCAGCAGCGCTTAGAAAAAGCCATCGCCGAGCAGGTACCTGAGGTCAAGAGAACCTTCGCACGAACCGGTACTGCCGAAATCGCGGCGGACCCGATGCCGCCGAACATTTCCGACAGCTACGTGATGCTCAAACCGAAGGAGGAATGGCCGGACCCGGGCAAATCCCGCGAGCAGCTCATTGAAGACATCCAGAAGGCTGCGGCATCGGTACCGGGCAGCAACTACGAGATGTCTCAACCGATCCAGTTGCGCTTCAACGAGTTGATTTCCGGTGTGCGCAGCGACGTCGCCGTGAAGGTGTTCGGTGACGACATGGACGTGCTGAACAAGACGGCCGCCGAGGTTGCCGAGATCCTGCAGGACGTGCGCGGTGCCTCCGAGGTGAAGGTGGAGCAGACGACCGGTCTACCGTTGTTGAGCGTCAACGTGGATCGTGACAAGGCGGCGCGCTTTGGGCTCAACGTCGGTGATGTGCAGGACACGGTCGCGGCAGCCATTGGCGGTCGCGAGGCGGGGACGTTCTTCGAAGGCGATCGCCGTTTCGATATCGTCGTCCGACTGTCCGACACGCTGCGGACCGATCCGGACGTATTGGCGCGCCTGCCGATTCCCGTTCCTGCGATCGCCGGCGCAGTCAGCGATCGTATCGACTTCATCCCGCTGGCCGACATCGCCACGCTGGACTTCGTACTGGGGCCGAATCAGGTCAGTCGGGAAGATGGCAAGCGCCTGGTAGTGGTGAGCGCCAACGTCCGTGGTCGCGATATCGGCAGCTTCGTCGAGGACGCCTCGGCGGCGCTGGCCGAGCGCAATCCGATCCCTACGGGCTACTGGACGACCTGGGGGGGCCAGTTCGAGCAGTTGCAGGCCGCCGCCGAGCGTTTGCAGCTCGTGGTTCCGGTCGCCTTGCTGCTGGTCTTCGTGCTGCTGTTCATGATGTTCAACACGCTGCGCGACGGGTTGGTGGTGTTCACGGGCATACCGTTCGCGCTGACCGGTGGCGTCGTGGCGCTGTGGTTGCGGGATATTCCGCTCTCGATCTCCGCCGGGGTTGGCTTCATCGCCTTGTCGGGCGTGGCGGTACTCAACGGCCTGGTGATGATTGCCTTCATTCGGGGGTTGCTGGAGGAGGGGCGCCCGCTGTCCGTGGCGGTGCGCGAGGGCGCGCTGGTGCGGTTGCGACCGGTGCTGATGACCGCGCTCGTCGCCTCGCTCGGCTTTGTGCCGATGGCTCTGGCGACGGGCACTGGTGCGGAGGTTCAGCGGCCCCTGGCGACGGTGGTCATCGGCGGCATCCTGTCTTCTACGGCGTTGACGTTGCTGGTGCTGCCCGCGCTCTATCACACGGCGCTGCAACGTCGCACGAAGAAGACGGAAGCAGAAGAGGGCGCGCACTGATGTCAGTCAGCGCCCGTCGCGAAGGCCAGGATCACCAGTCAGTCTGTTGCATCCCGCGTTAACGCTCTTTGTAGGAGCCAGCTTGCTGGCGACGCTTTTAAAAACGGATCGCCAGCAAGCTGGCTCCTACAAAAGCACGATTATTGGCAGGCAATGAAGCGGTGCTCGGCTTTTCTCATTGCCATCCCCTCCAGGCTCATCTGGCACAACTAACAGGAACGTAATCTGGCGCTCACGGGGCCGTCAGCGCCCGCTTCTTAAAGTGATGCCTGACCGCGGATGAACAGCATCCGCCACTTCCCCCCTGAGTCTCTGGAGTCATCCATGAATCTATTTCGCACCGTCACGATCTTAAGTCTGATGGCTATCTCCTCCATGACGCTGGCCGAGGATGGCAGCGAACGTTCCTTGCGCATGAACGAAGAATTTCGTGCCAAACAGCAGGAGCTAAAGGAAGACCGAGAGCGCCATGAGCTGGAACGGATTCACGAGGAAAAGCTCGGTTCCGTCAGTGCCATGCCGAATGCAAGGCGCATTGGCGGTAATTGATTGTTTCGCGCGGATTGACTCTGTCGATACAGGATCGATCCGCTATTTGCACGTTATTGCGTCAAAGAGGGTGATAGCGATTCGATGATCCGGCAGTCCTCGATTACCCCTCCTTGGCAGCAAGACGTGAGCCGCTGCAGTTCGGCTTCCAGCCCTTGTAGATCCGTGATCCGGCTACGCACCGCTTCCAGATGTTCAAGGACCTTGGCATCTACTGCTGCGCAGGGCGCTTCTCGGCGATCAGCAAGACTCAGTAACTCTCGGACGTCTTCCACGCTAAATCCCAATGACCGGCTACGCCGAATGAACAGTAATCGATTGCGCTCGAGGTCGGTGTAAATCCGGTACCCGGATGCAGAGCGTCCGGCCGGGAACAGGAGGCCCATTTGCTCGTAATAACGAATGGTGACGGCCTTCGTATCTGTGGCTTTAGCCAATGCACCTACTGTGTACGTCGTCGAAGCCATCTGACTTGACCTTATAGCTGCTAGAAGCCTCATTTTACGCGCCTTTACTGGTGCAATCGCCAGCAGATCATTGACGCCAGGATATGTGTTCATGGTTCATCGAAAGGCAAATTGCTGGCCCCTTTTGCTCCAAGCGTGGGTGCTGGCGCTGATCGCAAGTTTTGCCGTGTTATTCGTGGGTGAGGTGATGGGGCAGGCACCTTGCAACTTGTGCTGGTTCCAGCGCGCGTTCATGTTTCCACTCGTGCCGATGCTAGGTGTTGCCTGCTATCGAAGCGACGCCGGTGTATGGCCCTATGCGCTGGCAGTGGCTGCGCTTGGTTGGGCGGTCGCGCTTTATCACAACCTGCTTTATTTCAAGATCATTCCTGAGGCCATCAAACCCTGCGGTATGGGGCCGTCCTGTTCAGGCGCCAGCATGACCATCCTAAGGAGCCTGCCGTTGCCTCTTTTATCGCTGGGCGCATTCAGCCTGATCGTCATTATTCTGTTAGTCGTTCGCCGGAGACTAGCCGCATGAGTAAACGCTTCCTGACCGTTCTTATCCTGATCCTTTCAGGTCTCGCGTTCGCGGGGGCGGCCTATGTTTATCTACAGAGTGACGCGCCCATCTACCAAGGCACCGCGGCGCCGAACCCATCCACTCCGGCTGTGGATAAATCGAACTTGGTACGTTTTCACTCTCCCAGTTTCGGGCCCGCAGCGGCGAGCGTGACGATCGTGGAATTCTTCGATCCATCGTGCGAGGCCTGCCGGGCTTTTTATCCTATCGTCAAATCGATGATGGCAAAGCATCCGGAAGACACGCGTCTCGTACTGCGCTATGTGCTCAATCATCCTGGTTCCGAAGAGGCCTCTCGTCTCATCGAGGCGGCCCGCAAGCAGAACCTGTTTGTGCCGGTCATCGAAGCGGTTCTGGATGCTCAACCCGCCTGGCATGATGATCCACAGATTATCGCCGCGTGGGACGCCGCCGAGCAGGCGGGGTTGGATGTCGAAAAAGCCCGTGAACAGATGATGTCGCCTGACATCACGGCTGCTCTTGAAAAAGATACGGCTGACGCCCAGCGGTTGGGTGTGAGAGGGACGCCGATGTTCTTCGTGAATGGCCGTCCACTCACGCAGTTCGGCGCTCAGCCGCTGTACGACCTGATCAAGACTGAAGTCGCACAAAATCGCTGAGAATGGCTTGACCCTCTATTAGCTATAGGGTGTTCACTGAAGCTCATCACCTTATTGGGAGCGGCTCCATGAGCAATTGCTGCGGCGGCAAGAAAGGTCCGAAGGACAAGACCGGTACCGAGGTCTTTGATCCGAAGGCTTCAAACGCGGGCCAATATGCCGTTGATCCTCAGGCTCTGGCGGGCTCGGCACCCGGTGCTTGTCGTTCCGGTACCGCTAAGTCGAGTGACGATAAAGGGTGTTGCGCTCCCCATACTGATGCGTCACGTCCCGTATCTAATTTGCTCTACTTGCTCAGCAAACCCGGTGCGGATATCGCTGCTGCCGGAGTGTCAGAGCCAACGCTTTCCTGTTGCGCTCCGGCCAAGACCGAAGCTGCCGTAAATAAAAAAGCGGCGTGTTGCTCAGGTGAGGCCGGTTGCAGCGAAGAGGCCGCTATTCTCTATCAGCTGACCGAGCCAGACATGGCGGAGGCGCATTCTTCCCCAGTGAGTGATCACGCTCTAGACAGCGTTGCGTTCGCTCGCGAGGCCGATCGTTTTCATATCGCGCAAATGTGCTGCCCCTCCGAACAGACCATGATCGAGGCCAAGCTGGCCCAACTCGATGGCATTCACAAGCTGGAATTCAACACCATAAACCGGACGCTGGATGTCTGGCATGACCTGCCGGACACTCGTGTTATTCAGCGCGCCGTGGCAAGCCTTGGTATGCAGGCGGATCGTGTTACAGAGGCGAGCGAGAAGGTTCCGGATGGGGATGCCCCGGAACGTCATGAACACGGCACGTTGAAAACCCGCACCAAATGGATGCTGGGACTTTCTGGTATTTCCGCCGTCGGGGCCGAAGTATTGCATTTCACGGGCGCCGCGCCGGAGTGGGTGGTGGCGGCTGTGGCGCTGATGGCCATCCTGTTGTGCGGGCCGAGCACCTACAAAAAGGGCTGGATCTCGCTTAAGAACTTCAACCTGAACATCAACGCGCTGATGAGCATTGCTGTGACCGGCGCCGTGCTGATCGGCCAATGGCCGGAAGCGGCCATGGTGATGTTCCTATTTACCGTTGCCGAGTTGGTCGAGGCGCGCTCGCTGGATCGGGCGCGCAATGCGATCAAGAGCCTGATGGATCTCACGCCGGAGCGGGCGACCGTGCGCCAGGCTGACGGCAGCTGGCTGGATATGGACGTCAAGCGCGTGCCGCTCGGCGCAGAGGTGCGAGTGCGTCCTGGCGAGCGTATCGGCCTGGATGGCGAAATTCAGAGCGGCAGCTCAGCGGTGAATCAGGCTCCGATCACCGGAGAAAGCCTGCCGGTGGAGAAGACCGTGGGCGATCAGGTCTTTGCCGGCACCATCAATGAGAACGGCTCGTTCGAGTACCGCGTCATGGCCGAAGCGGGTAATACGACGCTGGCTCGGATCACCCACGCAGTGGAGGAGGCGCAGAACTCGCGGGCGCCGACCCAGCGCTTCGTGGATCGATTCGCCAAGGTCTATACGCCGGCTGTGTTCTTCTTCGCACTGGCCGTTGCGGTACTGCCGCCGCTTTTGATGGGCGGCTTTTGGACGGAATGGATCTATCGCGCGCTAGTGTTGCTAGTCGTGGCATGTCCCTGTGCATTGGTTATCTCGACCCCCGTTTCCATCGTCAGTGGCCTAGCTGCCGCGGCGCGCAAAGGCATTCTGATCAAGGGCGGCGTGTATCTGGAAAGCGGCGCCAAACTCAGCTTCATCGCGTTGGACAAGACCGGCACCGTGACTTACGGCAAACCGGTGCAGACCGATCAGCAGATATTGGTGGAACTGCCAGGTACCGACGTGCAAGTGCTCGCCGCCAGCCTGGCGGGACGTTCCGACCACCCCGTTTCGCAAGCGATCGCCAAGCACGCGGGGCTAAGCAGCTCGGCTGCATTGCCGGTCGAGGAGTTCGAAGCCCTGCCAGGCCGTGGTGTGCGCGGTGTCGTAGCCGCTGAGTCGTACTACCTAGGTAATCAACTGCTGATCGGTGAGCTGCAACTCGGCAGCGCGGAGCTCGACGTTGCGATGACTACTCTCGAGCGCCAGGGCAAGACGGTTGTGGCGCTGGCGACGGTCCGTCGGGTCATCGCGCTGTTCGCCGTGGCCGATACGGTCAAGGCGTCGAGTCAGGCGGCAATCGAAGATCTGCACCAACTCGGGATCAAGACCACGATGCTTACCGGCGATAACGCACACACTGGCGAAGCCATTGCCCGGCAAGTCGGCATGGATGAGGTTCGCGGCAATTTGCTGCCGGAGGACAAGCTGGCTGCGATCCGCGATTTGCAGGCCCGTGGACATGTCGTGGGGATGGTCGGTGATGGCATCAATGATGCGCCCGCGCTGGCCCGGGCGGAGATCGGCTTTGCCATGGCAGCCGCCGGTACTGGCACGGCCATCGAAACGGCTGACGTGGCGATCATGGATGATGACCTGCGTAAGCTGCCGGCGTTCGTGCAACTGTCGCGTAATACGGCCGCGATCCTCAAGCAAAACATCGCGTTCGCCATTGGTATCAAGGCGATCTTCCTGGCGTTCACGCTTGCGGGTTGGGCAACGATGTGGATGGCGGTGTTCGCTGATGTCGGTGTGAGCCTTTTGGTAGTGCTTAACGGCTTGAGGCTGCTAAAGAAGTAGCGCGCTGTTGCGATTTAACTATTCAACGCTTCCTTCCGCCAGGCCGGCAAGTCAGCCATATCTGAAGCTAGCAGACGCTACAGTCTGAGTGGCCGCTAACGGCCAAAAGCCGCCAGCCAGTTCGACCGCTAACTGCGCCGGCTACGTTAAACCTTCTTGGCAGGAGACCGATCATGCGTAACGAGAAGACTCCTTCCACAGGAGCTACCAGCGTTTTTTGTGCTGATCAATAATACGAGCGGATGACAAAAATTTGGGGCTATTGTTTTGCGTCAAACCGAAGCCAAAAGGGTACGCGCGCTGTGACCATTAGCTCGGCGGCGTGCTATCTTCAGAAAAATGCATAGAGAGCTGTACCCGTGAACCAAGACATAGCAATGGAAGCTGCAAACTTCACTCTTAAGTTTGATGAGAAAAATCTTCTTGATTATATTGAAGATATTGTTATACCCGCCTTTACTAAAAAGCGAACTAGAAAATACGGTGGCACAAGCTATTTTTTTGACGATGTAAAAGTACTAGAGATTCAGGGCATTCCTTGCATCGTCGGGCGCTTCATAAAGGACGGAATGCTTCTCGCAGAACAGAGATATGAAAAGGGAAAGATTATTAAAGATGAACGGACCATGCAATCATCCCCATCAGCCGTATTTGTTCTTATGCTTGATACCCACCGCTTAATATTTGGCAAAGAAACAAAGTTTCCACCTACTCTGCAAATGTTTGAGTCCACCGCCGCTAGATTCTTGAAGGATGCCCATAAAGAATTCGTGGAGTCAAAGGTTAAGGCAGCTTTAGAAGCCGGTGATAAACTCACAAAAGCTGAAGCAAACCGACAGCATCCCTACCCGATACTTCAGGTAGTACCTCTTTCGTCGGAAGAAGACGTAAAAACCTTTATCAAGAGATTTGCTAAGCTCAAACGCGTTCAATACACTTTCACTCCCCGCAATGACGAGGCTGATAATGCAGGGTTATTCTTTGACATTGCGCAAGAGCAACAAGAGATTGTAGGCAGCAAACAACTAACGATCACACACAGTAATTCTGGGGGATTACATAAAGATCAGGTAGCCATTGAGGTCGCTGCAGCTACGGCACAGGGAAATCAAGTAGTAAAGCTAAAGGGAATTGATGGTGCAGGAGATGATCTGAGCGGCGATAACGCTGATTTTCAAATCAAGAAAAAAATCGTAGTGCCGGGACGTCGTGTCAAAACAGTAGCTGAATACCTAGTGAGCGGATTTATGGACTGGGTTTCAATTAAATTAATAAAGCTCCCTAAAGTGGATCGGAAAACCAAGCAAAAACTTGAAAAAATAAGAATTGCTCATGAAGAATGATGATCTTAACTCCGACGCTTTGCTGATGGAGAAGGATTTATGGTCCATTTACAGGGCTGCCAGAGTAATACCTTCTTCCAAATTCAATCTATGGACAACTGCCGGTTTTTTTATAATATTGACTATACAAGTATGTTTTTTTTCGCAAGCAATAGAGACTCAGGTTGAGGCTGTTCGAAAATATGCTGAACTTGGGTTTAATGCAGCGCTAACGACGATGGGCTTTCTGGTCGCCGGATTTACAATTTTCGCGACACTGAGCGATCCTGAATTGTTTATCAAGATGGGTCAAAAGCTTCACCCGGAGACAAAAATCTCATGGTTAAAACATAATTTTTTCCTCTTTGTCCGAGTATTTATCTACTTCATGAGTTTCATAGTTTTTTGCTTGCTTGTAATGGTTTTTGGATCAAAGTCAGGACTAATCAGTTCGCTAATATCTCTTTCCGATCATGCTGTAAAAATAAGGGTGGTAGTGGCGAGCATAGCATATGTCGTGCTGATGACAGGTTTCTATTTCATATTAATGCAACTTAAGTCTTTTATCTTTAACATGCACCACGCCGTCATGACTTCTTTGAAGTGGAAGTGGGATAAGAAAAATGATATTAACTCGCGATAAATAATATTTATATTTGAAATTAAAATTAATGAAAATTTAGCGATTATCTCGACACCTCATTAAGAAGAAAGCTTGGATTTTTGGATGCACCAATATGCTACCGCATATGACCCTCACACTCGAGCATAAAGCATTCACTCCAACTCTTGATTAACTGGACGCGGGAATAGGAGTTGGGTTACGCAAACGGCCACTTCAGGTCGGTACCTATCTCCGCGAATGACCGCTATTGGCCGGTAGCTGCCCGTCGTAACTGGCAGAAGCCGGCCAGTCGCAGCTAGGCAGTAATACACGCCCGCTCGCTATCATCTGCTTTTAACATGTTGATCTTCATCCGCTCAGGGTAAAGGCTGACGTCGTCACCTATTGTGCATTCTTTGCACGTTATGTTTTTCTGCGACTGACATGTCCTCATCCGTCGATCATCGGACGCGAGGTAGGATAACGGTGTGAGGCAGTCCACCCACTTTCGGTAGATTTCCGCCGGTAGAACGGTCTGAAATCAAATCCCGGGGGCTCAGCGATCAGTCACCATTTCGGCTCTTACAGCGAAGAGAGCATTGACCAATGAGTAAACAAGCACAGACGATAGTCACCCTGCTGGATCAGCAGTACGAGCAGCTGCTTGCGGACGCGAGATGCCTGGCCGCAAGCTATATGGATGCTTCCATGAAAATATACAAAAAGACCGGGGTCAAATCCGTCGTGGCTGCTGTGTCAATCAAGCAAACGAGCCCGAACGCATACTCGATCTACTGGTGCAGACTGGTGCCACTGCAGGGGCAAAAAAACAAGTTCGCGCCCCTGACTATTCCCAAAGGCAACGGCAAACATAAATACCCGGCTTCCTCGTTTGAGTTTGTGAAATCTCCTTACCGCGGCCTCGTTTTACAGGTTGAGGAACGTCTGGCTGGGATTCGCAGCATCGCCAGTGAGAATCGTCAGCTGCGTCGGACGTTGGTCGCCTATGAGAAAAAGCTGTCTAGATATCAAGCGCTTGATCATGGCGACCTCTGCTCGGAGGAGTAGAGGTTAAGCACACTATAAGCAGTGCCAAGCGGATCTGAACCGACTTCAATACCCGAAAGCCCCGTGCAGCGTGTCCTGACGGGGCTTTCTCATATCAGCAGTGAAGTCCGGCGAGACATGCTGCTGCGCTTGGTCGGGACAGACGTCGGGTGCAGGCTATAAGCAGTGTAGTGCGCTAAACCTACTCGCTGTCAGCCAGCAGGCTCTTGCAGGCGAGGTTCGCAAGCCGTATTTGCTATTAGCAGTGACGTTTACGACCAAGTCAGTCGGCCAACTGTGATCGGTATTAGTAGTGAAAGGCTTCACTTTCATAAAATAATCTTTGGTAGGTGGCGGCCTAGCTGGTACCCGTGTCGCTTAGCGGGTGGTAGCAGTAACGCACTATCACTCACTGCCACGCTGCTGTTCGAATGCAATGCGGTTCATTACGCACATGGGGATAGGGTAACTCTGGATGTGTGTCGTGAGGGCCTCGTTGCCTGCGATCACCATGATGCAGAATAGGCCTCTGCGGAAGCGCATTCCTCGCCCCAAGTAATTGCGCGGGATGATCTCCCATGTTTCGTCGTCGTAGTAACAACCAATGATTTCTGACCAGTGCAATTGGATGCCTGCGCCGATGATGCCTACTGACGTCAGGCAAAAAATTTCTACCTGGGTTTCCTGCCCAACAGGTACAGCGTAAACCCGACCGTTTGGTGCAATAGGTGGGAAGTATTGCCCGTTACCGAGGTGACGAAATTCCATGCTTGTGCTCCGGATATATGAGGTCGATAGACACTCTCCGGTAGCTTTATGAAAACCCAAGATCAGCTGTTGTCAGCGAGTCGGCGCACAAGTTCATCGTGCTGGGCAAGCTAGCTCGCCACATGGCGTGCTCGCATGTAGCTGATCTAAACGCTTCGGCGCGTTACTCACGCTATGGTGCCGAAACTAACAGCCCTTCCGAAGTTATCCCATGACCTCACAGGCTTGGGAATACTGCGTATCGCAACGGTAGGGTGCCATGCCGTTGGATTTGGATCGGCACCCGCTGCCAAAAGAGGCAGCGGGGCAGTTTGTAGCAGGTAACTGGCCGTACCGCTGAATACTCAGTCGTCGCCACGCTTTTGGTCCAGACGCGCTGCGACTATGTAGCCAATAGCGCCTGCGATGGTCAGCGCACTGACGACGGCAAGTACGGCATATACAAGCAGCTCAAAACGATCCATGCCCTTACTCCTTTGATTCGAGGTATACCAAGGTTAGGGGCTTTTGATCGAATCCCAAATCTACTGTGTGACGGTTTTGCGACCGGTGCCTGGGGGCTTTTCCCGCATGCGGGCTCTGGCACCGACGTACGCATCAGTTTCCCAAATACGCAAATACCCTAACTCGTAGGCGACGTCATTCCGAGCCTCCAGATCCTCATCGTCGGGTGCTTTTCCCCCAAGAATCGGGGCATGGTGACCAGACGACCGCTGGTATAGCTCGCAGGCATATGCTGCGCGACAGTCATCGATGTTTAGTCCGTGAGAAAGTAAAAGCTCTTGCGCTGCAGGTAGGTTCTTAGATTTCCATGTACGCCAAGCTACAGGCTTCGGGCACCTGCTGCCCTGTAGTTTTTGAAATGCTGCGGCCTTATACAAAATAACAATTTGCTCAGGATCAGAAATATTAATGATCCGATGCTCACGCTTATCTCTGCTGAACGCATAAAAGATGTTTTCTGCCTCGGCTTCTTTGTGAGCATCTTCTGCGTCGAAGAAAAAAGCGTCTACCAGTGACATGCCGAGGTATCGAACCAACCTGATCAATGTTGCTAGCTGCTCTGAGTGGAGAGCCTGAATATCTACCATCGCGGCTTCAAACCTGGTTCGGTCAAGACCGCGAGGTACCGTAATCCGTGCATGGCTTGGGAAGCCTAGCCGGCTACCAATATCAGCCGCTGAGCCTTTCCAGCGTCCATCACACGCGAAGCTCATTACTGAATGTACAGTCTCAAGCAGAGCGGTTACGTTTTGCTGCGGAAGGTTCCCTTGGTATGCCTGGATGTAGAGCTCTTCCCCGTACTCCCTCACCAGTTTTTTATTAACGAGCTCCAAGATGTCTATCTCATGAGACTCGTTGGCATAAACACTAAACTGCGCCCATTGCTGATCGTGGATCATGGCCTCGTGCTGGCTGAGAAGCCCGCGCCGGACTGCCTCCCTAAGAATTGCCGAACCGGCCTTGGCCAAGTCACGATCAAAATGTGAGTAGAAACTCTGCTTCATGGTCATTCCTCCATTCAGCTCAGGTGCTGAGCTGCTAAAGGAAATGCTGAGCGAGAAAAAATATCCTGGGGTTCGTTTTCGGTCGCGTTTAGCGCCTGAAATTAACGAGCGCATTCATCCCATAAACGGTCGTTTATGGCACGCCTATTCCAGATGATCTTTTGGGCTTGGGATTCACCACTTTCCTGTCATTTTTCCCGTACCAAAATCAGTGTGAGAAAAACGTATGGGAAAGCGGATTGGGTACGCCCGAGTTTCGACTGATGATCAGAATCTCGACCTGCAGCGAGATGCACTTGCCCTGGCTGGGTGCTCCGTGGTTTACGAAGAGACCATTAGCGGGAAGTCAGTGGATAGGCCGGGGCTGGAGCATTGCCTCAAAGCTCTGCGTAGTGGTGACACTCTGGTTGTCTGGCGACTGGACCGCCTCGGTCGTTCTTTGCCTGACTTGGTTGGGATTGTCAGTAGCTTGGAGCGGGAAGGGGTGGCCTTCGAGTCCATAACCGAACGAATTGAAACCACCAGCGCTGCCGGCAAGCTGATATTTCATGTATTCGCGGCCCTGGCTGAGTTCGAGCGCAACCTCATTCGAGAGCGAACCCGTGCAGGACTGGCTGCGGCTCGTGCCCGTGGGAGAAAAGGTGGGCGCAAGCCTGTGCTGGATGATCGTCAGGTACGTGAGATACGAGCTCTTCTCAGAGATCCTGAGATACAGGTAACCGATGTAGCTCGACGGTATGGCGTTTCTCGAACAACGCTTTACCGCTACGTCGGTTCGCCGAAATCATCTTGTAGTGGCCAACCCATCCCGGACAGTGGGGTAAGTTCTTCGACTGCCGCAGGTGGTAGCCCGTCATTGTATTGATGTGTCGACAAGCAAACTATGAGTCTAGTGCCAACGGCTCCTTATCTTGGGCAAAGTCTGCATTATCTGTTCAAGATGGCGTAGTGAGCCTTATCAATACGAATATTCGTCAGCTGAGCCATCATTAGGCCATCTGACTTATAATCTTCCCCTATGCAGCACCCAGCTAAAGGTAATTCAAGGAGGATTCTGATGGTTGTGCTCCCACCAGTGGTTTATGAGCAGCGCTGTTCTATAGGAAAGATTCGGCATCAGCTACAGCCAGCCATCACTACTCGCGTCGTCAATGAGACCTTGGTGAATGTCTCGCCTCGTGTCAGGGAACGCTTGTGGTTACTCGAATGTGGTAGCCGTGTTCTACTGACCGACCGGCCCAATGTCGCTTTGCCCGACGGCGTGGATGGGATCATTCAGCTACGGGAGGGCAAAGCCGTCTGGAGGACTCATCGTCTCCTCATCGACCTCAAGGCCAGAATTCTCGAATCCAGTTGGGCCGCTGTCGCCTCTGACGCGGTGGAGAGCTGGCAGAGTCAACTTTCATATCGAGCTGAACGACGCGACTCCAATGGTCAAGTGCCAATTGGACAGGAGGGGCTGCGACCGCCTCAGTTGGGCGCGCTCTTTGCTATCGGGGCCCACTGGAGCCTTGATATACAGCCCGCAACGATTGTTATGCCTACCGGCACGGGCAAAACAGAAACGATGCTGGCTACGCTGACGGCGTACGGTAAATCGCCCACCCTTGTGGTCGTTCCTTGGGATCTCCTACGCCAGCAAACTGCAAACAAGTTTCAGAGTCTGGGGCTACTTCGCGCTTTGGGGGTGTTGCCAAACGGCGTCATGACTCCGGTAGTCGGGCTAATCACATCCAAGCCCAAGACACTAGCGGATTTGGACATATTCACCCAATGCAACGTGGTGGTTTCCACCATCAGTTCACTGGCAGTGGAAGCCGATAGTCCGCTCGCTGCTGGGATTGCCCAGCGGTGTAAATCGCTGATACTGGATGAAGCCCACCACGTCCCTGCCAAAACCTGGAGTGGGCTGAGAGCAGCCTTTCACTCGCTGCCCATCTTGCAGTTTACCGCGACGCCTTTTCGGAGGGATGGCGAACTCGTCGACGGGAAAGTGATTTTCAACTATCCCCTTGCCGCCGCGCAGCGCGACGATTACTTCAAACCAATACATTTTGAACCTGTCCACCAACCAAGCGGTGGCACCCAGGCGGATCAGGCTATCGCCGTGGCAGCGTTAGCGAAGCTGCGACGTGACTTGGACGCAGGACTTAATCATCTGCTCATGGCTCGATGCAGTAGTGTCGCCCGTGCGACCTTCGTAGAGCGTCTTTACCAACAGCTCGCGCCTGAGTTGCGGCCAATCCTGATTCATTCAAAAATCAGCGACACTGAAGCGCGGCTGGCCGACCTGCGATCAGGGACGTCTAGGGTAGTGATTTGCGTCGACATGTTGGGCGAAGGGTTTGATCTGCCTCAGCTCAAAGTGGCTGCGCTCCATGACAGTCATCGAAGTTTGGCGATCATGCTGCAGTTCATCGGGCGGTTCACCCGTGTGGCGGGGAGTGACATCGGTGAGGCGACGGTAGTGGCCAACATTGGCGACCAGGACGTTGCCCACTCACTGGAGCGCCTGTACAGCGAAGACGCCGACTGGAACCAGGTGCTGAGCGAGCTTAGCTCTAATGCAGTTCGGGAGCACCGGGAATTGATCGCGTTCTTGCAAGCATCCGAACGTCTGGATGAGGAGGGCGACTCCCAGATATCGCTGTCGCCCCAATTGCTTCGTCCGGTCTTCAGTACGGCAACTTACAGGGCCCAACAGTTTTTCCCAGAGCGCTTTCATCACGGACTTTCTCAACATCTTCACATTGAAGGGGTCTGGCTAAACCGGGAAATGCGTACGCTTTACTTCGTGACCCGTGCTGAAAGCAAGGTTCGCTGGACGAATACCAAAGGTGTACTTGATCGTGAGTGGACACTCTTTGTCCTGCACCACAATCCGGAACTCGAATTGCTTTTCCTTTCCTCAACCGATCACAGCTCGCTGTTCCCCGATCTAGCGGAGCAGGTCACAGGGCAAGCTGATCTGATCCAGGGCGAGCAGATGTTTCGAATACTCGGCCATATAAACCGCCTTGTGTTCCAGAATATGGGGGTCAAAAAACACGGGCGACGTAATCTCAGCTACGCGATGTACACAGGGGCCGACGTCGCGATCGCACTCGGTGTTGCCGAACGTAGCGGCTCCGTTAAGAACAATGTTAGTGGCACCGGTTGGGAAAATGGGGAGCGCGTTTCTGTTGGCTGCTCGTATAAAGGGCGGGTCTGGTCGAGGGAGCAAGGTTCCATCCCCGCATTTGTTCGTTGGTGCGCGGCGGCTGGTGCCAAACTTCTCGATGACAGCATCGTTGTCGATGACATCATTGCAAACGTCCTCATTCCAAAAGATGTGACAGGCTTTCCAAGCGACAGGCGGGTACTTGCGGTCGAGTGGCCGGCCGAAATTATGGGTATTGCAGAAGACAGGGTCGTACTTACCGCGCCGGCATTACCAAACGGCCTTCCTATCACGTTCGTCGATCTGAAATATCTTGATGTGCAAGGGGACAGCATGAGGTTCGCGCTGAGCTGTGACGAGAACGGCCAATTTGCCGAGTTCACCTTAACGGTAGGTGGAGAGGCAGGCTTCGTCGTCGCACAGACAAGCGGTGATGCAATCGAGCTTACCATCGGGAGAACGTCAGGAACGCTCAGCCAATACCTGAGCTCATACCCACCGCTAGTGCGGTTCGTTGACCTAAGCGAGCTGGACGGCAATATGCTGATCGAGCCCAAAGACCCCAGGCATCTTGAAATCGGAGAAGAGCGATTCGAGGTTTGGGACTGGGCAGGGGTCGACATCACAAAAGAATCGTACTGGAAGGACGGCATTGCGCGCGCTGATGCTATCCAGTGGAAAGCTGCACAACATTTCATTCAGGGTGATTTCGATATCGTCTTCGATGACGACGGCGCCGGTGAGGCTGCGGATCTTGTCTGTCTCAAGGAGGAGTCGGATCGTATCCGGCTTGCGCTGATTCACTGCAAATATTCCGGAGGAGATACCGCCGGCGAGCGCGTGAAGGATGTCGTGGAGGTCTGTTCCCAAGCGATTAGGTCAGCCAAGTGGAAATGGCGCTTTTCTGAGCTCGGGAAGCACATGCAAGGGCGCGAGGATCGGTTGCGCTCTCTAAGCCGTCCAACGCGCTACCTTGCTGGTAATGGGGTGAGGCTAAATGATTTGATCAAGACAGCGCGCTTCAAGCCCATTGAAGCCGAAATTCTCATTGTTCAACCGGGCCTATCTGCGGGTAGTCGTACCGCTGATCAAAATCTTGTGCTGGCAGCTGCTGTGGCGTACCTCAAGGAGACGATAGGGTGTGATATGGACATCGTATGCAGTGAGTAGTAGCTGTCCGCAATCCCACCTTCAGTATCCCCTGCAATAAGGCAATGGTATCCAACAGAAATGACGTGGACACCATTAGCCTTATCGCAAGGATCGCCATGCGCCAAAACGCGTCTTACCCCAAACCCTTCAAGACACTTACCCTCCCGTTTGTTGGGAGAGCGGGGACTATCACGGAGCAACTGATAGCGATTTAGGCCGCTTCAGTATTTTGAGAAGAGACTCCAGGCGTTTTTTGACCTCGTGGTTGGGCGGTAGTGATTGTGATGACTCTGACGCCGTATTAGGGCCCATAAGCGCTCCTCCTGGCTCCGGGGTGTGCGCTAGCTGCAGAGCCAAACGGCTGGCTATCGCCGGCCTTATACGTCCTAGACGCACAGCATCTGAGATGGCTGTCTGTCTACGATCTGCGGCGTGTCCTTGACTGAGTAGCCATTTGACAGGAGCTACCTGACTGCGGCTGTCAGCTACTAGGCGTTGATAGGCGTTCAGGAACGCCATTCTCGCACCTACCGCATCCCCTGCGCTGAGCACTGGGCGGGCTGCACTCAGTGCGAGCAGAACTTCCTCTGTGAGGACAACGCTGTTGTCCTCATCCGCCGCTGTCACAGCTATTGCCCATGCCTCGTTCGGCTCAGGCCTACCGTCCAGTTCGTGGAGCTGTTGTTGTATTGCCGCAAGAGTCAGCCTACCCGTCAATGTGCGGCGGCACGCGAGCAGAGCACTTCGAATTTCCTCGGCAGGATATTTGACGAGATCCTGAGCGAAAATTCTCGCGGTAGTCGGGCTGACCGTCTGACCAAGCGCCTCAGCGGTTGCGCAGATGGCGGATGCCAGCGCTGCTTGCTGTTCAGAGGAAAGCATTTTGATCTCCTCCTTGGAATATACGGCTGGCCATCTCCGCTGAATTGAGGTTTGCCTGGGTTGCCTCCATTTGCCTAGCTGTAGTCGAATTTATCTGCTGTCCAGTTGCCCACTGGGTTCGGTAGGACTCCGCTCGTGCCAGCAGGTCGCTCAGGCTGTGGCAGTTGTTCAGAATCCGTGCGTCATTGATCGCGATGTAGAACGCAGCGACTGGCGGTGCCTCATCGGGGCCAAGTCGGTCGATCAGGTGACTAATCTGCCCAGCCGCTTTGCCATTCCAGACAGGCCACACCCCATAGCGCCCGATATAGGCCTCAGCGTACTGACGCCAGGTGAGATAGGTTTTGCTATTAATGGATCTCGGCCCGGGTCTGGCTACTGTCGTATTGGTGTTCTCCTGTATTGCCGTGACGGAGAGCGCTGTAGCTGTTTGGGGGTTACCTGATGGTTCTATGGGGGTTATGAGTGAAGCTGCTGCGGGGTGCGGGTGCACTGCCTGCGTGGGGCGGGTGAGAGGATTGGCAGCTGGTTTGTCCTCAGCTGCGTAGTCGTTAGTGCTGCGTGGTGAATATCCTGCAGGGTGCACGCTCAGCATTGAGGAGCGGCCATGTCGGAGTTTTCTGGTGACTAGCCCCGCATCTACCAACCACGCAATCGCGTTCTGAACGGTTCGCTCAGAGAGGCCCGTACGTGTAGCTGTGTGACGTACAGATGGCCAGCAACGCCCGTTTTTATCTGCCTGGTCGCCCAGTGAGATGAATACGAATTTGGTAGTGGCGGGAATCCCGTGGAGTGTCCAGATGGCGCGCGTTATTTCGTTGCTCATTGCTCCCACTCCGTCGAAATAGATGCGCGGAGCTGCACACGCGGGCGGCTCAGGATCCAGGCAGATATCTCCGTGCTGAGCCAGCCAACCGATCTGCTGCTGCCTAGATCATATGGAGCAGGGAATTTTCCCGCTGCTATGTCGCGATAGATTGTGGATCGCTTTTTCCCGACCGCGAGCTCAACCTCGGGCAGGCGAAGGAAACGCGGCTCTTCAGAGCTAGTTGTAATAGTGCGTGCTGACATTTATCAATGCTCAAGCGGTGGCATTGCAGCGATCCTCAGGTGCTGCAATACGCATATGTGGGGGGATGGCGCTCGGACTTTTCCTGCTGCAATGCAGATGGCGTTAGCCAGGCCGTCATGCAAAGGGCTTCCGAGTTTTATTGCCGGCGACAGCTGATGGATGACAGCTGGAGCTGAGTCGTTGGCGTAGGGGAGAGGAGAGACCCTGCTGGTACGGAATAGGACTCCGCACGTTTTTAGCAGCGTTGCTGCAGATGCATAGGCGCGATAGGCCTTGCAAGATGCTACAGATGCCCCGAAGAGGCAGCTGGGAAGTCCATTTGCTAACAGCAGGCGGACTTCAGATTCTTAAAGCCGTGACCGGGGCAGCGTGACGATCCCATAGCGTCCTATGAACGCCCTAGAGATGCCTGATTTTTACCAACCTGGAGTCTGTATTGCAAGCCCTAGCAGTGAGCTCAAGCCTTGATTGCATCTAGGTAATCCGACCAGCGCTGCATCATGTCGCGGCGCTCAGGCAGAAATGATGTTCGGTCGTATGCGCGCCCCAGTGGATTTTTTACCGTGTGTGCAAGCTGATGCTCCAAGAGGTCGGGGCGAAACCCCAACACCTCAGCACCTATGGTTCTCGCTGTCGCACGAAAGCCGTGCCCAGTCATTTCGTCGCCGCTGATGTCCATGCGGCGTAGCGCGCTAAGGACGGCATTGTTCGACATCGGTCGGTCGCCTCCTCGGGCTGAGGGGAAGGCATATCGATGTCTGCCGGTGAGTGGTTTCAGCTCGCGCAGAACCGCGACTGCTTGTTGGCTGAGAGGAACCAAATGATCCGGTCGATCCTGTTTGGTGGCAGTGAGCCCTTTCATCTTGTGGCCGGGAATCAACCACTCGCCCGCATCCAGATTGACCTCCGACCACTCCATGTGGCGCAGGTCACCGGGGCGGCAGAACAGCAGCGGGGCCAACTTCAACGCACAACAAACAGGCATCGTTCCGCTGTAGCTATCCAGTGCTTTAAGGAGTGCGCCGAGTTTTTCAGGATCGGTCACGGCAGCAAAATGTTTCACCCGCTTGGCTGGGAGCGTACGAGAAAGGTTACCAATCTGGTTGGGTGGGGTGATTCCGGCAGCTTCGGCGAACTCGAAAATCTGTTTATAGATCTGGGCAACACGACGCGCCGTCTCGCGAGCACCGCGCTTGATGATGCGCTGGAGGTTTTCTACCAGCATGGGCGTGCTGATGCTGCTGATCGGGAGTTTTCCCAACCAGGGGTAGGCATTGAGCTCAAGGCGCTGCCGCACCGTGCGCGTGTACTCCGGATCCCAGGAAGATTCGCGAATGGTGAGCCATTGCTTAGCAACCGACTCAAAGGTGTGCTGGTGATCGAGCTGGCTGACTACCTTGGCCATGCGTCTTTGCAGCGACGGGTCTTGGCCACCTGCAAGCTGGACACGAGCATCGTCACGTTTGCGGCGGGCCTCCTGCAGGCCGACTTCAGGATAAACGCCAAGTGCCAGACGCTTTTCCTTTCCCAGAAAGCGGTACTTCAAGCGCCAGTAGCGGCCTCCGTTGGGCTGCACTTCCAGGTACAAACCTTGTTCGTCGTACAGGCGGTATGGCTTGTCCTGGGGCTTGGCGTTGCGGCAGTTGGTGTCTTTCAGGGGCATTGGGGGCACATCCTCTCCGAGCGAGCTGATGAGCGTTTTATGCCCCCATATATGCCCCCGTCAACCGTGGGATGCTCTGGGATTAGGTGGGAAAACGCGGGCAATAAAAAAGCCGTAAAGCTTTGATTTTTCTAGGCTTTACGGCTTTTCTGGGTCTTCCTGGGAAGACAGAATGGTGGAGCCGGGGGGATTTGAACCCCCGTCCGCCAGCTCTCCGCTATCGGTTCTACATGCTTAGCCAATTCTATTGAGTTAACCCCGCGCCGCCCGAATGGCAGGGTGCTTGGGGCGAGCTGTATGAGATTTAGCCGTTACGTCTACAGCGAACTTGGCGGCGATCCTGTTCTATCTGACGGTCATTTTGGGTTTACAGGCATCCCCTCATGACCGCTGGCGCCGAAGCGACCAGATGAAGGTTAGGCGGCTAGCGCGTACCCTTCGTAGTTGTCGTCGTTGGCAACTAATGATTTGCAACAGTGGATTTACGAGTTCTGTTACCCACTCGGCATGCCCCTCAAGTTTCGCTACCGGCGTCGAATCCTAATCGGCCCCAGAGCCTTGATGGCTGAGGCGTAGTGTACGCCTCTAAGCGTGCCGCGTCGACCGCCGACGGTAGTTTGAGGCTAACAGTCGGCGATCAACGCTACGCAAGGTGTATCAGGTACCCGAGCCGGCTGCACCGCCAGTGGTACCTTCACCGCCAGGTGCCTTCAGCATCTGGATGGCTTGAGTGCTTGCAGCGATACAGGCTTCGGTATCACCCGCTTTCTGCGCTTGCATGGCTTCCTTCTTCAGGTCGGTAACCTGTTGCTTCAGCGGATCACCCATCGTTGTGGCATTGGTGGTCATGGCGTCATCGATTTGCTGAAGGTTGATTGCGCAAAGATCTTCGGCGAAGACGGGCGAGGCCATCAAAGCGGCGGTAATAACAAAGGCGGCACGTTTCATGTGTATCTCCTCGTTTCCTGTAAGGGGTCGAACATGCTCACGTCTGCTGCATGGCCAGCGTGAGCTGGCTGGAGAGGTCGCCGGCACACACTGGAGTTGATCCAGGTGGGCCGTGAAATCACAGGCAGTCTCGCCAGCAGGTGCGTGACGTCCGTTATCACTCGGACTATTGAATGGACTCCGCCGAAGGAGCAGGGGTTCAGTGGGATTGATATCAGATGTGCCACTACGACTGCCTCGGTGAGGCAGCCGTACGGTTAGGCTGGGGAAGGGGCAACTTTCCTGGCAGTTGTCACGCGGTCGACCAAGTAGACCAGACCGTGATAATCGATCGCGCCGTGGTGGCTGAGGCCAATTTCGCATGTCCGGCTGGTGGATACGCCTTCTCTGCAGTGCTGTACGGCCGACTTCAGGTCGCGCAGTGAATGGCCGTTCAGCTCTGGTCGGGTGAAGCCTTTGTCACCTGCGAATCCACAGCAGTGAATACCCTCCGGAATCACGACGTCTTCTGCGCAGCGCTTGACGATGTCGATGAGCGCCTGGCCTTCACCCAAGTGTTGCGTGCTACAGGTTACGTGTACGGCAATCGGTTCCGGCTGGGGCTTAAAGTCCAACCGGTCGAGCAGGAAGGTACGAATGAACCGAACCGGATCGTAGACCTGCAAACGCTCGTCGCTCAGGTCCTGAACGAGTCGAAGTGTGCAGGGGCTCGTATCGCAATAGATGGGGTCGATACCGCCTCGGCTCGCCTGGAGTAGAGCCTTGATCAGTGCGTTGCGCTTGGTGTCGGCCTGTTTGAAGTAGCCTTTGGATGAGAAAGGCTGGCCACAGCAGAGGCTATCCGGATCGTTCGGAATGATCACCTGGTAGCCCGCCTTTTCCAGAAGCATGCGAGTCTTTTCCGGCAGAGCGGCTTGCTCGCGGTCACTGTGCGATGGTCCCATGGCACGCGAGACGCAGGCTGCCAGGTAGACAACACGAGGACGGCTGTCATCGGTAGGGGGTATCACGTGCACGGGTGATGCTGGCTGCGGCATGGCAGGCGTCCATTGCGGTACCGCGGCGCTGACCGTGCGGAGCCATCCTGTCGCCTTGCTTAAAAATGGGGCGCCTAGAGCCCGGCGTGCACCCTCCGCTACGCGAAGCGAGAACCGTGCGCCGCGCATGGCCGTCGCGAAATGCTCGGCCAGCCAGTTGGCGGTACGGGTATTGTCCGCGTTGACGCTGCGTAGCTTTCGGACGAGGTCGCCCGTATTGATGCCAACGGGGCAGCGCTGGGCGCAAAGCCCCGTCGCTGCGCAGGTGTCTACGCCGCGATAGGCGTAGTCCTGTTTGAGTGATTCGTTTTCTTCTCCGCGGCGGTTGCGGGCCTGGATCTCGCGCCACATTACGATTCGCTGCCGAGGCGTGAAGGTGAGTCCATTGGACGGGCAGACCGGCTCGCAAAACCCACACTCGATGCATTTGTCGACAATCTCGTCAGAAGCCGGCATCGGTTTGAGGTGTTTAAGGTGGATGTCCGAGTCATGACTGAGCTGGACGTCGGGGTTCAGGATGCCTTCTGGGTCGAGCAGCCGCTTGATCCGCCACATCAGTTGGTAGGCGTCGGTGCCCCATTCCATTTCCACAAACGGTGCCATGTTTCGACCGGTGCCATGTTCGGCCTTCAGCGAGCCACCGAATTCCACCGCCACCAATGCTGCAACATCTTGCATGAACGCTTCGTAGCGTTGGATTTGTTCCGGCGAGTCGAAGCCCTGTGTGAAGACGAAATGCAGATTCCCTTCAAGGGCGTGGCCGAAAATGATCGCCTCGTCGTAGCGATGCTTTTCAAGCAATGCAATCAGTCGATTGACACCCTCAGCCAGTTGCTCGACCGGAAACGTCACGTCTTCGATGATCACGGTCGTGCCGGTAGGGCGGACGGCGCCGACTGCTGGAAAGGTCCCTTTGCGCATGGCCCAAAGCTGGCCGTAGACAATTGGGTCTTCGCTGAAATCGACCTGCTGTTCGAAGGGATAAACCGCGAGCGCCTGGCGAACCTGATTCAGTTGCTCATGGAGCAGGCTGTGGGTGGCAGCGCGCGACTCGATGAGCAGCGCGCAAGCGGTTACCGAGAGGTCTTTCACCCAGGCTGGCATGCCGGGCTGTGTCTGCACGGACCGAAGGCTGCGGCGGTCGAGCAGTTCCACTGCCGATACCGGCTGCGCCTTTAGCGTCGTCACCGCTCGGCAACAGGTTTCGACGTCAGGGAACACGACAAGCGCGCTCGCCTTGTGAGGGTGCTCCGGAACGGTATCGTATGTCACCGCGCTGATGAACCCGAGGATGCCTTCCGAGCCCACCATGAGATGGGTGAGGATATCCAGCGGATCATCAAAGTCCACGAGGGCATTGAGCGACAGCCCTGTCGTGTTCTTCAGCCTGTACTTGTGGCGAATGCGCGCCGCCAATTCTGTGCTCGCGCGCGTTTCGCGGCCTAGCGCTTCGAGGGCATCCAGCAGGGAAGCATGTGTTTTCTGAAAGCGCGAGACGCTCGCGGGATCCTCGGTGTCGAGCAACGTACCGTCGGCCAGGATCAGGCGCATGCCAGCCAGCGTGTGGTAGCTGTTTTGCGCAGTGCCGCAGCACATGCCGCTCGAGTTGTTGGCCACGATGCCGCCAATCTTGGCCGCATTGATCGATGCGGGGTCAGGGCCGATTTTCCGACCAAACGGGGCGAGCCATGCGTTGGCCTGCGCGCCGATAACGCCGGGCTGCAAGCGGATGCGTGCGCCGCCGTCGCGTATATCTCGACCGTTCCAGTGGTCGCCAAGTACGATCAGTACGGAATCACTGATGGCCTGCCCGGAAAGGCTCGTGCCTGCTGCGCGGAAGGTCACAGGGACGGAGTGTGTTCGAGCAAGCCGCAGCAGTTCGACAACTTCGCTTTCGGACTCTACCCGCACGACGAGTTTGGGTATCAGTCGATAGAAACTCGCATCCGTGCCGTAGGCAAGGGTGGACGCAGTATCGGTAAAGCGTCGGCTGGCAGGGATCAGGCGTTCGGTCCCTGCGACGAAGGCGGCGGGCAGGCTCATTTGGATAACTCTCGAGTGTCGGTGCCCCGGTTCAGTCGATGACCGAGCCGGATTGTGGAACGAGGGCGTCGCCGTTGATTTCGCTGATCGACTTGGCGCCGGTCAGCGTCATGGCCACGCGCATTTCCTTCTCGATCAGGCTCAACAGGTTCAGAACGCCCGCTTTACCATCGGTAGCCAGCGCATAGATGAATGCGCGGCCGAGCAGAACGGTGTCGGCGCCTAGCGCGATCATTCGCACGACATCCAGCCCGCTGCGGATACCGGAGTCCGCAAGGATCTTGAGGTCACCCTTCACCGCATCCGCGATATCTGGCATGGCACGTGCGCTCGACAGCACGCCATCGAGCTGGCGCCCGCCGTGGTTGGATACAACGATACCGTCGGCGCCGAATCGCACCGCATCGCGCGCGTCGTCGGCATCGAGAATGCCCTTGATAACCATCGGGCCCTCCCAGAAGTCCCGGATCCATTCGAGGTCGCTCCAGGAAATCGAAGGGTCAAAGTTCTTGGCCAACCAGCCAATGTAATCCTCAAGCCCGGTGGGGTGGCCCCGGTACTTGGAAATGTTGCCCAAGTCGTGGGGCCTGCCCAACAGGCCAACGTCCCATGCCCAGGCAGGGTGCGTCATCGCCTGCCACATGCGCCGCATGGCGGCGCGTTCGCCGCTCATGCCGGAATGCGCATCGCGATAGCGAGCGCCAGGAGTCGGCATGTCGACCGTGAAGATGAGTGTTTTGACCCCCGCAGCCTTGGCGCGCTCGAGCGCGTTCTTCATGAAGCCGCGATCCTTTAGGACGTACAACTGGAACCACATTGGGCGATCCAGCGCCGGTACGACTTCTTCAATCGGGCACACGGATACTGTGGACAGCGTGAACGGTATGCCTTTCTCTGCTGCCGCCGTGGCCGCCTGCACTTCGCCGCGGCGCGCGAACATGCCGCACAGGCCAACCGGGGCGAGGGCGACGGGCATGGACATGCGTTCCCCGAACAGTTCGGTTTCCAAGCTCAGGTCTGACATATTGCGCAGCACGCGCTGGCGCAACGCTACGCTGCTGAGGTCGTCCACGTTCCGGCGCATCGTGTACTCGGCATAGGCGCCGCCATCGATGTAGTGAAACAGAAACGGCGGCAGCTTGCGCTTCGCAGCGGCACGGTAATCGGTCGACGCAGAAATGATCATGTAGGACTCCGAATCGAAACAGAGGCGATGCCGAGCGGCTGAGCTAGAAACTCAACCGCCCATCAACGGGTCGGTGACACCGATGACGTACAGGGCGATGAGCCCGACAATGCCGGTGAACAGTACGTAATACAGCGTAGGCCAGACCGTCTTCCTCAGGGTGCTGCCCTCGCGGCCGATCAAGCCTACCGTTGCCGACGCAGCAACGACGTTGTGGATCGCAATCATGTTGCCTGCGGCCGCACCGACAGCCTGAAGGGCCACGATGAGTGCGCCGGAGATGCCAAGGGTTTCAGCTACGCCAAATTGGAACTGGCTGAACATCATGTTGCTGACCGTGTTCGATCCGGCCAGGAACGCACCAAGTGCACCCACTGCAGGCGCCAGTAGCGGATAGATGCTGCCTACGCTATCCGCCACGTAACGTGCCATGGCGATCGGCATGCTTGGAAGCTCATCGGCATTGATTCCGGAATTGATGAGGATCCTCACCATCGGCACCGTAAACAGGAGAACGAAGCCCGCCTTGAGCAGGACTTGGCTCGACTCGCTGACGGCGGCCCCCAAATCCTTCAACCGCATGCGATGCAGCAGGACGGTCAGCAGCGCGACGAACGCAAGAATGCCACCCGGCAGGAACAGCGGCTCGATGCTGGCACTTATGCCGCTTTCCCCGAGGATGTTCGTCATGCCAAAGCTCAGCGACTTCAGGCTTGCCGATACCTCGGGAAAGACCCTGCTGACGACGAGCAATGCGCCTACGAGGACGTAGGGCAACCATGCAAGTGTCTGGCCCATGGGCCGAGATGTCAGGTCGTCCACCTTGACCTGCAGGGCGCCAATCCATTCGGCCGGCCAGTCCTTGCGATCAGCGAAATCCCACGCTGTCTTTGGTGCAAGGAATCGAGCCTTCGCGGCTGTCACTACAATGGCAAGCCCTATCAGGCCGCCCAGCAGCGAGGGAAATTCAGGCCCAAGCAGGAGGCCTGTGAGTAGATAGGGCACGGTCATTGCCAATCCCGCAAAGAGCGCGAAGGGCAGGATTTCGAAGCCAGCCTTCCAGCTTTTTTCCTTGCCGAAAAAGCGCGTGAGCATCAGTGCCATGATCAACGGCATGACGGTGCCCACGATGGCATGGGTGATGGCCGTTCCGTTGGTGACGTGCTGAATGAACGCGTCCCAGCTTGAACCGCGCGCAACCAATTGATCGGTCAGGGCGACGCTATCCAACCCGCCTGTGACTCCGATGACGATCGGCGTACCCACCGCACCGAAAGATACCGGTGTGCTCTGCACCAGCATTCCCATCAACACGGCTGCCATGGCCGGAAAGCCGACGGCAACAAGAAGCGGCGCTGCGATTGCTGCGGTTGTACCGAAGCCGGAGGCACCTTCGATGAAGCTACCGAAGAGCCAGGCAATGATGATGGCTTGAATACGGCGGTCAGGGCTGATCGTCGTGAAGCCGGCGCGAATGGCGCTGATGGCGCCCGAGTGCTGCAGCGTATTGAGCAGTAAAATCGCGCCGAAGATGATCCAGAGCACGCCGACGGTAATGATCAGACCTTGTATCGTTGAGGCAACCACGCGCTCGAAGCTCATACCCCAGGCGAAGACGGCCAGAAGTACGCTGAGCACGTAAACCACCGGCATGGCGCGGCTCGCGGGCCAGCGGAGTCCGATTAGCAGGATGGCGGCGACGATGATCGGTGTGACGCCGATCAGGGCAAGCAGACCAAGTTGCATGTTCGTTGTCCCCTAGTTGCGGCGGCAGGTATGCGAAGGGGACGCGGAACGCGGGATGCAACACAACATCATGGAGGACCTCAACTGCATTATTGGACTTATAGTTGTGGTGAATTGGTAATACCAATTTACGCTGGGTTTTGTCAGATTACGGGTTTTGGTCCAGCGCGGTCAAATGCCGCAGGGCCTACTTTTGTCGTAGCTGTATTCCAATTCGTTACGTCGTCATGCCTAATAACAGTATTGGTAAGACCAATTTAGGTGGTTATGGTGGAAGTTGGACAAGTGCGCCAGCGACGGCTGGCCGACGGCATCGTTGAACAGCTGCAGTCGATGATCCTCGAGGGCACACTCAAGGCAGGCGAGCGATTACCAGCCGAGCGTATCCTTGCCGAACAGTTTGGTGTGTCTCGACCGTCACTGCGTGAGGCGATTCAGCGGCTGGTTGCCAATGGCTTGTTGATCAGTCGGCAGGGTGGGGGAACCTACGTGGCGCAGTCGCTTGGCGCCACATTCAGCGACCCATTACTGCTTTTGCTGGAAAGCAACCCTGAAGCGCAGCGCGATTTGCTCGAATTCCGCCACACGCTCGAAGGTGCCTGTGCGTTCTATGCGGCTCAACGGGCGACTGAGCCTGATCGCGTTCGCTTGCGCGCAGCCTTCGACCACCTGCAGCACTGTTACCAGCATGCAGGCCCGTCAACACGTGCAGAGGAAGGTGTGGCTGATGCCGGCTTCCATTTGGCGATTGCAGAGGCAAGCCATAACGCCGTTCTGCTGCACACGATTCGCGGGTTGTTCGATCTGCTCAAACGGAACGTGGTCACAAACATCGGCGGTATGTACGCGCAGCGCGTGGAAACACGCGAGATGCTCATACGCCAGCACCACGAGCTGTTCGAGGCCATCATGGCAAGGCAGCCTGACCTCGCGCGGGACGTGGCGCAGCGGCATATACACTATGTGCAGGAGGTCTTGTCAGAAGCGCGCGAGGAGGCGCAGCGGACGGCGCGGGCGCAGCGTCGAGGCAAGGAGCCCGTCTAGCGACGGGCGATGCCAGGGCAGGGCGAGGCTATTCCTTGCCCTTCGTGCGCATTGCGCGCTGAATCTCGCGGTCGGAATCGCGCTCACGCTCGGTCGCGCGCTTGTCGAATTCTTTCTTGCCCTTCACCAGTGCGATCTCGCACTTGATCAGGTGCTTTTTCCAATAGAGCGACAGCGCGACGCAGGTATGCCCTTTCTGCTGGACAGCGCCGAACAGCTTGCCAAGTTCCCGCTTGTGCAGGAGGAGCTTGCGGGTACGTGTTGGGTCGGCGATCACATGGGTGCTTGCCGCAGTCAGGGGCGTGATGTGGCTGCCAAGCAGCCAGGCTTCGCCATCCTTGAGCAGGACGTAGCTGTCGACGAGTTGGGCTTTACCGGCGCGAAGGCTTTTCACTTCCCAGCCGGCGAGTGCCAGACCGGCTTCGAATTTCTGCTCGATGAAATACTCGTGCAGCGCCTTCTTGTTTTGCGCGATGGTGCCTGGAGATTGTTTCTTCTGTTTAGCCATAGGGCCCGCATTATAGGAGGTTGCCGATCGCCTGGCGACTGGCGCCGGTACGAAAAGAAGTGTTGTGCTTGAGGCATTTGGGTGAATCCCCGACAATGCTCTGTCTTCGGTCGATGCTCCGGCATGCCGGACGCTACCGCCGCTGCATCAGCGATTGTCGATTCGTCGGTGGGCTGTCACCGAAACGATGAACAGGACGGAGCTACATGACGACCCACATCCAGCGCTCGGCGCTGTTACCTTACCCCGCGCAGTCGATGTACGACCTCGTTAATGATGTCTCCCGTTACCCGGAGTTCCTGCCCTGGTGCTCGAATACCGAAGTTCTGGAGCACAGCGAGCAGTTGATGCGCGCTCGGCTGTCTGTTGCAAAGGCCGGCATCAGCCAGCACTTCGTGACCCGAAATCAGCTGGAGCCTGGTCAGTCCATTGTGATGGACCTGGAAGAAGGACCCTTCAGCCAGCTTCACGGCGTCTGGACCTTCAAGCCGCTGACCGACAAGGCCTGCAAGATCAGCCTGGACCTGTCGTTCGATTACGCAGGCCCGGTCATCCGCGCAACGCTTGGTCCCTTGTTCAATCAGGCCGCGAATACGCTGGTCGACGCGTTTTGCCAGCGGGCCCGCGAGCTGTATGCCTGAACCGCGGCTCCGCATCGAAGTGGCGTGTGCCACGCCTGCAAGGCAGGTCATCAGAGTGCTCGACGTCGAACCGGGAACGACGTTGCGTCAGGCCGTCATGTTGACTGATTTCGACGCGATGTTCCCCGACATCGAGTTGGAAAGGGCGCCATTGGGTATCTACGGCCGGGCGGTGAAAGATCCCGAAACGCAGTGCGTGGAAGACGGCCAGCGGATCGAGGTATACCGGCCATTGGTGGCGGATCCGAAGGAAGCGCGCAAACAGCGCGCCGCGCGCGCTGCTGAGGCGCGCGTCAGTAAGCCAGCTGGTTAGGCGCTGAATGAAAATGCCGGGCATTACCCGGCATTGTTCGGTTAGCGAGGATTGGTATCCAATGGCTCCGGCGTTGGTACCGGTACGGCTTCGACGTTGTCGATATCACGTTGGATCTGCTCTTCCAGCGAGCCAGGTGGGGCAGGGCGATCCTGCTGAGCGGGCTGCGCCTGCGGAGCAGTGGCTGGCTGACCGTCCTGTCCAAGGATCGCCTCATCGCGGCTCACGCCCGGCACGAAATCGCCCTCAAGCGCGACGAGTTGATCGCTCTCGTTGAACTGTAGGCTCACCCGCTCCTGCTGGCGCTGTCCGCCGCCGGGCTGGATGCTATAGAGATAATCCCAACGATTCTGATGAAAGGTATCGGTAATCAGCGGGTTACCCATGATAAACCTTACTTGGCTCCGGGTCATTCCGGGGCGCAACTGGTCTATCATGTCTTGCGTCACGACATTCCCTTGCTGGATGTCGATCTTGTAGACCCCGGGGAATGAGCAACCGGCGAGTGCCACCAGCCCAGTGAACGCGAGACTGGAGAGCATTAGCTTGGCGTTTTGCATCGGTGGGTGACTTCCACTATCTTGCTTGGCACGAAGACCCGATCATACCCGCATTACAGGAGGCTGCGAAGCAGCATCCGCGAGAAAGCACACCATGGTAGAAAACAGCGAACTGCGCAAAGCCGGCCTTAAAGTGACCCTACCAAGGGTCAAGATCCTTCAAATGCTCGATTCTGCCGAGCAACGGCACATGAGTGCCGAGGAGGTTTACAAGGCCCTGATGGATGCGGGCGAAGACGTCGGCCTGGCCACGGTCTACCGCGTGCTGACTCAGTTCGAGGCCGCTGGCCTGGTCGTCCGTCACAATTTCGATGGCGGCCACGCGGTATTCGAACTCGCCGATGGCGATCACCATGACCACATGGTATGTGTCGACACGGGCGACGTGATCGAATTCATGGACGCCGAAATCGAGCGACGTCAGAGAGAAATCGTTGAAGAGCACGGCTACGAACTGGTCGACCATAACCTGGTTCTGTACGTCCGACTGCGCAAGTAATACTACGTGAATGAAAAAGGCGGCCTCCGGGTCGCTTTTTTTATGGCTCGGCGTAGGCGTTCGGGGCCGCGCGAGACAACTCACTGAGGCGTCCCATTGAAATCTGGCCAAGTCAGTGTGCCCTCGTCGCTGAACCTGCGGGCTCCTGTAACGCCTCCACCCAGCTTTCCAGTCAGGCGATAGGGGACCGATGCCGTTGGGGTCGATTGCGTAATGCCCCATGCCTGCCGGAAGGCCGAAAGCGCCGAGATGCTCATCGGCACCGTGATTAGCGTTTCACCGTAAGACGGCACTGTTCCGCTCGTGTCGCTGACGCCGTTTGCGAGCGGGCGCCCGTTCACGTTCAGAGCGAGTGCCACGCCCCGGTAGCTCACAGGTTGGTCTTCAGGATTCTGAACGCGCAACTTCAACGCAAAGCGGACTTCCAGATCGCCGCCTTGTAATGGCTCGACGTCGACAAGATTGACTGTGAGTGGGTCGCGTTCCCCGAGCAGGCTGCAACCGGCCATCAACAACAGTGACAACATCAGAGGCAGGCGAAGGATTCGGGTTTTCATGAGCAGGCCTTGTCTCTCATTCGGTGTGTAGATCAGTTTGGACAACAGTCCGTTCGCGGCTGAACGGAAACATCAGGTAACAGTCGACATGCAATCTCCTGTAACGATTGGACGATGTCGACATGCCTTCGCCGCACTACACCCTGGAAGAACGAAAGAAACGGATCTTTGCCATCGTTGGCGCCTCCTCGGGCAATCTCGTCGAATGGTTCGATTTTTACGTCTACGCCTTCTGTGCAATCTATTTCGCAAGTGCCTTCTTTCCGAAAAGTGACCCGACCATCCAACTGTTGAATACCGCAGGGGTATTCGCGGCGGGCTTCCTGATGCGTCCGATCGGTAGCTGGATATTTGGCCGTATTGCCGACCGAAAGGGCCGCAAGACGTCCATGGTCATCTCCGTTCTGATGATGTGCGCCGGCTCGCTTGTGATCGCCTTTCTGCCGACCTACGAGAGCATCGGCACGCTGGCGCCGGTCCTGTTGCTACTGGCGCGTATGTTCCAAGGCATTTCTGTCGGAGGTGAGTACGGCACGACAGCGACCTACATGAGCGAAGTGGCGCTGAAAGGCCAGCGCGGCTTCTTCGCATCCTTCCAATACGTGACGCTCATTGGCGGCCAGCTTCTTGCCGTGTTGGTGGTCGTTGTCCTTCAGCAGCTGCTCACTGATGATGAACTGCGGGCATGGGGTTGGCGCGTGCCATTCGTGGTTGGTGCGTTGGCGGCCCTGGTGTCGATGTTCCTGCGCCGCTCGCTCAATGAAACCGCTCGCACCGAAGATATGAAGCGGGAGGAATCCGGAACGATCGCGGGCATCTTCAAGCATCACAAGGCAGCGTTTTTCACGGTTCTGGGCTACACCGCTGGCGGCTCGTTGATCTTCTACACATTCACGACCTACATGCAAAAGTACCTGGTCAACACATCCGGAATGGAGGCAAGGACGGCGAGCGCCGTGATGACATGCGCGTTGCTGACCTTCATGTTCATGCAGCCGTTGTTCGGCATGCTTTCCGATCGTATCGGACGTCGCACGTCCATGATGCTGTTCGGTGGCCTCGGCGCAATCGGCACCTGGCCACTGATGACAGCCATCGCCCATACGACCAACCCGTTTGCTGCGTTTGGCCTGATCGTGATCGCGATGGCCATCGTCAGCCTGTACACATCCATCAGCGGATTGGTGAAAGCCGAGATGTTTCCACCCGAAGTTCGCGCACTGGGTGTCGGTCTGTCCTACGCGATCGCAAATGCCGTGTTTGGCGGCTCAGCCGAATATGCGGCACTGGGCCTGAAGAGTCTGGGGGCGGAGACGGCGTTCTACTGGTACGTGTCGGGCATGATGCTAATCGCGTTCTTCGTAAGCATGCGCCTGCCCAGACAGGCCAGTTACCTGCACAACGATCTTTGAGACGCCGGGCGGCACTCAGTCATATTCCGCCTCGGCGTGATCACCCAGCAGGCGGCGTTGCCTCGGCGTAGCGGCGGCGACCACCTCTGGGTTGAAGCTGAACGTGAGATAGGGTGAGAACTTCTGCGCAACCATGCGCCGGCCGTAGTGGACCTGGAGCAGATAGCGACTCCGGTCCTGCGTGCGGTTTTTGCTTCCGGCGTGCCACAGGTCGCTGCGCAGCATAAGGACGTCCCCCGCGCGGCATAGGACGGCTTCCGCCGGCTT